>Ga0255343_1000002_pt1 | contig 638025 bp, 527 predicted proteins | sample wastewater_treat_4_FD_192413 | JGI IMG/M metagenome (GOLD analysis project Ga0255343, IMG submission 192413) | Wastewater microbial communities from Lulu Island WWTP, Vancouver, Canada - plant16 | ecosystem: Engineered > WWTP > Wastewater > Unclassified | place: Canada: Vancouver, British... | reverse complement strand
GTTAGTGTAACATTCTTTCTGTAAAATCTAGAACCTAAAAAAAGTAGTGAGTCAGAAGTATCCTAAATAGATCACCAAATCTGAAAAGGAGAACTCAATGACTCACCAAGAAAATTATAACCTATCAACAAGCATGATTGAAGAACTGGCACAAAATGGACTTGAGGTGATCCCTGAGCTGGTCCGGGTTATCCTCAATAATGTGATGCAAGCAGAGCGATCGCAATACTTGCAAGCTAAGGCATACGAGCGTACCGAAGATCGGCAAGGCCACGCTAATGGATACAAACCCAAAACGGTCAGGACCAGGCTTGGCGATATCACCTTTGCCATACCACAAGTGCGAGAAGGTGGTTTTTATCCTTCAGCGCTTGAAAAAGGTATGCGAAGTGAACGAGCCCTGCTGATTGCCTTAGCCGAGATGTACGTACAGGGGGTTTCGACCAGAAGGGTCAAAGCCATCACGGAAGAGCTGATGGGTGTTGAGATATCCGCCATGCAAGTCAGTCGAGCCGCCCAACAGCTGGACGAAGTCTTGCAAGAATGGCGGGAACGACCGCTTGGAGAAATCCAATACTTGTATGCTGATGCTCGCTACGAGAAGGTCAGAGATGCCGGACAAGTGCGTGATGCGGCTGTTTTAGTAGCCACAGGGATCTCTCCAGAGGGAGAAAGACAGGTTTTAGGGGTTTCGGTATCCCTCAGCGAACATGAAACCCATTGGAAGGCATTTTTAAAGAGCTTGAAAGATAGAGGCATGCATGGTGTGAAGTTGGTGATCAGTGATGACCACGCAGGTTTAGGGGCAGCTCGAAGAGCGGTCTTTGGCAGCGTGCCGTGGCAGCGATGTCAATTCCACCTTCAACAAAATGCTGGGGCTTATGTTCCAAGGCAATCGATGCGGAAAGAGGTGGCAGCTGATATCCGGGCCATGTTCAATGCGCCAGATAAAATGACTGCAGAGCAGTATCTCAAGGTGATCATTGAAAAGTATGCTCGTTCTGCACCACGATTATCTGTTTGGATGGAACATAATCTGGCTGAAGGTTTTACTGTTTTCGATTTCCCACTTGAACATCGAAGATCGATCAGAACCACGAACAGCCTGGAAAGGATAAATAAAGAAATTCGTAGAAGAACCAGGGTTGTAGGTGTATTTCCAAACGAAGCTTCTTGTTTGAGACTAATCTCAGCTCGATTGATGGAGATTAGCGAGGATTGGCAAATCGGCAAACGTTATTGCGCTGCCAGGTCATTCGTTTGTTAAAGTCCAATGGGTATTTCTGGCTCGAATTTACAGAAAAAAGGTTGCATAATCTAATTAAATGAAGTAAAATACTAAAAAATAATCATTACTGACACTTAGAAGAAGTAATTTTTTATTACGGATCTCTTTAAAAGATGAAATACAGCGAGTTTAAACGCCTGCCTTTCTTATTTCAGATTCTGGTCTTGCTGGGGCTGATTTTGCCTCGGAGAGTAGGCTTATTAATCGCCAGCCTGATTGGAACGATCCTGGGCAGCCTGAAGTCACTGAATCCGATCAAAGCCATTCGAGCCAATCAATGGGTGATCCACAACCAGCAGTTGACCAGGAAAGACTTAAATCGATATCCCCGGGTGGTTTTTCGGTCAATTGCAAAATGTTTTTTCGATTATTTTTATTTCCTCTCCCGGCCAGAAAAATTGACCGAAATCGTGCGTTTCAGTCCTGAAGCAGAGGCAACTATCAAACGCATTGCAAATCATGAACCCTGCATGATCGTCTGCCCCCATATCAGCAACTTCGACCTGATGGGCTATGCACTGGCCATCCACAATGTGAAACTACAGGTGCTATCCTTCCCGAATCCTGTAACCACTTATCGTTGGCAAAATGAACTGCGGCAGAGGGAAGGGATCATCGTCACGCCCATGAGTCTGAGCGCCTTCAGACAAGCCCGACAGCGCTTGCGAGATGGGGGTAGCGTGTTGACCGGTCTTGACCGCCCTCTTGAAAAGACTTTTCAAGAAAAATATCAACCCAGTTTCTTTGGCTATAAAACATCGCTCCCTGTTGCCTATGTTCGCATGGCCCTGGAAGCCAGGGTGCCGGTTTATGTGTTTGCCGCTGCTTACCTGCCAGATGGAAAATATTACCTGGAAGGTTCGGAGCCCATCTGGATGGAACCTCACGATGACCTTGAAACAGAAACGCTGTCCAATGTTCACAAAGTCCTTCATGTTGCAGAAGAACTGATCAAAAAGTATCCCCAGCAGTGGGCGATGTTCTACCCGGTTTGGCCGCAATTTCTCGGTGTTTAAACAGAAAGGGAAACAATGTCAAACGTTGAAAAGCATAAAAGAGAAAATAAAATTTTGCTGGGGTTTCTCGAGCGCCCCGCCCTGCGCTGGCTGGCAGCGCATATGCCTGCCTGGGTAACCCCCGATATTCTCACCTGGATTGGGGTCGGTGCGTCTGTGCTGATTTTCGTCAGTTACGCCCTCACCAACATCAGCCCCAACTACCTGTGGTTAGCCAACCTGGGCTTCCTCCTCAACTGGTTTGGCGATAGCCTGGACGGCACCCTGGCGCGCTATCGGAAAATTGAGCGTCCGCGTTATGGCTTCCTGATCGATCACTGGGTTGACGCCATCAGCATCTTGCTCATTTTCCTCGGGCTGGGCCTCTCTCCCTATGTTGACCTGCAGGTTGCCAGCCTGGCTGTGATCAGTTATTTGCTGGTTTCAATCATGGTCTACCTGATCACCTACGTAACCGGCATTTTCAACATTACCAACGCCTATATCGGACCTACTGAATTTCGCGTGCTGGCGATCATTCTCAACACCATCATCTTCTTCAGCGGTGAAGTCACTTTCAAACTCCGCTGGGTGGGCGAGACGAGTTTATTCACCCTGGTGACCGGCGCCGTGGCTTTGATTTTGTTTCTGTACTTCATGATCAATACAGCCATCCAGGCACAAAAATTAAAGCTATTGGATGAAAAGCGCCTTGAGCGCAGGCTCGCCAAAGAGCGCAAAAACCAGGATACCAACTGATCCCATCACGGGGTTGCATTCACTGACCAGACCCAACCAAATGCCGACGCCTCTGCATCCGCCGCGGCGCCAGGCTTGAAAGATAATATTTAGCTTTATGATCAAGATTCTCCACTTTGCTGATGCCCACATCGACATGGCCAACTTTGGAAGGCATGACCCTGAATCAGGGCTTCCCCTGCGGGTGATGGATTTTTTAAAATCCCTGGACGAAATTATCCAATTCGCTCTCGCTGAAAAAGTCGACCTGGTCATTTTCGCAGGGGACACCTACAAAGACCGTTCGCCCGCACCAACCTTCCAACGTGAATGGGGAAAGCGCATTATGCAGCTTTCACGGGCGGGCATTCCAACGCTTTTATTAACCGGGAATCACGATATTTCTCCGGCGACGGGCCGTGCCCACGCCATCCAGGAGTTTGACACCCTGGAAGTGCCTCACGTGCATGTGGTGCATCAGCCCCAATTTCTCACGCCAGCTGACCTGGAAGGCCTGCCCGTTCAAATCATCGCCTTTCCCTGGATCTCCCGCTCGTCGATGATGTCCATGCTGGATCCCGGCAGTGTAGAACCTGGTCAGATCTATGCTGCGTTTAATGCCCACCTGGCTGAATTAATTGAGGACTGGCTGGATGCAGCAGATCCTGACCTGCCAATCATCCTGACTGCGCATGCCTCGGTTGAAGGCGCCCTGTATGGCGCAGAGCGCACGGTGATGTTGGGCAAGGACCTGGTACTGCCATATGCACTGGTGAAAAATCCAAGGTTTGATTATGTCGCCCTCGGGCATATCCATAAAGCACAGGATTTGAATAAAGATGCCCACCCGCCGGTGATCTACCCGGGCTCCATCGAACGGGTGGATTTTGGCGAAGTTGCTGACCGGAAATACTATGTCCTGGCGGAGGTCAACAAACAGAACACCAGGGTCACCTGGCAGGAATTGAAAAACATCCGCCCCTTTATCGACCTCCATGTCCGACTTGAAACAGACCAGGCCATCAACCAGACCCTTCAGAGTCACCTTCCACCCCCAGATGAGTTGCAGGATGCAATTGTGCGCATGGTGATCGAGTACCCGCGTGCCTGGGAACCCCTGATTGACGACAATCAGTTGCGGGAGTTAACAGCAGGCGCGTTTGAATTTCACCTCGTAAAACGCCCCCGCTTTGAGACCCGGGGGCGCCTGCCAGAAGGGCGCACAGCCAGCCAGCTCAGCGCCCTCGAACTGCTGAACTTTTACTGGAAGACAAGCTCCAGCAACCTGGATCAGGAAAGAGTACAAACTCTGAACAACCTTGCCAGCTCAATCATCGATGAAGTCAACATGCGGGAGTAAACTCTACGCCAGTTGGAGATCGCCCCTATAGTTTTTAACAATGGGAAACTTAAACGGGTATCCAGGGACAAGGTTTAATTTTTAAAAAGGCTGCCCCATCAGGAGCAGCCTTTCTCTTTTTTGGTCTACCAGCGCCTTATCGACTAAGCCAACCCACCTCTTTAGGCTTCTCTGAATTCGCCTTCGACGACGTCTTCGTCATTCGGGTGGGCGTCATGCTCAGGCGGTTGAGGTGCCGCAGCGCCAGCATCCGTGTGCTGGTAGGCTGCTTCTCCGATGGCCTGCAAGTCAGTTTGCAAGGTATCAATCAAGCTCTGGATGCGGGCTTTATCCTCACCCTGGATGGCTTCGCGCAGGTCGTTGACTTTGCTTTCCACGTTGGCGCGTTGCTCGGCGGTGACCTTCTCGCCCATATCCCTCAGCAGTTTTTCTGCCTGGTAAGCCAGTTGATCGCCTTGATTGCGCATTTCGATCAGGGCTTTACGCTGCTCATCTTCTGCGCGGTGTTTGGCAGCATCGGAAACCATCTTATCGATATCGGATTTATCCAAGTTGGTCGATGCGGTGATGGTGATCTTCTGTTCTTTTCCACTGGCTTTGTCTTTTGCAGTGACGTTCAGGATGCCGTTGGCGTCGATATCAAAGGTGACCTCAATCTGCGGGATACCGCGCGGCGCCGGCGGGATGCCGTCCAGGCGGAAGCGTCCCAGGCTCATATTGTCGCTGGCCATCGGTCGCTCGCCCTGCAGGACATGGATATCAACCGATGTCTGGCTATCCTCAGCGGTAGAGAATACCTCGGTCTTTTTGACCGGGATAGTGGTATTGCGCTCAATCAGGGTGGTCATCACCCTGCCAAGGGTTTCCACGCCCAGGGAAAGGGGCGTCACATCCAGCAGGAGGACGTCTTTCACATCGCCAGCCAGAACGCCGCCCTGGATGGCTGCGCCCATCGACACCACTTCATCGGGGTTGACGCCCTTGTTGGGCTCTTTTCCGCCAGTCAGATCACGCACCAGGTCCTGGATCATCGGCATGCGGGTTGCGCCGCCGACGAGGACGACTTCATCAATCTGCCCGACCTTGAGGTTGGCGTCTTTGAGAGCAGCGTTGAAGGGTCCCTTCGCGCGCTCAACCAGGTGGGCGGTCATTTGTTCAAGTTTAGCCCGGTTTAATTTCAACAGCAGATGCTTCGGTCCGGAAGCGTCAGCGGTCACATAGGGCAAATTGATTTCCGTTTCCATTACAGAGCTTAATTCAATTTTCGCCTTTTCGGCTGCCTCGCGCAAACGTTGCAATGCCTGGCGGTCTTCGCGCAGGTCAATACCCTGCTCGCGTTTAAATTCATCCGCTGCCCAGTTCACAACGACTTCATCCCAGTCATCGCCACCCAGGTGTGTATCGCCGTTAGTGGCTTTGACTTCAATCACGCCTTCGCCGACTTCAAGCAGCGATACGTCAAAGGTTCCGCCGCCCAGGTCAAAGACGAGGATGATCTCGCTTTCTTTTTTGTCCAGCCCGTAGGTCAGGGCTGAGGCGGTGGGTTCGTTGATGATGCGCATCACTTCTAAACCGGCAATCTTACCGGCGTCCTTGGTGGCTTGGCGCTGGCTGTCGTTGAAGTATGCAGGTACAGTGATCACCGCCTTTGTCACAGGTTGACCTAAATAGGCTTCTGCGTCCGTCTTCAGTTTGGCGAGGATCATCGCCGAGATTTCCTGCGGTGTATAGGTCTTGCCAGTGATCGGGATATTCACGCGCGCATCGCCCGTGGGCCCGCTGACCACCTTGAAGGGTACCATTTCACGTTCGGATTTAACTTCATCGTAACGGCGACCCATAAAGCGTTTGATCGATGATATCGTATTTTCCGGGTTTACAACCGCCTGGCGTTTGGCGGGGATGCCGACCAGGCGCTCGCCTTGTTTATTAAAGGCAACTACTGATGGAAGCAGTCGTGAACCTTCTGCGGTGGAGATGACGGTTGCTGTGCCGCCTTCAACCACAGAAACAACGCTGTTTGTTGTTCCCAGGTCAATACCAATAATTTTTGACATAATCCATCCTCCAATTTCTTTTTCTTTATCACTATGAAGATACTGAATCAGTCATAGAAGATCGTTAACAAATTATTGGATAATTATTAGCATCTTGGGGGGAGGGTCAATCGCGGTTCTTTTGATCAAGCTTTTTCCTCGCATGGCGGGTGCGCAGGATCAACGTGAAGGCATAAATCGCCAGGGTGCCGAGGATGATGGAAAAACCAAGGATCATTTCAGTGAGGGTGTTGGCGGGCATCTTATTCTACCTCCCGGGTCATTTCAAACTCTAATTGTGCCAAGCGCACACGGCGCCAGACCAGGTCGACCAGCAAAACCGTGAAAACCAGCAGACTGAGCAGCAGGGTGTTTAACATGCGGGGTGACATACTGAAGGCGCCACCTGTCCTGTCAGCGGGCGCGATCACCACCGGGTGGATGGTGCGGAATAGCCGAATGGAGAAAAAGGTCAGCGGGACAGTTAACGCCGCCAGTATGGCGAAAACAGCTCCCAGGCGCGCCTGGGCTTCCGGCGTGCTCACCCCGGCGCGCAGGATAAAATACGCCAGGTAAATCAGCGTCATGATCGCGGTTGTGGTCAATCGCGGGTCCCACACCCACCACGTGTTCCAGATCGGGCGCGCCCAGATCATCCCGCTGAAGATGGCAATGATGGAGAACACCAGGCCAACTTCAATGGCTGCAGAAGAAAGCCAATCCCAGCGGATGCGGCGCGTCAACAAGTAACCGGCGCCGCCCACTGCCCCGAGAATAAAGCATACCATTCCAGCCCAGGCGGCGGAGATGTGAAAGTAAAACACCTTTTGTACCGGGCCCATCACAACTTCAACCGGCGTATAAACGATGATGATCAGCATCGCGAGGGGCACCAGGATCAGCGAGAGAAGATCCAGAACCACCAGGGCGACGGGTTTTTTTGGCATCTCAATCCTCCAGGATGGTTTCAAAAAATAACAAACCGGCAGCGTTGAAGATCAATACCCCTGCCAGCAGCAGGTAGATCCAGCTCGACATCTCAGACAGCGGTTGTTCGGCGAGCACACCGCGGCTGGCTTCCACAGCAGCGATCAGGATCGGCAGCGCCAGCGGGTAGAGCAGCACAGGCAGCAGCACATCACGTGTGCGCGCCTGAATGCTGAGCGCAGATAGCAGGGTTCCCAGGCTGGTGTAGGCGGCTAATCCTAAAAGCATGACCAGAAACAAGGGGGCGCGCAGCAAGTTCTGCCCATAAAACAGGCTGAACACTGGCAACAGCAGCAATCCCACCAGGGTTGTGAAGCAGAAGTTTCCCAGGGTCTTGCCAAAAAAGATGGCCGAGCGATCGACCGGCGCCAGCAATAAGCCATCCAGGGCGTTGTTTTCACGCTCCAGGCTGATGCTGCGATTTAACCCCAGTGTGGAGGCAAAAGCCAGGGAGACCCACAACAGCCCGGAGGTCAGCCCAGCCTGCACATCCGGTGCGAGTTGCAGGGCGAAGTTGAACAGGAACACGATCATCAACGCAAACATTAACATGACGGGCAGACCCTGGCGACCGCGCCACTCAACCTGGATATCCTTACGCAAAATCTGCCACACCACGCCCAGGTAAGCGCCGATCGCTTTCATGTCACCTCCCCCAGATAGCTGTTCAGTTCAGGCGATTCAGCCAGCGCGGAAACGGGGATATGCACGTCGATGCGTCCATCTTTGAGCCAGGCCACATGCGAGGCGAGCGTCAGCAGGCGCTGCGGACGGTGGGCTGCCAGCAGGATAATACGGTCCGGGCGGTGCCAATTTTGCAGGAATCGATCGAGAAAGCCGGCGGCTTCCTGGTCCAGGCTGGTGTAGGGTTCGTCAAACAGCAGGATGGAAGGTTGGTGCAATGTGGCGCGGGCGAGTGACAGGCGCTGCAGCAAGCCGCGAGACAGGGTGCGCACGGGCTGATGCTGATGTGCGACTAAACCGAGAGCCTGCAGAGCCTGTGAGATTCTTGCCTCACGATTTTCCAACGGGTAGAGACGTGCACTGTGAAGCAGGTTTTCATACGCGCTCAGGTCCTGATAAACCATGGGTTGATGACCTACATAGCCAATTTCCCTGCGCACCAGGGGATTGCTCGGCCCATCTGCACCGTAAAGGGTCACTGCACCCTGGCTGGGGCGCACCAACCCAGCCAGAGTGCGTAAGAGGGTGGTTTTACCGACGCCATTGTCACCCACCAGCAGGCAAAAATCACCGCGATTAATGGTCAACGATAATTGATTTAACACAGGATGGCGATGATAGCGTTTTACCAGGCCATGAACATCAATCCGAAGCAACTCCGGCGGAAAAGTCATTCTTGCCATGATGGTTCAATTATATTGCAAGGCTTGGGATGTGGGTACTGTTATAGGGCGTGACCGCAGTAGACGCAAAATTTGTCACCAGGTTTTATCGGTGCACCACAATACGGACAATATGGATTGCCATCCGCTGCATATGATTTTGGGAAAAAGTCTGGCGCCACCGATTGGGGAACTGAATCCTTTAATTCAGATGAATCGTCAGCAAAAGAGCTCACATGATAGGTACCCGTTTGCTTTTCCTTGATCATTCGCACTTCGGGTTCCTCTGCGGAAGTAGAGAGCCAAGCATCTTGATCTTTTTTCGCCTCAATCCCATGCAAGGTGCCCTGGTATTTGTGAGCGCTGGCATGCCCAGGTTCGAGGTTTGAAGGTTCAATTGCATCGCTGTTGGCGGCATCCTCAGGGGAGGGGATCAGCTCGATTTCCAGAAGAGGTTCTTGATCATTGGATTCATGCTCTGCTTTGGGATTTGAGGTTTCATTATCCTTTTCAGCCCTGTAGAAAAGGATAAATAATAAGAAAGTGATGCCAATCGCAATGATCAGAAAAAGGAGAATCAGAGTTAAATCCATAATTACTTAACCCAGTTGATACTAAAAAAGTACGCTTAATACAATGTTAATTCATTAATCGTTTTTTGTACAGGGTTATAATGATCAAAATTAAAAAATAAAGAGAAATCGTGCTGAAAACTTGGCAAAAATGCAATTTATAAGACCCCCTGGCTATTGAGCGGGCTGATAGCAATGAAGCAGATGGCAGTGAGTGAATTTAACCCGTTAAGACTTCTTCGCGCGCAGTTAAATAGGCTAAGGAGACGCTCCTCAGCTTTTCAACCAGTTCATTCTGTGTTTCGCACCACACTTCGTGAAGGGGGCAGTTGCTCCCAAAAGAGCACAAGGAAGCGTCCTTCGTACACTCACACAGTGTGATTGGGCCATCAATGGCTTCAACCACATCCAACAGTGAGATGTTTTCTGGATCACGAGCCAGTATGACCCCGCCGCTGGCACCGCGTATGGTGTTAACCAGGCGCGCAATCGAGAGTTGAGAGATAATCTTCGCCAGGAAGGACGATGGAATCAGTTTTTCCTCTGCAATTTTGCTGGTGGTGGCTGGCTTCCAATTGGGCTTGCTCCTGGTTTGCTCGTGCCTGGCGAGGTACAGCATCGCTCTGAGGGCATAATCAGCCTGTCGGGTTATCTGCATGGGATTGTTCTCTCTCTTTCCGTTTTCGTCCCGGTTTACGATAAATTGTATCTAATTTAGGGGGATTTGTAAAGGATAAAAGGAATAAGAGGTTAGGAATCGTATCCGAAGCAACATTACTTAATCAATCCTGATACCTGATTCCTGATACCTGTTTCCTGATTCCTGCTTCCGAACCGTCCACTCAGTATTCTCCAAATTGGTATAATCAACTTTGTAAGTTCTTAACACTGAAGAACTGTTTTTTTAAAGGAGCACAGCTTTTGAAAACCGCATTAATCACCGGGATCACCGGGCAGGACGGCTCGTACCTGGCGGAGTTCCTGCTCGCCAAAGGCTATCGCGTCGTGGGCATGGTTCGCCGGACAAGCACCATCGATTACAGTCGCATCGAACACATCCAGGATCAAATTGAACTGGCCCATGGCGATTTGTTGGATCAAGGCTCGCTATACGCGATCTTTGACGCCTATCGTCCCGATGAGGTCTATAACCTGGGCGGGCAGTCCAATGTACAGCTCTCCTGGTCACAGGCGGTGCTGACCGCCGAATCGACCGCCCTGGGCGTGACCCGTTTACTGGACTGTATGCGCCAGGTGACGCCCGCGTCGCGTTTTTATCAAGCCTCCACCAGTGAGATTTTTGGCGATGCAGATGAATCCCCCCAGACCTTGACCACCCACCTCAACCCGCGCAACCCCTACGGGGTCGCCAAGGTGTACGGGCATCTGATCACCCAGAATTACCGCCAGCGGCAGGGTTTGTTTGCCGTTTCGGGCGTGCTGTATAACCACGAGAGCCCGCGGCGCGGCCTGGACTTTGTCACCCGTAAGATCACCCATGGGGTGGCGCAAATTAAGCTGGGATTAGCAACGGAATTGCGCCTGGGCAACCTGGATGCCCAGCGAGATTGGGGCTTTGCCGGCGATTATGTGCAGGCAATGTGGCTGATGCTCCAACAAGATCAACCGGTGGATTACGTGGTTGGCACAGGTCAACTGCATACCGTGCGGGATTTTTGTCGAATCGCGTTTGAGGTTGCTAACCTGGATTACCGCAACTATGTTGTTGAAGATCCTGCTTTCTTCCGTCCGACAGAACGCTTCCCCTTACTGGCCGACCCCAGCCAAACCATCGCAGATTTAGGTTGGCTTCCGCAGGTTGATTTTGAAGGGTTGATCGAGATGATGGTGACCGCCGACCTTGCAGCCCTGGGGGCATGAGCGAAACACTGGATATTCCAGTATAATTTGATCTATTACAGATCTTATCGATTGGTATATATGGCCGACCAGCATCAACTCAGTGCGCGCGAAATTGAGATCCTCAGATTAGTAGCCAAAGGTCTCACCAACGGCGAAATTGCCCATCTTCTGACCATCAGCCCCAACACGGTCAAGGTGCACCTCAGCAACATCTATGAGAAGACGGGCGCGGCCTCACGCACCGAAGCGACCATGTACGGCATCGAACACGGCATCATCGACGTTCCAGGCGGGGCTGAGGCTGTCGAAGTCATTCCGCCCACCCGGGCGGAACTGCTGCGTAAACACGTCTGGTGGATCATCCCCGCCGCCGCGCTGGTGATGGTCTTAATCATCCTCACGCTGGTCATCCTGTTCCGACCGCCTGACACTGAAGCCCAGCCGTTGGCTGCCTTGACTGAGCGCTGGCAGGAACTGGCGCCGATGCCCGTCGCTCGCGCTGGCATGGCGACTGCGGCTTATGACGGCGAGATCTATGCCATCGCCGGTGAAGGGCCCGAAGGCATCAGCGGCAGCGTCTTTCGTTACACGCCTGAGACAGACCACTGGACACAACTGAGCGAAAAGCCCCTCCCCGTGGCGGATGTGCACGGCGTGCTGATCGGCGAGAAGATTTACGTCCCCGGCGGCAGGCGTTCGGATGGAGCACCGACCGATATCCTGGAGATTTACGACCCCCGGCGAGACACGTGGTCAACGGGTGCACGGCTGCCGCAGCCGGTCAGCGCGTATGCATTGGCAGATTTCGAAGGTCAGATGTATTTGTTTGGCGGCTGGGATGGGGAACAAGCCCTTGACACCGTGTATGTGTACAATCCAGCAACGGATGCGTGGAGAGAGTTGACGCGTATGGGCTCCCCTCGCCAGGATCACGGTGCAGTGGCTTTGACGGATAAGATTGTCGTCATCGGTGGCAGGAATGACGGTGGTGCGCTCACCGAGGCGGTGGGCTTTTACCCGTCACGGGATTTTGAGGGGGAAAATCCCTGGGAGGAGTTCGTGGACCTACCGGAAGCCAGGTATGGCTTTGGGGTGGAAAGCAGTGGCGAAGTCATTTTTATTTTTGGCGGAGCGCAAGCCTCAGAAGCAGTCGCTGATTTCCCCCTGTTGTATCAATACACAGAATCAGGTTGGCGTTCAATCCCAACAGATATGACAGAGCCCGTTTTCAAACCTGTGCTGATTTCCCTCGGCTCGCAGATTTACATAATAACTTCAGCTTTATCAGAAAATCAAACTTTATTTTTAAAATATCAAGCGATTTACTTTGAGGTCTTCCTCCCAATTATTCAATAAAAATCCCATAACGGTTTTTGTGAATGCATCCTTGCCGGTATTGTAAATAAAAAGCTCCTCAAGCCTGAATATAAAACCCTGCTTGAGGAGAGGATGGCTGAAATAAGGAATTTAATCTGGCATTTCTATGAACAATTCACCCAGATCGATTGAATCTCCACCTTTCACGGAGATTGTCAACGGGGTTTTTCCATCATCTTCTGTGACGAAAACAAATTCACCCGGGCCACCCAGAACGGTAATCACATAGTTTTCTCCGGGTTCTACATTCTCAAAATAAAAATAACCCCGGGTCGTATCGACGATTGCTCTGGGAGAATACTGATACGAGAAGGAAATTGTCGGTGGCAATTCATCGTTGTCGAATGCTAAATCTTCTGACAAAAACACCATATCTCCGACTGGAGCATTGGTGGATGAATGAATTTCGCCATAAATAACTGCTGAATCTTCGGATGGCGAAGGGACTGACCACGCCTGTTGTCCATCATCTGGTGCGGGTGTTTGAGCCGGAGAGCAACCGAAGGCAAATGCTAAAAACAGGAAAAGGAAAACCAATAAAGCTTTTTTCATTGAAAGTGTCCGTGTCATTAAAGATATTAGGAAAAGAAGTAGAGGAAGTAATCCTCTACTTCTTTTAGTGTTAATCTTCAGATCATTTAATTCATCCGACTGATGACCGCTTTCATTGCCAGTGCGTCGATCTGTCGGGCTGCTTTGACTTCAACAGGGTCGAACTTAGGGTGCGATACCCTCATATACAGCCAAGGAGTCGACTTGAAGCCCAGCATTGTGCGCCAGGATGTTCAGCGTACCAACTAACTGTTTGCCCGATGTTGATTTGCAGATAGCGCCGCCTAAGAATCCATTCGGCATCGGAGTTCTATCGTTGTAGAACTGGTGCAGCCAACCCGAATTATTGGGCAGTGCAGTCGGGTTTTTCAGTGTCTTGGTAACCGCGCCGCCGGGACCAGTGCCCTTGATGGTGCAGACGATATCGTTCTTTGGAATGGTGCTGCCACTAACATTAATTACTGTCATGGAGGTCCACCAATTCCAGGGGCCGACCCATTGTTGAACAAAGGGGAACACGATGGTGTCGGTTGCCGCGGCGGGGTTCTGAGACATTAACGCTGCGCCCTTATTGGGGTCAATGGTGTTGTTAATCTGGTTGACGATACCGACCAGCGGCTGGTTGGCGGAATTTGTTATTACTGCAGCGCTGCCGATGAAGCGTTCACCATTCTTGCATGTTGAGGATACGGTGTATGGTGCCCAGGATGTTGGGAAGGCAAAAGCATAAGTAGCAAAATCGCGTTTTGCCCCGGGAGGAATGGTAATGGTCTCAGTACAGGCAGTACCGACCTCAGTGGGTGTATATTTCATTGTCACAGTAGTCGCAACAGTGCCAGCATTTTGAATATTTGCCGAAGTCCAGTAGCCATAGTTGTTCTCGTTGATCATCGGGAAAATGGGCTTTGTGGTTCCAGCGACAAACCCGTTGTAGGAATACAATTGATTTCCTGGGCCATCGTTATATTCAACAACAGCAACCGCTACAGCGCCAGACGTGGTGACGATGGCTGAGAAGTCTTTGGGCAGGCCAGCCATACCGCGATTGTCAATTTTGTAAGAGGCGTAGGGCTTAATACTTGGAATATTGGTTACCTTCCCGTTGCTGTAGGTCACAGTTGCGGAAATTGCGCTGCTGGTTGTATTCTGAATGTAGAAATAGGTGCTGTAGCCGTAATTCTGGTTCATTAACAGGGGTAAAAAGACCTTATTTGCTCCTCCCGAGACGCCGATATAACCGGCGTAACCGGTATAGTTGCCGGCACTATTCTTGCTGGCCAGCATCCCCATGGAAGCCAGGGGCACATCGGATTCAATCACCATAGAACCATCGAAATTGCTGACACCTGCGAATGAGGTAAAATATATCGTCTCATAAGCTTTAATGGGTTTAGTGATTGGAGCGAGTTCAGTCCCATTCTGCCTGAAGAAACGCAGCGTGATCGTCCCATTCACATTAGAAACATTGGTGACATTAACTTGCGTCTCATATTTTGCGGGGGGTTGTGCTTGCACCGGGGGAATGGCAAAAAACAACATTGCAATGATTAATGATAAAAATAGTAATTTGCGCATTTTGTTCTCCTAAAACTAAAATCGGTTTTGATAGTCTAAGAATAAAGCACCAGGGGCATTATTTCAATAATACATACGGGTTATTTTTCCACAAAGGCTGGTTTTCGAGCGGCGAAGGACATCTCGGTGCTGCGGTTGAACATTTCAAAAAGCATAAAAATTGGTAATGTGAGCATCCTCACAATGAATGACCCCAATACAGTCATGATAGTCTTCTTTTTCCATTCAGCCATGTCTGTGCTGTTCAACCAGAACTGGATGCTGAGCATAAACGCGCCGTGTCGACCGGTGAAGCTGAAAATCTCGATATCTTCAAAGCCAAATTTTGCCAAGAAATCAGTAATCGTCTTTGGCGTAAACGTGCGATAATGCCTGGGGACTTCCCATCCAACCCAGTATTCTTTAAACCAATATCTTTCAAATGCGTTTGCATTGGGCAATATGGCGATGATCACCCCACCTGGCTTCAGTACCCGTTTAATCTCAGCCATGGTTGAATTCAGGTCGTATACGTGTTCAAGCACATCCCACAGGGTTACAACATCAAAGCTTTCAGCCGGCAGATTGGCATCTTCAACGACGCCGCAATAAACATCCAAACCAAAGCGACGTCGGGCATAGTCCACCGCGGTTTGATCCGGTTCAACGCCCTGACATTCCCAGCCTCGCTTTTGCATTTCGTTTAAAAAAATGCCCGTTGCACAACCGATATCGAGAATTTTTCCAGGGTTTTTCACCCGGCGCGCCACCTGGAGGCTGCGCTTTCTCTGTCCAAGGTAGCGATTGAACCGTGTCAGGGGGTTGCGCTCGTCTTCAATGGCTTCCAGGTAGCAAATGTATTCATCTGGATAATATTTTTCCATCTGCTGGCTGTTCAGTTTTGGGTCAATCAGGTATAACCCACAATTCTGGCATTCAAGCACATCAAAGTTGCCGGCAATTCCAAGCAATTTATCACTACCTGAAAAAAGAAGAGAAAATTGATCGTGATCACAGTTTTCGCAGCGCATGTGGGCATTGCTCTTGATCGTGTTCATGGTTTGCCTTTGATATGCTCTGAGTAAAATTGATTCAACGTGGTAGCCCTGCTCAACCAACTTTCTTGAGGGTTCCCGGATAATTCTAAAGCGGATTGACCGCAATCCGACCCAAGATCAGGATGTGCTTTCAGGTGATGGATGGCTTGAACCAGTGCTTCGGGGGAGTCTTCGATAACAATGCCACACCGATGCTTTTTAATATAATGTGGAATATCACCAACATCGGTAGCAATAATTGGCCTTCCGCAAGCCAGGTAATTTGAAAATTTTAATGGGAAGCGACCGTTATTGGCTGGATTATTCTTAAATGGAAGTAAGAGCACATCACATGCAGACAGGTAAGTTTGCATGTTCTGAAAGCTTTTCGGTCCGGTCTCGATAACCGCTGCAGAATGATTTACACCAGGCTTGACGCGGTAGTTACTGTATCCAATATGCATAAATTTAATTTGGGAATCACTGGCAGTCAATCGATTGAAAGTGTCAATAACCAGTGTCGCATCATTGGGGAAAAACGAGCCCAGATAACCGACAAAAAATTGTTTTTGGGCAAGACCCAGCGTTAACCTCGCTTGTTCAGTGGAAATGGGAGACCAGTTCTCAACGTCAAATCCATTGGGCAATAAACAAACCTTGTTTTCTGGCACGCCCAGGCTGATGGCACGTTGGGCTAAGGTTCGACAGATGACGCTTGTGCCAAGGGGCAGCTTTCGGAAATGGGTTTCATAATAATTTTCAAATGGTCTTAACAGCGCACGTATCATCAAATTGGGGCGTTCTTCGATGGACCCTTTGCTGCCAAACCAGTCTGCCCAATCCAGGAATAAGGAGACGCCTTTTTTATGCAGCGTTAATGCCGGATAAATAACCGTTGGGCGGGATTCAAAACCGTGCACCAGGTCAAAATTCAATGAGCGGATTGCTTTGATGCGCGCACTTAAGTTTCCTAAATCCCACCCTGCCCGAGTTGGACCGTTAATTCGATCTGAAACCTCGATTATCTTAAGCCCATCCTGGACATGGATTTTTGTCTCTGCACGTAACTGAACTGCGGAAGCCAGGATAGTCATTTCATGCCCCAGTTTTGTTAACGCTCGTGCCAGTTCATGAGCGCGTAAGTAGGTGCCCCGACCGACCTGATTAAATACAATGAATAGGATTTTCAAACCGACGCCTTTAATTCAGTTCTGACATGCATCACAACGTATAAGAAATAACCCATCAACAAGAATAAATCAACAGCGATGCTCATCCAGATTAAACCCGTTACGGCCCATTTCGCTATCAGGAGTACGCCTAGGATCAGCTTTAACAGGATCGAAATCATTTGCGGGAGCAAAAGTTTCCGCTCCCAGCCGACGGAAAACAGGTACACCCTGTTAAATTGGTTCACGGTCCTGATCAATAATAAGGGGCTGGCTAAGAGCAATAGATTTATCGCTGACAGATAATTTTTGCCCAGTATTTCTTGAATCCAGTTTAATCTGAACAATCCGACCCCAAGCCACAGCGCCAAACCCACCAATATAAAACCGACCAGCAATTTTAACAAGCGCTGAGGAAATTTCTCAATCGCGTTTCTATAAATATTTAAGGTACTGGGAAGCACCAAATAAACGATTGCTAATGGAACGGTCATAATCATGTTGATCAGGTTGATGGCAATGGCAAAGTCGCCGATTAACTTAGGGTCGCCATTAATCCAGGTAATCAAATTCAAGTCCAGTTGTGTGAATACTAAATTGAACAATTCTGAGGTGTTGAACACCAGGGAATACCGCAGAACCCTGGCAATTTCCGGGATTTGGTCTCTTCTCAGGATGGGTCGGGCTTGCGCAAGGGCGAAGATCAGGATGATAAAGGTGCTGATCAGCCGAAAGAGGCTGATCAATAGGATCGATTTTGATTGTAAGATGATGATCAGTCCCAGGGAAAGAAGACGCAAGGCTCTGGATAAGATCAACAATATCGAGGTGGTTTGTGCTCTTTCGTTAGCCAACAGGTCGGCAAGCATTAAATTGAACACCGAATCCAACCAGATATCGATGATAATGATCGCCAGCAAGCCCTTCTGGTAGATTTCGGGTTGGACCAAGGGCATGATCAACCAGATGCTCAACCCCCAAAGAACGCCAACGATCAATTTATAGTAAACGATGTTTCCCGTCAGGACTTTCGGCTCTTGGGCGCCTGGAATCGTTCTGACCAGCCACTCATGCAACCCAAGCGTGATTACAAAGGAAAGCATGGTAACAGTGGCGTAGTTAGCGGCAATTAACCCGTATTCTTGGGGATTCAACCACCAGATGCTGCCTAATGTGTACACAACCATTAACGATTGAGAGATCGTCACAGCCGAAATATAAGAAAAGATGGACCGGGCGAGTTTGGAGTTCAGAAAGTTCATCATCATAGAACTGTTTTCCAAAACAAATTAATTGAAAAAGGTCGCCCAAAGACGGATAGATGCTTTTTGGTTATGTGGAACCAGCGGGTGTAATAAGCGTATTCAGGAATGGTCCATAAATCCTTGGCGGTTGAAATTTTTTCAAAATCTGTTTCCTCTTTGATCCCATTGATTTTTCCGGTGAGGTAATTGATGATCGGGTGCACCCACAGATGATCCTGGAACAAGAGTGCATCCACACAGTGCAAGCAGCAGGCATGGCTCTTTAATAACCGTTGAAGGTCGTCCACGATATTTTTGATGGCTTTTTCGTCCGTGGAAAAATGTTCCATTGCTGAGATACTGTACACAAAATCAAAATATTGTTCCGGGAGTTCGGTGGAGAAATTCCCGATATAATCTCTGACCAGCTTAAATCCCTGGGCTTTAGCCGCTCTCTTGGGTCCGTGTCCCTGCCCTTCGATCTTGTCCAGGTTCCAGAACTCGTAATCATCTTTCAGGCAGTCAATGATACGCGAATCACCACCGCCCAACTCTAATATTTTTGCCCCTTTTGGAATGTTTTCCAATATGAACGTGTAAACAAAAAGGTCCTGATACACTTTTAAATCACAGGTAGCTAAGGTTTGTCGCCGATATGTGGGCAGCAAGCGAAAATTTTGGAAATGACTTGATTTTGAGAAGGTAAATTCATGAAAGTTCTCAGGCTCAAGTTGATTTGGCGCTTTTTCTACCACGGAAGTCAAATACGGCGCTCTGGAAAAAATATGCCCCACAATTCCATCGAAATCCCTATGAATTTTTTGAATGTGCTTACGAAATTTGCTCGCCATTGTTTCCTTTTTTTGAGAAATATCCTTGTTTATCAGCGATCACCTGTTATTGATGTTACCTTCAGCGCGAACAGGCTTCTTGAAAACAAAGGCAATAACACCCCGCAGATATGCCAGCAAGGACTTGTACCCATTGGAAAAGAGGAGTTGAGCACTCAACTTCAGGGTGTGGGCAAATCGCCAGGGTAGGATAAAAAACCATTGCCATAGTTTTGCGTGTTTATGGAAATATCGACAGCTTGAGTATCCCATCCAATAATAGAAATGAGCCCTGTTCTCTGATGCGGTCGAAGCGCCAACATGATGCAGCAGTTTCGCTTGCGGAATTAGCCAGGCTGCCAGGCCCATATTTTTTGCCCGCATGAAAAAATCCAGGTCTTCATAGTACAGGAAGAACCCTTCATCAAAAAAGCCGATTTTGTCGAACACCTGGTGATGAATCAGCAGGGCACACCCGGTCAGAAAATCGCGCTCGACAGGTCGCCCCGGCAAGGTTTTTTTGCGCGAATGTCCGTCTATCGGCGCACAGAGAATCGGATTGATTTTTCCGCCAGCAGACCAGAGGCGCTCGGGTGAATTTGCATAATAAACAGCAGGGGCGGCAATGTCTGCTTGTAAGCTCTGAGCAGCCTTGACCAGCATGTCCAGCATTTGGGGCTGGCTGAGGGTGTCGTTGTTGACCATGAACACATAGTCCGCACCCTGCGCCAGGGCGTATTTGATCCCCGTGTTAAAGCCTCCAGCAAATCCCAGATTTTGAGGATTTTGAATCAGTGTATCAGCCGGAATCTGCTGCAAGATTTCTATCGATTGGTCTGTTGAACCATTGTCAACGATGAGCAATGAAAAGGGCGTGATATTATTTTCGCGCAGGCTGTGGACGCATGCCCGTGTTAAACCGGCTTGATTCCAATTGACCGTCACAACCCAAACATTGGGGGTAGCCTCTGAGAGCTGGTTATGCGCCTTCAGCATCCTGAACACCTTGGTTGTCTTTTTGAGAGAGGGCAGCCTTTTTTGTTATGAGGACGTGGTGAGAGACAAAAAACAATAACAATAATTCTCGAATGAACATCATGTTGCGGATGGCATTGAATAAACCTGCTGCCCTGCCCTGATATCCATAAGCTCGAATATCGGGGGGATGGATTTCGATCTCATCAGCAGCAAAAACTTTGCGCAGGGAACGTTTCAGCTCGCACCAGGACAACAAATATGTGCTCTCATAATCGGCATCACAACGCCAATTGACAAATTTTGGAATGAGCGCCCGCGGCAAAAAGCCTAAAAATCTTAATCCAGTGTGGGGTTCGGGTGCAAAAATATCGTAACGATTTCTGGAATCCCCGGCAAATACGCCTCGGTCAACTAGGCATCTTCTGACTTCGCTCATAACTGCGGGCAGGTCTGAAAGATGTTCAATCACGTTGATCGACTGGATGTAATCAAAGCAAGCGCTTTTTAATGGTAATGATTCGCCGTGGGCACAGATGAGATGAAGTTCGCCCTGGTTGATTTCTTCAGCCAGGCTTTTTCTTGCCAGGAGGAGCTGCCCAAAATGAGCATCAACTCCTATCGTAAGCTTAAAATTGCGCTTAAGGCTGCCCAATGCCGAACCTGAGCCGCAACCTAAATCCAGAACATGCCCCCAATTTAGCACCTTTGCATCCTGAAGAAATGCAGCCGTCATTGCTTCGGTGCGTATGTTTTCTGAACAATAATAATCTTTAATCTTCTGGTCAATGCGTTTGGGCAATCTTTTGGTAACCAGCACTAATGTTAACAATTCCTGATAGGTTAACTGTTGAAATTTCTGAATCGCCTCTTCGATGTTGGGCTCAAAGGGTTCTGGTCGGCACCGAAAATCATGGATACCGTGAATGATCGGGTATATTTGCTGACAAACTTCACAGCTCCAGTGATCAGGACTTGCGACCAGCTCACCGGAACATTGGGGACAAATGAGAATTGAAGAGAGATTCATTGCGTGATTTAGAATCAGTACCAGATTACAAGAGATAATTATCTAACCAGAATTGGTCATTATGAAATGAACTTATCACCATCGGAGGTGTAAAAACGCCTATCTTAACCCTTTGTTTGCGTGTAGTGACGGTCATGAGCGCTCCCCGATTACAACAGACACCATCGGCGTCCAGGATTGGGCAATCATACGCTGAATTTGCTCCTGGGTTTGTGGCGACACTTTGATCTGCGCCATAATTCCATCAGCCAGGTCAGCTGCATCCCCGGCTCGGACCACCCGGCAGCGTTCCGGCAGGCTATCAATTATCACGTCCGTGATCACATCCGTCACCACAACCGGCAGGCCAAACCCCAGCGCCGTCTTCAGGGCAGCGCTTTGTGTGCCGTCAATATACGGTGCGACAAACAGGTCAGCCGCCTTAAAGAAACCCGCGACCTCATCATCCGGTATGTACCGGTCATACACATGAACACAGTCGGTTAATCCCAAACTCTGGATCTGAGACAGGTACTTCGCCTTATCCTCCCAAAACTCACCGACGATCAACAGCTGCGCGGCATTACCTTGGTCAGCAATCACCTTTAGCGCATCGATCAACACACCCAGGCCCTTATAAGGGCGCACAATCCCAAAATAAAGGATTACCACCTGGTTATCCGGCAAATCCATCTGCTGTCGCAGGGCTTCTCGAGATAAACGTGTGGGTTTGAAGGAATGATCGATCGGCAAAGGGGCGATATCGATTTTTCCCGCCTCGGGCAATAAACCCAATAGGCGTCCTTTTTCTTTTTCGGTCATAATAATATAACGGTCTGCCTTTTCCAGTGCGCGGCGTGCCAACCAGCGGTCAAAAGCACGCTTTTCGTGGGGTAAGGTGTTGTGGATCAGCATGGCTGCAGGGATGCCGCGACGTTTGAGGCGGGTGATAAGAAAACGAAATGCCGGTCCCCAGATCGTCACCCACCAGGGAATGATCACCTGCTGGGGTTGGAAGTCCGCCAAGGCTTTCACCGCCCTGTGCCAGGATAGGGGATTCAGCGGAGTTAACAAGTATTCCGCATCCACACGTTCGCGCCCCGGGCTGTAATCTCTATCGCTCTCACCCGGATAGAGCCAGGCGGGGTATTGCTTTTTAAAAGAAATCACCTGCAGCTCGTGCCCAGCTTCGATCAATTTCTTGGCCAGCAGGGTGGTGAAGTGCGCGATCCCGCCGCGGTAAGGCGTGACAGGACCAACCATACCGATCTTCACAGCAGCTCCCCTTCTTGTGCAGTGCAATTTTCAGTTATGTGATGGTTTAGATAGGCAAGGTTAATCATCAGTACAATTATTATAGCTGTTTTTGTTGATCGGGTTGCTGTTCTGTCTTTATCCCAAGCTTTTCTCAAGCCGGACAGGTGCTCAAAGCTGGTCGGTTACCCGGATTGCTGGTAAAAAAACCAGGGTATTATTGCGAGCGCGCTGTCTCGGCAATGGGTTTGGTGGGCAGCCCAGAAGAGCATCGAAATTGAGGCTTTCATCGGACCAATTCAAAGATCTGAATCGTCGGACCCCCGAATCGGTCTTCAACGTCCAGCTTTAAACATTTTTTCACATAAAAAAGGATGTCATCGGATCTTTCCAGCAAATTTTTTGCCGGGGGTGTTGGTTCAACTTCGAAGATCAAACGATTATTTTCCCTGATGCTGTTGTAAAAAGTAATCCAATCTGCATAGCGTTCCGGTTCGGCAAAAAACCGATCGTACATATATGAAGAGAGAATAACGTAATCATATTGATTGTTGTTTTCGAGCTCGTCTTTTGAGATCTCAATTGGGTGGCCGGGCAAGAAGGGGGAATAGCCTTCATAGAGACTGTTCTCGGGTGTAATGCCCCTTTGCTCAGCGTAATTCAAAGCAATTAATCGGGTGTCTGTAAACCTCATCATGGTTGGAATGTGTAAAGTGACAATAAATTGTGCAATCAGGAATACCACAATACAGAGGGGCACCAGGTACTTCACAATCACATTTTTCTTGCGAAATTCCCAAAGGAAATTCATACCCATTCCTGTGAGGAACAGGGGCGTAATGTACATGGGTAAAGCCCATCGTTCCCAGTGCAGAGAAAGAACGCTGAGCGCAATCCAATAAATCGCTCCATAAAAAAGAAAGATGTGAGATTTTTCCCTGTTTTTAATCAGGGCATATATACCGCTGCTAATAAAAAGGATGGATAATAGATTGGTCCATGAACAAAATGAGCGCAGGTAAAAATACAGGTTGCCGCCCCAGCCCAAATTATCTGCGCCGAGATGGGTGGTTCGGGACTCGCGCAACAAAGCTTCTATGACCTGTTGATATTCAATAAAAATAAAAGGCGCCACGATGAATAATGCGATGATGAAAAGAAAAGAAAATTTCAATATCTCCTGGACTAAAGACCACCATTTAATTTTTTTAAAGGGTTCAGGATTTTGAAAATGGTTAAGGATGATCCCGGTCCACACAATTAGCATCGTAAGCAGTCCAGGATATTTTTCCGCTGTCGTAATTGCCGCAAACAGGGTGGCTAAAAAGATTGAAATTTTTTCGCCTCGCTTCAGATAGCGTACAGTAAAGTAGATCACCAACAGGGTAAACAGGGTGACCGGCACGTCCGGCGTAATATAAAGGGAGTGTAAAACATATGATGGGAACAGAGTAAAAACAAGTGCTGCGAATAATCCAAATTTATTGCGAAATTCGTTCCCAATTTTATATGCGATGACCGGAATCATTGCCCCCATTATGGAAATCAGAAAGCGCGCATAGGCATAGAAATTTAAATAATACTTTGGAAAGGCGGCGCCCAAATGTTCTCCAAAGCGGATAAAGCTCAAAATATTTAAATAAAGAAAATTCAGCAGGTATAAAATCTGGTTGGGACGGTTAAAATTTCCGGGATTTAACGTCCTTTCCAAGGTCATATGGACAACACGGTCGATAATTACTGATTCATCGGGATGAGTTAACAATGGGAAACCATGTTTGACACCAATTCGTCTGATTAGCAATGAACATAAAAACAGCGATACCAATATCATGATCTCTTTTATTATATGTTTTTTGAATATATTCGCTAATCGCTTCTTGATCATGGTTGAATGCTTTTAAATTGCTCACTGAAAATTATTAACCGGAAAAACAGGTTCTCAAGATTTATATTTGCTTTGATCATATAAGGCTGATTAGAATTTTACCACCGACAAACATCACTCAATGGGAAGTTTGTATATATAGACCCCTCCATCCTCATACACCTCCTCCACGCCCGGGCACGCCTCCAGACCTTCGGGCTGCAGGTTCCCAACCCCTTTTCGCAAGTAAACCCAATTCAGCCCGGCTTCCCCAACCAGGTTCCAAAAGTCATCCGAGCAGGTGCTCACCTGGCTGGCAGCTTCTCCCCAGCTACGCACTTCTCCTATCCAGTCTTTATCCGGTGAAAAGCCATAGAAGATCGTGGGAACCAGCGACCAGCGCCCCGTATACGGTAGCAGCCAGCCGCCACCATCCACGCCACGGTAAACACCTTCCTGCCAATAGGTGGTGTTGATAAAAAAGCGCGCCTCAGGCGGTGTGTTTTCTGTGATCCAATCCAGGGCAGCCATGTCCGCTTCAGTAACCAGGACGGTCGTGGGATTAGCCACATCCTGCGCGTCCGAAATTCCCCACGCACACCAACCCAGAACCAGCAGCACCAGCAGGAGCGTACCCACCCAGCGCTGCTTCAGCAGCCGTCCTGCCTGGCGTGTGCACCACCAGAACAACCCCCCTGCCAGCAGCGTGATCGGGATGAACAGCACAATCGCAAAGTGATCCGACCTGAAGGGGCTCAGCGTCAACCCCCAGGGTAGCGCCATCAACGCCAGTGTCAGGCTCCACAACCCGAAACTCAGCGTATGGCGTTTGCACAAAGCAAATAGCAAACCCAGTCCAGCCGGCAGCAACAACCAATGATTGCTGGTGGGTCCCAAAAGCTTCCAGATGTAATCCACATTGCCGCCGGTAAAGATTGTCTCGATGCTTTCGGGCCACCGGGCATCAATTCCCGGGTTGCTGAGAGAATACTGCGCTACACGCCACAACCAGGGCGCAGCCAGTAGTACACCAGCCAGGGCGCTGTTCAGCGCTGCGGATGCGCCGACCCACACCTTTGGTAAATGCCGCAGACTGAGCAGCAGGGTTCCCAGCGCCAGCAGGACGATAAACACAGCCAGCAGCAGGGCAGCAAAATAATGGGTCAGCAGCAGACCTGCCGTCAGGAGGGCCATGGACAGCGCACTGACCCAGCGTTGTTTTCCGCGCACCAGGTTGATGGCTTGCCCCATTGCCAGCGGCAGCAGGACCAACCCGGTCAGGAGCGTATAGCGCCCCCAACTGAGGTAATAAGCTGGCATACGGGTGGCGAAACTTACCAGCAGCGCCGCAGCCAGGGCTGGACGCCAGTTACGCCACAGGGTTTTTCCCAGGGCGTACACGGATAATCCGACCGCAGCATTCAGCACCTGACCCAGGATGAGCATCGCCTGCCCGATGGGCAGGTTGCTGAGGGCGGTGAACAGTGCGGTCACGGCATGGTTGCCAAAATGGTAGTAAAAAGGCATCGGCAGGTAAGGCATGAGGTCCTGAGGCACCCCGCCACTTTCAAGGATCGTTTTGATGATTAAAAAATGATGCTGTGAGTCGACCCAGTTCGGCAGCAGCAGGTCCCGCGCCTGGTACAACCGCCAGGCAAGGACCGAGCCGAACACAGCCAGCCCAATCACCAGGTGGAGACGGTAGCGGCGCGGTAACCAAAAGCCATGCCGGATCAGCCCGTCCACCACCAGGAGCAGGCAAGCAAGCAATAAGATAACGATCAGGGCAATTGAAAACCGCAGGCCGGTCACAAAACCTGCCAACGCCAGCAGGGGGATCATCGCCAGGCTGATGCCCACAGCCTGGACAAAGCTGAGAATCGGGTCCTCTTGCCGCTCACCCAGCCAGGCCCACCAGACCATTCCGGGCAAAAGCAAGCAAACACACGCCAGGATGCTCACAGGCGTATCACCCCCTCAGTATCGACATCGGTCAACATCTGCTGAACGCTGATTCCCAGGGCAGGGTGGACCAGATCGGGGGCAATTTCGTTGAGCGGCACCAGCACAAAGGCTCGCCCGACCATGCGCGGATGAGGGATTTGCAAATTTGGGCTTGTTATCATCCGGTCACCATAAAACAAAATATCCAGGTCAATCACCCGCGGACCGTTCAGGATCAGTTTCACGCGCCCCATTTTCCGCTCGATGCGCTGTAAGAAGCGCAGAAGAGAACGGGGTCCCAGGCGCGTGTTGACCTCAATTACCTGGTTGAAGAAGTCGGGTTGATTTGTATATCCCCAGGGCGGGGTTATGTACACCGATGATTCTCGCGTGATGATGGCTTTACGGCTTAACCAGTTTTTTGCGGTTTGAAGATTCAAAGCACGGTCGCCGATATTGGTGCCCAGGGCAATATACACCGGTTGTGGTTTTCGCATTAGGCCTCAAGGATATTCAGGAAGTCCGCCAGCAGGCCATAGGCGGTGGTTTCAGGCCCGGGATCAATCTCCAGGATGCCCAACCCTGGCAGCACATCTAACTTGAACTCGCAAAAAGAACTGGTGCCAGTGACGCTGTACAGGGGGGATTCGGGGCTCACCCGCTGCGGAGCCACCCGCGCCACCAGGCCATCCGGGCTGGTTTGCGCAGAACAAACCAGTTTCCAGCGTTCGCCGGCTGATTTAGCCTCTGCCACCATTTGCGGTGTGATGCCACGGATGCCGGTGCGGTCGACCGCCTGGGGGGTGAGGGGAATCCCCATCAATACGGTCACCAGTGCGGCAACCTTAATAGCGGCATCCCAGCCATCCACGTCATTGCTGGGATCGGTTTCCGTGATGCCGATCGAGCGGCCGTATTCCAGGGCTTCTTCCAGGGACGCGCCTGCCTCCATCATACCGAGCAAAAGGTTGGTGCAGGAATTAAGGATGCCCTCAAACCCTAGCAGGTTTGCACCCAACAATGGCTGGCGAAACAGGCTAAAGATCGGTGCGCCGTCCATGACGGCTGATTCAAACAGGAAACGCACGCCCTGTTGTTCCGCCAGTGAGGTCAGCGCTTGATAGCCGTGCACGACCGGACCCTTATTGGCTGTGACCACGTGCATGCCCGCTTTTAGCGCTTTTCTGATGTGGTCCAGGGCAGGCTGCCCGGTGTGAGGGTTGACCGGTGTGGTTTCGAACATAAAATCCGCCGGGCAGGCGCTGATAAAGGTCCGGGATTCAGTGGGCGTATCAACAGCACTCAAGCGGGTCAATGTCTGCCCCGTCACAGCCAGCTCAAGGGCGGCTTGCAGGTCAAGACCCTCCGGGTTGATGGCTGCACCGTGAGACCCGGTAATAATCCCTGTGACCAGGGCGGTCACTCCGTACCTTGAAGACAACTCCTCGGCTTTATCGAGCAGCAGGCGGGCAAAAGACCTGCCAACATTGCCAAATCCGACCAGGCATAAACGGTGAACCTTGGGCATGTTTCGCTCCTTTGTGAATAATGTTCAATCAACCTAATTTAACCACAGAATTGGAAAATTAACCAATAACAAGAGATGCTGAGCGGGTCCTGTGTTCATTGCGAATGGTGAACCCAACTTCGCACAGTACTCCCTGTGCCCTGCAAGGGTATCGAGTCGTGTCTTCCCCGGTCACATGTAGGGGCGGACCTCCGTGTCCGCCCAGGGCAGGTACAGAGACCTGCCCCTACAGTCGGTGTGATTATCGATTTCGGGTGCATCACCAATTGGCAATTCAATAACCCTATGAAAATATTCGGCATAACCTGGAAATTCTTCACACACCCGCACCACCATCTCTCCGGCAGGGTAGGGATAGATTTCACCATTAATGTCATTGCGAACGAAGTGAAGCAATCTCAGGGGTGCAGCACTTGAGATCGCTTCGCCAGCTCGCGATGACAGGGGTGTGGGGCTCACGATAATAGTAGGAAGGTATTGTCATTGCGAACGCAGTGAAGCAATCTCTGGAGCGCAGCACTTGAGATCGCTTCGTAAACTCGCGATGACAGGGGTAAAGGTGGATTTCAGCATTATTGTCATTGCGAACGTAGTGAAGCAATCTCAGGGGTGTGAAAGATGAGATCGCTTCGCAAGCTCGCGATGACAGGGGTGTGGGGCTCACGATAATAGTAGGAAGGTATTGTCATTGCGAACGCAGTGAAGCAATCTCGGGGGTGTGAGAGATGAGATCGCTTCGCAAGCTCGCGATGACAGGGGTGGGGGGCTCGCGATGACAGGGGTAAAGGTGGATTTCAGCATTATTGTCATTGCGAACGTAGTGAAGCAATCTCAGGGGTGTGAAAGATGAGATCGCTTCGCAAGCTCGCGATGACAGTAGGAAGGTATTGTCATTGCGAACGCAGTGAAGCAATCTCGGGGGTGTGAGAGATGAGATCGCTTCGCAAGCTCGCGATGACAGGGGTGGGGGGCTCGCGATAATAGTAGGAAGGTATTGTCATTGCGAACGAAGTGAAGCAATCTCAGGGGTGTGGGGTTGGAGATCGCTTCGCAAGCTCGCGATGACAGGGGTGTGGGGCTCGCGATGACAGTAGGAAGGTATTGTCATTGCGAACGAAGTGAAGCAATCTCAGGGGTGTGGGGTTGGAGATCGCTTCGCAAGCTCGCGATGATAAATTCGCTTCGTTTGGTGGCGCTTCGCAGTCGCAGCTTGCGATGACAGACATTGTCACGTAGTTCTCTGGTGTGAACACGCGGTGACCTAAGGTTTTCTACCAGTGACCCCTGCCTGATGTATCATTCGCAGTGAGTTTAATTTGCCGGTCATCCGTAGAGGCAATCCTTCGCGTAGCACTTCCTGTGCCCTACAAGGGTATCGAGCTGTGTCCACCCCGGTCACCCGTAGGGGCAACCCTCCGAGGTTGCCCTAGGCGGACACGGCTCAAAGAGTGCTTCGCGAAAGTCCGCCCCTACGATGCGATGTGTCTCTCTTCGGTCTTCCACCCCCGGTTTACCCAATGCTCATTCACTATTCACTATACGAAGGCAAACTTCGTGTTCTTTGTGCCTTTTGTGGTTCAAAACAGGGTTAACCACCGGAATAATTGACCGGCATCAAAAAACCCACTTATAAAGTGGGTTTTTAGTTTAACACCGGGTCAGCCGCTTACGTCCACGATGCTGATCAAACGAAATCCGGCAAGGGACGCTCAATCAGCATCTTTCGCACGGCGGGGGTCAATCTTCGTGTTCAACCTCCAGCAAGAAGTATTCCCCGGCACAGTTTTTGAAGAATTCAACCTCGACAAAGTCACCAACCTTAATCCCCCGCTCGATTTCAGATTTCGGCAGGAGGTTAAAGCGAATGCCATTAATCACCCAATAATCGGAATGGATTTCGTCCACAAAGCCAACCATTTCATCACCATCGCCGCCGTGATGGCCATAGCCGTAGCCAGCATCAGAACTGTTGTAATCATCTTCGTGTTCAACCTCCAGCAGGATGTATTCGCCAGCCTGATTGCGCCCAAACTCCACCTCAACAAAGTCGCCGACTTTGATGCCCTCTTCAATCTTCGAATTTGGCCGCACTTCAAAACGGATGCCGTTGACGATCCAGTAATCGGTGTGGATTTCGTCAACCACGCCGTAGATTTCGCTGTCGTCAAATTCAACCTCCAGCAGGATGTACTCACCAGCCTGGTTGCGCCCAAATTCCACCTCGACAAAGTCGCCGACCTTGATGCCCTTTTCAATCTTCGAATTTGGCAGCACTTCAAAACGGATGCCGTTGACGATCCAGTAATCGGTGTGGATTTCCTCAACCACGCCGATGATTTCGCTATCGGCAAACTCAACCTCCAGCAAATAGTTTTCGCCAGATGCGTTGCGCACAAATTCTACCTCGACAAAGTCGCCGACTTTGATGCCCTTTTCAATCTTCGATTTCGGCAAAAGCTCGAAGCGCAGACCGTCAATCACCCAGTATTCGGTGTGAATTTCATCGACGGTGCCGTAATACTCGTCATCATCTAACGCGAATTCGACCTCTCGCAAGATATATTCATCCCTGTTATTGCGCACAAATTCCACCTCAACGAAATCGCCCACCTCGATGCCGGGTTCGATCCTGGCCGTGGCTGAGACTTCGAAACGAATTCCGTTGACCACCCAGTAATCGGGTTGAATTTCGTTGACGATGCCCAAAAATTCGCCCTTCCCGTTCAGGTTGAAAGCCCGCCCATCGCCATCGTGTTCAATCTTCCGGGCGTAAATGCTGCCCAGGGCGTCCACCCAACCTTTCACTTCCACCTGTTGACCAACATCAATCCCCATTTCAACTTTCGTTGACGCGGTGATGATCACCTCAAGCCCGGAAACGACCCACAGATTCGGGTCGATTGCGTCAACCGTGCCGACAAATTCAATCTTCCCATGGTAGGCGCCGGCTGATTTTGAAAACAGGGTCGCTTCTTCGAGCCGCTCCCTTCGTTGGGTCTGCACACGGTTAGAGAGAGTCTCCAGGTCAGCGGTGTATTTCCCCAGGGAAGCCCTGATGGCACGACCCAACTGGGAATCGGCTGCCAGGCTGTTGCTGCGAATGCCTTCCAGCCCGGCCAGCGCTTCTAAGATGCAGGTTTCATAAGCCTGCACGGGGGCTTCTAAATCGTCCAGGCGTTCTGCCGTGATTAACGCTTCAATTTCATCCAGTCGGTTTTGGGCGTAAGCCAGGTTGAGCTCTACCTTTTTGAAATCCTGCCGGGTCAGTTGAAGTCGGGTTCGCTCCCACCCGGTTTTAACCCCGTACAATGGATCGCCGGGCAGCGCGCTCGAAGCCGCCACCGCGGTGACTCCCAACCCGCCCAGCAGGAAGACCAGTAAAACAGCGGCCAGTGTAAAAGCCAGTGAAAATTTTTTAAAGAAAGGTTGCATTTCTTTGAACTCCTTTTTTCGTCTCGTTTTTGTTGTTTGTTCGGTTGTCATGGCTTGCAGGCACCTTCCCGCAGCGATTAAATACCGGGCTTTCGTCCGGTCGGCGTTATCCGGATTGCGCTGTGGCACCTGGCCGATTTCAGCCAGCAAGCCTTCCAGCTCGGCATCGGTCATCGGGTGGTCGTTGTTTTTTTTATGCATGGTTCACATCCATTGTGGGCTAAAGGATTTTCGTAATTTTTTAAGGGCGCGATATTGCAAAGCCCGGCTGGCTTCAACCGATTTACCCAAAACATCGGCTACCGCTTCGTAGGGCCATTTTTCCATCACCCGCAGCTCAATCACCAACCGCTGATCTTCCGGCAATGCCAGCAGCGCTTGACGCAGGCGAGCCTGGTTTTCCTTTTCAAAGAGGCGATTTTCTGGGTTCGCATTGTGCGCCGGCAGGGGCTGGGCTTCCAGGTCGGCTTGTGGTTTTTCCTGGCGGTAATGATCCACAACCCAGTTGTGTGCAACCCGGTAAAGGTACGCCCTGATATTGCCGGTCAGCGGCTTACCCGTGGCCACCCGCTCCAAAAAGCGGGTGAACACATCAGCGACGCAATCTTCCGCCAGGTTTGCTTCGCCTAAAGAGCGGAAGGCGTACCGATAGATTGAATCGCTGTGATCATCGTATAAAGCAATCAAAGTTTCCTCATCAAAAATATGGGGTGCCTGGCTTTGAACATCCATAAAGCGTCCTCTTCTAACCTGTATAACGTAAAATGCGCCAAAACATGACGGTTTTAAGGTGAACATCCCTGTCTGTGGCGCAGGGTCAGCCTAATTATCTTAGGTTTTACGCAGATTGCAATCAATCCCCGGCGGGGTAGAGGTGGATTTGGCCATTAATGTCATTGCGAACGCAGTGAAGCAATCTCAGGAGCGCAGCACTTGAGATCGCTTCGTAAACTCGCGATGACAGGGGTGTGGGGCTCGCGATGACAGTTAGGAAGGTATTGTCATTGCGAACGCAGTGAAGCAATCTTAGGAACGTGGTGTTGGAGATCGCTTCGTAAGCTCGCGATGACAGGGGCAAGGGTGGATTTCACCATTATTGTCATTGCGAACGCAGTGAAGCAATCTCAGGAGCGCAGCACTTGAGATCGCTTCGTAAGCTCGCGATGACAGGGGTGGGGGGCTCGCGATGACAGTAGGAAGGTATTGTCATTGCGAACGCAGTGAAGCAATCTCGGGGGTGTGAGAGATGAGATCGCTTCGCAAACTCGCGATGACAGGAGTGGGGGGCTCGCGATGACAGTAGGAAGGTATTGTCATTGCGAACGAAGTGAAGCAATCTCGGGGATGTGAGAGATGAGATCGCTTCGTAAGCTCGCGATGACAGGGGTGGGGGGCTCGCGATGACAGTAGGAAGGTATTGTCATTGCGAACGAAGTGAAGCAATCTCGGGGGTGTGAGAGATGAGATCGCTTCGTAAGCTCGCGATGACAGGGGCAAGGGTGGATTTCAGCATTATTGTCATTGCGAACGCAGTGAAGCAATCTCAGGAACGTGGTGTTGGAGATCGCTTCGTAAACTCGCGATGACAGGGGTGTGGGGCTCGCGATGACAGTTAGGAAGGTATTGTCATTGCGAACGCAGTGAAGCAATCTCAGGAACGTGGTGTTGGAGATCGCTTCGCAAGCTCGCGATGACAGGGGCAAAGGTGGATTTCAGCATTATTGTCATTGCGAACGCAGTGAAGCAATCTCGGGGGTGTGGAGTTGGAGATCGCTTCGTAAACTCGCGATGACAGGGGTGGGGGGCTCGCGATGACAGTAGGAAGGTATTGTCATTGCGAACGCAGTGAAGCAATCTCAGGAACGTGGTGTTGGAGATCGCTTCGCAAGCTCGCGATGACAGGGGCAAGGGTGGATTTCAGCATTATTGTCATTGCGAACGCAGTGAAGCAATCTTAGGAACGTGGTGTTGGAGATCGCTTCGCAAGCTCGCAATGACAGGGGCAAGGGTGGATTTCACCATTATTGTCATTGCGAACGCAGTGAAGCAATCTCAGGGGTGTGGCACTTGAGATCGCTTCGCAAGCTCGCGATGACAGGGGTAGAGGTGGATTTCAGCATTAATGTCGTTGCGAACGCAGTGAAGCAATCTCAGGAACGTGGTGTTGGAGATCGCTTCGCAAGCTCGCGATGACAGGGGTGGGGAGCTCGCGATGATAGTAGGAAGGTATTGTCATTGCGAACGCAGTGAAGCAATCTCAGGAGTGCGGCACTTGAGATCGCTTCGCAAGCTCGCGATGACAGGGGTAAAGGTGGATTTCATCATTAATGTCATTGCGAACGCAGTGAAGCAGTCTCAGGGGTGCGGCACTTGAGATCGCTTCGCAAGCTCGCGATGACAAATTCGTGTCGCTTGGTGGCGCTTCGCAGTCGCAGCTTGTGATGACAGACATTGTCACGCAGTTCTCCGGCGCGAACACGCGATGACCTAAGGTTTACTACCCGTGACCCCTGTTTGATGCATCATTCGAAGTGCGTTTAATTTGCCGGTCACCCGTAGGGGCAACCCTTCGCGTAGCACTCCCTGTGTCTTCCAAGGGTATCGAGTCGTGTCTCCCCGGTCACATGTACGGGCGGACCTTCGCGAAGCACTCCCCGTGCCCTGCAAGGGTATTGAGCCGTGTCCGCCCAGGGCAGGTCCAGAGACCTACCCCTACAGTCGGTGTGATTATCGATTTAGGGTGCATTGCCAATGTGCAACTCAATAACCCCCATGAAAATATTCGGCATGACTGTAATATCATTTGACATTTCCTCACACATCTGCACCACCAACTCCCCGGTTGGGTTAAGGTGGATTTCACCATTGATACCCTCACCGAAAGGGGGGATGCGCCCCTGGGCGACGATGGAGATGAAACTATTCAGAAAGGAAGCAGTCTCAATGGGTTGAACAAGGTCATTTTCTTCCGGAATGCTGTGCTGCAATCTGCTTTGCTTGATAAATTTATAACCATATACAAAAACGAGCCGTGCTTTCAAATATAAATCATTTCATTAAAATAGGAAGTATAAGAGAAACAAATGTTGAAATTAATGAAATATATAAAGAAAATATTGCAAACGAAAAAGCACCTGTTTGTTGGATAGAACTCTCGACCCTGCCCCATTGGGTTTGAAGATGTGTGATTTTTGTGGCGAGTCTTATGGTATCCAAACAGGATGAAAGGATATTACCCATATTGTTGTCAGGTGCAAGCATTATTATTTTTTGAAGTTCTTCGACGACATTCGTTATTTCTTTTTCAAGCTTGCCTACTTCAAATGATAATGTTTTTATCATTTTGTATGCTTTTATAGGTCTATAAATACAAATATCACTAACTTGTTTCTGAATATCACGTAATTGATTTTGCAGTTGAAGTGCCCATTTTAATGATTGTTGGGTTCTTACTTGCAATACTTCCCAAATTAAATTTTCTTTATCACTCGATATCATAATTAACTCCCAATTCAAGTCTTTTTCCTCAGCTGGAAACCATATTTACCTTCAATGATTATCAAGCGGAGCAATGCGTAGTTACACTTAATTTTGATGGTGCAGTGTCCAGTAACAAGAGATCTTTACTGCAAGATTTATTTATAAATAACCATTAAGCCCATAATGAAAGTATTGCACCAAAAATCATTATGATTCAATGGGAAGGTCTTCAACTTACTAATTATTTTTTCTTAATCATAGATTTAATCTCACTGGACATGATGATTTTTCTATTCTTTAATTAGATTCAAGTTGCATTACGACAACAGCATAAATAACAATAAACGAGGTTGACATTATTTTATGACAAAGTTTGATTAGATAATGAAATTATTGTAGAAATAATATGGTTGCAACGTTTTGTCTTATGAGAAACCTGTGCATCACGTTTATCATCTTGCAAAAAGCAATTTACCCCGCCCCCCACACGGACTGGATGCGGGCAGCGATTTTGGTTTCAAAGCGCTCGATTAGTGTTTTATTTAATTCTATGACTGAACGTTCACTTTCAAGGGCTTCTACGATTTTCTCTTGATCAGAAATATTAGGCTTTGGTATCAACAGCTCTTTTATTATCCTCTGAGAAATATTTGGTTGCGCTCCTCCGCCACTAATTTCCACAAAGTATTCAGTTTTTGATAATAGAAAATAATATAAGAATTCGGGAATATACTGATCGTTTGGTAATATTCCACATATTGCCTGATTTGTTGAAGACTCGAATTTTAATAACCCCACTTGACCTGCTGTAGCACCGTACATGGCTACTAGTACCGTATTGATAGGAAATATTTTTGCTGATGAATTATTCAATCCCATTTCTGTTATGAACAGCTCGGATTCTTCAATATATCCCCGATTAACTTCACCACTTCTTAACCAAGGAATAGTACCACCTTCATAGTATTCGGTAATTGATCTTAATGGTGTACCTCCTGATGTTGTTTCACACACCTCCCCCAACTTGACCAGCGGCCAGTCCGGGTCGATGGGGATGACGGGCTTGTAGTTTTCGACCACCTGGCGCGCCCCGTCGATGACCTTCTGGTAGCCCTCGATCTCATCCACGATCTCCTGCTGGACTTCCAGCGGAGGGAAAGGAATTGAAAAATCATAAACCATTGAGGACTTTAGATTCCTAATATTTACAGCCAAAATACTATGATTTAAATGGGTTCTGAATATTGGAGATTTTAATAATTCGAAAACATATTTTGGATTGACTTTTTCATTGCAGCGAATAACTGCCATGAATCCCCCAAAATAATAAGGTAGATCCTCATTAATAAATGCTACTTTACCAATATGTTCTTTACTACCGCTTGCTGAACAAATGAAAATGTCATTTTCTTTTAGTAATAAGTCATCACCAAGTTTAATACTCTTGTCAATCATCTTTAAATCTGAAAGATCAAGGCTGTTTTTCGTTATATCAATATTATTAGCTCGAAGGATAATATTTCCTTTTTCTTCAACCTCATTTTTTTTTGAATAAGTTACACCTCTAATAAACTTACAACATTCTTTAAGCTTTACCATTGGCCATTTTTGGCTCACCAATACAACTTGGCGGTAGCGTTCACCGCTCAAGTTATAATCGCCGTCCTCGCCCAGGCGCGCCTTTTCAACCGCCCACGCCCGCGCGCTGTTTTCTGGTTCCATTGCCAGGTCAGCCTGGAAGGCTTTGACCGCTGCCAGCGCTTCGGGCAGGTCGTTCTGCTCAATTTCCCGCCGCTGGGCGCCCAGGTCGAAGCCGTCCTGTTCCACCCTGACAAACAAAACACGCTCCGCCCGGCGCGCCAGGTCTTTATCCAGCAGCAAAATGCTGGTCTTCACCCCGCTGTAGGGATTGAACACCCCCGCCGGCAGCGAGACCACTGCGTAGAGGTAGTTCTCCTCCACCAGCATTTTGCGCAGGGCTTTATAGGCATTGCTCGATTGAAAGATAATCCCCTCCGGCACGATCACCCCCGCCCGGCCGCCCACGTTCAGATGCTCGGCAATGTAATCCACAAACAGCACCTCCGAGCGGTTGGCTCGCACGGCAAAGCGTTTGTGCGGGCGGATGCCGCCCTTGGGCGTCATGAAGGGCGGGTTGGCTAAAATCACATCGAAGGTCTCATCCCAGCGGTCTTCGGTGGTGAGGGCATCGTATTCGTGGATGGTGGGGTTGGGGAACTGGTGCAAATACATGTTCACCAGCGACAGGCGCACCATATCGGGCGAGATGTCGTAGCCGACGAAGTTTTCCGTCAGGCGCTGTTTCTGGTCGGGGGTCAGCGGGTCATCGCGGTGTTTTTCGGTAATATGCTTGTAAGCCGAGATCAGAAAGCCGGCGGTGCCGCAGGCCGGGTCGAGCACGCTGTCGTGCATGTCGGGATCCACGCAGTCAACGATGAAGTCGATGATGTGGCGCGGCGTGCGAAATTGCCCGGCTTTGCCCTGGGTGGCGAAGATAGAAAGCAGGTATTCGTAGGCGTCGCCCAGGTCTTCGCTATGGTCGTAGGTAAAGCCGTTCATCTCCTTCAGGAACAGGTTCAGGGTTTCGCTGTCGCGGTAGGGCAGAAAGGCGCCCTTGAACACATCGCGGAACAGCTGGGGGATATGGGGGTTGTTTGCCATGCCCTCCAGCGCTCGCACGTACAGGTCCAGCCGTTGGCTGCCAGAGAGCTTTTTATCCATCAGTTTCGACCAGGCAAAGCCCTCGTAGCCATTGTTGAAAAAAGAAGCCTTGCCGCCTAACTTCACTGAGATCTGGTCCATATCGTCCATGAACTTGTAGATCATGGCAAAGGTGATCTGTTCCACCTGGGTTTTGGGGTCGGGCACCTTGCCAACCAGGATGTCGCGGGCGTTGTCGATACGGCGTTTGGTTTCAGCGTTGAGCATGGGATTTCCTTGCGCCCCTTTAGGGCAAATACGTGTTGATGGAGATGTATTCCTTGATGTAAGCCGGCACCAGCCGGAGCCATTGATCCAGCGCCAGCAGGTCGTTTAAGGAAAGTTTTGGGTTGCTGGCCAGTTCTGCGTAATTACCCGCGTCGATGATCCTGCGCACCTCGGCATCGGTCAGGTAAGCGTGCATATAGTTGCGAATCCGCACGATATTTTCAGGCTCGGGCTTATGGATGGCGACGAATTTCTGGAATTCTTCATCCAGGAGTTCATCGCGGGTTTTAAAGCGGTCGATCAAGCCGAAGATGCGCATGAGCACCTCCTTCCAGGTCAACCGGCGGTCCAGCCCCTCCGACCGGATCAGCTTTTCAATGGTGACATAATCCTCGGGTTTGTTGGCATAATTCTCGCGCAGCAGGTGCACGGCATGCTCCCACTGTCTATCCAACACGGCCTGCACCAGCTCGGGGTCATCCAGGATGGGCCGAGAGAAGCGCTCAAAGAGTTTGCGGTCGATCTTCATGCCGTCCAAACCGATGACCTTCTCTTCCAGGGACTTTAGAGGGTCGGGGATAAAAACTTCAGCGCCTTCCGGTACGGTATAGGTCACCTCTCCGTTATCTGAAACTCTGGCGCTTACCTGGGGCAGTTTGATGACTTCGTCGTAGTTGAATTTTTCTTCAAAATATTCACAGTTGCCAAAAAAGTCGAAGAGTTTAAAGTTCTCTTTTTCTACCCGCTCTTCTTCCGGCCGGTTGGCGCTCCTGTACTGACGTTTAAAAGTCCAGCGGCGGGTGCCGCGCCCTTTAATCTGGATAAAATCCGTGGGCGAGAAGATCGGGCGCATCATCGCCAGGTTGAGGATGTCCTGGCAGTCATAACCGGTGGTCATCATGCCCACGGTAACGCAGACGCGGGTTTTGCTGGATTTATAACCATCTAAAAAGCGGGTGCGTCCGTTGAGGTTGTTGTTGGCAAAGCTGATGCTGTACTCCTGCGCACCGGGGATATTCGAAGTGATCTGCACGGCAAAGTCAGAATTATATTTGCCCGGGAAATATTTATGCGCCAGCTCGTTCAAAAGCTGCGTCACCCGGGAGGCGTGCTCCTGGCTGACACAAAAGATGATCGACTTGCCGATCTCCTCGCTGAAGGGGTCGCGCTGGGCATTCGCCAAAAAGGTCTGGCACAACTCCAGGTTGGTCAGTTCCGAAAAGAAGGTGCGTTCAAATTGGCGCTGGAAAAAAACCAGTTCCTGTTCTTCGCCTTCCTCGTTGACCACCGTGACGGCGTAGCCCTGTTCGGAAAGCAGTTGAGTGGTGATCTCGGTGCGGGCATCCACCACCACGGGGTTGACCAGGTATCCATCGCGGACACCATCCACCAGGGAGTAGCGATAGGTGGGTTCGCCCTGTTCACAGCCAAAGGTTTTATAGGTATCCAGTAACTGGCGGCGCTCCCAGGTGCGCGGGTCACGCTGGCTGAGGGCATCCGGGTCGATGTTCTTGATATAGTCCTTGGGCGTGGCGGTCAAACCGAGTTTAAAACCGACAAAATACTCAAACACCGCCCGGCTGTTGCCGTTGATCGAGCGGTGGGCTTCATCGGAGATGATCAGGTCGAAGTCGGTGGGCGAGAACAGGCGCATGTATTTATTGTCAAATTCAAGCGATTGCACGGTGCTAACCACGATCTCTGCTTTGCGCCAGTCCTGCCGGTTTTCTTTGTAAATGACGGTCTGGTAATCCTTTTTCAGCAACAGGTCAAAGTTTTTGTAGGCTTGATTTTCCAATTCAATGCGATCGACCAGGAACAGGATGCGACGGGCGTTGCCGGTGCGCAAAAAAAGCTTGATCACCGCGGCGGCGACCAGGGTTTTACCGGTACCGGTTGCCATCTCAAACAGGAAGCGGTCGTTCCCTTCGCTGGCGCTTTTTTGCAGGGCGTGAATTGCTGCCAGCTGGTACTTGCGCAGGATGCGCAAGCCCAGGTCAGTGATGAATTGTGGGCGTTGATCAGGGTTCAGCCAGCGGGGGTCGTTGGTAAAGCCGGGCAATTGCGATTGGGCTACATAATCCTCGTTAACGGGCTCGCGCGCCAGGGCTTTGGGGTTCGGTTTGAACTGGGTGCGGTGTTTGACGGACTCCAGGCGAGGAAATTCAGTAATCACCTCGGGGTTGCCGCGCTCCAAGTCCCAAAAATAGTGCAGGTTGCCGTTGGAAAGGATGATGAAGCGCACATTTTGGGAACGGGCATATTTACGCGCCTGCTCTTTGCCGTCTAAGGGGGATTTTTCTTCGCGCTTGGCTTCCAAAACAATGAAGGGGAAGCCGTCCTCATCCAGCAGGAGGAAGTCCACATAACCGGTTTTGAGTTTTTCAAAATTTTCACCCAGGTTATCGATGTCAGCTTTTTTAAGCGAGGTTTTGCCCTCGAGGATGATATTAGCGCTGCCTTCGGGCGTGTCAAAAAAACGCCAGCCAGCCTTTTCCAGCATCCGGTTGATTTTGATCCGAGCTATTGCTTCGTTCATGATTGTTCTGCCCCGTGTGTCAGATGGTGATTAAATTATAACATGGGGCATGCGATGTATGGATGGAGAATGGTGAATAGTGATTGGTGAATTGGAAACAGGAATTGGGAACCAGGAAGTAGGAATCAGAGGTTATGCTTTTCCTTCGTGCTCTTTGTGGTTCAAAACAGGGTTAACCACCGGATTAATTTGCCGGTCACCCGTAGGGGCAACCCTTCGCGTAGCACTCCCTGTGTCTTCCAAGGGTATTGAACCGTGTCTCCCCGGTCACATGTAGGGGCAACCCTCTGTGGTTGCCCTGGGCGGACATGGCTCGGAGAGTGCTTCGCGAAAGTCCGCCCCTACGATGGGATTATCCCCCTTCGGTCCTCCGTCCCCGGTCTTCCGTCTTTCTCCCCCGGTCTAATCTACACCCACTCACCATTCACCACTCACCATTCACCACTCACCATTCACCACTCACCATTCACCATCATCCCTGAAGCGCAGCGATTAAAAAAATCACCCTGGATCTCACACAATCGATGTGAGACACAGGGTGACAACGCTGATTCGCTATTCTCCCCCCGGTTTCAAATTGCGGATCCCGGCTTACAGCCCGGCGGCGTCGCGCAGCAGGTCAGCTTTATCCGTTTTCTCCCAGGTGAGATCCAGATCATCGCGGCCAAAATGACCGTAGGATGCCAGTTGCTGGTAAATCGGGCGGCGCAGATCCAGATCGCGAATGATGGCGCCGGGACGCAGGTCAAAGTGCGCCGTAATCAAGTCAGCAATGCGGGCATCTTCAATTTTACCGGTACCGAAGGTTTCCACGTTGATCGAAAGCGGACGCGCCACGCCAATCGCATAGGCGACCTGCACTTCGCAACGGTCGGCCAAGCCGGCGGCAACCACATTTTTTGCCACCCAGCGGGCGGCGTAAGAGGCAGAGCGGTCCACCTTTGTCGGGTCCTTGCCGCTGAAAGCGCCGCCACCATGACGACCCATCCCCCCGTAGGTGTCTACGATGATTTTCCGCCCGGTTACACCCGCATCCGCCATGGGCCCGCCGAAAACAAAGCGCCCGGTTGGGTTGACATGCACAATCAGGTCATCATCGACCAGTTCGGCAGGCAGCACCGGTTTGATAATTTCTTCGATAACGCCTTCCTTGATGTGTTCAATGGTTACATCCGGGGTGTGCTGGGTGCTGACCACCACGGTATGGATGCGTTTGGGCTTTCCGTATTCATATTCCACGGTCACCTGGCTTTTTCCATCCGGCCAGAGGAAATCAAGGACGTTAGCGCGGCGCGCCTCTGCCAGGCGGCGGGTGAGCTTGTGGGCATAGTAGATCGGCATGGGCATGAGCACATCGGTTTCATTGCAGGCATAGCCAAACATCATGCCCTGGTCGCCAGCGCCCAGCGCTTCGATGGCGTCATCGTCGTCCATTTCACCTTCTTTGGCTTCCTTAGCCTGGTTCACGCCCTGGGCAATATCCGGCGATTGGTTTGCCAGCGCTACCATCACGCCGCAGGTAGAGCCGTCAAACCCCTTTTTTGCCCGATCGTAGCCGACCCCGATCACCACTTCACGCACCAATTTGTCAAAATCGGCAAAGCCTTTGGTGGTAATCTCGCCCATGGCGATCACAAAGCCCGTTTTGGTGGCGCACTCACAGGCAACCCGTGAGAAGGGATCCTGGCGGATGAGCTCATCCAGCACAGCATCGCTGATCTGGTCACACATTTTGTCCGGATGACCCTCAGTCACCGATTCTGAGGTGAACAGATATTTTGGTAAATTCATAAAAGTTAATGTCATCGTGAGAACCTCCAAGTCTCATAAAATGATAGCGCCCCTCCTGGCTGGTGCGAGAGGGGCGTCATTTATTCTAAGGCTTCCCTCTCATCTTCCAGATTATCGCTCTGCCGGAATTGGCACCATAAAAGCGTTGCTTTCTGGTTGCCGAGGTTTCATCGGGCCGGTCCCTTCACCTCTCTGGATAAGAGTGCCGCATGGGGCTATTGAATTGTTATCGGGAGATTATAACACCAAAGTATTTAATTGCAAATGGGATTGAGGGAAATAGCATGGAAGATCTGAGTCCTCAGGGGTGATGATGGTGAGTGGGAATTTAGAATCAGGAAGCAGGAATTAGGAATTAGGAATTAGGATTTAGGAATTAGGAATTAGGAAGCAGGTATCAGGAAAGCAGAATGGGTCAGCAGCAAATGGAGAACCGTATTAGCTCCAATCTCAATCAGCGATGAGCTATGATAGAATCGCTCAGCCTCGTCTTCCGCCATCAGCTCTGAACCCATCCCCGGCTTTTCCCCCTCCCGAGGGAAAGGGGGAGATTGCAACGGTCAGCTAAATTGCCACTTCGCCTTCGTTCACATAGAGGGTCAGCTCGCTCACGCTCAGGTCTTTGATACCCAGTTTGTCGAGGGTGCGCCCCTTGCGCCAGTAATCGGTGCTGTGCAGAATGCATCCCAGGCGGATGATGGCGTTGATGCCATTGACCGATACGCCGTAACGTTCGCCCAGGGCGGCAATCGGCACCAGGCTCATCGGCACGTCCTCAGTAATATAACGGTGAATCAGGGTGCTGGGCGCGTTGATCCCGTAATAACCGGTTTGGTTGTGAATGGCTTCGTACAGGGTCTCACCGTGCACATTGTACGCCAGCGATAGCCACTCCATAGCCGTGCGGGCTCGGATGCCCAGGGCAGACGCAATCGTCACACGCTCGCGGTCAATCGTTGCGAGCACTTTGGCAACAGAAGGCGTAACGCCATCCACATAAAACTGGAAGTCGCCATGGGTCGATTCAATTCTGCCGGCATTGAGGATCGCCAACGCCGGGTGAAACACAGCCCCCATATTGTTTAGGCCGGTTTGCAGAACATTGACCCCGTCGATGAATTGCGGGTAAACATGCTCGATCGCAGCCAGCACCGTGGGTGTATCGATGGCTGGTAGGGCTGCCAGGGGCACAGCTTCCTTGATGCGGAAAATGCGCGCCTGGCTGGGGCCTTCAGAACGGCTGGCATAGATAAAAGTCTCCGCTTCCGCCAGGAGGTAATTTGCCGCACACTTTTCCCGGTTCAGCACCGCTTTAAATTCGATAGCGCCACAAGTGCGCCCCGGGTGCAGGATGATGATCTGTCCGTCCTGTAAATGGGGTGCGACGATGCGGGCGATATCGCTATGCCCGGATGAAGGCACCACCACCATGATGATCTCTGCGCCCTCGAGCGCTTCCTGGATATCGTCGGTGACTTTCTTAATTTTTCCAAACCCGATCGGGCCGCCAGGCGGGCTCTCCAGGTCAATGCCCCCACGTTTGGCGATCACCTCGATGTGCGAATAGGTCCGATTGAACAACGACACTTCCTGACCCATCAAAGCCAGGTGAGCAGCCATCGCTTTACCCCCATTGCCCGCTCCAATTACGGTAAATTTTCTTCTGGTCATGTGATCTCCTGTAATAATTGATGAATCCGCTTGGATTCTGATAAGGGGTTACCTGCCGAATCGGTAGCCAAACATGCGCCTCCTACAATGCGAGTCTGAATGATGCCCCGGGCAAAGGGGTTGTTCTTGAGGTGGGGCGCATCCAGGATGCCAATTTGCACAGCTTTTGCCAGGTTTTGCGGGTCAAGTAATGGGTCTGTGCAGGTTGCAGGCGCCAAACCTCGAATCGCTTCAAGCGTGTGTTGGGCTTCACGTATCAGTTCGCTGACCCGTTCCTGGATGGATGGATCGCCTGTCAGGTCGGGCTGCCCGCCCAGGGCATTGTCAATCACCTTGCGCGCCATCTGGCTGGCGGCGATGATATCCTCCGCCGTTGCTGCATGGTGGGCTTCGGTATGCCCGACAATGTGCAGGATGTGCGGCTTGAGCGCCATTTGCAGGTAGATGCTCGCAGCCAGGTGCGCCCTGGCAGCATTCTCCTCAAGCGGGTAGCTCAACAGACCGGTACGGGTCTGGCGCCAGATGCGGAAGTTTTCATCCTCCAGGGGTTCGATCAGCGCCTTAATCGCCAGCATTTTGGCCAGGTCCATCGCATCCGAGGTGCCCGGCGGGCTGTTGAACATCATCTGGGCGATATAATCGCGTACGCCAAAAGCCTTGGCATTGTAAGCGGAAAGAAAAGCCGAAACCACAAAGATCACATCGGGGGCATCGCGCATTCCCCAGTGATGGGGCTCATTCAATTCCACCGGGATGTTATTCTCACCGTACCAGCGCATCACAAGCTGGTGTTCGCGGATGCTTTCAGCCAACCCCCAGGGACCGCGCCCATCCATTTGGTTAAACCAGAAGATGGGAATGGCACACCAGGCGATATTAATGGTCTCACGATACATTTCAGCCAGCCGGATAAAATCGTCTGTACCGGAATACGTGCGCAGTAAGGGATAGTTTCCTCTGCGGCTGGCTTCGTAAAGCGCCCGGTAATCCTGCGCAGAACGCACCGGGACGCCGCCCGCGCCCTTCTGGCGGGGATTTTGACGCTCAGGATGAAAGAAGTTCGCCTGTGCATCCTGGTCGATGCCCAAAGAGATGACATCCAGTGCTCTGGCATCGGCAATCCTGCGGATGCCCTCCAGTGTTGCCCCCATGCTCGGCTGCCCATAATGATGGCGTAAGATGGGGAAGGGTTTCTTCCACAAGATGCGCTCAACCGCGGTTTGCGGAAAGTTCACCTCACTGGCAGCGTCGGGCGATTGACCCCGTAGATAAGCCAAAACCGTATCGGAGGACTCGTTTCCGTCAAATACGGTTTCAAAGAAACCCAAGGATGCAGCTCGACAGGCAACGGGTGGCGTTCCACCAAAGGCAAAGCGAACGCCTTGCTCGCGGAGTTCATCGGCTGCTTCAGCAAATTCACCTAACAAACGCTCTCCGGTTTCCGGGGTAAGCCGATAGGAAACCCCTACCAGATCTGCCTTTTCCCGCCTGGCAGCTTCAATGATGGCTTCGGTGGAGTTCGCTGGTCCTAAAAACACCGTTCGCCAGCCGGCTTGTTCAGCCAGTCTTAAGAAGTTGATTACGCCTGCTACATGAACGCATTCGCCAATTGCGCCGGCAATAACAGTCTTCAAATTTGACTTCCTATCCACAATTCGGGTTCTGCTTTTCTTCAATACAACGCATACCGGAGGTTTCTTTCCCCCGGTTGCTATGTTATTGAAACCTTATTCAATTATTATACTTGACAGTGGGTGAAATACCAGTTATTAAATGAATGGAATCGTGGCAGGGACTTCTTATAGCCAAATGACGGCAATACCTGTGAAGTGCACATGGCAAACAACCGATATATGGACCCCTAATCAATGCATCGATTGGGAGATGTTCACAAACCCCATCGTTGAATGGGATAAAGACAATCAAGCATACGGCAAACCGCCTTTCAACCCGTAGCCAATCCTGAAGATGCGCCTGTTGAGATGCTACTGTTCTCCGGGTACGGAAAACTTTTTCTGTGGGCTGCGCAAAAGATCGGGATGGACCCGTCCCATCCAATTTTGTGGTAAATAAAGCTTTTTGTAACCGCCATAGATCTCGTAAAGTTCATGGGCATCACGGGTGGCTAACATGGACCAGTTTACACCTTCATGATCCAGTACTTGCAGCATGGCTTCTGTCAGCCACTTGCCCAGCCCCTGCCCCTGGTATTCCGGCAGGACGAATGCATCACATAAATAGGCGAAAATCGTATAGTCGGTGACGATTCGAGAAAAGCCGACTTGTTGCTTACGATGGTAAACACCAAAACACAGAGAATGTTCAATTGTTTTCTTGGTCATTTCAAGTGTGCGACCGGTAGCCCAGTAGGCTGATTCCGTCAAGTAACGATGAATAACCTCAATTTGTAATTTATCCTTGTCAGTATTGATCTGATAATCACCTCTGATGAAAATCATGGCAGATCTCCTTAGCGATATTTTTATTCCTGTTCCCAATACAATCGAACCCGTTGAAGCCAGGTATTGGAATCATCAACAGGGGTAAAGTCTCCATAGGTTTCATATAACGATTGTGCGTCTTTGGTGATTAACACCATGCGCCTGATTTTTCGTTGATCAACAAACCGGATGGACGCTTCCAGCAACCATTTACCCAATCCCTGATTACGATGCGCTTTATCAACGAAAACATCGGCCAACCAGGCAAAGGTGGATTGATCGGTCACCATGCGGGCAAAGCCCACCTGCCGCCCATGGTGATAGATGCCCAAACACACAGAATGCTGGATCGAGGTTTTAATCACTTCCAGGGGACGGTTTTTTGCCCAATAAGACTGCCGAGCGATGAAGTCTTCAATACGGTCAAGTTGCAAGCGTTCTTTGTCAAAACTGAGCAGGTAATCACCGCGTTGCTCTTCCCATCGTTCTGAATCGAAGGGGATGGGTAGATCAGGGTTAAATCCCTCGGGCAACGGAGTAATGATATCTTCAATCCGCTTACCATCCTGGTAGATGAAGTGATAATGTCGCGGAGGCTCATCGGCAAAAACCAGCGGCAAGAACACGAGAATATTGTCCACCACTTCTGGCGAAGTGCACACCCAATCTCGGGGTTTCCATGCGAGCTCACCCTCGTGGTTGTTGATGAAATTTTTATGCGGAACCCGTGCGGTGAAAATGGCAAGTGCGCCCGGGGGAACCTCGTACCCCTCCCAGCTCAGCAGACCAGCAAATTGCGGGTGGTCGATCTGGTAGCCGGTCTCCTCGGCTATCTCGCGGATCATCGCCTGGCGGGGGGATTCGCCCGGCTCGATGTGACCGCCCACGCCATTCCACAACCCCTGGTTGGGCGGATAGCGACGATGCAACATGAGCACATCATCGTCGTGTAAAAGAAAGCACAGGGTAAATCCAGGGGAAATTGTCACGGCAAGAAGGTCTTAAATTTGCGTGGACGAGATGGTGACCTGCGTTTCAGGAATCCAAATGGCTGGATTCAGCATGGCTTTTCCGAGCAGCCTCCAGCAGGGCTTCACCCAGATGTTGCGCCTGGTCTGCTGTCAGATAAAGGTGGGTTGTGCCGGAGCGAAAAATCTTCTCTTCCGGTGGGCAGCGTTCGATGATTGAAACGCAGACATTATCTTCCAGGTCGTGGTCTGCACATTCATAAAAGATGCTGATTTCTAAGGTCTTATCCAGCAAATAAATCGTCATCGACCCATACCTCCTGATGGTATCAACGGTGAGCCAATTTCAAATCATATCATCATATTACCCCTTTGCGCCTGAAAATGTGCTCTGGAAGCAAAGCCCTGGTGTGCAAACCCGGAAGTTGATTGATATTACGCCTGAAACAGGGGCGAAGGTCGGGATAATGGGGAATTTGATAGTTAATGAGAGTTTCAATTCAGTACACTATGAGTCAGAAAATTAGAATAAACCAGCCAAAGAGCTGATTTATGGGTTACCAGGAGAGATTGTCATGGAAGTTCCACGCCACTGGAGATTAAGAAAACAACGCTATGCCCTGGTGGGTGAGGTTTGCCCCCATTGTCAGGCAAAGATCTTCCCGCCGCGGGATGTGTGCCCGGAATGCAACGGCGAAGCCAAAACTCCCTACGTGTTCAGTGGCAAGGGGGAGGTGTATTCCTTCACCCGCATGAGCACGGTGCCAGCCGGCTTTGAAGCGCAGGCGCCCTATACCGTTGCGCTGGTCAAACTGGATGAAGGTCCCATCGTCACTGCGCAGTTGACCGACCTGGGCGATGAGGATGTTAAGATCGGTATGCCGGTGGAGATGGTCACCCGCAGGCTGCGTTCCGATGGCGACGAGCGCGGCATCCTGGTGTACGGGTACAAGTTCAGGCCGGTGGTGGGCAGTCCGCGTTAATCTCTTTTTCAAACAAAGATCACAAAAAACGTTCTCCCTAACATGAGAACGTTTTTTTAATTGCTCTTCCACCTCAAGCAGTTTCTGCGACTCAGCATTTTTTTAAAATTATGTCCTGCGGGAATTTGTCGTTGTGCGCATGTCTTTGTGAATCACAATGGGGCAGATTATTATCATTCCTTGCGGGGCTTTCGTGGCATGCTGAGGGTACAAGGTGTGCCTTAAGCCGTCATCGCCGGCGAGGGAGGCTCTACCCGCACCTGGCTTAAGAATCCAGCAGCACACAGGTTTAAGAACGCCGCTGCCAGGCAGACCGCCCAAAAGCTGATTGCAAACAATCCAGGCGCAATCAGGCTCCCCAACAAGCGCCCCAGGGAGAATCCGCCCAACGTCGCTGCTATCATCGTCGCCCGCGCCTCCGGCACCACCTCGCTCATCAATGTCAGGGAGCTCACCAGGCTGATCTCAAAGGAGATAAAAAACAGACCCAAACCCGCCATAGCCCAGCTAAGGTTGCCTTGCATCAGGGGCAGCAACACCGCAGCCAGGGTGTTAACGCCGATAGAAAACCAGATCATGCGGCGCTTACCAATGGTATCGAGAAACAGGCTCGTTATCACCCCGCCCCCCAGTTCCGAAAACCCGATCACCACCGAGGCAGCCGTCAAAGCTGCGAAATTTATGCCAAACTGGTCTTCGATCCACAATCCGAAGATCAGGTTGACCGTTTCATTCGCACCCGAAATCAGTATGCCCACCAGCAAGCCTGCCACAGCAGGCCAGGAGCGTGCGATGCGCACCAAATTCTTCACAATTTTATTTTCATCAGTTTTAGAAACGCGCTGTGCGGGCAGGATCACAAAGAAAACGATTAAGCATAATATGCCGATGGCGGTGAAAACAAAAAACGGTGCCACCCAGTTGTAGTTTTCGATTAAGAACTGCACAATGGGGATGCCGATGATAAACGATAGCGCCCAATTCAATTCCAGGATGGCGATGACTCGGCCGCGCTTCTCGTAGGGGATGCGATCCGCGAGATACGCGTTAACCGAAGGAATAAAAACGCCGGTGCCTAAAAGGGCCAGGCTGGTACCCAGGATGAAAGACCAGAAGGTTGGCCAGATGCCAAGCATCCCGCTGCCGACCGTGAACAGGCCCATTCCCAGGAGAATGCCTGTTTTCCGGTCGTGGGTGTCGGCTATTGAGGCAAAAAAAGGTCCCAGGACGCCTAAAAAAGCGCGTACGGATAAGGCCATCACCAGGGCAGCCGGGTCAACGCTCATACCCCGGGCGAAAACCGGCAGAAAGGGGTATACCATGCGGGTATTTATGCTAAGTACCATCCTGATCAGCGTGAAGAGGATGATCTCAGCTTTTATTTTCCAATTCTTCGTGGTCATGTCCCAGTCATTATACACTTATATATGCAATAATCTCGATGATTGATGGTTTTGGCTTCGCAGGCAAGCGTTCTGGTGGTTTTACCCCTCCTTTTCATGAGATATAATCGGGGGATGAAAATGACCACCCATCAATCTCATGCCAAACACCTGAAAGGGAATCGCAGTTTATGTACAGCGTATCCACTAAAATCATCCAAATAAGCTTGGTTGTGACCCTAAGCCTGCTTCTGATCAGCGCCTGTGTTTCCGAACCCGTCTTCAATGAACTTCCGCCTGACCCAACGCCCTTGCTGCCAACCTTTGGCAATCCACCCACAGCGACCCCCACACAGGATCCCACCGCCACACCTGCGCCCCTAACGCTGTACCTCTCGGAAAAACTTCCATCGGAGTTGATCGCGCTGGACGCTATAAGTGGAGTGGTCATCAGCGCCGATCCCACCGCTTCCCTGTGGTTTGGGCCGGCAGTGGAAGCGCCCTCTGGCGAGGTTTTACAGACCTCAGCCCTGGTGTTTGCCCTAGCTGCACCCTTCCCGACCCTGTTGGACGATATCTCTTTGGATGAGTTACAGGCTTACTGGTTGGGGATGACTGTCGGACGGCTGGACGCGGTGACACGGCTGTACGTGCCGGAACTGCTGTTCCAGGTCCTGGTTGAACGCTGGGGCACTCCTGGTGAAGCCCGTATCCAATCCTTCCAGGAACCCCCTGAGATTGCAGCGTTATGGGAGGACAACGCCTGGATGCTGCTCCCCTTTGAGGAGCTGAACCCGCAATTGAAGGTCATCCAGGTGGATGGCTCCTCACCGCTGTTCAAGGATTTTGACCCCGAGAGTTATCCTTTCACGCTTCAGTTTCAGTTGGTGCACAAGGTTCAGGCAGCAAGCATCCCTGCTGATGTGCTGGAATCCCTCCTCTCGGCTGTTCAGCCCGGGAATCGTGATCCGGAGATGCTGACCACCCTGGTGATGACAGGCGTGACGGCTCTGGTCAGGGCGACTGCCTACCGCATGGAAATGTATGGCGTCACCTACCCCGGGGAGAAGGTGCGCCACTGGCTGACCGAGGCAGACCTGACCCATATTTCCAATGAGGTCTCATTTTACGAGGACTGTCCCTTTCCCGACCCGACGTCCGAAAGATTGTTGTTCTGCAGCGATCCGAAATATTTAGAGCTGTTTAAGGAAATCGGCGTGGATATCATCGAGCTGACGGGAAACCACAATAACGATTCATTAATTGTATATGGTGTGGATGTTGTGCCGTTCACGCTTGACCTGTATGACGAACATGGAATGCATTATTTTGGCGGCGGTCGGAACTTGGCGGAAGCGAAAACGCCTTTATTGATCACCCATAATGGTAACAAACTGGCGTTTATCGGTTGCAACGCTTTTGGACCGGATTTTGCCTGGGCAACGGACGCGGGCGGTGGTTCAGCGCCCTGTGAAGATTACCAGTGGATGGCCGCTGAGATCAGCCGGCTGAGGGATGAAGGCTATCTACCGATCGCCACTTTTCAATACTTTGAAGACTATTACGATTTTGCCGCCGATCACCACAAGCGTGATTTTGGCATCATGGCTGATGCTGGCGCGGTGATCGTCAACGGCAGCCAGTCGCACCGTCCCAAGGCAATGACCTTTAGCGGCGATGCCTTTATCCACTATGGGCTGGGAAACCTGTTTTTTGACCAGAACTGGTATGTCGATATGTACGGCAATGTGATCGTCCAAACCAGTTGGGAGTTCATTCAGCGCCATACTTTCTATGCCGGGCGTCATTTGAGCGTCGAGCTGCTGACGGCTAAGCTGATCGACTACGCGCAACCCAGACCGATGACAGAGGAAGAACGCGCCCTGTTCTTAACCGAAATATTTACAGCCAGCGGCTGGGACGTGCGCTAATTTTCCACAGGTGACACAAAATGACAAACGGCTGTGAGCAGCTAAACCCGTATCCGCCGTTGTCTATCCGCTGCCAGCTTCGAGCTATCAAGCCCTCGAGATTAACAAACGGCAACACCATTCCCCCCTCACCGTCTGACGATGGCATCGGTCATCCTGGCGACCCGGGTCATCACACCCACGTCGTGCACGCGGATGATGTCCGCGCCGCGATCGATGCACAGCGCCACTGCCGCCGCTGTACCTTCAAGGCGTTCCTCAAGCGGCAAATTCAGCGTGTACCCGATGAAGGATTTGCGTGAAGGACCGACCAGCAGGGGGTATCCCAGGGCTTTGATCGCTCCCAGCCGATCGATCAGCTCGAGGTTTTGTTCCACCGTCTTGCCAAAGCCGATCCCGGGGTCGAGGATGATGTGTGTATCGGGGACACCTGCCCCGTGTGCCAGGGCGACGCTTTCCAGCAGCTCGCGCTGGATGTCAGCAAGCAGATCATCGTATTCCACGCCCACGTAACGCCCACCCAGGCGTGCCTGCAGTTCAGCGCTGTCTGGCTTCAAACGGTTGTGCATTAAAACCAGCGGCGCCCCATGCTTTGCAGCCACATCAGCCAGGTTTGGATCGGCATGCAATCCCCACACATCGTTGACCCAGCGAGCTCCGCTATCCAGGGCTGCCTGTGCTACAGCAGCCCGGTAAGTGTCGATGGAAAGCAGGGCATCGGGGAAGGCTGCGTGGATGGCTGTTATCACGGGCAGCACCCGCGCCAGCTCTTCATCAACATCCACCGGCTGTGACCCTGGACGGGTGCTCTCGCCGCCAATATCGAGGATATCGGCGCCTTCCTGCAGAAATTGTGCTGCCTGGGCGACCGCTGCTTCAACGGTGTTGCTGCCTTTTAAAATCCCGTCTCCCGAAAAACTGTCGGGGGTGACGTTGATAATGCCCATGATGAAGGTGCGTGTACCCCAGGGCAGCGGGGCGGATGGAAATGGGTTCATAGTCTATTCTCCAGGAATTGAGCGGTTCAATCTTTGTCTGGGGCTTCAGCTAGGGCAGGGGCTTCGACCAGCAGGTCCACCCGCTCGATTGGCCCGCCCAGGCTGTACAGGTACAGGGTGAAGGGCAGCTCGTTGCCGCCTGACAACAGCCCGGGGCTGTCCCAGCGCCGGACGGCCACGATGCGCCCCTCAGCATCGAAGGCGGTTGCGTTGACCCAGACATAGCGTGCCGTGGGCTGACCCGCGGGTAAGCTCACCCAACCGCGCACCGTCGCCTGGCGACCATCAGCGTTAAGCTCCTGGGTTTGCTCCGTGATGGTGGCGGGCAGGTAACGCTGATCGCCGGGCATGACCGGCAGCAGGAAATCCACCCGGGCGTTGACGGTGTACTCTTCAGGCAGGGGCGGCTGAATATAAGCGATCAGGGGCAGAGCCTTCCCGTCCGGCAGCAGGTTGAGGGGCATGATGGCAGAGACGTGCAATGTTTCATCGCCATGCTGCAGGGAAATCACGCCTGAGAGGTTTTCAACGGGTTTTTCGGTAGTGTTTGTTATCAGCACAAAGCACCACAACCCGCCCTGGGGGTCCGGATAGCAATCTGGCGCTTGGAGGTCGGTGAAAAATGGCGTGGCGGTAGGTGTCAGTTCGACCAAAGGCGTAGCTGATGGGTCGGGTCCGGGGGTGATTGGGATCAACAGGATGGTGCCGACGCCCATGGCGCGCGGATTAACCGAGGGGTTGGCGGTCATGATCTGCTGTGGGCTGACATTAAAGCGCCAGCCGACGCTGTAAAAATCATCGTTTTCCAGCACCGCGTAATAGACCGGGGTCATGGTGGGTGTGACCGTCGGCGAGGAAGTGGGGGTGACGTAGTCGGTGGGTAGCGGCGTCGCTGAATGGGTGGATGTGGGATAGGGACGCAGGGTCGAATCGCGGGTGGGGCTGGCTGTGAGGGGCTCGAGCATGGGTGCTGGCGCACAGGCGGGCAGGGCAATCCCCGCCAGGATGAGAGTCAACAGGCAAACCAGCAGTGTTTTTTGCATGTAAGGATTATACCCGGGAGGGTGCGTTGACTCTGCAAACGAGTTGGTTGCCGGTCACCGTTTTCTCATCTCGCATCGGCAAGTAAAGCGGTTTATGCAAACCCTTCCTGCTCAGGGATGAGCTGATCCCCCTGGCACAGGGTCCCGCCCGCCTCCACGCTGGCATAGCGCACGCCATCAATCAGCGGGCAGGGCAGACCTTCCTGGACCAGGATACACTCGGGGTAACAACTTTTACCCTCCGGCAGGATGCAGATGGTCACAACCCCGCAGGTCAGTCGTGCACCCTTTGGAGGCATCAATTCGCAATCCAGGGTGATATCCGCCTTGAAGCGCGGGTAGCACAGACCGATTTTTTCAGCCGAGTCGACCTCCTGGCGTGCGGACAGGCTGATCAGGCTGAGGGGGCGCGTGGCAGACTTGAGGTGGCTGCCCTCCACGCCCGTTTCAGTGATGGTCACGCAGGGCTGCTGAAGATAAAAATATGCGATTTTATATGTGTTTTCCATGCATGCGATTATACCCTTAGCGAGTGGATTGGCGGGAATAATGCGGTTTTTCCAGCCTTTGCCGGTTTTGGTTGGCGCAGCCAAGCTCATGAATTAAGTTGATGGCTTTTTTATCACACGCCGACGAACAACCTCCGGTCAACCGAGGAACGATCGCTCCTGGCAAAATCCTCATTGCCCACGCCCTGATTCCTGTTGGTATAATAATGGGATGATGTTTCAATTTCGACCTGATCTTTTCAGCGCACACCGGGGGAGTGCCTATGACCTCTCTTGACCTGCGCGTCGCCACCCTGAATATCGGCGGCGGCGAAAAAACCTTCGATGACTTCACCGAATCGACCCAGGCATCGCGCCAGAAAGCGCTGGAACTGCTGATCAAGCAGTTGGAAGCCGACGTTCTGTGCCTGCAGGAGGTCACCCAACACATGGATGTCGACGGGCAGACCCACAGCCTGATGGATGTGATCGAAAGGACGGATCACTACCCCCACGCATTCTTCGGTAAAATCATCTCGATGGAAACCCACATGCAGGTCAAAAAAGACGTGATGGTCAAGGGTATCTTTTCAGATTGGTGGAACTGGTCGATGGGAAATTCGATCCATTCCTCCTTTCCCTTTGCCCGCCTGGCTGATCCAACGCGATCGGGCATGCCGCGCAATATCCCCATCTTTCAACCGCTGTCCTATGAAGGCAACCGGGATACCGATCCCCGCTATGTGCTGTTGACGCGCTTGAAAGAGGCGCCTCACCCGTTTATTGCCAATCTGCACCTGACCACCCTGGTGGGAGAGCGCCCGCCGGACATGATCCCTCGCAAGAGGGAACAGGCGCATTTGATGCGCTTTCAGCAGATCAGCCGCTTTTTGGATCTGGTACACACCCATATTTTGGAGAAAAATGAACCTTTGATTGTCGCCGGCGATTTCAATGCCACCGAAGATGAGGCAGGCATCCGGCACCTGCTGGATGCGCATCCCGAGTTGATGCGCCTGCGCCCTGAAAATGACGGTCCAACCCACCCTGACCTGCGGCGCGCTGTGGACCACATTTTCTTTTTCCCCCGCTCGCGCCTGGTGGACTATACCTGCTGGATCGAAACCAGCGACCTCAGTCGGCGGGCATCCGATCACCTTCCGGTGGTCGCTGAGCTACAGATCAGGTAAACCGACTTTTAATTTCTGCTGTGCCAACCCGTTTGGGTCAGCGATGCAGCGTGAATGAAGAGGATATTTTCAATTTGGAAAACACAAGTACGGCATCCGCATCACAACATCGAAAGTATTTTGGCACCGATGGCATTCGCGGTCATGTCGGCAGCGATCCGTTGGTGCCCGATTTCATTACCCGCCTGGGTTATGCGGCTGGAACGGTGATCACGCACCAGGCAGAGCATCCCACCTTTGTAATTGGGCGCGACACCCGTCAATCGGGTGAGATGCTGCAAAACGCGTTGACCGAGGGTCTGCTGGCCAGCGGTGCCAACGTGATCGACCTGGGGGTCATCCCCACACCCGGGGTTGCCTTCATGGTCAACGAAATGCATGCCGAAGCCGGGGTGGTGATTTCAGCTTCTCACAATCCTGTGAACGAAAACGGAATCAAATTCTTTAACCAGGGCGCCCTGAAACTCAGCGAAGGCATCGAACTGGAGATTGAATCCCTGCTGGAGAAGCCGTTATCCTTGCGCCTGTCACAGGCAGACCGGTCCACACAGCGCATGGATGGCACACACCTGCGCAAACTGTATATTGATCACCTGGTGGGCGAACACCAGGACCTGAAACTGAATGGGATCAAACTGGTTGTGGATTGCGCCAACGGGGCAGCATCCTGGTATGCCAGCGAGGTGTTTTCACGCCTGGGCGTTGACGTTGTGGCAGTGCATGCCTCACCTGATGGCACGAATATCAACCGGGATTGCGGTTCAGAACACGTGCGCCAGTTTCCGGAAGACCTTTTCGCACTGATCCAACAACACCGGGCGAATTTCGCAGTCGGTTTTGACGGGGATGCGGATCGGGTGATTTTTGTGGATGAGACCGGTCACCTGGTGGATGGCGACCATTTCCTGGCAATCCTGGGCGATTACCTGCAGGGTCAGGGCAGGTTGCTGGGCGATACCGTGATCAGCACGACGATGCGCAACGGAGCCCTGGTGAACTATTTTGCCGACCGGGCGATCAACTTTGTCGAAACGCCGGTGGGCGATAAATATATCATGGGTGAACTGCACAAGCTGGCCCTGCAAAACCACCCCGAGAACCAGATCGGCCTGGGTGGAGAGCAATCCGGGCATATCATTCTGATGGATCAAAAACATACCACCGGCGACGGGCTGCGTTCGGCAATTTACCTGCTGCGTGCTTTTCTGGCTAGCGGGCGGTCAACCCTGGCTGAACTGGCGGAGAGCATCCAAAAATACCCACAGATCATCGCCTCTGCCACGGTGAGCCAAAAAATTGACCTGGAAGAACTTGAGGACGTGGTTGCCCTGCGGAAGGCGCTCAGAGATGAGTTGCCGGGTTTGACCCGTATCAATTTACGTTATTCCGGAACGGAGCCGATGGTGCGCCTGATGCTCGAAGCAGACACACGCCACACGGAGGCTGAACTGGCTGAAAAAGCCTATGCCCTGTGCGAGGCGGTCCAGGCCGGAACAAACACACCAGCGGGCAGCCGACTGGAAGTGTTAAATGTCTCGCGCGGCGGATTGATCCCCAGACCGGGATGATCGAACCACCCATTTTATAGGATAGAAAATCAATAAAACCCGTATTTTATAGTTAGGAGCGTTACATGGACCCATTGAATGTTGCCTTTGATCAAATCACAGTCCCGCAATTGGGGACGGTCTTTAACCAGTTGAACCGGGCTTTGATAACCGCTGAAAGCGAAGCAGATTGGCATGCTTCAGTTACCGCCATGGACCAATTTCTCGATATCCTGGCGCAGCGAGTGATTTTTGACCCTGAATTAATCGCACAGATGCCAATTCATGCCTCACGGGCTTTCAGCATCCTGTTGACCCTGGCGGCCACGGGGACGCAGTACCGCCTGGAGCAGTACCTCCCCCAAGACGCTGCCGGTCGGGAGCGCCGGGCGTTGATCGACACGGTTTACCTGCCCCTCACCGGGCAATTGCGCAAAAAGGCGATCAACCTGGCCGTAGAATTCCTGGCAGCCCCAGTCTTTGACAGCTTGCGAGATGATATTGATCATGAAATTCTGCCCTTGCTTCACAGCATGGACTTTGAGCAGGACCGCGATCGCTGGATGCCCTTCCGGGTGATCCAGATCGGCAATATTTATGAGCGATTGTTCATGTTCCGCCTGCGCACACAGGAACCGCACTTGATCGCCAATACCCACGGACCGGGCTTGCTGCGCATGATCTACGACCGTAAGTACCTGCGTTTTGGCACCTCCGGGGTGCGCGGCCGCTGGGGCGCTGATTTCACCGAGCGGCGTGCCAAACAGGTCGTCCAGGCAATCTGTGATTTTCTAAACGACGTTGATGTCCCTAATTTTGTGGGCAGAGAGAACTTGGCTGGACGTAAGATCGTCATCGGCTATGATACCCGTAGAAATGCCGACCGGGTCGCAGAATGGACTGCACAGGTCTGCCTGGCGAATGGTTTCCAGGTGGAATTTGCCAACCGCGAGACACCCACGCCAGCCCTGGCTTTTTACCTGACGGAAGCCTTACCTCCCGATGAGGTGGCCGGGCTGATTATCTGTACAGCCAGCCACAACCCGCCGGAATGGCAGGGGATTAAGTTCAACCCGCGTCTGGGTTACCCGGCGCCCACCAACTTGACGGACTTCATCGCCTTTCGCATCAACGAATTGCAATTAGAGGATGTTAATGCGCGCGTCATAAATACAGAAGAAGGCCGGCAGGAAGGGCGTCTGCGCGGCTTTGATCCACTGGATGATTACGTGGCGTGGATCAAAAATAACGGCAACGGGAATGCCCGCATTCCGATCGATTTTGATCGCATTCGGAAATTCTTCAGCGATAAGATGGTGGTGATTGACGAGTTTCATGGTTCCGGTCGAGGGTATCTGACCCGCCTCTTGGGTGAGGCTGGGGTACGTTACACGGTGCTACACGCCCAGCGCGACCCGGATTTAACCGGGCTGGATTACGCCAACCCTGAAGAACCCTTTATTAATCCGCTTAAAGAGAAGGTGCGGGAAACAGGCGCCCACCTCGGTCTGGGAATGGATACCGACGCCGACCGCTTTGGCGTGGTATCTCTGGGAGGGGTGTATTTCCGTCCGAACCAAATTTTAACCATGCTGGTGCGCTACCTGGGCGTGGAACGCGGCTTTACCGGTCGGGTGATCGCCACACAGACGGGCTCCCCCCTGATTGAAGTTTTGGCGGGAATGATCCCGGGCAATGAGGAAAACAAGCCTGCGGAGGGCGCACTTCCGGGGTATGTGAATCATCCCTTCTACAAGACCGTTATCGGAAGCCCGAAGGACCGCATATTAAAAAATGCTTTCCTGGTGCCCGTGGGCATCAAATACATCGAGGAAATCCGGCGTGTGGACCGCTCCTACCGGGGACTAAACCCGCTACCGGCGGATTGGCGCGATCGCATTCTGATTGGCGGAGAGGAATCCTCGGGGCTGACCAGCCGCGGACACATCACCGACAAGGACGGACCGTGGGCAAACCTGCTGATCATGGATATGCTGGCTTATTTCGGAACCCGACCCGAGAACCCGCTGACCACCATTGCCGAGATCTGGGAGGATACGGTCAGGATGCCGGGTTTGTGGGAAACCTTTGGATGTTCACCGGATGACCCCACTTCACACACCGGCCGCGCGGACGTGGATGCTCCCCTGGAAGCCAAAGAAGCTTTCATCGACCATTACCTCAACCTGGGCGCAGGCGCTGAGATCGCCGGGATGGGCATCGCTTTCCTGGGCGGGATCCGCTATGAAGTGGCTGAAATGCAATTGAAAGATGCCGAAGGGGATGAGCGCTATCAGTTACGAGTGCGCGCCTCGGGTACAGAACCGATCAACCGGGTGTATGTGGAGAGCAAAGACCCACTTCAGGGCAAGGTGATCATCGATGCTGCACTGGACCAATTGGAGACATTGACGATCCAGGAGATATGCGCGGCTTACAGCCAGTGGCGCCTGGTGGATATGCTGTCCCAGACGCGCTTCACTGAGAAAACCTGCCAGGCTGTGCAAGCAACGATCGCCGCGCGCGGATGGCCGGTGGCTGAACTTAAGGTTAAGCTGTTGACCCTGATGGGGGCGCTGGAAGCGCGCAATCGCAAGATCGCCGCGGTTTGGCTGGAGGAGTTGACAACAAACGGTTGACAGCCGGCTGTGATGATGAATCCCCGCAGAGGGCAACTGTGAAGCGCCAGGTTAACCGTTACTAACAACAAACGACCAGCTATTGCCCGGTAATGATGATCAAATTGCGACTGCTAAAGGCATAAATACCGGCTGGCACCGCTTCCCTGCCAAAGATATGGTCCCTGAGGGCATATGCAAACGCGCTCTGATCCACAATGCGGTCGTAGGGGTCCAATTCGAAAAAGGGCTGGTAGCGCGCGGCCAGGAAACTGACCCGCTCCATATCCAGCTTGACCTGCGGCCAGTCGTTGCGCGGCACCAGGATCGGGTGGTTAGCCAGTAAGATCAGCTCATCGGGCAACTCTGGCAGCAGTGCCTCTAACTCATGCAAAAACAGGAAGGGATAAGCCTCATCGCGTTCGTCAAAGGCGCGGTTGGCTTCACGGTGGGCGATGCGCGGCGAAAAATAGGTCGACCCATCCCGGATCGCCACCTGGGCATAGGCTGTGCCGCCCGCCGGGATCACGCTGATCGGCACGTTTTCGCCTGGAGTGCCGCCCAGCACCAATTGCATGGGCAGAGGCTCGTCACCAAAAGCATGTGCCACATTCAGGTAATAAACGGTGATCGTCTCCCCCTGGAAGCGGAAATTGCGCTGATGAATGCCCCGATCCAGCAATTGAAAAGCCATAAATGCCCACAGGTCATTGACCTCACCCCGATCGTTATAGCCGACGTGGGTAACGTGAATGTAAGACCAATCGATCGTGATGCCAAAGTTATCCTGCAGCGGAAATAACACCGCCGGTCTCAGCGGCGCCTGGCTGGGAATAGGCGTCGGGCTCAGGATTCTAAAGGGCGTGGCGGTCATGGTCGGCGTGCTGGTGGGCGGCGAGGTGATTGTAAACGCCGGTGTGCTGGTGTGGGTGGGCGTAAAAGTAGGCGTGTTGGTGGGGGTCGGGGTGATTGTCGGCGAGGGGGTGGCTGTGAGCGTCTCGGCGCCGGCTGGCGTTCGCGTGGATTGACAGCCAGAAGCCGCCAGGAGCAACAGGGTCAGGATCAAGATCAGCGGTGATCTGGTGAGCTTACGCATCATGAGTCGTGTGGGGTGTGCGTGATTCCTCAAAACGGGCGGGTGATGGCAGCGGCGCCGTATCCGACCACGGATGCGGTATCTCCGGAAGTCGCTGCTGACGTGTTGTATTTAAGCAGGGTCACATCGGTGGCGCCCAACTGTGCTGAAGCCCATAATGCCGCAGCGATTGGCGCCAGGCCGCAAGCCTGCCCCTGCCCGCGATCTTTGAGGTCAAACAAGCCCTCGGGTGAGAAAGCTTCCAGCACCTTCAGCACGTGTGAATCCAGCTTTTCCGCCTGGGATTGCGCATAAAAATGTGACAGGTCGCTGCTGGCAACCAGCAGGCATGCTGTGGACTCGATGACCTCAGCCAAAACCTCAGCCAGCGCTTTGGTCACCTGGCGGGATTGGTCGCGAAACATAATTGGGATCAGTGTGAACTCGCCTGACAGGGCAACCTGCAGAAAGGGCAATTCAATCTCTAGGGAATGCTCATAATCATTGCTGATGGGGGTCAGCCCGAACCCAATTTTCTGGCGCAGCCTGGCGTCGATTTGATCGATAATCTCATCGGCCAGGGGAATCTCGCCCAGGGGGGTCCAGTATGCGCGATGCGCACTGGTCAACAGGGATTGCGGGTAATACTGATGCATGGGTGCCAGCAGGCAGACATACTCAAAGCTGAGTCCCTGAACAGTCTTGAAAGCATGCCCCGCAACCGTCCCTGAATAGACATAACCCGCATGGGGTGCCACCAGTCCGACCACTTGGCCAGGCAGGGTGGGATTCACAGCCGCGTCAAGAAAAGCAGATACACTATTTCTGAGCTGGATTGCGTTGCCCGGGTACCAGGTGCCTGCAATTGGGGAAGGTCTGACGGTTCGTTCTTCAGTCATCATGATTAAATTTTAGCATAAACCCGGTTCGAAATCCATGATCCCCCCTGAACAAGCTGGCGGTTTGATCATTTACGAATTTTTCGCGCTGGTTCAGGTTCAGTTTAAGAAATTCCAGGGGTTGACACGTCCGTAATCGTCGCTACGCATCTCAAAATGCAAGTGCGGTCCGGTAGACTTGCCGGTGCTGCCCATAAACCCGATGGTGTCGCCCTGGTAGACTTCCTGCCCGCATACGACGGTCACCTGGCTGAGGTGGGCATACAGGGTTTGCCAGCCTGACCCATGGTCGATGACGACCATCTCACCATAGCCATGATCATTCCATCCTGCATACACCACCACACCGTGATCGGCAGCGAAGATCAGGTTGCCGATACGGCCAGCAATATCGATGCCAAAATGGTTGGTTTCGGGGGTGTAGTCAAAACCCGACAGGTGTCGTTCGGTCGTGGGCCAAATAAAGGTGAGCGACCCGGTCACCCCGTCATAGCTAGCGCTGCAGGCGCCCGGGCCGAGGTTCCGGGCTTTGGCGGGTTCATCCCGGCTGATGCGGGGTGTGCGCCAATCAGTGAATTTGCCCTGCCCGCCCGGGATGACCAGCATTTTGTCCGGCGGGATGTTAGGATTGGAATAATCTCCGATTTGATTGGGATCAAGTTCGTTACCTGGCCAGTTGATGATGTCCTCAGGGGTGACCCGATAAAAGGCTGCGACGCCATTCAAGCCTTCGCCCGCGCTCCACTGGTGATAAACGCCATCTACGGGCAGGATGTTGATGATCTGACCGGGCAGGATGAGGTGCGGGTCATCGCCCAGGGTGTAGCGATTGCCCCACAGGATGCTCTCTGGTTTGAGGTTGAATTTTTCTGCAATCGAAAAGATCGAATCGCCGGGTTCTATGGTGTATTGGATGACTGCGTCGCGTGCTGAACGATGCGGCAGGACGGTGTTCAGACCCATTGCGCGGGAGACGCCCTCCGCATCAGCGCCGCCGACATGAAAAAAGGGGGCAGCGGGGGGTAGCGCTTTCTCACCCAGGGATTCTGCCAATGCTACACCACTGCTTTCGTATACGGGTTCGGGACCAGGCTGGGAAAAGGCGCCCATCACCCATACCACCAGCAGGATTAACAGGAAGGTCGTCAATACGGTAGCGCCCCGCAAGACAGAATCGCCCAACCCCCAGTGACGCAAGCGCTCCCAAAACTGAATGTATTTGGGTTCAGAGGGCACCGATGTTGCTTCGTCTGGGGAGGCGGCTTCGCTGGAAGCTGTTTCGGGGAGCTGCCAGGGATTTCTTGTATCCTTCATGTTTTATCTCGCCTAGAAGTCTAGCATTATTATCGATAAAAGGCGAATCTTGAGTCAATCATCGTATATGGCACTATCGTTGGATCGCAATTGATTAAAACAGCGTATCCAGGCTCAGGTGTTTTCGAAAGCGGATCGCAGTTAGCGGCACAGGAGCCCGTGGTGTCAATCACCTGGCATAGACTGAGGATCAAACACAGCCCCCGAGTTGGCTTGTGGTACGACCCCGTTGAGCGCGCTGAGCAGGCGGCTCAGGGCATTTCATCCGGCATTTCATAGCGGGACAACCGGTCAGATAGGTCAGCGATCCGATTTTCGAGCAATTGCTGGCGGTAGCTGATGGTCACATCTGCCTGGGTGCGTTCGATGATGCTGCGGGCAATATCAGTCCGGCGGCGCAAGCCATAGGTAAGGGCATCGGGATAATCCATCGTGACCAGCAGTGCATAGATACTGTCCATATTATCCAGCAGGCGTTCGACTTCAGGGGAATGACCGGTGCGCATCAGGTCCATAATCCTGCGGCGTAATTCGCCGACTGCCTCAGACAGCCCGTTGAGGTAAGTGGCATAGCTCACCTGCAGGTCCTCCGGGGTGGAATAATCCTCATTCAGGATGATGGTCACGGTTAGATGAGCCTCGCAATATTCCTTAAGCGCGTCCTGTGTATAACCGGAATAATACAGGTCGGGTTCATCAGCCAGGTCGTTTCGCAAGGCTTCAGCCAGCAGTTTTGCCTGGGCAAGATGGTTGTGAGCCAGGCTGGCTTCATTGCGATGGATGGCTCGAATGGCGCGCGCGGCATGGCGCGTCAGTTCGCGGCTGTGAGCCAGCGCTTTATCTCGTTTTTCAGTTTTCCGTTCAAAGGACTCCCTGATCCGATCGGAAAGCGACTCCAGGTGGTTGTCCATCAACTACCTTCGGGTGGATCGATAGAGCGGAACAGGTCATCAGCCAATGAATGGCTGCCCGGTAGAGTAATCTTGCCAAAATTGGCTTCATAGCGCTTAAGGTTTTCCGTCAGGGCCTGCAGGAAAAGTTTGGCAGCCGTGGGGGACATCATCAAGCGAGAATTAACCTCGAATTTGGTGACACCCGGCAACAGCAAGGAAAAATCGAAGACAAATTCCGACACCGTGTGCGCAATCCGGACAAAATTTACATATTTAGTCTCCAAATCCTGCGGGATTTCGAGATTAGGAATTGGTTTTTGCGTCATAGGCTTTTCGGCTTAGAAGGGAATTTCGTCGTCGGTTTCTGGGCTTCCGTGCATATCTCCGAAATCATCTTCACCGCCGCCTGCGCCGCGGGATCCGAACGGCAAGAATTTTACCTGTTGCGCCGTGACTTCAAAGGATGCAGCCGGTGTTCCGTCCTGGCGATTGAAAATCCTGGGATTACCGGTCTGCGGATCGGGTCGTAAGCGACCGATGACCAGAACGGGTCGACCCTTTTTGAGATATTGGTTACAGGATTCTGCTTGCGCCCCCCAAACCGAAACGCGGAACCAGGTGGTCTCGTCAACGCGTTGTCCGGTGTTGCTGGTGTATTTATTGGAGGTGGCAACTGAAAAGCTGGTAACTGCCTGACCATTTGGCATGAAGCGCATCTCAGGGTCATTGCCTAAATACCCAACGATAGTGATCTGTTGATACATGTGTGCTCCCTTTCCTGGATGAGTGTGTAAGTACCCCTATTTTACTTGATTATTTAAAGAATTTTTATACCAATCCTGTGCATACCAGTGGAGATAAAGTTCAAGGTGGGTTGACCAGTAGGCTTCGGTGTGCCCGCCGTTGAACAGGTACCAGGTATGGGGGATGTGATGGACATCCAAACGATCAGCAAAGTTCTGGGCAGACCAGCGTTCCGGATCCGAGCGTCCAATATCAATAAAAAAATCAGGTAGACCGATATCGGGTGTTTCCACCAACCAGCCATCCAGCCGACCGCCATCGACTTCAAACAGGGGCAGGCTGTGCGCTCCCACGCGGCTGAAAAGATGCGGATGCTCAAAGCCAAGGTGCACCGCCCATGCCGCACCACGTGAAAGCCCGCCAATCGCCCGGTAAGCTCTCTCGGCCAGGGTGCGGTATTGCTGATCGACAAACGGGATTAATTCTTGCACCAGGGCATCGGCGAAGGCTGAGTTGAGTGGCGGTTGGAAACGAACCTCATTGGGCATAATGATAATGAAGGGAGCAATCCGTCCTTCAGAAATCAGGGCATCCATCTGCTCAGCCACGCCCAGGCGCACCCACTGGTCCTGTGTGTAGGAAAGACCGTGCAGCAAATAGGTGACCGGGTAACCTTCTGTGAGATCCTCGTAGTAACAGGGCGGAAGGTAAAGCAGGTAGTGCAGGTCCTCTCCCAGGTGCTCGCTAAACAGTGCTTCGCTGAGAACCTGTCCCCCTGCATGGCGGCAATCCATGCTGGTCAGGGTTATTCCCGGTGTTGGGGTTGGCTCTTGCGCTGTGGAGGTGATGGAAGTTGGTTCCAACGCAATTGGTGTAATGCTGGCGCCATGAAGCGCAACCGGCATGGCGGTTATGTGAACAGGGGTAGGATCAAGAGGCACACTCGTCGCGGGGCTTTCACCTGCCTGGCAGGCTGCAGCGCCGAGCATCAATATGAGCATACAGGTCAGGTAAGTCGCACTTTGAAAAAGAAAGTGGAGGATATCTTGACGTTTACCCATGGTTCGGATTATACTCTTATCTGCCGGGGTGTAGCGCAGACGGCTAGCGCGCCGCGTTTGGGACGCGGAGGTCGGCGGTTCAAGTCCGCCCACCCCGACTGACGGTTGAATGGGAAGGTGAACGACCACAAATCCATCGTTCCCTTGCCATTTTTTCATCTCTGATTGACCAACGGATTAAGGGTGACATTTTGACCCAACCTTTCCTTTCCATCATTATCCCAGCCTATAACGAAGCTGAGCGGCTTCCATCCACCCTGGAGAAAATTGACCGCTTCCTCGGGCAGCAGACTTATACAGCCGAAGTGCTGGTGGTGGAGAACGGCAGCAGCGATGCCACTTTAGCCCTTGCTCAAAGCTTCCAGGAGCGCATGCCATACCTGTGGGTGTTAACAGAAGCACAGCGTGGGAAAGGCCTGGCTGTAAAGCGCGGCATGCTGGCAGCACAGGGCGAATACCGCTTTTTATGCGACGCTGATTTATCGATGCCCATCGACCAGGTGAACCGTTTTTTACCCCCCGCCCTGTCAGGAGTGGACGTGGCCATCGGTTCGCGTGAGCAGCCCGGCTCGGTGCGCTATGGTGAGCCGGGCTATCGACACCTGATTGGGCGAATATTCAACGCCATGGTGCGCGGGTTGGTGCTGCCCGGAATCCAGGATTCGCAGTGCGGGTTCAAGTGCTTCCGGGGTGATGTCGCCGATGCAGTCTTCCCCCTACAGACCCTGGTCGGGATGTCCTTTGATGCTGAAGTGTTATTCATCGCCCGCAAGATGGGTTACAGTGTGTGTGAAGTGGCGATCGACTGGTATTTTGATCCCGACAGCCGAGTGAGGCTGGTGCAGGATTCATTACACATGGCGTTTGATTTGCTGAAAATCCGCTCAAACGCCAGGCAGGGGCTGTATGACGCCCAGGGTTAAATTTGACCCGGCGCTACTGCCCGAACGGCCGGACCTTTCCTTTGAAATCGAATTGTGGAAAAAGGGGGCGACCCTGGTGGCAGGCATCGATGAAGCCGGTCGCGGCGCGCTGGCTGGGCCGGTGGCCGTCGGCGCGGTGGTACTGCCGGGTGAGCAGGTGGATTTAATGTCCCGTCTGGGCGGTATCCGCGATTCCAAGATCATGACGCCGGCTGAACGGGAGCACTGGGCAGCGGAGATCAAGAAGGTTGCGCTGGCCTGGGGGGTGGGTTTTGCTTCCAATACGGAAATTGATCATATGGGCATTGTCCCGGCAACGCTTTTGGCGTCTCAGCGGGCGCTGGGCGCCTTGAATGTGACCCCTGCCCACCTGTTGGTGGATTACCTGCTTCTGACGGGGCAGGCAATCCCGCAAACAAGCCTGGTCAGGGGCGATGCGCGCTCGCTGTCGATCGCGTCGGCTTCAATTTTGGCTAAAACCGAGCGGGATGCCGTGTTGATTGAGATGGACAAGATCCACCCCGGGTACGGCTTTGCCCGCAACAAGGGCTACGCCACCCACGCGCATCGTTTGGCAGTACGCGAGTTGGGACCATGTGCGGTTCACCGGCGGAGCTTTGAGCCGGTGTGTGAATATGATTCATTGTTCCCGCCCAAGATGTCGATACCTGCCAAGGATGCCGATGGCTCCAATGATTAATTCCGTCCCCACTTCCACAGACTTGAAAGGTCATACCCCGCTTTGCCCGCGGAGAGCCAGCCGATGGGCGGCATAACGCGTTTGAAGTGGTTCTGACGCACTCTGCGCACCACGCGTTCGACAAATTCCCGTTTAAAGCCCGCTTCGATGCAGGCTTCGGGATGGTAGCCCCGCTCGACCAGCAAATACAACAACCGGTCGACCTCGTCGTAGGTGAAGCCCAACTCATTTTCATCGGTTTGTCCCTCCCACAGGTCGGCTGAGGGGACTTTGTTGATCACGGTTAAAGGCACGCCCAGGTGCCGGGCTAACTGTCGCACCTGAGTTTTGAACAAATCGCCCAGCGGCTGCAAAGCGACGCCCGAATCGCCGTGGACGGTGGTATAGCCCAGCAGCAGCTCCGTTTTATTGCTGGCGCCCACCACCAACCCGTTGAAGACCACGGATTGGTCGAACAGTACGATCATGCGCATGCGTGCCATAAGATTGCCCGCCCGCAAGCGGCTCATATCGGGGAATTTGGCAATCAACGGGTCGACCATGGGGGTGATCTCGACCGTCAGCGACTGGACGCCGAGGGCAGCAATCATCGTCTGTGCATCAACCAGCGTATGCAGCGGCGAGGTCTTATAGGGCAGGCGCACCGCCAGCACATTTTCAGGTCCCAGCGCTCTGGCACATAAATACAAGCTGACCGCTGAATCCAGACCGCCGGAGACGCCCAGCAGGGCACGTTGGAACCCAGCCCGGTTCAGCTCCGTGCGGATGAACCCGATAAGGATTTTTTCAGTCTGTTCAGCCTCGATGGTCAGGTCGAATTTCATGTTTTGCCCATTCCCGTTTTAGCGCTCGCCATTCTGCACGTAAAATCGTTGAGCGTGGTGGTCTATGCAGTATTTTACCTGGTTTTGATTCGGAAATATTCAGCAGCCTGCCAGTATAAGCGATCAAGGTATAATGTTTTTATCGTCCATTGTTTGAGCAGCATTGATTTTAAAAAATCACCCTGAACAATGCGAGCCAGGCTTAGCAGATAGCATGAGTTTCAGTATGAGCGATTGGTCCATCCACGTTGCCAGTTGGCGCGATTACACCCATTTATCCCAGCTCGAACGGGCGTGTTTTCCGGCAGAAGACCTGTGGCCTTTTTGGGACCTGATTGGCGTGCTGACCCTGCCCGGCATCGTGCGTTTGAAGGCACTTGTGGGCGAGCAGATGGTGGGATTCATCGCTGGCGAGCGTGACCTCGAAACGCGCATCGGCTGGGTGACCACCCTCGGCGTGATGCCTGAGCACCGGCGGCTCGGCATCGCCCTGGCTTTGCTGGCTGCCTGCGAACGAGACCTGGATATGCCCATCATTCGGCTCAGCGTGCGGGAATCTAACCGGGCGGCTATTTGCCTGTATGAGGGGCAGGGTTATGCGATCATTAACCGCTGGAAGAAATACTACGTGGGCGGTGAAGATGCCCTCGTGTTTGAAAAAAGGCGTTGACATTACAGCCAAGGAGGTTTATACTCAAACTTATGAAGCTGTGTGCAAAAGGTACATATGCAAACAATCAACCGAAGACAAAGAGCTTGTAGCACGCCGGCAGGCCCGCGCGTGCTTTTTTTTATTTCCCCACCTATAGAAAGGAAAAGTGCGCCATGGACTATGGAATGATTGGCAAAATGGAAAAAGCCAAACGTTACGCAGAAGAACGAGAACGGATTGTATTCAAGCAATTCAAGGTCCTGTTTACCGGGAATCACAGCGATCACACGGTGACCTATGAAGATGGGAAGTGGGGCTGTACGTGTGAATTTTTTCACTCTCGCGGCCGCTGCAGCCACACCATGGCGCTCGAGTTGATCCTCGAGCAGATGGTCGATATTGCCCAGGAAGTCTGATCTCGTAATTTATTGCAATCAACAGGAAAACACCAGGCCGTGCGATGACACGGCCTGTTTTTTTAACCCGTGGTGGTTATTTATAGCGGACTAACACAAAATTTTTCCGGCGTCGGTTTCATTGCAAAATCAAAACCCGCCGCTGTTTGCACACCCCCCTTCACCGATTACCCTAATCTTTGAACAGGTTGGGCTCTTGTACCAATCGCCTTTGCGGTTGAAGATTATCCAGAATATCCATATCCTCTCGGTCAAGCTGGAAAAAGATATCGGCGTTCTCTAAAATCCGCGCCTCGTGGATCGATTTTGGGATGGTCACCAGGTCGTGGTTGATCAGCCAGGCCAGCATCACCTGGGCGGGTGTTCTGGAGTATTTTTGGGCGATTTTCACCAGTTTTTCGTGGTTGAAAAACTTCGCCCTGGCAACTGGACTGTAGGCTTCAATTTGAATCCCTTTTTCCCGGCAATACGTCAGCAGTTCACGTTGATAGAGAAAGGTGTGAAATTCAACCTGGTTAATCGCCGGGACCACATCGGTTCTGCCCAGCAAGTCTTCCAGCAGATCAACAGGGAAGTTGCTGACGCCAATGCTGCGGGTCAGACCGCGCCTTTGCAGTTCAACCAGCGCCTGCCAGGTTTCAAAGGTGCGCTCGATGTCGGACAGATTTGGCCAGTGGATCAGCAGCAGGTCAACATACTCTGTTTGCAACGCCTGCAGACTTTTTTCCAACGAGCGTATGCTCTTTTCATAACCCTGGTTGGGGGTGCTGATTTTTGTGGTGATGTAAATCTCTTTTCGCGAGCGACCGCTGGCTTTCCAGCCTTTACCGACATCCTCCTCGTTATCATAGGCCTGGGCGGTGTCGATGTGGTCATAGCCGTGGGTGAGAGCAAATTCTACGGCGCGTTGACAATCCCGTCCGCGTGACAGCCAGGTGCCCAGCCCCAGCAGGGGAATCTCAACCCCGCCATTGGTGATGATTTTTTTCTTCATGGCCTTCCTTTCTTTTTGTTGCACATGTTTAATTCTACCGCCTAAGAATTAAGAGGATCTTTTCTGTCTGGCTTTCGAATTGGGGCACACAGCAAAGTGAGGTTACCCGTAAGGCAGCCCGACCTCGTTTTATCCAGCTAGTTTTGTCGGTATACTTAATCCGGTCGGCTAACAAGATGAATCGCTATGTCAACCTTGCAAGGATCAGCATTGAACAAAATAAATCGTCGGTTTCGCTACAATCTGTGCTATTTTGGTCGTCCACCGTGGGATACGGGCATTTCGCCGCCTGAATTGATTGAGTACCTTCAAAATACGACGCCCGGCAAGGCTCTGGATGTGGGTTGCGGAACCGGAACCAACCTGTTAACCATGGCGTCTTATGGCTGGGACGTGGTCGGCTTCGATCTCGCCTGGATTTCAGTTTTAAAAGCACGCATTAAGCTGCTCAAAGCCGGTGTAAAAGGACGTGTGCTTTATGGTGATGTCTCCGCTGCCTTGCAACCTGGAACAGATTTCGACCTGATTTTGGATATTGGCTGCTATCATGGGTTAAGCCCCCAGGAAAGGGCGAACTATCGCCGCAACCTGGCGCGTTGGTTGAAACCTGGCGGGAACTATCTGCTGTATGCCCACTTGAAAACCGCGTCAACCGCTCTTTATGGGCTCTCAGAGGCGGATTTTGATGGGTTCTCAGAATTCTTAAACTGCCACTGGCGCGTGGACTCGCCTGAGCGTCGCCCCGACGGCGGAGGTGGAAACCCCGCCAGCTGGACTTTATTCGAGCGCCGGGAAAGCACTACTCGGGGTTGTTAATGGCGATTATGTGCTGGACGTGTTGACCGGGTAAACAGAAGTTAACCAGGTTCGCTCCCAGCAATTCCCTCCTCACTTTTTGAAGCTTGCCGTTAGCGGATCGGCAGTTGAACCCAGCCCCATTGATGTTAAGATACAATCAAGTGCCAAGTGTGCATAGAACCCTTGAGATGTTGACTGGATTTTATTTAAACGCAGGCTGAGTTTCATAAAAAATGATTGATGAGCGATTGCTGGATCGAAATAACCCTCCTGAACCCGAACTGATTCGCCAGGTGATTGGCGATGAGGCTTTCCCTCTTTGGGAGCAGGTCAATCAATTTTTACAAGAGCAATATCCGGACTTTCAGGGCGGTATGACGTATTACAATGCCCAGCGCGGCTGGGGGCAGGATTATCGCAAAGGTGCACAACGCTTGTGTATGCTGTTTCCAGAGCGGGGTGGCTTGACCGCCTTTCTTACCCTCAGTCAGGACGGTGAAGAAGCAGCCCAAGCTAGGATCCGTTACTTCAATGCTCGCCTGCGCACTTTGTTAAATCAGCCCTCAGCTTTACCCCAGGGACGTTGGCTGTGGATGCGCCTTGAGGACTATACGGATTTGGTGAGCTTGAAATTATTGCTTGAGATCACGTCCAGCTGATAGACAATCTGAGAAAACACCTATTGACACGCTTGAAAAACGATTGTTCACAACTTGAAATACTGCATTTTCAACCACTCCCTTTTATGAATATATTCAAATAAATTCCAGGTAATAAGTAACAAAAAATCAAAAGAGGCCCACAACGTAGTAGATTTGCCTTCTGAAATCATTTTTTGGTTAACCTTCCGCTGAAATTCTTCGTAATGCGTATATATACTCGCTTGACTTGGAGGGCAGCCTCTGATAAAATTCACATGATTGAATTATCGAATACAATTGTGAAAAGAAGTCCTGTGAGCAATAAATCCAAACATAGAGATCGTACAATTTTATTGGCAAGAATTGCCGAAATGCATTACTTGGACGGGAAAAATCAGAATGAAATTGCCCAGGAAATTGGCATGACTCGCTCTAATGTTTCGCGTTTACTAAAAGAGGCTCGGGAAAAGAACATTGTAAAAATTCAAGTTATTCATCCTGTTCAAGAAAACGATTTGCTCAGTCAAGAATTGGTTACACGTTTTGAATTAATTGATGCGCATGTTATTCAGGTTCATCAAACAAAACAGTTGCTTCACACATTAGGCAAAGTTGCGGGAAAAGAATTAACGAAATACTTGGAACCCGATATTTCATTAGGAACGACATGGGGCACAGCAGTTAGTGCAACGATCGATCAGTTAGAAATCACAAATCGAATCCCTAACATTAAAGTAGTTCAACTTTTAGGTGCAGTTGGTTCGCGTATCCAGGTCTATGACGGACACGGAATTGTGCGCCGCCTGGAAGAGATTCTTGACGCTGAAGGTATTTACATTAATGCACCATATTTTGTTGAAAGCGCCACAGCTGCAGAATTATTGTTAAGAACGCCCAGCATTAAAGAAAGTATTAATGCCTGCAAGGAAGTGGATGTTGCCTTGTTGGGTGTTGGCAGCCTGGACTTCTCACATTGTAGTTATTATTTGGCTGGCTACATGCCTGAACATGAACTTTTAGAAATCCAGAAAACCGGTGCTATCGGGGACGTGAGTGGACGTTTTTACAATATTAACGGTGAAAAAGTTGCACAGAGCTATCAAGACAGATTGATTGGTATTCCCTTTGAGGACTTGTTAAAAATTCCGATCCGGATCGGTGTAGCTGGTGGAAGAGAAAAAATTGACCCGATTATTGGAGCTTTGCGAGGGAAATTGATCAATGTATTAATTACCGATTCGGATACAGCCATGGAGGTGCTTGAGAAAACAAACCATCTTTCAATAAATAACTTTAAGGCAGGAGACTATGGAATATAGACAGTTCGCAGAGTTTGACAATGAAACAACGACGGATTTAATAGCTAAGTCCAAAAAATTAGGTTTGTCTGAAAAAAACCTGATCGAAATGTATCGCACTATGATATCTATTCGACTATTTGAGGAAATGGCTGATAAATTGTACGCCTTGGGAAAAGTACATGGCACTATGCACTTATCGGCTGGGCAAGAAGGGGTTGCTGTCGGAGCAGGTTTTGTAATGAGAGAAGATGATTACCTGCTTAACCATCATCGAGGGCATGGGCATTTTATTGCCAGCGGTGCAGATATCAACAAAATGATGGCAGAATTCCTGGGCAAGGAGACGGGCTACTGTAGGGGGCGGGGAGGATCGATGCACATTGCTGACGTAGAGGCTAACAACTTGGGCGCTAATGGTATTGTTGGTGGAGGCATACAGCTTGCTGCTGGGGTTGGTTTAGCCATCAAATTGATGGGTACCGACCAGGTTGTACTGGCAATTTTTGGTGACGGCGCAGCAAATCAAGGTATTCTTCACGAGTCAATGAATATGGCTTCTATCTGGGCTCTCCCGGTAATTTACTTATGTGAAAACAACGGGTATGGAATGTCGGCTGATATTGCTAAGGTTAGTTCAAAAACGCCTTTCAAAGATCGGGCACTTGCTCATAACATTCCTGGTTATTACATTGATGGAAATGATGTTTTGGCCGTTTACGAAACAATGAAAAACGCAGTCGAGCACTGCCGAGCGAGAAAAGGTCCAGTTTTTATCGAAGCTCAAACATACCGCTATTTCGGTCACTCGAAGAGCGATCGAAACCTTTACCGCACAAAAGAAGAAATCGACGCCTGGAAACGACATGATCCAATTGATCGATTTCAGAACTTGTTGTTAGAAGCAAAGATAATTGATGATAAAGACATTGAAAAAATACAAGAAGATGTGAAACAACTTATCGATAATGCAGTTAAATTTGCTGAAGAATCGCCGGAACCTGATGTTACAGAAGTTATGGGGTGGGTCTATGCCTGAGATCACTTATCGTCAAGCAATACATGATGCTATGGTAGAAGAGATGCGCCGAGACAAGCGTGTCTTTCTGATTGGTGAAGATATTGGTACCTATGGCGGCGCCTTTGGCGTTAGCGCAGGAATGTTAGCAGAGTTTGGCCCTGACCGGGTTATTGAAACACCAATCTCAGAAGAAGCAATTATCGGGACCGCTGCCGGGGCAGCCATGGTTGGTATGCGACCGATTGCAGAATTAATGTTCATGGACTTTATCTTCCTAGCCATGGAACCCTTAGTTAACCAAGCGGCTAAAGCACGGTATATGTTTGGTGGGAAAGCCACTGTGCCAATGGTAGTCCGCTTGCCTGGCGGATCCGGCACGGGTGCAGCTGCACAGCATTCTCAGTCCCTTGAAACAATCTTGATGCACATTCCTGGGCTCAAGGTCGTTGCTCCCAGTACACCCTACGATGCAAAGGGATTGTTGATCAGCAGCATACGTGATCAGAATCCAGTATGTTTTGTTGAGCATAAATTGCTGTATAAAATCAAAGGTGAAGTCCCAGAAGAGGAGTATTTGATCCCCTTGGGTGAAGCCGATATAAAACGTGTTGGACGGGACATTACTATTGTTGCTTCGGGCATTATGGTCCATAAGTCTCTTGATGCAGCAAAGATTGTGGAAGAAGATGGTATTTCTATAGAAGTTGTGGATCCCCGAACATTATCTCCATTGGATGTGGATACCATCGCCAAATCCGTCAAGAAAACCGGCAGACTTTTAGTTGTACACGAAGCTGTTAAAACAGCGGGTTGGGCAGGCGAAGTGATGGCTTCAGTTTCGGAAACAAAAGCCTGGGATTATTTGGATGCCCCTATGCGCCGTTTGACCGGTAAAGACGTCCCAATCCCCTACAACCGACATCTTGAAGCGGCTGCTGTACCCCAAGTTGATGATATTGTTCGCGAAGTGCGAGCAATGGTAAACAACAAGTATTGAAAGGAAACATGTCATGCCCATTCCCTTTATTATGCCTAAGATGGATATGGACCAGGAGACAGTCGTCATCAACGAGTGGTTAAAGAAAGAGGGCGACATGGTAGAAAAAGGTGAGCCGGTTGTCATCATAGAAACCGATAAAATCACCAGTGAAGTTGAAGCCCCCGCATCGGGTCGTTTGGCTGGGGTCTTATATGCCGATAATGAAGAGGTGCCTGTTACTCAAGTGATCGCATATATCCTTGAAAAAGATGAAACCGAAGCCGACATACCTGATTTGCCACATAAAAAGCAAGAAACATTTGACCAGCATCCGCCACAGGAAACATTGGATATCGAACCAGAGAAGAAACATAAGCCAGCCACCCCTGTTGCAAAACGAATGGCAGACGCGGAAAAAGTTGATTTGTCTAAGGTACCGTCTACCGGTGAAAAGATCACAAAAGAAGATGTCTTGTCCTACATTGAGAGCCTTGATAAGGTTGCGCCCCGAGTCCAAGTGCCTGCTACCCCTGCAGCTCGGCGAATTGCACAGGAACAAAAAGTTTCTTTGTCTGAAATTATAGGGACTGGCCCAAGTGGACGGGTTCAGGCAGCCGATGTTGGTACTTTCATTATTGAAAGCTCAGAAAAAACACAGCCGTCTGTTTCCCTGGTGGAAACTTTGCCTTTATCTCGCATTCGAAAACGAATCGCTGACAAGATGACAGAGAGCTATCAAAATGCGCCCCATATTTACCTAACAGTTGAAGTCGACATGCATGAAGCCGAAGAAAGTCGAAAGCGCATCAATCAGTTAGCCAATGAAATCCCGGTTTCTTTAACAAGCTACCTCATTCGAGTCGTGGCTTGGGCACTAAAGCGTCACCCATTCTTGAATGCTGGATTTGAGGATGGACATATTAAACTGTGGGATCAAGTTAATATCGGGATTGCCACAGCGATTGATGAAGGGTTAATCGTGCCAGTGATTCACAATGCTGATCAGAAAACAATTCGAGAAATCAGCAAAGACCTTGCCTACCTAACCACTCAAGCAAAAGCTGGCGTATTAACAATGGAAGAGGTTCGAGATGGCACATTCACTATCTCAAACCTGGGGATGTTTGGCATTCAATCTTTTACAGCAATTATAAACCCACCACAGACTGCCATACTTGCGGTGGGTTCTATAAAGCGCAAGCCCATCGTAATTGATAAAGAAGACACAATTAAAGTGCGTCCTATGATGATGATGACATTAGGTGCCGATCATCGTGTTGTAGATGGCGCTGTTGCGGCAAACTTTTTAACAGACCTCGTCAAAGCGCTCGAAACACCAGAGCTTTTATTGATGTAACGTGATTTATGTTAAACATACACAAAAGTGGAAATGAGCTAAATCTACCTGTCGAATGATCATAATGGTATCCTATGCATTGAAACTTCATCTTACTGATTGGCAGTCGGAGATATCGCAAACAAGAATATATCCAATTTAGGATATTTGTAGTTAATTTCAGTGACCAAACAGAACCAGAATGACTTCGTGATATATATGTTTAAGAAAAGTCGGCTTACAAAGCGGACATTGAAAAAATAAAAATGTTGAAAAATTATTTTAATAAATTTACAGGAGAGTGATATGGCAACCCTAAAAGAAGAACTAATAGAAGCAGAGGAATCACGTGGTCCGTTCCGGGTAGGACTTGTGGGGGCAGGCCAGATGGGGACTGGAATGATATCGCAAATTGAGAAAATGCACGGCATGAAAATCGTTGCCGTTTCTGATATCATGCCATCCCGAGCTAAAGATGCCTATATCGAAGCTAGTGTGCCTGAAAAACTTGTGCACGAAATTGACGATGACTTGTCAAGGGCTGACGAGTTAATTCGCGATGGCCAGCGCGTCGCCACACATTCTTCAAATTTTTTAGCACAAATTCCATCATTGGATGTTATTGTTGAGTGTACAGGCATTCCTAATGTTGGCGCTGAAGTTTGTTATCAAGCAATTCAAGCAGGCAAGCCAATTGTTAATATGAATGTGGAAACTGATGCAACCATTGGATACATTCTGACACAAAAAGCTCAAGAAAAAGGTGTAATTTATTCATTGGTGGCAGGAGATGAACCCGGTTCGATTAAAGAGATTTTTGACTTTGCTGACGCTTTAGGATTCGAGATAGTGACCATTGGCAAAGGGAAAAACAATCCCTTAGATCGCTCAGCCACACCGGATTCTCTAGCAAAAATTGCTCAACAACGAGAAATGAGCGCAAAAATGTTGTGCTCGTTTGTTGACGGCACAAAAACTATGGTAGAGATGACCTCAATTGGTAATGCGACCGGCTATGCACCAGAAGTACGGGGCGCTTATGGCCCGAAATGCAGCGTTACAGATCTGCCTAAGATGTTTGTTCCAAAATCTGATGGTGGTATTTTTGAAGCAAAGGGTGCTGTTGATTACGCTATCGGCCCAGCACCAGGTGTATTTGTTATCATCGCTACCGACCAGCCAAAAATACGGAAAGATCTGAATTACCTTGGTCTGACCGGCCATGGCAATTACTGGAGCCTTTATCGCCCTTACCATTTAGCAAACCTGGAAGCACCGATCACCATAGCAAACATTGTTTTACACCAAAAAGAAACGCTTAATCACAAAATCTTTCCTGTAGCAGAAACCATTGCTATCGCCAAACGCGACCTTGAAGTCGGCGATGTGATAGATGGTTTGGGAATGTTCACGATTTATGGAATGATTGAGAAAGCTTCTGTTGCTTATGAACAGGGTTTAGTGCCTATGGGCTTAACTGTCGGAGGTAAGATTGTTAAACCCGTAAAAATGGGCACAGCAATTCGATACGAGGACATTGCCTTGAAAGAAGATGATCTGATTTACAAATTGCGCCGGGAGCAGGATAAACTGGTCAGTTAAGTCTACAAGATCCTTGCTTGATGTACAGAGAATTCTTATAGGTTAAATTGCACAAAGGTTAACCAGATTCATTAAAAAAAAGCGCATCTACAAAACCATTTAAACAGGAAGAGAACTGGACCTGTTTTTTAATGATTTCCAGTTCACAGTAAATTAAATGTTTATTCTGGCGCCTTTTTGTGCAATTTATCGCTTGAGCGGAGCAGGCGATATTTTAACAATCATCAGAATATGAGATTGTCCAAAGTTTTTTAAATAACTTTGACAGTGATACTTTAAAATTGCTACTCATGCTTTTTGTAGCAATTCTTTCGATATTTTCATGTGACAAGGAATATTTCAGTAAAAAATTAGGAGCCTAATGCAAACAAAATACCCTTTTATTTATATTGGCAGTGATACTTTAGAAGCTTTAAGTTCTTATTGCTCTAAACAGAAGCTGGATTGTTTCACTTTAGTCACAGATCAAAACATCTACCCTCGATGGGGCGAGCCAGTTCAAAAAACTTTACGGGATCTTGGTTTTAATGTGCAATCAATTATCCTTGAAGGTGACCCTATAACTCCAGATGAAAATTATTTAATAAAAATATTATTAATAACGAATGATGCGCCGTGTACTTACCTAGCGGTAGGTTCGGGCACAATTACGGATATGGTTCGTTTCGTAGCCGATCGTACACAATCGGCCTTTATTTCCCTGCCATCTGCCCCGTCAATGGATGGATATGCATCTTCGGGGAGTTCGTTAACAATTCAGGGATTGAAACAAACGGTTATCGCCCGTCCACCAATTGCTATTTTTGCTGACCTACCAACATTATCAAAGGCACCCCGCGACATGATTGCGGCTGGTTTTGGTGATGTTTTTGGCAAATTTACAGCGCTAGCAGATTGGGCAATGGGAAACCTAACAATTCGTGATCCTTATGACCCCAATTTGGCAGGACGTGTTTCGAAACGCTTAGAGCAGAGTGTCAAATTAATCGATCATCTTGAAGATGCTTGGGAGCAAAACATTTATGCATTGACCGATGCTTTATTGGACGTAGGCTTGTGTATGTTGGAGATGGGAAATTCGCGTCCTGCGTCGGGCTCAGAACATTCATGTTCACATTACTGGGAGATGAAATTGCTACGAGAAGGGCGACCGGCAATTTACCACGGGACCAAGGTAGGCATCGCTTCTATGTTGATGGCAGAACGTTATGAATGGATTAAGAAAATTGACATTGATGAAGTTAATAGGCGTTTGGCGTCTACACCAATGCCAATTTTGGAAGATGAGATCAGCACAATCCGTAATGTGTATGGCTCTATAGCCGATGACATCATTCGCTCACAAAAGATCTATCTTGAAATGACTCCCGAAGAGTACCATAAAGTTCAGGAACGAATCAGTTCCCACTGGCCCGATATTCAAGCTCTGGCGCGTTCTGTCCCTTCACCTGAAGAAATGGGTCGATTGTTGCACAAAGCAGGATTGCCAGTGGAACCTGAAGAGATTAACCTTACAAAAGAAGATGTTAAAGAAGCCCTTTATTATGGTCACTACTTAAGAAACCCATTCACAATCATTAAACTTCTGCGTATGTTGGGCATTGACGTCGTTACCGGCGAGTAATTCAACCAGTCTGGCAATTAAACGAAAAATCGTAATTTCGGTCAGGTTAGTTGCACCTGTTATTTTTTTTGACATGAGTGCCTGGCACGTCAAAGATGAAAAACCTTATCGGTTTTTCTTGACGAACCTGGAAAAAATAAAAGTTGATAATTTTATTTCTTTAATATAATCGGGTTCGAAAAAGTAAGTTTGACCTCTTGCCCGTTTTCCAATTCAGCATAGATTCCAATATTTGCCCGAATTTCGATAGGGCCTAACTTCAACAAACAATCGCTTTTGTCTCCCAAGTAATTTTGTCTGACAAGTACAGCTCGCGTACCTCCTTGGTCGAAAGGCAAAATTTCCACATCTTCAGTCCTTACCATCATAATGGCTTCTTCACCTAGATTAAACATATTCGGTATAACGGGAACGTCCAAAAAGTGATCTGATGATCCATCTAATAGTTTTACTCGCGCGTGGTCACTTGTAATTGCATCCACGATGCACGGGATGAAATTAGCCAAACCAATAAACCCTGCTACAAATTGACTGTTAGGTTTCTGGTAAATTTCTCTGGGTGAACCAATTTGTTTTATAAAACCATCTTGCATCACTACAATGCGATCGGACATTGACATGGCCTCAGTCTGGTCATGAGTTACATAAAATACTGTCATTGATAAGCGCTTTTGTAACTCTACAATTTCAAAACGCATACTTTCACGTAATTTTGCATCAAGGTTAGATAAAGGCTCATCCAATAGCAATACTTTAGGTTCCATGACCAAAGCTCGTGCCAAAGCAACCCTCTGCTGTTGACCACCTGAAAGTTGATCTGGCATGCGATCTTCAAAGCCACTTAATTTGACCAGATTCAAAACTTCTGAAACCTTCTGTCGCACCTCGGTTTGACTAAATTTCTTAAACTTTAATGGGTAAGCCACATTTTTAAATACATTCATATGAGGCCAAACAGCATAAGATTGAAAGACCATACCCATATCACGCTGTTCAGGGGCTAGAGATATTTTCTTGTCTGTAGAAAAAATTGGTTTGCCGTCCAATAAGATGCTACCAGTTGTTGGCTCTGTAAAACCTGCAACCATGCGTAAGGTTGTGGTCTTTCCACATCCTGATGGACCAAGCAAGGTTAGAAATTCACCATCTGCTATTTTTATATTGAAATCTTGTACAACCGTAACTTTATTGTAAGATTTAGAAATATTGCTAAGTTCTAATTGTGCCATAATTAATTGTCCTTAATAAGAATTAGAATCCCATCTGATTTTTTGTAACTTTGTTAGTTATAAAGTTGAGTGTCAAAACAATCAGAGTAACCATAAACGCTAACGCAGCTGTCATTAAGACTTTTCCTTCCTGGTGCAAGCCAAAAACGACTGTTCCTAGAGTTTCGTTGCCGACTGAGAACAATAAGATAGAAAGGGTCAACTCTGTCAAAGCAGGAATAAAAGCCATAAACCAGCCTGCAAAAACATTCGTTTTGATTAGTGGGATGACAATATCCTTAAAAGCTGTAATAAAATTGGCGCCCGACATTCGAGCGGCTTCTTCCAAAGATACATGTACTTGCTCGAAGGCGGCACTTATTGACCTGATACCCAAAGTTAAAAACCTAGTAATATAGCCAATAACAATGATCCATATCGTGTTGTATATTGAGATGCCTATAAGCGGCAAAGGTTTTAGAAAAGCTAGGATCAAAGCCAGAGCAACTACGGTTCCTGGTATTGCATAAGGCAAGAGAGTGATCGTTTCAATTAACTGACTCCCCTTTACGCGAACACGCACGAGCAAGTAAGAAAGAATTAAAGAAATTATAACAATCACAGTCGCCGAACCGGCCGCCATAAGCAAGCTGTTTCTTATCGCTCGTTTTACTTTTGCCACACCAACGACAACTTGAATGTAATTGTTTAAGGTCAGGTTGTCGGCTGTAAGTGGGATGCCAATGACACGCGTGATTGATGTGAGAAAGATCGCTGTCAGTGGTGCGATAACCGTTCCGATGACCATAATAGACAAAAAAGTGACGGCAAGAGGCTTCCACTTACCCAAAGCAACGAGCTGTGGCTGTGAGCTTTTTCCGCTGATGATCGAAAAACTTTTACCCTTTTGTAATAAACGTTGCAAGCTCATCATAATTGTTGCGATGACCACCAGAAGCATCGACAAGCCAGCCGCGAGCGCCAAATTATTGGCTTTGTCATAATTTAATATGGTCAGGAAAATTTTAGTCGTCATGACATAATACCGAGCTGGCATTCCAATGACTGCTGGAATCCCGAAGTTGGCCATCATTGACATGAAAATAAGCAAAAACGCTCCACCAATACTCGGAATCATCAAAGGTATAACAATATCTCGCAAAGTGCGCCCAATTGAGGCTCCAGATATACGTGCCGCCTCTTCTAATGAGGGATTCATCTGTCGAAGTGGTCCTAGTGTCATCATATAGGCAATTGGATAACTATAAAAAGCCATGACAAAGATTATGCCCCACTTGCTGTAAATTTTTATTAACGGCCGGATCGTTCCACTGATTGCTATCCAGAGTTTATTGATGTAACCTACTGGCCCAACTAAATAAACCCAGGCTATTGCTCCAATGAATGGTGGTATCAAGTAAGGAACAATCAATAAGGTTTGCCAGAAACGCTTATAAGGGATATCTGTTCGTGCTAATAACCAAGCAACAAGCACGCCAATGATTGTGGCTCCAATACTACCCAAACTCGACACAAACAATGTGTTTTTTAGTGCTAAATACGTGCTGGAATCACTCAGTAGCTCACCGTAATTTTGAAATGAAAATTGCTTATTTGCGGTTAGGCTGGTTTTTATGAGCGTCCAAGATGGGAAAATGATCAGAGCTAATAGAAGGACAAAAATGATAATGCCCAAAAAGAAGATGGTCGATTGAATTAATCGACTACGGTCAACCTGTTTTTTTGATGTTGCTGTTTTCATTCCCACATCCACTTGTCCTATCGTTTAATTCAGTTATTAGTTGAGGAGGGTAATTGATTACCCTCCTCTTGTTTTTGGTTATTATATTATTCTACTGGAGCACCAAAAAGCCGTTCAAACTCACTCCGGATCAGGTCGCGGTTTGCAGCAATGTATTCGAAATCAGGCATTAAGACTTTGAAATCGGCCATATCGGGAACACCAGCAGGTGGCTCGACACCATCAATGACACTGACATAACCTTGCTTCACAAAAAGTTTTTGAGCACTATCAGTGAACATGTAATCCATAAAGGCTTTTGCAGCATTAGGATTTTTTGTGGAGCTTAGAATACCAATAGGCGTTGGAATTAAAAGTGCGCCTTCTTCTGGCCAGATGTGTTCCACAGGCGAGCCCTCGTTCTTGACATCCCTTGCCATGAAGTCGACAACCTGTACAATAGCAAATTCGCCGGATGCCACTTTGGCTTGCACGCCACCATTAGCTCGTTCAACAACAACCCCATTATCGTTGAGTGCCTCATAATACTCCCAGCCAAAACCAGGCATATTAGCAAAGGTACCTACGTGATTAAAGGCTGCGCCAGAATATAATGCGCTTGGCATACCAACCATGCCAGCATATTGTGGGTCTAAAAGATCTTTCCAGCTGGTTGGTGGAGTTTTAACCAAAGTGGTATTGTAGGCAATGATATTGAAGATGAAACGAACTTCTTGGTAACGATCGCCATTATAGTGAAACATCTCGTCAACGACATCACTCCCAGCAGGTCGGTAGACCAAGAATAAATCTTCGTCAGCTAACTTATCGAAGAAATCAATATCGGCAAACCAAATGAGGTCAGCCTGAATCTCTCCAGCTTCTTTTTCTGCCTGGATTTTGGCGATCACTTCACCTGAACCCGAGCGGAAAACATCCACAGTGACATCTGGATAGAGTTTGTTAAAGTCAGCCACCATTTCAGCGACTTTGCCCTCCGGTTCAGAGGTGTAAAGAGTGATGGTGCCAGAAGCAGGTTCAACAATCTCTTCGACTTCTTCGATGACTTCTTCAACAACTTCTTCGACTTTTTCGACGACTTCTTCGACGACTTCTTCGACTTTTTCGACGACTTCTTCCACAGGTTGTTCTACCGCAGGTTGTTCTACTGCAGGTTCTTCAGGCTTTGCAACCTCTTTGGGAGTACAGGCGGCTAATACGACCATAAGGATGGTTAAAGCTATTAGTAATTTGTTTTTCATCTTATTCCTCTCAAAAAAAATTAAATGTGTTTTTTTATACAATCTTGATGATAATGTTGATTTTCTTTGATTTGACGACCTCCTTTCATGTTTCCCTAATTAAGTTCATCCACCTATCAAATTGAAGTTTGTTTTTTGCCGCCAGCTGAGGCGTGCGTTCAAATTCCAATCCTTCAATCACAATCGGTAATGTACATTTGATATTGTTCAAGTGTTGTAAAAACTGATCTAGTTCACGGGTCCCCTCGCCCAAAGGTAAATGGTATTTAGTTTTGCTACAATCACTAAGGTGGATGTGTCCAACTCGAGGCATTGCCTGAAAATAATCAATCAGCCCTATGTTATATGGAACGTGGGCAGCATCAAAGGTGATGTTAAAAGAAGGGGAAGTGATATGCTCCAGAATGTAAGTTGCATCTTGCGGCTGAATAAAAAACTCCCTGGGGATATGTTCCATAACCTCTAATGAGAGTGTTACGTCCACACTTTCAGCATAATCAACCAACTTTTGAGTACCTTCAATTAATAAAGGCCAGTTTGCTTCAGGTGTATCATTTGGCACTGTAATTCGTCCCGGGTGGACAACTACGGTTTTAGCACCTAAATCACGAGATAAGGCGATGCTTTTTTGAAGGGCTTGGAGAGAAGCTTCTCGAATATCGGGTAAACGTGAACAATAATTAAGATCCCAGCTAAGGGCGTGCACCGTTATTAGCGCTTCATATTGCTCAGCCAGCCTAGACAGTTTTCCTATGTCTTCTCGGGTTCGCTCTAAATGAAAATGCCAGATCTCAACACCGTCGTACCCTAAATCGCGCATCATCGGAATAACTTCAGCTAGTTTGTAATCAAAAAGGAGGGTTGATGCACCGAGGAGAATCATTTGACCGCCTTAATCTTATATGTATGCCAAGCTTCTTGCACTTTGTCAACGAGAGTTTCCATTACTTGGATTGGAGTCACTACACTACCCAGCATCTTGTTTTTATTTCGATTTGGACCATGATAATCGCTACCGCAGCTCACGATCACATTATAGTCATTTGCTATTGCCAGATACTTGTCCTGTTGCTCCTTGGTATGATAAGCATAATATGCTTCTAAACCTTCTGCACCCTGGTTCAGGAGGTCGTGCACAATAGAATCGTCACCGATTAATCCCGGATGAGCAATAATCGGCACACCGCCAGCGGATTTAATATGTTTTATTGCAACCTCTGGTTTGAGAGGATCCCGTTTTGCATAAGCCGGGGCGCCAAAACCGATTAGGCGAGCATAAGCATCTTTCTGGCTCGATGCATACCCATTCTCGATTAGTGCTTGGGCTATATGAGGTCTTGCGATCACACCGCCAGCAATCTCGCGCACTCTTTCATAGGTAATGTTGAATCCCAACTCAATGAGCTTTGAAACCATTTCCGTTGCTCTTCGGATCCGCTCACCTTGACGATACTCAACCATATTAATAAAGGTTGGATCTTCAATGTCGACAAAATAGCCAAGTATATCAACCTCAACACCGCTGGCATCTGTATTCAGCTCTACACCATGTAAAAAATAAATTCCAAACTCTTTTGCTTTTGCAGATCCATCAGGTAAACCAGCGATTGTATCGTGATCGGTAATCGCCATCGCAATTAGACCCAATTGTTTGGCTAGCGTGACGAGTTCGGTTGGCGTTAATGTCCCATCAGAAGCAGTAGTGTGGGCATGAAAGTCAAATAAGGGTGTTGGTATTGTGTTCATTTTCTGTAACTTAGATTAGTTTAGGTTCTGTGGACAATCGTATAATAAAATAACATAGTAATTATAACACATATGTGAATTAAAAATCACAAATGTAATAATACCATGTAAATTTAAAATTTGGAAATGAATTTTTGCAATCACTTTAAATAATAAGATGAGCCATCGATACAAGCTATAAACCACACATGTCGATGGCTAATCTCATTTCAGCATTGATAGCTATGCGATAATCGGGAAGAACGGCTTGGATACTTTTAGTGATCCAAAATAAACAGCTCTTCTCCTATTTAATGAGTATCGTCACCTGCTTACGCGATGACACCTTGTCCATGATCGCTTATTCTAATTTTCGATACCGTTCATCCAGTTGTTTTATCTTATTAACTTTTTGGGTAGAACCGCCTCCACCAAACTCGGAGACCAACCAGGCCTCGATGATTTTCTTCGCCAGTTCTTTGCCAATAACCAGCGCCCCTAATGTAATTACCTGGGCATCATTGCTTTTTCGTGCACGTTCAGCGGAATAAACATCATGTGCTTGTGCCGCTCGCACACCTGGCACCTTATTTGCTGTGAGTGCCATACCAATTCCAGTACCGCAAATTAGAATCCCACGCTCACAATTTTTCGAGGCGACTTCCAAGGCTACCTTTTCAGCGATATCAGGGTAGTCAACAGGATTGGCATCGAAAACACCTACATCAACGATCTCAACCTTAACAGTCCCCTGTGTTTCGAGGAACTCCTTGATGGTGTTTTTTAATTCAAGTCCAAGGTGGTCTGATCCAATGGCAATTTTCATTTTTCCTCCATTGAGAACTAATTCTAACTTACTTTTGTTTCGACAACCTTACTTATTAATGATTAGGCAACCAAAAGCAAATCAATTTTTGCTCACCAAGTTGATATCAATCGATTACTCCCTGTTTGAGCAGAAAAATTCATCGTAAGGTTGAACTTCCTATAAATAAACGATAATTATAAATAGCTTTCTACAAGGGCTATATTTTCAATGATTGAATCCATTGGACCATACATATATTCAAGAACTAAGCGCGCATTAGGAGAATTTTGCTTATAATCTAAGAAAAACTGGTTCCAATCAAGAGGGCCCTCACCAACTTTTAAATGCGAGTCAGCATCCCCGAAATTTTCATGGACGTGATAAGCACGTATGCGAGTGCCTAAATCGCTGAGTAATTTAGAAATGTCCCAGCCATGTAGCATTGCATGTCCAATATCAATCAGAAAGTTAATGTCTTCAACCGAAGCGAAATACTTAACGAAATCGTCCTGCTGAAAAACAAGTTCTGGAAATGGCATGTTTTCAACCAGTAATTCAACACCTTCAGATTTAGCTATTTCATTGAGGATAACGACCCGTTCTAAAGCCAGTTTTTGTCCATCTTCTAAAACAAACCCTTCATAATCTGGCATTGGCCCGTGAGGGTGACATACACAATGGACAGCATTATATTGATTACAGATATCATAGCTCAATTTGTAGGTTTCCAAAACGTCATTCCAATTACATTCTTTTGAAGCCAGGTTTATCTGACAAAAGGGTCCGTGGACGCTTAATTTTCCAGTTCTTCCATTCATTAATTCTGCTAAATGGTATTTCCAGTAATAATTGTTACCGTACTCGGCAAAAATTTCAATACCGTATTGTTTTGGGAGGTCTTTCATGTTAATAATTGAATAACCTAAATAGGGTAAGTGACTGACGATAATATCCATTTTTTCTCCAATCGTTTGTTGTTAAATAATGAAGAGTTTATTTCCTTGTGATGCTTATTCAGCCAATAAATTACTGATCATGTTTGCATTTTCAACAATCTCTTCAGTTGTTACATTTAAGTACTCTAATACAAGGCGGGCGTCTGGGCAGAATTTTTTATAAGCTTTTATGAATTCTTTGTAATCGAAGACGCCATCGCCCACTTTCATGTGAACATCAGCTTGGTTTAAACCATAATTATCATTAATATGGAAAGCATCTATCTTCGAGCCTAAAATCTCTAAAACTGTAGGGATATCCCAGCCTTTAATTAGACAGTGACCAACGTCAATTATTGAACCAACGCTGGGAATTTGTTTAAACAGGTCAAAATAGTCTTCTTGGCCAAAAACTGTGTAAGCATAAGGAAGGTTTTCCACCAATAAATTGACATTTTCTTTTAAAGCTAGTTCAGCAATAGTGTTAATATTTTCTAGGCATCTTGCCTTTCTTGTTTCTGCATCTTCTTTTTGCGGTTCGAGAATTTGTCCATGAGGGTGAAGTACAACATGTCTAGCACCATAGGTGTTGTAGTAGTCAAATGTCCATTTATAGTTCTCAACAACCTGATCCATCTCACAATTTGGGGAAGCAAGATTCATATACAAAAAGGGGCCATGGATACTAAATTGGCTTGGACGGTCAATCAGCAATTCTTTAAGAGCATGCCGCCAAACAAAATCATTCGCATTTTCAATAAGAACTTCTATTCCTAGCTCTCGTGGAAGGTTAACCATATTTACGATATTAAAAGCAAGGTAAGCAGAAGAGCTTACAAGTATATTATTCATTTGTCTCCTCATTCTTCAATTTTGATGGGTAACCAATATTCTCGTCAGTATCACTATCAAAGAAGTGAACTTTGTCCCAAGGAATATTCATATAGATCACATTCGAAATTGTTTCATCAGGGTCTGAAGTAGCCATCAATTGATCTTTTCCAACTGCAAACGAGTAACATTTACGGTTGCCATGATTCTCTGTATAACCTATCTTAAGTTGTTTATCACCTCTCGAATTATTGAGTACGACATGTTCAGGCCTGATACCAAATTTAACTTTTGTGCGATTACCAACTAACTCAATCCAATATGGGGGAATCTTAATACGGGTGTTGTCCAATATCATGTCATGTCCATCGATAATAACTTCAATAATGTTCATGCTGGGCGAGCCGATAAACTTAGCTACAAAAACATTTTTTGGCATTTTGTAGATAGCATCTGGTGAATCGAGTTGTTGAATAACGCCTTTATTTAGCACGACAATTTGATGGCCTATTGTCATGGCTTCCACTTGGTCGTGAGTTACATAAACAAAAGTTGGGCTATATACTTCGTGTATTTTAATTAATTCCGCTCTTGCATTTGTTCGTAACTGAGCATCTAAGTTTGATAATGGCTCATCAAGCAATAAATACGGCGCTTTTTTAACCAAGGCTCGACAAAGTGCTACGCGTTGTCTTTGCCCACCTGATAATTCTTTAGGATAACGTTTTATATAGGGCGTTAACTCAAGGATATTTAACGCCCAATACAAACGTTCTTGCTGGTCCTTTTTGTCGACTTTCGCCACTTGCATACCAAATAGGATATTATCTTCAATTGTCATATGCGGATAAAGCGCATAATTTTGAAACACCATTGAAACATTGCGGTCGCCAGGTTCGACATCATTGACCTTTTTTCCTCCCATGAAAAGATCACCTGCAGTGATTGATTCAAGGCCTGAAATCATACGCAAGATTGTTGTTTTACCACAACCAGATGGTCCGAGAAGGACCAATCGAATGCCTGATGGAATATTTAAATTCAGACCGTTGATAACTTCAACATGACCATAGCTTTTATGTACATTTACAAAATCGATACTTTTCATTGGCGCTTTACTCCTTAAGGCCGGATTGCAAAAATGTGCTGATAATTTGTCTTTGAGAAATTAGGTACAAAAACAAAGGAACGATTGTAGCAATTGTTGCGAGGGCCATCGACGATCCCCATGCGCTTCCGCCCTCACTGTTTAAAAAATAATGCAAAGCAATTGTAACGGTTGATTTTTCACGCGACTTAAGAATTAGCATTGGCCAAATGAACTCATTCCATGAGTTAATGAAAAAGATGATGCTCATTGCTACAATCGATGATCTTACCAAAGGTATCACAATTCTGAGCAATGTAGTGAAGTGATTTACTTTTTCAATTCGAGCCGACTCTACCAACGATTTGGGGATTTGTCGCATCGCCTGGCGAATACGAAATATACCCATGGCGTCAGCTAATTGGGGCAATGCAACGCCAACAAGTTTGTTCATTAAGCCTAATTTATTAATTGTCAAATAGTTAGGAATCATAATGACTGAAAAAGGAACAAACATCGTAAGTGTAAAGATATAAAAAATCACTTCCTTGTACTTAAGATCCATAAAAACAAGCGCATAACTGGTTAAAACACTGGTGATTACTTTAGCAATTGTCACAATAGATGCGATGACCAGAGAATTGAGGATGAAACTTACAACAGGATGTTTTGAGAAAACAGCATTGAAATTAACAAGTGTTGGCGATGATGGGAGAATGTGCAAACCAGACGAGAACAACTCAACATTAGTTTTGAACGAAGCAGAAACCATAAATACCAAAGGGTAGAGCGTGATGAAAATCATCGCCAATAATAACAAGTGCCATAGCACCTGTTTAAAAATGCGCGGGTTTTTAATTAGCATAGAACACTCTCCTGTCGACAATTTTTTGAATAATGATTATGATCAAGAACATCACCATCGATACTAACGCGTATGCAGAAGCCTGTCCGGATTGGAAAAACTTAAACCCAAATTGATAAACTATATACACCAAGTTTGAGCTATGCTGATTTGGTCCGCCAACAGTTAACATGTGGATAGGCGTAAAAACATACTGAAGACCAAACACAAAAGTAATGATAAAAACATACAAGGCAGCTGACGAAGTTAATGGACGTACGATACGCCAAAAAATTAGCCAATCAGAGGCTTTTTCAATTTTTGCGGCTTGAATTAACTCATCCGGAACATCAAGAATCGCTCCAATGAAAATGATCAGATTAAAGCCAAAGCAACGCCAAGCAGTAATAATGCTAAGAGCGACCAGTACATAATAAGGAGTATTAAACCAATTTGGAGCTTTTATCCCTACAATTTTTAATAACTCAGTTAATGGACCCCCTAACGGAGTCAGCAACCACATAAATATGATCGAAGCAACGGCTAGGGAGAGTAAGCTGGGAAAGAAAAAAATTGATCGATAAAAATGGTTGCCTGACCTAATCAGTTGAGCCAATATATAAGCAATTAAGTAAGGTATAACAAAGTTTAGCACTAGCATGATCAGAACATAGATCACTGTGTTTTGCAGGATTAACGGGAATTGAGGGTCTTTAAATATGGTTTGGAAGTTTCTCAGCCCAACAAAAACCTTGTTTGGCGAAACCATATTCCATTGAAGAGTACTCAAATAAATGTTATGAATGATGGGCCAAACCATAAATATAGCATAGATGATAATTACCGGGAAAAGGTAAAGTAGGGGTTCAAATTTCTTATATTGAAACTTCTTCAATCCTCGAAAAATGTTCATAATTTATCTTGCCTCTTTTGCGTCCATCGATGAAAATTCCATACTGCTGGAAGGCTTTCCAGCAGTATGGAGAAATTGGGATTCAAATTACTGGTTTAACAGCGTGTTGATCTTAGATTCTGCATCGTCTACAGCTGTTTGAACATCATCGAAGTTGGAAAGTATCGCATCTCTCATATCAACAAGATATTGATCAACTTGGAGACCGTTAGGGCCAGGCCAAGATGTCCAAGGAACTGCATCGCTCAAAAGTTGTTTGTAGGCTATGGACGCCATTGGGTTAGAATCTAGCCATTCCTTAATTTCAACTGATTCAACTGCTGTTTTTGTTGGTGGAAGGTAGCCAGTTCCCTGAGTCCACAGAGCAATTGATTCTGGTTTAAAGATGAACTTAAGCCATTCCCAGCTTGCTAGAATGTCATCTTCATTTTCAGCAACAATAACTAAAAGATTACCGCCAATGCATACTTTGCGGTCTTTATCGCCCCATGTCGGATGGTATGTGGCGCGGACATCAAACTCTGTGTTTTCCATCAGATAGTTAATTCGCCCTGAGGTTGTAATCATCATTCCAACCGTGCCGCCTGCAAAAGCACCCACGCCCTCTTCAAGGGGTACGTGAATATTTAGCCCATCAGAAGTCATTTCTTGGATGAAAGTCCATGCTTCAATAGTTTCTGGTGTGTTGAATGCTGCTGCATAAGTACCATCAGCATTGATTTGATACATTTCATCAAGGCCGTTAGAGAGCATTATTGGTATTACATTATAAGTATCTGTAGGTGCTTGCAAATACAGACCATATAATCCAGTCTTCTCTTTAATGGCTTCAGCGGCTGCTCTAACTTCATCCCATGTTGCAGGTGGGTTGTCAGGATCGAGTCCCGCTTCTCTGAAGAGGTCCGCATTGTAATACAGCAGTGGGGTACTTACTGAATAAGGCATTCCCAGAGTTCTACCGCTAATAGATGTTCCCAGAGCTAAAACGGCTTCAGAGTAAATTTCATCTAAGAAACCAGCATCTTCAGGAGCATATTTTTCAATAACAGTTTGAGGGTCGGTAAATTGCGGAAAGTTATCAGCGAAATAATTCAAATATACATAACCTACTTGAACAACGCCTGGATAAATCCCCGCAGCAAGTGACGCCTGCAAGTTTTGTGCAACGCCAGTATAAACATCAGGGATGAATTTCTCAACCACAGTAATATTTTTGCCATTAGTTGCGTTGAATTCTTCAATTAACTGGCGGATAGCGGGCAAACCAAAGGTCTCGTTATTGATGTGCCAATACTCAATTGTTACTGCTGGCCACTCTTTTTCTGTTTCGGGAGCGTCAGGTTCGACGGGGGCTTCAGCTGGTTTTCCACTGCATGCTGCAACAGTTAGCAGTGCAATTAAAACCACTAATAAAAGCAAGTGTTTTTTTGTTTTCAACATTCTCATTGTCTCCTTTTAAGTTATAGTAAAAAACGATGTGGGTATGAATTATGAATTTTATCCGACTTATACGCTTTCCTTTCTATCTTCACTTCTCTTTTTACAAATGAGGTAACTATAACAGGTTTAACTTTTTAAGGGAGAGCCTGAAACGAAATTACCGCATAAATTAGTTCGTAATAACACACTTTGATATTTGGTAGCGTGGGCATGTAATTCAAATAAAGAAGTTGCTATCATGTTCATTTCCTGTAACTTGGATTAGCTTAGCGAGATTCTGCGAGCCAATTATCAAATAAGTTAACGATTTGATTATAACACATATGTGAATTTCAAATCACAAATGCTATAGTACCATAGAATTGAAAAATTTGGGAACGAATTCTCACAGTTACCTTAAAAAATGGTCGGAGAGCCATCTGTGCTTTTTCTAAGTTAAACATGTAGCTGGCTAATCTCATTCCAGCATTGATCGATGTGCCACAATTAGGATGAATGGCTTGAAAATCCATGGCGCTCCAAAATAAGTGGTCGGCTTCGATCTCGCCTGGATTTTCAGTTCTAAAAGCACGCATTAAGCTGCTCAAAGCCGGTGTAAAAGGATGTGTGCTTTACGGTGATGTCTCCGCTATGTTGCAGCCTAGAACAGATTTCGACCTGTATTAAGATACAATCAAGTACCAAGTGTGCATAGAACCCTTGAGATGTTGACTGGATTTTATTTAAACGCAGGCTGAGTTTCATAAAAATGACGGATGAGCGATTGCTGGATCGAAATAATCCCCCTGAACCCGAACTGATTCGCCAGCTGATTGGCGATGAGGCTTTCTCTCTTTGGGAACAGGTCAATCAATATTTACAAAAGCAATATCCGGACTTTCAGGGCGGTATGACGTATTACAATGCCCAGCGCGGCTGGGGGCAGGATTATCGCAAAGGTGCACAACGCTTGTGTATGCTGTTTCCAGAGCGGGGCGGCTTGACCGCCTTTCTTACCCTCAGTCAGGACGGTGAAGAAGCAGCCCAAGCTAGGATCCGTTACTTCAATGCTCGCCTGCGCACTTTGTTAAATCAGCCCTCAGCTTTACCCCAGGGACGTTGGCTGTGGATGCGCCTTGAGGACTATACGGATTTGGTGAGTTTGAAATTATTGCTTGAGATCACTTCCAGCTATCCGAAGTGAAAACAATTCAAATCGCATAATGAGTAAAAACTTGATTCTTCATTGACAGATTAAAATAATTGGGGAATCTCACATATCCGTATGTCAATAATGATCCGTTGTTGTCAGTTCATTAAGGTTGAGGGTAGAATCAAGGTTCAGGTCGGCCTCGTTGTTTCTTTTTCAGGCCGGCACAATTATTAAATAAGCGATCAATAACCGAGTTAGCACGTTCTGGGTGATCTCAATCTTATCGCTTATCGTTTTCATTGTTGGAGGATAAAACCGATGATGGTTTCTGAAAAACAAATCATCTTAAGAATACTGGTAGGGGCAATCCTGGGTGGCGTGATTGGCTTTGAGCGTGAGCGGCACGATCAACCCGCCGGGCTTCGCACCCACATGATCCTGGTGATTGGCGCCACCCTGGCCATGATTCTATCGGTTAATTTAGGCCATATCTATGCCCGGGAAAATTTACCCTTTGATCCAGCACGCCTTGCCGCACAGGTGATCTCTGGAATTGGTTTTCTGGGTGCTGGTGCAATCCTGCGTTACGGCAATAACGTCAAAGGCTTAACGACTGCGACTTCCCTGTGGACCATGGCAATTGTTGGTCTGGCAGTGGGCGCAGGCTATTACCTGGTTTCCGTGGTCGCTACTGCGCTCATGCTGGGCGTTCTATCACTTTTGCATGTTATTGAGAACCGCTATGTTCGCACGTCTGTTGCACGGTTTATTCAAATTGAAGCTGAGTACCGAAAGGGACTGGTCAAGACGGTCAGGAAAATCATCTTTGACCACGCAGAAAAGATGTTAAGTTTTAATGCTCAAAAAAATATTAAAAATTTCCGTCTGCACATTCAGGCTTTGGCTCGCTTCGCAAACGATGAACCTTTAGAAGAATTGATCGATTCCCTTTACGAAATTGACGGGGTTGATAGTATTAAAATCGAGTAAATCCGGCCTTTAACTTCAGCACATTCTTTAGCCCCGATATAATTCGAAAGCTCCCGATCGTTGGCGTTTTGAAAAGTTGAGATCAGCTAAGGCAAATTGCTCAAGGGGTGCCGTCAAGCCTGGCAATCAGATCCAGAAGCTGCCCCATATGTTCCAATACATAATACCCATCATGCGTGGTGTCAAAGCTCGGTATATTTTCGTGTTCCCAGGTGGATTCCGCTGGGATATGAATGGCTCGACATCCTAATGTCAGAACCGGGTGAATGTCAGAGCGGATGGTGTTGCCAATCATCAGAAAGTTTTTCGGATTGATGTGGTGCTTTTCGAAGATGCTGGCATAAGTCTCCACTGATTTTTCGTTCACAACTTCAATCGATGAAAAATAATCCCCGATACCGGAGCGCTTCACCTTGGTTATCTGGTCTAAAAGATCGCCCTTGGTGATAATCATCAGCGGATACGAAGCGACCAGCCTTTGCAGCGTCTGCTGGACATGGGGCTTTAAGACAATCTCTTCAGCGAGCATCCTTTTGCCTATGGACAAAATTTGCAAAACCTGATGTGCCGGGAGCTCACCCTGGGAGACGTGGATGGCGGCTTCAATAAGCGAGAGAATAAAGGCTTTGATACCATAGCCGTAATCGGATAGGTTGCTGAGGATCATCTGGTCAATCACCTCGCTGACCTGATCTGCTTTTCCCCACGGGCTAAGGATCTGTTTAAGGTCCTCCTGCGCCTTAAGGTAGTGGACCTCGGTATACCAGAGGGTGTCATCGGCATCAAAGCCTATCATCTCGATGTTCATTAAATCTCCTCACAGACGGTCTTTAGAGCCTATTATACTGGCTTCACACGGTTAGTGAACGGCGCTGACGTCTGAGCCGAGTCGTAGCAGGATTTGATATAATGGACTCAAGATATGCAGACGAAAGGATGGCATATGGAAAACCTCACAACGCAAAAACCAACCCGGAATATTGCCCTGGAACTCGTTCGAGTTACAGAGGGAGCCGCAATGGCAGCCGCGCGCCACTTTGGTCGCGGATCAAAAATCGAGGCTGATAAGGCAGCAGTGGATGCGATGCGCTTTTTGTTGAATGAGATCGATCTGGATGGAACGATCATCATCGGTGAGGGTGAGAAAGACAAGGCGCCGATGCTCTATAATGGCGAGAAGGTCGGCACCGGCGAGCTGCCTGTATTGGATATGGCGGTTGACCCTGTGGAAGGCACAGAATTGGTTGCCAAAGGCATGCCAAATGCGATTGCCACCATAGCGGCTGCCCCGCCAGGGACCATGTTTAACCCGGGCCCGATGTTTTACATGTCAAAAATTGCCGTCGGTTATGAAGCCAGGGACGTGATTGATATTTACGCTCCCGTGAAAGACAACCTCAACAAAATTGCGCATGCCAAGGGTATGGACATCGATGAATTAACTGTGGTGATTCTGGACCGCCCCCGGCATAAGCGTTTGATCCATGAGGTGCGCGATTGTGGCGCACGGATCCGTTTGATTCCCGACGGCGATGTAGCCGGTGCCCTGATGACTGCCTGGCCGGGAACTGGAATCGATGTCCTGATGGGCGTTGGCGGAACGCCCGAGGCTGTGCTGGCTGCCTGTGGCTTAGGCGCAATGCGGGGCACGATGCAGGGCATTCTCTGGCCGCGCAATGTTGAAGACCGCCGGCTGGCAAAAGCTGCTGGCATTGATTTAACACGTGTCCTGACCCTGGACGACCTGGTTTCCTCAAATGACACCTTTTTTGTCGCCACTGGTATTTCCGACGGAACGCTTTTGGATGGTGTCAATTACTCCGGGGATTTTGTCCGCACCCACAGCCTGGTGACGCGCGGTCTGACCCACACGGTGCGCGAGATTGTTTCCCACCATCATCTGGATACCCTTCAAAAAATCAGCCCGATTGCCTATTAGGTGTGGTTAATTGCGAGTGGTAAGAGGGAAACCGGTATGAATCTGTCTTCTTAGGTGATTTGATTAAAATAAAATAAACCACGAACAGAATTATTTTAAGCTGGGCAACGTCGGCAAGATTTGTGGATCAGCAACGCACTCAAATAGCTTATTCCGGCAATCAAGATGATGGTCGCACCTGAGGTCAGGTTGAAAAAATAAGAGAGCAACAAACCGCCGGTTGTGAATACCAGGCTCAGGACCATTGCCAACCACATGATGTGTTTCATATGGTTAAGAAATAGAGAACCAATTGCGGCAGGGACGGTCAGCAAGGCGATGATCATAATCAAACCGACCACCCGCATCAGCATCACGACTGCCAATCCAATCATTGCCACCAGAGCGATGTAAAGCAAATCCACAGGCAGATTACGCACCCGGGCAAAGGATTCATCAAATGCGACGGCTTGCAATTCCTTGTAAAAGAGGATTACGAAACCGAGCACTAAAAGATTTACCCCCAGCATCATCCACAGGTCCGTATGGGTAACCGCCAAAATGCTGCCAAAAAGGTAGCTCATCAAATCTGCTTTGTAACCTGGGGTCATATCAGCGAAAATGATCCCAATTGCCATGCCGATAGCCCACATAACACCGATCAGGGTGTCCTGACGCTGTCGGGTTTGACGCTGGACATAACCCATTAAAAAAGATGCAACCAAACTGAAAGCTACTGCCCCTAAGATTGGGTTCACGCCCAGGTAGAAAGCCAATCCCACACCGCCATAGGCAGTGTGAGCCACCCCACCGGAAATAAATACCATCCGTTTGAGGACCACCAGAGTACCAATAATCCCGCAGGTCAGGCTTACCAGAACCCCGGCTATCAGCGCGTTGCGCATAAAGCTATAGCTGAGTAATTCTGCCATTAATTCCCTCCTTTGTGTTCAGCTAACACCCGGTGGGGCAGCCCATGGGCGATCAGATCAACCGGGCAACCATAGGTCGATTGAAGCATTTCATCGGTGATCTGTTTTTCACCATGATAATGTAATTTTCGGTTCAGGCAACCGATGGTCTTAACATAGCTTGAGATCACATTTAAATCATGGGTCACCAGGAAAATCGTTACGCCGTCCTGGTTGATCTTATGCAGCAGCTCGTAAATTTGGGTGCGGGCTTCGATATCCACACTGATGGTGGGTTCATCCAAAACAAGCAGTGTGGGGTTGGTCGTGAGGGCTCGGGCGATGTATACCCGCTGACGCTGTCCACCAGAAAGTTCGCGGATGGCTCGGTCTTGATATTCGAGCATCCCCACCCAGTCAAGACGTTCGTCGACCACCCGGTCATCTTCGGTAGAATACGGTTTAAAAAGGCGCTGACTGCTCAGGCGCCCCATTCGGACCACGTCGCGAACTGAAATTGGGAATTCTGCATCGTATTCAGCAAATTGGGGCACATACCCGATTCGCCGGCGACCCTTTTCGGGCGTCTCGCCCATGACCGTGATGCTGCCACTTTTCGGCTGAAGCAAACCGAGTAAGACCCTGAGTAAGGTCGTCTTACCACCGCCATTGGGGCCAATCAACCCAATAAAGTCATCCTGTTCAATGGTTAGATTGATATCTTCAAGTACGACCTCGTACTGATACCCGGCGTAAAGATTTTTTATTTCAACTAAGGGTTGTGAATTTTTAAATATGTCATTCATGATAGTTATTTTATGTCTTCCATTTAATTGATCTCAATATGTATTTGTCATGACAATGCGACCTAAAACCTGGCGATTGATCCACATTATTTTTCTAAGGCGGCGGCGAAAGCTTCTGCAACACCTTCCAGGTTATTTAACCAGTCATGTGCCAATGGGTCTACAATGGCAACCTCAGCGTTGATCTCTGCAGCAATAGCTTGTGCGATGGCGGTACTATACGTCGGCTGAATGAAGATCACGCGGATGTTTTTTTTCCTGGAGGTGGCAATGAGCGCTGCCAAGTCGCTGGCGCTGGGCTCCTGACCGCCGACCTGAACAGGGATCTGTTCAAGCTGGTATTGATTGGCAAAATAGCCCCAGGCAGGATGAAACACCACAAAAGCTTTCCCCATATTTCCAGAAAGCAAACCTTCAATTTTTTCATCCAATGCGACGATATCAGCAAGCAGGGCGTCGTAATTCGACTGTAAGGCGTCTGCATGCTCAGGCAGCAGGGTCTGCAGGGCTTTAAAAATAGTACTGGCGATGATTTTCCCATTGGCGGGCGCCAGCCAAACGTGGGGGTCAAGGCCTTTTTCTCCTGAAGGGTCGGTTTTCTCGAGATCGGTTTCTTGACCAGCATGATCATGCGGGCTGATCAGGGGAATGCGTTGAATACCGGCAGCACTATCGACAAAGGTTATTTGAGGGTTAGTTTCCCGCAAGCGCGGCAGCCAGGCGTCTTCATATTCGGTTCCAATGGTGAAAAATAGCTGTGAATGACTCAGCGCGCGCATCTGGTCGGGCTTGGGTTCATAAGTATGTGGGTCTTCACCCGGACCAACCATCACATTGACCGCAACAAAATCACCGCCGATGCGCTCGACAAAATAAGCCTGGGGCAAAATACTGACGGTGACCTGCAGGCGACCATCATCACTCGGCCCCTGGCTGGGCTCTGGCTGACAGGCGACCAGGAACAAGATGGATAACAAGACCAGCCCGAGTTTCCAAAGGCTTGTTTTCTTATTCCTGATCATGGTTTTCGGTTCTCCTTTGACATTCGGGACAAACACCGGAAAACTGGAGCAGATGTTCATTGATTTTAAAGCCGGTTTCTAATTCTATTGAGGCAAGCAGGGTTGAAAGGTCTTCCACTCCGCTGAATTCGACTGCTGCGCCACAATGTTGACAGACCAGGTGATGGTAATGTCCGGGCGATGCCAGTACATACCCCTGGCAATCATTGTGACCATGCACACGCCGCACCAACCCAAGTTCAGCCAGCAGATCCAAGGTGCGGTAGACAGATACCAGGCTGATTTCTTCTTTGGCATCCAATGAACACTGGTGAATGGTCTGTGGCGAAAGCGGAATGTTTGCTTGTTCTAACAACGAGATGATCACCCGGCGTGGATGTGTCAGTCTGAGCCCTTCCTGATTGAGCTTTTCTTGCCAATCCATAATGTTTCCTTATTGAAAATCTTTTTCAATAAGGATTCTACCGAAGAGAAAATCGATAGTCAAGTGGTTGATTTTAGATTTGGAATTAGCTGATCAGGAATTAAGAAAAAGAGACGCTGTTACAAGGGAGCAGAAAACAGGATTTGATGGTTTTATGGGCAGCGTTTGTTATCTTGAACGCTTTTCCCAATTTCTGGAATCACTTTCTTGCCTTTTATTCTTCATTTTCCCTTATAATTTAGGTAGGATAAGCTTATGAGCGTCGTTGATGAGATTAAGGGAAGGCTGGATATTGTTGATATCGTCTCCGAGACGGTGAAATTGCGTCACTCGGGGAAGAATTACACCGGTTTTTGCCCCTTTCACCACAACACAAAAACACCCGCTTTTGCTGTATTTCCCGATTCTCAATCCTGGCGGTGCTTTGGGCAGTGCAACGAGGGCGGGGATATCTTCAGTTTTGTGATGAAGCGCGAGGGTTGGGATTTCCCTGAAACCCTGCGCTACCTGGCAGAACGCGCGGGCGTTACGCTGCAGGAGTTCACCCCCGAGGAGCAGGAACAGGTCGAAGAGAACGAGCATCTGCGGGAGGTTCTCAGCATGGCAGTGACTTTCTTCCAGCATCAATTGCGCAACACCGCCGCGGGGAAGGCAGCCCTGGATTATCTCTATGCTCGCAAACTGACGGACGAAACCATCAATGCATTTGCACTGGGGTATGCACCCGCTTCCTGGGATGCCCTCACCAATTATTTGACCTCACGCCAGATCTCCCTCGACGCTCTGATCAAAGCCGGCCTGGTCTCTGAGCGGGAGGAGGGCGGCGTATACGATCGTTTCAGACACCGCCTGGTGATTCCCATTCGCGACCACCAGGGGCGCATGACGGGCTTTGGTGGACGTGTGCTGCGCCCGGATGATATCCCCAAATATCTCAACTCACCCACAACTGCCGTTTTTGACAAGGGTCGTTTGTTGTTCGGTTTGGATACAGCCCGCAGGGAGATTCGTTTACAGGACCAGGTCGTGATCGTTGAAGGTTACCTGGATGTGATCGGCCCTTACCAGGCTGGCTTTAAAAACTGCGTCTCCCCCATGGGCACTGCCCTGACCGAAGACCAGTTCCGCCTGATCAAACGCTATTCGCGCCGGATTATCCTAGCGCTTGACCCGGATGCTGCCGGGCAGCAGGCGACCTTACGCGGGCTGGAGACGGCTCGTCAGTCCCTGGAGCGCGAAGGTGAACTATTTTTCGATTCTCGCGGCTTGATGGGAATTGAAGGACGGCTCAAGGCAGATATCCGGATAACGACGCTCCCGGAAGGCCGCGACCCGGATGAAATTGCACTGGAGGACCCCGACCGCTGGGCGCAGATCATCAAAGACGCCAAACCCGTGGTGATCCACGTGATGGAAACCCTGGCACAGCGGGAGGACTTCGATGACCCCAAAGCCAAGGAGGAGATCGCCGCGCAGGTTTTGCCGTTGATTGAAGACGTGAGGGGCAGTGTTGAGCGAGAGGCTTACCGCCAGCGCCTGGCACGCTTGTTAAAAGTCGACGAACGCGCCCTGGTCACGCGCCCCGCTGGAAGACCTGCACGCAGACGAGGAACATACCGACCTGCCCCCGAAGATCCTGTGATCATAACCAAAGCTTTCCTGACGCCCCATCGTCAGCTTGAACAAGCCTGTCTGCTGGCATTGCTTTCAGATCCAACCCTGCTTAACTATATCGATCGGGCTTTCAGGAGTTTTGAGTTAGCCTGTATCCATGTTGATGATTTCTCAGACACTGACCACAGAGAAATCTTTAAACTTTTAAAGGAATCGATCGATCAAGAAGCGGAAGAGCCACTGAACTTTATCCACGAGCGTTTATCTGCCGAGATGAAAGAGGCATTCACCGAAAACACGCCCGAAGAGACTTACCCGGACTGGCGCCTTCAACCGACGGACCCAAAATTAGAAGCATTGGTACGAACCTTTATTCGTCTACGGCGGGTTCGGATTGACGAAGGTCTGGATCAACTGGTTTTCCTCCAGACCCAGGAGCGGGATGAATCCGGTGAATTTTCCATTGATGTAAAAAAGACAGCCCTGGAGTATATCCAGGTTCGGGCAAAACTTGACCATGCTTTACAACAATCCTTTGCCAGGGCAAAGTAATTGTCAATTTACGGGTGTTACAAATGAAATAAGGGTTGTTATTGGGATTGTTTTCCTTGTTAATTTTGATCGGAGTGCACTCCTAACCAAATTGCTATGACCACAAATGATTCAGAAACAACCGGTAACGAGAAGCATGATGAGCTTCCTGGCAGTGATGCGTTATCCAGCGCGCTGAATGATCCCGTCAGATTGTATATGCGCGAAATTGGGCATTTCAATCTGCTTGACGCTGATGACGAATTCTGGCTTGCCAGTCGAATGAAAGCGCAGGGTCTGGTTGAAACACTGGCTGGTCAGCTTGACAAAGCAACGCAGGGTGAGATAACGGCATTAATGCGGTTAATCTTTGACGAAATCCTGGCGATCAATCGCCAGCTCAAAAAACAGGTCAGGAAAAGCCAGGTCAATATGCCAGATTTAAGCCGCATGGCGCTGGAAGCTCAAAGGCTGAGGCTTACCTGGCAACTGGATGAACCCTCATATATGCGCAACTTTTTTAACACTGAGTTCTGGGAACCGGAAAAAAAGGACAGGGCATTAATCGATCAGATATTCAAGTTGTACCTGTGTTTCTATGTGTTGCCGCCTGCACTCCTGGAAAAAATGAGGGACTTCCTGTCACAAAAAGCGAGGCTGCCAGGTCAGGCATTCTTTGAAAACAACCTTCCGGGGGATGAAGCACTGCGAGAGAATTTCACTCAAATTGATTTACTGAACGGTGAAGCTCACCAGGTCTTAACCCTGGCGAACCTGCGCCTGGTAGTCAGTGTGGCAAAGCGCTATATGAACCGGGGGATCCCCTTACTGGACATGGTTCAGGAAGGGAATTTGGGCTTGCTACGAGCGGTAAAAAAATTTGATCCCATCCTGGGCTATAAATTCAGCACCTATGCGACCTGGTGGATCCGGCAGTCAATCAGTCGTCATATTGCGATGCAAGCCCGCACCATCCGCATCCCGGTACATATGTATGAAATGATTTCGCGTGTTTTGCGCATTCAGCAAGGTTTAACCCAGAAATTGGGACGCGAGCCAACCCTTGAAGAGATTGCTGTTGAGTCAGAATTTCTCGATACAACCATGGCATTATCCATTCAACAAGCGCTGGCTGATGATACTCCATTGAACACCGTGCAAATTGCAGCCCTGGAAGATGCAATTCTTAAGATTCAACATGTTCTTAAAATTGCCGAAGAACCGCTTTCGTTAGAAAAACCGGTCGGTGATGAGGATGACAGCACCCTGGCAGATTTCATTGAAGATCAGGCAGTGATGATGCCCATGGATGAAGCCGAAAAGGAAATTTTGAGAGAGCAGATCAACAACTCATTATCTTCATTATCTGAACGCGAGCGGGAGGTGTTGGAATTGCGCTATGGATTGATCGATGGTCGGGAACGCAGCCTGGAGGAGCTTAGCCAGCAGTTCAACGTGACGCGCGAACGCATCCGCCAAATCGAAGCCAAAGCATTGCGCAAGCTGCGCCATCCAAGCCGCAGCAGCGACCTGCGCGAGTTTCTATAGCCAGTGAAGGTCTTTTCCCACGAATATGAAGCACTCAACAAACCCGTCAATCCCGAAATGAAACCCAGTGCTGCCGAATCGTTCACATTCCCAAAGCTGTGCGTGCCTATACCAGGGATGTTTCCTCTTAACGCCTGCAAAGATTGACAATGAAACCGCTTTATGAACGAATCTACGCACTGGTTCGCCTGATCCCAAGGGGAAAAGTGACCACCTACGGGCGCATCGCTGAGCTGGTGGGCGGATGTACTGCGCGCATGGTCGGATATGCCCTGGCATCCCTCAGATATCGCTCTTATCCGGATGTCCCCTGGCAGCGGGTGATCAACGCGCAGGGGAAAATCAGCATCCGCAGCGATGGTTTCGGACATGCTGTTCAACGCACCCTTTTAGAAGAAGAAGGCGTGCTCTTTGATGTCCATGGTCGGGTTGATTTTGCGGTATTTGGCTGGCCAGGCCCTGATGAGCCCTATTGAGAAATGGATAGCTGGATTTAACCAGTCGCTGTATTAATTAATTATTAATTACAAGGGAAATCACAATGGCTCGAACTTCAATTAATCAAATCATTTTGTTTGTTAAGGATATGGCCGGTGCGGTACGCTTCTATCGGGATCTGCTCGGGCTGGAAGTACGCTATCCAAGCCATTTAGAAGACGTTACTGACGAAATGTGGGTTGAACTTGACGGCGGGGCGTGTTCATTGGCTTTGCACGGTGGTGCCGATGAAGCCCCGGGTAAAGGGCATCAGATCGTCTTCAAGGTGGACGACTTAGAAGGGATGTGGCAGAAACTGCATGCTGCCGGGGTCGAAATTGGCGAAATTCGCCTCCTGGAAGATGGCAAGCCTGCCGCCAAAGCGGTTGACCCCGAAGGGCATTGCTTCACAATTCGTTGAGCGTTCCGTCCCTCACAGATGATCATCGCTTGTATTTAACAATCCATTAAACCTGGCAAAGCTCTGATTTTTTGCCAAGGTGGTCTATCTTCCCCCTGCAGTTGTCCGAATGCTTACGCGATCAACCCATACCGTCGGAGTGCAGTTTCAAGGATCATGTTGACCAGTTCAGTGTGTTCTACCCCATCAGCAGCGGCTTCAATGACGATGTCCGAGATGCCTGGCGATAGCCCCGGCAGGGGGTTAATCTCCAGGATATAGGGCTTCTCGTCCTCATTGATGTTTAAACGAAAGTCCACCCGCGCTACATCCAGCGCACCGGTCACCCGGAAGACGGCCGCGGCCAGCCAGTTGAGTTCGTCAACCATATCATCGTCCAGCGGTGCCGGGCAGAGGTAGGTGAGCTGATCAGCCAGGTCAACCTTCAACCGGTTATCGTAGACAATATCCGTCTCAAAGAAGGGGGAGAGGTCAACCTCCAGCGGCGGAAAGAAGCGCAACCCCGCCTGGATGCGAGGCAGGTTCTCATCATGCGGGATGCGACGGGCAACCGGGCCCACCAGGTTTCCGACCAAGCCCACCGTCACCTCCCGGCCTTCAATATAAGTCTCTACCAGAGCCGCTTGCTGGTAACGTTCAACCATGATCCGCACCTGTTCGCGCAGTTCCCGCTCATCTCTGACAATGGATTTGGCAGAAACCCCCATACCGGTACCTTCGCGGCTGGGCTTAACGAATAGCGGAAACTGCATTTTTGGGTCTAAGGGTTCATCGACGCGTTCAAAGGTTTGGAATTCCGGTGTGGGCAAATCGTGGTAGGTTAAAATGCGCTTGGTCATTGGCTTATCGAGGGTTAAAGCCAGGCATGTGACCTGTGACCCGGTATAGGGAATGCGTAATTTTTCCAGGATAGCCGGCACCTGGGCTTCGCGCGCATCGCCAAAATGGCTTTCACAGATATTGAAACAAATATCAGGTTTAAATTTTCGCACAGTATCGACGATCGTGATGTCACCTTCCAGGAACTCACAGGTGTGTCCGCCCGCCCTTATCGCCTCGACCAGGGCCTGGATCGTCGTCTCGCCATCCAGGTCATCCCATTGATCCTCAGGCATGCCGACCCAGCAGGGCGCGTTTTTCTTCAGGTTGGCCAGTAATGCAACTCGAAATCTTTTCATGTTCGTATGGTTTCGTCTCCAGTGGTGGGAAATGGATTGATCTTAATTATAGCATCCGAAATTCAGAGTAGATCACATTTTAAGCGCGTGGATTTGATTTCGGCGTTTATTAAAGGTGCACCAACCTGTTGTGCTAAAGAATCTTCAAGTAATGGTGAAGAGGGATTTGGTGTTCGGAATCCAGGCATCAGCGAATGTGATGAAAGCTGACAACTGTCCCCCTTCAGCTATCAGCTTTCTGTTACGTTTTAAAGGCTGTCCTCTGTTTCCTTACCCGGAAGATGGACTCAATTGGGATTTCGAAATTTACTCCACCTCGACCATCTTTGCGTCGACTTCCTGTGCCAACCTGACCCCGCGTTCAATATCAACACTTCGCAGCATGAGGATGCCGGCAACAAAGAAAATCACCAGAGAAATAATTCCATAGCGACCATCGCCTGTCAGTTGCGTGATTAAAGCCATAATGAAAGGTCCCACCACGGTGTTAAACTTCTCCGAAACGCTGAAAAAGCCATAAAACTCGGCGGTTTTGCTCTTTGGCATCAACTGACCGACTAACGAGCGGCTGAGCGCCTGGCTGCCGCCCTGCACCATCGCCACGCCAAACCCCAGCAAGAGGAAGTGCCATTCTTTTGACATAAAAAAGCCCACTACTGCGATCACGGCATACACCATCAGGCTGAGGGAAATGGACTGTTTAACACCAATTTTCTTTGAGAGCTTGCCAAACCAGATAGAAAAGGGAGCCGCTACAAACTGCACCATCAACAGGGTGCCAATCAGGATCATCGTGCCAAAACCCAGGTCGGTACCAAAAGCCACTGCCATCGTAATAATCGTCCCAATCCCGTTGGCATACACGAAAAAGGTCAGCAAAAACCAGAAAAGATCCCGGAATTTGGTGATCTCTTTTAAGGTCTTAAAAAAGCGGCTGAATCCCACGGTCAACACGCTCTGCCCGATCTCGCTGGTTTCGACCATGCGGACGGGCTCCTTCACCCGTCGGAAGATTGGGATTGAAAATACGGCCCACCAGACGGCCACACTGGCCAAACTGAGGCGCATCATCAGCATGGTCGCTTGCTCTTCACCCATATGGGGTAACAAAGTAGGGCCCAAAAAGATCATGATGACATTGAACAATAGAAGCAAGCCCCCGCCAATATAGCCCAGGGCATAGCCTTTGGATGATACTTGGTCAATCTCATTGTCATCCGCTACATGAGGCAGCAAGGCATCATAAAACACCAGCGACCCTGCAAACCCAATTGTGCCGAGAATATACAAAATCGATGCCAGCAGTTGATCATCCGGCGATTTGACCATGAAAAGTAACCCGGTGCTGATCACACCTACGGCGATGAAGAACGCCATAAACTTCTTCTTCGAACCGCGGAAATCGGCGATCGCGCCCAGTACCGGGCTGATCAACGCCGCAATCAGGCTGCCAATCGCTACGGTATATCCCCAAATAGCCAGAGCCCCTTCGGCCGCGATATACGCTGCGAAGTAATTGGGCAAAATTGAACCCATGATGGTGGTGGCAAAGGATGAGTTTGCCCAATCATACATCGCCCAGGCCGTCTGGGCACGCTTTTTCTCGACCAGGTCCATTGAATCCTCCTATAACAGATTGATTAATGCCCTTATTATAAGCGTAAAACCGATCTTGAAACACGGAAATTTCAGCAGTATCGTTTTGGGCAAGATTTTCCTGATCCGCCTGTGGATCATTCCTGATGATGAGAAAAAACGTGTGACGTGGTAGACAGGGTGGCAGGATTTGACCAAACCGGTCTTTCCATTCGTGGGAACACGATCAAGCGCAGCAAGAAATCGATGAACGACTTCACTTAATCGGGTCAAGATGTGCTAAAGTTTAAGTACGTTTCTCATCCATTGAGGAGCAATTCCATCTGGAGGTTGGCTATGAAGAAAGCCATCAAGAAAACTGTTAAAGGTTTCGCCTGGGGAACTTCCGGGTTGCTTTCCGGTATGGCCGCGGCTGTTGCTGGCTGGATCCTCTTCAGCCGCAAATATATCCGCCACGACATGCCCCTGGATAAAGCCCTCGACGCAGACAGGCACGATTTCTTCTCTCAACACGCGGGGCGCATCAGCTATTATGCCAGTACAAGCGACAAAGGGACGCCCCTGGTCCTGCTGCACAGCATTAATGCCGCTCCCAGCGCTTATGAAATGAAACCTTTATTTGAACACTACCAGGGGCAGCGACCGGTTTATGCCCTTGACCTGCCCGGCTTTGGCTGGTCAGAACGCTCAGACCGTCTGTACAGCCCGCAACTGTATCAGCACGCGATTCACGACTTCCTCAAAGAGGTGGTTAAAAAACCGGCTGATGTGATTGCGCTCTCGCTCTCCTGTGAATTTGCCGCACGCGCAGCCGTTCTCAGCCCAGATCTGTTCCGCTCCCTGGTGATGATCTCACCCACCGGATTCAACCCACCTCGAATGGATAAATTCGCTCAAAGCGCAGCCCGGTCCGGAGCAAGAAACACGTTTTATACAGGTCTGGCTGTACCTCTGTGGAACAGACCCCTTTATGATCTGGTCACAATTCGACCCAGTATTCATTATTTCCTCAACAAAGTCTTTGAGGGGCTGGTTCCGGAGGAGTTTGTGGATTATGCCTACCAGACTGCACACCAACCCGGGGCACAATATGCGCCCACCTTCTTTCTGAGCGGCAAATTATTCACACCTGCTGTGCGAGAGACCGTCTATATGGCGCTTAAGCCTCCGGTTTTGGCGATCTACGACCATGGTCCCTTTACAAATTACGATATGCTGCCCATGGTCTTGCGGGAATGCAAAAACTGGAAAGGCGTCCGCATTTCTCCCACCAGGGGCTTGCCCCACTGGGAGGAACCCCAACGGCTGTTCAACACGTTGAACAATTTCTGGGCAGGGCTGTAAGGCGGCTTTATGCGCATCAAGTGCATTGCCTGTGATGTGCTGGCGCGCCCGGTCTATCTGGCAGCAGCTCATTCATCCCACGTGGTGGATGTGGTTTTCGAACGTTTTGGATTGCACATCAACCCCAAAAATTTACGCCAGGTTCTGCAAGCTCATATTAACGCCGCAGACCAGTTAGACTGCTACGATGCGGTGATTCTGGCATATGGCCTGTGCGGTCAGGTTGTCCATGGCTTGCAGGCGGGGGCGATCCCGCTGGTGATCCCGCGCGCCCATGATTGCGTCACCCTTTTCCTGGGCGGACGGGAGCGTTACGATCAAGAATTCTCTGCCTGTCCGGGCACCTACTGGTACGTGCAGGACTTTGTTGAACGCGGTGAATCTGAATCGACATCTTTATCGATGGGGGCTTTTACCGCCGGCGATGCGGAAACGCTGTATGCCGCATACGTTGAAAAATACGGCGCGGATAATGCCGCTTACCTGATGGAGGTGATGCAAGCCTGGCAGGCGCATTATGAACGCGCCGCCTACATTGACCTTGGGAATGGGGATGGCGCTAAAGCCTCGGAGCGCGCCCAGAACGATGCACAACGCCGCGGCTGGCGCTTTGAATGCCTGGCTGGCGACCTGGTACTGATCAGGCGTTTACTGAATGCGGCATGGGATGCAGATTTTCTCATCTTGCAGCCCGGGCAAACCGTTGAGATGACCGGTGATGGGGAAATTATCCGGGCAGTTTAGACGGAATGGCAGCCGGTTTTCGTTGCGTGTAAAATTCTTCAGGAAATTTCTACGAGATCAGAAACAACAATAAAACCAGCCCACCTTCGTTTTTGGTGGGCTGGGAAAATCTTCAGCAACTGCTTTAAACGCAGCTTTATTTGACCGGTTGCAAAGATTGCACGCCGCCCAATTGATTGATATTCAAAATCCAGCGGCTGCCAATTTCTGCTTGTGAGAATATTTCAGCGTTCCTGGTTGTGAATCGGTAAGAGTCACTGCCATCACGGAAGTTGATCACGTAGTTCTCAGCGCGATCACCTTCACGCTCACCGGATTGCAGATTAACCGCCGGCCAGAAGGGCGACAGGTCGTGTCCGCTTTCGGTGACCGTCCTGACCACAACCCACGCCATCGCCGTGTATTCGCAGTAATCGTCATAAACTTCGTAGGTGCAGTCCTGCACCACCTCGCCGACGCCGGTGCCGGTGTCTTGCACATAGGGATCACCGCACACTTCAACCGCACCCGAGACGTAAGTATCGGATGTATACCGGTAAGTGGGTGAGCAAAAAGTCACCTGGGCACCCGTGGGCACTTCATCATGCCAGGCCGTGTCGGTAATCGATGTGTAGACTTCAACATTGATGGAACGCTCCCACTGGACATCGGAGACCGTAGCGGTGACATCATCGGTGCGCAGGAGCATGAACAACAATACCACGCACCCTACGATGAGCGCCAGGATGATGAGAATGATTGCCAGCGTGGGCGCTTTACGCTTTTTGGCGGTTGAATCATCGATTTGCGGCGGAGCTTTCGCCTCGGTGACGGTGCGCACCCGCTGACCGACCTGGCGTTCTTTGCCGCCCCAGCCGAGATCACCGCCGCAATTTGTACAAATTTCGTTTGTAGCAAGGTTGCGCGTGCCGCAAAATGGGCAGTGAATGTCCGGGCCGGATTTGGCCATGCGGATCAGCGCTTCGTCTTTAATGAAGTTAAAGCGCTCTTCATCCACTTGCAGGAACTCCACGTTTTCGGGTTGGGGTGCACCGCAGTTCGTACAGTTTTTAATCGGACCCGGGTTCTGGGTGTCACAAAATGCGCACTGCCAGATCAGGGGTACAAAGCCAAGTGATTTGCGAGTCATAGATCCTCCAGTGATTACCAATATTTTTCGAGGCTGATCCTCATTATAAACAGAAATCGCCGCGCTGTCTAATGGCGAATGGTGAATGGCGAATGGTGAATGGTGAATGGTGATTAGGAATCAGGTATCAGGGACCAGGTATCAGGAACTTTTTCCAGTGATCAACCACGAACCATAAGCTGTGCAATCCCCGAGCGCAGCGAGCGGGATCAGCTATGCAATCCCCGAGCGCAGCGAGCGGGATCAGCTGTGCAATCCCCGAGCAGAGCGAGCGGGACCAGCGAATAGCCACTCATTACCATTCTCTAATCTGAAGAGTAAAATGGAATTATTGGCTGAATATCAAGGGGGTTATTGCCGGGATAAACATATGCCCATTCACGATAAGTGAAGGATGTGATAACAGCGGGGTCACGCTACCCGCGAGTTTTGGAGGAAGAGTGTGACGGAAACAAGTAAAAGAAGAAAAAGAAGCAAAAAAGGGCTGTGGATACTGCTTTTAATCCTGGTTTTTGTTGGTTTATATGTTGGGTGGCGGTTTTATAACACTCGCCAGGCAGCCAACCGGGTTCTGGCGAATATTGAAACACAACCCTATCGACGGGACAGTCTGAGTGCTTTCATTTACGGCACCGGCACTGTCGAGCCCGGCCAAACGGCCGTGCTGACCTGGTCTGCCAGCGGCATTATCGGCGAAGTCGGTGTCGCAGTGGGTGACCGGGTTGAAAAAGACCAGGTGCTGATGTCACTCGAAACGGATTCCCTGTCTGTGGAGATTCTGCAAGCCCAAATTGATGTAATCAACGCGCAGCGAGCCCTGGATAAGCTTTATGAAAACTGGGGTGTTGACCTGGCACAAGCCCGGCTGGATTTGTTGAATACCGAAGAGCGACTGGAAAATCTGCAAAATCAGCGGTCAGCGATGAATTTTCAGCGCTGTTCAGACGAGAAGATCGAGGAGCTGGAAGATGCGCTGGATAAGGCAGAACAGGCGTATAACTTCCAGCAAAATGCGACCAATCTGCAGCGGGTCAATACTGCCCAGGCTAATTTAAATTTCTGCTTGGCGGAATTTAGCGAACGCGAAATTGCAGAAGCTGAGTTAGAGATCGAGCTGGCAGAAGCCCGCCTGACCAGTCTGCAAGACCGGGTGAACCTGCTCACGGCCGGGCCGGATCCCGACGAGGTGACCATCCTGGAAACTCGCCTGGCGATTGCCCAATCGCGGCTGGACAGCCCGAAGATAAAAGCACCCTTCGCTGGCGTGATCACGGAACTGCCCGCACAGGTGGGCGATGTCGTCCAGATGGGCGCCAGGGCGGTACAGTTGAACAATTTGGCAGAACTGCGGCTGACAGTGAAAATTTCGGAAATTGATATTCCCCATGTGAACCAGGGTCAGCCGGCACAACTGGTATTTGATGCATACTATGAAAGAACCTTCAATGGAACCGTGACAGAAATCTCCCCTGTGGGCAGTTCAGGCCAGGGTGTGGTCGAATATACGGTCACCATCCAGATGCAAGATGCTGATGTGAGCATCCGTCCTGGCATGACTGCGGCAGTGTCGATCCTGATCCAAGAAATCGAGAATGTATTTGTCATTTCCAATGAAGCCATCGTCAGCATTAACGGGCAGGAGCAGGTTTTTGTCCGCCGGGGCGACTCGTATGTGGGCGTGCCTGTTGTTTTGGGCTTTTATTCGGACTATTACAGCGAAGTGCTTGAAGCAGAAATACAAGAAGGTGAATTGATCGTGCTCAACCCACCGGCAGAGATCACCGGAGTGATGCCTTTTAATATGGGTCCTGGGAGTAGAGGGTTTGGCGGGTTTAGAAATTAGGATGAACAGTGGCTGAGCAGGAATATGTCATTCAAATTGAGAACCTGACCAAGGTCTACCAGATGGGAGAGGTCCAGGTGCATGCCCTGCGCGGCGTTAGTTTTACCGTGACACCCGGAGAAGTGCTGGCGATCATGGGTCCTTCCGGCTCTGGTAAATCAACACTGATGAATATGCTCGGCTGTTTGGATACCCCCACCGCAGGCGACTATTATCTGGACGGTGAGCGGGTTTCCACCCTGGTGGACGATGCGCTGGCTGAAGTGCGCAACCGTAAGATCGGGTTTGTGTTTCAGCAGTTCAACCTGCTGCCGAGGGCAACGGCGCTGGCTAATGTTGAGCTGCCCTTACGCTATTCAGGGATGACTGGCAACCGGAAAGCATTAGCCCTTGACGCCCTGGAGGCTGTGGGGTTGGGTGATCGGGTGCACCACAAGCCGAATGAGCTTTCAGGCGGTCAGCAGCAGCGGGTGGCTATCGCGCGTGCCCTGGTCAATAGCCCTGCCATCATCCTGGCGGACGAACCCACCGGCAACCTGGATACGTCCTCCGGAGAAGAAATTATTAATCTCTTGCTGTCCTTGAACCGCAACAACGCCACCACGCTGTTGATTGTCACCCATGATGCAGAAGTGGCGGCGGTGGCTCAACGTGTCATCCACCTGCGTGATGGGCTGATCGAAAAACAGGAGGTGCGCCAGTGAGCTTGATCCTGAACATCAGGGAGGCTATGGGCAGCCTGGGCGCCAATAAAATGCGCTCCCTGTTGACGATATTGGGGATTGTGATCGGCGTGGCGTCGGTGATTGCCCTGCTTTCGTTAGGAGAGAGCGCTGGAGCTTCCATTACCGGGGAGATTGAGAGCATTGGCACCAATGTGATCTACGTTCTGAGAGGCAACAGCAGTGAGGATGTCACCAATCCCAAGGATCTGACTCTGCGGGATGCACAGTCCCTGTCAGCCTCAGCGCGCACATCAGAGATTGCCTATGTAGCGCCGGTCTTCTCCGGTGCTGCTGAGATCACCTATGCTGATCGCAGTGTGACGACGTCCATCCTGGGAATCACTCCCGATTACCAGTTCGTGCAGAATCTGACCATGGCGGAAGGTGAATTTATCAGCGCAGCCCGGGTTGAGGGACGCAGCGCCGTGGTGGTGCTCGGGCCATCGATCGCGGAGCAATTAATCGGGCGCAGTTCCGGGGTGGTGGGAAACACGGTCAGGATTGGCGGATACCCGTTTCGGATTGTGGGGGTCACCGAGGCTAAGGGCGGCAGCGCGTTCAATAACCCTGATAAAAACGTCTATATTCCCATCTCCACCGCCCAGGCTCGCCTGCCACGCAGCGGGAGCGGGGCATCTGACCGCGTTCAGAATATTCTGGTCTCCATGGTCAACTCCGACAATGCAGACCTGGCCATCCGTCAGATCCGTGAGGTGCTGCGCAGTACACACCGCATCCCACCGCGCAGCCCGGATGATTTCACCCTGTTGAACCAGCAGGATATCCTGGCCGTTGCAGATACCATCACCAACGTGTTGACCATCTTCCTGGGGGGTATCGGGGCGATCTCGTTGCTGGTGGGCGGCATCGGGATCATGAACATCATGCTTGTCTCTGTGACCGAGCGTACCCGGGAAATCGGGTTGCGCAAAGCTTTAGGGGCGCGAAAGGCGGATATCTTAATCCAGTTCCTGACAGAATCGGTGTTATTGAGCCTGTTTGGCGGCACCATCGGCATTGTCCTGGGCTGGGGCATTTCCGCCGTCGTCAGCCAGATTGCCATGAGCAGCGGCACCCCACTGGAGATCGCCGTGACATTGAACTCTGTTTTGCTGGCCACCCTGTTCTCGGCGGCTGTTGGCGTCTTCTTTGGTTTTTATCCTGCCAATAAAGCAGCGAACCTGGCGCCGGTTGAAGCCTTACGTTACGAATAGCCGAGTAACTTTGGCACAAGAATCTAAAATTCAGCGCTGATTCCATTTGATTTTCAAAAAAAACCTGTTTTAGAGGGCGTACGTAGGGTGATCGTAGGAGAGCCGTCAAGTAGAGACGCCGCTCAAATGCTACAATAACCTCAGCAAACACACTTTTCTTCTCCTTCTGAAGAGCGCCAGGCCCGGCTTCCCTGGCGCTCGGCAATTTAATTGGGGGCGTCTGGCGACAAACGTTGAATTTCGTAATCCGAATAATTTCCTGAATATTCACTTAATCCATCACCGTGCAACTCGATGATCCGGTTAGCAATTCGATCGAGGAAATACCAGTCATCGGAGATTGCCAGCAGGGTGCCGTTGAAATCCAGCAGGGCATCCTCAAGCAATTCGCAGGAGGGAATGTCGAGGTGATTGTCCGGTTCATCCAGCAAAAGGATATCTGGACGGCTAAGGATGATGCGCGCCAGGCCTAGCAATTTCCTCTGTCCCCCGCTGAGGTTTTTAACCGGCAGGTTCAGCTCATGGTCTTTAAAGCCGATGCTGGTCAGCAGGGCTTTCACCTGGCCCTCAAGCCCGGAACCGCCCAGTTCGTGATAGGCGCTCAGGGCGCGTTCATGTTGTTCGATCAAGCGCGCCAGGCGCTTTTCGTCTGCATAATATTCAGGATGAGCAAATTTTGCTTCCAGTTCAGCCAGCTGGATCTCAAGCGCCAGAACCCGCCCCGCACCCTGGCGTACGGCTTCAGACGCAGGTTGTTCGGGGTCGAGGGCAACTTCCTGTGCCATATAGGCAACGTTCATGCGCTTATCGATCAACACCACACCTGCGTCCGGCTTCAGCTCGCCAAGGATCAGTTTTAACAGGGTGGTCTTTCCGCTGCCATTGGGGCCGATCAACCCATAGCAGCCCTGCTGGATTTCACACGAGGCATCGCTAAAGATGGGCGTGGAAGGATATGAGAAAGTGACTTTGTCGAGGCGCAGGGTAATCATGATAAAAGGTGATCAGGAATTGGGTTTATGGCTCGTTCAGAACAGAATATATCAAAATGAGGTTGCAGTGTTTCAAACCGCTGGTTGCACTGACGATTATACACAAACCTCCCTGAAAAGTGACCCGAAAACAACCGCAATACAGGCAGGACCAATTTCCAATGACTGATTCTAAATGCCTCTTCACCATGCACACGCTGCGCATGTGCTACAATGAAGCCTTGATCGAATCAAAAGCATGAAAGGAACCTCGCTATGAACCCCACCCTCGATTTCGTTAACCAGATTGCTGTCAACGCGGGTGCTATTTTGAAGAATTTTAAACGTGAAGATTTGGGCATTGCCCACAAAAGCAGCCGGGACCTGGTCACCCAGGCGGACTATGCATCGGAGCGCTATTTGATCGATGCCATCCAGCAGGCCTTTCCCGGGCACGCCATCATCGCTGAGGAATCAGGCAAGTCGGAGGGCTCGAAGGAGCACCAATGGTTCATCGACCCCCTGGACGGCACCGTCAACTATGCCCACGGGGTGCCCTTATATACGGTCTCGATCGGTTATGCCTATCGAGACGAGCTGACCCTGGGCGTGGTGTATGACCCCGAACTCGGGGAACTGTTTTCGGCTCAGCGTGGTTTGGGTGCAACCCTTAATGGAGCTCCTCTCCAGGTGTCGCAGTACACGCAATTGGTGGACTGCATGCTGGTGACCGGCTTCCCCAACGAAGCAGAGGATTCGCCCGATGATAATGTGGGAAATTTCCTCCAGTTTAACGCCCGTACACAGGCTGTGCGGAGATTGGGTTCAGCAGCGCTGGATATGGTCTACGTGGCTGCCGGGCGCCTCGACGGGTTCTGGGAGGTGAGCACTAATCCGTGGGACATCGCCGCAGGAACCTTAATGGTGCAGGAGGCTGGCGGCGTCGTGACAGATCTGTACGGCAACCCGGATTACCTGCAAACTCCGTCAACCGTTGTGTGCGCCAACCCGGTGATCCACCAAAAGATGCTGGAGGTGCTAGCTGCAGTGCGCGCCGAACGCGGCGGGGCTTAGCAAGAATCGCTACAAATAATAATTTTAAGACCGCTGGCTGGGATGCTGATCTTACCAGCGGTTTTACTTCTTATAAATGGGGATTGTTGTGTTTGTGTGATTAAAAAAAGAGCGTGTGTAAAAACGAATGATGTTAAATAATGGGCGCATGAATCGTTTTAAAATTTTATTTAACACGATTCAATCGAATATTATATCAATTCCTAGGGGCAACCCTTCGCGTAGCACGCCCTGTGCCCTGCAAGGGCATTGAGCCGTGGTTGCCCTTACATCCCATTATTCAGCACTCTTTAACCCCCCAGGGAATCTCATCACAAGGCTGTTTCGATCCATAATTTGCGCCTCCAACCGCACAAGGCCATATCTTTGATAAAATTAGACTGCTGACCCCGATTTAGCTCACTTTGCGAAAGAGGTGCCATGCCAGCGCCGTCCCCGCAACAACCCGTAAAACGCTCACCTTTCCAGGGCTTTTTGCCCTTTTTCTGGCTGGCATTAGCCAGCATGGGCGGCATCCTGCTGGCAGATCGGGTCGCAATCCCCGCCTGGGGCTGGCTGGCGGGGTTCTTGTTGTGCCTCCTGGCGCTGATTTTAGCCTGGCGCCTGCCCGAGCGCTTAGCCCTGACCCATCACCTGCGCCGCCTAACGCGGGTCGATCAACGCCTGCCGGGTGCGATTTTAGCTGTCGCCCTGTGCCTGGGTGGCTGGCGCTATGCCGCAGCACAGCCCGCGATCACACCTCAGCACGCCGCCTATTACAATGACCGCGGCACGGTCCAGATGGTGGGAACGGTGATCAAGCCGCCTGATTTTCGTGATGCTGTGACCAACCTGACCGTAGCAGTGGAATCTTTGGAAGTCCTGGGCGGGTTTGCACAACAGGTGAACCCCGCTGAAATCTCCGGCGGGGTGCTGGTGCAGATGCAGCCCGGCAGCGCCTGGGCTTACGGGATGCGCATCAGCGTTACCGGTCAGTTGCGCACGCCACCCGATGGCGATGATTTTTCCTTTCAGGATTTTTTGGCTCGCAAAGGCATCGGAAGCCTGATGACCAATCCCCGGGTTAACCGGGTGGAATTCGACCGGGGCAACCCCATCAAAGCGGCGCTCTTCACCCTGCACGACCGTGCGGTTGCCACATTGCAAACCCTGTTCCCCTCTCCGGAGGCTGACCTGCTGGCGGGCATCCTGCTCGGGCGTGATCAGGGCCTTTCGCCTGAATTGCAGGCTGCCTTCCGCCGCACGGGTACAGCGCATATTATCGCCATTTCGGGGTTCAATATTGCCATCCTGGCGGGTTTATTTTCTGCTACCTTCACGCGCCTGCTGGGACGCAGGTGGGGCGCGCTGGCGGCTGTGTCGGCTATCTCAGCCTATGCAGTCTTTGTCGGTGGGGATGCGGGCGTTGTAAGGGCGGCGATCATGGGTGCCATGGGGGTGCTGGGCGGGATGTTCGGTCGCCGACAAAACGGGCTCAACAGCCTGGGCCTGGCTGCCCTGGGTATGGCGCTGATCAACCCGAACCTGCCCTGGGACGTCGGCTTTCAGCTCTCCACCGCGGCAACATTGGGGTTGGTGTTGTACGCACAACCCCTGGAAGAGTGGTTTGTTCAGTTCGCTGCTCGGAGGATATCAGAAGAAAAAGCCCAAAAGCTGGTGGGTCCGGTGAGCGAATTTTTGCTCTTTACCCTGGCTGCCCAGGTGATGACCCTGCCGATTATGATTTACCATTTCGGGGGCGTGTCCTGGATTACCTTGCTGGCAAACCCTCTGATCCTGCCACCGCAATCCCTGGTGATGGTGTTGGGCGGGCTAGCCCTGCTGACAGGATTGGCCCTGCCCGGGATGGGGCAGGTTCTGGCGATCATCGCTCTGCCCTTTACGCGCTACACCATCCGCATGGTAACCTGGCTGGCGCGCCTGCCCGGCAGCGAAGTGGCATACCCCTCCTTTCATGTCCTGTGGTTGGTGGTGTTTTATGCCGTTTTGTTCCTGTTGACGCTCCTTCCCCCTGGGGCGCGCAGGTTAACCCTTAAGAAAATTTTTTCTCCACAGGTTGGCTTGCTGATGCTGGCAGGCCTGACCGTGCTTGTGTGGAATCGGGTTTTAAGTGCGCCAGATGGTCGTTTGCATTTGACCCTGCTGGATGACCGGGGGACGCTGCTGGTGCAAACCCCGTCGGGAGGGTCCGTGTTGATCGGTGGGGGTGAGAGCGGGTCGGCGCTCAACCAGGCGCTGGGCGAGATGCTCCCGAGCGGGGGGCGCCATCTGGACCTGTTGATCATCGGCAGCAATGCCCGTGAAGATCTGCTCGGGCTGATCAGCGTGATCAAGAAAGTACCGATTGATATGGCCCTGTGGGCTGTGGACCCGGAAGTCAACCAGACCAGCCGTACTGTGGTTGCCCTGTTGGCTGACCAGGGCGTGCCAGCTCAGCCTGCAAGCGCGGGTGCTGTTGTGGGTGCCGGAGAAGGGTTGCGGATTGAAATCCTGTGGGCGGGCGAGCGCGGCGCCCTGCTGTGGCTGACCTGGGAAAATTTCCACGCGGTGATTCCCACGGGCAAGGTCGGCGAATGCTGGGATCATCTGCCTGCACCGCCGAATGCGCTGTTCCTGCCCGCGGGTCTGAACGTGGATGACCTTCCCCTGGAGCAAATCACGCTCTGGGCGCCTGAAGTGATCCTGCTTTCCGCCACAGAAGCGGATGCGCTCCCCCTGCAGGCGGCGTTGACCGGCTACCCGCTGGTCAGCAGGCAAGTCCACGGCTGGGTGCGGGTCAGCAGCGATGGGATGGGAATGTGGGTGCGCGGCCAGCGCTGAGGATGCGCCTGGCAAAATCAGCGGGTTTTGTCACATTTTCCCCATATGATTCGTACGCGGCAAAATCATGCTTTACAATCGAACTATAATCATTGACTGAAATAACTTCTTGCAAAAAGGATCAACACCTGATGAACGACCCCTTGCCCCCCTCTTTTGTCCTCTCCCCCGACCTGCTGCAGGCGCTCAACCTGGGCTTGCCCGTTGTGGCGCTGGAATCGGCGGTGATCACCCACGGCTTACCCCACCCGCACAACCTTGCCCTCGCCCGGGATGTCGAAGCCGAGGTGCGCGCCCAGGGCGCCACGCCCGCCACCATCGCCCTGCTGGAGGGCAAAGTCCACGTCGGGCTGAGCGAGGCGCAGATCAGCGCACTGGCGGAGATGGAAGCGCCCCGCAAGATCAGTCTGCGCGACCTCGGCATCGCCCTGGCTGGCAAACTGAGCGGGGGCACAACCGTCGCAGCCACGCTGTACGCAGCCGCGCAGGCGGGCATTCGTGTATTTGCCACCGGCGGGATCGGCGGAGTGCACCGCGGATCAGTCTTCGACATCTCAGCCGATTTAGTTCAACTGGGTAGGTCACCCGTGGTGGTGGTATGCGCCGGCGCCAAGGCAATTCTCGACCTGCCAGCCACCCGTGAGGTGCTGGAAACCCGGGGGGTGCCGGTGATCGGCTACCAGACCGATGAATTTCCCGGGTTCTTCACCCGCAGCACTGGGTTGAGCGTCGATCAGCGCGTCGATACCCCCGAAGCCGCCGCCCAGATCGCACTGGCGACCTGGAAAGCCGGCCTGCGCAGCGCAGTGCTGCTGGTGGTACCGCCGCCTGAAGCGGTATCGATGCCCGCCGATGAAATCGAAGACGCCATCCAGGCTGCGCTGGCACAGGCGGAAACGGCAGGAATCCACGGTGCGGCGGCCACGCCCTTCTTACTGCAGCGCGTCAGCGAACTGACAGGTGGTGAAAGCCTGCGTGCGAACCTGGCATTGCTGAAGAATAATGCCAGCGTTGCTGCGCAGGTTTCTAAAGCGCTCCATGCGACTCAAGGTTTTACCAATTTTTAGACAGCGTCTGTGTTGATTATGGTCAGGGGCGCCGGGTCATCGTCGGTGTCATGGTGTTGGTGGCTGTCGGCCAGCGCGTTTGTGAGGGGGTCACCGTGGGCGTGCTTGTGGGCGTGCGGGTGGGGGTATCGGTCTGTGTGGGCGGCAAAGACGCCGTGGGCGATTGCGTCCATGTGGGAGATGGTGTAACCGTTGAGGTCACAATTTCACCGAGAACGGTAAAATATCCTGTAACCTTCCACTGTGTGCCTACGAAAATCTGCACTTCATAGGTGCCCGGTCGCCAATGTTGATCGGGGGGCTCCCAATTGGTATAACCGTAACCGCCGGTGCCATCGAGCCAGGGACGGGTTTGAAAGTGCACCAGTTCGCCCTCCCAATACCAGAGTGCGCTCCATTGTGAGCCAACCGCCATATTGTTATAACTGAAGGTGCCAAACAGTTGGCCAACCGGGTTATCAAATTCCTCTGCCGGGTCAATCGGCTGCCAGTCCTCATCCACCCGTCGGGCGAAAACAATCGGGCTGAACAGGGCATCGGGGTTGGGAGGAACCTCAGATTCACTTTTGCTTTCCACTTCAGGGGGCAAGCTGGGCGTGCTGGTGATCGAGGGTGTGTCAGTGATGGTGGGTGTCAGCGTAATCGAAGGTGTGATGGTGATGCTGGGCGTGACGGTAACGGTCGGCGTCTGAGTGATGGTGGGTGAAGGCGTAATAAACACATACACCATCGGTTCAGCGTAATTGAGGGTTACCCAAGCCAGGGGAATTAACAGGATCGAGATGATGATCAACCGCCAGCCGCGGCGCATGCGGGCTTGCCGCTTTCCAAAGAAAGGTATTTTGCGTCCTTTGGTCAGATGGTTGATGCCGAAAATCAATGTTAAAATAGCGGCAACCCCCATGATGATTACCGCGGTAAAAACCGTTGATTGAATATCAATTTTCAACATAAGCCGATTCCGTAAATACAAACAAATTATAGCGTATTTTATCGTTTACAATTAACTGTATAACGATAGATATCGATTTTTTCGATACGATCAGATGATTAATTAGTGCAATGACCTTGAAAAACGGTTATCTCTTACGCGATCGCTACCGCATTCTTGACATCCTCGGGCAGGGGGCTATCGGGGTCATATACCGCGCCGTTGATGAAAAACTGGATATCAGCGTGGTGATTAAGGAACGTGCTTATCGTTCAGAAGACGATGCTCAGCATTTTCAACGCGGCGCCAGGGTTCTGGCTTCACTCCGGCATCCCAATATCGCAAGAGTTTATAATTATTTCCTGATTGAAGGTCAGGGACTGTACCTGGTGGGGGAGTACATCGAAGGGCAGGATTTGCGGCAATGGTTGTCTGAAGCGGGAGAGTTGACTGAAATGGAAGCCTTGCAGGTTGGGATTGCCATTTGCAATGCTTTAATTTATTTGCACAGCCAGGATCCGCCCATCCTCCATAACGGAATTGCGCCCAAAAACATCAAAATCTCACCCTTTGATGAGATCATGCTGCTGGATTTGGGAATTGATGATGATTATTTGCAAAGCCAGTGCAAAAGCACCTCCACGCAAGTAAAGAACCACAGATTTATCGCACCAGAGTGTTTTTCTGACGAAGGGCTCGATCAGCGGTCGGACATCTTCTCCCTGGGTGGGACTCTGTACACTGCCCTGGGCGGATATCCGCCTGAAAACAGCCGGGAACGGGCGCTGGGCAAAGCACAACTATCACCATTGCTGGGATATCAACCGGGGCTCACCCGCCTGACCGTGAAGGCAGTCAAAACAGCGCTCAACCTGCGCTGTGAAGACCGCTGGCAATCGGCTGCTGAGATGAAAGCCGCGCTGATCACCGCCCGCAATGCCCTCCCCGCAGATAAGCAGAAAGACACCCGCCTGACATCCCTTGATCAGATGTCAACCTCGGCGTCATCTTCTCGCAAAGAGTTGAAAAAACAAGGTGCCTCGTTGATTGACCGGATCAAGTCAAAAAAACCGTTTTCTAAACGCGATCCGGGCCGGTATATTTTTGCTACCGTCATTGTTGTATTGGGGGCTTTGCTTGGTTTTACGCTTCTCAGGCCGCAGGGTTTGCATGGACTCATAACGATCGATCCGCAACCCACCACGATGCAAATCGATGTGGATCATCAAAATGAGATGGTAGCGCTCCCGTTACCCACAGCAGAACCGATTATTGTGAATACAGTCGCCCCCCCGAATGAAGAAATCATCTTGACAGAAACCGAACCCGGTTTCGACCCTGCTCCCACGTCCATAGGCGGCGGCGCTCGATTGCTGGCATTTGTCTCGGAGCGCTCGGGCATCCCTCAAATTTGGCTGATTGACGTGTCCAGTAAGGAGACAACCCAGCTCACCGACCTGGATGACGGCGCTTGCCAGCCTGATTGGTCTCCCAGCGGGGAACACATCGTGTTTACGTCGCCCTGCATGTCAAAACGGGCAAGCAACCCTGGTTCCCGGTTAATGATTATCGATATTGCCAGCGGCGAAATACACTCTCTACCCCCCTCTTTGGAGGGAGATTTTGACCCGGCCTGGTCACCGGATGGCGAATGGATTGCCTATACCACCCTCATCAACAAACGAGAACAACTGGCAAAAATTAACATCAATGAGCTCAAGCCCCTCAGGCTTTCTGACGGCAGTTATCGCGATTCTTCGCCTGCCTGGTCGCCAGATGGAACACAACTGGCTTTTGTTCGCAACCGGGGTGTGGATCAGATCTGGCTGATGGATCCGAATGGCAAAAATCAAGTTCAGTTCACGCGGTCAGGTAGGATTGATAACACCAACCCCACCTGGTATTACGATGGCAGCCTGATTCTTTTCAGTCAATCTTTTGGCGAAGGCAGCGCTTCCAAGCAGATTTACGGGATGAGAGTCGAAGATATAGGTCATGCATTAGAAAACAATATTATCCCCATGATGAAACTGGATTACATTCCCCTGATGGATCATGTGGATGTGTCGCCGGACGGTTACTGGCTGGCGTTTGAATACTGGTATTTTAACATCCTTGAAGATATTTATGTCATGTCTTTTCCCAGCGCCAACTTGATCCAACTGACTGATCACCCCGGTCCGGATTATCATCCGGTCTGGTCTCCCTGATAGGGTTCAAAAGAAAACAAACATCAAAGGGTTCAATTTCCTGTCCCACCTATGATTCTGACTGCAACCACAGGTATTGACAGGGCGCCAGGGATAGGACGGAGTCGCCATTTATCACGGTTCCGCTGACCATGTCCACGAGGGGGAACGCCAGGTTGCACAGCCGCAGCACATTGTTTGATACGGTCTGAGGTTGATCGCTGAAGTTATTCAGGAACAAAATATTCGTTGCTTCGTCCGCATGGCGATAGGCAAACACGTGCGGGTTGCCTGAATCGATAAACTCAGGCAGCCCCTGTTGAATTATGGGCGTTGATTTCCTGAGCTCAATCAGGTTTCTTAAACCGTGAAATATTTTTCCGGAGATCGTGCTCTCATCGGTGCTGAGGGCATAAAGTTCCGGGTCAGCTTCCGGGCGGTGCACCCAGCGGCTATCATCGGCTTTAGCCGGGTTCTGGCGATAGGAGTAATCGTTGAGGGTTCCCACCTCATCTCCCAGGTAGATCAGCGGTATCCCACCAATGGAAAGGATCACATTGTGGATCAGCAAAATCCGGCGGATGGCGATATCGACCTCAACCTCGGTCTCTTCGGTGATGGCTTTTTCTAAACCAGCCAGAGAGGCACAGGTGCCGGAGATGCGGGCGTCGCGAGTTTTTGGGTTTTCCTGAAAGGGCAAACCGCGCCCAAAGCTGCCCTCAAAGACACCGGTGAAAAATGCGTTCAGAAATTGACGGTGGTCAAAGGCGTTGATGCCCAAAGCGCTGGCATCTTCATCGGAAAAAGTCCAGCCGATGTCATCGTGGCAGCGCACATAGTTGACCCAGGCGCATCCCGGTGGAAGCGCAAACCGGTTAGACATTGAGTAATGCAGAAGATCTACCTCACGGGTAGCCAGGCTGTTCCACAGCAGCGCCATCAACAGGGGGTTGTAAGATAGCTGGCATTCCTCAGAATGAATATATTTAGCCACTTCATCGGGGTGCACAATTGCTTCTGACTTAAAGAGCAGGGCGGGCGCGGCAATCCTGGCAATAGCATTGAATGCCTGGATCAGCATGTGCGCTTCGGGCAGGTTTTCGCAGGTGGTTCCCAGCTCTTTCCAGATGAAGGCCACTGCATCCAGGCGTAAGACTTCCACCCCCTGGTTGGCTAAAAAGAGCATCTCATTGGCCATCTGGTTGAAAACTTCCGGGTTGGCATAATTGAGGTCCCACTGATTGCTGTGGAAAGTGGTCCATACCCATTGGTCGATATCGTCAAAATAAGTAAATGCACCCGGGTGCTCATCAGGAAAAATTTCGCGCAGGTGAGCTTCATAGGCGTCGGGCATCTGGCGGTTGGGGTACATGCGGTAATAATCCTGGTAGACCGGGTTGCCAGCCCGCGCCTTGACAGCCCACTCATGTTCGCTGGAGGTGTGGTTGAACACAAAGTCAAGCACCAGGCTGATGCCTTCGGCGCGCAATTCTTTAGCCAGTGCACGCAGTTCTTCCATAGTGCCCAGCCGTGGATCGACTTCCCGATAGCTGCTGATGGCGTAACCGCCATCATTTTCGCCCTCGGGGCTTTTAAACAAGGGCATTAAGTGCAGGATGGTCAGACCAAGTGTCTTGAAATAGGGAATTTTTTCACGAATGCCTGCCAGGTTGCCAGCAAAAAGATCGGTATAACACACGCCGCCCAGCATCTGATGGCTCTGAAACCAGTTCGGGTGTTCCTCGCGGGCAGCATCCAGCGCCTGCAGTTCAGCGTCCCTCGCAGTCCAGGCATGCGCCATCAATCGCAGCAGAACTTCAATGTGATAGAAAAAATCGTACTGGTTGCCGTAAAGGTGCAGCAGGATTTGAAATAAACGCGGAAAATGCTGCTTCAAGCGGGTTTGAAATTGCCCCCACGCCCGGGGGTTTTGCGCAGCATACGCCGAAAATTCAGTTTCCAGTCGCGGCTGCAGCCTTTCTAATGTACGTTGTGCTAAAAAAATTGGCTCGTGCTCAGACATTGTTTTCACCATCAACCCAATGATGCCTTATTCGTAGGTCCCTCATAGCCGGGTTCAGCAGCCTGCAAGAATGCCTCCACCTGCGATTTGGTGGGCAAAGCCGGGATCGCCCCGCGTTGTGTAGTGGTCAGCGCACCGACGGCATTCGCCACTCGGCAGACATCCCTGAGCACATGGTCTTCATGCCAGGCTGCCGGGTGATTGAGCAGACCCATCAACAGACCGGCGACAAATCCATCGCCGGCACCCGTTGTGTCGACCGCCTGGACGTTAAAGCCCTGCACCTGTCCCTTGATTCGGGGTGTGTAATACCGGCAGCCATCCGCCCCCAGGGTCACCACGAACAAACGCAAATCATCATGCCAGAGCGCTTCCACAGCCCGGTCGAGATCTTCCACACCGGTCAGAAAAAAAAGCTCTTCCACACTGACCTTAACCAGGTGCGCCTGCTCCCAAATGCTCAAAATGCCCTTTTTTGCAGCCGGGGCATCAGGCCACAGCATCAGGCGCAAATTAGGGTCATAGGATACAAGAAGACCCTGTTGGCGGGCAACCTTCAAAGCGGTCAGCGTGGCACTCCTGGAGGGTTCACTGATCAGGCTGATCGACCCGATGTGAAGGATTTTTGCCGCTCGAATGAGATCCACAGCGACTTCTTCCGGCGAAAAAAGCATGTCTGCGCTGGGGTGCCGATAAAACATAAATTCACGTTCGCCATCAGCCCGCAACGAGACGAAAGCCAGCGCGGTACGCGCATCCTGTGAGAACACCAGCCCGCGCGTATCCACGCCTGATTGGTCCAGCGTTGCTTTTAGAAACAAACCGAAGGCGTCATTGCCCACCTTCCCCAGGAACGCGCTCGAGACGCCCAGTTTCACCAGCCCTGCTGCCACGTTGGCGGGCGCACCGCCAGGCGCTTTTTTAAACGCCGGCGCGTCGATGAGCGTCACCCCGGAGACCGTGGGGACAAAATCGATCAATAATTCGCCTAAGGTGATCACATCAACCATGGTGTCTCGTCTTCTTTCTTAACACTAAAACTTTATAAGTTGGTCATCTTAGCGTAACACAACCCGACCAATGATCAGCTCAATTTTTTAATTGATGGGTTTTTAACCCGGTTATCTTACGTGGTCTGCCGTTCAATGATGGTGAGTGGCAAGCGGACATGTCGCAAGGGACGCTCGGGATCTTTGATGCGGGAGAGCAGGATTTCAACGGCCAGCCGCCCGGATTCGTCCAGGGACTGGTGGATGGTGCTCAAGCCCACGTAGTCAGCCAAATCCAGGTTGTCGAATCCCAGGACAGCCAGGTCCTGCGGGATGCGCAACCCCAGCGCGCGCGCTTTGTTAAGCACACCCAGGGCTTGCATATCCGTGGCACAAAAGATAGCAGTTGGGCGGTCGGGTCGGGTCAGCAGGGGTTCAATCTGACGTTCGGCGTCGATGACGGTATACTGCGAAGTACAGATAAAATCAATCGGTAAGGACAACCCGGCTTTTTCAATCCCTTTTTGAAATCCGAGCAACCGCATCGTAATCGGTAAAATGGCAAATTCACCCAGGTCGGTGGTGTCGCCAAGGAAGGCCAGTCGCTGATGTCCCTTGCTGATCAGGTATTCAGCCGCCATTTCGCCCCCGGCAATATCATCAATTTCGACTGTGTTGAGGTCTTGCCGGGGAAACTCGATCAGAACCGTTTCCAGACCATGATCTTTTAGTTTTTTCGCCGATTCATCGTTGACGCGCAAGGAGAGCAAGATCAGACCCTCCAGGTGACCGGTGACTGGCAGGGTCGCCAGGTAGTAGTTCAGGTGGTCAAGGGATTCAATGGTAAAAATGGTCAGCTCGTAACGGGTTGAAAGCAGCCCTTGTGCCACGCCGCGCAAGCGCTGGACAAAGGCTGGGGCGGTAAAAAAGGGCGTCAGCACGCCAATGCGGGCAAAATCCTTCATTGCCCGGGCGCGTGCTTCTGCCTTGGGGACAAACGCCAGGCGGTCGATTGCCTTCTGGACGCGTTCACGCGTGTCATCGCTAACGCTGGAGCTGGCGTTGATCACCCGCGAAACGGTGGAGATGGACACGCCTGCCGCCTTTGCGACATCGTAAATGGTGGGTGTACGGCTGGATTTCGAACTCATGGCACAAAACGGGTTGATTGAGGGTTTATGAAACTGCTTCCATAAAAGGATTTTCATCAATATATTAACACAAAGTGCTTTGCCTGTCAAATCTTAAGAGAGGCGCCTTGAAAAACAAATGAGATTGCCCTATCGACATCCTTGCAGAACGCGGGGAGCGCTACGTCAAAGTCCACCCAAAGACAAATAACGTTATATAACGAACGAAGCAATTTTCAAAACGCTCACCACAGGTTGAACACACATATTGTGAAATTCGCTTTGCATTTTTAAATCTGGATTGCAACAGCAGGAGGAATGTACCCTTAAAGGGCTTTTCACAGTTGAATCTCCCGCTCAGGGTTGGTTCATGGTTACAGGTTCGGGGTTGGGATCAGTCCCCCGCTTTACTTTGCGCGTATAATAAAGGAGTCGTTAGATGAGATGTTCTTCAAAAATGATACTGTGAACGCATAAAGGAGAAAAAATGGAATATCGAAATTTAGGAAAAGCGGGTGTTAAAGTCTCAGAGCTCTCACTAGGTGCCTGGGTGACTTACGGATTTCAATTTGGTCTACAGGAAGCCAAGGAGATTATGGCGGCGGCTTTTGACGCCGGTGTGAACTTCTTCGATAATGCTGAGGCTTATGCTGCCGGTGAGGCAGAGATCATCATGGGTCAAGCCTTCAAGGAGCTGGGCTGGGCGCGTAAGGATTACCTGGTCTCGACCAAGATCTTTTGGGGTGGAAATGGGCCTAACGACCGTGGGCTTTCTTACAAACACATCATCGAAGGCACCAACAATGCGCTCAAACGTCTGAATCTGGAGTATGTTGACCTGATCTTTGCCCATCGCCCGGACCCCGAAACGCCAATCGAAGAAACGGTGTTTGCCTTTAACCAGGTCATCCGGGAAGGCAAAGCCTTCTATTGGGGCACTTCGGAATGGTCCGCCGCAGATATCATGCGAGCCACAGACTTTGCCCGTCGCAACAGCCTGCGACCGCCCAGCATGGAACAACCCGAATACAACTTGCTCCACCGTTACCGGTTTGAAGTGGAATATGCACCGCTGTATAAGGAGCTGGGTTACGGCACAACCACCTGGAGCCCGTTGTACAGCGGCTTGCTGACCGGCAAGTATAACGAGGGAAAAATCCCCAAGGGCAGTCGGGGTGATCTGAAAGCCTACGCGTTTTTGCGAGAGAAATTTGAAGATGAGAAGAAATTAGCGGTCGCCCGAAAACTGACCGAGGTGTCGGATGACCTGGGAGTCAGCCTGGCGCAGATGTCCCTCGCCTGGCTGTTGAAGAATCCGAACGTCAGCACCGTGATCACCGGCGCAACGCGGGTCTCGCAGGTTGAAGAAAACATGAAAGCTGTGGAGATCAAAGACCGTCTCACCGATGATGTGATGGCGCGCATTGATGAGATCATCAAGGACGTGGAATTCTAATGCGCTGGCGGTTGTAAATGACGCCATCAGGCTGAACGTAGTGCGTTCAGCCTTTTTGTTTGCCTATTGGTTTTCAGTTTAAACAGGATATGATCAGTCAGGTTAACGGATTTAGACGTGCGGGCGGAAAGGCGCCAAACACCGCCATCTTTCGGCGGTCTACACTTTTTTCCTGCCAGACTTACATGTGTTGTTCTATTAAGTTTTCGGCGGGAAAAATGAAAATCCTTGACAGCCCAATTTATATATGCTAAATTTATTTTTGAACAAAATATTACGACTCGGTAGGTGAGGCTACTACGCGGATACGGATTACTGCCGCAAAATAGTGGAGACACTATGAGCTGGTATGAACAGTTGTGGTCGATTAAGGCTTCAACGAATGTAATTTCATCGCCTCGCAGAGTTAAAGCTCAAACGGGACTGCTTATGAATTATGCTCTATGCATCTGTTGGGTTTGCATGGAGCTTTTTTATGCTCAATCAGGGTAGGCATCACAAATCTGTCTGACAGCCTTGATGGATAAGCCTTCATAAGCTAAAGAGATGCGTTGCACCGATCGCGATCCACCCGCAGTAGTGCTAAATCAATCGAGTGGATGTGCTTTTTCAATGCATTCTGCCCAAAATATTGGAGTTGAAACGATGACGAACAAAAACAATACCAATTCATTCGTTGCTGCCCCAGGGGATATCGTCAGAAACGGTGAAGTCAATCAGAGGCTTTTGGATGCATCCAGAAACAAGATGCCAATTGTCTATGACCTGCTGGAGAGTTCGGAAAGCGGCAAAACAGAAGAGCAGATAAAAACCGCCAGACATCTGTACGGGGAAAATATCGTCACTTACGAGAAAGGTGATTCCGTATTCAAACGGCTGGTTGATGCGTTTATCAATCCATTCACTTTGATTCTAATTGCCCTGGCTGTCGTATCTGCTTTCACTGATATTATCTTAGCCGGTGCGGGCGAAAAAGATTTTACAACCGTTTTGATCATCGTCGCGATGGTGTTGATTTCGGGAATACTGCGATTTGTTCAGGAGACTAGAAGTGGAAACGCAGCCGAAAAACTGCTCGAGATGATTGAAACCACCGCGAACATTGAAAGAATTGGTGAAGGGGCGAAAGAAATCCCTTTAGATGAAATCGTTGTCGGTGATATTGTGCATTTATCCGCCGGGGATATGATCCCTGCTGATATTCGTGTCATCCAGGCGAAAGACTTATTTATCAGTCAAGCTGCATTAACCGGGGAGAGCGAAGCTGTAGAAAAAACTTCAACAATTATTGAAGATGACAGCACTGTCCTGGAAAAGAATAACCTGGCTTTTATGGGCACCAACGTGCTCAGTGGTTACGCAAAGGGAATCGTTGTTGCCACCGGCAATGACACGATCTTTGGCGGAATTGCTCAGGAATTAAAAAAGGAACCGATTGTTACCAGCTTTGAAAAGGGCGTAAATGCGGTCTCCTGGGTTTTAATCAGGTTTATGATGGTGATGGTTCCAATTGTTTTTGTGATCAACGGCCTCACAAAAGGGGATTGGTTAAGCGCCTTGTTGTTTGCAATTTCGGTTGCGGTTGGTTTGACCCCAGAAATGTTGCCGATGATTGTGACCGCTGGACTGGCGAAAGGTGCGATCGCGATGTCTAAGGAAAAGGTAATCATTAAAAATTTAAACTCAATTCAAAATTTAGGCGCAATTGATATTCTTTGCACCGATAAAACAGGAACCCTTACCGAAGACAAAATTATTTTACAGTACCACTTAGATATTGATGGCAACAGCGACACCCGGGTGCTGCGACATGGATTTTTAAATAGTTATTACCAGACGGGTTTAAAGAATTTATTGGATATCGCCATCATTAATAAAACCATGGAATTAAAAGATCATGATGAAAACATCAAAAGCAGCATACATCGCTATGTGAAAGTCGATGAAGTTCCATTTGATTTCGAACGGAGAAGAATGAGCGTGGTGGTCGAAGATGAAACCGGTAAACGGCAGATGATCACCAAAGGCGCCGTTGAAGAAATGCTGACCATCTCAACCTTTGTGGAATATAAAGGAGAAGTTGTTGAACTTACCGAGAAAAAGAAGGAAATCGTCCTGAAAAAAGTTCAGGAGTTAAATAGCGATGGCATGCGGGTCATCGCGGTTTCACAGAAAACAAACCCCTCACCCGTTGGTGAATTTTCCATTGAAGATGAGAGCGACATGGTTTTAATTGGCTATCTTGCGTTTCTTGACCCACCAAAAGTAAGCGCAACTGCCGCTATCGAAGCGTTAAAAGCCCATGGCGTTAATGTGAAGGTCGTTACAGGGGACAATGAAGAAGTCGCCAAAAGCGTCTGTAAACAAATTGGCATGAAATTCGACAAAGTTTACATTGGTTCAGACGTTGACGACCTTTCAGATCAAGAACTGGGCGATCTGGCAGAAAAGGCAACAATTTTTGCAAAAATGTCGCCTTCACAAAAATCCAGGTTGATCAATGCTTTGCGGGAAAAGGGGCACTCTGTAGGGTATATGGGCGATGGCATTAACGATGCCGGGGCGCTGGAAGCAGCAGATGTGGGCATTTCCGTTGACAATGCAGTCGATATCGCCAAGGAATCAGCCGATGTGATCTTGCTGGAAAAAGATTTAATGGTGCTTGAAAATGGTATTCTTGAAGGCAGAAAAACCTATGCGAATATCATTAAGTACATCAAGATGACAGCCTCTTCGAATTTCGGAAATGTTTTTTCTGTATTGGTGGCGAGCGCATTTCTGCCCTTCCTGCCAATGGCGTCTTTGCACCTGATTTTGCTCAATTTGATTTATGATCTTTCCTGCATTGCCATTCCGTGGGACAACGTCGATAAAGAATTTCTAGAAAAGCCCAGAACTTGGGATGCCAGCTTGGTAACAAAATTTATGCTCTGGATCGGGCCAACCAGTTCTGTGTTTGACATCACGACCTATTTATTAATGTACTTTATCATCGCGCCCATGTTCACAGGCGGGTTACTGTTTCATCAATTAACCGATCCAAAAATGATGGCATTGTACATTGCCGTCTTCCAGGCGGGCTGGTTTGTGGAATCAATGTGGAGTCAGACCCTGGTGATTCATATGATCCGAACGCCAAAGATCCCTTTCATTCAAAGCCGTGCTTCAACAGAGCTGATTGCCCTCACCTTTGCCGGAATCGCCGTGCTGACGGTCATCCCATTTACCGGTTTTGGCGCCTCGATCGGCCTCGCGCCGCTGCCCAGTATTTATTTTGTGTATTTGGGCATTACGGTTGTCCTGTATATGGTGTTGGTGACAATCGTAAAAAACCTGTATGTAAAAAAATATAAAGAGCTCCTGTAAAGCGGAAAGGGCTTTACGACTCTCTCCCTCCGCGAAGCACGTTTTGCCTTCACACCTGAATGCCCTGTACGGTGTGCCTGTGCATACACGCTATGTGCGGCTTTGTTTTCAGCAAAAATCAGGATAAAATGAAATTGTTCAATGCCGTTTTCTAGCCTGAAGGAGTCAACATGCCCCCAATCCTTTATTTACTCGACGGTCACGGTCTGGCGTATCGGGCGTATTTTGCCCTGACCGCAGGCGGCACCCGCTCCAATGCCTTCCAGACCAACAGCGGTGAGCCCACCGCGGGCGTGTATGGCTTTACCAGCATCCTCATGCGTATCTTTCAACAGGAAAACCCGGATTACCTGGCAGTGGTTTTTGATAAAGGCAAGTCCTTCCGTCACGAAATCTATGAAGGCTATAAAGGCACCCGGGCAAAGATGCCCGATGACCTGCGCGGGCAGGTCGAGCGCATGCGGGAGATTGTGGACGCTTTCAACATCCCCCGCTTGGAGCTGGAGAATTACGAAGCCGATGATGTGCTGGGCAGCGTGGCACACTGGGCTGCCGAAGAGCAGGGGCTAGGCGTTAAGATCATCACTGGCGATAAGGACTTACTGCAACTGGTCACCGACCGGGTGGTGGTTAACCTGGCGGGCACCAAGCTCTCGGAGGCTAAAGATTATTTTCCAGAAGACGTGGTGGAGAAAATGGGCGTGCCACCTGAAAAGGTGGTTGATTTAAAAGCCCTGAGCGGCGACCCCTCCGATAATATCCCTGGCGTGAGGGGCATCGGTGAAAAAACGGCTGTAAAACTGCTGAATGAATACGGGTCGTTGGATGGCATTTACGAGCACCTGGACGAGATCACCGGGCGGGCTAAATCCGCCCTGGAGGCGGGCAGGGAGTCCGCCTACATGAGCCGTGAATTAGCCCGGATCGTTACCGACCTGGACATAAAAGTCAATTTAGATCAGGCACGTATTGACCATTTCAACCCCAAAGCGGTGGAGAACCTGTTCCGCGAGCTGGAATTCCGCAGCCTGGTTGAACAATTGAATACCCTGGTGGGGAAAATGCATCCGCAGGCGACCCGGAGCGGCCAGATGGACTTGTTTGACCAGGCCGCATCAAACCTGCCTGCTTCAGAGCAACCTGGATTGGTGAAAACGACGATTGTTGATACACCCGAAAGGCTGCAAGAACTGGCAAAGGTCCTTTCTGGTGCTGAGCAGATCGCCTTTGATACCGAGACCAACGATACCGACCCGATGCGCGCCAGGTTGGTCGGCATTTCACTGGCAGTTGATCCCGAGCACGGATACTACATCCCACTCGGGCATCAGCAGGGCGAGCAGTTGACCATTGAGGAGGTTTTTAAAGCCCTGGCAGGGGCGATGACGGACAAAAACATCGGCAAAGTCGGTCACAACCTGAAATTTGATTATTTAGTCCTCAAGCGCGCCGGACTGACCGTGGAGCCACTGACCTTTGATACGATGGTCGCTGAATGGCTGATCAACCCGGCTTCGCGCAACCTGGGCTTGAAGAACCTGGCTTGGGTGCGCCTGGGCTACGAAATGACCCGGATTGAAGAACTGATTGGCAAAGGGCGAGGACAAAAGACCATGGACCAGGTGCCGATCGCTGAGGCAGCCGGTTACGCTGCAGCGGACGCGGCCATCTGCCTGCGCTTGATTCCACAACTGCGGGATGAATTGGGCAGCCACAACGCACAAAAACTCTTTGATACCATGGAAATGCCCCTGGTACCGGTGCTGGCTGGAATGGAAGAAGTCGGCTTCAGCCTCGATACCGCTTTCTTTAAAAATTTTTCTCACGAGTTGGAAGGTAAACTGGCAGAGATCGAAGCCCGGATTCAAACTGCGGTGGGATATGCGTTTAATTTAAACTCCACCCAGCAGCTTTCAGAAGCCCTGTTTAATAAGCTCGGGCTTGAACCGCCCGATCGGGCGCGCAAAACAAGTTCTGGCTTGTATTCCACGGCGGCTGATGTTTTAGAGGCGATGACCGGGCAGCATCCCGTGGTGGCCTGGGTATTGGAATACCGCGAACTGGAAAAATTGCGTTCCACCTATGTGGATGCATTGCCCTTGCAGGTCAACCCCGATACCGGGCGCGTGCATACCTCGTTTAACCAGACGGGCACCGTCACCGGGCGGATTGCCTCTTCCAACCCCAACCTGCAAAACATCCCCATTCGGACTGAAATCGGTCGAAGGGTGCGGGAAGGTTTTATTGCCCAACCGGGCTGGTTGTTAATGTCGGTGGATTATTCGCAAATTGAGCTGCGCATCGTGGCTCACATGTCGCAGGATGAAGCCATGCTGGCTGCCTTTAGAGCCGGGCAGGATATCCACTCCACCACGGCGGCAGCCGTCCACGGGATCGACCTGGCGGAAGTCACGCCTGAAATGCGCCGACATGCCAAGGCGATCAACTTCGGCCTGATCTATGGGATGAGCGCCTTCGGGCTGACCAACGCCACCGATCTGACCCTGGCTGAAGCCGAAAATTTTATCGAAGCCTATTTTAAGGAATTCCCGGGGGTCAAAAATTACTTGCAGGGCATCCGTAAGCAGGCTGCGCAGCAGGGCTATGTTGAGACCCTCTTGGGTCGCCGCCGGTACTTCCCCAACCTGAAAAGCGGTGCGCCGCACAACATCCGCCAGCGCGAGGAACGCGAAGCGATCAATGCCCCCATCCAGGGCACGGCAGCAGACATCATCAAACTGGCGATGCTCAGGCTTCCGGTCGAGATCAAAAAAGCCGGCCTGGGAGTGCGCATGCTGCTGCAGGTGCACGACGAGTTGATCTTCGAAGTGCCCGAGGACGAACTGCAGCAAACGGTGAAACTGGTGCAGTCAGTGATGGAAAACGCCTACACCTTATCCATTCCCATCGGTACCGAAGCCAGGGTTGGAAAAAGCTGGGGTGTGATGGAGGAAGTCTGAAGGGGGGAGGCGACAACGACCCGCCAAACCGAACCGGCTGCCGCGGGTCTGTCACAAAGGTAATGAGGCAGCCTGTTTTCTTATCTTCTCACTCAATAGCAGGTTTTCCTCAATTTAATCAACAAAGAGGCTGCCTTTTATGACAGCCTCTCTGATGTACTCCTGTTGCGTGAAGATCATTAATCTTCTTTTTCCTGGTCTTCGCGGCGTTTGGCGTCGATAATGTCCTGGGTCAGGTGCTGAGGCACCATTTCATAATGGTCAAATTCCATGCTGAAGTAACCGCGACCGCCGGACATCGAGCGCAAGGTGGTCGTGTATCGCAGCATCTCTGCCAGGGGCACAAGGGCTTTGACAATCGAGCGACCTTTTTGTGTGTCCATTCCCTGCACGCGCGCCCTGCGGGAGTTCATATCCCCCAGCACGTCGCCCATGTTCGCTTCGGGGACGATCACCTCAACGCGCATGATGGGTTCATATAGAACTGCACCCGCGTCCTTGAAAGCCAGCTTAAAGGCTTCTCGCCCCGCAATTTCAAAGGCGATCGGCTTGGAATCCACCGGGTGCTCTTTCCCATCATACACCGAGACCTTGACATTGTGCACCGGGTAACCGGCGATTACGCCTTCCTTCATCACATTGCGAATACCTTTTTCAATCGAGGGCATGAAGTTGCTTGAGATTGAACCACCAAAGACATCGTTGACAAACTCAAAATCGTCTTCAGGGAGCGGGCTGACCCGCAGGTGCACCTCGCCAAACTGACCGGCTCCGCCGGTTTGCTTTTTATGGCGGTAAACTGCAGCGTTCTCGCGGGTGATGCGCTCTTCGTAGGGTACCTTTGGCTCCTGGATATCAAGCCCAAGCTGGAATTTGCCTTCAGCACGACGAATAGTCACATCGATGTGCTGGTCGCCCATGCCCTGCAGGATGGTCTGGCGGGTGGCGGGTTCATTGTGCCACGAGAGGGTCATATCTTCTTCGCATAGGCGAGACAGGGTGATACTCAACTTAGCCGCGTCCGACTGGGTTTTGGGGAAAACCGCTACCTGGTAGAGCGCATTTGGATAGTTGGCTGTGGGCAAGGTCAGGGTGTTTGCCTTTTTGCACAGTGTGTCACCAGTCGTGGTGGCGCTCAACTTGGCGACCAGACCGATATCACCGCTGTGCAAAACATTGATTGGTTTCCCATCTTTGCCAAAGGGAACTTGCATACCAGCCAGGCGCTCTTCTTCTCCCTTGTTGCTGTTCCACACGCGATCATCGGCAACCATCTTCCCGGAATAAATCCTGAAAAAGGTTTGTTTACCAACAAAAGGATCAGCCGTGGTTTTCCACACATAAGCTGCCAGCGGACCGTCATCCACAGGTTCGAGGGTGACCTCCTCGCCCTTGGCGTTTTTCGCAATGGCAGGCGTTGCGTCTGCCGGGGAAGGCATCAGATTAATCAATGCGTTTAGCAAGGGTGCGATGCCTGTTTTATGAGCGCCTGAACCAACCAGCACGGGGATGAATTTACCCGCCCAGATGACGCTGCGCAAACCTCGCATGATCTCCTGGTCGGTTAGATCACCATTTTCGAAGTATTTTTCCATCAGGTCATCTTCACCTTCGGCAGCAGCCTCAACCAGCGCCAGGTGACCCTCTTCAGCTTTCTCCTGGAATTCTGCCGGGATTGCTACGGCTTCATTCCCATCGCCTTTAAGCGCCTTCATGGAGAGCAGGTCGATCACACCGTTGAAATTCGCTTTTTCACCCCAGGGCAACTGCAGAGGGATCAGGCGCGTTTCAACATGCTCCTGAACCGACTTGAGCACCTTTTCAAAGTTGGCATTGTCCCGTTCCATCTTGTTAATCAGGATCATTCTGGGGATATTGAACTCTTCACTGTACTGCAGCGCCATCTCGGTTCCCACCTCGAGACCAGCCACAGAATCAACCAGGATCAGCGCACCATCAGACACACGCATGGCAGAGATGACCTCTCCGATGAAATCGGTATAGCCCGGGGTGTCGAGTAAATTGAGTTTGACGTTGTTGTACTCTACTGGAACGACTGAGGTAAAGAGCGAAATTCCGCGCCGGATTTCTTCTTCGTCAAAGTCAGAGATTGTTGAACCATCTTCAACCTGGCCCATACGCGTGCTTCCACCGGTGTAATTCACCAGGGCTTCAACCAGCATGGTCTTACCTGCGCTGCTGTGAGCGGCCAGGACGATGTTACGGATTGACTCGGTTTTATATTCTTTCATCTAAGAGGCCTTCCTAATTCCTTAAAATATGATGCAATTTAGATAATGACATGCAATCTTCCATTTTAAGACAATCGTGAACAAAAGTCAAAGAAATCGCCGTTTTTGATGGATTAAGTTAATGGACGAATGTCAATCCCCGGCAATTAATATCGAGTGGCGGTAGTGGATGGTGTACCAGGCTCAATTATCCCGGGTGTATCTGCTTCAGGATATCGTATAATCATTACAACGAGCGAATGATGAGGAGTTGGCAGCTAATAGCATGACATCACGACCACTTGAGATCCTTAATGATCTGAGCCCAACCGCTAAAATCCTGGGAATAAACATTAGCGGGCAGAAAACCAGCGCCGTTTTTGGAGATGTGACCGGGTTGATCTACGAGCGAAATCAAATGGAAGCGATCTCCGGACACGCCTTTCCGGAGGCATTCGATGCCATTTGTGCTCTGGTGGATGCGCTGCTCAAAGTCTGCCGAGCCCAGGGATTAAGCAGCCCCGAGATGATTTCGGTGGCGGTCAGTGGTTCAGTAGATTTCAGTCGGGGTATTGTCATGTCTGCACCCGATTTGCCCAAATGGGATGATGTACCGCTCAAAGGTCGCCTGGGCGTTCGCTACAACCTGCCGGTGATGATCGAACAGCACAGCAATGCCGGTGCATTGGCAGAAATGGTTTTTGGCGCCGGGGTTGGCGTTACAGATCAAATCTTCCTGGACCTGGAACCGGTGGTTTCCGCCGGCATTATCAAGGATGGGAAAATCTATCACGGTGCAAATGATGCTGCTGGAGAGATTGGATCCATGCGCATGGCTCCAGCCGGGCCGGCTGGGCTGGGTTATCCAGGTTCTCTGACCGGGTTTGCCAGCGGATTGGGCATGGCAGAATTAGCCCACATGCGCTATCCCGGGCTGTGGCCTGTACCGCCAAAACCCTATGAATTCGTCAGCGCTGCTAACGCTGGGCAGGAAGAAGCACAGCAGGTGATCGTTGAATCTGCCGAGCACCTGGGAAAAGCCTTGCTGTGGCTGGTTCTTACCCTTGACCCGGAGTTGATCGTCTTCGGTCATCCGGCATATCTGCTGGGTGAGACTCTGCTGGAACCCTTGCGGGATGCTGTCCTGCGTCATGGTGGTGGAGAAGCCCGCTCGTTGCCTCGCCTGGCCCTTTCAAAATTTGCGGCAAGGCTGGATGACATGGCAGCATTGATGGCTGTGATCAGCGCTTATCGGGACCATGCCCGGGATTGAAACGGTCTGGATTGCTTGGGCAAAGCTTGGATTGCATCAATTTCTGTTGAATTAACCGGTATTCCGCGATAAACCTGCGCGGTTTTCCCATTAATTTGCAGAACCATGTTATAAAAAATATAATGATCTCGACAAGTGCTCGTAAACCATTTTCAATATTAAACTGGAGGTAAACATGTTACACAAAATCGTCCAAAAAATTGACCAGCACAACCCTGTTGAGGTTGTAGACGCCCATTGCGATATACCCTGCGGCATTTATGATCCGCACCTTGCATTGATCGGTGCGTTGACCGTAATTCGCATGATTGACCTGATCAACAACCTGGTAGAAGCCCATGGCGACGCTATCGATGCAGAATATCTCAACAGCATGGCACGCTATGTGGCGGTTAAAGAAGAACACGCAGAATTAACCAAGCACGAGATCCGGGTTATCTGGGGTGATTTCATCAAAGATCAGCACATCGAATCCTACCCACAACTGCCCGGCCTGGTGCACAAAATCCTGGAGCTTGGCTCCAAAGCCCGCCAAACCGTTAACCGTGAGACAGGTGTGGCGCTGCTGGAAGCGGTTAATGAGTTTGCAGAAATTTTCTGGCAAATCAAAGGCAAGGAAACAAAGCGGGTGGCGGCTCCCTTCCCGGTCACCGATGAAATCGTTGTTCCGCTCCTTTAATCCATATGGTCCGTCTGCTAAAGGTGCGCGGTTCGAGCCTGTGGCCTGATTTTCGCGAGGGCGATTATGTCCTGGCGGCTGGCTTTCCTTTCCCTGCCAGAAAGATCAAAACTGGCGATGTGATCGTCTTTCAGCAGCCCGGCTATGGCACGCTGATCAAGCGCGTTCACCGCGTGCTGGGGAATGGTCAGTCCTTTGAAGTGCGCGGCACGCAGATTGCCAGTACGGATAGCCGCAATTTCGGAGCGGTTCCACGAAAACGGGTGCACGGCAAGGTGATTTGGCACATTCGTAATCATTCAGACAGGAAGAACTGAGCGCCTCTTGACGGTCGACCTCTTATTACTTTTAACGGCTGCTATTTGGGGCTTTGCCTTCGTTGCTCAACGCGTTGGCATGTCCCACATGGGGCCGTTTACTTTTAACGGGATCCGCTTCAGCCTGGGCGCGCTTTCCCTGGTGCCGATTCTGATCTGGCAACGTAGGAAGAATCCAGCTACAGCAGGATTCAGCCTGAAGACCTACGCTGTGCCGATTGGATTGACGGGCGCCGTTTTGTTTATCGCTTCATCACTGCAACAGGTCGGGTTAATGGGTTCAACTGCTGGCAAGGGCGGCTTTATTACCGGATTGTATGTGATCCTGGTGCCCTTGCTGGCTTTATTCTGGGGGCAGCGCACACATATCGCCCATTGGACCGGCGCGCTGCTGGCTGTGTTCGGGTTGTATCTGCTGTCATTCGAAGGTGGCTGGACGATCTCACCCTATGACCTGGTTCTCCTCGCGGGAGCTTTTATTTGGGCAGTGCATGTGCACCTGATTGCCAAATATGCCGACCCTGTGGGACCGGTGCGGCTGGCTTGCATGCAGTTTGCTGTTTGCGGGTTCCTGAGCCTGGCTGCCGCATTGTTTTTTGAGCCGATTACCATTAGCGAAATTCGCGACGGCTTATGGACGCTTCTGTATGGGTCATTTTTATCCGTTGGTCTGGCTTATACACTGCAGGTCATCGCGCAGCGAACTGCCAACCCAACCCATGCGGTCATCATCCTCAGCCTGGAGGGCGCTTTTGCCGCCCTGGGCGGTTGGCTGTTCCTCCATGAAGCGATGGCAGCACGCACTCTGCTCGGCGCTGGTTTGATATTAATCGGCACGCTCGTTTCACAGATTTTTGGGATAGAGCGCAAGACAACTCCTTAATGAAGTACCCAGGGGGAAGGGTAGAAACTTGGTATTAACGGCGCGTTGTGGTTAAAATTAGCTTGTTCGATTGGATCATTCCTTGCCCGACGATGATCTTAATTGTCTGGCAAAAATCGCTAAAACACTGCGGTTGCTCAGGATAGGAAACGACTTTGCATGCAAAAGCTTATTGACCAGGTCAGGTCCGTGTTAGGATTTGAGCTTTCAAACGAAAAAATCGCCCTGCTGAAAATCTACGAAAATGAGCTTTTAGAATGGAATCAGAAAGTTAATCTCACTGCGGTTAACGATCCTGAAGGCGTGCGGGTTAAACATTTTCTCGACTCGATGACGGTTCAGAAAGCCTGGGGCAAGCGCGTACCACCTGAACGGCTGATTGACGTGGGCACCGGCGCTGGCTTTCCCGGTCTGGTCCTGAAGGTGCTGTGGCCCAAAACCCGGGTTACGCTGGTTGAATCGGTGGGAAAGAAGGCGGAGTTTTGTCGCCACATTGTCCAGCGCCTCGGATTGGAACAGGTGACGATTTTGTCTGAACGCGCTGAGGTGGTCGGTCAGGACCCGGACCATCGCCAGACCTATGAACTGGCTGTGGCGCGTGCGGTAGCCCGCATGCCCATTCTGATGGAGTACCTGCTACCCCTGGTTCACCGAAACGGCAAGGTGCTGGCAATGAAAGGGGAAACTGCCCCGGTGGAAACTCACAGTGCCAGCCGGGCGATCCACCTGCTGGGGGGAAAGTTGCATAAACTGGTTCATATCGAGTTGCCAGGGGTTGTGGAGGAGCGCTTTATTGTGATCGTGGATAAAGTTGCCCAAACGCCCGATGAATATCCACGCCGTACCGGTATACCCTCTAAACGACCCATTCAGTGAGAAAAGCGGATCAATCCTGAATGGGGTAGACTTAAGGAATAATGGACGACCACATAAAAAGAAATAATGATAAATCAGAAGAAGTTGAACGCTGTTTAGCACTGATCCAGTCCCGGAATCCCCGCGACCGGTCATTTGCTGCCAAGCGCCTGGGGGAATTGAAGTCCAGGCCTGATATCCTGATGAAATTATTACAGGACCCCAATGGATTTGTTCGTTCTGCAGCAGCGGAAGCCCTTGGACGCTCAGTGGAATTGCCAGCGCCGGAGGTGATTTCACATTTATTGACCGCAATTGACGACCCGAATCATTATGTCTGTGCGGCAGCGGTCAATTCCCTGGGGCTACTGGGAGCCGCCCAGGCAATCGACCAGATCGAGGCATGTTTGGACGATGCAGAGCCGATTGTGGTGCAAGCAGCCATCCTGGCGATGGCGCGTATCGACCCCCAGCGGATTGAAAACCGATTGCTGGCGTTCTTACAATCAGATGAGTACCTGGTCCATCTGGCTGCGGTCAGGGTATGCGGGTGGCTACAACTGGATTTTTGCAGCGGTTTAATCTTGCAAGCATTGCAGGATTTGATGCAAACCAATGGCAAGCATGATCTCAAACTTCCCAAGCTTTACATTGAAGCCCTGACCCGGTTAAACGCCAGGGAAGCGATCCCCACCCTGGTTGGAATAGCTGAGCACGAAGTAGGGTTGCGAAGTGCAGCGGTGGAGGCTCTGGTAGATATGAATGCCGATGAGGCTGCAGCGATCCTTTCACCCTTGTTGAATGATCCCAGCTACAGCTTGCGTCGCAACCTGATTGAAATGATGATCAAGGCAGATTACACTGCAGCCTTGCCGCTGATTCGACCGTTGCTTAAAGACAAAGCCATCACTGTACGCGAAACAGCGCTGGCTGCGGTTTCAAAATGGGGTGATAAGGTCTCAATTGATGATGTGCGCGAGATTGCCTTCAGCGACCCCAACCCCTTTGTTCGCCCCCAGGCAGTGATTGCGCTCACCCGCCTTTTAGAGCAAGACGCGCTGGCGGATCTGGTTGACCTTTCGGAAGATCTTAACCTATATGTGAGGCGAGCGGTTGCGCAATGCCTTGCTGAGATTGATTTCCTGACCCCGGAAGGTAAAAAGGCATTGTTAAGTCTGGCTGAGGACCCGGAAACAGCAGATTTTGTAAAGGATGCGCTAAAAGCCCACGACCTGGACACGGTCCAGCCGCTGCCTGAAAAGGTCGTAGAAACGCGTGTCCCTGTGCCGAAGGCGTTAAGTGAAGAGGCTCACAAGTTGCTGGTTTCCCTTGAGTCCTGGCAGAACGCTTTGCCCTCGCTACAAAAGGATTTTGACCTGGGCGAACTGGCTGAGGTGGATCGGGCGCTTTCGACTTTGATTTTATATCTACGCGAAACACTGAACGGGGATTGGGGCGCGTAATCCACACCCCGTGATTACGATCGAAGTGAAGCAAGCGCAGCGGCCTGGCTTTTTTTTAAAACGTCAAAAGCTCAAGCCGCTGCGGTGTTGTTTTTAAATCGGGCCTTGAATCAGGGGGTCGGCGTTTCCGTTGCTGTCGCGGTTGGAATTGGCGTTGGCACAATATTGACCGGGATAATCAGAATGTCGCCGACGAAAATGTCAGTCTCTTCTTCCATTTGTTTGAGATCATGTTCCCGCCGATAGCGATTGGTTTCTTGCATGATACGACTAACTTCGCTATGAAACTGCGTGGCTAAAACAAACAGACTGTCGCCAGGGCGTACACGATACTCAATCAACGTGCCGGGAGGGGTGTCATCCGGGAGGGGCGTGGGTGTGGGCAATTGCTGACCAGGTGCCGGGATCAGGATGGTTTGCCCAGGGTAGATCAAACAACGGCAGTCCAGGTTGTTCAACACCAACAGAACTTCAACGTCCACTTCAAAGTTTTCAGCGATGGTTGTACAGTTATCTAATTCCTGTACCTCGTATTCAATAGGACCCGAAGGAGTATTGGTCAATGTCGGCGTGGGGGTATTGGTGATCGTCGGTGTTAGGGTGAAGGTCGCCGTGGGAGTGACGGGCGTTGGCGTTGGCGTCTCTGTAGACGTTGGCGTGGGTGAGTTCAAAAACGAGGGCTTTAATCCAGACCCACCGCCGATTAGGTAGACCACCAGCAGAACAATACCGACGACCACCAGAAGAATTGCCAGTCCACCAAGGATGTAAGGTCCCATCTTCTGTTTTTTCCGATAAGATGAAATCACGTTTTTCGCATCTTTTTTGCTCATAAGATTTCCTCTTTTTCTATATCAATCCGGAAAATATGCCGGAAAGCCCCGAATCCATCAAAAATTCTAATTCCATTTTATCCGATTATCAAATTTTGGTCGAGTCAACACGTTTTGGAAAGTTTGTTTGTCAAAGCGGCGTGACCAACAACAGCATGTCAAAAGGCATGGTTCATGCAGGCAGGTTTGACCTTCTGCATTCAAGGATGCGCTTCATAAACTGACCGGTGTAGGAATGCTCCATTTCACAGATTTCTTCAGGTTCGCCCACGGCAATGATCTCGCCGCCAGCATCACCACCTTCGGGACCCAGATCGATGATCCAGTCCGACACCTTGATGATATCCAGGTTATGCTCAATGATCACCACGGTATTACCTTCGTCCACCAGGCGCTGCAAAACATCGATTAATCGGTGCACATCGGCCGCGTGCAGGCCCACCGATGGCTCATCCAGAACATACAGGGTGCTGCCGGTGGACCGGCGTGAGAGCTCCTTGGAAAGCTTGACACGTTGTGCCTCTCCTCCTGAGAGCGTGGTACCCGATTGACCCAGCCGGATATAACCCAGCCCCACATCCTGCAAGGTCTCCAATCGACGGATAATCTTGGGGAAGGCTTGGAAAAATTCGATAGCGGCATCGATGGTCATATCCAGTACATCGGCGATGCTCTTTCCTTTGAACAGGATTTGCAGCGTCTCACGGTTGTAACGCGAGCCGTGACACACATCACAGGGCACGTAAATGTCGGGCAAAAATTGCATTTCGATCTTCAACTGTCCCTGACCGGCACAGGCTTCGCAGCGTCCCCCCTTGACATTAAAGCTGAAACGTCCCTTTTTATAGCCGCGCATTTTGCTTTCGGGCAATTCGGCGAACAGATCGCGAATGGCATCGAACAAACCGGTGTAGGTACCGGGGTTAGAGCGCGGTGTGCGACCGATTGGCGATTGGTCGATATTGATGACCTTGTCAACGTGCTCAAGCCCTTCGATAAAATCATATTCACCGGGTGTCGTATGGGCGCCATGGAGTTGACGGACCAGGCTGCGATAGAGGGTGTCGATCAACAACGAAGATTTTCCCGATCCGGAAACGCCGGTCACACAGATAAACTTGCCCAGAGGTAAATCAAGGGTGACATTTTTCAGATTATTCACCCGGGCACCATGCAGACGCAGGTGTGCACCGTTGCCGGTACGGCGCTTGTCAGGAACGGGGACGTACATCCTGCCGGAGAGGTAGGCGCCCGTGATCGATTCGGGATGGTTGATGATCGTATCCGGGGGACCTTCAGCAACAACCTCGCCGCCCATGTCGCCAGCACCAGGACCCAGGTCGACGATCCAGTCTGCCCTGCGGATGGTTTCGTCATCGTGTTCGACCACCAGGACGGTATTGCCCAGATCGCGCATCCCTTCCAGTGTGGTCAGCAGGCGGTCGTTGTCACGCGGGTGCAGACCGATGGAGGGCTCATCCAGCACATATAGAACGCCCATCAGCCGCGAACCCACCTGGGTGGCCAGCCGGATGCGCTGTGCCTCCCCACCCGACAGGGAACCGGCTGAGCGCTGCAGAGTCAGGTAGTCCAGCCCGACGTTAACCAAGAAGCCCAGCCGGCTTTCAATCTCTTTAAGAATGCGGTCGGCAATCAAGCGTTCGCGCGCACTCAGGGGAGAATTGTCACTTGCCAGGTTCCGGATCCATTCCAGGCTGTGTTTTACCGGCCATGCGGTAACTTCCACGATATTAAACCCGTCAATGGTCACTGCCAGTACTTCTGGTCGTAAACGGTTACCCTGGCAGGTTGGGCAGGGTTTGCCACTCATGAATTCGCCAATCCTGCTGCGCACATATTCGGAATTTGTCTCGCGGTAGCGGCGTTCAATATTGTTGATCACACCCTCAAAGGATGCTTTGAAGGTACTCTGGCGACCGTTGCGCCCGGTAAAGGACACGGTCAGCTCTTTACCGCCGGAACCATAGAAAAGGATGTTCAGCTTTTCATCGGGGATGGTGGACACCGGCGCTTCCAGGTCGATGCGATAATGATTTGCAACGGCTTCCAGCATCTGCCAGTAATAACCGCCGTTTTCTTTGGGACCATGCCAGGAATCATCCGCAATGGCTCCATCAATCAACGCCACAGAGCGGTCGGGGATCAGCAGATCAGGGTCGATTTCCTGACGACTGCCAAGTCCCTGGCAGGTTGGGCAGGCGCCATGGGGGGTGTTAAAGGAAAAGGTGCGCGGTTCGATCTCGGTGATTACACTGCCGTGCTCCGGGCAAGCCAGGTGCTCTGAATACTGGATATCCTGTTCCATCCCTTCTGAGAGGATTTGCACAGTGACGTAACCATCGCCGAATTTGAGGGCTGTCTCAACAGAATCGGTCAGGCGCGAGCGGGATGCTTTGGCGTCTTCAGGATCCTCGTGAGCATGCAGGATCACCCGGTCTACCACAGCTTCGATGGTATGTTTTTTATAGCGTTCGAGGTTGATTTCATCATCCAGGGAACGGATTTCGCCATCGACACGGGCGCGTACGAAGCCAGCCTTACGGATCTCATCAAAGACAGCCTGGTAAGTGCCCTTGCGCTCGCGCACCAGGGGCGCCAGAATCTGCAGGCGGCTACCCTCGGGCAAGGCTTCGATCGCCTCGACAATCTCCTGAGCGGATTGTTTCTGCACCACCCGTCCGCAGATCGGGCAGTGGGGAATACCCACGCGAGCATATAAAAGGCGCAGGTAATCGTAGATCTCGGTCACCGTGCCCACCGTAGAGCGGGGATTGTGCGAGGTGGATTTTTGATCGATAGAAACTGCGGGGGAAAGCCCTTCAATGGATTCCACATCGGGTTTGCGCATCTGACCCAAAAACTGGCGAGCATAAGCCGACAGGGATTCGACATAGCGCCGCTGTCCTTCAGCAAAGATCGTGTCAAACGCCAGGGAACTCTTCCCGGAACCGGAGAGTCCGGTGATCACCACCAGCTTATCGCGGGGGATCTCCACGGTGATGTTTTTCAGGTTGTGTTCGCGTGCTCCGACCACACGCAAACTATCACGAGCTGTCATCATCTTATTTTCACTCATTCAATCTATGATAGCACAAATGTTTCAGTAAATACGTCAAACGCGCAATTTAGTATTATACCCCCGTGGGGTTCCGCCTGCATACCGCACGGCTTTCACCCAGGTTTGCTGAGCTGATGCAGATTCACCACAGCATAAAGTTGATCAACACCGGGGATGAATACCCGATTTTTTATATTCAGTCCATCACTCATCCGCAGGGCTCACCCCCATATCCTCCGGCTGAATAGTCAAACCGCGGAAGTTTTCAAAGGTCAGGTCGTTGAAGGTAAAGCCCCTCTTTGAGCGGGCGATCTCAAACAAGCCCAGGTAATTGGTGGTAATGCCCCTCGACCAGTCCAAGCCCAACAGCAGCGCCACGCCTGCGATCAAAGCGTTGGTCGGCCCCTCAATTTCGAGATAATTCCCAAGGGGCAGCTCATCCAGCACGACCTCCACATCCCCCAACCGATAAATGCGCCGGTACTTCTCGTAGGACACCACCACCTGGTAACCCAGCGCTTCAAACAGCCTGCGCGCCACGGCGAAATCATCCACGGTAAATTCAAGTTCAGTGCGGGCAATGACTCCCCCTTCAACGTGAGCATTTCCTTTAAACGTCACCCGGGCACAGTCATCCTGACGCAAGCGCAGGAGGCGTCCGCTTTTATGCAGCTCGTGGAAGGCGGTGTCAAAACGCAGGTTGAGCTCAAATGTGCGCTGACGGACCAGGTCGGCGCCGCCTGCTTGCAGGCGTTCCGCCATCGCCTCCAAATCTTGGATATAGAATTTAACTTCGCGTTCCTGGTCTGACATCATCCACCTCCCGTATTGTCGTGTTTACGGTTAAAAAAACCGCTGCTTTGTGCTGAGCGCAGCCCCCAAAACACCAACCCGACCCAGGCAATGGTTAAGAGCAGCATCAAAGGCCAGTTTCGATGGGCGCCAGGGTCCCGCCAGAGCAAAATGCGCTCCAGCCAGTAGAGCACCGGGTAGAGTGCAGCGGCAGGCTGCAGGGCAAGCGGCGCCCAATGAGAGCGAAAGGTCAGCGCCCACAGAACGGGCAACCCCAACAATCCCCATGCGAGGCCGGCCAGCAGCAAATAGGCATGAATGCCCGGGCCGACCAGGCTCACGATCAGCTCCCGTCTCGCCAGGGCACCGAAAAAGCGCAACCAGCCCAACACAGTCCACAGGGCAAAAACCAACCCGATCAGGATGAGCGGCAAGGAACGCTTTGGTCGCCGGTAACGGTCGGGGGAATGCGGTGTGGGTTGAAGTTCTGGCATGGGTTGATTATAAACCGGGTCCATCCTCAGGGTCCGAGCTTTCGGGATATTCAATATCCGCCAGGTAGCCCAACCGTGCCAGGGCTGCCGCCACCTTTTCTTGTGTGCCCGGGTTGAGGATCACGCTGGTGGGACCGAGGGAATCGCCCAGAAAACGCCCAGCAGGAGACTCGCGCAGCAACTGGAGGATGCGAGGTGCTTCCACCCGCAAAATCACTGCAGGCTGAATGTGTGCCTGACCGCCCTTTTTATACCACTGGCGCAAAGCAGTCACCAGGTTGGGCGGCGTGGATTCCGCATACTTGTGCAGCAGTATTTCCAAGTGGGTGATTTTTAGCCCCTGTTTGGATGCAGTTCCCAGGGAGGCCGGGGTCATCTGGTAGATGTATTCTGTTTCGTTTTCATCGATCCACAGGCAAAACCGAGCTAACTGGTAGCGTGCCAGGCGAAGGGTATGGACACTGGCAGCCAGCCTGCCATCTGAAAAGACGCTCACGGGCTGATCTTCATCAGCCAATTGGGTCACCGGCAGCCCCAAAAGGAGCTGCTCTGCCCAGGCAGAAAATCGAAACGCCGTTGCCGGCTGCCCTTCAGCAGGTGCCGCCAGGTCCATCATTCCAAGCCAGTGTAACGGTCCGGTGATCAGGTAGCGCAGCAGGGCGCCATCCACCCGGTCCCAATGCTGGATGCCGTTCAGAGGCTCGCCGCTGTGGGCATCGCGGATCAACCAGGTGTCAAAATCTCCTGCTGGTCGCTGGAAATCTGGCGCTCGCTTAAAGACCTCCTGAACAAAGGATTCCAGGTGCCACCAGATGCCCTCAGGTAGCTCGCTGAGCAAGGCAAGCAGGCGCTCGCGGGTGCTGACGGGATCATTTTGCCAGGCGCCTTCACAGATCAGGCTGGGCACCAGGCGCAGTTCGTTAAACAGGTGCGAGGTGCGCCAGCCCCGCACCAGCCAGCTCAGAGCCTCCGCCCGGGGCATTTCGAGGAAGGGACGTGCGTCTTCAGCGACAGGTTGTTCTTCTGAGGTGATTAATTTCACAGCTCCCAGCAGGGCGTGAACCACATGCAGCGGAGGGCGCCAGGTCTTCACAGCGGGGGAGCGTTGCGGGTCGCCCAGGCGCAGGGCAGCCAGTAATGTACAGGTGTGATCCAGGATGCGGTCTGTGACCGGTAGGATGTGCGAGGTTTCACCCGGAGAGGCAGCTCTGCCCGGGGGTCCGGACTTTGTCTGCTTAACGGGCGGTATCAGGGTGAGTAAGTCATCGGGAATATAGGCACATTCCTGAAGTTCCCCGCCCCGTCGGAGAAAATCGCGCCCGATCAGGGCGCGGTACCACAGGATTTCAGCCGGGGAGATCGGGTCAAGAAATGGTTTTTCACGGTCACGCCTGCCAGGTCCAACCTCGCGCAGGGGACCAAATTCCTGGTTGAAGCGCGCCCAGGGCAGCCAACCACCTTCTGCGACCAGGGTATTCAACGCTCGGCGGGCATTCCCTGGCAGAGATTCGATGATCTCAATCACCAGGGTCGGGTCCAGCATGGCACGGATCAACGGTGACAGGGCAAGGCGGATGTCACGCACTGTCAGTTCCACGCCCCATAATTCAGCGACGATCTCAAGAAAACCGAGGTCCTGTGTGCCCAGGCGATGTTTTAAATCCGGCATGGTATTTAGAGTATACATCAATTTAATTACTGCGTTGATGGGAAGAAGGTCGGTGAACGGTGAACTCTGAAAGGAGACAGAGGACGGACGAAAACGTTGTGTTCATCACCCCCGCTTTGGAGACCCCGCGCGTTTGATTGGGTTTTTCTCGTTATTCTGCTGTCTTCCCCCCGTGATACAATAAACGCCATGCAAACGAACACACTGTCCAACAAGCCGATCGGCATTTTCGATTCCGGGGTCGGAGGGCTGTCAATCCTGCGCGCTATGCGGAAATTTCTGCCTGCAGAGCACATCCTTTACACGGCTGACCAGGCGCATATCCCTTACGGCCCTCGCCAAAGGGAGGACATCCGGGACTTTGCCTTTGGCATCACGGAGTTTTTGTTGGATCGCGGTGCTAAGCTGATCGTAGTGGCTTGCAACACCGCCTCCGCAGTGGCGCTGCATGATCTGCGTGCGCGTTACCCTGAAATCCCCTTTGTGGGTATGGAACCGGCGGTCAAGCCTGCTGCCGCACAGAGTCAAACCGGGCGAGTGGGCGTGCTGGCTACTCCCACAACCTTTGCCGGTGAGATGTACCATGCCCTGGTGAACCGCTTCGCACAGGGCATTCAGATCTATCAAAATACCTGTCCCGGCCTGGTTGAGCAAATTGAACGGGGCGAGCTGGAGGCTCCTGCCACCCGCGCCATTTTGGAAGCAGCGCTGCAACCCATGCTGGCAGAAAATGTTGATACGATCGTGCTGGGCTGCACGCACTACCCTTTTGTGATTCCCCTGATCCAGGACATCACCGGTCCGGATGTGCACACCATTGATCCCGCACCAGCCATCGCCCGGCAAACTCAGCGTTTGCTAGACGAACATGGCTGGCTCAACACTTCACAAGCGCCAGGCAGGTTGCAATTCTTCACCAGCGGGGAATCCGCCAGCCTGGAGGCGCTGCTATTACCCCTTCTGGGCGAAACCGGGATTGTGACACCCGTGGTGTGGGAAAATTCAACGCTGAAGGCTGTCCATCGGTCTTAATCTTCACGGATAATGGCTGACCCTGTAGACCCATCCTGCCAGATTTTCAGGAGCGAGGGTCGCCACCTCGGTCTGACGGCGAGCTGGGTCAAATTAGCCGCGTACCATCGGTTGAGGAAAGTGGCACCCCTGTCAACATCGTGGATATTGCGCGATATCGGGCAGCTATCGATTAATAAAGAGGGGGAAGATATAGCTGAATACAGGCGGAGGCGGCAGCCGTTCGCCAAAATAGATCACCATTGCAAAGTCCTGATCCAGGTCGCCGCCAAAATTAGGAACACCGTCAGCGCTGATATTCGCCGCTGTGACTGTCAGGGTGTAGGTACCGGCTGGCAGGGAGCCCAGGAAGATGCCCTCGGTGTTGTTTTTGTCATCCGGCGTCCCGCCGGGGATGGAAAGGCCATCATCACCAAAGTTGTTGCCATAGTAGGTCTGCCCATCAATCTCGATAGACAAATCCAGATCATTAACCCATGCCGGGGTCGTGCCGCCCAAACCGTGCCCGGGGGCATCGCACCATGCCAGCATCGCGCGTAAAATATCCGCGGGCTTCTTGAGGGTAATCTCCACCGTCCAGGTCTGCCCGCTTTCCGTAAAGACATACTCCTGGTCAAAATATAGCACCTCGTCCGGGGGGTTGAGGACCGCAGCGAGGTTCAGACGCCCCCAGCCCTGTTTGGAGTCAAAGGGGTGACCCAGCACCCTGCCGTTTGCGTCAAGATGTCCTGCCAGGTCATAGGCTACAGGCAGGAATGCAGCTTTAACCAGTGCAGGGCTGGGATCGGAACCGAACTGCTCCCGATACTTCTCAAAAAACAGTGCTGCAGCACCGCTGACGTGGGGGGCGGACATACTGGTACCACATATCATGCCATATCCGGAGCTTAACACGCTCGAATCCACGTAGCAGCCCGGGGCGACCATCAGGGGCAGGTTGCGTCCATCCAGGGCTGGCCCGTAGGCACTGTTTATCGACAGGTTATTGATCTCCAGGTTCTGGCTTCCGGTTGAGTACTGCATCTGCGTAGACCCCACGCTGAAGACGTTCTTGGCTTCATCCGGTGTTCCTTGTGAAGAGGTGCCGCCGTTTCCATTCATGATCGAAAGCACGTAGGTCAGGGGCTGGTTGCCCGGCTGTTCTGGGTCAGCATCGCGCACACCGACATCGACCAGGCGTGTGTCCGCATCGTAGCCCACAGGCCTGCTTCCAGGTCCCCAACTATTATTGGAGATCACCGCGTCATTACGATAGGACTGTGTCATCAGGGTTAACATGCCGCCCGGAGCGTAGTAAGTGGGCGCATACAATTGTTCCACCAGCATAGCACCAGGCGCCATCCCCAAGCCGCGCAGAAAACCGTTGCTGTCCATCACCGCAGAGGAACCATCCCCGGCCATAATACCGGCAGTGTGGGTGCCGTGATGACTGGCAGCATCATCCCCACAGGTAAAGCCACTGCAGGGCAGCACACGGCTGACCAGGTCCGGATGCTCCTGGTCAACGCCGCTGTCCACGTTGGCCATCACCACGCCCGCACCGGAAAGCCCCACCCGCCCTAACCATGACAGGTAGCCAGGATAAGCACGGTTATTGCTGAAGACATTGCCGGCATTGACCTGGTTGCTCATCTCGCCGCGGTCGCCGCCATCGGTAGACACGGGTTGCAGGGTGTACACACCCGGCAGCGCTGCAACTGCGGGCAGTTGGGTCCCGGGCAGGATTACGGTGACCAGGTCAAAAACCGGGTCCAGGCCCGATTGTGCCTCTATCTGCGTCCCGCCCAGGGCTGCGATTGCCTGCAAAGTCTCTTCCAGCCCGGCTGCGGGGTGGATCAGAATACGCACCCGCACGTGTTCATCCGTTTGGGTGCGGTACATGGGCAACAATGCATACGCTGGCAAGTAGTCACCTGTCCAGCGGAGGAAGTCTTGTTGGGTTTGCGCATCCAGCGCATCCGCCGTCCCCCACACCACATAGGTAAAGGGGTGAATGTACTGTACGATCTCCAGCCCAGACGCCTCAAGCTCCAACAGCCAACGACTCTTGGTCGGTCCATAGAATTGCATCAGGTGCAGACGGGGTTTACCTGGGTCGGCAAGGACGCTCAACTCCGGGCTAACGCGCGGCGGTGAGAGCAGGGGGTCAAAGGTCTCCCCGCCCAGGGTGAGCGCGTAGGGATTGGGGTAAACCTGAAACGCGTCAGCGTCGGACTCGAGCGCAACCAGTTCAGCGGGGGAGACCAGCGCCCAGGTGAAGGCGCCGTAATCGATCACCAGCTCGTCCGCAATTCCAGAGCGCGCCCAGAGTTCCTGTCCAGCAACTGGAACCCGCACTGCCACCAGGGACGCCTGGGCTTCAGCGCTCGGGACCAGGGGAGCCAGTAAGAGAATTAACAAAGCTGAAAGAAAGCTCAGGATGAACCTGCGAGTCATGAAATCTCCAAGCTTATTCGGTCATCACTGCTTAATCATACATGGATAAGAAAAATGTGACAACAGGGGCAGGTAACGAGTAGAGCTTAGAACGGAATGCAACTCCAGTACACGGGGTCGCCACCCACCTTTCACTGCGCTGAGATTGCGCTTCCAAACACGTTTCCGTGTATCTAAAATATTCAATAATTTAACTTTTCTTCAAGCTCAGCCCACTCTCCCAGCAGCGCGTCCACTTGCTGTTGAACATTCACGTAATGTTCGCCCAAAAGGTGGACTTCGGTCGGGTCAGCGGGTGGTGTTTCCAGGGACTTAGCCAGTCGGGATTGCTCGTGCTCCAGGGCATGAAGCTGTGCCTCAATTTCTGCAATCCGGGCATGGATCTGCTTGCGGGCAAATTTTGACAGCGGCTTGACCCGAGCCTGACCCTCTACCGCCGTTGTGGATGCAGAGCTGGCTTTGGGCACTCCGTCCTGGCTTGGAAGCGTTCCTGCTTCCTGCAGTTTGAGCTTATGCGCCTTAAATTGCGTATAAGAACCCTGAAACACCTGCAGGGTTTGCCCCTGGGGTTCAACCTCCCAGATCTGCGAAGCCAGCGAGTCAATCAGGTAGCGGTCATGGGAAACCAGCATGATCGTTCCAGAAAAGTCTGACAGCACCGATTCAAGTACCTCCTGGGTGGGCAAATCCAGGTGGTTGGTGGGCTCATCCAGCAGCAGCAGATTCGCATCCGAAAGTGAAAGCTTGGCCAGTGCCAGCCGACCGCGTTCCCCGCCGGAAAGGGTCTCAACTTTGCGAAAGACGTCGTCGCCGGTAAACAGGAAGCGAGCCAGGTAATTGCGCACCTCGGCTGGAAGAAGATTCGGCGTCAGCGCTTCGATTTCCTGCATGAGGGTTCTGTTGGGGTCCAATTCTTCGTGCGCCTGGGCAAAATAACCAATCACCAGGCTGGCGCCGAGCTGAACCTTGCCAGAGTAGGGCGGAGTCTTTTCCAGGATGGTTTTAAGGAAGGTCGTTTTCCCTGCCCCGTTGGGTCCAATGATCGCAGCGCATTCCTGACGCTGTAAAATCAGGTCCGGGCAATCAAACAGGGGCTGACCCTCATCATGATAACCGATCTGCAAGTTGTGCGTGCGCAGCACCAGATTCCCCGAACGCCCCTGAGTTTTTAAGTTGATATGCATGCGGCGCGGTTCTTTAGGCGGCGGGGCTAAACGGGCATCCTCCAGCAAACGCTCCAGGCGGCGTCGACGACCCTTTGCCTGGCTGGTATTTTGCCCGGCGATATTCCGCCGGATGAATTCTTGCTCTTTTTCAATGAAAGCGGTCTGCGCTTCGTATTCCGCCAGGCGACGGGTATAACGCTCTTCGCGCTGTGCCAGGTATGCCGAGTAGTTGCCGCGGTAAATCTCCAAACTGGGCGTCATTTCCCAGATTGTGTTGGCTACCTGGTCCAGGAAATAGCGGTCATGAGATACCACCACCAGGGCGCCTTCCCAATCCTTAAGGAAAGATTCCAGCCACTCCACAGACTGGATGTCGAGGTGATTGGTCGGTTCGTCCAGGATCATCACATCTGGGTTCTCTAACAGGATCGTAGCCAGCAGCGCCCGCGTCCGCTGCCCGCCCGAAAGCTGGCCAAGCGGGCGGTGATAATCTCTTTCATCAAAACCCAGCCCGGAAAGGATCTGCTTGATGTGCACCTCGTAGGTATAGCCGCCGCGCTGCTCAAAAGCCTGTTCCAGGTTTCCGTAGCGGGTCAGAGCGTCTTCAGCCAGCTCGGGGTCAGCCATGGCTGCCACACAGGTTTCTAATTCATCTTGCAGGGTGAGAAGATCCTCAAACACCGCCAGGCAGTGCGTCCAGAGGGTGCCCTCTTTACTCAGGGTGGCGACCTGCGGCAGGTACCCGATTACCAGGTCTCTGGCATGCTGAACTGAGCCAGCGCTGGGAAAGTCCTCCCCGACCAGGATGCGCAGAAGAGTGGTCTTGCCCACGCCGTTGGCTCCTACGATGGCGATCCGTGCCCCGTGTGGGATGGAAAGCGAAATCCCTTCAAAAATATCATCGGGACCGAAGGATTTTGCCAGGTCAGAAGCGATGATCAGTGACATAGCCAAAGTATACCATTTTGAGCTCCCGGTAAACCAGCCGGGTAGCAGAGGATACGGGTCATCCTTCTGGCTCAGCTTTGCATGGTAAAATTTTATTTATGAAACGCAACTATCAGCGCGGCCTGGTGTGGCTTGGATTGGTCATCTCAGCCGTGTTTTTATACCTGGCATTTAGAAAGATCAATTACAGCGATCTGTGGCACACCCTGAAGCAAACTCGAATGCTGTGGCTGGCGCCGGGACTGGCAATTTATTTTGGGGGAATGCTGGTGCGTGCCTGGCGCTGGCAGGTCCTGCTTAAACCCCTTAAAAAGGTATCGATTGGAAATGTGTTCCAGATCCTGATGATCGGTTTCATGGGCAATAACGTCTTCCCACTGAGGATGGGCGAAGTTCTGCGTGCGGTGGTCCTCAAACGGCGTGCTGATGTGGCAATTTCGGGCAGCCTGGCGACCATTGTGGTTGAAAAAATCTTTGATGCGGTGGTTGTGATCGGGTTTGTACTGCTCAACCTGGGTCAGTTGGCACGGCTGCCTGGCGGGATGGCGCTGACGCAAATCAGCGGACTGGCAGCCTGGTCTGCGGTGATTTTCCTGGTGGGATTGGCGCTCTTTGTGGCGATTGCCATGTTCCCCCAGCCTGCCCAGCGCCTGTTGCACGGGATCATCGCCAAAATCATCCCGGAACGCTGGCGCAACCCGCTATACAACATCATCGACAAATTCCTTGATGGATTGATGAGTCTTCGCTCGCCCGCGAACGCCCTGATGATCCTGCTGACCTCCATCCTGGTATGGTTGCTGGAAACCGGGCTGTATTGGGGGGTGAGCCGCGCCCTTAACCTGCACCTCACCTTCAACCAATTGCTGCTGCTGAACGGCGTGGTCAACATGGTTTTATTGATCCCGGCAGCGCCGGGCGGCCTGGGCACCTTTGACGCAGCCGGTCGAACCGTACTGGAGGCATACGGCATCCCTGCTGAGCCCGCTCTGGGTTACACGCTGGTTCTGCGGATTGCTATCTGGCTGCCCATTACTCTGCTGGGAACCCTCTATTTTGTCCGCGAGGGGTTAACGTGGACTCTTGATATCAGCAAAATGCAAGCCCAGGCCGAAACCCTGGATTCCAGTGATTAGAAAGGTTGAAAAGATGCATGTACGGCAGGACAATATAGCGGTCATCGGCGGGGGGATTGGCGGGCTGTCTGCCGCTTACGACCTGGTCAGGGCTGGTAAGCGGGTGACACTGTTTGAAGCCGCCGATGCTGTCGGCGGGCTGGCAGCAGGCTTTAAAGAACCGCACTGGGATTGGAGCGTGGAGCGATATTATCACCACTGGTTCCAATCTGACCAACACATGCTGGGCTTGATCGATGAACTGGGCTGGATGGACCAGGTGCTGTTTCCACGACCGGTGACGGTGATGTATCACCAGGGGAAGTTCTATCCCTTCGATTCGATCCTCGCCGCTCTACGCTATCCCGGCCTCGGTTGGGGGATCAACAAAGTGCGCTTCGGGCTGGTCGGTCTGTACCTGCGGCTGACCAACAACTGGCAGGCGCTTGAGAAGACGACCGTCGATGCCTGGATGCGAAAATGGGCTGGTGATAAAGTCTATACGACCATGTGGGAACCCATGATGATCGGCAAGTTCGGGGAAGAATATGCCAGCGTGGTCAACATGGCCTGGTTTTGGGCGCGCCTGCACGCTCGTACCACCCGCCTGGGCACCTTCACGGGCGGATTTCAAGTCTTTTGTGATCGCCTGGCGGATCACCTGCGCGCTTTAGGTGTGGGGATTCACTTAAATACACCCGTGAGCGCCATCAATCCTCGTGGTGAGGGCCAGCTGTCTGTTTCGCTGGAAGATGGCAGCAACTCTACCTTCGACCAGGTTCTGTTCACAACTTCGCCAGGGTTGCTGGCGCGGCTGGCGCCGGATCTCCCCCGGGATTACCTGGCAGGTCTCCTGTCACTTAAAAGCATGGGTGCGGTGGTGATGACGCTCTCCCTTAAGCATCAACTTTCGAAAGAAGGCTATTACTGGTTCAACCTTCCAAAAAGCTCCGGTTTCCCTTTCCTCTCATTGGTGGAACATACCAACTACCTTTCGCCGGCGTATTTCGGCGGCGATCACATCGTCTATGTCGGCGACTACCTTCCGGTCGACCATGAATACTTTCAGCTTTCGCAAACCGAACTGGAAGCCAGGTTCATCCCCCAGTTAGCCCACTTCAACCCGGATTTTTCACCGGATTGGGTCAAGCGCACCTGGCTCTCGCGCACCCGGTATGCCCAGCCAGTGCCCCTGGTGAATCACTCGAAGAATATTCCTGCGATCCGCACTCCCATACAGGGCTTATATTTTGCCAGCATGAGCCAGGTTTATCCCTGGGACCGGGGCACAAACTTCGCGGTCGAGATCGGTCGGCGCGCGGCAAGGATGATGATTGCGGATAAAAGCCCTTGATTCCATTTTCCGCGTTTCGATTTCGAACAAATGAGCATTTGTTACAAGCATCATTTTTTATGCTCCCTTGATTTATGGGCATACAGCCTGTTTTCTGCCTCATAACCCCCACAAGTGGGGGGCGATCTCTTGGGGCTCCCTACAAAAGGGGTCCATTGCTACGCGAAGTGATGCATTTAATACTGACCACATAAATCAGACTTTTTAAGGTTTCAGTGTCTTAAAGATTCTGATATTTTTAGCAAGATTAGTGCGTATTTTAATGAGCATCGCCCTATTACCAGTTAGAATTAGAGAGCCACTAAAAACAGGAACAGGTTTTCTCGAACCGACAGGATCAATCGGTTGGGGTGGATTTACAGTCAATGAACTCTTTTCCGCAGTGGTATTTTTTATCAAAGCGCATTGTGAATTCTTTATGTTGATCACATTGCGTTGGAGAGGAATTATCTATGAATGCAGAACATGCCTGGCAGGCAACGGTTGGTCAGCTTCAGCATGATATGTCAAAGGCAGCTTTTGATACCTGGGTTAGCAGTGCAGAATTAATCGCCTATAACCGGGACGAAGGCTGCGTGGAAATTGGCGTTAAGAACGCGTATGCCCGTGATTGGCTTGAGAACCGATTGAGCACCACCATTGCCCGGTTGATGACAGGTATGTTAGGTCAGCCGGTTATCCCACGATTTAAAGTCTGGAGCGCAACAAAATCGACCACCGATACGGCCGCGCCTGTGGTTGAAATCGTTTCGCAAGCTCCCCCACAGGAAAGCCCCAACATCAACAGTCGCTACCGTTTTGATAATTTCGTAGTTGGCGCTGATAACCGCCTGGCACATGCCGCCTGCATGGCGGTGGCAGAAAACCCGGCGCGAGCTTACAACCCCCTGTTCCTCTACGGGGGTGTGGGCTTGGGTAAGACCCACCTGCTGCACGCCATCGGGAATGCATGCTTGCCCGAAGGATTGAACGTGCTGTATGTTTCCTCAGAGGAATTCACCAACGATCTGATCAACGCCATCCGCACCCACACCACGGCTGCTTTCAGAGAAAAATACCGCCAGGTGGACGTGCTGCTGATTGATGACATCCAGTTCATCGCCGGTAAGGAATCCACCCAGGAAGAATTTTTTCACACCTTCAACACCCTGCACGGTCAGAATAAACAAATTGTGATCTCATCAGACCGTTCGCCTAAATCGCTATCAACGCTGGAAGAGCGTTTGCGTTCCCGCTTTGAATGGGGTTTGACAGCCGATATCCAGCCGCCCGATGTTGAGACCCGGCTGGCCATCCTGCGCACGAAAGCTGAACGCGCCGGGCGTGACGTCCAGGCGGATATCCTGGAGATGATCGCCCGTAAGGTGCAATCCAATATCCGCGAGCTGGAAGGCGCACTCAACCGGGTGCTGGCCTTCTCGGATCTGAGCGGCATCCCGTTGACGCTGGACCTGGCGCACCAGGCACTGGCTGATTTCCTGCCCCAGGGCGCCGACTTAAAGCCCGATGATGTACTGGCGGCTGTTTCCGCTGCGTTTGGCATCTCGAATGAGCGCTTGCTGGGCCGCGAGCGCACGCGGGAGGTCGCCCTGCCGCGCCAGGTGGCGATGTACTTACTGCGCGAGGAAGGCGGGGTGTCGCTGCCCCAAATCGGGGAATACGTGGGCGGGCGCGATCACACCACGGTAATTTACGCCTGCGAGAAGGTCACCGATTTGATGGAGACCGACGACCGTTTCCGGCGCCAGATATTGACTCTGCGCGAACAGCTCTACGGTCACGCCAGCGTGATGGTGTAGTTTTTTGGATGATTTTTGTTCTGCACAATACAAGGCTGGGTCTGAACAGGTTGAAACACATTTTTTCAGCTACCCGAACTTAAACACCCCACGAGATTGCTTTTCTAACCGTCTATAACCCCTCACCGCGGATCAACACCCAGACAGTTTTGATCGTGATGTAAACATCCAACCAGATCGACCAGTTGCTGATGTAGTACTCATCCAGTTGCAGCCGTTCTTGAAATGAGGTGGCATTGCGTCCCATCACCTGCCACCAGCCGGTAATGCCCGGCCTTACCTTCAAGATCACCCTGGCGGACGCGCCCATGACCGGCAGCTCTTGCGGCAGGTAACTGCGCGGCCCGATTAAATTCATGTCTCCTTTGAGCACATTGATGAACTGGGGCAGTTCATCCAGGCTGTAACGGCGTAAAAATTTTCCCACCCGGGTCACCCGCGGGTCGTTGACCAATTTATGGTAGGTTTGATATTCCTGTTTAGCTTCCGGATCAGCATCCAGGACTTCCTGGAGTTTCCCCTCTGCGTCTTCAAACATGGTGCGAAATTTATAGCTGTCAAAAAGCTCGCCGTTTTGTCCCAGGCGTTTTTGAGTGTAAAGGATGGGACCTTTGGAGTCCAGCCGTACCAGCAGGGCCAGCAGCAAAAAGATCGGCCAGGTCACCAGCAGCAACAGGATCGTCAGGATCATATCAAAGATACGCTTGATGATCGTTTCCTGTTTGTTGAGCAGGTGATAATTGGTCTCAACCGCCAGGGTACCGTGAATATCAATCGTTCGCACCCACAATGAGCCGAAAGGCGCTGTATCGAGGATAAAAAGGATATTCGGGAACACATCCCGCAGCCACTCAAATTCAGCAGAATTAAAATATTCGATGGGATTGGTTAAAACCACATGTTGAATCCTGGATTGCGTAACCAGGTTTTGCAGAGCTTGCTGGTCTTTTACGGGCTCCACCCCCAAGATTGACTGATCTGCCCGCGCGTCAGGGTCGAAATAATAGACAGGGCGAAAGCCCAAACGCCGGATTTGAAGCAATTTGTCAATAACGGGCACAGCCCGCTCATGTGAACCGATGACCACCATCGGTATCCCCCACCAGGCGAAACGGCTGAAGCGGTTGCGTATCGCAAAGCGGCCCAGCATCATAAACATCGCGGATAGAAACCAGGTCAGCACAAAGATCATACGGGAGAATGCCATCCCCAACTGCTGCAAGAACAGAATGACTCCCAGAAAAATCGATGCCAGGCTGACCACATACAACACTTTTTGCATCTCCTGCACAGCAACCAGACCAAATCCGGGATACAGTCCGTTCAACCAGGCGAGAACAACGATGAAGATCACAAAGAAAACCAGGCTGTTGATGATCAACTGCCAATTAACCATCCCACCCATGGTGGGTATGAGGATGTAACGAATTGCCGCTGATAGCACAACCGCAAAGCTGACCGTGATGATGTCAGCCAGGATTAATAATCCGATCACCACACGATTGCGGTTTTCGAGTAAGGTTTTTTGCATTCTTGGTTGATCCTGGTTTTTTTTCATGTCAAATTCTCTCGGATAAGGTTTGCATACAAAACACTTAACTTTGTTGACATGAGCCAATTTTACCGCGATATTTGATCAGCATTTTAAAAGCGCTATGGATGTGGTGAAAATTGGCTCTGCTGAAAATTTTTTTGCGCCCCTCAGCTAAATGGGCATGGTAAGCCTGTGCAAAGGGCACGTAACACACCTTCCAACCCTGCTGCCACATTCGGCAGCACAGATCCTCATCTTCAAAATACAGGAAAAAGCGCTCGTCCATCAAACCTACCTGTTCGAGAGCAGTTTTGCGCAGCAACAGGACTGCCCCGGTGAGCCAATCCACCGCGGTGATGCCCTTGAAAACATCCCTGCTCATCAGGTAATGATCAACCGCAGGCAGATGTTTACACAAGGCATCTAAATGAAGGGCGCGGTAGATCAACACCCGAAAGGAAGCAAATCGACGCCGTGAGGGTTGCACGCTGCCGTCAAGATTAAGTAATTGCGGACCGGCAACGCCTATGCGCTCATCCTCCGCCATCACCTGCATCAGATCAGCCAGCATTCCAGGCATGCAGATTACATCCGGGTTAAGTAAAAGGTAAAAGTCAAATTCAGGATTTTGGGTGATCACCTGGTTGACATTGCTGGCAAATCCTCGCGGATGGGCGTTTTCCAGCACCTGAACCTCAGGGTAGGTGTTCGCCAACCAGGTCTTCGTTGTTGTGTCCGCTGTATTGTTGATCACAAATGCCGTAAATGAACCCGGGAAGCTCTGCTCATGGAGGGATTCGATGGCTTTTTTAATCATCTCTCCATGGTTATGGTTGATGGTAATGACGGCAAGTTTGTCCATATGTTTTTTGTTTTAAAAGCGAAAATGTGTCGTTGCATTCATCAAATTAACAGAGGATTGTTTTCATTACCGGTCAGAATTAAAATAAAAATACCGGTATTGTGTGAATCAAATTTTACCACAGGGATTTTCGATTAAAAATAGCGCGTTAAGCTGGAGATTGAATTATCGCTCACCACGCACCTCGGCCTGCAATTGGCCATAAAATTCGATCATATAGGCATGGCGCGCTTCGGCTATTGCCCTGCCGCTGGCAGTGAACAGGCGCTCTTTGACATGGCGCAGTTTGAAAAGAAATTCATGATACGAGGAATAGGACTCGCCCGGTTCTGTTTGACCGGTCTGCATGAACTGATGTGAGGGTTCAGTGTACACGGGCTGACCATCCAGCGCGGCGTAGGCAATCGTTCGGGCAACGCCAATTGCTCCCAAAACATCCAGCTTATCGGCGTCAAATAGAACCTTGGCTTCCAGAGTCTCCGGTTTTTCGCCCCGGTCGCGAAAGCGATGTGATCGGATGCAAGCCTGCACGGCGGCAATTTGTTCCGCCGGCCAGCCTTTTTTAGCCAGCACCTCGCCGGCAAACTCTGCCGAGGCGAGGTGATGTTCTGCCCGCAGGCTGTCATTTTCTCCGGGTGCGCTGCCCCGTGAATCGTGAAGCCAGGCAGCTGCCCGCACAATTGTTAAATCTGCGCCTTCCGCCTGTGCCAGGCGTTCAGCCATTCGGTAAACGCGCAGGACGTGCTCAAAATCGTGTACCGGGTCGGCATCACGGTACCATGCGCGCGCTTCTTCAATACGAATCGGTTCCACGAATGTTATGCTCCTGCCTTTCCAGATTAGCGGATGATAATATCCAGAAAACCTGTCAAATACCCAACAACAATAAGAATCGCAATGATGATCAAGGCGACTCGGATCAATTTCCAGGCAAATTTAAACACAGGTCGCCCCAGGAAAAACCCTGCCAGCAAGATTGCTGCAACAATAGCCAGAGTATAAATGGTCTTTAAAGGCATCGTAATCGTCACCAGCACCGGTCTAAGTTGTGAAAATTGGGGCAGGTTAACCGACCGGGAAGAGCTTGCCCCGTTTAATCACATGAGATACAAGATTGGTGCCAAAACGGTAACCAAGATGCCGAAAATCGTTAACGTTTAGAATCAACAGGTCTGCCTGTTTGCCGGGCTCGATTGAACCGACCCGGTTTTGCAGCTTCAGAGCCGCGGCGGCATTGATGGTCGCGGCAGCGATGGCTTGTTGTGGCGACAGACCCATTTTACGGCATGCCAGCGCCAGGATGAACTGCATGGATTCGCACCAGGACGTGCCCGGGTTGATATCGGTTGCCAGCGCTAACAAGGCATCGGCTTCGATCAATGCTTTGGCCGGGGTGAATTCGGCTTCATTCAACCCGAAGGGCGTTCCGGGAAGTGAAACCGCCACGGTCTCAGAATTCGCCAGGGCTTTGATATCTTTCGGCGAGGTTTTTACCAGGTGGTCTGCCGAAACAGCCCCAAGCGCTGCGGCCAGGGCTGCACCGCCCAGGTTCTCAAATTCATCGGCGTGAATTTTCAGCGGGAACCCCAAATCCCGGGCTGCTTCCAAAATACGGCGAGATTGGGCCAGGTCGAAGGCGCCGCGCTCACAAAATACATCCACAAAGGGCAGGGGTAGATGCGGGGCCTCGCTTTGCCACCAGGCGTAGATTCCGGGAAGCATCTCCTGGCACAGCAAGTCGACATATTCATCGGGTTGGTCCTGATATTCAGGCGGCACGGCATGCGCACCCATAAAGGTGGGGATCAGCTCCAGCGGGCCTTCCTGGTCAAGCGCCACAATCGCCCGCAGTTGGTTGATCTCACTTTCGAGGGTCAGACCATAGCCGGTCTTAACTTCCATCGTGGTTGTCCCATGGTTAAAAGCAGCCAGGGCACGCGGGCGAGTCTCTGTCACAAGCTGCGCCACCGATGCCGCACGGGTCGCCCGCACCGTCGACAATATCCCACCGCCCATGGCCAGGATCTCCATGTAGGGCTTTCCCTGCTGGCGCAGTGAAAATTCGTCAGCCCGATCTCCAGCCCACACCAGGTGGGTATGGGGATCCACAAACCCGGGCATGACCACCCTGCCGCCCGCATCGTAGCGCTCAGCGGCGGGGTACGCAGCAAGTAGCGAATCGCTCTTCCCGACAGCCAGGACCTGACCGGACTGAATGACCACAGCACCATTTTCCACAATGCCGAGATTCCCCAACGAGTGACCGCGTTGCGATCCGCCTGCCAGGGTCAGGATTTGACCTGCATTATGAACAATAAGCATATTTGATTGATGTGTTTTCATAGCTAATTAATTATACCAGCGGCCAGGGATAAGCCCGGCGATCCTCAGGGGGAAGGGGGAATTGACCGCGATCCAAAAGCGCTTGCCCGCGCGTTTGCAAAGCTGCAATTTCATCCGGCTGCAAATGCGGCTGCAAAGCAGAGAAAAGGCTGCCTCCAGGAGAGGCTTCTGGTACGACCCTGGCAAGATCCAGGCACAGCTCAGGTGGAATCCGTTGCCCGGCATGGTCCCAAACGACTGTGCGGAGCTTATCCTCCGTGTGGAAGCTGAGCCCATGATCAATCAGGAACAACTGACCTTCCAGGCTGATCAGCATGTGACCGGCTTTGCGGTCGGCATTGTTGATCAAAATATCGAAAAGCATCACCCTGGGCAGGTGTATGCGTTGTTTCTGATTGAAATTGAAATAGTGCCGTTCAGGGTCGTGGTCAACGAATAACTGCAGAGAGCCCGGCCCCATGGACGCCCCTTTAACCCTGAAAATCGTCGGCGGAACCAGGCCCCAGCCCAGCGCTTCACTGACCTTGTAAGCAGCAACTTCTCGCTGAGCGAGGGTGCCTGTGGGGAAATCCGGCAACGGGCGCTCGCCGCGCAAGGGTTTATAGACGGCTTTTAAGGTTTCGCCGCTGTGCTGGCACAACACCATGAAGGTGTAATTGGAACCGTATATGAACTGACCTTCCAGGTGCAGGGTGCCTTGCTGCAACGCTGATAGGGTGAGGGCTTGATTCATTTTACAATCGACATCAAGGGGTGGTTTTGTGGCCGTTATTCTTAGGAGAGAATTCGCCCGGCGGAAGGATGGGCTCACCTGTGGATGGCCACACCGGGCGGCCACGACTGGCAAGCTCGATGCCCCAGCGTCCCATCGCCCACAACTGAGAGCGGGTGCACCAGAAGCGCACTTCGCTGAGCTCATCTTCCGATTCGGTCATCATGGTAGGAACTTCATTTGCTATCAACACCAGCTTATCATCATCAGGCTGGTAGCCCAGGCTGAGTTCACCTACGCGAAATAGTGGGTCCAACGGGGGATCAAGTATCATCTCGTTTTCATCGTAGCTTGGCGACGCCTCGGACAGACCTGCTATTTTTTCCTGCAATTCCATCATCAGGTTTTCAATTGCCAGCGCCAAAGTCTGGATCTGGTATTTTTCCACCAGTAACGTGACGACCTGGTCATGGCTTCTGCCCTGCAGGTAAAAGACACGTTCCCCGGGCTGCCCAATGGCGTCCACGGTGATAAAAGTAACCGGATTCAGGTCGATATTGAAGGGTGCCATACTTCATCCATTATTCAGCAAGTTAATCCGATTGGATTTTACCGAATAAGCTCATGTTAGTAAATAAGGTCGGTTCAAACCCTGGCGGCATCGGCAGGATACCGGTCGAAGTTTTTAATTTCTAAAACCCTGCTCAGGGTAGTTAAGAAATATCGATATTTTGATCACCCAAAAAACCCTTTAATTTTTGGATCAGGGTATCCGTTAAACCCGTGGTGGCATTGGGGAAACTGATCTCGTACAGAAAGCCATTTTCCCTCACCCGAAAGGAAAAGCGGTCGTGGCCGGGTCGCGAAACCAGGATATCGTGAATGCGGCGCATCCGACGGACATCCTGCTGCTTATCGCCGCAGGAATTGAGCGTGAGGGTGATGCAGCGCGGTTTCTGATCCGTCTGCGGCAGCGGATCCGGCTTTGGCAGAGAAAAGTTCAGAACATGAAAAGGTTTTTGAGGGGGTTTTTCACGTAACTTTTCCCCCTGACTGGAAGCAGGCTGCTGAAGCTGCTTCTCAACGGGTTCGCTTTTTCCTTCTGGTTGGGATGCGTCAAGATCATTTTTCCCAGTTTCATGATCTTCTATCGCCGGATTCTCAGCCGGTGGCGCAATATCTTCAGGTTGATGAAAATCATCTCCTCGCGACAGATCGTCATCAGGAATAGCTGGCAGCAGATCTGCTGGTGGCAAATCCGGCAAAAAGTCCTCCAGCAAATCGTCATACAGATCAAAAGCTGGTTCTTGAATTTTATCTGGCTGGTCGAGGCTCAATTCATGCAAAGAGATCGGCGTAAGGGTATCCACCAGGACTTTGGGCTCGCCCTGGGCTGAATCCACCCGACCTTCTGCCAGAACCACCTGGTCCATACTCAACACGTGATAGGCGCTTTCCCACACTTTCGGGAAAATCACCAGATCAATTTGTCCAAACAAATCCTCCAGGGTGGCAAAACCCATGCTGTCGCCCTTTTTCGTCTGGTGCTGTCGAAATCGATTGACCATTCCGGCAACAATCACTGCTTCTTTTTCTTCTGCTTCAACAAGCTGGTAGGAGAAGTGGGTCACCCGTTCTGCGAGGGTTTTCTGGTAAGCGCTGAGGGGATGATCTGAGACATACAACCCGATCAGCTCTCGTTCCCAGATGAGTTCTTCGTGCTTGTTCGAATACGCCGGTTCTACCAGTTCAATGGCAGAATCAACCTGTTCTGAAGCATCGAACAGCATCATCTGACCGGCTTCCTTGGCTCGGAAGTAGCTGCTGCTGAACGCCAGAATACTATCCAAGCTGTTTAACAGGGCATGCCGTGAGCCGAAGGAATCAAGGCTGCCGACTTTGATCAGGCACTCAAGGGGTCGACGACCCACCTGGCGCAGGTCGACGCGGTGGGCGAAATCCGTCAGGTCTGAAAAAGGTCCGGATTGCCGTGCTTCCATGATCAGCTCAACCGGGTGTGAACCGACATTCTTGATCGCACCCAATCCAAAACGGATGGCTGGCGGGCCATTTTCTCGGTCTTCAATGCTGAAGTCGAATCCGCTGGTATTGATATCAGGCGGTAAAACGTCAATCCCCAATGAACGGCAGTCTGCCACATAGGTAGCGACTTTACCGACATCGTTTTTCCAGGCTGAGAGCAGGGCGGTCATAAATTCAACCGGGTAGTGATATTTCAAGTATCCCGTTCGCACGGCGATCACGGCATAATCGGCTGCATGACTTTTATTAAATCCGTATTGGACAAATTTTTCCCAGTCACGAAAGATCAATTCAGCTTCTTCCACGCTGAGCTGGCTGTGCCGCATCGCCCCCTTGATAAAGGCACTGCGATGATCTTCAAGGTGGCCTTCCTGCTTTTTGGCGATTGCCTTGCGCAGGCGGTCCGAATCGCTGGGGTCATATCCAGCAATCTGAATGGCTGCCTGCATAATCTGCTCCTGGTAGATGGGAATCCCAAAGGTGCTTTTAAAGATGGGTTCAAGCGCGGGATGTGCGTATGTTGGCTGCTCTCTGCCGTGCATGCAGTTAATGTAATTGGGTATAAATTGCATGGGACCCGGCCGATAAAGGGCAATCATATCAATTAAATGCACCAGTTCGCGCGGTTTCATCTCTGTAATATAGCGGGTCATGCCCGAACCTTCCAACTGAAATAAACCCGTGGTATGCCCCTGACTGATGAATTCAAACACCTTCGGATCATCTATCGGAATGGAGCGCAAGTTATAGCTTTTACCATGTCGTTTTTGGATCAGTTCGCAGGCGCGCGCCATGACCGTCAGGGTGACCAGTCCCAAAAAGTCAACCTTCAATAAACCCAGATCATCAATCACCGACATCTCGTACTGGGTGACGATGTTGACCGGGTTGTCTTCGCTCTGGCTGGTCGGGCGGTGCAGGGGCACGTACTCCACAAGCGGCCTGTCGGTGATGATCAACCCGGCAGCATGAGTACCTGCACTGCGTACGGTTCCCTCCATTTGGCTGGCAGTGTCGATCAACTCGCGATAAAACCCACCGGATTGATACAGCGCTTGCAGTTCTCCGGACTCGTGTAAAACTTTCTGGATGGTAACAGGCTTACCCGCAATTGCCGGAATCAGTTTGGCAACTTTATCAACCTCGGGGATGGGGATATCCATCACGCGACCAACATCACGGATGGCGCCGCGCGCCCCCATCGTGCCAAAGGTGATGATTTGGGCGACCTTATCCTCACCGTATTTTTCCGCGCAGTACTGCATCATCTCAGCCCGGCGGTCGTCCTGAAAGTCCAGGTCGATATCCGGCATGCTCACGCGACCTCTTTGCAAAAAGCGCTCGAACATCAGATCGTGCTCAAGCGGGTCGATTAGATTGATATCCAGCAGATAAGCCACCAGTGAGCCTGCCACAGATCCACGTGCGTTATACCAGATGCCCCGCTCCTGAGCATGCTGACACAAATCCCACACGATTAAGAAGTAAGTGTCAAAACCCATCTTGTGAATCACATCCAGCTCATAATCCAGGCGCTGGCGGATGCGCTCATCCCGGGTATCCTTGCCATAAATCCGGTTCGCACCCTCCTCGCACAGGTATCGGAGGTAGCTGGCGGCGGTGTAGCCTTCGGGAACGGTGAACAGGGGCAGGTGATAACCGGTGTGGCTCAGGTCAACGTTGCAGCGTTCGGCAATCATTAACGTATTCTCGATTGCACCAGGGACGTGACCGAACAGCTGTTCCATCTCCTGCGGCGTTCGTAAATAATAGGTATTGCCATCCATGCGCATCCGGTTAGGATCGCTGATCAGACTGCCGGTTTGGATGGCGAGAAGGATATCCTGCAAGCGGGCATCTTCAGGACGAATGTAATGCACGTCGTTTGCAGCAATAAAATCAAGGTCATAGCGTTCGCCAAATTCGATCAATGTCTTGTTGACCTGATCCAAACCACGCACCGGGTGTTGTTGAAGTTCAATAAAAAAACGGTCCCGCCCAAAAATATCCAGGTACCATTTAAGATGTTCTTCAGCCAGTTCGATTTCGTTATTAAATAATGCGCGGGGAATTTCAGCGGAAAGGTAGCCCGTGGTCACGATCAACCCTTCGTTGTGCGCTTGTAGAAAAGCGCGATCGATCCTCGGACGGTAATAAAAGCCTTCCAGTTGCGATGCAGAAGCAATTTTCAACAGGTTTTGATAACCCTGCATGTTTTCTGCCAACAGAAGCAAATGGGCTGCGCGCTTATCACGCAGAGGGTCACGTTCCGTCATCCCGCGGGCAGCCAGGTAGGTCTCCAGGCCGATAATGGGTTTGATGCCCTCACCGACAGCCGCTTTAAAAAATTCCACAGCGCCAAACATGGTACCGTGGTCTGTCAACGCGACGGCAGGCATCCCCAGTTCCTTCACCCGCGCCACCAAGGGTTCGATCTGGCTGAATCCATCTAAGATGGAATATGTCGAGTGAACGTGAAGATGAACAAAAGACATGGTCAAAAACGCTGGTTAATAAACCGGTAAAAAATTGCGTCCCTGCTGAAATTCCCAGGACGCTGACAAGTGTAAATCATTATAGCACGACAGTTTTCTTTTTCACCCCAACAGCCTTAAAAAGAACGGTATTTTAAGGCTGCAGCTCTGAAGGGGAAAAATAAATTTATAAAACTTCAATCATTTGTTAAGGTTAGGGTTTTTTTTGGGTCGAGGGTAGCGAGTTGTTTCAAAGATCCTTTGTGCATCCGGACAAGAGATGTGTTTGAAACACCGGCGGCAAAAGGGTTCAGTTAAACAAAAAAACAGCGCAGTGTGGTTACACTGCGCTGTTGGATTTATGGCTGACTTAAAATCGGTTGATATTGACGACAATGTAGGGGCTGCGCTTGGTCTCTTCGTACAGGTAAGACTTCACCGCACGTAACACCTGGCCTTGAAGGTTGCCGTCTGATGATCGGAGGGTTTCCTGTATCCTCGTTTTCACCCCATCCAGTATGGGTTGCATCTCATCCATCAGGATGAAGCCGCGGGTGATGATTTGTGGGTCGCCATTGAGCTGACCGGTTTGATCATCAATAACCAGGTTAATCACAACGATGCCATCCTGGGCAAGGCTTTCTCGCTCTCTGACGATGCTGCGATCCACATCGCCCACACCGCTGCCATCGACAAAAATATAGTCCCCCGGGATGCGCTCTGCCAGTTGTAGTTCGCCGTTCACCAGCTCGATGATCTGACCATTTTCAACCACGCAAATATTTTCTTTGGGCATACCGACTTCTTTTGCCAGCTTGGCATGCTGCTTAAGCATCCGTAGTTCACCATGAATGGGGATCAGGTACTTGGGTCTCACCAGGTGTAGGAGCAATTTGATCTCTTCCTGGCTGGCATGTCCGGAGACATGGATGGGTGCAATGGCTTCATAAATCACATCGGCACCACGGCGGAAGAGCTGATTGATGGTGCGATAGACGGGCTCTTCATTGCCGGGTATGGGTTGCGACGAAAGAACGATGGTATCGCCTTCGCGAATGTCAAACTTGCGATTCGTACCATTGGCAAGACGACCCATAATTGAACGGGGTTCGCCCTGGGCGCCCGTGCACATCAACACGACCTGGTTATCAGGCATGGTCAGGGATTGTTCAAGGGTGATCACGAGCCGCTCGGGAAAGTCCACATAGCCCAGCGAGCGAGCCATATTCATATTTTCCACCATGCTGCGACCGGTAAAGGCAATTTTGCGCCCATGACGTTCTGCAGCATCAGCCACCTGCTGCATGCGTGAGATCAGTGAGGCAAAGGTGGCCACAAGGATGCGCCCTTTAGCCGTTTCAAAGACCTGGTCGAGGGCTCCCTCAATCGTACGCTCGGAGGGCGTCCAGCCCGGTTCCGTGGCGTTGGTAGAATCCGCCAGCAGCGCCAGGACGCCACGCTGGGCAAATTCAGCCAGTTTGGCATAATCTGTGGGCCAGTTGTCAACCGGCGTATGGTCAAATTTATAGTCGCCGGTGTGCACCACCAGACCGGCGGGCGTCTCAATGCCCAATCCAACGCCATCGGGGATCGAGTGGCAAACATGAAAGAAATCGACGGTAAACGGACCAATGCTGATCTGTTCACCGGCGTTTACAGGTCGCAGGTCTGCTTTCGCCAGCATCCCATAACGGCTGAGCTTTACCTCCAGCAAGCCCAGGGTAAGTTTGGTAGCATAGATCGGTGCGTTGACCATCTCTAACAGGTGCTGAACCGCCCCGATATGATCTTCATGACCATGGGTGAAGATCATGCCGCGCACCTGGTCGCGCTTGTCTTTGAGGTAGTGTTCAAAATCGGGAATAATATAATCTATCCCGAGCATATCATTTTCTGGGAACATTAGGCCAGCATCTACGATCAGGATATTATTCCCGTATTCGTAGAGGGTCATGTTCTTTCCAACCTCACCAAGCCCACCAATTGGGATGATTCTTAATATTTTATTTTTGTTCATTAAAATTCATTCCTTTACCAACCGAAAAATAGCGGTTGATTGATAATATTTTTTTTAAAAAATGGGGGTTCCCATTTGAAGTCAAAATTAACAGCCAGGGCTTTTATAACAAAAAGCCCTGCGGTACCAGGCCGATCAGGGCAGAGCAAAAGATAATTTCGTCCAGAAAATCAGTCTTGATAAGATCTGTAATCGTCGCCAGCCCTCAACCCGTTGCATTTCAATAAAAAATTTTAGCATGCAGGCCGGGTAAAGTCAATTTTTAGCAGGAACTGTTAACAAAGCATTGAGAAAGATGGATAGCAATTCTCGTGGGCAAAACCGAAGGCGGCGTTTGAAGTTTAATCAAACCAAAGCTTAAATTTCCAAATGGAGTGTGATATAATGTGATTCTCACATGGCCCTCTAGCTCAACTGGCAGAGCAGTTGACTCTTAATCAATTGGTTCGGAGTTCGAGTCTCCGGAGGGTCATTGATTATTTAAATTAGCAAACTATCAGCAGTGGGTGGGGAAATAGAAATCGGGATGTACCTGCCACGGTTGTGTTTCCGGACGTTTTATAATTGTGTGGATCTGGAGTACTCCGTTTTGACGGATACTTGTGTAAGCTCGAATTTCAGAGGGGTTCATTTTTTTAAGCCACAGAACAACCCGGCTAAATCAACGCTCCAACCCGCTACTCCCGGATCAGCCCTGCATCCTGGAGGGCTTGCTGCAAGCGGGGGTTATCGCGTGGGTCTGCTCCCGTGAAAGCGTCCTCATCAGGAAAGCCCAGTTGGATGTACAGGGTCTGCCCAGCCGGGTCAAAGGGTTGCAAAATCACGATCCCATCAAAACTCAGGGTCGACAGGGGCGACCAAAACCCACCGGCATAGATCGGCTCCTGATAGGCGACCACCACAAAGGGCACACCAGCGGAGGGCAAGCCGCTATAAAAAAGGGCGATCAGCCTCGCATAAGCTTGCTCTGTGAGGTTGATGCCGTGGTGCTCCCAGTCATAGCTGACCAGGTCATCTGTTTTTAGGATGGGCACCGCATTCAAAGGGATCTTGTCAAGCGCATAATTTTTCAGGTCGGGGCTTGTAATCTGTGAATCTCCCACCAGGTAAATCGCAAAGGGTTCTCCTTCGAGGGCGGCGGGTTCGACTTCTTCTTGGCTTTGACAGCCGCATAGAAGGATCAGGATCACGATCAATGCAAGGACGCTTTTCTTCACCATCTTCACTCCATGATTAAAAGATGCTGACCCGTATCATCTGATGCTGATTTTGTGAGCATCAATTAATGGACAGCGCTGTATACTATACCACATTAAACCCTCATACCTGCGACCAATGGTGTTCGTAATTTTGTTCACATTATTCTTTACCAGAGAGGTTTTTCAGCATTCGCCAGGAGGGCTCATTCACATGATGGATGATGCCATCCGGATCTCGATACGACCAGATGCCCGGGCATGAATCGATGACTTCGTAGCCCATACGCCGGTATAAGCGTAATGCATCCGGGTTGTCTTTGGCAACGTTGAGGGTGACGTAACGAAATCCGCGCTGCCACAGATCGCATTCGATGAATTTCATCAGGGTGCTGCCCACACCTCGATTGCGCCATTTCTCCTTGACCCGAAAGGAAAAGACATAGGCACGAGTTTTCCCGTCCGCCGCATTTCGATCTCCACTTCGCAATGCGACAAAAGCCTGACCAATCATATCTCCACCGGGGCTCACGACAATCCACAGCAAAACATCCCCCTCCAGGCTGCGGTTAAATAAATCCGCAAACATTTCTCTGAACTTCCAATATTCCCCGTCCCATTCAAGGGCGGGCAGATCCGCGCGGGTCGTTTGGCGGATGAGCAGGTCTGTTAACGGGATTTCGGTTTCTGCATCGGTGTTGGAAGCCATGATGGTGTTATGAATTGCGCCCGTCAGTGGCTGCGTCGTCCAGCAATTTCTGAAGCAAAGCCTGCTCTTCTTCGGCGGTCCGCACTGAACCATCCAGCCAGGCGGCGCGTAAAGATGCCAGGATATGTCCAAAGACCGGGGAGGGGCGCAAGCCCATCCCACGTAGATCATCCCCGGATAGGGTTGGTGTGACCAGAGCCCACTGGGTGACAAATTGTTGCACCAGCCTGCGAACGTCCTCGTCGGGGGTGATCAACTGGGCAGCAAAAAGCGCTGTTCGGGGGTAATTCTCCAGTTCAAGCACAACCTGGCTGGGCGGGGCGCCCACCAGACCGGGTAAGTCATGGACGATCTTGCTGGTTGCCACCATCAATTTCTCGAAATCGCTTCTCCAGCGTAATCTTGAAGCAATTGAGCGTAAACTTGATTCAGGCAGCCGACCCAACCATACCAGGAAGCCAAGCATCTGCCTGAGGGTCAGACTGTCATATTCGTCAGACAGTTCCCAAAACGGTTCAATTTCAAGATGGTTGAGCTGGTGTAATTGGGTTTGAATGTCATCATCCCAGGGCAAGGCAGGATGGATGGCATACAAAATTCCCAGTTCATCAAGGCGAGAAAGCATTTTGGGGGCATAAGGCTCTGCCAGGATAAGGGCAATCTCATGCCTGATTCGTGCACCAGAGAGCCGCTTGAGCAGGGGCAGGCTTTCTTCCATCAGAGCCAGGGTGCGCGGCTCGATTTGAAAGCCAAAACGCTGCTCAAAACGCACTGCCCGCAGTAAGCGGGTGGCATCATCAACAAAGGACAATGCGTGCAACACGCGGATGCGCCCTTTGCGCAAATCCGTCAACCCGCCCCAATAATCATGAATTTTGCCAAAATGCTCCCCATCCAGGCGCAGGGCGAGGGTGTTGATGGTGAAATCGCGCCGGTGCAGGTCCATTTTTATGCTGCTGCTTTCTACAGTAGGCAAGGCTGCAGGTTGTTCATAAAATTCAGTGCGCGCGGTAATCAGGTCAAGGCTTCTAGGCAGGTTTGAAAGTTCAGCCTGGTCGCTAATGCCGAGAAACGCACTCAGTTCTCCGACAACCTCCTCGATGATCCATTTTGCGGTGCCAAAACGATGGTGTGTGAGCACTCGTCCGCCAAGCCGGTGTGCCAGGCGGTTAGCAAAGAAGATCGCATCTCCTTCTACCACAATGTCAAAATCAAGGCTGAGATGATCAAGTAGCAGGTCGCGCACAAAGCCGCCAACGACAAATATCGGCAGATTGACCTTATCGGCTTCAACCGCCAGGGCGCGTAACAATGCCAGGCGCGCGGGAGGGACAACCCGAACCAGCCTTTGGGCAACCTCTTCCTGGGTAGGCACATCCAGCACGGGGCTGAGCGTCTTTAGAAGGTCTGTGCGGGTGACAATCCCGATAATTTCGCCGCTATCCGGCGCCACCACAGGTATCTGCCCCCAATCTGTTTTTGCCATCAGGGTTTGCAGGGTTTCCAACGAGGCATCCGGGGTGATTTTCACATCACCTGCTGCCATCAAGCTTTTTACGCGTAGATCCAACCCGTGGCTGATCGCCCGGTCCACCTCGCGCCGATTAAGTAAACCGACCACCTGCCCCTCTTCGACTACCGGGTAACCCTCGTAGCCATAACGCTGCATCAAACGATGGGCCTCCTGCACCGGGGTATCCGGAGAGAGGATCAGCGGGTCTTTCGACATGATCGATTCCACGCTCACCACCGGTTTAACGTGTTGATCCAGTCCAGCGATCATGCTGGAATACTGTTCGTCAAGAAACCGGAGAAGCTGGGTTTTATCAGCAGAGCCTTCGGGCCTGACCAGCGCTGAGGCGGCGCGCGTGTGTCCACCGCCCCCCATGGCTTCTGCAATGGCGGCAACATTGACCCGGTCGCTGGTTGAGCGTGCCACCAGGCGGATGCCCTGCCGGGTGGCAACCAAAAGCAAGAGCGCATCGGGGTTGAATACATCACGCATTTTATGCGCCACGCTGGATATTTCATCTTTAACATCCAGGGCGTTAGCTTTTGCCACCATGATGGTTTGATCTTCGACGAGAAACGTATGAAGGTCCCTTAACAGCCGTTCATAAAGATTGCGCTGCCCTGGTGTTAGCGGCGGGTAGAGAAAACGGTTGACAATGTCCAGATCTGCGCCCTGGGACAAACAGTACCCGGCAGCCAGCAGGTCTTCAGCAGTCGTAGAGCCATAGGTGAAGGAGCCCGTATCCTCATATATGCCCAGGGCTAATGTTGTTGCCTGGATGTGGGTCAGGGCGATGCCCTGCTCACGGATGCGTGCCACCATCTGGCTGGTATTGGCTCCGTAAGATACCAGGTGACACTCCCATTCCGGGTTGAGGTCTTCCCGTTGGGGGTGATGATCATAAACCACAATGCGGGTTTCTTTGCTCATCCCCTTGATAGTGATCAAGGATTGGGTATCCACCAGGAAGAGCGTTTCTACCGGCTCGCGTGGCAGGTCTTTGTGGGCAACATAGGGTAGATCGGCGCCGTACTGCTCCAGGAAGCGCCGACCGTTACGGTTGATGCTGCGGGGTAATAAGGGGATTACATCCGGAAACAACAGCCAGGCGCCCAACTGCGAGGCAAGGGCATCCATATCAGCTTGCTCGTGAGTCATAATCACGTTCATGATCTAATCAAACCACCAGTACACTTGATCGTCGAGGTTAAAGAAATTATAAACCGTCTGCGAGAGTCTGGCGAATAATCGATTGCCATGGTCAAAATCCATTCGCTCAGCATCATATAGGAAAATGTTCACAACATAATCACCGCCCGGGGAAAAGACAATCGCCACATCGCTGATAAACCGCAACTGACCATCCAGGTCCTGCACCCAGCCATGTTTGTGGGCGGCTTTCGCCTCAAGCCCCAGGCCGGCTTCGATCAACAACCCGATGCGGTTGCCAGCCAGGATGTCAACCATCAACTGGCATTCCGACTGGGTGATCTCTCCCGGAAAGGTCTCAGTGAGCAAACCGCTTCCATCCTGTGCGCAGGTGTAGATCGCTCCCAACAGCAGACCGACTTCTGAGGGCACGGTCTGGTTATAGATATCCGGGTCGAGGAAAACATCCGTACGGGTATTGGCAGGCGTTTCAAAACGTTGTAAGAGCGGTGCGCCCAGGTAGAAGTACCCGGCAAGGAAGGTGTTCTCCATGCCCAGCTCGACCAGGTCTTCACTGACGATCAACGGACCGCGCACTTCGTCCAGGTATGCAGACATGAGCGTGTCTGCCGGCGGATTTTCGGAGAAGGCAATCATTCGCTCAAATAAGTTCACCACCGGCTGCGGGGTAGGTTCGTCGATCCGCCGCAGGACTGAGACCATGATCGGGATCTTGATGGTGCTGGCGGCGGTATAGGCGATGTCCGGGGCAACCAGCTCGCCGTGACGTTGGGCAAAATGGATGCTCTGCCCGGAGCTCAACGAGAGCAAATAAACCTCCGCCAGGTCATTAAACCCGATCCAGTCGATATTGTGACGCAAGAAGGTTTTCAGCGCTTCAATATCTGCCGGCTCAGGGGCGCTTTCCGTCAGCAGCAGTTCAACCGCGGTTTGAGCAGGGTTGAGCAAAGCTGCCTGAATAGCGGTGACCGCCCGGTCAACCTGCAGGCGGGTACCGGGTTCACCAGCGGAGAAGTTCGTTGTGTTGAGGATGGGAGTGGCTTGAGTAGCAGGCTGGGAATAACGCGGCACAATCTCGTTCTGCAGAAAAGCATGAATCTGCTCTGTAGCGACATTGGCGGCAAGAGAGACCTCAATGGGTGTTGAAGGCTTGTTCCGGCCTTGTAAATAATCCCAAAACCGACCCCGATCAAACTGGCTGGCAGCTTCAGCAACCAGCGCATCAGGGTCAAAGGTGAAGCCCAGGGTCTGTCGATCGGCGTGGATGGTGCTGCCATCGATGGTTAACACCAGGGGGAGGGCGTAGAACTCAGCCAGCCTGGCTTGGGCAGATGGAGCATCCAGGCCGCCAATGGGAACGCCTGCGACGTGGCTGCCGGCCGGAAACAGGAGCGGCTGGCTTTCAAACCGGTTGTGCTCTACCAGGGTGATGACCAGACTGCACAGGATAAAGAAGGCTCCCAAACCACCCAGAACCCAGCGAAAGGCTTTAGATTTCATGTGCATAACCGCTTTCTGACCATGGACTGATTTTACCACCTTGCCATGCTCACGCCGATAGCAAGCCCTTATGACCCAGGTGTTATTGAGGGATGAATTAAAATTTGGGTGCTGATTTGTGACCTATTGACCGGTCACAGTCTCAGACAGCCCGCTTTTTCCCGCGCAGGAAGAAGGCATAATACATCCCGATGGCGATGATGTAGGTGATGATTGTGCCCGTAAAGGGCGGGCCAAAGCCGTAATTCACCTGCATCCACCCGCTGAGCACCGGGCTGAACGCCCGCCCAAAGCTGTTGACCATGCTGTTAAGGCTGGCCACCATGGCGCGGGAATCGGCCTCAACTTGCTCCATTACAAAAGTCTGGTAGACGGGGGTGCTCATATTCATCAGGGTCAGGCGGACGAAATACGCGCCTGCGCTCATCCAAAACATGGGTGAAAAGCCCAATATGATTAAAAAAGGAATTGAGATTGCCTGGCTGAAGACCACCACACGAATCTTGCCATAGCGATCGGCAAAAGCCGGGGCGAGGATCAGGCCCACCCCCATGGCTAAAGAACCCCAAGCCATCAGCGCACCAATCACCGGGTCAGGCTGTTGGTGTACGTTGCTGAAGAAAATATTCATAAAAGGCATGATTAACCCGGCGCCAATCGAGGTGACAAACATGGGTAGCAGCAACTTTGCCAGCAACCCCGGGTGTTTCCGGCCAAAGGCAATCGGTGCGAAGGCTGCGCGGCTCTCATGTATTTCTTTGTCCCCCCTCAGTGCCAAGCGGGGAATGACCGTGCTGATCACCAGCGCGCCCGCCATGCCAATTGCCCAGGCGTAGGCAGTTGAGCTGACGGGGGACACATTGAAAATTTTGCCAAACCAGGAGGGTAAATAGCCGCCCAACCAATCACCGGCAGAATTGGCGGCCATCTGCAAGCCTGATTGCATGCTGAACAGGTAAGTGCGCTCCTCTTCACCGCTGTTTTCCATCATAAACGGGCCGCTGACCACGGCGCCCAGGCTGGAACCAATGCCCATCAGGATGTTTGTGACAATCAGGATGCCCGTTGAGGGGAAGCCCACCATGAATATGATGGATGCGCCGGTCAACAGGACGGCAAGGACAAGGGTCGACTTTCGCCCCAATCGGTCGGCTAAATAGCCCATGGGCAGGGCGGAAATCAACACGGTCATGCTGTTGACCGTCGAGAGCAGCCCCATAAAAGTTTCATCATAACCCAGGCTACGCAGGAAAAAATTGAACAGGATACGATGAATACCGAACCCCGCCCCATAGATGATGATGCTGATTAAATAAATCCGCGCATTAGGGCTAAATGCGCGGACGCGTTTAATGTAGGTTCTGACCACTCCCTCCGGATTGTGAGGCGGTCTTTGCTGAGACTTCAAATTGAGTTACTCTCCGGAGAGGAAAATCCGCAGTCGATAAATGGTTGTGTCCAGCCCGCTAATGCGCAGGGCGTAGCGCCGTTCTGCCTTGGGTGAAACCGTCACGCTGATCATCCCAGCCAGGCGCAGGTTTTGCAGGTGGTGGATCACCGTTGGTGGCCGTAATCGCAGGATGGCAGCCAGTTCACTGAGATTGGTGGGGCCGTTTTCACGCAAATAATGCAGAATTCGCAGACGGGTGGGGTCGGCGATGGCTTTTAAGGCATTCAACAATTCATCCGGAACCAGTTGCCCTGGAATCAGGGCTGTTCCCTCCGGTCGAGCGCCAAACAGGATGATGCCGGTTTGATCGTCTAACTTATCAGAAAACACAAAGGGTGCACCCCAAAAAGATGGCGCCATGATCAGGGTTGAAAACTCACTGACGGATTCCATACGCACCCCGGTTGAAAGGGTCTCCAGCACGGTTAATAGATCATGCTCACGGAACAGGTTTTGGACATCCTTCAAGGCTTGCTCCTGGGCAGGTTTGATCCGAACTTCTTCCTCTCCGAAAAAATTGTTGATATAAGCTTCCAGGGCAAGGACCAGGTCGTTCCCGAACTGCTCACGATCAACCCAGGCTTCAAAGACGGTGCGCAAGTATTCCTTGGTAACGCGGAATTGGTTGGGGAGATAAGACGTGATTTGTCTTTCGATTTGAGCCGTCAGGCGTTGTTTGCCGTTTAACGATAAGAGGTAGTTTTTCTGTTCTACCTTTTGTTGATCGGTCTTGTCTGCAAACACAAGTGCAGGTAAGCGCTCTTCCGGTGATAGCGCTTTGAGTGCTTCCATGACAGTGGCTGCGTCCTTTGGCTCAGGGAGCGCATGCAGCCACGCTAATGGGACGTAGACCACCCTCTGGGTTCGCTCTAAGGCATCGCGCAAGTGGATCGGCAAGCGTGAGCGCACGCCCGCTGCCCAGGAAGGGCGCAAGCCATACTCTTCAGGTCGATGCAGAATATACAGGCTGGTGAATAGGTCATAGGCGCTGCCTTTGTCCCACAAAATTTCAGGTTGTTGCTTCATGAATTCTCCTCACAGATTAAATTTACGTATCAATACATTGTTTACAAATTAGATATTAATCTAATTTTAGAAATTTGTCAAGGTTAAATGAAATTAAAAATACCTTTTTTGGAAACCATACGTACGGTTACCGGTCTGGTCGATTATTTGCTTAAAGACCGCGAATGGCTATAATCCCACTATGCGCAATCCGAAATTAACACGGCTGCTGATGGGCTTTTTGGTCGTCTTTGCCCTGCTGGCATTGATGCTGGCTGTGTACTACCTGCCACCCGTGCACTAACGGCTGGCATGGCGGGTGTCCAGCCTGCGTGCAAAGGTGTTTTACTTTTTTAATCCTCCCGGCAAGGTAGTCTTCTCACCAGGGCAACAGGAAGAGATGGACGCCATCGTCTCCATGACATTAACTGCCATGCCGTCGACATTAACTCCCACACTTAAACCCTCACTGGCACCCACCGTGTTGATGACCTCCACCCCGACGGAGACGCGGGTTCCCACCATCACGCCAACTGCCATTCCCGACAGCGTCATCCTGCAAGGGGTGCGCCATGAATACCAGAAGATGAACAACTGTGGCCCAGCCACCCTGGCTATGGCCCTATCCTATTGGGGCTGGGCTGGCGATCAAGAGACAACCCGTCCCTGGCTGCGCCCTCATCCGGATGATCGCAACATCATGCCCGAGGAAATGGCTGCGGCTGTTAAAATCCACACCGACCTGGATGCGTTGGTGCGCTCCGGCGGTGATACACACATCCTCAAGCAGTTCATTGCTGCTGGGTTTCCCGTGATCATCGAGCGTGATATGGGCGATGTTCGCCCGAATGAGGATTGGACCGGGCATTATGGCGTCATCACCGGTTATGATGACAGCCGCGAAAGGTTCATCTTGCAGGATTCTTTTGTTATGGCGGATTATCCCCTGGCTTATGTTGATCATTACCGCTACTGGCGGGCGTTCAATCACATCTACGTGGTCATCTTTCCCCCTGAACGCGAGCCGGAAGTCCTGTCGATCCTTGGAGCGCATGCCGATGTGCACTTCAATCTCCAGCACGCCGAGGAGATAGCGCAGGAAGCCATTAACGAGCTTGATGGCCGCGATCTATTTTTCGCATGGTTCAACCTGGGCACCAGCCGGGTGAACCTGGGTGATTATTTCGCCGCCGCCCAAGCCTACGACCACGCTTATAATGTGGTCTACCCCACCATCCCATCAGCGGCGCGTCCCTGGCGGATGACCTGGTATCAAACTGGCCCATACGCAGCCTATTATTACACAGGTCGCTACCAGGACGTGGTTAACCTGGCGACTTTTACAATTGTGAATTCAGGCGTTCAAGAAATTGAAGAAACCTGGCTATGGCGCGGTCGCGCTCGCCTTGCGCTGGGTGATGTTGATGGTGCTATTGATGATTTTCATACTGCCTTAAAATTCCACCCGGGATGGGAGGCAGCACTGGCAGAACTTAATAACCTGGGGGTTAGCCCCTAAAAGGGGGCGAATTACTGCGTAATTACAGGCTGCATACGCAATTTTGCATAAATTTCTCTAAAGGATATAATCTCAACTATGCCAAACGCCAAGCTCAGCAAGATATTAATGATCGTATTGATCATTATCGCCACCAGCGCATTATTATTAGCCATTTATTTCCTCCCTCCGGTCCATAATCGCCTTTCCTGGCGGCTCGCTTTACTACGAGGAAATATTTACAATTATTTCTACCGTCCTGACGAGAAAATTTTTATCCCAGGTCAACAAGAGATGATGAGCACAATTGTACTGACGTCTACAGCCACCGAAGCGTTTCCCACCGCTACCGTACAACCTTCAGTAACGCCCACAAATTTTGTCTCTCCAACACCAACAGAGACACAAACACCCACCCCTACAGCCACCCCACTCCCATCAGCTATTCAATTAGAAGGTGTGATTTATGAAAAGCAGAGTTTCAACAATTGCGGGCCGACTAACCTCTCCATCGCGCTGACTTATTGGGGCTGGGAAGGTAATCAGACGGTGACAGCAGCATGGTTAAAGCCAAAAATAAATGACAGAAACGTCATGCCTTATGAAATGGTAGATTTTGTTCGCACTCAAACTCACCTGGGCGCTGTGCTACGCTGGGGCGGTGATCGTGAAACCATAAAAAAATTCGTGGCTGCGGGTTTCCCGGTGCTGATTGAGCGTGGTTACCTGGAAGAAATCCCAAAAGACGGTTGGATGGGACATTATAACGTTATCACCGGATACGACGATGATCGGGAAGTTTATATCGTACAGGACACCTACCCCGGTATCCCCAATGCAATCAATAGCTATGAACGTGTTGAACGGCATTGGCGCGCTTTCAATTACATCTATATCATTATCTATCCACCCGAGCAAGAAAGTAGGGTGTTTGAGCTTCTTGGTCCACATGCCGATGAAGCCTCCAATTTGCAGCATGCTCTTGATAAAGCTCGAATGGAATTAGACTACCTTAGCGGGCAGGAGTTGTTTTTCGGCTGGTATAACGTGGGAACCAGCTTGGTAAACCTGCAAGATTACTATGGCGCTGCCCAGGCTTTTGATCAAGCCTTTGTCGTGTACAATGAGCTTGACCCGCCACCATATCGACTGTTCTGGTATTCCACTGGAGCGTATTTTGCCTATTATTACACAGGACGTTACCAGGTCGTGATCGATTTAGCTAATATGGTACTGAAATCATCTGCGGAACCCGCCATCGAAGAAACCTGGGTGTGGCGTGGACGTGCTCGATTGGCTTTGGGCGACACTAACGGCGCGATTAATGATTTCCGCGAGGCTTTAAAATGGCATCCCAACTGGTGGGTGGCAAAAAATGAGTTGCAGAGTTTAGGAATCTGGGATTAGAAATTTGAAATTTTGTAAATGGAGGGGGGCTGCGTCATTAACAAAGAGGCTGTCTAAAAAGGCAGCCTCTCTTTTCATGTTTAATCAATTATTTCTCAAGCTTCAGATGACTTTGCTTTTTCAGCCTTGGCTTCAGATTTAGATTCTGGTTTGGATTCTGGTTTGCTCTCGGTTTCCTTTTTGCCTGAATCCTCCCGATCGCTATGGTAGGTTTGACCAGAGGGCGATCGGTTGTCCGTTGCATAAAAACCCTTGCCTTTGAACACAATTCCCACGGGTTGGTAAACTTTCCGCAAAGCCGGTTCGTTGCACTCCGGGCAGACGGTCAGAGGGTCGTCGGTGAACTTCTGAAATTGGTCAAAGCGCACGCCGCAATTTTCGCAATGATAGGTATAAGTAGGCATTTTTAACTTCCTGATTGTTAACCAAAAAAATTATAGTCCTCTTCAAATCGATTGGCAAGCGTACATCGCTCCTTTTAACAATTTTCTTACACCTCGCCAGCCGCTGCCCTTGACCGGGGACGGCATATGGAATAAAATTCAAATTCTGATTGATGCCCTCGTAGCTTAATGGATAGAGCAACTGCTTGCGGAGCAGTAGGTTGTGCGTTCGAATCGCACCGAGGGTATTTTTTTTTCCCAGCCCGGCAAACAGAGACCAACAAGCTGGCTCTTCACGCTTGAAGATTCCCGAAAAATTTTGACGCTAAGGGGGGTGATTCTCGCTTAATCCCAGAAAAGACGGGCAAGCGCTGTCCTTATCACAGGTTTGGTATTTAAGATAATTAAGACTATAATTATCGTATATGTTTGAAAATTTAATTAAGGACACCAAGATGATCAAGCCTTTCAGTCTTTCTAAAACAGGGATGGCGATTGCTTTCATTCTCATCACTGCGGTGGTTGGCACAGGAATATTTTCTCTGCTCCTGCCCCAACTGCCGGCTTTCGCCCAGGATGAATCGAATTTACCTGAAATTTCACCCCTACTGGTGGCAGCCGGTCTGGAGCGACCGGTTGGCATTGCCCACGCCGCGGATGGCAGCGGGCGCCTGTTTATCGTTGAACAACAGGGGCAAATCTTGATCCTGGAAGCTCAACGGGTTGAGACATCCTTTTTAGACATCCGAGACCGGGTTGCTTCCCCTGCTTCGGGCGGCGGCAATGAACAAGGCTTGCTTGGGCTGGCTTTTCCGCCTGATTATGCCGAAAAAGGCTATTTCTATGTCTATTACACCATGCGCACTGGCGATAACGTCCTTTCCCGGTTTTTTACCACCGAAAACCCCAACCTGGCTGACCCCAATTCCGAAGAACAGATTTTAACCTTCCCCCACCCACAATACCAGAACCACAATGGGGGGCAACTGGCGTTTGGCCCCGATGGTTACCTGTATATCGGCGTCGGCGATGGCGGCAGCGGCGGTGACCCCTTTGGAAACGCCCAGAACCCCGCTTCATTAAATGGCAAGCTGTTGCGGATTGATGTCGAAATGGAAACCAGCATTTACAAACCCGGCTCGGGATCGAACACGATCATTTGGGATTTCAATTGCCTCAATGGCGCAGGGATAAACTACCCATCTGCTTATTTAATCCCTGCAGACAACCCCTTTCGCGACGATCCCGAATATCGCCCCGAAATTTGGGCTCTGGGATTGCGAAACCCCTGGCGCTTTTCCTTTGACCGTGAAAACGGCGATCTTTACATCGCCGATGTCGGTCAGGATCGCTGGGAAGAGATCAATTACCAGCCAGCAGGCAGCGGCGGCGGACAAAATTATGGCTGGAACATCCTGGAAGGAAAAGAATGCTATGGATCCGTTTCCTGCGATCCAGACGGGTTAATCCTGCCAGTGCATGTTTATCCAAATTCCTCTTCTCCGAATTGCTCCATTACCGGGGGGTATGTGTACCGGGGCGATGAAATTCCTGCCCTCGAAGGCGTGTATATTTTTGGAGATTTTTGCAGCGGCAGTATCTGGGGACTGCAAAGGGACGGTGACACCTGGAAACAGGCACTGCTGACCAGCACGAGTTTCATGATCAGCGCCTTTGGCGAAGATGAACAGGGTGAAATTTACATCGCGGATATGATCGGCGGCGGGATTTACAAACTGAACTTGAAATAACCGGGATTAGCTGCAAGTCACATCCAGCAGTGAAAGCGCTGTGGTTTTTGGAATTAATTAATTGGCGTCCACCTCAGATGACAGCGAAAAGCTGGACGAGGTGATAACCAACCAGGGCTGCCCAGATCCAGCTATCGATCCGGTCCAGGATGCCGCCATGACCGGGGATCAGATTGCCCGTATCCTTCACCTTCGCTGTTCGTTTAAACAGGCTCACCAGTAAATCCCCCGCTGCTGAGACCAAAGCCAGCACGAAACCCATCACCGCTCCCTGCCATAAAGGGGTCACCGCAGGCAGCCACCCCACAGAGCGCCAGAGCAGCACCAGCAGGGCTCCAAACAGGGTGCCGGTCACCACCTCGCCCGCCAGTCCAGCCCAGGTCTTGTTGGGGCTGAGGCGCGGGGACATTTTCTTTACTCCCAGCCAGCTACCGATAAAATACGCGCCTGAATCAGCCAGCCATACGGATGGGAGCGCAGTCAGCATCCAACCGAGCCCATTTTCTAAAGCCCTCAGGGAGATCATCCCCCCGCCCACCCAGCCAAGGTAAAGAATCCCAGCCAGGTTGATGACAAAGCCCAGGGCGGCGCCATCGCGACCGCGTTCATATTCGACCAATCCATTAATCGTGTTCGCCAGTACGAGGAGGGTCAACAAAGGCACGAGATAAGCGTCATCCAAAGTCCAGCGCTGAACAACAAACAGGGCGACACCCAGCAGCAGCATCACCAGTGAAGGCTGATGCCCCATTTCCTTAAATAGGCGCGTGAATTCATAGGTTGCCACCAGCAGGATTAACAAAATGAACAGGTTAAACGCCCAGCCCCCAAGATAGATCAGGATTAATACCAGGGGAATAAATACCAGCGCCGCATTGACACGTTGGGACAACATCGGGAAATTGGTTACAACCTCAGGCTTCTTTTAGTCCACCAAACCGCCGATCGCGCCGGGCATATTCATCGACGGCTTTTTGTAATTCTTCTTCGTTAAAATCAGGCCAGTAGACCTTGGGGAAGATCCACTCTGAATAAACCGTCTGCCAGGTGAGGAAATTGCTGGTGCGCTGCTCGCCAGAGGTGCGAATCACCAGGTCCGGGTCGGGGATCTCAGCGGTGAACATGTAATGGCTTACCAGGGTTTCGTCCACATCGTCCGGGTTCACCCGTTCTACCAGCATCCGCTTGATGGCATGGATGATCTCATCCCGTCCCCCGTAGTTAAAGGCTAGCACGATATTGATGCGCTGGTTGTGCCTGGTCAGTTCGATCGCCGCGCGAACTTTGTTCTGCAGCGTGCTTGAGAGCCCATCCAGGTGACCAATGTGGATCAGGCGGGCGCCTTCCGCATGCAATTCTTCAATCTCACGGTCGATCACCTCTGAAAGGATATGCATCAATCCGGCGATCTCTGTTTTTGGGCGGGACCAGTTTTCAGTAGAAAATGCATACAATGTCAGGTACTCAATGCCCAGTTTGGCAATGGCGCGAATAATGGTGCGTAAATTTTCCGTCCCGGCGCGATGACCTGCCATGCGAGGGAGACCACGTTCCTGAGCCCAACGACCATTGCCATCCATGATGATGGCTACGTGCCTGGGAACTTTTGAAAACCTGGAGGGGGCTTCGTTAGTGGTCATTAATCATCACACTTCCATGATCTCAGTTTCTTTACGTGCACCGATTTCATCAACCTTTTTAATCATTTTATCGGTCAGCTCCTGAAGCTCCTTCTCGCCGCGCGCCTGGTCGTCCTCAGATAACAATCCTTCTTTTTCGAATTCTCGCAAATCGCGGATCAGGTCACGTCGGGTATTGCGAATACGGACTCGAGCTTCTTCCATCCGGTTGTTGACCATGCGTACCAGTTCTCGGCGGCGTTCTTCAGTCAATTGAGGCAGCGAAAGGCGAATCACTTTTCCATCGCTATTGGGGGTCAGACCCAGATCCGAGACCAGGAAAGCGCGCTCAATGTTCTTCAGCGTTGCAGGGTCAAAGGGGCGAACCAGCAGTTGGCGTGGTTCGGGAACGCTGATCGACGCAAGCTGAATCAGGGGCGTGTTGGCGCCATAATAATCGACAGGCAGCCTCTCAATCAACGCTGGTGATGCCCGTCCCGTACGAATTGCAGACAGATCCTCCTCCAAGGAATCCAGAGCAGATTGCATTTTCTCGACTGCTTCTCTCAAGGTGTCTTTGATCATGTTCTTCCTCCAAGGCTTGATTACATTTTCGATTATTAAGCATACAACAAAAGCTTTATCTCGTCTACCTTGTGCGTAGAAGATCTGGCCTTACCCGTTAACCGCATTTTAGCGCTCATACAAGGTTTTGTCTGACCCCAATCACTCCTGGCAAAGATGAACTGTACATGCATAAGGAGAAAAAAGTCTACGATCCTGTTAAGAAAAACTGCCCGTCAAACGGGAAGCTACTCTCAAAATGAGCATCAACAAACACGCAAGCCTGATCTGTCAGGTCCTTTAGCCTTCGTCGACCAATGTGCCGACCTTTTCGCCGAGTAAAGCCTTCGCCAGTGCTTTCTCATCCCATAAATTTACCACCAGGATTGGGAGTTTATTCTCCATACACAGTGAGATTGCCGTGCTGTCCATCACCTCCAGGCGCCGGTTGAGGGTATCAATATAGGACAGGTGCTCAAATTTTTTCGCCTCCACATGTTGATTGGGATCCTTATCGTAAACCCCATCGACCTTCGTCGCCTTGATCAATACATCCGCACCGATTTCCATGGCGCGCAGTGCCGCGGCGGTATCGGTGGAGAAAAAAGGGTTTCCGGTGCCGCCGCCAAAGATCACCACGCGGTTTTTCTCCAGGTGGCGAATTGCCCGCCTCCGAATATAGGGTTCTGCTACAGAACGCATCTCAATCGCAGATTGAACGCGGGTCATCAAGTTGATGCGCTCAAAAGCATCCATCAATGCCAGCGCGTTCATCACAGTAGCCAGCATCCCCATATAATCGGCGGTCGCCCGGTCCATGCCGGCGTTCAGTCCGGTGCGACCGCGCCACAGGTTGCCGGCACCGATCACAATTGCCACGTCAACGCCCATTTCATGCACTTGTTTGACCCTCTGAGCGATATCCGTTGCCCGATCGGGGCTGATCCCGAGGCCTTCTTCACCTGCCAGAGCCTCACCGCTTAATTTCAAAAGGATTCGTTGGTAAGCAAGCCCATTTTTGTTTGTGGTCATCTGCCCTCCTTTATGATTTAAGTTCTTGATAAAATAAAGCCAACCTTGCGGTTGGCTTTGAATGTTTTACTCCTGATCTTGATCCTGCCCCTGTTCAACCGGATCAGATGCAGAGCCAAGCTCCCAGCGAACAAAGCGCCGTACGACGATCTTTTCGCCAAGTTTGCTCACCGTCTGGTTAATCAGGTCCTGTACGGTCATGCTCTCATCGCGCACATAAGCCTGGTTCACCAGCACGGTCTGCTGCTTGAATTTTTTCAAAAATCCCTCAACAATTTTGGGGATGATATGTTCCGGCTTACCCTCATCCTTCGCGCGAACGGTTGCAATATGCGCTTCACGATCGAGGTCTGCCTGTGGAATGTCCTCTTCATTAAGGTAAAGCGGGTTTGCTGCTGCGATATGCAGGGCTATTTCATGTGCCAGTTCCCGAAAATCAGGCGAAAGGCTGGCAAAATCGGTTTCACAGTTGACTTCAACCATCACCTTTAAGCGACCTTCGCCATGAGAATACACCTCAATTACGCCCTCTGCTGCTTCCTGATTGGCGCGTTTGGCAGCTTTAGCCAGTCCTTTTTCCCGCAAGACAATCACCGCTTTATCAAAATCTCCATCGGCATCACGCAGTGCAGCCCGGCAGTCAAGAATGCCGCAACCGGTGGCTTTGCGCAATTCTTTGATCATTTCAGTTGTAATTTCCATCTTAATTCATCCTATCATTCAGTGCTGTCATTTAGTTTTCTTCCGCGTCGTCAGCGATTGCGTCTTCCTCTGACGCCTCAAGCACATCTTCGCCTTCTTCGAGTTCATCTGCTTCAACAGGCTCATCCGGTTCGGCATCAAACGGCTGCTCATCTTCTGGGGTCAACTCAAGCTCTTCAAAGACCTCGGCTTCAAGCTCATCGCCAGGTTCTTCTGTTAACTCGCTGTCTTTGGTGGTTTTTGATAAATCAAGATACTTGAGGGTGGATTCGCCCAACAAGTCGGCATCTTCTAGCTCTTCATCGCTGTCAACATAGCGACTCAGCCCAACAGGCATTGGTTCCGCGCGAAGATCCTCTTCTTCAATATCCTTCCCTCGGATGGCTTTGCCTTCCATCACCGCATCGGCGATCTTTCCCACAATCAATTTGATGGCGCGAATGGCATCATCGTTGGAGGGAATGATGTAATCGACACCCTTCGGATCGCAGTTGGTATCCACCATGGCAACCACGGGAATGTTTTTCAGATTTGCTTCATGGACCGCGGTGTCTTCCCTCATCACATCGATCACAAACAGGACGGTCGGCAGGCCCCTCATATTGCGGATACCGCTGAGGCGTTTTTCCAGGCGGGCAATTTCCCGCGAAATCATCAGGCCTTCCTTCTTGGTCAACTGTTCCAGCTCGCCACTATCGCGCATGCGTTCAAGGCGTTCCAATTCAAAGATACGCTGCTGGATAGTCATCCAGTTGGTAATGGTTCCTCCCAGCCAACGTTCGGTGACATAGGGCATACCGCAACGTTCCGCTTCTTCACAGACGGTTTCTTGTGCCTGCCGCTTGGTACCGACAAACAAAATCGTTCCGCCCGCAATAATCTGGTCGCGTACAAAGTCGTAGGCTTCATCCAGTAGATTAACGGTTTTCTGGAGGTCCAGGATGTGAATCCCATTACGTTCTGTAAAGATGTAAGGACGCATTTTAGGGTTCCACTTATTGGTGTGATGTCCAAAATGGACTCCGCTCTCGAGGAGCGCTTTCATTGTAACAACGGGTGACATGGTTTATTTATCTCCTTTGCGTTTTAACCTCCGCCTCCTTCTAAAATGCCCATCACTCATTTTATGAGCACGCAAGGCAAATCCGGAGACGTGTGAAATCGTGCTGCTGGTGCTATTTTGCAGCGGCATGAGTATATCACATGGATAACGAAAAGGGAAGTCGACGTCCGTTCAATGGGTACTGCAGACCATGGTTTCACTGCTTCCATTTTGACTTGAAATCTTGCGAAGGGATGCCTTGAACTCCTTTTTTTATAAGCTTTCTAATTCGAATTTAGTCAGAATTATTACATTAAATTATAAAAACCAATTTGTCTGTTAAGGGTCACCTTGAGAATTGGCGTCGAGAGATTTTTATAAGAGCCTCGCAGGATGTCAAGCTTGCCTTTTGAAACCTTAATGGAAGCACCAGGAATATTGTTTGGGGATTATACTAAAGCCATACCAGGCAATGCGCTTGAAAGCGCGAGAATAGCCGTTGGTTATCCATGCAGATAGGTGCCCAGTTAATCGTTTTTAACTGCAACGGATTTGATAACTGCCCGCCTGGTAGCACTGACACAGTGAATCTATATCAATCAACCTGGATGCCACTTATGAACATTAATGAAAACTACACTTATTACCACCCCATTGACGTGCGCTTTGCAGACCTGGATCCGCTAGCCCACGTCAACAATGCCGTCTACCTGACCTACCTCGAGAGCGCTCGCTTTGACTATTATCAGCGAGCTGGAATCTGGAGCCCCGACCACGCAATGCAAACTGGCATGGTCGTTGCGCATATCGATATTGATTATCTGGTGCCCATCCTCTTTGGGCAGGCGATCAGAGTTGGACTGCGGGTAACACGTTTGGGCAATAAGAGTTTTACCATGGCTTTTTTAATCGAAACAGCGCCAGAGCACACCCCCCTGGCTCGCGGCACCTGTGTGGTGGTTACCTACGACCCCCAAACTGGAAAAAGCATTCCCCTGCCCGACGACTGGCGGGAAAAAATAACACAATTTGAAGAGCAGAATGGAGAATTATGAACCTACCTGAACTTGACCTGAACGGGATGATCAGCTTTCTGACTGAACTCCTGGAGACGCCCAGCCCTACCGGCTTCACCGAGCAGGCGATTCAACTTTGCGAAGAACAACTCGCCCAACTGCCAGGAATCGTACTGGAAAGAACCCGCAAAGGTGCCCTGGTCGCCACGCTTCCTGGCGAGACGGAGGGCCCCTGGCGCGCATTAACCGCCCATGTAGACACCCTGGGCGCGATGGTTAAAGACATTAAATACAACGGCAGACTTAAGTTGACCAAACTGGGCGGTTTTGCCTGGAACACCGTTGAAGGTGAGGGCGTGAGCGTGTTCAACCGCTTTGGAGATATTCTACGGGGCAGCCTGCTTATCACCCAAGCTTCTGCTCATATCCACGGCCAGGATGTGAGTAAATCAGAGCGCAGCGATGACAATATGGAGGTGCGCCTGGATGCACGCACAAAGAGCGATTTGGATACCCTGGATTTAGGAATCGAGGTCGGCGATTTTGTCGCCTTTGACCCCCGGGTGGAGAAAACGGAGGGTTTTATCCGCTCACGACACCTGGATGATAAAGCTTGTGTGGCCTGCGTGATCTACGCAGCCAAAGCCATCGCTGCTGCTGGCAAAAAACCCAAAGTGAACACGGTCCTGCACATCAGCAATTACGAAGAGGTCGGTCATGGTGCAGCAGCCGGGATTCCACCCCAGGTGAGCGAGCTGGTGGCAGTCGACATGGCCGCAGTGGGCGACGGGCAAACCTCGGATGAATTTCATGCCACTCTATGCGTTAAAGATTCAGGTGGGCCCTATCATCACGGGCTCAGCCAGCGCCTGCGTGCCCTGGCGGAAGAATACCGCATTCCTTATAAAGTTGATATTTATCCCTTTTATGGATCGGATGGCGGTGCTTTTTGGCGTGCAGGCGGTGATGTAGCGGTAGCCCTGATCGGGCCGGGGGTTGATGCTTCTCACAATTATGAACGCACCCACACCGAAGCGCTTATTGCTACGGCTGATTGGTGCCTGGCGTACCTGTTGAATTGAGGGATCAGGCAGTAAGAATTTGAAAACAGGGATTTGGAATCAGGGAACGGTAAAAGTTCCCGCTTTGCTTTGGGGTTATTAATCTAACCGAGTCAAGCCAAGCTTTTTAGCCGCATTAATTGCAGCCTGGTACTCGCCCGGGTGGATGGTTCGGTTTAATTCCGGATAGCTTCCCGGCAATCCCCGCACTTTGAATGCCGGACGGTACTGCGCCATGATATTGAGGTAGACATTTTTAGAGACCTTTTCCGCCAGGAACTTGAAGATCGCTTCACTGCCGGCCAGACCCTCCGGCAGCACCAGGTGCCGTACCAGCAAACCCCGCCAGGCAAGGCCGCGTTCGTCGATCTGTAAATCGCCCACCTGACGCTGCATCTCCAAAACCGCAGCCTGATTGATGCGTGGGTAATCCTTAACGCGGGAATATTTAAAAGCCAGGTCCGGGTCAGCGTATTTCATATCCGGCATGTAGATATCGATAACGCCTTCCAGCAGAGCCAGCATCTCGAGGGAGTCATACCCGCCGGTGTTGTACACAATTGGGAGTTCCAGCCCCTTGCCTGCAGCAATCTCAATCGCTGCTAAGATTTGCGGAATCACGTGGCTGGGTGAAACCAGGTTGATGTTGTGGCAGCCCCGCTTTTGCAAGTCCAGCATCAGCTCCGCCAATTCACCCGCGTTGACTTCACGCCCGGCAGAAAGCTGGCTGATATCGGCATTCTGGCAGAAAACACAGCGCAAATTGCAGCGCGCAAAGAAGATCGTTCCCGAGCCGCGCCATCCGCTGAGTGGGCGTTCTTCACCCGGGTGGGGTCCGTAACTGCTCACCTGTGCCAGGACGCCGGTCTGACAGATCCCCAGCTCACCCGTCAAACGGTTCACACCGCAGCGCAGCGGGCAGACATCGCAGGATGCCAGGTGCTCGTGAGCTTTCCTGACACGCTGGAATAATTCTCCTGATTCAAGCAGGGTTAAATAAGCCGGCCGGGTGGTAGCCATGGTCAACACAATTATACTGTGCCTGAAAGAATGTTTTCCAGGTGATGTACAACGCCGGGATTGCAGAAAAACGAGGTGGATTACACGGTTATTGGCTAAAGAAATCTCGAACCACGGCTACCGAGCTGGTATCCCCAGGCATGCCGGGCGTTACAGCAGCCATAGCGTTGATCATTGCTTCTAAGCGCTGGCATTCTTCAAGAATCGCAGCGGGATTTAATGCTTTGGGTGTCTTCCCTGCAAAGCGTTCAAAATTCTGGTGGTAAATCTTCTCCAGAACCGGATCGGGTAACTTGATACCATAAAACCAGGCTTCCTTGCCGCCAAACAGAAAGCCCTCATGAGTCAACTGGAACGGTCCCTCATATTCCAAAAAGCCGCGAACGACCTCAATGCGCGCCAGGCTCTCTTCAGGTTCGATGCCGCCTCCAGCATCCGCCAGGAGCGCCCGCGCGCCAATATCGGTGCCGTAGATCATGCGATCCTGGTATTTAATAAAGAAATCGCGAGTTTTTTGAGGATCAATTGCAAAATTAAAATACATTTCAATGCCCGGGGTGAGATCAACGTGCATGTTGGGATAGCGGTCAAGGTAATCCGCCAGGCGATCCAGTTGCGCTGAAAGGAAGAAAAAGTGGGCAAAGGTCACTTTCAGGTTCGGGTGACGCTCCAGGACGTTCAGTACCTGGCGGTACTGCGCTTCATTGTCGATGAAGGTGCCATCGCCGTAATACCAGCCCATCTCCCGCGCCCAGGCGGGAATTTTTTCAGCATCCCAGAATTCCTCCGGATCATTGACATGGAAGACCAGCGGGATTTGCCGTTCAGCCATTTTCGCCCAATACGGCGCGTAAACCGGGCTGTCAAAATCGGGGATGGGCAAACGTTTGCGCATCTCAGCCTTCCCTTCGATCATCTTGATCCCGTCCGCGCCCAGCTCAGACAGCACATCCACATAATCGGCAAAGACCTCACCGGCGATGTCCGGCGTGATGAACAGGGGTGAGATATCCAGACCGCCGAACAGGTAGACCTGATCGGGGAATTTGCCCTTCAAATGCAGGGCATCCGGTACCAGACTGAGTCGTTTTTCGTCAGGAGTACAGACCACAGCCAATTTTTCGATCCCGACTTCTGCCAGGATGGCCATTAATCGATCGCCGTAGGAATGGTGCGGGAAGTGAATATGGCTATCAATGATTTTGAACGGTTTAAAGAACATCATTCCTCCACAATCCCTGTAATAAAGAATATCTTTGCCAGCTTTTGATGAGCGGGGCAGCTTTGCATATCAATCGCTATGCACCCGCGTGGGATCATTTCTGGCTTTTCAGACCGCTTGGAGCATTCATTCACACTCATCTCGATTATAAAAAACTTGGCAGCAATTTGTCAAATATTAATTGGATGGAAGTGGAGATCAAGTCAAATTTGACCCATCAATATCATACATGACGGTGAAGCGCCACATGCGAAAAATAACGAAGCCCGAGTGTGGGTCCAAGTTGCAAGTTTGCGTCACTTTTTGGGCAATCCCTGCGCAGAGTCCAAAGTGGGGTGGGACCATTCGCCATCATCGTCCCTGAAGCGCAGCGGAACCCCTGTAGCGAAGCGAAAGGGGCTGAGCGAAGGCGCTCAATCAACTTCAAAGTTCAACCTGTTTACCGCCTCTATTCACCCCAAACCAACTTTCCGTAGGCAGTTCTTAAGAATATTGAGGATTTCTGTTAATATAATCAATAATTAAAATAGAATAACCAAATATCTTGCAAAAAGAATGTGTTTTTATTCAATTTTAACTTTATATGATAGGTTTGGATTTCGGAAATAATTCTTGACGGAAAAATGGAAGTATGCTATATTACTTATTCAAGTAAGTGACGATATTTACCAGTTGTGGTATGATTGCAGGTGAATCAAGTTTTTTAAGTCATTTGTCTGCAAATGATCCATGTAGTGAATTAAAGGAGGTGATGGCACCCGGCACGATATCAACAAAGTTTTACCCAAGATTGATCAATTGACCCACTAGACTTTTAATAAAACGAAATTTTTTAAGAAGGAGAAAAAATGCAAAAGAAACTGTTAGCTGTAATTGCTGTTATTATGGCGCTGGCTATGGTTTTGACCGCGTGTGAACCGGCTGCAGTCCTTGAACCTGAAAAAATCATTGAGACCGTTGTCGAAACCGTTGTCGAAACGGTTGAGGTTGAGGTTCCGGTCGAGGTTCCGGTTGAGGTCGAGGTTCCGGTTGAGGTCGTTCCCGAAGTCGCGGAATCGACCCGCAAGGGTGGCTGGTTCGATACCATCATCGTGATCGAAGAGCCCAACACCGACGCCGCCATTACCCGCCTTGAGGTTGAGGAAATTGACATCTTTGTCTATACTGTTTCCAACCCCGAAGCAGCTGCAAAAGTCGAAGCTGCCCCCAACCTCGATTCATACGGTTCCTCAGGTTCCTACAATGAGCTGAGCTTCAACACCACTGGCCCCGTTTGGGAAAATGGCAAACTGAATCCCTTCGGCGTGGCAAAAATTCGCGAAGCCATGAACATGCTCATTGATCGCGATTACATGGTGCAGGAAATCGTTGGTGGTTTGGGCACACCCCGCTGGACCACTTTCAACAGCGCCTCCAATGACGCGGCTGCCTTTGCTGCTGAAATCCGCGCTATCGAGTTGAAGTACGCTTACAACAAAGACCTGGCTGCTGAACTCATTGGCGAAGAGATGGAAGCCCTGGGCGCGAAACTGGAAGGCGGCAAGTGGACCTATGAAGGTGAACCCGTCGAGATCAGCGTCCTGATTCGCATTGAAGATGAGCGTATGCAAATTGGTGACTACGTTTCCAACCAGCTTGAGGACATTGGCTTCACTGTAATCCGCGATTACAAATCTGCTGCTGATGCATCACCGATCTGGTACAGCGGCGACCCGAATGACGGCCTGTTCCACATCTACACCGGCGGCTGGATCACCACTGTGATTCCACGTGACCTGGGTGACAACTTTGCCTTCTTCTACACCGATTTAGGCTTGCCGGCTCCCCTGTGGATGAACTACGAAAACGATCCCGAGTTCTACGATGTTGCTGAAAAGCTTGCCTACCAGGACTTCACCTCACTCGAAGAACGCGCAGAACTGATTGAAAAAGCCCTTAATCTGGCAATGGAGGATTCTGCACGCCTGTGGCTGTATGACCAGAAATCCATCACCCCCAAGCAGAAGAACATCTCCGCTGCGGCTGACCTGTACGGCAACGTTGGCGGTGGCTACTTATGGGCGCTGACCATCCAGCGCGCTGGCGAAGAGGGCGGTTCTCTGACCATTGCGATGCCCAGCATTCTCACCGAGCCCTGGAACCCGATCGCTGGCTCCAACTGGATTTATGATATGACCCTGATCCGTGGCACCTCGGAATCGGCGACCTATCCCGATCCCTTCACCGGTCTGGCCCTGCCGAACCGCATTACCCATGCCGAAGTTGTGGTTGAAGAAGGTCTGCCCGTCTTCCAGAATTTGGATTGGGCTGAGCTGACCTACGCCCCTGAGATCCTCGTTCCCGAGGATGCCTGGGCTGACTGGGATCCCGTTGAAATGCGCTTCATCACCGTTGGTGAAAAGCACGCTGCTGCTGTTGAAGCTGCTGAAGCTGCAGCCGCAGAAGCTGAAGAGGGTGAGGAAGTTGAAATCCCCGGACCCGTCACCGCTCTGCGCAAGAGCGTTGCCTACTACCAGGAAGACCTGTTTGATGTGGTCAAGTGGCACGATGGCAGCCCGTTCTCTGTGGGTGACATCCTGATGGGTATCATCCTGACCTTTGATCGTGGTAAAGCAGACAGCGCCATCTATGATGCAGCGGCTGCCCCGACATTACGTTCGTTCTTGGGCTCATTCAAGGGCGTTAAGATCGTGTCTACCGATCCACTGGTCATCGAGACCTATTCCGATGTTTACTACCAGGATGCTGAATTGAACGTGAACACCTGGTGGCCCTATTACGACCAGGGTCCTGGCGCCTGGCACAACCTCTACCTTGGCATTTTGGCTGAAGCCGACCACGAAGCGGTCTTCTCACAGGCAAAATCTGCTGAGCTGGATGTGGATCGCCTGAGCTACATCGCTGGTCCCACGGTTGAGATCATGAAAGCCAAGTTAGACCAATGGACGGAAGAAGGCGGCATGCCTTACGAACCGATCTTCAGCCAGTTTGTTGATGAGGCTGAGGTTGCTGAACGTCTTGCTAACCTGACCGAATGGTTCCGCCGTTACGGGCACTTCTGGCTTGGCACCGGTCCTTACTACCTGCAGCGCGCCTTCCCGGTTGAGGGTACCGTTATCCTGAATAACAACCCCTTCTTCCCGGATCTGGCTTCCCGCTGGAACCGCTTTGCGAATGCGCCCATCCCGGTCGTTGAAGTTGATGGCTCCGCACGCGTGACCATTGGTGACGAAGAGGTTTACGAAGTTACAGTGACCTTTGAGGGTGCACCCTATGCCCTGGAAGATATCGAAACCGTGAACTTCCTGGTGGTCGATGCCAATAACCAGATTGCCCATGTGGGTAAGGCTGTTGGCAAAGAAGACGGTCTCTTCGAGATTGTTCTGACACCTGAGATCACCGGCGCCCTGTCAGCAGGCTCCAACTCGCTTGAGGTTGTGGTTGTTTCCAAGCTTGTGGCAGTTCCTGTTTCTGATGGGCTCACATTCGTGACCGTTGACTAGTAAACAAGTTTTTTAGCCTATGATTACTGGGGGCGCGGTGTACGCCACGCCCCCAGTATCCTTAATTTATTGATCTGTTTGACGAAAGCGAGATACGCTATGACAGATACCACTTATTCATCTGAAGAAATTGCACCGCCGGCAGAAACATTGAAAAAGAAATCAAATGCAGCACTAAGACTGCTTCGCTATACCGTAGGAAAATTCTTTTCCCTCTTTTTGGCGGTGTTGATTGGGATGTATCTGGTGATTTTAATTGCCAATATGGGCGGTTATGTTGACCAGATCATGAAAGCCCAGATTCGGGATGGCATTGGTTTGCAGGTCAGTATGGACCCGGAGCTCAGACGACGACCTCCAGAGGAACGCCAACAATTGATTAATGAGCTGGTGGCGGTCGAAGAACATCGGCTGGGTTTAGATAAACCCTTTATCACAAGAAGCTTTCGCTTTTTGTACAACGCCATGACATTGAATCTTGGACGGGCACAACACCTGACCAGTGATAGTGGCTCAGCAAGTGTGCGCCTGATCATTTTAGAACGTTTGCCTCCGACTTTATTATTCATGTCAATCGCCAGTTTCAGTCTGTTCTTTTTAAGTCTTGTCTTCGCATTGTTCTTATCCAGAAATTATGGCAGTTTCGTTGATAAGCTGGTGATTGCGCTCTCCCCCACTTCCTCGGCGCCGCCCTGGTTTTATGGCATCTTCTTACTGCTGATTTTTGCTGCGCTTTTAGGCTGGCTGCCTTTTGGTGGTATGGTCGATGCGCCACCCCCGGAAGACCCCATCAAGTATGCGCTCAGCCTGGGGCGTCACCTTGTTTTGCCTGTCGCCGCCTGGCTGATCAGCGGCTTTTTTGCCAGTGTGTACTCCGAGCGGACATTCTTCCTGATCTTTTCAATGGAAGACTATGTTGAACTGGCGCGAGCCAAGGGACTATCGGCACGAGATGTCGAACGGCGTTATATCCTGCGTCCAACATTGCCCAACATTATTACCAGCTTCGCTTTAATGTTGATCGGTCTGTGGCAGGGCGCTCTCCTCACCGAGACGATTTTCAACTGGCCCGGTTTGGGACGCATGCTCTACCGGGGTGTACAGACATTTGATACGCCGGTAATTATTGGATCGAATGTGATCTACGCTTATTTACTGGCCATTACGGTCTTTATCTTAGATTTTATTTACGCACTGGTTGACCCCCGTGTGCGTATGGGAAGTGGAGGGCCGAAAGCATGAAGAGTTTCATCGACAACATTAAACAATTCCCCTCTGCCATTTTTGGCTCGATTATGATCATCCTCCTGGTTGCATTGGCGATTTATGTTGTGATTGCCATCCCCTATCGCGATGCCATTTACGAATGGCGAGGAAGCGAAGAAATCCAGGGTACGGCGCCAAAGAATGCTCGCCCAACATATGTTAACTGGTTCCGGACAAAAAAATACTCGGAAACGATCTTAATCGACAGCACCAACCCCGAGGACGAGGTTGAAAAAACGGTCACTGAAGTTGCCGCTGACATGTGGGACATTCAGATGGTGTTTAAGTTCGATTATCCATATGATGGTTTCCCACAGGAACTGCAAGTGATATTGTCTTCAATTTATAAAGAAAAATCTCCTTTTGTCACCTTGACCTGGTTTACACCAGATGGCGAAAAGATCAAAGTTGCTGATATCACGGCCAAGCATCATGAAGTCGTCCGTTTTGATCTGCAAGACAAGCTGGTTCGTAAGCTGGACGGAGTTCTTCCACGGATTGGTTTGCTGCGAGTACCCGATGTAGAACCTTATAAGGTGCAGAAGGGCACCTACGAGCTGCACGTAGATACGATTGTGTTTGAGGAAGGCTCGGACATCGAAGCCAAATTTGTCAGCTTTGGGCAGGTGCACGGGTTGGCTGGCACCGACCATCGCCGACGCGACCTGATGCTGCCCCTGTTATGGGGTGCGCCGATCGCCCTTTCCTTTGGGTTTTTAGCCGCAATTGGAACAACTTTCACCACCATGTTTATCGCCGCGATTGGTGTGTGGTTCGGCGGTTTGACTGATGAGATCATTCAGCGCATCACTGAGATCTATATGCTTTTGCCTTTCTTGCCAATCCTGATTATGGTGGGTGTGTTCTACAGTCGTAGTATCTGGACGATGTTGTGGGTGGTAATTTTGATCAGCCTGTTTGGCGCTGGCATCAAGAATTTCCGTGCCATCTTCCTGCAAATTAAAGAAGCCGCCTATATTGAAGCTGCCCGTTCCTATGGTGCAGGTAACTGGCGTATCATCAATCGCTACCTGGTGCCCCGTATCATCCCCATCCTGATCCCTGGATTGGTCAGTGCGATTCCGTCGTATGTCTTCTTGGAAGCTTCCTTAGCGGTGCTGGGTCTGGGCGACCCAATCTTACCCACTTGGGGGAAGGTCATCAACGATGCCCAGATGCAAGGCGCCCTCTACAACGGGTATTATTACTGGGTTTTACAGCCAGCGGTCCTGTTGATGGTCACTGGTTTAAGTTTTGCGATGATCGGTTTTGCGCTCGACCGCATCTTTAATCCCAAATTGAGGGAGGTATAAGATCAATGTCTGCTGATACAGTATTAAGTGTAAGAGATTTGCGGCTGTTTTTCCGCACCACCAAGGGCGTTGTTCGCGCGGTGGATGGGGTTGACTTTGATTTAGGTCGCAACCGTGCCGTGGTAATTGTGGGCGAATCGGGTTGTGGCAAGACTTCGATGGCTCGAGCGATCTTGCGCTTGCTGCCGAAGAATGTGGATACCTATTCCGGAAAGATTTTGTTAAACGGATTAGACACCATGGCACTGAAGGAAGAGGAATACCGCCTTAAGATGCGCTGGGTAAAGATGTCGATGGTGCCGCAAGCCGCCATGAACTCGCTCAACCCTGTTTTGAAAGTGGGCGACCAGGTGGCTGAACCCGCGATGATCCACAATGACATGAGCAAAAGTGTCGCCATGGAGCAGGCGAAGACCATGTTCCAGCATGTGGGCGTTCCCCTTGATTTTCTTAGCCGCTATGCCTTTGAGTTGAGCGGCGGTATGCGTCAACGTGTGGCGATTGCCATGTCGTTAGTTTCGCTGCCCGAGTTGATCATCTTAGACGAACCGACCTCGGCTCTGGATGTGCTCACACAGGCAAATATCTTCAACGTGCTTAAGAGGATTAAAAAGGAGCTGGGCATGAGCTTCATCCTCATCACCCATGATATTGCGACCTCCAGTGAGCTGGCAGATGATGTGGCTGTGATGTATGCCGGGCAGATCGTGGAAACCGGAGATGCCCACCGCTTTTTCGCTGCGCCGCTGCATCCTTATTCAATCAAATTGATGAACAGCGTCCCGCGGCTCAGAGCCCGTCAGGAACCTGACTTTATTACCGGTCAGCCGCCCAGCTTGCTCAACCCACCGACAAGCTGCCGTTTTTATGAACGCTGTCCTTCTCGTTTTGAGCCTTGCGTTGAAGATCCCCCGACCGTTAATATCGAAGGTCGCACGGTTAAATGCTGGCTGCATGTGAAATAAGGAGAAACGATAATGGATAAAGTATTGAAAGAATTCCAGGGGGGGGTGGCGGTAGGAACGCAAAAGACCAATCGTAAAGATGAGGTTTTGCTCTCTGTGCAGGACCTGAAGGTCTGGTTTGAGCTGCGTCGATTTGGATTTGGCATTTCTGGCTATGTTCACGCAGTCGATGGAGTCAATTTTGATCTGCACTATGGCGAAACGATCGCAATCGTGGGCGAAAGCGGTTGTGGAAAAACAACCCTGATGAAAAGCATCCTAGGGCTATACCCGCCTACGGCGGGTGACATCATCTTTGAAGGTCAGTCTCTGAGCAAACTTAAGGCTTCAGAAATGCGAGCCTTTCGTTCTAATGTGGGTTATGTACAGCAGGACCCCTACGGCGCACTGCCCCCATTTATGAACGTTCAAACCATTCTTGCTGAACCGATGATCATTAACGGCATAAAAAGTAAAGAAGAGCGGCGCGAAAGAATTTTCAAGATCATGGAAGAAGTGAAAATGAGCCCGCCAGAAGACTTTTTAGAGAAGTTCCCCCATATGCTCAGCGGCGGGCAGCAACAGCGGGTTGTACTGGCTCGCGCGATGATGCTCGAACCCAAATTGATCGTGGCGGATGAACCGGTCTCGATGCTGGATGCGTCTGTCCGGGTTGAAATTCTGCGACTGATGCAATCTCTGCAGGAAAGGCACCATCTGGCGGTGATTTACATCACGCATGACCTTTCCACAGTACGGTACTTCTCAGAGCGTGTATTTGTGATGTATGCCGGACAGGCTGTTGAGAAAACCATGATTGACGCCATCGTGCACGACCCGCTTCACCCCTACTCGCAGGCTTTGATGGAAGCCACATCCGACCCGGATGCTGAAAATGCCACCCGTTTTCGCGATGTGCCGCCCGGAGAACCGCCCAGCTTGGTCAATCCTCCCCAAGGTTGCCGGTTCCACCCCCGCTGCCCGAAAATAATCCATGGACTGTGCGAATTTGAAGAGCCGCCGCACTTCACGCCGAAACCAGGTCAAATGGTGGCTTGCTGGCTGTATAGATGATGATTAAATGGCAACCCTGGAAGATAATCCTGCTGGGTGGCAGTATGATGCTGATAAGTGTGATCCTGCCTTTATTGATGGTGCTGCAAATTTTGCAGTCATCGTTCTTTCTGAACTTTTTGACCTATGGCTTGTCGGTAGCAGGGCTATTGATCGGTTTCATTGGAATGGTTACCATGGTCAGGGTTGAGCGGGCAAAACAAAAATTTAAAGACCAATTCAAGTAAATCCATTAACGAGCATAACGAGGTTGATTAATATTTTAATCAACCTCGTTCTTTAATTCCAAAACAAATAAAAATCCATCGCGGCTTGAGAAACGGCTGCGGTTAAAATAATTGACTTTCTGCGCTGGTTGGACATCCACTAAAAATGTGTTAGAATCATGGCTACAATTCTGGGGCATGGTGCAATGGCAGCACAGCGGACTTTGAATCCGTTGATCCAGGTTCGAATCCTGGTGCCCCGGCCATTTTGAAGACAAACTTTGACTGATCAAGAATCCAACCCTGATAGACCCATTGCGAGAAAGGCAGCCCCAAATAAGGACTGCCCCTCCCGAATGCTGGTCTTTAATCAGGGTGGCTTTTGCTTGCCAGCCCCCGTAAATTTCAAAGCAATAAAGGATGCGCGCTGATGACAATAGCTTCCATTATCCTGGCTGCGGGTGAAGGCACCCGTATGCGCTCAAAACTCCCTAAAGTGCTGCACCCCCTGGGAGGAAAACCCCTGATTTGGCATGCTTTGCAAGCTGTGAAAGGTTTGGTAGACCGGGCACCTGTGCTGGTTGTCGGACACGGCGCTGATCAGGTCAGAGCCACGGTGGGAGATATCGCTGAATATGCCCTCCAGGCAGAGCAATTAGGTACAGGGCACGCCGTGCTGATGGCTCAGCCTTTACTGCAATCAAAAGCGGATACACTGCTGGTGACTTTTGGAGATATGCCCTTATTGCGAAACGAATCTCTGAGGCAATTAATTGATCTGCACCGATCTTCAAAAAGCCCGGTAACGATGACCAGCATCATCGGTGATGAGGCGCGCGGCTTTGGACGGGTCATGCGAGATGATCAGGGGAACGTCGTTGGGATCGTTGAACAGGCAGACGCCACCCCGGAACAACTGGCTATTCGTGAGTACAACGTCAGCGCTTATTGCTTTGATGCCGCTTGGCTCTGGACAACCCTAACGCGCATCCCCGCCTCACCTAAAGGCGAATATTACCTGACAGATGTGGTCAGCCTGGCGGTTTCAGAGGGTTTTCGGGTAGCATCGCTGGTGCTGGACGATCCAGAGGAAGCCATTGGCTTGAACACCCGCGTCCACCTGGCGGAGGCTGAAAAAGTATTACAGAAACGCATCAATGAAGGCTGGATGCTGGCAGGCGTGACCATCATTGACCCGGAGCGCACCTATATCGAAGCCGGGGTGCACATTGGGCGCGACACGGTCATCCTGCCCAACACCTATCTGCGCGACGATACGGTTATTGGCGAGGATTGTCAAATTGGACCCGATACAACCGTGATTAATTCAATGGTTGGCAACCATGTGCACGTGCTGGCATCCGTGCTTGAACACGCTGAAGTGCGCGATCACGTCACCATGGGCCCATATTGTCACCTGCGTAAGGGTGCAGTCCTTGATGAGGGCGTCCATTTGGGTAATTTTGGCGAGGTCAAGGCTTCTTATTTAGGACCGGGTACCAGGATGGGACACTTTTCCTATATCGGCGATGCGAAAATTGGCAAAAACGTCAATATTGGTGCGGGGACCATCACCTGCAATTTTGATGGTGAAGTAAAAAATCCAACTGAAATTGGCGATGAGGTGTTTATTGGCAGCGATACCATGCTGGTCGCGCCGGTGAAAATCGGCGCTCGCAGCATCACCGGGGCAGGCTCGGTGGTAACCCATGACGTCCCCGAAGACACGTTGGTAATCGGTGTTCCAGCAAGAATAATTCGAAAATTGGAGAGAAGTGACAAATAGCCTGTTGTTGTGGATTCTGTTGACCATCAGTGTGCTCCTCAACTTGCTGGTCGTTGTGATTAAAGCCAGTTATACCCATGTCAGGTTGCCATTCCTGTTAAACCTGCGCGAAGGGCGTGAGAAAACAGTTGAGATGACCGTGAACCTGGCTGAAGATTCGCGTTTGCACGTGGGATTAAATTTTGCCCAGACCTTGCTGCATTTTGCACTGGCATGCTTTTGGGTGGATATTTTTCGCTCAGCCCTGCCCGACCTCAGCCTTGGGTGGTTGGTTGCATATTTTCTCATCGGCATGATCCTGGTGGTTATTCTTGAGTATTTTGTTAAAGCTCAAATAATGAAAAACGCAGAAGAGAATGCGCTTCGTTTCAGAGGGTTCGCCATCGTATTAAAAGCCCTGTTTTACCCCCTGTCGTCGGTTATCCTGGCTATCCTTGGGCCGAATGCCAAACGGGTTGCCCTGGCATCGATGACCGAGGAAGACTTGAAAGAATGGGTTGAGGTCGGTCAGCATGAAGGTTCATTGGAAAAGGGCGAGCGGGAAATGATCTACTCCATCTTTCAATTTGGGGATACCCTGGCGAAGGAGATCATGGTGCCGCGCATCGATTTGATCACCCTGGATATTGACAGCACCCTGGGAGAAGCACGCACGGCATTTATCCAGGGCGGGCATTCGCGGGTGCCGGTGTATGAAGAAACCGTGGATAACGTGGTTGGCTTGCTGTATGCCAAGGACTTACTGAGTTTGCAGCAGGATGATGACCTAATCTCGGACCATCGAGATATGCTCAGGCTGGCTTATTTCGTTCCAGAATCAAAAAAGGTTGATGAGGTCCTGGCTGATATGCAAGCGCGCAGCATGCATATGGCCATTGTGGTCGATGAGTACGGTGGGGTGGCTGGCGTGGTCACCCTGGAGGATATTGTTGAAGAGATCATCGGCGAGATCCGTGACGAATATGATGAGAGCGAAGAAATGCCCTATTTGCAGGTTGGTGAAGATGAATATGTGTTTCAGGGTCGAGTTGATTTAGATGTTTTCAACGAGGTGATGGGAACAGATATCGATACAGACAAAGCAGATACCATCGGCGGTTTCATTTACAGTGAGATCGGAGATGTGCCCACCGGCGGCGAGCATTTAATTTTTGACAACCTGACCTTGATTGTCGAGCAGGTGGACGGGCGCAGGATCGTCAAGGTGCGCGCAAAAAAGCACCTCACAGAGAGCATAAAACAGGATCATGAAAATGTTAACGGATGAATTTCGCAGCCTATTAATTCAAAAAGCGCAGGATGCCTGGCAACGCGCTTACGCACCTTATTCAACGTATGCTGTTGGCGCTGCACTGCTAACTGACACCGGCAAGATCTATGACGGAGTCAATATTGAAAATGCAGTTTACCCGCTGACAGTATGCGCAGAGCGGGTGGCAGTCTTTAAAGCGGTGTCTGAAGGGGAGCGGTCTTTTCGCGCCATCGCCGTTGTCACCAGGAATGGAGGCACGCCCTGCGGCGCTTGTCGGCAGGTGCTGGCTGAGTTCGGTCTCGATACGGTTGTGTTGATCGCAGACCTGCAGGGCAACCTCTTGCACGAGTTGACGGTGGCTGACCTGCTGCCTCATGCCTTTGGTGAGGCGGACCTGGATGCCGCCAGGGACTGATATGCCAAATGCCAAATGTTGCGCGCGTGTTGGATTGCCAGCAGGCGCGTTTTTTCTATTTCATCCTGGTGAGGTGTGATGACCAGAGAAAGCCGCACGTATCAAACCCGGGCGATTGTGTTGAGACATTACGAATTCGGCGAAGCAGACCGAATCTTAAGGCTGTTTACGCTGGAAAAAGGCAAAATCTCTGCCATCGCCAAAGGGGTCCGCAGGATCAGTTCTCGTAAAGCCGGACATTTAGAGCCCTTCAGCCAGGTGCATTTATTCCTCGCCAGCGGACGCGATCTGGACATCATCACCCAGGCTGAATCCCTCAAGTCCATGTCGGGATTAAGGGCAGATTTGCACCGAATGTCACTGGCATCTTATGTGGTGGAGTTGCTGGATCGCTTCACCTATGAGGAGGGTCCGAACCCCGCTCTGTTCCGACTGCTGTCGCAAACTCTGGAACGTTTGGAAGCCCAGGAAAACCTGGAAACTGCCGTGCGCTATTACGAACTCCGCCTGCTGGAATTATTGGGCTACCGACCGCAATTATTTAATTGCATCGATTGTAGCGCTGAGATCCGCGCGCAGGATCAATTTTTCTCACCGCTGGGTGGCGGGGTGGTCTGCCCGACCTGCGGGCGAAGTCGCACAGAAGCCTGGCCGATTGAGACCGATGTTTTACGCTACCTGCGCCATTTGCAACGTTCAGATTGGCAGTCTATCGCCCAGGTTGTGATCCCTGGTGAGATCAATCAAGCAATGTCCACCCTGACAGAGGCGTATTTTTCCTATTTACTCGAAAGCCATTTGAACACGCCAGAATTTATACGAAAAATCCAGGGGACAAATGATGAGACATAAAACTGGCGCTTAGGGGTTTTGTTTACTTCCCATTACGCCTGGCGAGCCTGTCGGGCATCCCCATGATCGCCCACGGTGTCTGAATAGATATCGCTTTCAGATGGTATAATAATGGGGTTAATTTTAACATCGATCAGGGCTGTATCCTGGTATCGTGGGAAAACCACTGGAGTTAGACATCTTATGAAGGAATCCATCCATTTCCAATCGATTATCATGAAGCTGCAGAATTTTTGGGCAGATAGAGGCTGCCTGCTCTGGCAGCCCTATTACACCCAGGTTGGGGCGGGGACGATGAACCCGGCTACTTTTTTGCGAGTTTTAGGTCCTGAACCCTGGAATGTAGCTTATGTTGAGCCTTCAATCCGCCCGGATGATGGGCGCTATGGCGACAACCCCAATCGGCTGCAGCAGTTCTACCAGTTCCAGGTGATCCTCAAGCCCGATCCGGGCAACCCGCAGGAGATTTACCTGGATTCTCTGCAAGCCATCGGCATTAACCCTGCCCGACACGACATCCGCTTTGTTGAAGATAACTGGCAGCAGCCAGCGATCGGCGCCTGGGGATTGGGCTGGGAGGTTTGGCTGGATGGCGTTGAGATCACCCAGTTTACTTACTTTCAACAATGTGGCGGTTTTGATCTGGATCCTGTATCGGTGGAAATTACCTATGGGCTGGAACGCATTGCGATGACGCTGCAGGGTGTGCGGCATTTTAAGGATATTCAATGGAATTCCGATCGCACCAACGGCGACGTCAACCTGATGGGTGAGCGCGAACACAGCACCTATTATTTTGATGTGGCTGATGTGGACAGCATGCGCCAGATGTATGATTTGTTTGAGAGCGAGGCGATCCGAGCCATCGAAGCGGGTCTGGTGCTGCCTGCCCACGATTATGTGCTGAAAACATCACATACGTTTAACATCCTCGATACACGCGGCGCAGTGGGTGTGACAGAACGCCAGGCGTTATTTGCTCGCACTCGCGACCTGGCACGCCGGGTGGCAAAAGCCTACTATGAACAGCGTAAACAGGCAGGGTTTCCCTGGCTGGATCAATCCACCCCCAAAGCGGAGCCCGTTGCAGAGGTAGGGGTTGAAATTGCGACTGAAAAAGCCACCTTTTTGTTTGAAATCGGAACCGAAGAACTTCCCGCAGCGGATCTCTCGGGTGCGCTTTCGCAGCTTGAGGTGAAGGTCCCGGCGCTGCTGGCGGATCTGCGCCTGAAACATGGGCAAGTGCGGGTGATGGGCACACCCCGGCGCCTGGTGGTTTTGGTGGAGGACCTGGCAGCACGCCAGACCGATCTCGACCTGGTGATTAAAGGTCCGCCCGCGGATCGGGCTTTTGACGCCGATGGTAACCCAACCCAGATTGCCATGGGCTTTGCCCGCAGCAAGGGCATTGATGTGGGACAGCTCAGGGTGGAAGAGATCGATGGCGGTCGTTATGCTGCAGCAAAGGTCAGCCAGCAGGGCGCGCCAGCTTACCAGGTTTTAGAAAGCGCCCTATCGAATTTGATCGCCGGGCTGCGTTTCACCAAGTCGATGCGCTGGAATGAATCCGGGGTGTCTTTCTCGCGGCCGATTCGCTGGCTGCTGGCGTTGCACGGCGAAACCGTGGTTCCCTTCAACTATGCTGGTTCTACCAGCGGACGGGTCACACGCGGTTTGCGGTTGGCAGCCGAGCCGGAATTCTCGGTCGCATCACCCCAGGAATACCTGGCAAAAATTGAAGGTCAGGGTATTATCCTCGACCCGCAGGCGCGCGAAGCTGAAATCCGCAGGCAAGCTCAAGCGCTGGCAGCAGCAGTGGGGGGACGGATTCAGAACGATCCACACATCATCCTTGAGGTGACCCAAATGGTGGAAAGCCCACATGCGCTGCGCGGTGAATTTGACCGTGAATTTTTAGAAACCTTACCGCCCGAAGTTTTGACCACTGTGATGAAGAAGCATCAGCGGTATATCGTGGTGGAAGATGACCAGGGAGACCTGATGCCCTATTTTATTGCTGTCAGCAATGGCATTCAGGAGGACCCCGCTGTGGTTGCCGATGGCAATCAACAGGTGATCCTGGCGCGCTTTGTCGATGCCCAGTTTTTCATCCGAAAGGATCTTGAGCAACCGCTGGAATCCTTTGTAAAACGGTTGACCACCCTCACTTTCCAGGAGCAACTGGGTTCGTTTTACGATAAAACCCAGCGTTTGATCAAACTGGCGAATTTGGTGGGAGAGCGGCTTGGTCTGACCGAATTAGAAATGAAGACCACCCTGCGGGCAGCCTTGCTATCCAAAGCGGACCTGGCGACGGATATGGTGGTTGAGATGACCTCCCTGCAGGGCGTGATGGGCAGGTATTACGCGTTGCACAGCGATGAAAACCCGGCTGTGGCTGAGGCGATCTTTGAACACTACCTGCCCCGCTTTGACGATGATTTACAGCCCAAAACCATGCCGGGCCTGGTGATTGGATTGGCAGACCGGTTGGATACGCTGATGGGCTTGTTTGCGGTTAATCTACCACCCTCCGGGACGAAAGACCCCTTCGCTCAACGACGGGCAGCGCTGGGCATTTGTCAGAATTTGATCGCCTGGCAGTCCCCGTTTGACCTGCGCTGGGGGCTGGAAGCGGCAGCCAACGAGCTGCCGGTTCCCGTAGCTGAAGAGGATGTAGACGCCTGTTTGGATTTTGTCCAGCGGCGGTTGCAGGTGATGCTGCTGGAGATGGGTCACCCTCACGATGTGGTCGATGCGGTACTGGCGGAAAAGGGCACAGACCCCTACGCAACCCTGCAGGGCGTGAAGGAACTCAGCGTTTGGGTTACGCGCGAAGATTGGATGACCATCCTGCCGGCGTTCAGCCGCTGTGTGCGCATCATCCGCAGCCTTGATGAAACCTACCAGGTCGATCCATCTCGCTTTGAAACACAAGCTGAGCGCTCACTGTTTGCCGAGCTCAACCGGGCAGAAGCAAGCTTGCAGGGCTCCGATTCGGTGGATGCTTTCCTGGGTGCTATCACGGTTATGGTGCCTACCATCAACCGCTTCTTTGACGAAGTGCTGGTGATGGCGGAGGATGTGACCGTGCGTCAGAACCGATTGGCGCTGATGCAGCGCATTGCTGGTCTGGCTAAAGGCATCGCAAATCTCAGCTACCTGGAAGGGTTTTAAAGACAAGCAGGGTGATGCGATCAGCAGGCTGGTCGTGACTTGAAGGCGAAATCTGGCAAGAAGGGCGGATTAGCATTTCTCAGCCATCCTTTGTTGTGATGTTTTTCGCATAGTTTAATAAAGAACAAGCCCACGATCACCCTCCCTGATTCCTGCCCCCCATATCCCACCACCTGCAGAAAATAATTTATATTTTCGCTTTTCAACACTCTAACCGTATTTGGGCAGGACGTTGTATAATTCAATTGATAAGATTGGAGGCTTGTATGGAAATTAACTGGCACGGACATTCTTGCTTCAGAATCACTGAGCGCGGCATGGCATCGGTGGTAACAGACCCTTACGATCCGGCTGTTGTTGGGATTGACCCCGGTAAGTTGCGTGCAGATGTGGTGACCGTCAGTTGTGATCACCCAGCACATAATCACCTCAACGCAATCCGTGGCAAGGCTTTTGAAATCACCGGACCTGGTGAATATGAAATTGGCGGTGTGTTCATCACCGGCGTGCAGATCAATGGCAAAGGCAGGAAAACTGCGGCTGATGTCGTTCGTAATACGGTGTATGTGATCGATTATAACGGTCTGACCGTCGCCCATCTCGGTGAGTTGAACAGCGTGCCCAGCCAGACAGAGGTTGAAGGCTTGGGTGAGGTGAAAATTGCCCTGGTGCCGATTGGAGGGGGTGCCAGCCTGAATGCAGCTCAAGCTGCCGAGGTGATCCGATTGCTTGAACCGGGCATCGCGATCCCCATGCATTACGGGATGAGCAAATCCTTAATCAAACTGGATCCGCTTTCCAAATTCCTCAAGGAAATGGGTTTGACCTCTATCGAAACTGAAGAGTCGATTAAACTCCAGAGTAGCGCTTCCTTGCCAGAGGAAGTGCGGGTCGTGGTGCTTGATTTAAGCCTTTAATCAGGCAACCTATGCTTTAAAAGGAATGAACTATGAACGTCAAAGTCATCATGTCCTGGGATATCAAAGAAGGTCAGGAACAGGAGTATTTTGAGTTTGTTGTGCGCCATTTTATGCCTGGCGTCCAAAAAATGGGCATGGCGATCAGTGATGCGTGGGTGACCATCTACGGTGATCATCCTCAAATTTTGGTCAGTGCAGTGGTACCCGGATTGCAAAAAGCACAGCATATTATCCATTCTGAAGACTGGGAAAGATTGAATAATAATTTACTGGTTTTTGTCGAGAATTACCAGCTTAAAATGGCGCCTTTAGAAGGTGGATTTCAATTTTAATGGAGTTTGTGCAGCAGTTATTGGAATGGTATGGTAAAAACGCCAGGGAATTACCCTGGCGTTCTGATACATCTGCCTATAAGACCTGGATTTCTGAAATTATGCTGCAGCAAACCCAGGTTGAGATGGTGATCCCGTATTTTAACCGTTGGATGGACCAATTCCCGGATATCTACGCCCTGGCATCTGCTGATGAGCAGGCGGTATTGTCAGCCTGGGAAGGTTTGGGTTATTACAGCCGGGCGCGTAACCTGCACCGGGCTGCGCAATACGTCGTGCAGACCTTCGGTGGTCAGTTGCCCCGCAGCAGTGAGTTGCTAAAAAGCCTGCCCGGTATCGGGGATTACACGGCAGGCGCGATCGCTTCGATCGCCTTTGGAGAAGACGTGCCGGCTGTTGACGGCAATGTTCGGCGGGTGCTGGCGCGATATTTTGACGTCAGCCTGCCAGCACGCAGCCACGCCGGTGCGCAAGAACTCTGGCGGTTGGCTGAAGCGCATCTTCCACCGGGTAGGGCAGGCGACTACAACCAGGCGCTGATGGAGCTGGGTGCGTTGATTTGCCGTCCGAAAAACCCGCTTTGTAGCACTTGCCCAATTGCAGAAGGATGCCGGGCGTACCTTTTCGACCTGCAAGCGCTGCGACCGGTAACAACTCGGGGAAAGAAAACGCCGCATCTCACGGTGACAGCGGCTGTGATCCGGCGGGGTGACCAGGTTCTGCTTGCACAACGCCCTCCAGATGCTTTGCTCGGGAGTTTGTGGGAATTTCCAGGGGGCACCCTGGAAGAGAGCGATGCGGATTTATCCGCCTGCCTGCAGCGCGAAATCCAGGAGGAATTGGGTGTAGCAATTAACGTGGGGCAAGCCTTTGGACGCTATCGGCACGCTTATTCGCACTTCAAGATTACGTTGCATGCGTTTTTGTGCAGCCTGTCACCCGGTGTTGAGCCCCAGCCGTTGGAAGGCCAGAATCTGGCGTGGGTCAAAATCGAAACCCTGCCGGATTATCCCATGGGCAAGGTGGACCGGCAGATTGCCCGGCGATTGATCGGGGAGGACGATAATGAAGCGCTACCAGGATGAACGTGAACGTATGGTCACCCACCAGATCGCTAGACGGGGGATTAAAGATGAGCGGGTGTTGGAAGCCATGCGCACAGTGCCCAGGCATCTTTTTATCCCAGAGGATGCGCGCACCGTTGCCTATGCTGACAGCCCGGTACAGATTGGCAGCGGGCAAACTATTTCGCAGCCCTTTATTGTGGCTTTGATGACGGAACTCCTGGAAGTACGTGCCGAGCACCGCGTTCTGGACGTGGGCACGGGTTCGGGCTACCAGGCTGCCATCCTGGCGGAGCTGGCTGCCGAAGTGATCTCGATTGAGCGCCACCCTGAACTGGCGCAAAGAGCCAGGAAGACTCTGAAAAGCCTGGGGTATCAGCATATTAAGGTGGTTGTCGGCGATGGCAGCCTGGGCTATCAACCTGCTGCACCCTACGACCGTATCCTGGTGGCTGCAGCCGCGCCTGCGACACCGCAGGCGTTGTTAGACCAGTTAGCACCCGATGGGCGTTTGGTGCTCCCGGTGGGAGCCCGCTTTTCGCAGCATTTAGAGGTTTGGACGCTCAAAGATGATCAATTCATACACTCGGTAGACATCCCGGTGATATTTGTTCCGCTGATTGGCGAGGAGGGCTGGAGCGGCTAACCCGGCACAAATGATGTTTGAAATGTGTTCCTCCCGGGTTAAGGTTCGAACGCGTTGGGGATAAGGAAGAGAATCACCGCCAGGATGGTGAACCCGGCTCCGCCGATTAAGCCCACGGGTGTTGGTCCGAGGAGCGCGTTGGGTTCACCCTGAACAAACAGCAAACCGAGGGCAGCGATCCCATTCAACGCACCGTGACCAATGACCGCTGGCCAGATGCTGTCCGCTTTAATCGACGTCCACCCGAACACGATACCGGCAACGACACAGAACCAGGCCATCGCCAGAGGACCCAGGAAGGGCGCACCGAAGTAGTCTGAACCGTAGTTGTAACCCATCAGGATTAATGGCCAGTGCCACACTCCCCAAATGACACCAGTTATCAGGCTGGCTTTGCGTCCGCCCAGGGGCAGCAGTTTGGGCAGCAGATAACCACGCCATCCAAACTCTTCACCGAAGGATGGCAGTGCGTTCAACACCGGAGCAATCAGGGTGGCTTGCAAGGCTTGCATTGCAACCACGAACCATGGGCTAAAACTCTCAGCACCTGCTGCTTTCATTTCTGCCGTCAGCAAACTGAGGTTGGAATCATAGTTTCTTGAAAACAGTACAAAGAATACAACCATACCGATGATAGTTAAGAGACCTGGCAGCAACCATGCTGCCAAAAAATACAGCCAGCGCCCCTGGCTGAAATCTGGTTTGAGGTACAGATTTTGTTTGCTTTCTTTGGTGATGACACGCGTGATGATATTTGCCAGGGCAGGACCGAACATGTAAAATGTGGCCATCAGGAGCAGCGCCAGGCTGACAGGGATGTTCGCGATGTTCAGAAAGGGGCTGTCTTCTAATCCGCCGGTCAGGTAGATCACCAGGGCGGTTGCCCATGAGATTCCAAACGTGAGGGTTAAGAACAAGTAAACCCTGTTAAGTTCATTTTTTTGTATCATGTTTGTTACCTTATCCTGAGCCTGGGTTATTGAATGTATTTAACCAGACCTAATATCACCAATACGTCTTTTCCCGCCGAAAAATTCTTATTCATTGTACTTTAAAAATTCGAATACCAACGATAATGGCGATTTCTACCAGTTTCAGCGCCTGACCATCACGCTCAGAATATTTTCACATTCGCATTCTTTAGAGATCGAGCCTATATATTTAACAGATAAGCAATATATAAAATTAATGCCTTCCGGTGTATAATTGATGTAACAATAACCTCCAATGAATAATAGGAGCGAGAAATGAAACGCCGTTTACTGATTCTTTTGGGCGTAGTGGTGATTATGCCCATTCTATTAGCCTGTAATTTGTTGAATTCTTTCTTTAATGATAGCCAGGATTTGGAAAGCACCCGTGTAGCCCTGGCTATCCAACAGACCAGCATCGCCATTGAGCAAACGAGCAGGGCACAGGTTGAGCCGACGATCGCTGAACCAGAACCAGAACCGACCTCCATGCCCCACCCAACACTGACACAGCCGGCGATCGTTGAGCCGACAGCGCCGATCATTGAACAACCAGCTCCCACTGAGACCGTGACTGAAACTCCGAAAACCTTTGAAGAGTGGCTGAAGGATGTTCGCATTTTGTATTATGACGATATGTATGGCTCGGGGCAGCCGATGGTGATTCAAGATGCCCTCGATGGGTTGAGATTGACAAGAAACACGACCAATGTGAATGATGCCATGGGCAATTTACTCTCCAATTTGAATTCATCCACTGACTGGGATCTGGTCATTATTGGCGCTGAATCGCGGGATAACATTTCTGGTGAGTACTTTGATGCACTTGACGTTCAGCTTGACCGCGGCGCCAGCATCATCCTGGAGATCTGGTATATCGATGATGTGACTTATGGGCGCATCCAGCCGTTGTTGCAGCGCTGCGGAATTGCCTTCCAGGAAGATTGGCAACGGGATTATGACGACAACCTGAACCTGTATGTGGTGTACCTGCTTGACCCGGAACATCCGTTGTTTACTGAACCCAATACGATCAGCATGTTAACGCCTTATGGTGTGATCTGGTACGGTGACGCGGGCGATTTTTTGAAGGTCAAACCCGATTCCGAGGCGCGTTTGCTGGGTGGAATCCTGCCGAAAGATGCGTCAAAATTCGGTTTACTGGCGGAGTGCCTGGAGGGACGCATGATCTGGCAAACCTTTTCGACCCATGATTACAAAACCCAGGCTATGACCGATCTGTGGCAAAACTATATCATGCATACTTTGAAAGCGCGTTACAACGTTTTACAGGAGGAATAACTGCTTTTGCTTTCAACCAGGAAGCCCCCGGAAAGACCCGCCGGGGGCTCAATTTTTAACAGGCTATGCTTTGTTCGGTTTTCCCATACCTTGGAAATGCCGCAAAAATACCAGCGATTCAATTCACCTCACCTTCAGGGTTGGATCAGAGGTGGGATATCAAATATGCCCTTTACCGGTGTGTGTCACTGAATGCTTTGCGGTTTACGAGTCGAACATTCAGGGTTGTTCGCCGGCGAGCACATCTGCATTTCCGCCCAATTTTTCTTTCATCTTCTTTAATAAGGCCTCATCCGGAGTACTCTGAGTTTGGCTGTACATGAAAACAGAAAGCATCATTTCGCAATCAGCGACTTCTTTGCTGATATCCTCTTTTTTCACCCGGTCATTATTGCGGATCCAACCCTGCACACGCGAGACAATCTCATCGGCGTGAAAACCTTCTGCAGAGAAGGTCTTCAGCATTTCAATTTCTTCAGCCGTGAGCTCTTCTGCGTGATGCGCCAGGTAGGCTTCAGCCAGTTCGCCCACTTCAGACAGGAAAAACCATAAAGCATCCTTGGCACAGGGCCATTGCAGGCCACGTGCAGTATAGTAGTTCTTGATGGTTTGGATATCCATGAGCGCTCCTTCGTGCCGTATTGACTTCCAGTGGCTATTATACTCCTTGAGGATGACGGCGATGCAGGCTTGAAGTGGGTCAGTGAGGCTTGATAAAAGGCTCACAGCCATCGGTTTCAGCAATAAACGGTATAATAATGCCAAAATTTATGTAAAAATACAACCAGGATGTTTAAAGACAATTTTCAAAAAACAATCGTGTGGATAAAAAGCCTCTATCATCGCGTGGATGATTTCAGCGGTGGGGCATTAGGGGTTATCCGCACCACCGTGGAAAGGTTTGCTGAAGAACGCGGCTCTGAAACCGCTGCCAGCCTGGCTTACTTTGCGTTCTTTTCGATCTTTCCGATGCTGCTGGTGTTCATCGTGGTGGGCAGCTTTTTTGTGGATGCCGAGGTGGTTCAAATCCAGTTGTCAAACATTCTGGACGGCATCATCCCGGGAGCTGAAAACCTGGTGTTTCAAAACATCAACCATGTGCTCAGGTTGCGCGGCGCGGTTTCATTTGTGGCGCTATTGACGCTGGTTTGGTCTGCTACCAGCGTCTTCAACATCCTTGCCAGGAATATCAACCGTGCCTTTCCAGATGCACGCTTGCTGGATTTCTTTAAGGGTCGCTTGCGGGGATTATTGATCTTCTTTGGGATTGGCTTTCTGGTATTGCTGTCTCTGGCAACTTCGACGTTGATTGGTCTGATACCTGTAATTGAGATACCCATCAATGGTATTTATTTGCACGAAACCATCCTCTGGCAGATTGGCGGTTTTTTATTGCCAGTTTTCTTAAACTGGATGATGTTTTGGGGTCTGTATCAGTGGGTGCCCACCGTGCCGGTCAGCCGCAAGGCTTCGTTAATTGGGTCTCTCATCGCCGGCGTGGCCTGGGTGCTGCTCAATAACGGTTTCACCTGGTACCTGAGCAGCGGGCTCAGCCAGTATCAACTGGTTTACGGCTCCTTGGGGACGATTGTGGCTTTATTATTCTGGGTTTATCTGACCGGGATTATCGTGTTGATCGGCGCACATCTGACAGCAGCGATTCAAGCCTCGCGACGAAAATAAGACAATGATCAAGGAGCTGAATGCGTGCCCGGACGTCGCATGGAATCGGGGACAAGCAAAGATCATCGCTTATTAAAACATCAACAATCGGAAGGATTTTCATTATGAACAATTTTGAATATTTCAACCCCACCCGGATTGTTTTTGGTAAAGGTCAAATCTCGAGGTTGAGAGATCTGGTCCCACAAAGTGCATCGGTTTTAATGTGTTATGGGGGCGGATCTATCAAACACAATGGGGTATATGAGCAGGTCCTTACCGCGCTGGCAGGCTGGGAGTTAATCGAATTTAGTGGGATTGAACCCAACCCGGATTTCGATACCCTGATGCACGCGATTCGATTGGGCCGCGAAAAAGGGATAAATTTCGTCCTGGCGGTGGGTGGCGGCTCGGTGATCGACGGTGCGAAACTGATTGCAGCGGGAATTCCGTATCAACAGGGTGATGTTTGGGACATTGTGACCATGGATGCCAAGCTCAAACGGGGTGACGCGCTGCCCCTGGGGACGGTGTTAACCCTGCCAGCAACGGCTTCCGAAATGAATGGCACCTCTGTAATCTCGCGACGATCCACCCAGGAAAAACTGGGCTGGTTCAGCGAAGCTGTCTTTCCGGTGTTTTCAATTTTAGATCCAACCACCACCTTCACCCTGCCGATCAAGCAGGTGCGCAACGGGGTTGTGGACGCCTATATCCATGTGATCGAGCAGTATGCCACCTACCCGGTGAACGCCCTGTTGCAAGACCGGCAGGCGGAGGGCATTTTAATCACCCTCCAAACAGTGGGAGAAGATGCGCTTAAACAACCGCCGGACTACGATACGCGCGCAAATTTCATGTGGGCTGCAACCAGTGCTCTCAACAAGCTGATCAACAAGGGCGTACCGGAGGACTGGGCGACCCACAGGATTGGTCACGAGCTGACCGCGTTTTACGGTCTTGATCACGCTGAATCGCTGGCGGTGGTCCTGCCATATTTGCTATGGCACCAGCGTCAGCAAAAGGCAGACAAATTGGTGCAATATGCCCAACGGGTATGGGGACTGCACGGTGATGGCGAAGCGGTTATTCGGGCTGCTATTGATAAAATGACCCTGTTCTTCAACCGCCTGGGAATGCCCACTAAATTGACCGACTTCAACATCAACCCGGATGAGGCAGCCGAACGCGTGCGGGCACGTTTTGAATCTCGCCAGGTTTTACTGGGTGAGCTCAATCAAATCGATCCGGATATCGTTGCGGAAATATTGCGAATGAGCCAATAGAATTACGCTCAACCCGGGCTTTATTCAACGTTGATGGGTATTGTCTGGCCAGGTCTATAGTGTCTGAGATGAACACAGGTTTTAGCGTCTCTGGTTTAACAGTTGCGGCTTAAAAACCCCGTATGAAGCCAGTCCTTTGAATTATTTGGTATAATCCTATATCAGGTGAAGAGAAGGAATGAAATGTAATCCGTTAATGTTGCGTTTGCTTTGATAGCAGAAACAGGAGCTTTGTCTCGCTAAACGCATAAGACGTTTAGAATAAATGGCAAATACACAACAATCAAATTGATTGGAAAACAATGGAAAAGAAAAGCTTTTTTACCAGAACCTTTACCACACGCCGGGGGAGACGTTTAAAAGAACACCTGACCGCCTACATTTTTATTGCCCCTGCTTCCATCCTGATTTTTATTTTTGGCATTTTCCCGGTGTTTTTTGCCCTTTACGTGAGTTTGCATCGCTGGCGCATTGTCCGTGGTGATATGATCGGGTTGAAAAATTACGTGACGGCAATCGGCAACCTCTCGTATGTGGTGGCTTTTTTCTTAGGCTTGGGCGCCCTGGCAGGCGTCTATTTCATTGTTAAACACATTCTAAAAATGAAACGTGAGCAGGACGACCAGCCCTGGCCGGCGATTTTTCCGGGGCTGTCATTCGCGCTAATGGTGTTTGCATTTCTTAACTGGTTTTATCGTGCCTTGCCTGAAGTGCTGGATATCGCCTTTAAAGTGCGCGGTTTAGAGCGGAATGAAATCGTGTTCAGAGATTTCCTGCTTGAAGCATTACGGTCGGAAAATGTGCTGCCTGCCTGGCGGATATTGTTAATCACCTTCCTGGTGAGTGTGGTCGTTAGCTTGATCATCTTGCGTGTGTGGCGTAATCGCAGAAATATTGATTATCAAGCTTTCTTTTCACTGGGTTTTATCGCTCTCGGTATTAGCATTGGATTGCTGACTTTCACACTGAAGGAGGTCAGTGCAGCTTATGCCACCGCCCTTGAGGCTGGCACCGATCCGGGCATTTGGCCGCAGTTGATCTCGATCACCAGTGGTGTGATTTTGCTTATCGCGGGCTGGCTCTTCTGGCGCAGGGCTGAAAAACAGCATACGGACCGCAGTTTTTGGCTGCATGTACTGGCTGCCCTGATCTTACTGGTTGGTGGTTGGCTGCTGATTGGCGAGATCCCGATGACTCTTGCCAACGGGGATAAAAAGGTTTGGGACGGGCTGAAGGTAACAGCGTTCTTCTCGTTAGGAACTGTACCGCTGCAATTGATTATTTCGATCTTCCTCTCTGTATTGCTGTTTCAAAAATTGGTTGGTTCGAATATATTTCGAATTATTTACTTTATTCCTTATGTGACACCAGCGATTGCCAGCGCAGCGGTATTTCAGCAGATGTTTTCAAACCGGCACACTGCTCCGGTGAATATGCTCTTGAAGGCATTGGGGTTGCCGGCTCAGCAGTGGTTATTTGAACCGCGCGGGGTTTTTACCCTGATTGCCGACTACTTTGGTAAAACCATTCCTGCCTGGGCTGCCGGGCCCAGCCTGGCGATGAGTGTCATCATTTTGCATTCGATCTGGACTTTTGTCGGCTACAACACCGTCATCTATCTGGCGGGCTTGGGCAATATCCCTAAAGAGTTGAATGACTCGGCTGAAGTTGATGGCGCCAGCGGCTGGCAAGTCTTTCGCCACATCACCTTTCCGCTGCTCTCACCCACAACTTATTTCCTGTCTTTAATTGGTGTTATTGGCACATTCAAGGCGTTTAATACCATCTGGATTTTCAGAAGTAACCTGGCGCTGGGAACAACAGACACCTTCAGTTTGGTGATCTTTATTGAATTTTTTGAAAAAACCAGGTATGGTTATGCTTCAGCAATGGCGTTTGTCTTGTTTGGGATTATCTTAGCCTTAACCCTGGTCAATAATCGTATTCAAGGCTCACGGGTGTTTTATGGATAATAAGAAAATTAAAAAACATTCTTTCTCCGTTTCAACGCGCCGTAAGGTGATCACTTACATCATTTTATTAGCCGGTGCCTTCATCTCGTTGCTTCCGTTTATCTGGATGATTTCAACTTCTTTGATGACCCTGGGAGAAGCCCTGGGAACGGCTTTTTTCCCCTCTTCGTTAAAATTTGAAAACTACGTAATTGCCTGGCAGCGGGCGGAGTTCTCAAAGTACTTTGTCAACAGCCTGTTAATTACCATAATCACCCTATCAGGTGAAATTACGTTCAGCATTTTTGCCGCCTATGCCTTTGCCCGCATAGAATTTCCGGGGCGAGACCTGATCTTCGGCGTTATGTTGAGCACGATCATGATCCCGGCGATGGTGTTGATCATCCCGAATTTCCTCACGGTAACCTGGTTGGGACGCATCGGTCCGATCCCGTGGATTAACAACTGGCCTGCACTGACGATCCCGTTTATGGGCAGTATTTTCTCGATCTTTTTACTCAAGCAATTCTTTGCGCAGGTACCCAATGAGCTATTTGACGCCGCACAAATCGACGGGGCTGGACATTTGCGCTTTCTGGTCCAGGTGGTGCTGCCTTTGTCTAAAGCTCCATTGATGGTTATTTTGGTTTTATCCTTTATCGGAACCTGGAACTCACTGGCATGGCCGATGTTGGTGACGAACACACCGGATTGGCGACCAATTTCCGTGGGCCTGATGAACTTTGTGGATGAAGCCGGGCAACTGATCAATCTAACGATGGCCGGCGCTTTTATCACCATCATCCCAATCCTGATCATTTATTTCTTTACCCAACGGCAATTCACAGAAAGCATTGCCCGCTCAGGATTGAAGGGGTAACCGTCACCAATTTTGAAAGGAGGTTGATAGGCCTGATATAAAACAAACACAATATTCGTTTTTCGTCAAGACAAATAATGACTTAGAGGAGTTGAAAATTTCATGAAAAAGTTAAGCGTTTTACTATCAATTTTGATATTGTTTTCCCTGGTACTGGCAGCGTGTGCCAAAACTACAACACCGCCAGCCGAAGAACCCGTGGTTGAGAAACCCGTGGAAGAGCCCGTGGTTGAAGAACCCGTGGTTGAAGAACCTGTGGTTGAAGAACCTGTGGTTGAAGAACCCGTGGTTGAAGAACCTGTGGTTGAAGAAGCGCCTCCCTTTGAAGGTGTGACGATTCAATTCTGGCACGTTTATTCTGATGCGCCTGGTGATGCTTTGCAGGCCCTGGTGGATGAATTCAATGCAGGCAATCCCTATGGTATCGTCGTAGATTCCCTCGATCAGGGTAGCTACAGTGATATTGAAGATAAGGTCAATGCCGGTATTCAATCTGGTGATTTGCCAGATGTGGTGATGGCTTATACCAATGCCCTGGCGGACTGGTATTCTGTTGGATTTGTTGCAGATTTGAATCCCTATATTGATGATGCAGAATACGGGTTAACCGCAGAACAACAGGCAGACCTGTACCCCCACTTGAGAGAAGCTGGAAGCACACCCGATGGCGCCTGGATTGCTTACCCGATGACCCAGTCTGCCAATGTGCTGGTGTACAACTTCACCTGGGCAGAGGAATTAGGTTTTTCTGAACCTCCCACCACTTCCGCGGAGCTGAAGGATCTGGTTTGCGCAGCAGCCGCTGATAATGCTGCCATTGGCGGCGATTTTGCCGGTACGGGCGGCATTGTGTATTTCCCCAACACCACCAACTGGCTGCACATGTTGTATGCGTTTGGCGGCAAGGAACTCAATGCTGCTGGCGATGCCTATGACTTCAACACCCAGGAAGCAATCGATGTCTCCATGTATCTTTTGGACCTGAAAAAAGAGGGCTGTGCCTGGCAGACGGAAAGCTACCCCAATCCTGAACAGGGTCAACGCAGGGCTATCATCACCATGAGCTCTACCGCTGGTGCGCCTTATTACGAGGCTGCTTTCGAAGAAGCCAACAATGATGATATCTGGGGTTGGATCGCTGCCCCGGGCCCGGATGGAACCCTGGCTGTAAATGCTTTTCAGCAGATGCTGGGTGTCATTCCGAGCACACAGCAGCGAGAAATGGCTTCGTGGCTGTTCGTCAAATGGCTAACCTCCCCTGAAATCCAGGCACGCTGGATCCCGGCCAGCGGCTATTACGGCACCCAGTACTCCACCGAAGCCCTGTTGGCGGATTATGCCCAGGCAAATCCCGTATGGGAATCCGGTGTGAGACTGGCCGCCATTGGCCCATCAGAACCACAGACGTTCCCCGCCTGGTCTTCAGTGCGACGGGCAATCAACAATTTTGCTGCGGAACTTTACAACGCCACATCCCAGGCTGAGGTTGAAGAAATCCTGGCCAGGTTGACGGAAACCGCCAATGACCTGGTTAAAGAAGTATCTCAGTAGTTTTAACGGGATTTAATTACAGAATCCAATTAACGACCTGCCCCCAGGCGAGTGTGCCTGGGGGTTTGTCTTTAACCCATACTCGTAACACTTTCTGCAGATTTGGGTTGCCGGGTTCGATAATGACCTTCAAATTGGCAGGCGGAAGAGCGGTCAATCCTATTGTGTAATCCGCCGATCCACGCTGCTCAAACTCCATGATGCATGATGCCAGGTTGAAATTGAACAATGGTCAATTCACCATGGTTAGAGTAATCTAGCCAACGTCCATCGCGCCCAGCCTCAAAATTTCCATTCCGGTGAGGATCGGTTTAACCACCACCGCTGATGAGCAATGGCACGAAGAGCTCAAACCTTGTCAAAGTGCCAAGCCGCCCAATGGCAAAACTTGAGTAATCGGAACATCCCGCCGCATTGCAGGCTTTAACCCAGTAATAATAGGTTTTACCCGGCATTGCTGTGATGTCATCAAAGGGACTGGCAGGATGGTTGTTAGCCAGCACGATTTCACCCGTGTGGGTAATACTGGTGTTTCTAAACACCTTATAATTGTCGGCGCCAGTGCTCGCGTTCCAGGTGACTTGAACCTTGTCCGGATACGTCCCATCGCTGGCGGCTACTCCGCCGGGCGGTGCAGGAATGAAGGGCGCACGATACCCTGTATCAACAGTTGAATAATCGGAACATCCCGCCGCATTGCAGGCTTTAACCCAGTAATAATAGATTTTACCCGGCTCGGCTGTGATGTCATCAAAGGGGCTGGCAGGGTGCATGTCAGTCAGTACGATTTCACCCGTGTGGGTATTGCTGGTGTTTCTAAATACCATATAATTGTCGGCGCCAGTGTTCGCGCTCCAGGTGACTTGAACCTTGTCCGTATATGTCCCATCGCTGGCGACTACTCCATCGGGCGGAGCAGGAATGAGGGGCCCACGATGCCCTGTATCAACAATTGAGTAATCGGAACATCCCGCCGGATTACAGGCTTTAACCCAGTAATAATAGGGTATCCCCGGCTCTGCTGTGAGGTCGTCAAAGGGGCTGGCAGGATGGATATCAGTCAGCACGATTTCACCCGTGTGGGTATCGCTGGTGTTTCTAAACACCATATAATAGTGGGCGCCAGCGCTCGCGTTCCAGGTGATTTGAACCATATCCGGATATGTCCCATCGCTGGCGGCTACTCCATCGGGCGGAGCAGGAATAAAGACCGCACGATACCCTGTATCAACAATTGAGTAATCGGAACATCCCGCCGGATTACAGGCTTTAACCCAGTAATAATAGGGTATCCCCGGCGCTGCTGTGGTGTCATCAAAGGGACTGGCAGGATGGTTGCCGGTCAGCATGATTTCACCCATGTGGGTATTGCTGGTGTTTTTAAACACCTGATAAATATCCGCACCAGTGCTCGCGTTCCAGGTGACCTGAACTTTGTCTGTATATGTCCCATCGCTGGCGGCGACTCCGCTGGGCGGTGCAGGAATGGGGGCTGCAATATACCCTACATCACCAATTGAGTAACCGGAACATCCCGCCGCATTGCAGGCTTTAACCCAGTAATAATAGGTTTTTCCAGGCGTTGCTGTGGTGTCATCAAAGGGGCTGGCAAAATGGTTGCTGGTCAGCACGACTTCATCCGTGTGGGTATTGCTGGTGTTTCTAAACACCATATAATTGTTGGCGCCAGTGCTCGCGTTCCAGGTGACTCGAACCTTGTCCGTATATGTTCCATCGCTGGCGGCGACTCCAGTTGGAACGGCAGGTGTAGCCGCCGGATGGACCACACTGACGGCCTGCATGGCCATCCCTTGGTAACTGCCGCCCCAGGTCATGGTATAGGTATGACTCGGGTCAGAATCCCAGGTGTCACGAATGTAGATTGTGGTACCATCATAACCGTAACCGACGATCGTATGCCCCTTAAGGTTGATCATCACGGGGTGCCCGGCGTCAATCTCGGCTTTGAAATTGTCAAGTGAAAATCCGCCTTCGTAATTTGTTCTTTGATAGTAACAATCCGTGACGGCATAGCCGCGCGCTTCATAGAAAAGTTTCCTGCCGTAGGTGCCATCAACATCGGAAACCATCCTTCCACCACCGGCTGACATTGATTCCATGGCGGTGCAGGTTAACTTTGCAGCGCTTTCGTTATAATAAAACGATGTTGCGCCGTCTGTGTTCCCATAAGCTGATTGGCTGGTCTTCATGAAGTCACCAATGGCGGCGCCCCAGGTGTGCTGAGGCCAGCCGTTCGTGATGTAGGGGTCATCCGCTGTGCTTCCATAACGAACCCAATAATTATCAATTGAGCCGCGGCCAGAGCGTCCGTCCAACCCATCTTTTGATGCAACCAGCGGGTTATTGGGATAGGTAGCATAACCATCGGACCAGGTTCCCCAGGAGGTGTCTGTAATTGGCATCACACTGCCGTTCGTTGGACCGGTGTAGATGTCGGGATATCCGTTCTGGTCGTAATAGGCAGCGATCATCGCACCTGACACCGCAGAACAGCCAAACACCCAGTTGTATGATGGGAAATTGGAGATGACCCCCCGGCTGGAAAGGGGTTGGATGGATGCCTCTCGTTCGGCTTCATAACCAGCGGGGGGCTGAGAAGGGCCACTGATAATGCCTTTTGAAAGAGTGGTGCCATCAGCCAGCGTAATATGTTCAATCGTAAAGTAAGGATTGACCTCTTCAATGGATGTGATCACAGCGCCATCGGGCAGGGTGTTCAATCCTTCACCCGGGACATCCATTTGCGGCAGTGTTTCGGCTTGCGCGAATAAAAATTGATGAGGAACGCTTAGAGAGAGGATAATAAAAAATAAAATCAGAGAAAAGAGTGTTTTCTTCATAAAATGAGAGTTTTTGGCATTTGATAGCTAAATGTTGAAAAGAAAAAATTAAAACTCGAAAACATTATAATTGAGAATTGATTTCTATGTCAATCGGTTTATCGAATATTTCGTAAAACGAATATTGTAAAACCCTCAGCTATGGAAACTCTGCAATGATCATTTATAAAAATAGATTATTAACAAAGACCTGAATGTGGGCGATACTTTGCAAAGCAATCCCAGACCCCCGGCGTTGATATCGATCTTTCACCCGGTACCCGCCAGTTGCAAGCCAATCCAGACTCGCAGAATTACACTTCCACCTGATGGATGCGTTTGTTCAACCAGGTCACAGCCTCGGGCTGATAATGCCGGGCGATCAACATCGAACAATCCACCGTTTCGATCAGGATGTCATTTAGCAAGCCAAACAAGCTGCGATGCGAGAAGACATCCCCACCTGCGCCGATGATCAGCAGGTCATAATGCCCGACCTGCACGGTCTGCTGGATGCCCTCGCTGACGGATGGCGCCGGTCTGACGCTGATTTCCATCCAATCGGGAACCGCACCCAGGCTGTTTTCAACAATTTCCTGGAGATACAGGTCAGCGTCTTCCATCTTTTCTTCATCTAAACCCTCTGGTGTCAGGTGCAGGGCAGTCACCTTAATCTCTTGTTCATAAGCCAGGGACGCGGCCAGGTTCAGGCATAACCGGGTATTTGGACCGCCGGAGATTGGCACAAGAACCTTTTGGATTGTCTCAATCCCCCGATTGCGCAGCACAAGCACGTCCTTGCGAGCATTGACCATCACTTCCTTGATGATGTTGTGAGGAATTCTGAGTTTTTCGTCTTCGGAGGGCCAACCCAAGATCACCATTTTTACCGGATTGGGCGATTTCAGCTCCCTGTAAATTGCAGATTCAACATTGTTGGCTGCTTTAATTTTGGCAGAAAATGCCACATTGCGCTGCTGGGCAATCGGCGCGGTTAAGTTTAATAGCCTGTCTCGCGCGGCTTTTCCCTGCTGGATCAACTTGTTGATTTCATCCTCAGAGCCGGTCGTGGGCACCTTAATCACCGACATTAAACTGATCGTCGTGTCCTCCTGGTGTTCAGCCAGCCTGGAGGCCAGCTCCACCAGTCCCACGGCTGTGGCAGGGTTGATGGCGGAAATCAACAGCCGTCCGCCGCCCAGTTCTTGTTCAACTCGCGCCTGGATGAGCGCCTTATGACGAAAGGTGCGCGAAACATAAAAAACGACTGCCAAGAACAGGATCAATAAACCTAAAAACAATAATGCGCGTGGGTTGGCAAAAGCGATGATCAGCACGCCGCTTAAGGCTGCCAGGATCGGCGTGAGTGGGAATAAAGGCGCCTTGAACGGTCGATCGATGCTTGGATATTTTTTGCGCAGCACAATCATCGAAAGGGAAGCCCAGAAGAGGACAAACATGTAACCCGCACTGGAGATGAAGCTGAGGAAGTCAACCAGTCCGATAGCAGCCACGAAGCCGCTGATCACCAGCACCATCAAAACCGAAACATAGGGCGTACGCCAGCGGCTCAGACGTGAAAGGATGCGCGGCCAAACCTGGTCACGGCTGAGGGTGAAGGTTTCCCGCGTCGCCGAAAGCATGGCTGAATTGACCGAGGTCAGGGTAGCGACAATCCCGGCGGCTGCCATGATGGTCACGCCAATACCGGGCCAAAATATGCCCACAGCATCGGTCAGGGCGGTTTCCGACCCTGCCAGGACCTCATACGGGATCACGCCGATGGTCACAAAAGATACCAGGGTGTAGACCAGGGTGGTGATCCCCAGGCTGATCAGGATGCCCGCAGGGATGTTACGTGAGGGTTCGCGAATCTCTTCAGCGTCGTCGGCGATAACTTCGAAGCCGACATACGCATTGTAAATCAGGGCGACCGTGGTCAGCATGCGGCCCAGGTTTGCCCAAACGGATTGGTTTTCAAGCAGCTCCCGCCCTGATTGAAAGGTCTGCCAGTTAAAGCCTTCAGGGCGGGTTAAGCCCAGGACCACATACACCCCGAACACAATCAACAGGAAGGCGCCCAGAACAATTTGCAGGTTGCCGACTGAGTTAATTCCACGAATGTGCATCGCCCCAACCGCGACGATGACAAGTAAGGCCACCGGGATGATCGGCAAAAACGGGAAGAAGACCTTTAACGAATAGGCAAAGCCGACCGCAGAAAGGGCCGCATAGAAGGTGCTGGAAAGGGCATCCAGCGAGCCGACCAGGAACATAACCAGGTTGTTGCCAAAGCCCTCCTTGACATAAGTCATCGCCCCGCCGGTGAACGGGTAGGTGGTGGCCAGCTCGCAGTAGTTGAGAGCGATGCTGAGGGTCAGCACCCCACCGATGATGATCGCCAGGACCGCGTCGGGCCCGGCAATGCCGGCTGCATGCCCGGTGAGAACAAAGATCTCGGCAGAAATCGTGCCGGCAGTTCCCAGCATGATTACCTGTAGCAGGGTGAGTTGACGGCGGAGTTTTCGTTTTGTCATGGGAGGATAGGGATTGGTGGAAAAGGAATCAGGAATCAGGAATTTGTGGGTGGACCAATGCGGTTAGAGTGCCCTCCGAGAGGGTTCATTCATTTAACCTATAATATTACTACTTAATTCGAATTTCGGTAGTGTCAAGAATCACTCGGGAAATTCTCATTCCTCTCGCAACGACTTCCCGGTTCCTAATTGTCGAATACCTGTTTCCTGGTTCTTAGAGCGCTACGCCCTACACAATTTTTTCAGTCCGTCCAGCCAGGTTGCGCAATTGCTCCAACTGCCCGAGATGATAGCTGTGATGATAAAAGAAGAAAAAGACCACATACCCGCGGCGGTTCTTTCCTTGAAAGAATTCGATCTCATCGTCAAATTCTGCATCTGCTATATTCGCCAGCCGCTCGGTGACGAGCGTGTTTAAGCGAAGGTAGGTATCGACCAGCAGGTTCAGCTCCAGCACGCCAGGGCCATCTCCCAGAACGGGCTGTGATCCATACCCGTAGTGCTCCAAGTTGGGCAGGTCTGCCGGCGGTTCTGCGCCCAGGAATTGAAGGATGTCGGCAAGGTTCACCACCAGGTGGCCCATGACCCAGTTCAGACAGTTACCGCCGGGCTGCGGTTGCAGCAGGCTGTCCGCATGGCTGAGTCCGTCCACCTGTTTGAGCATTAAATCCTGCTCCTCAAACAGCAATTTGGCTAAATCATTTTTGTTGATCACAGTTCCTCCAATGAATTTTAATATTCTTCATGTACAATACGCGCGTCGTTTCGCTCGTTTTTTGTCAACAATCACGTTCCATCGACCCTGTTTACAATATGATCGCGTTACCGTGAATATTCACAATCAACACGGCTTTTGCTCACATTGCAGGGTCAAAATATATCGGGTTAGAAATCAGCGCAGGCAGCGGCGGAACGCCGGGCAGGAAGGTGCGCCAGATCTCCACGCGCATGAAACCTGGCGCTGCCACCGGCAGCTCACAGCGGTATTCGCCATCCATCGGCGCGGTGAAGAAATCGACAATATCGTCGGGTGTGATCAGCTTGAGAATGTCGCCCTTGTGCAAATCTCCAAAATCCAGGTTCACAACCTGACCGCCTGTGAAGGTCAGACTCTCACCCATGCGCGCATCCCCGCACCGCATGTCCAGGGTCGGCCCCTCAGGTGAGAAGGTGATAAAACCGCAGCCACTGCGGACCGCTGCCAGGATATCCGAGGCTGCATTGGATTGAGCATAGACGCACATCGTCGGTCCGCCCAGGATCTGGAACAAGCGATCGCGATGATAGTCGCTGCCGCCGCAAATGGGCACCTTCTTCCCTTCAGCCAGCAATCCCTGCCACAAAGCAAGCGAGCGCAGGTTAGACTCCCGCATCGGGCCGTTCCATATTTCAAGCACGTCAAAGGGCAGCGCGTCCAGCTCAAACGCCCACGGGCACGATTCTTCAAAAGGGTGGTTGAGGGTGATCAACGCGCCGCGCTCACGAGCCGTCGCGAAGATTTTGCGGGCTTCTGCCAGGTTATTGGTGAAATAAGGCCCGTCATAGGGCTGGTCCACACCGATAAAATTGGCGTGCCCCAGGTAATGTGACCATTCCACCCCGGGGATCATTGTCAATCCAGCAATATCAGGCAAGGCATCCTTGCTGACCATCTGGTTGTGATCAGTTACAGCCACGAAGTTGAGATCGTGGCGCAGGGCATGGCTGCCCAGCTCTTCCAGGGTCAAAACACCATCCGATGCCAGGGTGTGCGTATGCAGATCACCCTTCAACAGGCGCATGGCTTTTGGAATAAATTCAAGTTCGTAAGTCACCTGCACGCCCTGTGGCGCCACCCGGTAGGCACCAATCAAAATCTGCCAGGTCCCAGGCGTCAGAGACATCGCCCGATACCCAGGGGTAGCGTGGGACTCGCTGATCGAGATTTCGGTTTTATCCGAACCCGATGCGCCCGCCTGGCTTCCATCAGGCGCAATGATTCCCAGGTCAATAACATTGATCTGCTCTCGCCCCGTGAACAACCCAGCCCTGGTTTTCGTCTCGGGGTGGGAATGACGGGCATAACGATAACGAAGGTTCAACGCAGCGGTATGCGGCGGGACCTCAAATGGCAGGGTGATATAGTCACCCTGCCGTTCAGCTTCAATGAAAATCTCGATGGTGACCGAATTAAGATCGTATTTTTGATTGATTTTTCCTGTCATCATCCGTCCAAATAATGATCTAAACCTGAGGTGTTATCTTCAGAAATACGGGGTTTACGGTCTTTAAAATCAATAAAGAAAGAAAACAGCAGGCTGATCAGCATCAGCACAAAGGGGAACACCGTCAGCAAAAAGCGGGAGGCATTACCGGGTTGGGGACCGGGATTATCGCCGCTTTCGAAGCCAAAGAAGATAAAGATCAGGTAAAAGGCTGCGCTGGTGAACAGGCCGCTCAGGCGGTTCATGAACCCGAGTGCACTGGAGATGAACCCTTCACGGCGCAGGTTGTATTTTTCGGTGTCTTCATCCATCACCCGGGCGGCGATCAGATCCATGGTGGTAATCACGCCGGCAAAACCAAAGCCGACGAATGCCGCGCTGATGATGGCAGTGATCAGCGAGTTGGCGAAAAACAGGGGGACATAAGCCAGCGCCAGGGTGCCCAGGGCAACGCGCCAGACCCACATCAGGTCATGTTTTCGCACAAATCTTGCCCAAATAGCGACGCTGGCAATGGCGATCAACAACACCGAGGCAAACAGGATGGTAGCTTGCGCATCGGGAATTTGCAGACGGTATTTCACAAAGAAGGGTAACGATGCCAGCACCAGGGACATGGCGGCGCTGTAAAACGCATTGGCAAACCCTGCAATCCAGAATTTGCGGTTGATGAACAGGCTTTTTAAGCTGTGCCACAATTGGGGTTTCTCTTCTTCCTCCGTAACTTCCTTTTCCTTGCTGGTCAGCGACATGTAAAGGATCACCGCCCCGCCCAGGATGCTATAGACGATCGAAGTCCAGCCGTAACCGATCCAACCGGTCACCATGGGCGTCAGCGCAATGCTGATGATCATCGCCACCAGTTGAAAAGCCTGGCGCATGGCATTCGTTTTAGCCCGGCTGGCATCATCCGGGAAGATCTCCGGGAAAAGCGCGCCATAATTGGCGTTGATGACCGAATCGAGGGTGCCGGTGAAGATGTAGAACAACATCGCGTACGCAAACAGGGCTTCCCCGCTGTGAAAAGCCGGCGGATTATAAAAGGCAATTAATCCTAACACCAACATGGGTGTGCCGATCACCAGCCAGGGGCGTCGACGGCCCCATTTTGAGCGGGTGCGATCCGACAAAAAGCCATAAACCGGGTTGTCGATAGCGTCAATAAAAGTGTAAATGAATAAAACTAAAGCCCATTGGGTGGTTTTTAAGCCCAACTGGTCTACATAATAAATAGCTGCGTAGGTTTTGAGCATATTGATCGGTATGGACGTGCCAAACATACCGATGGCATAATTGAATGATTTCCAGCGTTCGGTTTTCATGAGGTAGCCTCCTTTGGCTTGAGGGATTAAAGAATGGGTCTCACCATCAATTATATATGCAATGACGGTTTTTTTATTTTAATCAACAATGCATTTTTTATATTAATTCTGCCCGCTGATTAAACCCATGCCAGCCTGGCAATAAAATGTCGCAGCAGTTCCGGCGCCCAGGTGATCTCCAGTCCGCGCAGATCTGCAGCATTTTTTACCACTTCGCGGGCGACCTCGCCCACGTAGTCCAGGTGGCTGCGGGTATACACCCGGCGCGGGATGGCAAACCGCACCATCTCGTTGGGCGCAGGGATCACCTCGCCGGTGAGCGGATCGGGGTGCGAAAACATCAGGCTGCCGATCTCCACCGTACGTACGCCCCCCTCGATGTAGAGCTGATTTGCCAGGGCAACACCGGGGAATTGAGCGGGCGGGATGTGAGGCAGGGTGTGGGCGGCGTCCACGTAGACCGCATGACCGCCGGTAGGCTGGTAAACCTGCAGCCCGGCAGACTGGAGCACCTCACCCAGGTAGCGGGTGTGTCGCTCTCGGTAGTCGAGGTAATCCTCACTGATGCCCTCATGCAACCCGACCGCAATCGCTTCCAGGTCACGCCCTGTCAGGCCGCCGTAGGTGATAAAGCCCTCCTGGATGATCAAATGTTGAGCCAATTTCTGCTTCAGGTCTTCATCACGGCAGGCAATAAATCCGCCCATATTCACGATAGCATCTTTTTTGGCGCTCATCGTACAGCCATCAGCATAAGAAAACATCTCCAATGCTATTTCAGCCACAGGACGATCGGCATAACCGGGCTCGCGCTGCTTGATGAACCAGGCGTTCTCACTGAAACGGCAGGCGTCCAAGAAGAAAGGGATCCCATAGCGACGGTAGAGCTCGGAAGTGGCTTTTATATTTGCCATTGACACGGGCTGACCGGCGGCGGAGTTATTGGTGACCGTCAGCATGCCAATCGGGATGTTTTCAACGCCCGTTTGGTCAATAAAGCGCTCTAATTTGCCCAGATCCATATTCCCTTTGAAGGGTAGGAGGCTGTGAGGGTCGGATGCTTCATCCACCGCCAGGTCGACCGGGTTGGCATTCAATGCCAGCAGGTTCGCTTGGGTGGTGTCAAAGTGGCGATTGTTGGGCACCGACTGACCGGGTTTTACCAGGGTTTTGAAGAGAATGCCCTCAGCGCCGCGTCCCTGATGCGTGGGAAGCACGCAGGGAAAGCCGAGCACTTCCCGGACGGCAGCTTCGAAATGGGTGAAGCTGCGTGCGCCGCCATAGGCTTCATCGCCAACCATCATCGCCGACCACTGCCGGTCGCTCATGGCGTTGGTGCCGGAATCGGAAAGAAAGTCGATAAACACATCCTCGGCGGGCACCCCGAAGAGGTTGTTATAGGCAAAAGCCAGGATGCTTTCGCGCTCAGGGCGGGTGGTGTGTTTGATCGGTTCAACAACTTTGATGCGAAAGGGCTCAACAAAGGGGATCGACATAAAAAACCTCCTGAAGTGGATCGGAGCCTATTGGCCCGATGCCGTAGTGGATGCAGGTTGGCTACTGCTCTTATTATAATGGCTCTCCACAGCGGGAGAGCAGGTTTAATTGCGCAATATTGGGTATCAGTGATTTGGAAAATAAAGGCTTTGGAAGCAGGAATAAGGACATCGTTGTTTATGGCGTTTGTTACGAAGGCTGCACCATTTGTGATATACAATGATTCCCCTATTCAGCAAACATCGGTTAGGAGAATTTAATTGTCTTTCGTTTTCTTAAGTTCACTTTCTAAAAACGCCAATGTTTCTGAAATTAATACCTTGCGAATTTTTTGAAACTGTCGATTGGGAAGTAATGAATTTAAATCTTCGTTTATGATGGTTTGGTTGACATGTTTATTAATGAAAAAAATCAATTGCTGGAAAAAATCATGCATTTCCAGGTTTGTCCGCTCGTGAATTACGTCTGGTAGATAGCGAAAACCGCGCAAGAAGAAATGATGAATATCATAAACGTCGCGGCCGGCAATGGTCTGATGCCGGGCATAGCGATCCATAAGGGCGACGAGCTTATTGGCAAACATCGTTTCGATGGTCTGACAATTGATTACACGATCGATTTCATGGAAAAAGGCAGCCTGGTACTGATTGGTCGATATGCGCTCAGTAGAGGCCGAGACTTTGAGCGTATTTCTTTTTCCAGGCTCATTGGGGTACTTCAATTGAAAGAATAAGATAGTTTCGAAGGCAGCTTTCACTTCAAACCCAAGGGTGTGAAATGCTTGTAGAAAATTATCGCGCAAGGTTTTTTCATGTGTGCCTTCAAGGACATCAAAATCCAGGTCAATTGAAAAACGATCAAGATATCCGAGCATAGCAGCACAAGAACCGCCTTTAAACGCCAGGGATTGGCTCAAAACGGGTTGGTCAACAATTTCAATCAGCAAGCGATTCATATAAGACTTATGAATAATATCCTCTGGTCGCAGATCAACCATGGCCATAGCCAATCTCCTTCTGTAATGAACGCACCAGGTCAAAATTAATTAATTCCGGAACATCAAAATGATAGCGTGGGTTGTAATACAGCAGGTCTGCAACGGCTCTTTCTGGTGTTGCGACAAAACCGTGTGGGTGCCTGTCAATACCTGACGGGTTGAACAGGTAATCGTCCTTCATTTGACGATATCTGAAAGACCGTGTACCGACCTGGACACGTTTGGATTGATCCGAAATAAACGTGTGATCATAAACAACCTGTGTAATAACCCCGGCTTGCACCAAGATTGACTCGGTCGAGAGATAAGTAAAACGATGAATGATAGCTGATCCCAGTTCAATATGATCTAGATCTGAGATGGGCACAGTTGCATAAAGGCCTTTGTAAACAGGGAAAAGAATGCCGCGTGCAATATAGCGGGAGATGGTCACGTGCAAGTGATGACGATCTTTGATGTCCCACAGGACAGCCAGGTCATTTGTGTGAAAAATTCTCCGGTTTAATCGATTAAGTTGTGTTATCCTATACATTAATGTATAGTATAATACAATCCGATTAATTTGTCAATAAAATTTTTTTCGAAGCGAATAATGACGCAAGGTCTCGCCCCCGGGCGAAGATCTCGCTGTGGTGAAAGGTGCGCACGCCAAAGTAGTGCAGCCCCGCAATCAGACCCCACAACACCAGGATGATCCAGACAGCATTGGGGAAAAAGACGCGACCCATTGTCGACCAGGTAGCGGTGTTCGCCGTCAGTGCATAAAGCAGGAAGCCCAACCCTCTCCTGCAAAGATTTCGAGGTCCAGATGATTCACAGCCACCAGCTCGCCAGAACAACGAGTCAAGCCTTCAACTTTAATCATCGGCGAACCATTCATCTTTTTATTTCAGGCAGTTTAACAGGGACACACCGGATCAATAAGCGCTGATCTATACCTCATCTTCTGGCTCGCTGGCATTCGTTTCAGCCTGTAACCCGCGTAATGTCCGCCGAACGACGAAATACACTATCACCAACGCAATGGGTGCACTGCCAACCAGTAAAATCAGGGTCCAGCGCGGGAATGTTTCCAGCCTAAAATCCAACCATATCCCTGCCAGGATGGCAATGGTTGCCATAGCAAAAGCCAGGCATCCCGATTGAAGCGGGACCAATGTCGCCCTGATGAGGTTGCGCCGCAGCGCTGTTTTTAGCTCAAGATGATTATTTTCATTCATAGGTTTACCCTAGTTAAATGACGCTCATAGCTTACTACGCCGGCAAAGCTTGATCAACACCCATCTTCAAAAAAGCTTCACGCCAACTTCAATGCCTCGCCCCAACACAAACACCGCACCCCACAGCACCAGGTTGACCACCCCCAGCCAGGTCACCATCGCGGACGACAAGCCCCACAACTCGATGACCTGGACATCCAGGTCGACCACCGCCACAGGGACTGAGACCAGCGCATTTTCTGTTGGCACAAAAAAGGCAAATGACACATACAGTTTACCCGAAAATTCCCCGCGCTGATCCCCGGAGACTCGCCAATAGAGGGTCAGCGTCTGACCATCCCCCAACGCAGACTGGGTTTCGCCAGATGGGTCAACCTGCAGCATGAAAAACACGGGCTCAGCCAGCACGATCTGGGTCGCGTCTGCGTCTGCCGTGGACGCACCGTCCACGTCGGTCAGACGCAGTTCCAGAATGCCGGATTCGCCGCGGCGCACCCGGCGTGGCCAGGAAACGTTAAGCGAATACTCCGAAAGGCTGATAAACTCGTCCTCCCCCGGGGCGGCAGCCAGACCGCCGGCAGGAACGTTGAGTTGGACCCCGTCTATTGGTGTCGGCCAGTGCGCCCAACCCAGACTGAACAGCCCGATCCCCAAAAATACCAGGCTGAGCACGTATAAAAACTGCACCAGGCGCTGTTTTTTGTTCCCTGTGTGGTTTCTCATCCCAACCATACCTGATAAAGCCTGCCGATGATCATAACTCCATCAATCAACACAGCAGCAGCTGCTGTGCCCAACCAGCACAGACCTGCAGACAGGCGAAAGGGCAGCAGCATTAATACAATCAGCAGCGCACCCCGTATCGTTAAACTCTTTTTCCGGCTTTGAAGCGGTGAACTTTTGTGTGCAGGCATCTTTTCCTACCCCAACAGGTGGATTATCCAGGCTGCCAGGGCAAGAATGGCGAGGGGAATCAGTCCATATCCGATGATCTTGCTCATGACGCCGCCTTCCTCGCCCGTTAGGCCGACAGTACTGCACCCCACAATCACTTTAGCTGGCGCCAGTACACTGCCGACCGATCCGCCTGCGGTTTGCGCCGCCAGGATCAGGGGCACGCTTAACCTTAACAGCTCAGCCGATCTTTGCTGTAATGCGCCGAACAAGACATTGGAATTGGTGTTGCTGCCGGTGATGAACGCGCCCAGCGCACCAATGACCGGCGCCACCAGAGGATAGAAATCCCGCCCAATACTCGTGCTGAGACCCTCTGCCAGCAGGTGGGTCATCCCGCTGTGCAGCATGATCGTCGCCAGCCCGACCATCGCCAGGATGCCCAGGCTGGAGTTCACGCCGGCTTTTGTCACTTTGTTGAAAATCCGCTTCAGTGAGCCCGGCTCGAGGTAACCCACAGAACGATAAATGATGTAAGAAATGATACTGGTGTAGAAGAGGATCGCACCGGGGTGCCCAAACACATTGATCACCTGACCGGGACCAGCAGGAGTTGTCCACCCGAAAGCGGTACTGACTTCTGGAAAATCCAGCGATAATTTTATCTGGGACAAAAAAGCGTTTGCTGGTTGAAACAGGTTGACGCCAAAAGCCAGCAAAACGAGCAGCAGATAGCTAATCAATACCAGCCACAGCGATTTACCTTCATCGGGATTATCTTCAGCAGGTACAGGTTCTGAGTGCTGCTTGTTACGATTGCGATACGCTGGTAGCCTCAGCAGCAATAAGCCCACCCCCAGACCAGCCAAACCCGCACCGGTGGTGCCCAGGGTCCACAGCCCGTTGGTCGCCAGTAAATACTGCGCGATAACCATTACCGCCGAAAGCCCTGCAACGGGGAGCAGCGCGCGTTTCGCACTCTTCCAGCCGTTGCCGATCACCGCCACCAGCATGCCGCTGGGAAAGCTGACAACCCCCAGCAGGATAGCCGTGAAATGTGCCAGTTCATCGGCAGTCAGACCGGAAACCGCGATCAGGGCTTTAAACGAGGCTCCCAGCGAGCCAAAGGTGACCGCCCAGGTATCTCCCAGGGAGGTCATGGCTACAGCCTGTAAGGGTGTGAAGCCGATCGCCACCAAGATTGGGGCACATACGGCAACTGGCACCCCAAATCCGCCTGTGCCCTGGATAAAGGTGACCATTAACCAGCCGATCAGCAGGGACTGCATCACCCGGTCTTCGGTTAATTGGGGTAGTACCCGCCCAATCATGCGGATAGCGCCTGCTTCATTGGCAACGTGGAACAAAAGCAGCGCCATCCAGATAATATAAAACACGTCCAGGCTGAGCAAAATTGCCTTGACGTGGGCGACAGCCAGCAGCTCAAACCCAGCCCCAAAAAAAAGCACGGCGACCAAAACCGCAGCCAGCCACCCCACTCCTCCAGCCCAAGCCCCCCCGGCGCGAAAACCAAGCATCATGATTAACACCACCAGGACTGGGGATAAGGCTAGAATCCAGTTAAAGAAGGATAAAGATAAAGTCATTGTTGTCGTGAGTTTATTCTATTCAAATTGGTGATGGAATTATAAAGCAGGAATTGGGAATTGGGTGTAGGGTGAATAGTAAATGGTGAAAAGTGAGTGGTGAATGGTGAGCAAGTAATAAAACATAAAATCTCGTTATCAGCGCTAAGCTCTAAGTTCTGAGTTCTACGCGCTATCACCTTTCAGCTTCCTCGAAAACTCACATCTTCCCAAGCAATCAGATCGTGGTAAAATGATGCCTAAACTTGGGGCAGTGGCGGAATGGCAGACGCAAAGGACTTAAAATCCTTCGGTATTTATACCGTGTGGGTTCGACTCCCACCTGCCCTATGAGAAAGGCAATAAAGGGGGAAAACGTTAAAAAACCTGTCATTACGAGGCCAATAGGGCAAAGGAATCCGGATATTTCATCATCTGCAAAAAGATGTGGAACAAATCGGTTTGGGTGACCATCCCCACCACTCCCTTGCCTTTCATCACCGGGCACCCCCCGATCAAGGCTTTTATGCGAAACCAGTTTGATAGCCCGGGAATTAAAGACTCGCAACCCACTGAAATAAACACCGCCTTCATTGTCGAATACGCCTTACCGAGCTTGGCTGATTTGGCACCTGCGTTGTTGGCTTTGTGGCAGCAGTCAGAGCGATAAGTTCAATATGCTGCTATTGGACTGCTAAGGTGAGTAAATAAGGTGCTGACAAATTTTATCAACACGATCGTAACCCTTTTAGGGGCTAAATTCTGATAGGACACGGTTGATTCGCTGGCATGGTAGTGAGAAATTCGAGTAACCAAAAATTTTACATTGATGTTATACTTAGAAAATTGCACGCTAGAAAAACATCTTTAGATTTCAATTGACCAATCGCGCTTTTTTAATCTAAAATACCCGTTAGTCGAATTAAAACAAGAAGGAGAAAACTATGCCCAAAAAGACCCTTATCATTCTTTTCGTTCTCTTCCCCCTGGTAATAGGGTTGGCATGCCGCTTTTCCAGCAAGGCTGACCCCACCGCCACCCCAACCGAAGAACCTGTGGTAAAAATTGCCACCGAACCTCCCGTGATACCAACCGAAAGCAAAAGTCCGGAAAAACAAGAAGAACCCACCACCCCTCCTCCGGTGGAGATCAGTCAGGATTTAGTGGTTCTGAACCAGAGTAATTTATTCCAGGAGGGCTCAGAAACTTTTATCGGCTATTTAATTAATAATCCTTCCAGCGATATTCTCTATGAGGATGTTGAATTCACCGTCGATTTTTATAACTCGGCTGGCGGATTAATCGACAGTAGCTATACGTACCTGCCTTCGTTTTACCCCAACACCACCTATGGCATCACCGCCTTTTCTTTTCAATATGATGAAGGCGTGACCGTTGCATCCGCTGAAATCAACTGGACTTTTTCTGGCACTTCATCAGCAAGCGCCTCAGAAAACCCTTTCACGACGGATAAATTGCGGTATTGGGAAAACGCAGGCTATCCCCTCGTGACGGGAAAAATTGTCAATAACTCATCGACAACGTACACCAAACTTACCGCAAATATCCTGTGTTTCGGCGATGACGACCATATCGTCGGTGGCGGAAGCGCATATCTGGATTTCATTCACCTGAACGATTATGCGGGATTTATTACTTATGTTGATGCCTTTGATGAGGTTGCCAGGGTTGAAGCGTACCCGACCCTCACCTACAGCTCAAAGGTCATCGATAAAACAGATTTCACCTCAGAGATCAGCATTGTTAATGAGAATTTTGTATATGAAAGTAACATGGGTTGGTTTTATGGCGGGCTGATTATGAAAAACGAAACCGAATCGGTTCTGAAGGATAATTATGTGCAGATCACTTTTTATGATAAAGATGACGATATCATTACTACCGGTTCAGGATATTTAAGTGCCTTGCTGCCCGGCGAATCTGTCGGCATCGCACCCTGGATTTCAACGCCGCCCGACGACTCGATTTATGCGCGCTATGATATTTTACTGCTCCCCGGCAAGGCAGACGCCGGCTACGAATTGAGTTCAAACCCGTTCAAAGTTGACAGCGCTGCCATTAGCAGCGACTCCACCTACGAAGTTATTGTAAATTTCACCAACACCTACAGTAAACAGGTTTCTGATCTGGATGTGTATGTCCTGGTTTACAATGCTGATGGGAAGATTATTGGCGGTGGAGATACCTGGGTGTCAGACCCGACCCCTGCTGGAGGCTCAGTAGAAGTCGAGGTTTGGGTCTCTTATCCATACTCCGAAACGATTGCCAGTGTAAAAGCCTGGGTAATTCCCAATTACTGGACAAGTTTTGAGTAAATCTACCTGAAGGATCAACAACAGGGGCACGGGTTACCGTGCCTCTTTCCTTTTAAATCGTCCACCGATCGTTGACCAACCCCACCAGGTACCATTGACCGCCTTCCTGAACAAAGACCAGGCGTAAACTGACCCAATCCATACCGCCATATTCCTCTTCAAAACCACTGAAATGATACTCAATGAAAGTGCTGCCCGGGAAAAATTCAGCAATATTATTAATTGTATTTCCCCGTCCAATTTGCTCATTGACCGCCATCTCTTCAGGGTTTGAGAAATCTGCCGAGAAGAGAAACCGGTCAAAATACTCGTCAAAGGTCATCTCTATCGGTTCGCCACTGCCATCGAAAGTACCCCACAAATACACCGACGTTGAACCAACCAGCTCGGGCAGTTGATCAGGTAAAAAGACGGGATTGTCTCCTTTAACATAAGTGTAGGGCGAAAAGCATACCCCCAGCTCCGGGTGAACAAATCGAGCCACGGTCGCCAGATCCCTGACTGCAAGCGCCTGGACCACGATCTCGGCGATTTCTTCTAATGGCAAATCTTCCATCTCAGTACCCACCGGGTAAGCATATATTGGCATCACAGATTCAGCGGCAACCGGGTAACCCACTTCCCCCGAATCTTCAGCGGGGCTGATCGGGGCAATCTCGGTCTGCACATCGACGCTGGAGATCGGGTCCTTCACGGGTGAGGGTGAACAGGCCGACAGAACCATAAAAATCAACAAAAAAAGGGTCGAAAATGCCTTTTTCATCGTATATCGCTCCTTAGTTCAAATCGCTTGTTGAACACACCCTGATTCTAACTCAACCCATGAGAAGTTTCCAACCGGAGGGATTGTGGTAAACTAACATTGAAGCATTGCTCAGCTTATTTTGTGTTAATGAAAGGTAATCATTGTGGAAAAGAATGGCTCAAGAATTAAAAACGCTCTGCAGGATTTTTTTCTACCGCTGATCCTACTTGCAGGGTTGGTTGCGTTGCTGGCAATTTTCAAAAATCAGCATTCAGCGGATCATGCCTCCCTTGTCCCTCAAGAACACATCATCGATCTGGTGGTTGGATACATCATCATTGCTGTTGAAATCGCCACCGCCTTTGTGATCCTGATCGGGCTGTTGCGCGCCACCATCAGTTTCATCCGCCTTCAATTTACTCGAGCTGAACATCAGACCACCTCCCTCCCTCATATTCGTGCACGCCTGGCACACGTACTGATCCTCGGCCTGGAATTTGCCATTGCCAGTGAAATTTTGCACCTGGCGATAGCCCCCAATACAGCGGAAGTTGTGATCCTGTTTGCAAAAGTACTGCTCAGAGCTCTGCTTCACTTTTTTCTCGAGCGGGAAATCCAGGCTTGTGAAACTCCGGAGAGCGCCGGCAATTTGATCCCACAGCAAACCAACCCGGACGAACCGGATCATTAGGAGTTATACCCGATCCACCCATAAAATTTAAAACCAGGGCTTGAATCGCTGAAAAAGCCTGCCGATCTTGCCAGCAAAGTCCGGATTCAAATTCTTGCTTACAAATTCAACCAGCGTGCTGTGACCTTCGGTAAGTCTGCCAATAACCCCTGCTGAAACGTGCAACGGGGCAGCGATTCCATGAACATGCGACCATAAGCTTTCGTCAGCACGCGTTTGTCCAGCAGCACCACAATCCCCCGATCGGTCTGCGTGCGGATCAGGCGACCAAATCCCTGTCTGAAGCGCAAAATCGCCTCTGGCAGGGCATATTCATTGAAGGGGTCTTCAAAGGTCTCGGCCCTTGCCGCTACGATCGGATCGGATGGAACGTCAAAGGGCAGTTTAACGATCATCAGCACGGAAAGGGCGTCACCGGGCACATCCACACCCTCCCAAAAAGCCCGCGTCCCCAGTAAAACCGCGCGGTCGGTGTCGCGAAAGGTCTCCAGCAGGCTGCTCGCAGACGCGCCTTCCCCCTGTTCATACACCTGGATATCATCACCTGCCAGCGCCAGCGATAGCTTGCTGGAGGTGCGCTGAAGCTGGGCATAAGAGGTAAACAACGCCAGCATGCGCCCCCCGGAAGCCCTGGCGACATCCACCATGGCAGCGTCCACCGCCCGCTGATGCCCGCTGGCATCCGATGGTTCGGGGATGTCACTGACCACGTACACCAGGGCTGATTTCTCAAAATCAAAGGGTGATCCCACCACCAATTCATCAGCATCAATCGCGTTCAACTGGCGCCGGAGGTAATCAAACTCGCCATTGGTGGTTAATGTCGCTGAGGTAAGAATCACACTTTCCTTTTGATGCCAGAGATGCTTTTCCATCATGCGCCCGATATGAAGCGGGGCTGCGTTGAGGGTGATGTTCAAATCTTTTGGATGGATCTCCACCCAATAGACAGTATCATTATCTGCTTCAAGGGTGAGCCCATTGATGATCTGCTGAATTTCTTCAATGCGCGTGAACATGTTCCCCAAACTGCCCCACATATCCTCGGCTTCCTCGTTCTCCTGATCCGCAAGTTCCCGCATCGGTATGCGCAATTCCCGTAAGATTGCCAATAGGCGCTCCAGCGTTGCATACGCTGCTTCCCAGGCAATTTCAACATCCAGCCAGATCGGCAGTGTACGCGTGGAAGGCAGGATCCGTTCCTGCTGTGGATAGGTGCCCAACGGACGTCCCTCACGTTGATCATTGAGGAAGGTGTCCAGCGCCTGGTAGTAGGCCGTCATTTGGCTGTCGAGCCGCATGGCCAGGTCAGCGGCGGTACTCACCAGCTGACTCAAGGCTGCCATTTGGGCAGGTTTGAGCAGTTCCTCGCACAGGTCCACAAAGCGTCCCAGCAATCCGCTTTTAATTCCGCCCAGTTCGCGTACCAGGCGGGAAATATCACCCGCACGAACACTAAAAGAAAGCGCCGACGTTGTAGCCGATTCAAGGTGATGGGCTTCATCGACGATCAGATAGCTGTAAGCTGGTAGCACCCGGTTTCCCGTAACCGCATCCGCCAGCAGCAACGCATGGTTGACAATTAACAGGTGCGCATGATCAGCCGCTACCTTAGCCCGGTAAAACGGGCAGCGCCCCCCGGTGCGTTTCAGGCACACCTCTAACCGGCAACCCTCATCCTCAGCAGAAAGACGAGACCACACCATGCGTTCAATGTTTCCGTTCAGGTTGATCTCCGAGCGGTCCCCCGTACGACTTTCCTGCAGCCATACCAGCACCTTAGCCAGCACACGCGCCTCGTGGACCGATTCGGGCTTACGCCGACGCACAACCTCCAGCCGGCGCGGGCACAGGTAATTCGAGCGCCCCTTAAGGACTGCAGCCCGGACAGGCAAGTTCAACGCTTGCTGCAAGTCGGGGATATCCTTGTTGATCAACTGGTCTTGAAGGTTGATGGTGTTGGTCGAGATCACCACGCGGGTATTGTTTTTCAGCGCCCAGTAAGCAGCCGGGATCAAGTAAGCCAGGGATTTTCCCGTGCCGGTGCCCGCTTCTACCATCATATGTTGAGAACCATTGAAAGCCTCGACAACCGAACGCAGCATGTCCACTTGCTGTTGACGGTATTCAAATTGCTCCAAAAACTGATCAAATTGACCGCCACGGTCCAGAACGGCAGCGACATCATCCACATCAAGCGGTGTTTCGCCGCTTTCAGCGCCCACCGGTTCCCCTTCTATTTCCTTGGGTTTCTCAAATAGCGGACCGGACGCGCCGCCCAGGTCTTTTTTCGCTTGAATGTGCTCCCTGGCGCGTTGCCTCAGCACTTGTTGAAAAGCCCAATTCGCCTTCCAATCCAGCGGTTCACCCATGCGCACAATCTCTGCCAATAGCGGCAGGGGCAGTTCCTGGGCTTTTTGCATCAGCGCATTGAAAACAGCATGGGTCACACGGGCATCGTCCAGGGCGCGATGGGTAACAGGCAGAAGAATATTTAGCTGATGTGCCAGGGAAGAGAGGTTATAGCGGCTGGCCGTCGGCATCAACACAGCTGCCAATTCATAGGTATCGATATTCATATTATGGCGCAATGCCCCGGTTTGCTGCAGAAAGCTGAGGTCAAACCCGATATTATGTCCAACGATAGGCGCATCACCAATAAATTTAATCAGCCCCGCCATCACGTCCACTAGAAAGGGTGCATGGCGTACCATCGGGTTAGTAATGCCGGTCAACTGGGTGATAAAGGCGGGAATGGGGCGGCGCGGGTTGATCAGTGTGGACCACTCTTCCTCAACCCGGCGTCCGTTGAATTTGACGGCGCCGATCTCAATGATTGAATCTTCATCCGGGTTCAAGCCGGTGGTTTCAATATCTACTGCAATAATGATGGGCATAAGAAGGATTATACTCGAGATGAGCTTTGAAACGGGTTTTTGTCCCGTTATAGCCAGCGTGTGGCATATCCACGCTATCGGCATTTGAAAAATTTTATTATCCATCCAGCAAATTTCTGGTAAAATTGTTTTTTAACTTTATTTAACGCTATGCGATTTTTAGTGAAAGTCAGTTAAAGTTTGAAAACGCCCTGATCGGCAACACAAAATTTTCAGATCAGGCATTTGGAGATAATTAGATCCACCACGTTAACCCGGACGATAACTTGATTAATCCATTCACGTGTCTCCGCTTTCATACCCACCCAAACCCTATTCAAATCCTGCGCTCCCCCTGCCAAAAGATAAAGTGTTCACAGTGCTACTTCCTTAATAGGGTCATGCTACCGAACGGTTTTCAATTATAATAAATTAAGAAAAATGGAGGAAAGAACATGAAAGATTCACTGCACCAACGTAAATTCCACCACGAGATCACCCAGGACCTGGTTGCCACGGCCATGGGAAACCAACCCGCGGACCTGATCATCCGCAACGGAAGGCTGGTCAACGTCAACACCGCCCAGGTGCAAACAGGCATCGATGTGGTCGTGCGCCACGGCTGGATTGCCCTGGTCGGCGATGCCAGTGGAGTGCTGGTCGATGAGCACACTCAGGAGGTCGATGCCGCCGACCGGTACCTTGTGCCGGGCTTCATCGACAGCCATATGCACATTGAAAGCGCCATGGTCGATCTGCCCAGTTTTGCGGCTGGCGTCCTCCCCCATGGGACGACCACCATATGCCCCGACATCCACGAGATCACCAACGTGCTGGGTCTGCGTGCCGTGGAATTATTTCACAATATTTCCAAAGAACTGCCATTAAAAGTCCTGTTAGCGATGCCGGTGTGTGTACCATCGATACCTGGCTTTGAGGATTCTGGCGCCAGCATTAGCGCAGCCGATGTCGCTGTCGCTTATCAACAGGGCTGGGCACAACTGCAGGGCGAACAGATGAATTTTCCCGGCGTGATCTACGGCGACCCACAGGTCCATGCCATCACCGCCCAGGGACTGAAGGACGGCTTTGTGCTCACCGGGCATTATGCCAATTTAGAACTCAACCAGGGATTGAACGCCTTCATTGCCGCTGGCTTAACAGCCTGCCACGAAGGCACCACGGCTGAGGGCACGCTGCGCCGCGCACAATTGGGCATGTATGCCCAGCAGCGTTATGGCACCGCCTGGCTGGACCTGCCGAATTTGCTCCCTGCTGTGCTGGAAAACCCCCACATTGACACCCGCTTTTTCACCATGGTTACGGATGACGTCACCGCAGCAACCATCTTTGAAGAGGGTCACATCGTCAGGGTGGTGCGCAAAGCCATCGAATTGGGCTTGCCGCCCATCCTTGCCATCCAGATGGTGACCATCAACGCCGCACAATTGCTGGAAAAAGCCCGTTGGATCGGTTCAATTTCTCCGGGACGAGCTGCGGATATCCTGGTGGTCAGTGATTTAGAAGCCGTGACCATTGACCAGGTGTACACCGATGGGATCCTGGTTGCACAGGGAGGGCAGTTGATAGTCGAGATCCCGGCGTATGAATACCCCGCCTGGGCTGTACATTCGCTCCACCTGGAACCGTTGACGGTGGAAGATTTTTCCATCCCCGCTAAACAAAGTCCCGCAAAAGTGCGTATGATGCGCGTAATCCCGGGCATGGTGCATACCGAAGAGGAAATCGTGGAAATGCAGCCCAACAACGGAGAGCTGGTTTCCGACCCTAACCGGGACATCTTGAAGGCAGCCGTCTTCTACCGCCACGAGCCGCAATCCGGGCTCGACGGTCGCAAGGGTTTGGGCTTTGTCAGCGGAACCCAATTCAACCCGCGCTGCGCCTACGCCTCAACCGTGGCGCATGACAGTCATAACCTGCTGGTAATCGGCAGTGACGACGATGCGATGGTCAAAGCTGCCAACGCGCTCATTCAAACAGGCGGCGGCATTTGTATTGTTGTCGATGGCGAGGTTGAAGCGCTAATGCCCCTTCCCCTGGCAGGCATCATGTCCCTGGAATCGGTTTCCACGGCTGCTCAACAGGTTGAAGCCATTGAAATCGCGCTAAAGAAAGCTGGCTGCCCGCATGAAGCCTTTGAAATGACTCTCAGCTTGTTAAGCCTGATCGTCATCGAAGAGCTGCACCTTTCTAACCGTGGCCTGGTGGCATTAAAACCCGGAGAGAAACCAAAAATTGTTGACTTATTGGTAGAGTGAATCGATGATTGTCTGGGATGAGGATGATTTTCTTTTGAAATTTAAATCGTAATTTAAGTCATTTTCATGTACAATTATATGTGAGCGCAATGATGCACCTGTTGTGTTATTGACAACATACTGAAATATTGAGTGATATGAACCAGAATATGGATCGTCCCACATCAAACTTTTCTGGACTACATGATAGAACGGAGGTGGTGCCCACGGATCAATAGCCAAGAATATTTAAATAATCCCATCTAATCGATTAGTTATAAAGGAGAAAATTGAACGATGAAGAAGACTGTGTTATTCATAATTGCTGTTTTGATGATCAGTGCTCTGATCCTGACAGCCTGTAAACCGAAAGCCCCAGCAGAGGAGCCTGCCGCCCCAGTTGAGGAACCTGCCGCTCCAGTTGAAGAACCTGCCGCCCCTGTCGAAGAGCCCGAGGAATTCGTCTTCGGTATTTTGATGGTCGGGCCCTACAATGATCGCGGCTATAGCCAGGCGCATTATGAGGCGGGTTTATACGTGGAAGAAAAACTGCCCGGCACGCGGATGATCTATTTAGATTCGGTCAACACCGCTGACCGCCCGGGTACCACCCCAGCCCAACTGGGTGAAGAACTGGTGGCACAAGGCGCGAAAATGGTGATCTTTAACTCCGACGATATGAAGGATGACGCCATTGAATTCGCCAAGAACCACCCGGAGATCTTCGTAATCCATGCTTCGGGCGATACGCAGTGGCCTGACGGTGAGAATTACATCCCCCTTGACAACATGGTTAACATCATGGGCAGGATGGAATACGGCAAGATGATCGCCGGTTGTGATGCTGCCCTTCACAGCGAAACGGGTTCCATTGGCTACCTTGGCCCATTAATCAACGAGGAGACACGTCGTTTAGCTTCTGCAGCTTACCTGGGTGCTAAGTACTGCTGGGAAGAATACCTCCAGCTTGATCCCGCGGACCTGAATTTCCGGGTGACCTGGATCGGGTTCTGGTTCAATATCCCCGGCTTCACGGAAGATCCCAGCCTGGTGGCGCAAGAATTTATCAACTCCGACGTGGATGTAATCATCTCCGGCATCGACACAACCGAAGGTCTGATCGAAGCCCGCAAGGCTGCCGGTGAAGGCGCCAGGGTATTCTCCATCCCCTACGATTATATTGGCGCCTGTGATGAAGCCCCCGAAGTCTGCCTCGGTGTGCCGTGGTTCAACTGGGGTCCTGCCTATCTGCGTCATATTACCAATGCAACGACCGGGAATTGGAAAGCGGTTTTTGAGTGGAATGGACCTTCTTGGGAAGACCTCAACAATTTCGACACCACAAACGTGGGTTACCTCCCCGGTCCGGCGGTTGACCCCAATGCCGCGATTTTGTTGGAGTCGTTTATCGATGAACTCGCGGGTGGGCTGAACCTGTGGGCTGGTCCTCTGAACCTGCAGGATGGTACCCCGTGGCTGGCGGCTGGCGAATTTGCCACCGATACCCAGGTTTGGTATCTCCCGCAATTGCTGGAAGGCATGGAAGGACGTTCCGAGTAATTTCGGATTATCGAAACTATGGATGGGGAAGATCTAACCATCTTCCCCATTGTTATATATAAGCATTCATTATGAATATCGAATTCAAAAAAATCAACAAGCATTTTGGCGCTGTGCATGCGAATGTGGATATTGACTTTAGCATCAACAGCGGCACAATCTACGGAATTCTGGGCGAAAACGGCGCAGGCAAGAGCACCTTGATGAAAATTCTTTCCGGATTTATCCAGCCCGATTCCGGAGAAATCTTGCTGGATGGTCAACAGGTCAGAATTGATTCACCGGCGGATGCCATTAAATTCGGCATCGGCATGCTGCATCAGGATCCGCTGGACTTTCCACCCATGCTGGTGATTGATAATTTTATCGTTGGTCAGGGTGGGAAATTTTTACTCTCACACAAAACTGTGATCAAAGAATTTCAAGAATTGCAGGACCAGTTTGGCTTTGCCCTCGATCCTTACACCTATGTCGATACCCTGACCGTCGGTGAACGCCAGCAACTGGAGATTTTACGCCTGTTATGGCTGGGCGCCGGGGTATTGATCCTGGATGAGCCCACCACAGGCATCAGCGTGCAACAAAAAGAGAAGTTATTTGCCGCATTAAAAGTGTTAGCTAAACAGGGAAAGACCATCATCTTCGTCTCGCACAAACTGGAAGATGTCGAAATCATGTGCGACCAAGTGGCCATTCTTAGAAAAGGGCAGCTGGTAGGAGAGGTTGTCGCTCCGTACAATATCAATCAACTGGTCGAAATGATGTTTGGGAAGCAAATCGTAATCAACGAGCCCAAATCACGGGTCACAGATGAGATTGTCTTTGAATTAGAAAATTTTAGTGTTGAGCAATACCCGATCACGATTGAAAACGTCCATTTTCGCATGCGTGCAGGCGAGGTGATCGGGCTGGCAGGCATGGAAGGCAGCGGTCAGGATGTGCTGCTCCGGGCTTGTGCAGGCCTTCTGCGACCTGTATCAGGGCGGGTAATCGTCAATCAAAAAGACCTGACGGGAAAGACTTATCATGATTTCATGCGCCACGGGGTAGCCTTTCTGCCGGCTTCAAAACTGGAAGAAGGTCTCGTCCCTGAACTGACCCTGGCTGAACACTTTACCCTGGTAACAGAGCATAAAAAGCAATTATTCATTGATAAACCCTTCTTTCAAAACAAAACTAAACAGAAGATTGATGACTACCGCATCGTCGGTCAGCCTGAAACACCCGTTGAAGCCTTATCGGGCGGCAATCAGCAGAGGGCGTCTTTATCCATGTTAAAAGATTCCCTTTCCATCATCCTGTTAGAACACCCCACCCGGGGATTGGATATTGAATCAGCAATGTATATGTGGGACAAGCTAAAAGAACGCTGCGCTGGCTGTACATCAATCTTCTTTATTTCTGCCGATTTAGAAGAAATCATCCGCTACAGCGACCGCATCCTGGTGTTCTTCAGCGGGCATGTCTCCGAGCCTCAGGACTCATCCAAAATAAGCCTGGAACAATTGGGCCAGATGATCGGCGGAAAAGGCTGGGATCGAACTCTGACTGACGAGGAAACCTATGAAGCAATCTCGCACCCGTAGTTTATCGATATTATTTCAATTCGGGGGATTGATACTCTCCCTTGGGTTTGTTACCGTCATCCTGCTGCTGGTTGATGCCAACCCCATCCAGGCTTTCAGCCTGATCTGGCAGGGTGCCTTCGGCAACCCGACCCGAATTGCCAATGTGGTGGTTGCCTGGGTGCCTCTGGCGCTGGTTACCTGCGGTGTGTTGGTGACCTTTACTGCCGGGCTGTGGAACATCGGCATCGAAGGACAAATCACCCTGGGCGCCATCTTTACCACCGGTGTGATCCGCCTTTTTTTGAACACCTCCGTCAACCCCGCACTGGTCATCATCATCGCAATGTTAGCCGGGGTCGTCGGCGGGATTCTATGGGCATTGCTGGCTGGGGTGTTAAAAGTATTCGGCGGCGTCAACGAAATATTTGGCGGCTTGGGCCTCAATTTTATTGCCACCGCGCTGAACATCGGTTTGATTTTTGGCGCCTGGAGCCGACCAGGCGTGGCATCGATGAGCGGCACAGAACCTTTTCCTGAAATCTACTGGTTGCCCACAGTAGGGAGCTTTCGTTTTAGCTGGTATTCCATCGCGCTGACATTAATCGGGCTGGTGGTGATCTATTTCTTGCTGCAGAATACCCACTTTGGTCTCAAGCTTAAAGCCGTTGGCAAGGGCATAAAATCCGCCTATCGGTTGGGTATTCCCACCTGGCAGTATATGATGCTGGCGTTCCTGGTATGTGGTCTGTTTGCCGGGCTTGCTGGCGCCCTGCAGGTGGTGGCCGTGTATCACCGACTGATCCCCGCCATCTCCAGCGGCTACGGTTTTATGGGCATGATGATCGGTATGCTGATCAATTACCAGGCAATCTGGGTGGCGCCGGTTGCCCTGTTCTTTGCCGCGTTAAATATTGGCGGCATTCAATTGCCCATCATCATGAAACTTGATTCCACCTTATCCGGCGTCATGCAGGGTAGCCTGGTCTTGTTCATCCTGCTGATGCAGGGCGTTCAACAACGAATTTTGGGAAAGAAGTAGGAAACCATATGTCAGGAGATTTCATTCTTTTGGGTTTAGCCGGCGTGATCGCGTCTGGTGCGCCGATTGTGCTGGCTTCCATTGGCGAAACCATCTCTGAACGCGCCGGAGTAACCAACCTTTCCTTAAATGGATTGATTATTTTTTCTGGCATGATGGGCTTTTGGGTGGCAGTGGAAACAGACAGCTTGTTTTTAGGGTTTCTAACAGGAGCGCTGGTTGGCGCTTTGGTTTCTGCAATTGTCGCCTTCAGCAGCATAACCCTCAAACAATCCCAGGTTGCTGTAGGGTTTATCCTCGCCATCACCACCCGCGATCTGGCATATTTTCTGGGCAACCCCATCATGGGGCTCCAGGGACCGATCATGCTTTCCTCGCCCATCCCCGTGCTGAGCCAAATTCCGATCCTGGGTCCGCTGTTCTTTCAGCAATCCATCATGACCTACGCCAGCATCATCCTGATTTTTTTAGCCTGGTTCTGGATCTACAAAACCCGGCCCGGTTTGATGCTGCAGGGTATTGGTGAAAAACCTTCCGCAGCCTATGTGCGGGGCGCCAATGTGGGGCGGATGCGCTATTTTTACACCATCCTGGGCGGCACGCTGGTGGGGTTGGCAGGCCCTCTGTTTACCCTCAGCGTTAAGGCGGGGTGGAAGGGCACCATTACCGGCCTGGATGGCATTGGGTGGATCGCCCTGGCTATCACCATCTTCGGCGGCTGGAATCCGATCCGGGTGGCGTTTGGGGCTTACTTTTTTGCCTTCCTGCAGTGGCTGGGTCTGGTGCTGCAATCGTCATGGACCTTCATTCCCTCGCAGGTATTACAGGTAGCGCCATTCCCTCTGATGATCCTGACGCTGTTGCTGGTCAATCTGGGCAATACCGAATGGGTCGCCAGGCTGCTGGCAACCCTGCCAGACGGTGTCAGAGAGCGGGTAAAAAAGCTGATCCGATCGCTGCGATCGCAAGCGCCGGCGGCGTTGGGAACGCCTTTCGAACGCGAATAGTTCTACCCGGGCGCGGCCTCTTGCCATCCCTCGGCTTTGGCAATCCGCGCCTGCAACGGGGGGTGACTGTAAAACATAAACACCACCCACGCTTCCGGATCAACGTCGCTCAGATTCTGATTGGCAAGGCGTTTAAAGGCTGAGGAGAAGGCTTCCGCTTTATTCGTCGCCTGCAGGGCATAATCGTCGGCTTTATTCTCGCGCCAGCGTGAAAAGGCGTTTTCGATGGGCATGGTGATCAATTGATACAGGGAAAGCAGGATCATCAAAGCCGGCAAACCGGCAGGGTCGGATGCCCCTGTAAAACCAAACACAGCAATCGCCCAGACCATTGCCCGTGAGACCAGGAATAAACCCAGTGCGGTCAACACCGTGCCGCCGCCAATCAGCCAGGCGATATCGCGGTTGACATGGTGTCCCAGTTCATGCGCCAGCACGGTTTCAATCTCATCAGCGCTGAACTCGCTAATCAGGGTGTCGCCCAGGATGATGCGCCGGGTATTGCCCAACCCGGTCAACGCGGCATTGGCTTGCTTGGTGCGCCGAGACATATCCATCTTAAACACGCCCCTCACTTTTGTGCCCGCCTTTTCAGCCAGCGCCACCAACCGGTCCGCCAGGTCAGCATGCTCCTCATCCAGGGGGGTGAACTTGTTGAAAATCGGCATCAGCAAAACCGGCGCCAGGTTGGTCATCAACACACTGAAAAACAACATGCCGCCCGTCAGCCATAACCACCAGTTATCCCCGGTCAGGCGCAGGATCAGGTACACCAGCTCAATTAAGACCAGCCCCAGGACTGCCCCCACAACCAGGCTCTTCAACTGGTCAATCACCCAGTCCTTGAGCGCTTGCGTGGAAAGGTCAAAGCGATGCGGCAGGATATAGCCCGTGTAATATCCCATCGGCAAGCTGATTAAAAAGAAAATCCCGCTAAAGACTGCGGCAAACCCCGCCACAATGAACCAATCATTGTTGACCATGCTCGCCAGCCAGCTCCTCAGCGCAACCGACCAGCCGGTGACCAACCACAGGAAGGCATACAACAGTGTGATCCCCTGGTCAACCAGCCACAACCGGCGTTTAATGCGTCCATATAGTTTTGCCTGCTTCTGTCGTTCCAGATCAATTTGTGTCATTTTGGAATACCTCTTTGTTGGAAAGCCTCGTTAACCATCGACCCTGCGCAAAGCGCTTTCATCAATGCCTGAGTCAGATCGATTATAGCACGGGTTGGGCTTCTTCCCACACGGTTATGGCATGTCACGCCGTATCCCTCCTCGATTTAATCAATCCTGGGTAATCGGTTAAAACAAGTGCAGTGATTAAACCGGCAAGCAACACAGGAAAAAACTAAAATTGTTTGAATATTTGGAAATTCTTGACAGAAACTGAATTTAAAAAACTTGACTTTTAAAAAAAATTTCGCGATAATAGCCGTAAATGGTGTGATATAACGTACCACCATTCAGTCAAATTCCCAATCAAGTGATGTTGGAGGATGCCATGAAAGTGTTAAAAATTGTTTTTGGTTTGTTGATCATCCTGGCGCTGATCAGCGCACCGGCGGTGATCGCCCAGGAGGGCGATTTCCCCTGGCGCGAGGCGCCACCCGAAGGCACCGTCTACGAGCCGTCTCCTGATTTTGATCCTTATCACCGGGTTGACGACAACCCGCCCATTGACGGCGACATCGAGCAGTTAATCGCTGAGAAACAGCAAGCGCTACTCGAAAGCGGCATCATGACTGAACTCCCTGAAATGGAGACCTTCACGCCTCCACCGCTTTCGCCGGAAGACATGGGTGGCATCGATGATGTTAAAGCGGACCCAGCCCTGCAGGAATCCTTATGGCCGGCAATCGAAGAGCAGAAGGAGGACGCCCCCCCCTCAGCAGACTCTCCGGAGGATGCAAGAGCGGTGAAAATGGTGGGGGCTCCCATTCCGATTGCCACAACGATTGATATCGATGAGTGGTGGCCGGCGGTGGCGCATGGCGGTGATCATTATCTGGTTGTCTACGTGAGACAGGGCAATATCTATGGAAAAGTTTATTCTAACACGGGCGAGTTAAAAAACACCATCACCATTGCTGATTGGGCAGCCGATTGTGAGTTTCCCTCCGTAGCCTATGAAGCAAAAAGCGGCCTGTTCGTGGTGGTCTATGAATATCATTTTTCATCCTCTGATTATGATGTTGTCATTCAGCTTGTCTCCCCGACGACTGGGAACATCGGGGATGCATATTGGGTCAGCAATAGTGTCTATCATGAATGGTACCCGGATGTGGCCTGCAAACACACCAACGGCACTTGCCTGATCGCCTTTCAGCATAACCAGGAGGGCCGAATCAAGGGTCGTTTCTATACCATTTCCAGCAGCGGGATAACTCACGGGAGCACCGTAAGAGACCTTTCGGATGCAACGGGCGCAAGTTTTCCTCACCTGGCCTGGGGCGTCGGGAGGGGCCTCTACATGGTCACTTATGATTGGTGGTCCGGTGTTAAGTATTCTGCCAGCTACACCAAGGTCTATGATCACCCGGTGGCCGGGGGCAACCAGTACGTTCATTTCGATTCCTACGTAGCCGCGACTTTCCCAAATGCCACGTTTAATAGCGATGTGACCTACGACCCCTGCACCGAGAAGTTTTTGGTCTCTTTCTACCACCTTTTTTCTTCTACCGATCGCGACCCGTGGGTTGTTGCCAAGCTTTCCACAACGAGTGCCGCGGGCTTTCCCCCGTTTACTATTGCCTATACGACTCAAAATGAGTATGAGGGCGGCATCAGCTTTGTGACCGACAGTCACCTGAAGCCCTTTTGTGGGTCCATGGACAATCTGGTTGTCACCTATATTAACGATTCGGTGGGAGTTAAGGCAGCAGAACTGCGCGGCAACAGCAGCACCACCAACCCGATCTATGTGCGGGACGCCACAAGCCTGCAGTTGATCGTAGATAAGAACTATGCGGTCTACAAGAATCAACGCACTGCCATATCAAGCGGATCGCAGAAGGGAGAGCTGTTCACCGCCTCTTCGGGGAAATGGGGTCCTCCATCACCTTGGACCGATCTTGATGTGGAAGGTCAAATTGTCGCAATTAGCGGGCGTGTATACATCCCGCTTTTACGGCGTTAAAAGGGCCAGGGAGTCGCGCCCAGCCGATCGTCGGCGACAGCAAATTTCGTTTGGTTAACAAGGTGTGCCCATCCCAGGGCACACCATGATTGGATTAACGGAGACACAAGACCCAGGGACTGTATGCGCGTCTTCCGTCTATTGTTTTCGCTATTTTTCCGTCATCTTTCCTTCGTCCCCGGTCTCCTGTCCACCGTCTTCTTTCTCCTTGCTATTGACAGTGTAATATTTTTCCTGTATGATTGAATTGTCAGCAAATCCATGGTCAATGGTGCTGGATATTCCAATCGATATTCACGTATTAAGTGCAACAGCGCTCTTTTAAATATTACCGATGCCTCGACTTTGATCTGTCCAAGGCTAACATACTTTTCGAAGCAATCGATATTCCAATAATCGGATTATTTAAAAGGCGACGCGAACGCTGAGCAAGTTCAGATACATATGAGACACAGGAGTAGATAAAATAACACATCGGGGCGATCCTTAAGGGTAGAAAACCAACAAAGGAGGTGCCCCGATGCGGCAGATCTATCTGCAAAGACAATTTTACCAGCTAGCCAAACGTATGCCACCCAAGTTGAGTGAGGAAGCCAAATCTCGGCTGAGGATGGTGAGGGCCTGGCAAGCCCTCAGACAACAAGGGCTGCCTGGCGGAAAGGCAGCTGAGGTCATGGGGATTTCACGAGCCACCCTGTACCGTTGGAATGGGAGGTTAGAGAGCGAGGGCCTTAAGGGATTAGAACAGCGCAGCCGCAGACCGAAGCGTGTGCGGCAACGTCAGTGGGGTTCGAAAGAAATCACCCTCATTCTGGAGTTGAGAACGCTGTATCCTCGCTGGGGAAAAGAGAAATTAGCTGTATTAGCCAGGAGAGAAGGCACAAACCTTTCGGTACGGATCTTGAAATACATCCAACAGCGGGGCTATTTGAAAGACAACGTGCTTTATAGGCCCCGTTACACCAAAAGACGACCCAAAAGGCCCTATGCGATCCGCAAACCCAAGGATTATCGGGTCGATGCCCCGGGCGATCTGGTACAGATTGATACGTTAGACATACACCCTTTCCCCCAGGTCCACTTCAAACACTTCACCGCACGAGATGTGATTTCACGCTGGGATGTGATTGAAACCTTTCCAAGCGCATCTTCTGCAAATGCGAAAGCCTTCTTGTCCACTGTGATCAAAAGGATGCCTTTCCCGGTCAAAGCGGTTCAGGTGGATGGTGGCAGCGAATTCAAAAAGCATTTTGAGGAATCTTGTGCAGAACTGGGCTTGAAATTGTTTGTGTTACCGCCTCGCTCACCTAAGCTGAATGGCAGAGTTGAGCGTGCCCATCGAACCCATTTGGACGAATTCTATTCAGCTTATCCGATTGACTTTACCTCGCCAACACTCAATAAAGTGCTTGAAGAATGGGAAAGAATCTACAATAAAGTCCGCCCTCATCGTGCTCTGGACAACCTGACACCTTATGAGTATATTCAACAAAACTACCCTTCGATGATCCCCCAATTGTCTCATATGTATTGAACCCATATAACGCCATCGGCTTCGATCGACTTATGGTATAATTAGATCATTATTGAATTGATGCACTTAATGCTTGAAACAATATTATGTTTGGAACCGACTGCTTGAGATCAATTTAAAATGGTTAACGAGCTGTATCGAGTGCACGATCGTCAAAAAAAGCCAAAAGTAGTGAAAAGGTATCACCCATTTCAAAATCCAGAAGCAAAATTTGGGGGTAATGGGTGGTTTCCTTGCAACTCTGAAAATCTGGCTGTTTTGAAAAAGTTCATTCCCTGGTTGAATCTATTACAAAGTGATTTTTTTTTGTCATCAGGCACTGGAGATCGATCGGGTCGGGCAGCACCTGGGCTCATTCGGGCTTTAAAATCACATCAAATCTTACCAAACTTTGATCAGCAGTCTGTGCGAGAGCTTTATCTAACCACCTGCTCTACTATCCAAGTCATGGACGATGCGACATTGGCGTTTTTCAAGTGGGGTGGCGAGGCAAATAGGACGCTGACACAAATCATTTAAAAACGGTTGAAGAGGAAAAAGAATTTATTAATGCAGGAGTTGCTTATTTCACAATTGGGACTGGAGATTGTGTTCAAGGAGTTAGCTAGATCAATAATATCGGTGATTTTGATGCTTATCTCTCAACAATCAGGCTCAGAACCGATTTTCATGCTCTGAGGTCCGATTATTGTGATAATGAATTTCGTCCTGGTGCTTACTAAATTAAATTTGATTTATATTGAACAATAATAAAATTAGGCTATTTGCCTGCCCAAACTGGTTAGATGGTTTATGAAGATTGTTATTAATAATATTGAACAACAAAATAATTACAACAATCAAGTTGATATTGATTGGCTGGATTCTGGATTAATTCCACATGCTGATAGTATCATCTATTTATGTCCCGGATGGGTTGATTTACAGGTGAATGGGTTTGGTGGCGTTAACTTATCATCAGAAAATCTTAAGGCCGATCAAGTTGTGTTTGTTTCACACCAGCTAATAAAAAATGGTGTCACTCGTTGGTGCCCTACCATTATATCCAGCTCTTTTGACCGAACTAAACTCAGTATCGAAGAAATTGTCAAAGCCACACATATAGATAACCAAACCAAAAAAGGGGTCATAGGTTTACATTTAGAGGGCCCGTACATTTCTCCAAAAGAAGGTTTTAGAGGTGCGCATTCTGAAAAGTTTATTCGCGCCCCTAATTGGGATGAATTCGTCGCCTGGCAAGATGCTGCGGAAGGGTTAATCCGGATGATCACACTGGATCCTTCAGCAAAGGGCAGTTTAGAATTTATTGAGCGCGTCGTTGAACAAGGCGTTATTGTAAGTATTGGCCATTCTGAAGCATCCCCAGAATGTATTAAATCTGCCATTGCAGCAGGGGCAAAATTTTCAACACATTTAGGGAATGGGATTCCAGCGCAAATTCACCGACACAAAAACCAGATATGGACCCTCTTAGCAGATGAGAAAATAATTGCCGGTGTAATCTTTGATGGCTTTCATCTCCCTTTAGATGTTATGCGCGTTTTTTACAAGGTAAAAGGACAGGATAAACTGGTTTTAACCAGCGATTCAACTGAGTTTGCCAATATGCCACCGGGTATATATGACACAACAATTGGAGAAAAAGTTCAATTACATGAAAATGGAAAACTGACAATTTTTGGCTCCGATGATTACCTGGCGGGTTCTTCATTTTCACTTAAACAGTGTATAGAAACATCTGTCCGCTTATTGGAGAAGCCTATTGAAGAAATTGCGAAACTTGCCTATTTAACACCCGCAAACTTGATGGGCGTGAACCTCGAAAAATCGCATATTTTGTTTTTATGGGATCCCAGAAAATATCATATTGAAATATTAGCCGTCTTCGAAAACCGGAATATTATTTACAAAAATCCTGCTATCAATCTTAAACTAACGAAAGGACCAAAATGAGTAAGGACATCAATCCGAAAAATCAGACCTATCAATTTGGCAGCAACACGGCGATGGTTTATGAAACTATCGAAGAAATGGGCCAGGCTGCCGCACAGTATTTTGTTGTAAAAATTAAAGAAGTTCTAAAGCAAAAGGATACTGCCAATATTGTCCTAGCGACTGGGAATTCAATGTTAACCTTTCTAAAGGCGTTGAGACGAGAAGTCGATATTGATTGGAGTCGGATAAACATTTTTCATTTGGATGAATACCTTGGTATGGCAGACACACATCCCGCGAGTTTTAGGCGTTATTTACATGAAAATATTGTTGATCATGTCAAGCCGCTTACATTTCATGAAATTGCTGGAGATGCATGGGATGTTACCAAAGAGTGCGTAAGATATGAGTCTCTATTAAAAGAAAATGAGATCGATATTTGTTGTCTTGGTATTGGCGAGAACGGACATATTGCATTCAATGATCCACCAGTTGCAGATTTTTATGATCCATTTTGGGTAAAAGTGGTTGCACTTGATGAAGCATGTCGATTACAACAAGTCGGCGAAGGCCATTTTGCATCGCTTGATGATACGCCTTCGCATGCAATCACGATGACAATTTCCGCCTTGTTTACTGCCAAAAATACATTGGCAATTGTTCCTGAAAAGCGCAAAGCGGAGGCGGTAAAAATGGCATTAACAGGAAGTGTCGACACAAGCTGCCCGGCGTCTATTCTTCAAAGAATACCGCAGGTTAAGATGTTCTTAGACGTGGATTCTGCAGCAAAATTAATAAATCAATAAATAATCGAAAAGGATGAAAAAATGAAAATCAGAGAAATTCCGTTTCTAGCAATGGGTGGAGAATATGGCCAGGATGATCTGGAGGCAGTCATCAACGTTGTTACACAGGCTATTGGGCCTAAGGGCAACTTCTTCCCTTTGCCAGAAGAAAACGACTTTCAGGACGCTATTGCTGAACACGAAGGTGCAGAGAAGGCAATTGTCGTGAATTCTTGTGGCACTGCCCTTGATTGTTGTATGATGGCACTTGATATCAAGCCGGGTGATGAGGTCATTACAACCCCTCTAACATTTGTATGTACAGCAGGAACAGCCGTTGCACAAGGCGCACGAATTGTTTTTGCTGATATTGACCCCGTGACCATGAATTTGAGCCCAGAAGCTGTTAGAGCTCGCATTACAGAGAAAACCAAAGCGATTATCCCGGTCCATTTCACAGGATTGGTTTGTGACCTGGATGGTTTTGATAAAATTACCGAGGAAACAGGTATACCCGTAATTTATGATGCTGCTCATGCAATTGGTGCAAAATCGAATGGTCAGCCGATTGGCGGCCGCGGGTTAGCATCCTGTTATAGCTTCCAAAGCAATAAAAATATGACTTGTTTGGGTGAGGGCGGCGCCATCACAACAAATGATCTCGATTTTGCTGAAAAAGTACGACAATTAAAGACTTTTGGATATGTCTATGGCGGACCGTCCCTCCGAGTTGTGGATATTGGCTTCAACTACCGGATGACAAAAGTTCAGTGTGCCGTTGGATTAACCCAACTCGCAAAATTGGGTCAATTAATTGTTAAGCGTCAAAACTTGATGCTGGCTTTGAGTGAGGCATTGCACGATACTCACGAGATAATTCTCCCTTATGGGCATGGGCCCGGACACGCCAGCCATATATATGTTATTCGATTGAATACTGATGAAGTCCGTTTTACCACTCCTGAATTTGTTTCGCACCTTAAAAACACCTATAAGGTTTTCACGGGTAAACATTATCCAGCTGTTTGGACTTGGGAGGCTTTTCAGAAACTTGGTTATACCAGTGAAGGCTGTCCGATTGCAGAAAAGGCCTGTGAACAGGTTGTCACATTGCCGGTATTCGCGAGTACCACAATGGATGATATTGAGTACATTGCCTGGGCAGTGAAAGCAACGATACAAGATTTACAATGACAAAACGAGAACCAATATTTTCTGCGCAAATATACTGATAAGCGTTTAGAATATTGGCTGGAAAAACAATGTGTAAAATTTTCTTAGGAAGGAGTATGTAGTCAATAGCTTTAAATTGTTTAAGGCTATTGACTGTTAAATCATATGAAAGACATCAAATGGCTTTTAGTGGGTGCTGGTGATATCGCACAAAAGCGAGTGGGAGCCGCCTTGCGAGATGCCAAGCATTCAAAACTTGTTGCAGTATGTGATATCAATGAAGAAAGGGTTCGCTCACTTGTTAACGAATTTTCTGTTGAGCAATCTTTTACCTCACTTGAGGAGGCGTTGGAAAAATCCAATTGTAATGCGGTATACATCGCCACGCCAGTCCATTTACATGTGCCCCAGGCGCTTTTAGCACTTGATGCGGGATTTCCAGTGCTTGTTGAAAAACCCATCAGTCTTTCGGTTGAAGAGGGTAAAACCCTGATCACGAAAGCGAAATCATCTGGAATTACAGCTGCAACCTCGTATTACCGCCGGTTATTTCCCGCTTATCAATACACAAAGCAAATGCTAGAAAATCAAGAATTTGGTCAGGTGGTTTTGGTCAGAATGATTTATGATTCTTGGTTTTCGCCTGAGCCAACTGATCCTAAATATTGGCGAGTGATCAAGGGCAAATCAGGCAGTGGCCCGATCAGTGACATGGGGTCTCATATGCTCGATGTGATGATCGGGCTACTTGGAATGCCAGAAAAGGTGTCCGTATTGTGTGACCACCTTGTCCATGATTGGGAAGTGGAAGATACTTCCTCAATTTTGATGATGATGCCAAACGGCGCTCAGGTTTATGCTTCATTCAATTGGTCTTCAAAGACCTGGCGTCATGAATTTGAATTGGTGGGGAGAGAATCTCGCCTGGTTTGGTACCCATATGATTCTGGCGCATTGAAGAAAACTGTGGGCAGGGAAATCACTGATCTTTCTTTGCCGCCAGCAAGCAATGTCCATCTACCGCTTGTTCAAGATTTTGTGGATGCCTTGCTAAATGGAGAAACACCTGTCTGCCCGTTGAGTGAGGGCATTAAAGTGAACATTTTAATGGATTCTGTCCAAAAAGCAGCCCTTGAGGGTGTTGAAGTCGTTATCCCAGAGGTTGAATTTTAGAAAACTCTGAAATAATATGTAGAATACGATAAGGCTGTTTCATTGTATTGAAATTGGATGACATAGGCAGTGAATCTCTTAATTTGTTAAAGATCAGATTAAAAAGATCACACCGATTAATTTGAAAAGCGAAAACGATGATGAAATTTGCTCCAAAACCTGAAAACGATTTTTACGAATTTATCCGTATCTATTACCGTGAATGCAGGGCCAGGTTTCCGAAAATCCAAGCAATCGCTGGAAAATGGATGTATCGTGACCTCATCCCTGGAATGAGTGACTTTGATTCGCGTTTTATCCTCGAAGATGAGATGACTGCTGATGATTGGTGTGATATGTCCACCAAGGTTGGGCAGGTTCACCTTGAGCTTACGAAACGATTTCCTGTATGGTGGCGAAATTTAGAACACCTTCCCGGTATTAATCTGACCTGGTCTGAAATAGGCGCTGAAAAGAATTATTACCCTGAATACCAATTATGGACTTACTACGATACGGACGACCAAGAGCGCCTAGGTCAGTTGATGTATCACTTTACAAAACGAGGTTGGAATCATAAAGATGAACTTTTTCACCTGAGACGGTTTGTGACGTATTTTGGTCGATATAACCGCACGATTGACCCTGCAGTCAACCTCGGCATACACACGAATAAGTATCCATTACACAGCCGGCTCATGCATTATTTCAATCCTCCCGTCCATTCTGCGGTATGCATCTTAACTCAAAAGAATATGCCTGGGAAATTTAACGCTTTTGAGATGGCAAATCAGCTTTTTCCTGAGTTAGAATGCTGGGAAATAATCCAGGAAATACTCCACAAAAATTATGAAACTCCGTACTGGTATTTTGAACCAAACGTATCTCTGCTTGAAGACAAGCTCGAATTTGCCTTACTAAAGATTGCAGAGCGAGTGAGAGAAACGGTTAGCATTATCCCTGTTGGTACTGATGTCGATATCGCAAAAGATATTAACCAATGGAAACTGGATTTGAATTCTCTTCAGGTTGACCCAATCATGAAAATATTTGAGAAATCCAGATTTTCACGTTTATTTAAAGGGAGGTTGCGTTTTTATTTTAATGCTCCTGAAGGCTTTGACAATTTGTTCTTAATTCAAAATGAATTTGGAAGAATTCGAGAATTGTTCTTCAAAGTGCCCTATCAGACCTATTGGGAAGTTATGACAGGTGAACATGTAGACGATCCAATAACGATTTTGCCCGAGTTATTAAAGCACCCTTTAAGACCGGATGAAATAGCTGCCACAAAAGCTTTTGCCCATCTTACATTGCCTGATATCTGGGTGGGCAATGAATTTTCTGTGGCGGAAAAAATATTGGCCATCTATGATGACTTTTTCAGGGGGCTATATACGATTGCTCAAGAAGTATCGTCCTTAGAAAAAGAAACCGATTTATGATAAACCTCAGCCTTTGTCTGTGAAAAGAGTTGCACCAATGTATAAGATGTTTTTTAATTACTCCATTGATTGCGAGCTGCCTCCCGATGGTGTTTTTGGTGGGCCTGTTTCGTGGCAAGCTGCAGAAGAATCAACCCGTGGATTTGTGGAATTGATGGACAATCTTGGGTTGGTTGCAGGCGCCTCACTTTTTGTTTACCCTGATGTTGCGATAAAGCAAAAACAGCTGTTTAGAGAAATGGCGGAAAATGGGGTTGAGATTGGTTTGCACCTTCACACAATGCGTTACTCAAAAATGAAAAACCCCAACTGGTTGGGTGCGCTCAGTTTTGATGAACAATTAGAGGCCTTGAAAATGGCAAAGTCTGATCTGGAAGACGTGATTGGGCAGCCTTGTTTAGGTTTTCGTGCCTGTTATGCTAGTGCCAATGACCTAACTTTTTGCGCAGTTGCCAGTGCAGGTTTCAAGTGGACGAGCACCTCGGCTAACGGAAGTTATAAACCGGAAATTTATGCCTGTTGGGCTGGGGGCTGGCCTTTCCCATATTTTCCATCCTCAAAAAACAAGCTGGTACCAGGAGAGATGGATATTTATGAAATGCCTATTACTCATGGACTGACATTATTCTTTAATAATGATAAAAACCGTCCATTAGACATGCGCGCTGAAACGCCATTAGATGTAAGCGGTCCTTTTTTCGTGAAATGGCGAATATTGATCGAAGAAAATCTCTTTGAAATGGAAAAACGTAATCAGCCTGTCAGAGCAGTGATTGGCGCAAGTCATAACACCAACCCGTATGGCAAGGTTGGCAGTTTAGAACGAAATAATGTAGTAAGAGTGTGCCAGCTTACACAGGAGATCAGCGAGCGAAAACGTTACGCATTCACCCCGGCTTCTTTTGATCAAATATATGTTGAAGCAAAAAAGCTGGATGCTTTCTAAGTTAAATAACATGTTCCATAAGTGGCGTGCAAGGTTCCCGGTGCCAATTGAGTCAAAAAAGGAGGTCAGTCTTGCAGCTTAAAAAAACAGACCTTGTCCAGGGATTAAAAAGATTAGGTGTTAAACCTGGAATGCTTTTATGTGTACATTGTTCATTAACTGCATTTGGAAAAGTGGCTGGAGGTGCGGTTAGTGTCATTGAAGCATTGATGGAAGTGGTGGGTACAGAAGGCACCTTGATGATGCCAACACACCCAGCCAGGGATGGTCAGACATTTAATCCACAAACGACGCCTTCAGCGATGGGCATAGTTAGCGAAGTTTTTAGACAAATGCCAGGTGTGATACGCAGCCGGCATCCTTATCATCCTGTGGCAGCTTGGGGAAAGGCTGCAGAAATATTACTTGCAGACCATGAAAAAAGCCCTGTTCCCGATGGCATGGAAACACCCTATGGGCGTTTAGCCAAATTAAGTGGGTATGTCCTGATGATAGGATGCGACCTGGATACAATGACCTTGTTGCATCACGTCGAAGCTGATCTAAACTTGCCTTATTTACGAAAACTTGATATGACTTTCATAAATGAGGATGGTGTTCAACAAGTTTTATCAATGAAAAATGTGCCAGGTGGACACCGTGGTGGTGTTTTAAAATTTGAGACCCTCTTTAAAAACAATGGCATTATGAGTATTGATCACATTGGAAATGCGGTCTGCCGTCTTATACCTGCAGCAGGTGCAGTTGATCTGATGAAGCGTTATTTATCAGATGATCCTGCATTTGTATTGGATGATAACCCCTACTGTGAAGATTGTTTGCGTTTCAGAGGTCTGATCAATGCTGAACGGCTGAACAAAGAGCGATTTAGGTTGCATGTTCGCTTGCCCTATTACGCAGGCATGGATTTAAAGCGCTTTATGCAATTAACCCAAAGTATTGGGGCTACAGGGGTCGAGGTTGATTATAAGAAAACTTTTACTCATCATGAAATTGATAAAATTCTCAACACAGCGGATGAATATCGGCTTGATATCCCGATATTACGAGTTGGCCCTTTATCACAATTGAGCTGGTCTTCAATTTTTAATGCTGCCAAAGCATTCAATACAGGTATGATTCATTGCACGATACCTTCTCGATTGGAAATGTGCGAAAGCGAACTTAAAAGTTTTTTGAAAACAATGAAGGACAATGCTTCTAACGGGGGCGTAAAATTAATGGTGAGTAACCGACACAACAGCTTTCTGGATCAGCCATCACTCGTCACCAGTCGCCTTGATTTAAATGAGTTTGATATCAGTTATAATCCATTAGAGGCTTTGCGAAGCGGCATCAAACCGTTCTATGATGGGGTTTATTCCGGCAGTTTGAGAAGAAGAATCAGCCATATTGATATCTGCGATGGTGATATTGCAAAGACGAAGAACTTCTCTTTGGGTCTGGGTAAATGTGAGATCCGTGAAATACTCTCGAACCTGCGCAGTCGAATATTTGCTGGGGTGTATTGCCTTTGGCCGATCCCTCTTCTCGATATCGAGGGAGTGCATGAGGTTGGCAGGCAATTCTGGCAGTTAATGGATATGATCTAAGTATTTAACTTTTCAAAGATCACCAATACTAAAATATTTAACAAGAAAGCATCTAGGAATGATGCATTCTTGTTTTTAGGCAATATTTTGTTTTAAAGAAAGTGGCGGGCTAAAATAAATTCATTCCTAAACCTCATTGATGATGAGCTCTTTCAGACTACGCTTGGGAACATGGTGAACATCGTCATCGTCACGGTAATAGCGTATATCACCGTCTTCTCCAATGGGTTCTGTGACAACCTTTTCAGTCGGCTTTCCTAAAGCAAGGACAAGTAGAATTTCATATTGTTCAGGTATGTTTAGTATTTTCTGTAATGCTTCTCGTTTAATTGAGCCAACCATACACCCCCCAAGGCCTTTTTCTGCAGCACCCAGCATGATACTTTGTGCGGCAATGCCATGATCGATGCCTGGACTTTTCCGAATTTCATTATCATTCAGGATGATGATATACGCGCTGGGGCGCTCTCCTTCTTCAGGTCCATCCCAGGTTTCCAATGCGCCTGCCCAAGCCAATTGCGGAAAAATCTGGTTGTTCATTTCAGGGGAATTACTGAGCCAAAACTTTAAGGGCTGTAAGTTAGATCCTGTTGGTGAATATTGAGCTAACTCAACCAATTCAAATAGTAACTTTCGATCGATTTGATGGTTTTCGTTAAACCGGCGATAACTTCGGCTTTTCTTGACAAGTGTTAGTAAATCCATAAACTATCCTACCTTTTATCTTTTCGCATACCGTATCATTGGCGAATTAATGATCATTATTCCCCTGCCTTTTAAGAAGGATCATTGTTGAAAGAGGTTTTGTTTTTTTATAATTTTCACTCAATCGCATTAAAAAATCCATCTGGGATTTTCGTCATATAGATTTGGGGGATACCAGAACAATCGCTGTTCCACCCAATGATATTTTTATTTCCTATAAAAAAGGGATGTGGATGGGTTTCTTGAGCGCTACCAAAACTGGATTTACTATGGCAGACCAGCTTATATTTTCCTGTTTCGATTGATCCAATGTAAATATCGCCAGATTTGTTGCAATCGGATATCCAAAACCGTCCTTCGGGATCTGTATGGATATGGGTAAACCCGGGTCCTTCACTGATTACCTTGGGAATATTTTCTTCAACTGAAATCATAACGATCTGGTCTTGAATCCATTCAGCATCCGTTGTTTTTCTTCTGTGCGTTGTTGTTATTACTTTATTCTCCTTGCCCACCCAGCATTGGTGCCCTTGAATTCTCTCAAGCAGGCTGAAGCCGACCTGCAATAATACTGGATTGCTACCGTCTATTTCACATGCGACCAGAGAAGCACCTTTTTCACCAACAAGAGTAAGAAGATTGCCTTCCTTGTCGTATTGAATTCCATTGTTCACCTGGATTAACAATAGAGAATGAACATTTTGCGAGATTTGTGGGTGGGGATTTAATGCCTCTGGATCACTGTAAGCTGTCTTTACAGTTCTGTCCTCAAGATCGATTAACGCTGTCACCATGTTATTTTTTTCGGTTTTCGCGGTCAAGACTGCAAAACGGCCTGTTTTATCAAATGATCGCAACCCGCCCGTTGGAATAAGCGCACCATGAGTTGGGAACAGGTTTGAGTCTATTGTGAACAAAAGCTCCCTGGAGAAGTCTTCCAAAAATATCCTTTTAAGATTGGCGTTATCAAGATAATAAAAACAACCATCTTTGGGATTAAAAATGGGTGCAGTTGCATTTTCCTCATCTGTTACCTGACGGATCCAGTGCGTTTCAGTGTCCGCAATCCAATAGGTATAATGCGAACTGAGGGCCATCCTTCTGGAAAAAATAAAGTGTTTCCCATCGGGGGTGCTGATCGGTGCTTCGGGGTAGATATTTGAACTTACAATGGGTTCGTTGGTCAGTTGATAAATTGGAAGTCCTGAATTTGGATCATTAAACCTATTTTGAAAAGCCACTTCTTCGTCAAAAACCCAATTATTTTCACGTCGCCAGAGGTCTGCCGCGGGAGGAATTCGTGAGGACATTTTAATAGCTCATTTCTAATAGTCGCGTGGGATTTACGGTCAATATTTTTTCAATAATTGGTACAGGTATCCTTGCTTCTGTTAATTCGTGAAGGCGATAGCCTACAGAATCAATCAGGCTAAAACCATAATCGCTGCCCCAAAGGAGGCGGTCTGTGTCTGTTTTTTCACAAAACATTTCGAATGCAAGCATGGTTGAACCGCAAAGCATTGTCCAGATATTAGGTTGCCTCATGGCTTCCAATGCGCTTCGCCATGCCCATAATATTCCGCCATGACCGAGGATAAATGTAGTCTTTGGAAACTGCCGTGCTAAGCCGGCAATTTGTTCAGGCAACGAATAGCACGGTGTGCCATCATGGAAAATTATAGGAACCTTGTATTGACCAGCAATGTCACATATTTTTTTCATTGTGGGATGCGCGAGAGAAAACCCCTGGATCCAGGGATGGAATTTCAGCAATTTGAAATTAAGTTCTTCGATGCAACGGAGAACTTCAGTTACAGAATCCTGTTCGGCTTGAGGCCATACACTTGCCACGGGTGTAAACGTTTCAGGATATTTCTTTGTTATGCGCGCCAGTCTGTCATTATCAGCTTGCACTGATTTTTCACGGTAGATATTGTAGTGCCCATATAAATAGAATTTTTTAACGCCGTACATTTCTGGGATCTTTAACCAGTTTTCAGGATTATCTCCATCTCGATCAACCCAGGGTATACCAAAGTGTGTGTGACAATCCGTGATCATCTTATTGCCTCCTTGAGAGCAATCGGCTCATATTTCCACCCATGACAAATTCAGCCTCATCAGCACTTAATACATTGTCCATTTCATTCCATTCGAACGTGAAATTGTTTACCGGGGCATAAGACCCCATGATTACTCGCTCTTTACCAATAACCTTTATCCGTCCGGGTATGCTGAAGGGCCTTGCCAATGACGTTTCTAAATAAATATTCGGGGCTGCCAAAGCAGCGTCGTCAACATCATTCCAGAAATCAGTAGATCCACAGTGCCCCATTAAAAAATCAATTTCCGGAAATCTTTCTGCCAGGTCCACAATTTGCCAGGGTGTTGAATTCCCAGGTAAACCCGTATGGAAATATACAGGGACGTGAAAGGGTTGAATCTGTTCAAGTAACGGGAAAATTAACTCCTCATTGGCCAGGAATCCTTGTAAAAATGGATGGAAAATCACCATTCGAGCATGCAAATCTATACATCGAAGAATTTCATTTATTGCATCATCTCCCATCCAGGGATTAGCAGTACAGGCAGGTAAAAGCCGATCAGGGTATCTTGCAGCAATTTCAAAAATTGCGTTATTCCCTTCGTCGTTCTTAACTGCATAATACCGATCTACCGCAGTGATGATCGCTTTTTCGACCTGGCAATTGTCCATTTCTTTGAGCAAGGTTTTTTCGTCTAAATCATATTCCCGGTCTTTTCCTATAGTACATAATGCATCTATTCGCATAATTACCTTCGTTCCTGATTTCTCAAAAGTCGTTTATAGCTAAAATTTTCTGCCACGTATATCCAAATCCAAGACCACATCTTGCCTATCCAGGGGGGCTACCTTGCGATATTCTTCAGCAATGTCCCGATTGGTGGAGTAGCAAATCTCAACGTTATGGGATTCGCAAATATCACGTAAGGCTTTTAAAACTCCAATCAAAGTAATGTGCCGAAAATCTTTTGGGTCACTATAGTCAAATGTATTATGCGTGACCGCTTTAATATATTTAACAGGGATACTGTCACCTGCGTGGAGCTGGCGAATGATATTTTTAGAAATGGTGTACCAGTGGTTTTTTGCATCGACCAATTCAATTCTGAGGTCTTGTGGATGAGCCCCTCCCCACATTCGGGATTCCCAATCAATCGTATGTGGGATATCGACAAAGTTCACATCTCCAACAAGACAGCGATTATATCTGTGGGGATAGTGTGCATCCATCGGTGAATTTCCCCACACACAGGCACATTGGGGAAGGTTTCGAGTGGGCATCGACACCAAACCGTGAGTAAAACCTAATGCTTCCAGGGCGGGAAAAGTATAGTCATTGGCTGAAGCATACCCAGGCGTGAAATGCTTTGGTCGGTAACCCATATAATCCTCAAAAATTTTGCACCCCTCATCGAGTATCTTTATTTGATCATCATACCCATAGGTCCCTAAGAAGTGACCATACCCCTGAGCAGAGGGATGGGTGTGTAACCCAATTTCATGTCCCTCTGCTTCAAGTTGTGTGTAGATATTGTGATGAATTTTAATGTCCGTTGGGATGACGGCAAATGTAGCTTTAAATCCTTCTCGATTTAGGATATCGCCAATACCACGAATTGCTTTCTCACCAAGTTCTGGGTTATTGAAATTTGGTTCGGTGGATTCGCAATCGATCTGCAAATTAAAATGAAATTTTTCCATGTACTCCTCAAATTCTTAAAACGCATTAATTTCTAAGGCCCGGTTTTTGATGGTATTAAAACTGGCGGGAACAAAAGAATGTCCTGCGTCTAAAGTTTTTTCTTTTGCTAAACGAGTAGCTCCTTCCAAGTTTTGAAATGCCAGGCTTAAGGGATCGCCATATAAATTCGTGTTATGGCTGGCTCCAATGATGACACGAATGGGTTGGTTTCTTTTCTCCATTTCGGTGATGTTTTCGACAATGATCTGTGAAAAGCTTTCAAAGTTTTCACCCCTGATTTCTATCGGTGTCTCAACGCGCATATCCATCGGTCTTTCGGGATCATCCATAAAGAAAGTTCTGAGGCCCCGGGTTAATGGAATCTCATAGATTGAAAGATGACCGGGTATGAGCTTATTGACCCGCGACGGATGGTAGGGAAAAGGCCAGCCCCCACTCCAACATGCGTAAACTGCTGGTTTATAACTCCCGCTGGCAGAGGTACTGGACCAAGTGAATCCTAATTCTTCCAGTATTGGAAAGGTGTCGTCATTTGCGCTTGCATAACAGGCACGGTATCCCAGGCAGGGCTGTTGAGTAACCTCCTCCAGATCGGCTTTTGCTGCTTGTATGGCAGCCTTTTGCTCCTGGTAGGTCATCTCACCCATCCATTTATTATTTGATATTCTTGAATAACGCTTCCCGTGTAGATGGAGTGCAATTTCAATATGCTGATCGGCCAGCTCTCTGAAAAGAGTGGCTTGTTTCTTTGCAACATCTGGATAAACAAATAATGTAGCTCCCTCCAGTACACCGAGCTTGGCCATCGCGTCGATGAAACCACGGGTAGATTTCTCCGCGACCTGCCAGTTTGCAGGGCCGCCAAAAACACCGTCAGGAGGCAATTCACAGTCTATCGAGTAGTTGTAATATATATCCATGCGAGAACCTTAAGCAAGCATTTTATCAAAGGTGATTTCCCAAAGGTAACTGCTACGGAACGGGTTATCGTTTTCACAGGCGAACAAAGTTCCATCGGGTGTGATAGCCACATCATGTACTTGGAAGGCATGGTCAACGCCGTCAGTGAGTTTTCCAAGCAGTTCATAAGTTTCATTTTCAGGGTCAAATCGGAGGATTTCACAATCTCCATCCCTGCCAACGATGCCATAAGCATAACCATCATATCCCAACCGCAATGAAGACAATCTGCTTCTGCGGTCCTTAATTGGTGTAAATAAATAAGTTCCCATACCAGTCGTTGTATCAAGGCGATAAATTGACCCATTTGCTCCAGAACAAAACATTCTGCCTGCACCTAGGTTAAAGATCCCATCAACTTTTTCATAACCGTATGAACCATCAACTTTTTCAAGGCCACCATCATAATAAATGATCCGATTTTGATTTGGGTCATACTTGCACAGCCTGTATCGATCTGGCCCTGAACCGGGTTGCCACGCCCTGGTGACTGTCCAACCGCACCATACACAGCCTTCATCATCTAATTCGATATTTTCACCTTGAGCCATATCCATACCGCTTGATATTGGTCCCAAGTCTTCTGATTCATAAGTATTTAAATCAAACTTGATCATTCTTTCGGGTGTAAAGGTCTGTCCATAAAGCACACCTCTTTCCTGATCGATACAAGTGGATTGGATATAATGATGCGGTAAAGGAGTAGCTATTTTTCTGATATCACCTGTTTTCGGATCATACTTAACGATCGCACCGCCAGGAGCATCCCAATACAAATTGATATCATGTAATAAAGCAACCGCAGCATAAAGACAGTTGTCCTTTTCCCATTTATTGAGCGCGCGATGGAATTTTGCATCTTGCGGGTGAGCAATTTTTGAGTAGCCTAAGTCAACAAATTCATTGGTAGTAAGATCGAAGGCTTTAAAAATTCGATCCGAATTAAAGCACGTGATTCCCAGATATATACGATGATCATCCGGGTTGTAATATGCACAATCAAAACTGATCCAACCTTCACGGAAAGCTGGGTCGTCGAGGAAATCCTGGTACTCCCATTTGTCCTCTACCTCTTGTGACCATCGATCGCCAAAATTCTCGTCCAGTAGCTTATGTGCTTTTATTTTCATTACTTGTTCCTTTTCTAGTGTGAATGGATATTGGGTTTAAAATAATTTCTTACATTTTCACTCAAGACAACATTCCCATAAATAAGATGACCTCCTTAAGTTATCGGTTTCACTAATATAAAAAGTGCCTGGCGATGTTTCAGTTATGAAATGAGTGTCGCAGCATGCTTCACCGGTTGATAGATCTTTTATTTCGCCCAAATCTTCAAATATGTTTTCGGGACGCAGGTAGCGGACAAGGTGACAACGATAATTTCTACCAGCCGCAATATAGAGATTCCCATCTTTTCCGATGGTCATCCCGCCTATTCTTGAATCCTTCAATAAAGGTGTTCCAAGGTATTGGAATTGTTGATCGTTAGTACAGAAACTGAACAAAGTGCCTGCTGTTGTACCGATGTAGATGTTGTTCTCATCTCCAAGTAAGGCAAAATCCACATATACCCAATCATTTTCAAATCGTCCCGGTACACCAACATTCTTTAACCATGTGAGTTCTCTGGTATCCGGTTGGTATTTGAGCATTGTCGTTTGAGGAGATGAGTCCAGTGTAGATGAAGTGCCATAATGCTGTCGCCAATATGCCCACAAATTACCGTCTTTGTCGAGAGCCAAATTATGCCCATCGTTGCCTGTATAAGCCAAAACCGTTGTCTCCCGAGTTGGAATATCGAACCTGAATAAATAAGGTGCTTGGTATGTGTACCCATACAGGATCATCCGATCAGGGTCAAGAACGATCGTTTGGATATACCAGGGCGGAACCGGTATTGCTAGCGTAGTTAGCTCTCTTGTTTTGGGGTCATATTGGAAAATTTGCCCCCCGGGGGCAATATGCTGCGCGTCGAGGTCATGCAAGCTCGCCGTTGCTCCATAGATAATGCCATTATGATCGATTTCAAGTGACCGATGGACTTTTGCATCATATCTGCTGGCAATCCTCTGGAAACCAAGGCTGGTAAAGGTCTTATTTTGGGGGTCAAATGTGTATAAAATGTCATTATTATAAGCGGTATTGCCGATGTAGAGCAAATTATCGACTGGGTTAAAACGAGAACAAACCGGATGAAACCAGTTATTACGGAGTTCATCGTTGTTTTGCGCCTCTTCAAAAGGGATATTTGCTGCAATACCCAGCTGAGAAGGCAGTTGTGTATCTCTAATTAGGAATGGGGTGACTTTCATCTTTTCAGACATGATTCTCTGCTCCTTGATCAGGTAAGTGTGTACATGGGAAGTCTATTGATTCCACTTTGGGTTTAACGGGAAAGAAGTGAAAGAAAAACGAACCTATGAGTGAAATTAGACCACAGACAATGAGTACCATCCGAATGTTGTCGGTGTAAGAAAGCGCAAAGACACCTAATAACGAAAAAGAAAAAATGCCAAGCTGATTGATTGTCGAATACACGCCCATTGCCAGGTGCTCCTGACCTGGAGGAAAGGCTTTTAACAAGCAATTGTTATGGCTCAAGCTGTATACCGGAGAAACAAGGCCAAAGATCAGGTTAATGAAGAGAATAGGCGTGAGGGAGGTAGAAAGCCCAATCAATAACGGATGTAATGGTGGAATATGAGCTGACCATTTCAAGGTTTGTGGTTCTCCAAAGCGTTTAACAATGATGCGTGCGACAATCCATCCAGCCAATAATCCCCAGAACATCAGCGAATTATACAGGCCAAACCAGGCATCTGAAGCATTCAGATGGTTGATGATGTAAATTATGGTGACGGGTGTTGCTGCCCATATTCCAAAATATTGCATAAACTGGTTTAAAACCACCCGGCCAAAATCTGACCGAAAATTTATCATCTTTAAAAAATTTTGTTTACCAATAAATTGCTGCTGTGTTTTTTTACTGGTAATGACACGTTCTCCTGTTTCAGGATCTCTGACATTATAAAAACAGATCAAACTGGCGAGGGAGATTAAAACCCCGATTGTAAAAACAAGCTGGTAATTGTTAGGAAATGGAAGGCGGTCGAGGACCAAGCCCGCTAAAGCAACAACAAGACCGGTAACCAAATTGCTAGAGAAATTTTTGGTCGAGAAAAATGAGGCTCTTTTGTCTTCAGAGATCACTTTCATGTAGAAAGGAAAGATTGTCAAGCTGTTGAGCAACTGAGGTATGGATGTTATAACAATTATTACCACGATCGCTGTCCCGATATGGCCCGTGTTTTTAAAGACAAAAGGCACCAGAACAATGGATAGGAACAACGCTCTTTGAGCGATAAGGCTGATGGGTATCCAGCGCTGGGGTCTGTGCGATTTTTGGAGAAAGTCACCAAAGGGAATTGCTAATAAAGCTACCAACAATGCAGGAAAGGATGATAAATAGCCGATTTCACTGTCCGAAGCACCCATACGAATTGCATAGACTGCTCCAAAACTGAAAACTGACGTATAAAAACCACTCCAAACGTGTTCAGAAACGAGGAAGAGCAGATTCCTGTGTCCTGTGTCTAATTGTTTGAATTTGAGCTTCATCTTCATGTTGAACGGTCTCGAAAACCTTATCCGCAAATAATTATTTTTTGTATTTGAGACGTATATCAGTATTCAAAAAAAATAGGAACGTAGAAAAAGTCAGCTATTCATATTTCCTCGGCGTAAAATTCACGGCATTGATTTGTAAAGCATTGACCGTCCAACTAAGGCTTGTCAACAATTGACTGGATGGAATCACATAATTCTTGGCTGAGAGTTATGGCTGCTACGTGTGCATTTTCTTCCAGTTGTTCAATACTGGTTACCCCGGGAATGACGGGTCCCATGCCTTCAAGCGTAAGCATATAAGCGAGAGCTAACTGGTTTACGGATAAACCCGCTCTTTCTGCAAGATGGAATAATTGTTTGGTTTTCTCTAAATTGTCCTTGAATGTTTTGTTTTCTAAAGAGTCTTCATCAAAAAGACGGTCACCAGGCCCAATGGAAGCAATGTCGAGATAGCGATTAGTTAACAATCCCCGAGCCAATGGGCTCCACGCAACATAGGATATTCCAGTTTGTTTTGCAAAATCCAACACACCGGTGTATTTCGGATCTTCTTTGTTTAAAATGTCATACTGATTTTGAACTGCTATTAATTGGCAACGGTTTGACAATGATTTGCTAACATTGAGATATTCTTTTAATTGATCCACAGTAAAATTCGAGACAGCAAAATAGCGAACGAGGTCTTGCCGGACAAGGTCTTCAATTGCGTTGAGCGACTCCTCGATTGGGGTTTCGGGATCGTGAGAGTGAAAATACATTAAATCGACATAATCAATCTCCATACGTTCTAATGAAGCATAAGTCGATTCAAGAATGTTCATCCGGGACAATCGGCAGTGGTTTGGTGTTCGCCCATCCATCGTACCGTAGAGCTTTGTTGCGATAACAATATTGCGCCGTTGATCGGGATTTAATCTGAGCCAATCCCCAATAACTCTTTCTGAGTTTCCAGAACTCGCATTATAACGATTTGCAGTATCCCAAAAGGTAACGCCTAATTCAACGGACCTATCAAATACTTTGAAAGCTGTATTTTGTGTCAAACGTGCGCCATCACCTGTTTCTGGATAACCAAATTTCCATGTGCCAAGGCCGACACGGGACACCTTGAGCCCTGACGTGCCCAATCTTTGATAGGGCATTCCGTTAAATTCATCCGTTGTGAACGGCAGATTGTACAAGGATGTATCTGGTGTCTTACGCATAGTTAAGCCTCCTTTGTGCCAAATGTATCAACAAACTCTTTGTTGGTAAAATCTCATAATCGCATCAGCCCGTCTGATTGGATCGTTGACTGCATAGTAAATAAAACATTCTCATATTGAATCTTTAAAAACGAGTTATGCCATAATAATTTTTGATTGGAAAAGGTATCTACTGAGCCAGTGTTGATTTCTGAAGTCTCGTGATTAATAAACATGCTGCCTCAGATAAGGTGAAAGATTTTTCAAAAGCATCATCACCCAACATATTCTCAACTCTCTTTGTTTAACCGTCGCCTGCGAGAACACCAGCTTCCTGGTTGATGCGAGAACAATCTCATAGCACGGGTATTCAATGGTGTTCATCGCAGTTTTTCTTGTTTTAATCGAGTGCCAATGCAATTGATTGTTCCAGGATCTCCATTGCCAGGTCTATTTCTTCCTTTTTTATCACAAGGGGTGGAGCTATTCGGATGACATTGCCAAAAATACCAACTTTCCCAAGTAACAGACCACGTTCTGCAGCATTGAAAACGATTTTCCGGGTCAATTCTTTTGAAGGTGAAAACCCATCATCAGGTTCCACGATTTCCAGTCCTTGAACCAGTGCGCGACCGCGTACATCGCCAATACAAGGATATTTTTCTTGCAGTGAATGTAGTATTGGGGTTAGATAATTCCCCATTTCCAGGGAACGGTTACTTAAGTTTTCTTGCTCAATTGCAGTTAACACAGCCAGTGTTGCAGATGAACACAATGGGTTGCCTCCCCAAGTACTCGATAACTCGCCAGGGTCCATTGCCTCAAGAACTGGATCGGTACCTGCCAACGCGGAAACTGGCAGCCCGCTTCCTAAGCCTTTCCCCAAACATAACAAATCAGGTTTCACATCCTCCCACTCGATTGCATACATTCTCCCAGTGCGACCAAAGGATGATTGAACTTCGTCAACGATAAAAACCAGATCTCGTTCTCTTGTCCACTGCTCTAAGGCTTTCAGCCATCCATCTGGAGGAAAGATAAAACCAGCAGCGCCCTGATAAGGTTCAACCATAACAGCACCAAGGTTATTATTGGAATTACCCCTGAGGTGCTCATCCAAGACCTTTATGCAATAAAATCCGCAATCAGGACAAGTTTTTTCATATATACAGCGATAACAATAGGCATATGGTGCGCGTACACTGCCGGGCACCATCTCGCCAAATTTATTCCGAATATTTCTCATTCCACCAACACTCATCGCACCATAGGTGCGCCCATGAAATGCACCGTAAAAGGAAAGAATTTCAGTTTTTTGGGAATAGCGTCTGGCAACCCTGATTGCCGCTTCGGTCGCTTCTGAACCAGTTGTTAGATAAAAAACCCTGGTCAAGTGTGGGGGAAGGGTTTTAACCAAGCGTTCTGCAGCCTCAATTCTTTCCGGTGTTGGGAAAGAATATGTGTTCTGAAGTCGTTCAGCTTGCTTTTGTATAGCTTTTGTTAACCCTTTGTGGCTGTGCCCGAGGTTAGTTACTAATACACCAGAGGTAAAATCGATATAGGGATTTCCATCAACATCCCAAATCCATACCCCGTCTCCATGATCCCAAACAACGGGCGTCTGATCCAATGAACATGCAGGCTCAAATTTTTGCGCTTTTTGTAGAAGATCTTTAGATTTAGGCCCGGGGATATTACGAAATTTAAGTTTTTCCATGTCAGATTTCCTTTAAATACAGATTTTTATTTTCTCCAAACAATGTGCACTCGATGCCCTGCCGGATCCGTTTCTTGTAAAAATGCAATTTTTACGGCAGGCGATATCAGGGGTTCTTCAAGCTGAAATCCTTTATTGATCAGATCCTGATAAGCTTCTTCAAAATTCGCGACATTGATCGCAATATGAGCTGCAAGGTTGTATTCCACCCGAGAAATTTCAAGCCTTGAACCTTGCTTCCCCTCAAGAAAATAAGCCGTTTTCTCTTCACTGATCCTAAGATTAAAGACATCTTGATACCATTGGCTCATCGCATCTGCAGTTTGGCTGTCGGGAGGATAAAGGCAAAGGTGTTCAAAACCAAGATAATTGGATTGAGCGCGCGCTTGCCTGATCCATGTTAGGATATTGGCAGTTAGTTCAGCGATATTATTGAATTCTTTCTGTTTGACCCAATCTTTTCGAATTAAATTTGAGCCAATTCCTACTGCGGTGACTCCAGCATTAAACCAATTTTTAATGCTTTTTGCCGTTGCATCAACACCACCAGTCGGCATAAACCTGACCCAAGGCATAGGTCCCAGCACTGCTTTTACAAAATCTGGCCCACCAACCAGGTCACCTGGAAAGAGTTTAACAATTTCGACTCCGGCTTCTTCAGCAGCAGAAATTTCTGAAGCTGTGCCACAGCCCGGGCAATACGGAACTTTCAAGCGATTGCAAATTCTGGCAATTTCTGGATTAAATGTCGGCCCGACTATAAAATCGGCCCCAGCATTAATAAATAGGGACGCACTGTATGGGTCGATAATCGAACCGACACCCAATGTGATTTGCGGAGAGTTAGCCTTTAATCGCTCTGCTACTGTTGAAAAAACGCTGTATGCACGCTCGCCTCGATTAGTGAACTCCACAACCTTAGCGCCGCCTTCGAAACATGCCTGGATAATTTGCATGGATGTGTCAACATCTGGATTATAAAAAACAGGCACCAAGCCGGTATCAATAATCTTATTTAGCGTGTCCATGCGAAGTTGCTTCGGCATTTCTTATCCTTTTTTAATGGTCTGAATAATGCTCTATGAATGACTTGAAAATTTGCGCGCCCATTAGAACATCATCCAGTTTAATTTGTTCATCTCTCGCATGGGCATGGATTAATGACCCGGGACCGAAAACCACTGTAGGGATGTTTAATAAGTTATTGTAAAACCAGGCGTCGCACGAAGCGGTCATGGCTTTGATTTCAACAGATAAATCTAATCCCTTAAGCGCGCTTGTGAGAGATTGCACAACGGGAGCATCTATTGGGATCATATAGCCATCATTATTGAGCATGTTGAATTCAAGTTTAAAATTTTCACGAAGCCACTCATCACTATGAGTTGCCAGACTATTGCGAAGCCCATCTTGGATCTGTTTTTTATTCATATTTGGAAGAAAGCCCATTAAACCTTTTAATACAGCTTTATTCGGCACACTTGCCGGCCAAACGCCGGCATCAAATTGGCCTATAGTGAGTGGCATAGGGTCTTCATAAGTATCGAAGAGTGGGATTCCTCTGGATTCATTAAGTACTTTTTGGTGATATTGTTTCAGAGCTTGAATTGCTTGAAACGCTTTGTCTATGGCACTGATCCGGTTTTTTGTATTACCTGAATGCGATTCTCTGCCATAAACTTCAAGCGTAAACCAGACAGCGCCGCGAACAGCGGGATAAATAACGAAATCTGTTGCTTCAAGAACAATTGCTGCATCTGCTTCCACCCCCCTCCTCACCATGGCAAGAGTTCCATTACCACCATTTTCTTCTTCGACTACAAAATGAAAAATCAGGTTGCAATCGGGTTGGATGTTTTCTTCTTTCAAGAAGAGTGCTAACGCATATAATGACGCCAAAGGACCTTTGTCATCACAGGCTCCTCGCCCAAAGATGATCCCATCCTCGTATTTTGGTTTGAAGGGGTCGATTTGCCCCTCGTTAGGTGGAACGACATCCAGGTGCGCATTAAACACCACTGTTTTATCAGGATTCTTTCCGCGAATTACACATTCAACATTAAAACTATCCTTGTATGTAAAACCTGGAAGGGGAAAGGCATAATGCGGGTCTTCCATAATCGAATCATCGATGGGCAATAATTCTACTTGATCGACCAAGGGTTTAAAAGCTTGATAAACGTATTTTGCTGCTTCGCCTTCATTTCCGCGTGTAGAAGGAATCCTAATCAGATCCATTAAGAAGGTTCGAGTTAAATTTTCAATCGTTTCAGCGGTCATTTACAAACTGCTCCTATATATCGTGCAACAACATCATGGGATAATCAGCGTTTTGATTGCTTCCTGAGATTCGACAACTTCAAAGGCTCTTTCCCATTCGACCAATGGATATGAATGCGTGATTAAGGTTTTAACATCAATTTTTCCAGACGCAACTAAACCAATGGTGCGGTCCCAGCAGGTATAACCCGTGCTGAGATTAAAATATATGGTACAGCCCTTCCAGCCTGCCAGATCCCATGGAAAAGCTATTTCAGGTTTGCCTACAATGCCAATTTGGCAAATGCGGCCCAAGCGTCTTACCATCCCTACACTGGCTGCAATTGCGCGAGCTGATCCGCTTGCTTCAACAACAAGATCGGCACCTCTTCCATTAGTCATTTCCTCAATTGCCTTGATTCCGTCCTGTTCGTCTGCAATTATGAACCGATCAAACCCAAGTTTCTCAGCAACAGGTATGCGATATCTTTTATCAGAAGAGGTTCCCACCAATACAACTGTGCCTGCTCCACCAGCTCTTGCAGCCATTGCAGAAAGCAAGCCAATTGGGCCAGGGCCATTAACAACGACGAAGTCGTTGGGTTCAACTTTTGCTCTTTCCAAAACATCCTGAACTGCATTTGCGGCTGGTTCAATTAATGCGCCTTCTTCATAACTAATATTATCCGGTAGAGCATGAAGTAGATGCTCAGGGAAGGCCAGGTATTTTGCAAAAGCCCCATCTATTCCCCACCCAGGAGATCTTTTTTGAGCACAGATTTGGATATTTCCAGTTCGACACAACTCGCATTTTCCACAAGCCCGGGTATGCGGTTCGCCCACAACCCTGTCCCCCGGTTTGAACAGCGTAACTTCTTGTCCAATCTCGAGAATTTTTCCTGAAAATTCGTGACCCAAGATAACTGGAGGGTAGTAGGGAAAAAGGTCATGTTTGATATGAATATCCGTTCCACAAATACCAGCTGCCATTATCTCTATCAAGACCTCGTTAGGTTTAATAACAGGAATGCTTGTTTCCCGCAATTCAAGGTTGCCAACACCTTTGTGTGTCTTATACAAACCGATCATATTTTTTGACTTTGTATTCATCAGTTAACCATCCTATCGATAAATGAGGAAACTTCCTTATTGATTTGGTGAACAGGGGGTAGCCCTTGCTTGAATCGATCGACATCTTCCATAATTTTTTTGCGAATATTCCAACCCGCTTCTTCGGACAGCCAGGAAAGATGAGGCGTACAAAGTGCACGCTCATTGCTGAGTATAGGATGATCACGTGGGGGTGGTTCTTGCTCGTAAACATCAATGCCTGCCATCGCAAGCTGTCCATTTCGAAGGGCTTCATCGAGAGCAGTCAAATTAATGATTCCCCCTCGGGCAGTGTTTATCAGCACGGCAGTATTCTTCATCAACTTGAATTCGGCTTCATCAAACAAATGGTAGGTTTCTTCCCATTTTAAGGGGCAATGGATTGAGATGATATCGGATTCTCTTATTAATTGATCTAAAGGGATTGTCTGGATCCCTAATGCTGCTTTTCGTTGTGAACTGAGATAGGGATCAGTGACCAGAATATCCACATCAAACCCGCGTAACATTCTGATCAGTGTCGATCCAATTCGACCTGCACCAACGATTCCAATTGTTTTCCCGTTGATTGAATATACGGGCATTATTTCGTGAAACTTCCACTGTCCTACTTCAGAAGATTTCTTGAGGATATTAAATTGGTGCTGTATTTTTCGCTGGCAGGCGAACATCAACATCAAAGCCTGTTCAGCCACCTCAGTAACACAATAGTCCGGATAATACCCGACCATAATCTGACGTTGACTGGCCGCTTTGACATCAACATTATCATAGCCAATGCCATGACGGAGAATCAGTTTAGTGTTTGGCAGTTCGTTGATGACTTCCTCTGTGAACCGGGCCATATTGACAACAATCACTTCAGCATCTTTACAAGCGTTGACCAACTCAGAAGGACTTGCCGTTTTTAATTGATAGGCGTGAAAGTCAACACCCAGTGTTTTTGCCTGCTCTTCTTCCCATTGAAGGTCTGTTTCGATATAATCGGTGACGACCATTTTGATCGCAGTCATATTGTTACCCCTTTTTTATATTCGTCCGCCTGTCGCAAGGAGTTCTTTAACGCTGGCACCTTGGCGGATCAATTTGCGGGTCTCACTTTCTTTGTCGATCAATTCTTTTACTTTATAATATACGTCCACGACGATATCTTGAGGTATCACAACAACACCGCCAAAGTCACCCATGATGAAATCACCCGGATGAATGGTCACCTGGTTAATGGTAATGGGTTGTTGAACACTCTCGAGACGAGATCGGTTAAAATTTGCCTCTAAGGGGCAGGGAAATACAGAAAAGAGATTAAACCCACTTTTGTAGATGTAATACGGATCTCGGACGCCTCCATCGATGACTGCCCCAGAAATCCCTTTTTCTTCAGCGATAGTACACATTAATTCGCCCCAATAACCGGCATTAGGACATTTGCTGGTATCAATAACAGGCACCATGAATGGCTTCATTTCATTCACTATTCGAGAGGTTAACTCCTCATATTGATTATCATCAACGATGACCGGATCGTTAACCCAACGCATCGTCATAGCTGGGCCCGCAACCCGCATCTCTGGCGTTAACGGTCTGATATCTGGACCAAGCCATTGATTATGGAATTCAAAATCCGTGTCGAGGATATCGGTAATAGCTGCTGGATAAACTGCTTTATATCCTTCAACGAGTTCATGTAGTTCAGGGGTATTCATGTCATTATTCCTCAATTCTTTTTGTAATCTGAATGATGTTTTCTCTCAATAATCGGGTTTTCTGGTATTCAGACAATTGTGAATACAGAACCCTGCCTAAGCTATATCGGATGTCAATAAAGGGTATATCAGAGCTATAAACAACCTTATCATCACCTGCCTCATTGACCAATCTTTCGATCCAATGGCTGGTGATAAATGACCCACTGATATCAAGGTAAAGATTTGGGTATTTCTGAGCCAGGTGAATGGCACCTTCAAAACCTTCTGTAAGCGCTCCACTATGTACAATCAACACATTGACTTCCGGATGCCGTTCTGCGATTTCAGCAAACAGCTGGGGGTCATCATATGGAGAACCATGGTAGGTATGCGACAATACCATTATCTTGTGATCGGCAGCAAATTCCCACATGGGCTCATAATCTCGATCGAGAATGGACTTTAGATGTGTGTCTGGGGTGATTTTTATAGCAATGAAGCCTTCATCGAGGATATACCGTTTTAACTCGGGCTTGATATCCCGTGGATGATTGGGGTTGATGACCACGTGCCCTTTAAGCCTGGATGGATGTTTCCTAATAGCAGCCAGGGTCTCAAGGTTGCCTCGCTTCCAGTCACCTGATATCGCAAGATGTGATGAGATACAGGCAATTTCAACACCAGCAGAATCCATTGCTCGTAGCATTCCCTCCGAGTCGTTTTGAGGGATATGAAATTTAAAATATGGTCCCATGTGACCGTGGGCATCAATCACATGATAGGAATGCTTTGGCATTTGGCTTACTTCAGGAGCAACCATTTCAAAATTTCGTTGTTGATCATGCTGAGAAGTCTTGGCGTTTTGGAGCATTCTTTCCAGGTTAGAGCTGGCAATGTCTCGTTTTGCTTCTTCTGGAATGCCAGCATAAGTGAGCCTGGCGATGGCACCACCGGCTTCTACAAAAGGCATACTCGTTCCAAAGAGCAATCTCGCCGAGCCGAACCTTTGAACAATGTCTTCCACACCCTGGTGTGTTGCTAGGAAGGAAAGATCAAGGTAAAGGTTATCGCACTGTTGCATCAATTGAATCAAGCTTTGATAGGGTCTGTAACCAGTTCGGTTGATCACCAAAGAAATGTTTGGATAAGATTGGCAAATCTCTTTAATTGCAGAAAATCGGTTGGCATCGTAATCATATATGCCAACCTGCATAAAAACTTGATCTACATCTAAAAACACAATAATGCTGAGTTTGTTAAGCAAATCAAAGAAACCACCCGTCATCCATTGCTCCAAAGAGACAACATGATCCTTGGGGAATAGCCGGATTGCACGGATTTTGTTTTCGATAAGGGCTTTTTTCAGGCCTGTCAAACCACCATATACTTCAAGAGCTGGGCCCGGGGTTAATCCCCAACAGGCTTCGAGTTGCGGGTGCTCTCGAATCTCATCCATAAGCAATTTATTCCCATAATAGGGGTTGTGCTGCCAGGCTAAAGTATGATTTACCAGTGCAGCATGGATGTTTAGCTGTCCTAATTTGTTGACCAATGCATTGACATCAGAAAATGTCTCAGCACTACCTGGCCAGGGGCCCAAGTAAACAGAGGAATCAAATAATTTCATGTTAATAATTCAAGACTTAACTTAAGTAAATCCTGGAGTTTGTCTCAACCGATTTTTGTATGGCGTCAAGAATACGGGTGACGGTAAGAGAACTTTCCAGTGTGACCAATGGCTCAAGGTTCTCATCCACACAGCGGATAAAGTGGTTTATCGACAAAGGAACGGCACCATGCACTTCGTCATTTTCAAAATGATACGCCAGAAGGTTGCGGGGATACTCATATTTGCTTGGGGTAGCAATTTCGATCTGTTCATACTTTCGATCCAAATGGATGACCTGGTTTTCGCACACAATCTGCACCCATGAATCAACCATCGTAGGAAAGGTGTTGGGATAGATCCAACAGGCTTCAAAGGTCGCCAGTGAACCGTCAGCAAATTTGACCTGCGCCTGAATGGCATCTGGAGTGTTGAATCCTCTTGCTTTTAACACTTTGAAAACTGCATTTGCGTAAACTTCTACAGGTTCAACACCAAAATACCAGCACACCAGGTCGATATCATGGGATGAGAGGAACCATGCCGGGGTAGTCTGGTTGACCCAACCGGCGATCATCTCAGTAGGAACTGAAATTATGTCGTTTTTACGTGTATAGGCCAATACAGGCCCCCCAGCTTCAGGCCGATTGATCAGGTCTTTTGCTTGCCTGTAAGCCGGAACCCAGCGATGGCTAAACTGCGCCATAACCTTGACTTCATTATCTTTTGCTGCTTTGATGATTTCCAGTGCATCCTGAACATTTGTTGCCAGGGGCTTTTCCACCAAAACATTGATTTTTTTGTTGGCTGCAGCTATTGTGGGCTGTGCGTGAGCAAAATCAGGTGTACACACCGAGACGATATCCAAATCGCATTCATCAAACATCTCATCAAATTGATCATAAGCAGATGGTATCTCAAACCTCTCAGCAAACGCCTGCGCTTTATTTTTATTAATATCCGCTACGGCAACCAATTCCGTTAGTGGGTTTAACCGATAAACTCTGGCGTGAATATCACCCATGATTCCCGCACCGATGATACCAACTCGATATTTACTCATATTAACCTCCTGCATATCATGCAATTAGATTTCTTAATGCGCAATAAAAGCATTGTAACATGGACTGTTCTTGGTGTCAACACAAAATAAACCTTAAATTTAGTCAAATTAATGCTGTTAAAAGTTAGTATACCAGCTAATTTCAAGATTTAAGTGTTACAATTGGACTGAAAAGTCATCATTCTTGGATATCCAATGAACATTAGTAAAAAAATCGATGGTATTATTTTCCTTGACAGCTATGCAATAGTATTGCATAATGGGGCTAAAATCAGGAATAATGGATTGACAAAGTGAATCAAATGAACCAAGAAAATAAACATTACAGCCGCAATGTCATCCAGTCTCTGGATCGTGGTTTGATCATCATGGAGTATCTCAGCCGTTCTCAAGATCATATGGGATTGCCTGAGTTGGCTCAGTTATTAGATGTTGACCCCAGCACGGTTTATCGTTTGTTGGGGACTTTGTTAAATCGTGGGTTCGTAGTTCAAGATCCTGTCTCGAAAAAATATACCCTTGGTCTTAAGGTTATAGAACTTAGCCGACGGGCGATAGATACCATACAAATCCGAGTGACCAGCAAATCGTATCTCCGAAAATTAGTTGATGAAACAGGGGAAAGTTCGAATTTGGCAATTTTTTCTGATAAGGCTGCAATTTGTATTGATCACAAAATGAGCCAATCGCCTTTGGCGGTCACCAATGAAATTGGCGAGTCCTTTATCTATCATGCAACGGCGATTGGGAAAGTTATATTGGCTTTTCAGCCTGAAGACATTCGGGAACAAATCCTTGCAAACTATACTTTTGAAAGATTTACACACAATACGATATCCAGTGTGGGGACGTTAAAAAACCAACTGGAATTGATAAGAAACTATTATTTTTCTGTAGATGATGAGGAGCGTTTTCTCGGAGTCCGCTGTATTGCAGCTCCGATTTTTGATTTCACGGAAAAATTGATTGCCGGTATTGGTATTACCGGTCCATCATCCCGATTATCTCTTGATCGTTTTCCCTCTCTAATTACTCAAGTTAAGAAAACGGGTTATGAGCTTTCGATAATGTCCGGATTTCCACAGCATAAAGCTTACCCAATCGTTGATTCTATCCACCAGGAGATTAGTTGATGAGCACTCTCTATTACTCTGAACAAGGGTTTGTGTCGCCTAATAATTGTGAGGAGATAAATTATTTCAGGCGGGCATTTAAATCAATCATATTACCCGAAACAAATACTCCTGCAGAGCTATTTATTCTTGCTCGGCCACATGATATGGGTGTCCCTCCTTTAAAAATATTGGTTAATGGGCAGCTGACACTTGAAATAAAGCCAGAGGGCAATGAACCGGCATTCCGCTGGTATAAGGTAACTATCCCGGAGTCAGATTTGCTTGCCGGGAGAAATTCATTTCAGATCTGGAGTGATGGTAGCGGAATGAATGCCTGGACGATAGCCTTTGATCAATCGATTGATGGATCACAAGAAAGTTATCTGAGCTTGGATGCTGGCAGCACTAAAACTTGGCGAAATAAGGGAAGAACCAATCAACAAGCGGGAGAATATGTGTTGCGGATTCGAATTGATGAAGGACAGGACCCTGAACCACCGCGATTCGCTTGGGAACCACCTGACCATCCCCGTTTAGCATATTTACGCAACCTGATTCCAGAAGAGATCAAATCTTCCGATTCTTTGATGACGAAAGTGCACCAGCTGTCTACCTGGGTAGCTTCTTCATTTGAATATCGTTCATCTGCATTAGCATCACTTTACACACCGTGGGATGCTGAAACAATTCTTGCTTGGGGTAAAACCCAAAAAGGACAGAATGGTCAGTTGCCCATAGTGATGTGTGTTCATTACGCAATCGTTTATATCACAGCTTGTCAGAGCTTAGGTATCAAATCTCGTCCCGCGGTTTTCACCGAAGATCTGGGAGGTTTTAATGGACATTTCGCTGCGGAGACCTGGATCCCTAATTTAAATAAATGGATATTTGTAGATCCCAATCTCGACGCGATATTTTACCAAAACGATGAACCAATGACTGTATCTGCGCTTAAGTCTTATGAGGACTGGAAACCATTTGTGCGGTTTGGTAAAGGATTTGATTACCAGAAAAAAAATCCGGCAATCGAAGAGTTTATGAATATTTACCTTAATGGGCGCTTTGCTAAGAAAAGGGCCATTTGGTCAAGAGCAGATTTTCTTGCTCATCCTGAATTAACACCTCCCGGTCACGGAAGCTTGGCTTATTGTGAAACAGATCTGATATGGCAGAACGATGCTTCGCTTGCAATGTTCCCTTACCATGTTGATCAATCATATTTTGATCAACCTTCTCGGGAATAAATTCTCTAACCCTTTTGTGGAATTATGTTATGAAACTTATTGTAGAAGAACCATCAGGAATTAGCAGGCACAATTGGCCTGTTACTCGCGGCATGCCTTTTAAAATGGGCAAATTGCACACCGCGGATTGTTTGGAGCTTATAAACAATTCTGGTCAGCGAATTCCTGTACAGACAAAAATACTTTCTTATTGGCCTGACAGATCAATAAAGTGGTTACAATCTTTCTTTCAAGTTGACCTACCAGCCCAAAGTGTTGATACATACACCCTGATCAATAATGATAAGCCTACTCTTCTGAACCATGATAATCCAATAAAAATAGTCGAAAATAATCGTTTATATGAAATAGATACCGGGTGTATCGTTGTTAATATTGACTTGCGATCGGGTTTTAGAGTTTTTGACCAGGTTAAGCGTGGAGACCGGACCATTGTCTCGGAAAATGGTTGTTGGGGATTTAACATAATCGATTCTCAGGGCATTCATTACAGTTCAACGCTGGGTCAGGTTAGCCACTTTATATGGGAAGAAACAGGGCCATTGCGTGCAGTTCTATTTGTGTCCGGCGATCATCGTAGTCAAGAAGGAACGCGTTTATTTACATATGAAGCAAGATTAACCTTTTACGCAGGTTTGAACTGGTGCGAGCTTGAATATACCTTTATTAATGATCATGATGATGACCATATAGCCCTTAAACAGGTGTCCTTTTCACTTTCTCCTAACTTTTCTGAAAACACCACAGGGCTTGTAGGTGCCTTTCAACAGAAATTTGAAAGTGATCAGCCATTCCTCATCCATGCGGATGAACCAGCCTCATCCTCATTTTTTACTGGAACTAAGATTTATGATTTTGATGGTACCTTGTTTGAGTTTGACCAACCAGGAGAAATGCTCAGACGTGTCGCCCATGGATGGATGGATATCAGCGATAAGACGCACGGCGTGATGATCTGTGTAAAAAACCTCACTTTGATGGCTCCTAAAGCGATCTCGTATGACACAAAAAAGATTGATGTGCAATTATGGCCATCACGCTCATCTTTGCTTAACCTGCCGCAAGGGATGGCGCGAACCCATCGCATGATGGTTTTATTTCACAATGAAACTGGCAGCAATGCGGAGGTCAACAAATTTGCAACAAGTTATGAAATTGACCTGTGTCCTTCGATAGCATTTGAAAATGACCCGATTAATTTGTTTGGCCCGGTATTTGACTATCGACCCAAAAAATTTCCGGAAATAAATATCCGATTACGTGATCAATTTAATTATTTTATATCGAGTAGCCTGGGAATGGGCTTCTTTAATTATGGTGACAGCGACCAGGATCTGGTCGGGCAAAGGGCTGGTTATCAATCAAATAATGAATATGACTTGCCGCTATCACTCGCCCTTCAATTCTTGCGCACAGGGGAGCAAGAATACTTTGACGCTTTGCATGCCACTGCTTTTCACATGATGGACATCGACTTTGTACACCATAGCTCTGGCAACCCGCTTGAAATCGGCGGTGTCCGGATTCATGGTATTAACCACATTCAACATAACTGCGAGGGAATGCCCGGTTTTACTGTCGCAACATCACACATGTGGACGGAGGGTTTGCTGGCATATTATCTGCTAACGGGGCATCCTACTGCTTTGGCTAGAGCAAAAAGCATTGGCAACTGTCTGTTGCGGATGATTGAAGCCGGATGGGCAATTCCTCCCTACAAGGTGGCATGGCATGGCGTTCGAGATAGTGCATGGCCAATTATTGCTTTTGCCGGGCTGTACGAGGTTACTGGTGAGCACTGCTGGATGGATGCGGTGATAAAGCTGGCTGATATTATTGTGGATACGCAACATGATGACGGCAGTTGGGACATGCAAATTGGTTGGTATAAAGCCACAAAAGTGCCTTTGCAAACTGGCATCGGCATGAATGGGTTGTGCAGAGCTCATGCAATCACCGGAGATGAACGTTACCTGAATTCAGCCGTCGCGGCTGGCAAAAAACTTAAAGAGAGCACTTTCCCCGAAGGAAATTTCCTTTATATTGATGCTCCAGGTTACCGGTGGAATTACACATCTACAGTTGTTTTGGAAAGTTTGGGTTATTTATGGAAACATACGGGAGATTTGACCTATTTGGAACTTGCACTCAGAAATGTGCAAGCCTGCCTTAACACCAAACAGGTGAATGGCACTGGTTTAGCTTATTCCTGGCGCTACTTGCTCCGTTACTTGTTCTGGGCAGAAGAAGCTCAGTTTTTAAAGGATGAGGTTTAATCAGTTAATAGGTTAACAGAGAAAGGAGAAGTTATATAAGCCAAAAGAAAATGCACAATAAAAAAATTGATCATAGTCATTTAGTAAGATAAAGGAGAACAAGATGTATCGGAATATGATGAAAGTTTTAGGCTTAATGATTGTTGCTGGCTTACTGCTATCAGCATGTGTGACAGCAGCCCCTGAACCTGAGAAAGTCGTGGAAAAGGTGGTTGAAACTGTTGTTGAAACTGTCGAAAAAGAGGTTATTAAAGAAGTTGAAGTTCCTGTTGAGGCAGAACCAGTCGAAAAAGCCGTTGTTGAGTTCGGTGGTTTCTATCCATCTGATTCAGCGTGGGGCAGAATGTATCGAATGCTTGGCTACCGGTTTGAAGCTGAAAATCCAGATTGCCAGTTCTTATATTCAGAATACCCCGGTGTAGCCGGTGCTGATGCGCTCAAGCTTCGTGCTCAGGAAGGGGATCCTGTTTCCATGGCCGGCGGTGGCATTGGCAGTGAAACGACCGCCGCTGAAATCAAATTACACTGGGAATCGGGCATGTTTTATGATTTAGCTGATGTGATGGCTGGACCAGCTTATGGTCAAGAGGGCGTCCCTTGGCTTGAAACCTTCACTGAAGGAGCACAAACCTTTATGGTCACCGAAGGCGGTCGTATTGGTACGATTCCTTATCAGCAAACCCAAATCGTTTTATGGATAAACCAAAACATTTATAGCGATTTAGGACTGACCGTTCCAACCACGTGGAGTGAACTCTTAGCCAATTGCGAAGTGTTAGCAAAAAATAACATTGCGTGTGTGGGTGGAGGCGGTTTCTCTGGCTACATTGGATATTGGTATGACATGATCCTCTTCCGGCTATTAGGAGCTGATAAATTCCTTGCCCTTTATCAAAATCTTGATCCTGAGATTCGCTGGGATAATACACCAGAAGTTCTTGTGGCAGCAGAAATGCTTGATGACCTGATTGTCAAAGGGTATACATCCGATGGTTTTGTTGGCGGTGATTTCACAGCAGAACAGGTTGCCTTCTTTACAGATCGATCAGCCCACTTATTTGTGGGTACATGGCTGGTCGGCGAGATGGCAGATTCAATTCCGGAAGGGTTTGAAATGTCTGTTGCGTATTTCCCGACCGTGGATGGTTATGAGGATGTTTCACCTTATGAGTCTGCTTTTGGTTTTCTGAATGGTTGGACAATCTATGGAGCACAGGATGAACATACCTTAGATTGTACTGTTCGCTACGCTAAACTGCTGACCTCAGCCGAGGTTATGGAAGAAATTACATCAGGTGATTACCTTGACTTCCAGACGACGATCATTGGTGGACAAGGCCCCAGTGGTGTCCCCGGAATTGGAGATTTACTAGCAGTTCAAAAACTCTGGTTCCCGGCAACCGGGGGCATTGGAGCGGCTGCTCCTGAAGCGCGATCAGCTTATTGGGAGAATCTTGAAACCTTTGCATCCGGCTTGATGACTGCTGAAGAATTCGCCCAACGGATGGCAGAAGATTGGGTAGAAATTTTTAGCCGAATTGAAAAATAACAATTAGTTGAATTCAGGGCGGGAATAGTTTTCATATTCCCGCCCTAACTTTTTAGAAGGTCTCATTATGCTACAAAAAGAGCTTAGAAAATTAATTTGGATATTTCTTGTTCCACCATTGATTGTTTGGGGAATAATAAATATTTACCCGATGGTTTCCTCATTTTACTGGGCATTGACTTCGTATGATGGCATTAATCCAGCCTCAGCAGTCTTCACTGGAATAGAAAATTACCAACGGATGGTTTCTGATGTTCGCTGGTTGGATTCCATTAAGAATACATTTGCCATCGCAATTGGTATGATCGTCACCATACTGCCGCTATCGTTGGTCTTCGCTTTCCTGATTACGATGACAAAAAAGGGGCAGAATGTATTAAAGGCCTTGGTTTATTTGCCATCCATCCTTCCAGTTGTGATTGTTTCCTTATTATGGGTTTTTATTTTAGACCCGACAGTCGGGATTTTTGGTTTTACACTTGATGCACTTAATTTAAGAGAATTTTTAAGAGCGACGTTCCATTTACGGACACTGCACCTTGTGGGCAACCCGAGCACTGCACGCTATGTTATCATTCTGATCACTTTATGGTCTGCATTGGGTTTTTATACATTGATATTTTTGGCTGGTTTATCGAGAATTCCTCAAGATCTTTATGACGCGGCTCGCATCGATGGCGCTGAAGGTTTATCGTTATTTCGTTATGTGACCTTCCCCCTGCTTTATCCAACAATCCAGACCGTTCTACTATTATTAATCATAAATGCACTGCAAAGTTTTACTTTCGTTTATGTGGTTACTGGCGGTTTCCCTGGACCAACCACACAAGTCATGGCTACCTATATCTACGGCAAAGGCTTTAAAGATTACCAATTTGGTTATGCGACAGCGCTGGGTACTGTCATGATGGTAATCGTACTTGCTTTTACGCTGTTATCAAGGCGTTTGACCAAACGTGAAGTGATTCAATACTAAAAAAGGTAAGCAATATGAGTCCATTAATTCCCTCAGAAAAGAAAAGCAAGTTTAATCTTAACAAGATAAAAAACTCTTTACGTAGTTTACCGGCATGGTTGGTCGTCGGACCCTTCTGCCTGTCTGCATTGTTGGCAATCTTGTGGGCATTAACCGTTTCATTAAGAACAAATCAAGATTTTTTCACACGCGGTGCCTTCGCAATTCAGATACCTCCATATATTAAAAATTATTTTTTGGCCTGGACCCAAATGAGGGTGGGGCGATATTTCTTAAACAGTGTTTTCTACAGTGTTGTGGGGACATTAGGCGCGATATTGCTTGCAGCAATGATATCTTATGTTTTATCACGTGTAGAATTCAAAATGGCTAAGCCGATCTATGTATTTTTCTTGTTTTTAATGATGTGGCCCGGTTGGGTGTCATTATTGCCTTCCTATATGTGGATGCGAGCCCTGGGATTAATCGACACTTACCTTGTGTTGTTTTTAGGATACTGGCTTGGTTCATTACCTTTCAATTGTTTCTTGTTATTTTCATTTTTCGAAACATTGCCAAAAGAGCTTGAAGAAGCCGCTTTGATAGATGGCGCCAATGCTTGGCAGATTTTCTGGAAAGTCATGTTCCCGTTGGCAAGACCTGGTGTGATCACCATTGGTATTTTCTCTTTCATCAACATCTGGAATGACTTCTTTTCACCCCTCATTTATTTGCGCAATCCCGATAAATATCCTTTAGCCCTTGGAATCCAATTGCTTTCGGTAAGCTCCACCTATGCAGCAGACCATCCCCGTTTGTTTGCAGGCATGTTAATATTCCTTGTTCCTATCCTGGTGATTTATTTCCTGATGAGAGACCGTATCACTGAGGGATTAACCGTTGGTGCAATCAAAGGGTAATTCAGGAAGCCGTTAATTAACATCAATAAATAATTGTTGACTAACACGAGGTAAAAATTAATGAAACCTATTTTTCAAGGTAGTGATCCGTATAAGCGCTGGTATGACTTGGTACCAGCAACGCTCAAGAGCCATGCACCGGAATGGGGGAAAATACCCCGGTCGGATTTTGACTCAGATGAATTGGTAAATTTATCTCGTGACGCCAGGGTTTTTGTAGATAGCTTTTATGGCACGATCAACACCCCTGATTTGGCTTTGCTTTATCCAATATTGAACCAGGTTGAAGTTAACGTCAAACAGGCTGGTGAAGGACAGGTGCAATTAAGGTTGGCTACGCATACACCTGGTTTCGATCATTTTTCCTGGAGGTTTGACAGCCTAAGTTGGCAATCAGGCTTGGATACAGCACTTTGCTGGACCCTTCATGAAGGTATTAATCGTTTTGAAGTACAAAGTGTTAATAAGGCTGGAAAGCAAGGCCGCATAACAAATTTAGAGATTCTGTTTTATGGCGCCGAAATAACTGAAATAAAACTTGACAATGGGCATGCTGATCCTCCTGGAACGCCTTTTTTATGGGAGGACTTCACTCATCCCACATTGGTCCGTTTACGTGAAAAATACAGTTTAGACGATATCATCAAATCAGGCGAGACAGACCTTGAAAGAGCGATTCTTCTACGGGATTGGGTTAAATCACTTTGGGATCACGACCAACCAATTTTCTCTCCCCCTTGGAATGCTGAATATATCCTCGATAAAGTCACTAAACACATCGAATATTTTTACTGTGTCCATTACTCTGTAGTGTATATGCAATTGTGTATGGCACTTGGCATTCCTGCACGACTGATCAATTTACATAGGGGCATATGCGATGCCCCCCTCGACGGGCGGGGCTATGGCAAAGAGACTAAAGAAGAAGCTCCTTGTGATGAACATGTATTAAATGAAGTCTGGTTGGATGACATTAGCAAATGGGCTGTGATCGATGTGGATTTCGATATCCATTATGAACAAGATGGCCAGCCATTGAATGCTTACGAAATCCATGAATTATTAATCACTGATCGGCTTGCGGATTTGCAGCCATGTGAGGGCCCCTTGGCTTACAAATTACGTAGCAGTGATGATTTCTACCAGTTAAAACTTCCGGTTTATTATACGCATTTCTGTATTTTCTGGAGGAATAACCATATAAGCGATAGTGAAGGTCCCACTCAGATTCTCCATTTCGTTGATGATAAAACGCCTCCGATGCTATGGTGGCAGGGAGAAGACCTGCGTCATCGACCTCAAATAATTGGACCAATTGGTATAAGCTGGCCATATTCACAGCAAACGCCAGTACTCAATGATATGAATGCAGCCAGCCACTGGGCATCTGCTGAGACCCCCGATCCACACTGGGTGGAGTTAGTATGGGAATCACCAAAGAAAATCAGTCATGTCCATTTGCTATGGGCAAAATGCTGGGGTAAATATTTTAATTCCAGGCATATTCTGATTCAGTCAAAACATAATGAAGAATGGCAAACTATTGCTGAGCACCATGCAGACAATGAAAGAGCGATGGATCTTATATCATTTTCACCGATCGAAACCGACTCGATACGCATTGTCCAACCTATAAACGGTGGTAGTCTGGAATATCCTCAGCGGCTCTGGTTAGCAGAGGTTGGTGTTAATTAGAGAGCACCTGTTACTCAGGCTTAGCCATGTAATCGATCTAAACGCTACATTTGCACATTCTGGAAATTAATAGGCCTGCCATCGGATAGAAAGCAGGATATATTAGGATATGAAACAACAAATCACATTTGCATTCGCTGCTGATCCTCATGTGGATTCTCTCCATACTAGGGATTGGTTAATCGAGGACCTGGGCAGGATCAGGGGTGTTGAATTTATCGTTATCGGCGGAGATCTCACCTGGTCTGGTAGCCTTCAAGAATTTAATTGGTACAAATCTGCAATAGAGACATCATTAGTGCCGGTTTATAGTGTGTTTGGCGGTCATGATGGTAATGAATTATTGTTTTCTGGTGCTGCTGATGCTATAGCAAATTACCGCAAGGCCCTTGGCAACCCATGGTATGCATTTGATGCTGGTCATGCCAGAGCAATGTGTACAATCCCACCCCTTGATTTTAATACACCTGGAGAGTTTGATTATTTAAAACCTGAACAATGGCAGATGCAAGAAAAGTGGTTAGCAGAAGAAATACAAAACCTTCCTGATGACAAACCCTTGCTTATGTTTCAGCATATGCCAACCACGCGGGATTGGCCCGCATATCTTGGTCTTAATCCATTGGCAGTATTCATGGGTCACTGGCATCTATTGAAGGTTTGGCGCCAGAATGGTACTTTATTTGCCTCAGTGCCACCTATTTCTGTTGCAGGGTATGGTGGTTTTCCGCGCGGTTATTTTCAATGCTCCTTAACTGGGCATGATTTAGAAATTCGCTTTAAAACATTGGATGAAAAACCTGCCCCTCATTTTTTTCTGGGTCAGAAGGATAATTCAGATAAAAGTGAGGTAAAAACCTCAGACTATGTGTGGGCGTTTGAAACTGGTGGGCACCACTTCTTAAACTCACCGGTATTGGTTGACAGGCGGGTTTATTTGGCTTATGTTCACGAGGATATTCAACACAGTACATTGATATGCATATCTGTTGATTCTGGTCAATGCATTTGGAAATCATTTATAAAGGGAGCCGTGTTCAGTACGCCTGTGGTGTCTTTAGACAAAGTACTGGTAATGACAGTAGATGGCACTCTGCGCGCCTTCAACCTGGAAGATGGAATACCCGTATGGACTGTGGCGGTGGACTCTAACGTTCACCGCTGGGCAATGGATGGGTTCTCAGTAAGTGATGAATTGGTTTTCCTTCGGACGACCGAGCATGTCGTGGCTATTCAGGTGAAGGATGGCGCAAATGTCTGGAAAACTTCTTTTAAACACCATGATTGGGTAGGATCGCGGGGGAAACCCCTGGCTTCAGCCACTTGTGTATTTGTACCAGCCGTACTTGGTAAAGGTGTAACCTGTTTCAACCGTATGAATGGCGAAGTGGTGTGGGAAACTGACGATCGTGATTGTCTTGAACGGTTGACCGGCGGTTTAGCGTTGGATCCATCAGAAGATAAATTATTCTGCGTAGCTTTTAATATTAAAGGAATTGAGACCCCAAAGACAACAGAAGAAGGTCGCTCTGGTTTTTCGTATGGCGGACTAATTGCGATAAACGCCAAAACAGGAGGAATCATTTGGCGTAATTTAATTAGCTCTCATAATTTTACCCACCCTGTTATCGCTGGCGAGTTAATTCTCCTGAGTGATACCGTCACTGGACGCTTAATAGCCGTTGATATTCATACAGGCGAAGAGCAATGGACGTTTAGAAGTGGCCCGCCGATTCAATGTGTGTCGGGGAATCGTCGGAATATGCCAGGGATTGCAGGTGCTCCTTCTGTTTTTGAAGACCAAGTGTATACAGGTGCTGCCGATGGAACCGTCTATGAACTGAAACTATCCGACGGCAAAGTTATTCGACAATTTTTTCTGGGTTCAGCAGTACATGCAACACCAGCAGTGAATCAACATTTGATTATTGTTCCAACAAGCAGTGGCACTGTGGTCGCGATCCATAGATAACCATCAAAGATGATTGATTCCCGATGAGACCCGAGCAAGATTTCAATGAGATGGAACAACGTAGATCTCATGTGACCTATGACGATCTATTGCAGGGTTTGTGGAAACTGGGCATTTCACCTGGCGATCATCTTGTGGTTCATTTGGCATTATCAAGTTTTGGTTATGTTGAAGGTGGGGTAAATACCCTTATTGACGTGCTTTTAAAAGTGATTGGAGAGGAAGGCACCTTATTAGCACCTTATTTTGTCAACTACAAAGATAGTGATGAACTATTTGATCTTAGTATTTTGCCTCCTCCAGTGACAGGTGCTTTGCCAGCGACATTGATCACCAGGTCTGGCGCCAGAATAAGTGCTCAGCCAAGCCATGCCGTCGTGGCGATAGGCGCGCTTTCTGAAGTTCTCACTCAAAATCAAATGTATAAAACGCCGGTTGGCATCGGCAGTCCTTTCGATAAATTAGCAAAAGCAAATGGAAAGGTGCTTTTATTGGGAGTTAACCAGAAAGCCAACACAATGATACATACCGGCGAAGCCTATGCTAATTTGCCCTTTTGGGGTAAGCCCAGGCCCGATTTGCCAGAGGGACGCTGGGTTAAACCATTGGGGGAGGAAAAGCGTTGGGTCAAATTGGTTGGTATTCCAGGTTGTAGTAGTGGTTTCGAAAAAATCACACCGTTTATTGAAGAACGCAACTTGATTCACTCAATCCGGATTGGTTCTGCCAATTGTCGGGTAATGAACGCCCAATCATTAATCCAGGCAGTGGTGGATTTCCTGAAAGAAGATCAACGGCGATTGTTTTGTGATCGCCCTTCATGTACATTTTGTAATTGGGCCTCCGAGTTTTTATAAACGGAGGCCCAAAAATATTTAAAAAGGATTAACCCCTTATGAAAATAGATGCACATGTTTTTATTGGCACAGGCAAACACCTTCAACTTTCTGTTGATGATTTATTACATCGCATGGACGATGCAGATGTTGGCATGGCAATTGTTAGCCCGGTCGACCATTACATTTCCGTAAACAATATACAAGGCAATGATTTGGTCATTAATGCGATTAAGACTCACCCCGATCGTTTGATAGGACGGGCAGTAGCGAACCCCTGGTATGGTGAAAAAGCCATCAAAGAATTAGAGCGAGCTTTTTCTGAAGGCTTAACGGGCTTAATGCTTCACGCACCTTATCAGGGGTTCAGATTATCGGATCACATCGTTGACCCCTTGCTCACTGTTGCTGAAAAATATCAGGCGCCGGTCTATGCACATACGGGAACTGCCGGCTTGGCAGAACCACTCCACGTTATCGAACTGGCAAGGCGGTTTCCAAAACTAAATTTCATTATGGGGCACTCCGGCTCAAGCGATTACAGTGAAGATGTTGTTTTCGCGAAGGAGTTCCTGGATAATGTCTGGCTGGAAACCTCTCGTAATGGCCCCGCTAATTTTAATATGTTTAAAATTCATGGGTTGACTCATCGAATCGTCTTTGGCAGCAGTGCACCTGAATATATCCCCAAAATCGAAATTGAAACCCTGTGTGATGTATTTACCGAAGCAGAAGATCAGACAAAGATATTGTCAGTGAATATTAGGGAAGCTTATCGCGGAAGGTTTATATCATGATTGTTGATGCCCACACCCATATCGGCCTTGAAATTCAAGGCTTCGTAGAAAATAAGAATATTTATGGTGTCAAGACGACATCGGAAGATCAATATTTAAAAGATTACAAAGCACTAGGTGTGCAAGCATGTTTTGTTTTTGCCTCTCATTCTTTCCGGCTTAATTCATTATGCCGGGCTGAAAATGAGGCGTTAGCGAAATTTAACCGTCAATATCCTGATCAGATTTATGCTTGGGGAACAGTCTCACCAGCCCTTGAAGAAAAGAAACTCCGTGAAGAAATTCGGTATGCAATTAAAGATTTAGGCCTGTACGGATTAAAATTTGTACCTATTTGTCAGGGGGTTTCGATAGCTAACCGGGGTTTTGACATCATCGCCGAGGAAGCGATTGACCTTGATGTCCCCGTGACGACACACGATGGTTCTCCAGAATATTGTTCTGCAATCCAGGTTGCTTATTATGCTCGAAAGTATCCTAAATTGCGAGTATTAAGTGCCCATGGTGGATTAAGAGAGTTATGGCCGGATTTCATCGATGCTGCAAAGGAGCTGCCAAACCTTTTCATCTGCCTCAGCGGTCCAACGCAATGGGGCATTCAATCACTATATGATGCCCTGGGGCCTGAGAAGTTGCTCTTTGGTAGTGATGGAGGGTGCGGACCTGCGTCAATCACTACCGCTTACTTGCGCCGGATTGGTTTGATGGATGCACCTGAAGCGCATAAAAGAATGATCCTTGGCGAAAATGCTTTACGATTTATCAATAAAGAAATTTAATAACCGATGAAAACCTGTAAACTTGACGCCGATTTTAAGCAAGTCCTCGTTGACCATCTTTCTACGCCTATCGGCATTATAAGTCAAAGCAGCCCACGTGAGGGTGAAGAAGGCAATTTGCAACTATTAATTGTTGGCAGAATGACTCAAAATGGTTCGCGTGTGCATGCAACTCGGGTTCCTGGTTATTTTTCCCACCCGTTTTGCGATGATCCAGAACAAGATTATGAGAATCGACCATCTGTGATCGGTGAAATGGATATTTGTGTTGGTTTGCTGTAAGGAAATTATGACCGGGTGATTTTTACATTGATGATCTTTTTGGAAAAGAAGGGATGCAGGCTGCTCTCTTGAAAGGCATAGAACTCCAAACACCCGTTGAGCGGAAGGCTGTTCATGGTATTCTAGCTCAGGAAGTACCCGGATATATTACTATGATCGACGAGAAACTCGTTGTCTCGGAGGTGAAACGGGACCGTCAATGAGGAGGCATTGAGTCCAGTCGACAATTTGTTGATGACAAGGATTGCCATATGCTGAGAGAGGAAAAGTGAAAGAAAAGAAACAAAATCAGCGTTCTTACAGATTTTTTATCAAGGGATGGATGTTGCCTTGTTAAAATGGATGTTCTGCGCCTTTAGTACGATGTTTAAACAATTCTTAAATCACACCCGTTTCAATATTAACCAGATGTGTTAGAAGATATAAAGCATTATGTACAAAATAACAAGTAAGTGTTCTTCAATAATGCAAACTGATAACAACGGCGATTAATGACTATTGCATGGAGAGCTGAATTATTGTTTAACATCAGGAATACCATTAAAAATATGTTACGCCTTCCGCCTGAGCATAATGTCCATCCTCAGGTCAGGAAGGAATTCAAGAATAATTTTCTCTCGAATATGGTCTATATTGCCGTCTTTGATCTGGGAGAGAGCTTCATATCGACGAATACGATATTGCCAGTTTTTGTCAGCATGATCACCGAATCTGCGCTGATTGTGGGTATGGTGCCAGCTATAATCCGCTCCGGTTCTCTGATCCCGTCCTTTTTCTTGGCCCCTTATGTCAATGGTTTATCAAGAAAAATTCCTTTTGCGAAAACGACTGCTCGTATTTCTCATATATTGCCCTTCTACATATTAGCAGGAACGCCTTTTTTATTAATTTTTCTCCCGCCTGCGATTGTGGTCTGGATTTTTATGTTTGCTGTCTTGTTTCGGGGATTTTCAGTTGGTGTCTCAAATTTGCCCTGGTATGAGGCTATTGCGATCGTTATTCCTGGTCAGGTCAGAAGCCGATTCTTTGGTATCTCAGTTCTGGCTGCACAAGTTCTTGGGACAATCGGATCTGTTATCGCCGGGTTTATCCTGGCAAATCTTATTTTTCCCTTTAATTTTGGTGTTAACTTTTTGATCGGAGCCACTTTTATTAGTTTTTCGTTTTTTATGTTCAATAGAACAGTCGAACCTGAAGTGTTTGATGAACCCGACCCTCCACAACCTATCAGTAAAGAGAATAAATCCTTACTCGATTTTTCAAAAATAACCCTTGTGCTCCAGACTGATCATAATTTTCGAAAATTTATTGCAAGCAGATTATTATTCCAGCTCGGAAACATGCCAATTTATTATGTGGCAGTTTTTGGCATTAAAGAATTTAACCTGGGCAATGAATACGCTGCTGTTTTTTCCGTTATTTTAATCCTAAGCGGCATGGCTGGCAGCATATTATTATCCATGAAAGGAGACCAATTGGGTCCCCATGCAGTTCTTTTGTTAACGAGCTGGATTCGATTCTTGATGATTCTTGTGGCTTTACTGGCACCGACGATCGGATGGTATTACCTGGTGTTTGTATTTTTTGGGTTAGGTGAAGCAGCTATGAATATCAGTGAGCTGATTTTTGCAATGGAACTCGGTCCCGAGAGAGATCGGTCAATTTATATTGGGGTTTCGCGCAGTTTGCCGGGAATAAGTGTGTTGGCTTCCCCTGTCGTCGCTGGATTATTGGTCGATTCGATAGGGTATCGTATGATGTTCCTAGTCGCTTTAGTTTTATGTCTTATTGGGATTTTCATTCTGATGAGTGTTAAAGACACCAGAATAGTTTTAGGTCAATAATGTGCTTGATAAAAACGTTATCACCATTAAACGGAAAGCAAAGCAACAATGATGACAAATCGTAAACATCAGTTACCCCACGGAGACATGGATTATGAGCAAATTGTATTTTTCTGAACAGGGATACATTATTCCAACCCTGTGCGAAGAACTCACCACTTTTAGGCGGGCACGCAAAGTTCTTAACTTGCCAGCCACAAACCAAAACGCAAAATTATTCCTTCTCGCAAGGCCCTATCCTGGCACAGAATACCCCCTCAGAATTTCGGTTAACCAGGTGGAAATACAACCCTTATTATCGAAACATGCAAAGTCTTATATTTGGTTTGAAGTTCCTTTAGCCTCTAATCTTCTTAAGCAGGGTGAGAACATTTTTGAGTTTTGGAGCGACAGCACGGCTATGAATGCCTGGTCATTAGGACTTGAATCGGGCCATGCACACCCCAACAGTTTTATCAGTGATGATTGTGGCCAAAATTGGCGGGCAGAAAAAATGGGCTTCCAAAATGTTGTTTTGGGGGAATATGTTGTTCGGGTTAGGCTGGAAGAAGGTCAGGATCCCGACCCACCCCGGATGATTTGGGAAGATCTAACTTCGCCTCGAACTTTGAGCCTAAGAAAGCAATTGCCCGAACAAGCGATTCATGAGACAAATTTAATGAAACAGGTTCGTATCCTCACGGCATGGCTGAGCACATCCTGGCCGCATGTTGATACATATGTTTCCTCTTTGTATACCCCCTGGGATGCAGAGACGATCCTTGCTTGGGGAAAATATCAATTGGGGCATGACCAGAGAACACCCGTTACGATGTGCGTTCATTATGCAGTGGCATTTGTTTCATCCTGCATGGCTTTGCAGATTCCTGCCCGTTGTGTCATCGGTACGGACTCGATCAACGGTTTTGGCGGACATTTTTTGGCAGAAGTATGGTTCGAAGATTTCAATAAATGGGTTCTGGTTGATCCCAACCTTGATGTGATATTTGAAAAATCTGGCGTACCACTTTCACTCGATGAACTACGAGCCAGCGGAGATTCTGCTTTAGATCTGGCGGTTTGGGGACCTGGCACTCGTTACCAGAAGCGATTTCCTCATATTGAAGCCTTTATTAATAGTTCGCAAATACAAAGTACGCAATGGGCTGTTCACCGCAGTATTTGGCCTCGCACAGATTTTCTTACCCGCCCCGAGTTATCACCGCCCGCTCATGGGGCAACAGCATATAGTGAAATAAATCTCATTTGGGAAACGAAAGATCTGCATGAAGGTCTGGGGATGTTCCCATATTTCGCAGACAAAGAATATTTTAATAACAGGCCTGATTATTTGATGGTTTGATTGGAGCAACAAAATGAAAATTAAGCAATGCACCGCTTATAATCACAAGAATTGTGAAATAAGCCAAGAAAAATGGGCATCCTTTACTCGTCGAATGCAATCTGAAGATTGGCTTGTTGACGATACTTTAGTAAATGACTGGCATTCATTTGATTGTTTGCATTACAACAAGAATGATGGCCTGGTTTACGCAGGTCTGACCGCAATGAACGGTGATTTCTTTTACACTTTCAACCCTGAGAATGGTCATTTTGAATCGTTGAAATTCCCAAACACGGGTGATCGCTATGCCCATAAAATCCATTTTGGATTGCAGCAAGATTCTGCAGGCATTTTTTATGGAGGTGTTGCCACATTGAGCGATGTGGACATTTGGCCTAATGCACAGGGCGGACAGTTATTTCGATACAACCCGTCTAACAAGAAATATCAATTGTTAGGAATACCCATTCCCAATGACTATATTCAAGGTATAGTGCTTGATGAATGCAGAAACAGAATTTATGGGAATACATTTCCTGGTCGTAATCTTTTTTGTTTTGACATGGAAACAGGTAAAACTCGTATTCTGACAAATTTTGGTGCCACACTTTCAGAGGCTGTCATCATGGATACTTCAGGTGGGATTTGGCACAATTATCATCTGGCTCAATGGGCAAATCGGACCCCCTTATTGCGATATAGTCCTGAAACAGACTCGATAGAATTTCTTAACCTCGACCTTCCGGATGCGCAAAATCTTGGTAGAAGTACCATCGATTCATACGTCCGAACGGAAGATCAGAACGTTTATATTGGCGGAATTGATGGCTCTCTATCTATACTTTTGCCTGATGTCCCTTCGATCACTTATTTAGGAAGACCTGCGCCTGGAAAACGAATAAAAGGACTGGCAGAAGCGCCAAACGGGCTTATATTAGGCGTTGCGGGCTCGGAGTATAACACTGTTTTATTTTCATATCATCGTGATAAAAATTCTTTTGACATTCTTGGACCGGTACAAGACAGCCGGAATGGCAAACGTGCCTGGTTAGTTCACGATCTTTGTATGGTTGATGAAACCACGCTGGTCGCAGCCGAAACGGATAATCCTCACCGAGCAAGCAGTCTTTTTGTTTTGAGGTTGTCTGTTTAGGTTTGTTGGGTTGCTCATGAAAATTTTTCTCTTTTAGTCAGAGAAGGAAAACGCATAAGGAGATATGTAAATGGTTTTTGATGGCAAGATCTACTTCAACTATTCATTGGATTGTGAATTGCCACCGGAGCCCCCGTTTGGCGGACCCAAAACCTGGGAATTTGCTGAAGAATCAGTCACAGGATTCATTGAAGTTATGAATGATTGGGGTTTGCTTGATGGTGCTTCTCTATTTGTTTACCCGGATGTTGCCAGGAGGCAGTCGGCACTTTATCGGCAACTGGCAAATGAAGGTGTTGAAATTGCGTTACATCTCAATGGTATGCGTTATTCGAAAATGAAAACACCCGCCTGGTTAGGGTCTTTATCCTATGAAGATCAATATGAAGCCTTACGCATTGCCAAAGAAGATCTCGAAAATGTGATAGGAAAAGCCTGCCTGGGTTACCGCGCATGCTATACCAGTGCGAATGATGATACATTTCCTATCCTCGAAGCACTGGGGTTTTTATGGACAAGCACAACAGCCGTTGGGACTTACAAACCCGAAATATATGCCTGCTGGAAAGGAGGTTGGCCATTTCCACATTATGCTTCGCGGAAAAGCCGGCTCATTCCAGGAGATTTAAAGATCTATGAAATCCCAAAAACTCGAGGTCGCAGTGTGTTTTTCGAGAACAACCCTGACCGCCCATTAGATTTACGAGCGGAAACCAACCCAGCAATAATTGGTCCTGATGGTGAGAAATTCAGGATGGTGATTATGGAAAATCTTGAAGAAATGGAAAAATGTAACCAACCCATTCGAGTCATTATGAGCGGGAGCCATAATACCGGTCTCTTTGGCGACCGAAATAGTCTTTACTACAATAACTTACGGCTCTTTTGCCAAATCGCCAGGGATTGCTGTGAAGCATTGAGCTATGAATTTATTCCAAGTAGCTTCTTATCGGTTGCGTGTATTGCTCAAAAGCTGGATGTTTTTTAAACATATTTTTTCGAGGAAGTGAGCATGTTATTGCATCGGTTGGGAAAAGTGGACGTTGAACCTGCAGAGCCAGTTACTGTTGGATCGGTTGGTTAATGGATTTTTTCTGTTCAGTTGGAAGTTGTATGATCGATGAAAGTGGAGCGATAAAAGGCGATCAACGATGTGCCAGTGATTGGAAGGAACCCCAATTTGCAACGATGAGAGAATCGGGTAGCACAGCAGATTGGACAGGCAGCGACGCAAGACGATCCATGTATTTATTTTATATATAAGAAAAACAGGAACAATAAAACTTCACAAGAATATGAGTATGCCGCCTTCCGAAAATGGATTGCCTGTTTATAAGGCTGATGAGAAAATAACAACAGCAGAGAAATTAAGGAATCTTCCTTGGTATCTTGCGTTTGTCGCCTCAAACTCAGTGGCAATCAACTTAACATTCATTGGATCGATATTTGTTCTGTATCTTAATGAGCTGGGGTTTAACAAGACGTTATTAGGCGCCGTTCTTTCTTTGGTGCCATTTGTTAACATTTTCTCCATTTTTATTGCCGACAAAATTTCAGAAATCGGTGCTCGAAAAGCTTTTTTATCGAGTTTTGCAATTCGTTTTCTAATCTGGTTACCGATAATTCTTTCGCCCTGGGTCAGACAACAATTTGGTCAGGTAATGATGGCAATTTTGGTCATCGTCATCGTGTTTGTGTTTTCCTTTTTCCGAATGATTTCTTCAGTATCAATAATGCCTTGGAATCAGGAAATTATTCCCAAATCCATACGGGGGGTGTTCTCAGCCAAACAATTGGCGATATCCAATGCTATCAATATTCTTACAGTAGCATTGGCAGGTTTATATATCGCACGTTCAGAGGGTATTCAGCCTTTTAATATATTATTTGTCATTGGTGTGATTTTTGGCCTTATTTCAGCCTGGATTTGTACACGATTTCCTGGAGGGTCACCCAAACAAGGAATTGAAAAGCCATCCTCTATTGTTGAAAATTTTAGAATCCCTGTTAAAGATAAAAATTATATGAGGTTTGTCCATGGTATAGGATGGATAACTCTTGCGGAGTCACTGTTTTCATATGTGGCTTTATTCATGAATGAAGAAATTGGATTGAGCGCTGGGAACGTTGTGTTATTACAGACCGGAGTAATGGTAGGCGGTGTGTTAACGAGTTTTATCTGGGGTTGGGCTTCTGATCGCTATGGAAGTAAGCCAGTTTTGCAGATTAATATGGTTCTGACAGCAATTTTACCCATATTGTGGTTTATTACACCCTATCGATCAAATTTTAGTTTTATTGTCGCATTGGGGATTTCTTTAATTCAAGGAGCCTCTCAGATGGGACGTAATATTGGTGGAGCACGTCTACTCTATAATCGTTTGGTTCCGATTAAATTCAGCACTCCCTATTTTGCCCTGTACAACGCCAATTTAGGTTTGATGATGGGATTAAGTCAAGTATTTGGGGGCATACTATTGGATTCTTTGGACAATATCTCGGGGTCAATCAGACAATTCCCGATAAATTCCTATAGTATTCTATTTGGGCTGATATTAATTTTTTCGTTTATTGGAATTATGGTCATCATGACCGTAAAAAGTGAGGGTGAAGTTAGTGTGGGCGAGTTTGTCAGCTTATTCTTTAAGGGAAATCCTTTGCTTGCATTTGAATCGCTTATTGGTTACAGCCGACCTAAAAAGGAACGAGAAACTATTAACCTGACTGAGCGTTTGGGTAGAACCCAATCTTATTTGGTAATTGACGAATTGCTGTCGACATTAAAAGATCCCCGGTTTTTTGTGCGATATGAAGCAATTATCTCGATTGCCAGACATCATCCCCACCCAAAATTAACGGAAGCAATCATCGAGATTTTGAATGGCAATGATCCAGCTTTAAGTGTCATCAGCGCCTGGGCATTAGGACGCATAAAGGATCCCAAAGCTTTGGAAGCTTTGCGGCATTCCGCTGTTCATTCAGAGTATCGTTCCGTGCGTGCTCATTGTGTCAGGTCTTTAGGCGCTTTAGGAGATCGCGAATCCATACCCCTCATTTTGGCGTTATTTCAAAATGAAACAGATCGAGGATTATTACAAGCTTGCGCCTCTGCACTGGGGCATTTGGGTGAAGCCTCTGTTTTTGATGACCTCATCGATTTAATGCTCTCGAGTACCGTAAAGGAAAATCGGGATGAGTTACTATTAACACTGGCAAGGTTAATTGGAAACGAAGATGATTTTATCTTGATTCACAGACAGTTGACTGAAGATTTCTTCACCAATGCTTCTATCATCATACATGCTTTGCGGATTGGCACAGATACTGATCTTGATCCTTTATTAATTTCAACCTGTTCGTCCGAATTTGCAAAAGGAAATATGGAAAGTGCATCCCAGATGTTATTAGAAATCTCACACCGCTTATTTGAGGGAGCCGATAATGCATTATTAAATGCCTTGTTGCACAGGTTTTCAACCCATATCGAAGGAAACAATGAAAACCTGAGAAATTTATCATTGTTGATGATCTTTGCTGTTTTTAGCATTACTGAAAACAAGTAAATCTTAGCAGGTGTATTTTTTGATCGTGCTCCGTACACTTACTACAAAGGCTGTGCCTTTTTATCAATAGCCGCTGGATTTATACAGCCCATATGCGGATGGAACTTTATCAGCATGATCGGTTTGTTTTTACCACCAAAAAATATTCTATAAGCTGATTTTTCTTCGGGGGCAATTCCCCCAGGGTTATCATACCCGGGGGGATGGTTGGCATTCCATTGATTTACTGGGGTGAAAAAATGATGGGCCTGTTTCTATAAAGCGTATCCAGGACGGGTTAGCACTCACCATTCATCAACGCTCCTTGTGCCATTCTCAGCTTTTCTTCACCATTGAAATAAGTTTGACTATTTTAAATAATTAAGCAATAATATAAGTAAATCGTGTGAAGTATTGCTACTCCCATTAATGTCATATTCACAATCAAATCATTTCACTTTGGAGGACGCTATGAAAGCGTTAAAAATTGTTTTTGGTTTGTTGATCATCCTGGCGCTGATCAGCGCACCGGCGGTGATCGCCCAGGAGGGCGATTTCCCCTGGCGCGAGGCGCCACCCGAAGGCACCGTCTACGAGCCGTCTCCTGATTTTGATCCTTATCACCGGGTTGACGACAACCCGCCCATTGACGGCGACATCGAGCAGTTAATCGCTGAGAAACAGCAAGCGCTACTCGAAAGCGGCATCATGACTGAACTCCCTGAAATGGAGACCTTCACGCCTCCACCGCTTTCGCCGGAAGACATGGGTGGCATCGATGATGTTAAAGCGGACCCAGCCCTGCAGGAATCCTTATGGCCGGCAATCGAAGAGCAGAAGGAGGACGCCCCCCCCTCAGCAGACTCTCCGGAGGATGCAAGAGCGGTGAAAATGGTGGGGGCTCCCATTCCGATTGCCACAACGATTGATATCGATGAGTGGTGGCCGGCGGTGGCGCATGGCGGTGATCATTATCTGGTTGTCTACGTGAGACAGGGCAATATCTATGGAAAAGTTTATTCTAACACGGGCGAGTTAAAAAACACCATCACCATTGCTGATTGGGCAGCCGATTGTGAGTTTCCCTCCGTAGCCTATGAAGCAAAAAGCGGCCTGTTCGTGGTGGTCTATGAATATCATTTTTCATCCTCTGATTATGATGTTGTCATTCAGCTTGTCTCCCCGACGACTGGGAACATCGGGGATGCATATTGGGTCAGCAATAGTGTCTATCATGAATGGTACCCGGATGTGGCCTGCAAACACACCAACGGCACTTGCCTGATCGCCTTTCAGCATAACCAGGAGGGCCGAATCAAGGGTCGTTTCTATACCATTTCCAGCAGCGGGATAACTCACGGGAGCACCGTAAGAGACCTTTCGGATGCAACGGGCGCAAGTTTTCCTCACCTGGCCTGGGGCGTCGGGAGGGGCCTCTACATGGTCACTTATGATTGGTGGTCCGGTGTTAAGTATTCTGCCAGCTACACCAAGGTCTATGATCACCCGGTGGCCGGGGGCAACCAGTACGTTCATTTCGATTCCTACGTAGCCGCGACTTTCCCAAATGCCACGTTTAATAGCGATGTGACCTACGACCCCTGCACCGAGAAGTTTTTGGTCTCTTTCTACCACCTTTTTTCTTCTACCGATCGCGACCCGTGGGTTGTTGCCAAGCTTTCCACAACGAGTGCCGCGGGCTTTCCCCCGTTTACTATTGCCTATACGACTCAAAATGAGTATGAGGGCGGCATCAGCTTTGTGACCGACAGTCACCTGAAGCCCTTTTGTGGGTCCATGGACAATCTGGTTGTCACCTATATTAACGATTCGGTGGGAGTTAAGGCAGCAGAACTGCGCGGCAACAGCAGCACCACCAACCCGATCTATGTGCGGGACGCCACAAGCCTGCAGTTGATCGTAGATAAGAACTATGCGGTCTACAAGAATCAACGCACTGCCATATCAAGCGGATCGCAGAAGGGAGAGCTGTTCACCGCCTCTTCGGGGAAATGGGGTCCTCCATCACCTTGGACCGATCTTGATGTGGAAGGTCAAATTGTCGCAATTAGCGGGCGTGTATACATCCCGCTTTTACGGCGTTAAAAGGGCCAGGGAGTCGCGCCCAGCCGATCGTCGGCGACAGCAAATTTCGTTTGGTTAACAAGGTGTGCCCATCCCAGGGCACACCATCCATGCGGCTAACGCCCCGGCTTTCGCCCAGGAGATACGCTGACCAAAGCGGGGCAGGTTGTCGTAACCTGCCCCGGTGACCGACCGATGTTTTTAGGTTCAGCTAAAAAACGGTTGAAGCTACAGCCAGCCGCGCAGCTCCATCGCCTTAACCACTTTATCAATCGCCACCATGTAGGCGGCGTCGCGCATGTACACATCCTGCGCTTTGGACATATCGTACACCGAGGCGTAAGCCTGGGTCATTTTGTCATCCAATTTTTCCAGCACCTCGGTCTTGGTCCAGTAGAAGTTCATGTCATTCTGGACGCCCTCAAAGTACGAGGTGGTCACGCCTCCGGCGTTACACAGGAAGTCGGGGATCACAAAAATGCCGCGCGCTTTCAACACCTCATCTGCCTCAGGGGTGGTGGGACCGTTGGCGCCTTCAGCCAGGATCTTCACCCGGCTGTGGATCTTCTTGACTGATTCACCATTGACCTGTCCTTCCAGCGCCGCCGGGATGAGAACGTCCACCTCTTTGGCGATCCATTCATCGCCAGCTTCGATCGTATATCCGGCGCTTACCGCCTGGTCCTTGTTGATCGATCCATACTGATCGGTGATGCTCACTAAGAAATCCAGGTCGATGCCATCATCCTTGCAGACCGTATAAGAGGCGCGATCCTCACGATCCCAATAGCTGACACAGATCACCTTTCCGCCCAGTTGTTTGATAAAGCCTTCCGCCGCAAATTGAGCCACGTTGCCAAAGCCCTGGATCGCTGCCGTGGTCTTGGTCGGATCAATCTTGAGGTGCTTCATGGTTTCACGCACGGTGTAGATCACGCCGTAGCCTGTGGCTTCTCGCCGACCGAGGGAGCCGCCGCCGCCCACCGGCTTGCCGGTGATCACGCCCGGAGTGTACTGCCCGGTGATGGTCGAATATTCATCCATCATCCAGCCCATCATCTGCGCATTGGTGCCGACATCGGGCGCAGGAACGTCCTGCCGGGGTCCAATATTGCGCCAGATGCTGCGCACATACGCCCGGCACAGGCGCTCTTTTTCGTCCATGGACAGGGTTGCCGGGTCGACGACGATGCCGCCCTTGCCGCCGCCCAGGGGAATATCGGCAACGGCGCATTTCCAGGTCATCCACATGGCCAGGGCGCGCACGGTATCCGCGGTTTCACCCGGATGAAAGCGGATGCCGCCTTTCGCCGGTCCGCGGGCATCATTGTGCTGCACGCGATAGCCCTGAAACACGCGAATACTGCCATCGTCCATCTGCACCGGCAAGCGTAGATGATATTCTCGCAGCGGAAACCGCAGGATCTCCCTGACCTGCTGGTCGAGTCCCAAAAGGTCTGCAACCCGGTCAAATTGCTTCTGAGCCATGGTAAAAGCATTGGTATGTTCTGACATAATTTCTCCTATCAATTGATGTTTATTAAGTGTCTCTGATCAGTCTTTGCAGGCAGTCAACGCATCTGCGTGTTGGTCATGATTAATCATACATGGGCACCTCGAATGAAGACCCGCGCGAAATTTAGCTCAGTTGTCTCAGGGTTAAGAACATGCCTGCTCCGTCGAGTTCTGAATCGAATTTTACCATAACTGAGATTTGATTTTCCGTCAATATGCATGCTGTAAAGCCTTCCGGATGCCATTCATCATGGTTCCGCTATGCAGGCTTTCCGCTAAGGCGATCGCAAAGTCAAACACATCTGCCAGACCCATGATGATTCACACATTGTAGGTGGAAAATGGAACTCCAGGCGCAGAAAATGCGTCTATATGACGAAAGAAAGCAGAAGATTGATATTCAAATCGTTTTTGGAGGAAGAAATGTCTAAAAAATTAAATTTATTGTTCGTCAGCATCCTGATTTTGGGCGCACTGGCTGCCTGCTCGCCGAAAGCCCCGTTCACCAGCCCGGATAGTAGCCGCACACTTTCGGTCAACGGAATCGGTCGGGTCACCGTCGTCCCCAACATGGCAACGATCAACGTCGGCGTTCATTCCGAAGCGGAAGTCGTCACCGATGCCCTGGAGGCTAACAGCGCCCAGGCGAATGCCATTTCACAGGTTTTGCAAAAGATGGGAATTGAAGAAAAGGATATTCAAACCTCGAACTTCAATATCTATCCGAACGATCGCTGGAATCCCATGACCGGAGAGGTGGAAGGTCGCTACTTTGCGGTTGAAAACACCGTCAATGTGACCGTGCGCGATTTATCCACCCTGGGTGAGGTGCTCAACGCAGTTGTAGAGGCAGGCGCAAATTCGATCTACGGGATTAGCTTCAACGTTGACGATCGTTCAGCAGCGATTGCCGAGGCGCGCGATTTAGCGATTGCGGATGCAAAGGTTAAAGCCGAAGCGATTGCTGCCTCCGCCGGCGTCAAACTGGGCGAGATCATCAGCATCAGCGTCTATGAATCCAGCACGCCCATCGGTTTCTATGATGGTATGGGTGGGATGATGGCCGCAGAAATGGACGTCCCCATCGCTGCCGGCACGCTGAGCGTTGTAATGGAATGCAACGTCAGCTACGCCATCAAGTAAGTCGGGTTGCTAAAAACTCCACACAAATAGAGACATGCGTCTGGGCATGTCTCTTGTGGTTTAAGCGTTTTAAGTTTTCATAAAAACTGGTCCAATTTACTTCCTACTGAGTATACTACTTACCCTAATGGGATTTGTTTAAGTCGTCAACAAATTCTGGTTTAGGTTTTTTTAAAATAAAGCATTAAATTGGAGGTTTGAATGCAAATTGTAACCGACAGCGGCTATGACCTTTCACCGCAACAAGAAGAAGGCCTCCCGATTCATTCGCTGCCGCTTAAGCTCACCTTGAACAGCGTATCTTATCGCAGCGGGATTGACATCCAGCCGGAGGAGTTCTACTCGATGCTGGAAAATACCGACGATATGCCCACAACGTCAACCCCATCCCCGGGTGAATTTCTTGAACTCTACCAAAAAATTGCTGAAACCGATACGGACATCCTCTCCGTTCACATCTCATCGGGTCTGAGCGGTACACTTGGCGTGGCGCAGGTTGCAGCGAGCCAGCTACCACACCTCAATATTCAACTGGTCGATACCCGTACGCTTTCTGGTGAAATGGGCTGGCAGGTCGAAGCTGCCGGGCGGGGCGCCCTTGAAGGATGGTCGCTGGAGGCGGTATTACAGCGCCTGGCGCAGATCCGGGCAGCATCAGAGATCATCTTCACCCTGCCCAACCTCTCGTACCTGATCCACGGCGGGCGGATCAGCCACCTTAAGGGTTTGCTGGCTAACCTTCTGGGGATTAAACCCCTGATCGGGGTTGATAAAGCCGACGGCAAATATTATGAACGCGGCAAAGCCCGCACCTTCCAGCGCGCCATTCAAGCCATTCCCGCTTACATCGCCAGTAAATTTCCAGAAGGCACACACCTTCGCGCCCAGATCGGCCATGCGAACAATCCCGATGCCGCCAGCAAGCTGCGAGAAGCCACAGAAGCCCTTTTTAAATGTGATTGGCTGCCTGATTTCACAATCTCACCTGTTCTGGGCGCACATACCGGGCGAGGTTTGGTCGGCCTGGTCTTTGCGCCGTTGAGCAGCTTGCCCGCCTGAGAATCAGCATTAACCTGCGCCCAAATCAGGCACTAATGCCTGAATACAAACAAAATAAAACAACCCCGAGGGACAATCATACAGCTCCTCGGGGTTGCCGTGATATTAAGCGTGGCTTATGGCATGGGGTTATTATTCGCCCAATCATCACCGAGGATAAAAATAATATCAAAACCAACATCCACCTCGTCATTGTAGTGAATGTTGAGGGATGTTAACCCTGAAATTTCTGCCAGAAATTTTAATGCATAGGGCTTGCTGTTATACAGGAATATTTTGCTGAACACCGTATACTCAGCGTTGGTCTCTTCCACGACATTGATGCCCTGCTCACGCAGCCAAGCCGCAGTCTGAGCTGCCAGGCCGCCATACGAGGACCCATTGCGCACAGAAACCCGTGCACCTTCCTCAGCGATGATATCGCGCAGATCACCCTCTGCAACAGGACCAAAGACATCTCCATCACCAAAAAGCTCATCGCGCAATAAACGGATTTTATCGGGCATCGGTCTGAGAATATCGAGCCCATCTTCTGATACAGCCATGGTGGTATATTCATTGCTGATCATCCGCGATTTGATGTCCGCGCGGTCGATATCGAGAACGGACCAACCCAGTTTGATTACCTCGTTAACCGACAGGTTGGTGTGGATGCCGGCGGAGATATCGGCATAAATCTGCGGCGCTTTAGCCACCAGTTTGGGCATCATATCAAATTCAAGAATGCGGTCCCGTACAGCGATAATAAAAGCCTGCTGTCGTTTTGCCCGGCCAAAGTCGCCGGCTTCACCAGCCCGCGAGCGCACATAAGCCAGGGCATATTCGCCTGGCAATGTATAGATACCCGGTTCAATGGTAATGGTGTTATCCGGGCCGCGGCGGTCCAGCACCATGGGCTCGTCAAAGGTCAATTTGACACCGTCAATGTGGTCGATAAAATCCACAAACGCCTGAAAATCAATTTGAGCATAATATTGAATGGGTACCCCTAAAAGTTCTTCAACGGTTTTCATTGCCAAACCCGGACCACCGCCCGGTAAATTATAAACCTCCCCCAGGTAATACGCGGTGTTGATCTTGTGATAATCAAATCCAGGGATGGGCACCCACAGATCCCGGGGGATTGATAGCATGCCGGCCGTATCATTCAGGGGGTCAAAGGTCAATAAAATCATGGTATCGGTACGCGGGGTCTCTCCCGCTTCCCAATCCCGGTAGTCCAACCCCATTAAAAGAAGATTAATTCGACTGATTCCATCCCAGGGCTCTGGTGTGGGCAGGTTGGCAGAGGGGACATACCCGGACGACGTTTTATCTGAGGTTAAGCCTTCCTGATCCCCGTTCGTCAACTGTGCGTTTATGATCGGGTCACCAGGTAGTGAAAACGTCTGGTTGGTAGCCACGATGTGCCAGGCAAAACGAAAGCTGAAGAATGATCCGACCAGCCCCAGCACCACCAAGACGCCGAGAATAATCCGGGTCGTTCGGTCCTTAGGGAAATTACGGGCAATGTTTTTAAAGAAGGTTTTCAATTGACTCTTCGTGTGTAAAAAAATATTTCAAGCAACTGGCACTGAATTGCAACAAGCAACCCGGGTTCAGACATGATCAATGCAATCCAGGGAAAAATAAGCTACCCAAACTCCGCTATTTAATCGGTGGGGGAGGAATCGGCAGGTCAGCCTTGTCAGTCTCAATCCATTTATCGCCTTCGTCGATCAACATCACCGGGATATCCTCAACGATAGGATATTTTCGACCGCACTCCTGGCAAATCAGCCAGCATTCCTGAAAATATTCAAGCAATCCCTCACTGTTTTGAACACAACTTGGGCAGCGTAACATGTCGAGCAATTCTTGATTAACCATCGAGCCTCCAGTAATCCAGCATCAGGTGCGTTCCTGAGCGACAGATTTTATTTTAATCTATCTCATCTGATCCGTCTACCACTTCAGATTAAGCCGTTCAATCTGATTTTTGCTCCGGGATGCCTTCCGTGCCGGGTCCATATTCGAAGATCGCCTGCCAGGGCTCGAAATGTGTGTAGAAGGCATCGGAAAAATAAACCTGGTCGTGCAGATAAACGGTGCGGGTGACACTGACATTCGCGCCATCAGCAGCGTAATCAACCTGCTTGATCGTGCCTTTGGGCAGGTCGGGATTCTCGCGATAAAGGGGGTCTGGCGCTTTAACAATGTTTGTCGGCCCTGTGGTATGCCAGTCCACAGTGCGCCCGGTGTTGGTGGAATAAAATTTCCAGGTCAGTGAAGCGCTTCCCACATAAGTTTCCATCAAAAGCCAGTGATCCGTGTCATTGGTGAACTTAAGATCAACAAACGGCACATAAACGGTGGCATCCAAACCGGCTAAATTGGGGTCTCGAGCGCCGTTGCTCAACAGCTCATAATACCCAACCCGGTAGGAATGGGCATGGCGCTCGTTGATGGGAAAGCCGGCAAAAAAGGCCGCCCGGAAGAGAGTAGTGCTCACCTGGCAAATCCCGCCACCGATGCCCTGGATGGTCTGGTCCCCGTAGATTATGGGCGCTTCAGCATAGCCGTTATCCAGGCTGATATTGCCCAATGCCTCTGCCATAGAAAAGGTCTCCCAGGGTGCGATCAACAAGCCATGAAAGCGACTGGCGCCGGCGCGGATATTTTGCACGCGGGTGCTTCCCGAATCAAAGAAATAAGAGGTGTATGTCTGCACCTGCTCGACAATTCCCAGCTCTTCCCCGGTCATATCATCGGTCACTGGCGGCTTGAGGGTGGTGAAGGTTAATGGGACCTCATGTACACCGTTTAGCAGTTCCGCATTGATATTCTCAATCGTTGTTTCGATATCCAAATCTCGACCGATGACTGCGGGTTCCAGCACCTCTAACTGCCGCGTATCGTCGTTGAAGATAAAGCGTGCATTGACCGGGTTGACAAACAAGCCGGGCGCCAGGCTGCTGAGGTAAATGCGGAACAAGTCCTGATTAATCCCCACCTGATACAAGGTTTCGTCCCCGTCATCAACACGTAAAATGGTCAGCATCCCCGCCAGATCGCCGGGGGCAATCGACCAGGATTGGCTTTCATCTTCACCGGTAGCCGGCGCGGTCAGTACCAGGTGATCGCTGAGGATCTTGCGAGCCTGCTTTGCCGGGAGTTCAACATCCATGATCATCGGTTGTGTTTCATGCACAATCAGGTCGATCGGTGCATCTTCCATCTGCACAAGATGGGTCGCAACTTCTGACAGCGCTGCTGAAAGGTCAACTTCAAGCCCCACCTGGCCGCTGACCACGGACACATCGGTATTGTCTAAGCTCAGGGATGCTTCGACCACCGGGCGATCGATTTCTTCAGCAATGGATTGCAGCACCTGCAAAGCAACCCGCTCATCGTAAAGCGCAACAGGTGCAATTTGCACTCCGGTAAACCAGGCGCTGGCTTTCTCGATCAGGTTTGCGCCAAACCAGCCGCCGCGACCCACGTCAAACGCCTTTTCAGCACTGGATGAGGGGTCAACGCGATAACCCAGCTCAGCAGGCGTGAAGCGCCACTCCTGATCCTGGTAAGTGAACTGGAGCGTGCCCTGCTGCCTGAATTGGAGCGCATCGGCTAATTTTTCGTTGGTCTCTTCAAGGGTCATTCCGGATAAGTCAATATTTTGCACGTGCACACCCGGGTAAACCCGATCCGCATAGGCAACCTCGTAGCCCACCAATGCAGCGATGAGAGCCAGGCTAAAAATCACCCCGGCAATGGGCAATGCCCACAAAATGCGCAGCAGCGGTTGTTGGGATGGATTTGTTCGGTCATTGTTGTTGATCATGGTTTTCGATTGTACCGTATAGGTCTTAAAAATGTGTTAGAAAAAGGTTTTGCAAGGAGTAAGACGTTTGCAGATCGGTAAAGGTTCCTCAACCAGGCTCCCATCAGTATCAAGGATACTTTCTCGTTTATAATAAGACAAACCAGATTAAACAGGAAAGGCAGACCAAGTTATGACCCTTCAAATGGTTTTATTGATCATCATTATTCTGGCTGCGCTGGTTCTATTTTCGATTGAGTTCTTGCCCGCCGATGTCATCGCTTTGGGGTTGATGATGGCTTTGATCCTCACCGGCATCCTGCCCGCCAGAACTGCCTTCGCTGGCTTTGGCAGCGATACCTCCTTGATGATATTGGGGATATTGATTTTAACCGCGGCCCTGGTGCACACCGGCATCGTGCAGATTCTTTCACAGAAGATTATTCAGTCGGTCGGCGATGATAAAAAACGGCTGTTTTGGATCATCACCGGCTCTGCAGGGATTATTAGCTCATTTATATCCAACACAGCCGCAGCAGCCTTTTTCACCCCGATGACAATCGGATTATCAAGGCGCTTGAAAATCAACCCTTCGAAAATGTTAATGCCGATGGCTTTTGCAACCATCCTTGCCAGTTCGGTCACGCTGGTTGCTACATCGACCAATGTGGTCGTCAGCGGGCAATTAACTCAATATGGGCTACCTCCCCTGGGTATGTTCGAGATGACGGCTGTAGGCGTTCCCATTTTAATCGTTGGCTTACTGTACATGTACTTCATCGGACAGCACCTCATCCCGATTCGGGAAACCAAAAGTCAGGATCCGCAACAGGAGATCCTCTCATACCTATCAGAAATTAAAATCACCCCAGACTCCCCCTGGGCTGGTAAATCGCTACAGGAAATCGGTTTAGGCAAGGAATACGACCTGTATGCTCTGCGAATATTAAAAGAAACGGGCATCCACGTAGAACCGCGTTCATATACCATCCTCCATCCGGGTGATCGCGTATTGGTTGAGGGCAACAAAACCGACCTGATGACCTTACGCGAGAAGAACCTGGTGGCTTTTACCGGTGAATTTGACCCGCAATCCGATATTTCGAAGACCCTCTCCCTGGCGGAAGTGATCCTGCTTCCCGGGTCGCCATTGATCGGTCGCACGCTGCGAGGGCTTAATTTCAGGGATCGCTATGGGCTGCAGGTGCTGGGTATCAACCGCAAAGGCGAGACCATCCGCCGCCGGATCAGCCTGACCCGGTTGCAAGTTGGCGATCAACTGCTGCTTCAGGGCAACCCGGAAACGATCCGTGGATTGGGAAAGAATATCAGTTTCAGGGTGATCAGCGGCGAATTAGAATCCTTGCCTGAAACCAGAAAAGCACCCCTGGCGCTGGCCATTTTTGGAGGCGTGATTCTGCTGGTCTCGGTCAATGTGCTGACACTGACTGTGGGCGTTATGCTGGGCGCCTTAATTGCCTTTATTACCCGCTGCATCACCCCTGAGGAAGCCTACCGCCAGGTGAACTGGGGCGCATGGTTGCTGATTGCCTGTATGCTATCATTGGGCCGAGCCATGGAGGTAACCGGTCTGGCGACACTGCTGGCAGATCAGATTGTGGCACTGATCGGGGTGTCTCATCCGCTGCTGCTGCTATCGACGTTCTTTTTTCTGTCAATGCTATTAACCCAGCCCATGTCGAACCAAGCTGCTGCGGTCATTGTCACGCCGGTTGCCATGCAGGCTGCTGCAAATTTGAACCTCAATCCCCGCGCCTTTGCCATCATGATCGCCATTGGCGCCAGCAATTCCTTCATCACCCCCCTGGAGCCGGCGTGTTTGATGGTCTATGGACCGGGCAATTACCGATTTTTTGATTTTCTCAAAGTGGGCGCCATGCTCACCGTTTTGATCTTTGGGGTTGCAATTTTAATGGTGCCCTGGTTGTGGCCATTGTGACCGGGCAAATCAACTATGCTTAATAACCGAGATTTTTCAATAAGGCACCTGTGCGCGTGATAGCCCGCTCGGAAGCCCTTAATTGTCGGTCAGGTCCTGCCCTGTTCCTCCAGCTCAGCCAGCGTCGCACTGGAATGTGACAAAAGCGAGCGCAATTTGCTATAACGGATCGGTTCTGCTAAAAGGTCAGCCGGATTACCCAGCGGCTCCCGCCACGTAAACAAAAAAGCCCCGTTCACCGGTGGTGCGGGGCTATTTTTTGATTGATATCGACACGCTAACGGGCTGCCGGGCCGATGTATTTGGCTTTGCCAAAACCAAGGATCATCATAAAGATAAAATTAAAGAACACCAACCCCAATCCGAACCCGGTGCTCTTACCAAAGGAGCGAGCAAGATCAAAGCTGATTATGAAAATCGCAACCAGATTTACAATTGGGATCAACAGCAAAATCAGCCACCAACCGGGCCTCCCGACGATTTCCAACAGCACGAACAGGTTGTAAATGGGGACTATAGCCGCCCAGCCAGGCTTGCCTGCCTTGGTATAGACTTTCCACGTCGCTACCAGGATCAGAATACCCAGCACTAAGCCAATTAATCCGCCCAGCAACCCACCAATCGCTCCAACAACCGATGAGATTTGATCTTCCTGAGCCAGGACATCCAACAAATAAGGCAAAAACGGTAACATATTTCTTTTCCTTTCAATTGACTTTCTTTAATCAGTGTAATTCAGACAAATCTTATTATATTTGTAAACTATAAAAATGTCAATATTTTTGTAAATGTATCATGTTCCATTCGCGTGATCGAACACTCCGCCCCCTTGATTTCCTCAGCGGGTTTTACGAGGTTTCTCGGGCAAAACTGCCAGGATCGCACCAAGCGTCAACACCGCGGCACCAATCCACAGCCAGGACACCAGCGGGTTGTAATAGATGCTGAAGGCAGTCTGATCCTGCGATCCTGGCTGCCAATCGATCAAGATGGCATACAGGTCTGCCGCCAGATTGCTTTTCAATCCAGGGTGGGTGATTGCCAGTCCCATATTCGTAAAAATTTCCCGCCGTGGGTAAAGCACACCCCTTGGCTTTCCATCCCGACTGATGGACAACACCGCTTCTGTGATCAAACGCCCTTCATCTTCAGAATGTTCCAGCGATTCGAACTTGAAAACAAATCCACTCAGTTCGACCTGCTCACCGATGATCAGGCTTGTCTGGATTTCCTGTTGTAAGCCTTCAATCCCAATAATGCCAATGGTCATCAGGATAATGCCCAGGTGCACCAGTACACCACCATAGCGACGCAAATTACGCCTGACAGGCATCCACAGAGCCGAGATGATATGTCCTCCGTGGTTGCGTTGCGCCGCAATCACCTGCTGCAGGTAGTCTGCCAGCATGACCAGGATGCTAAAACCGACCAACCACAGGGAGAGCAGCACCACACCGTTTCGAACCTCTCCCAGCAGCCAGGTTAATAACGGCACAAGGACTGAAAGCAGCAGCACGAACCACACACGTTTTTTCAATCGTAACAGGTTCGTACCGCTCCATGCCGCCAATGGGCAAACCCCCACCAGGAGAACCAAAACAATGAATAGCGGACCGGTAATGCGCTTATACCAGGCAGGTCCAACCGTGATCTGCGTATTTGTGAGCAGTTCTGAAAGTAAAGGGTAAATCACACCCAGCAAACAGATCACCAAGATGCTTAACAGGACCAGGTTGGTAAATAAAACCAGGGTCTCTTTGTTAAAGCCAAATTCGGGTTCATACTCCGCTCGCAGATCCCTCCAGCGATAGGCCAGCAGCCCCAGGGAGACCAAAACCAGTACCGTCGTATAAATTAACATCGGCAGCCAAATTGAACCGCCGGCGAAAGTATGCACAGAAGAAAGCACCCCAGAGCGAGTAATAAAGGTGCCAAAGATCACCAGCACGAAGGTCAAAACCACCAGCGCATAATTCCAACGTTTGAAGCTGTCTCGCCGTTCCTGTAGAATTTGGGTATGCAGCAAAGCCGTTGCACTCAGCCAGGGAAGCAAAGCCGCAACTTCAACCGGATCCCAGCCCCAATACCCGCCCCAACCCAGCACGTCGTAAGCCCAGCGCATGCCAAGCACAAGTCCCAGGGAAAGAAAGATCCAGGTGATCAAGATCCACGGGCGGGCGATTTCAAGCCAGCGCCGATCATGCCTGCCCGCTGCCAGGGAGCCAATAGCCAATGCAAAGGGTATGATAAATCCAATAAAACCCAAATAAAGCACGGGAGGGTGCCAGATCATCCCCGGGTGGCGCAGCAAGGGATTCAATCCCTGTCCGTCTGCAGGGATCAGCAGCCATGCGCCCGAGGGCGGCAGTAATGACAGTATGCGACTGCCATCGGGCATGTGCCACAAGCGTTCGAAGGGCGACTCAAACAACACATTGATCATCAAAAAGAAGCCCAACGTAAAGAACACCACCACCAGCGCCCAGGCAAAAATGTCGTTCTCCTGGCGCCATTTCCGCAGCCCAAAGACGAGCGAAAACCCCGCCAGCAACCACGACCAGAACAGCAACGAGCCGCTTTGCCCGCCCCACAGGGCTGTTAATCGCATGTAGAGCGGCATATCACGGCTGGTCACGCTGTAGACATAGCCCAGCTCAAAATGCAAGCCGGCCAACATCAGGAGTAAAACGACCAGACTGATGGTGACCAGGGGGAAAATCAGCAGCAGAGCGCTGCGTGCATATTTAATCCAGGTCGGCTCTTTAAGGATCACCCCAAATAATGCTGCCATCAATCCAAATACAGCGAATAAAAAAGCCAGGGCCAGAGCCAGGTAGCCGAGTACAGACAGCATCATTTAACGCTCCACCGGGTCTGGCAACGCTTCTTCGTATTTGCTGGGGCATTTCAACAGGAGCTCTTCAGCGATGAACACCCCTTCAGGATTGAGGGCGCCGGTCAGGATCGCCTGCGCCTCATCCCTGAGCATATCCGGCGGTGAGCCCCGATAATAGACGGACAGGCGGGGGTTATTCGGGTCATTAACCGCCTGTTGCAAAACCTCGCTCAGACCGCTGTCGCCCTTGACCAGGTCTTTATCAGCAGGAATGTGCGCAATCACAAACCTCAGTTCACCCGTTTTGGCATCATAGGCAATGCTATCGCCAATCACGGCACCCGATACGCGCAGGTTCTGTCCCTGCAGATCGTCCTCTGCCTCCAGAACTTCCTTCACCGTCATAAAAAATTCGCTGGTTGCTTTTGTTGCACTGATCACCATTAAGATCACCGCAACGAGAAATAGCCCACCACCGATGATAAACTTGATTCGATTATTTTGTGATCCAGCAGAACCGGATTTCTTCATAATTTTGATCCTGTGTCATCGACAATCTGTAATTTAAGCTTTATCATTATATCGGATAGAGGCAGGAATGGCATAAAAGCGAAAAATGTTCAATCCTGACTGTGCCCGCCAGAGCTTGACCCTGATCGACTTTTTCCGTGATCGCTGTCCTATGGTATAGTATAAATATTCAAAATGATGTTAGGGAGAAGGTCAAATGTACATTGCGATTGAGGGCGTTATTGGTGTTGGTAAAACCACCCTGGCTCGGCTGATGCAACCTTATTTTGATGCCCGTTTACTACTCGAGATCTTTGAAGAGAATCCCTTTCTAAGCGATTTTTACAGCGATCGTGCACGCTACGCCTTCCAAACACAGATTTTCTTTCTGCTCAGCCGCTATCACCAACAACATAAGGGCGTCCGCGAAGCCCTGGCCAGCAATCCCTGGTTGCTCTCGGATTACACTTTTGAAAAGGATCGCCTGTTTGCAGAAGTCAACCTGCAAGGCGATGAGTTAAACATGTACTACAATGTCCACGACGCCCTGGCAGAAAAAATCATCAAGCCCGATCTCGTCGTTTATCTTCAGGCAGACACAGACGTGCTCATGCAGCGCATCGCTCAGCGCGATCGCCCCTATGAACGGCAGATGGAAATCGACTACATTCACACCCTCAACCTGACCTACGAAAAGCGCTTTGCCAACCATCCATCCCAAAATTGCCTGACCATCAACACCAATTACCTGGATTATGTCCGCAACCCGGACGACCTGGAGGCTGTCAACCAGCGCATCAGGCAGGCATTAAAGATGGCTCCATTCCAGGAAAGCTTGCCGATCGATCTGTAAATCCGGGGAGGCATCATGCGCATCACGAAAAATTTTCTTCATAAAGCAGCCCTTGATACCGTCAAACTGCGAACCCGCAGTGAGCCGGACCTGCATGCGGCCTATTTGACAGGGTCTTTGTTAAGTGATGACCCCCTGCTGGGCGGCACCACGGATATCGACCTTGTACTGGTACATAAATTCCTCGCCCCTGTGGCCCGCGAAACCCTGGCCCTGACGCCTGAGGTCTCCTTGGATATTCTGCATAAAACCACGTCGGATTTCGAACCGGCCCGCCAGCTTCGTCAAAATGCCCTGATCGGCTATCCCCTGACATTTTATCACATCATCCTTTATGACAGTGACCACTGGCTGGAATTTATCCAATCCACCGTGTCAGCTGAATTTCATCGTGCCGATCATGTCCTGGCTCGGGTAAATCCATTATTGCATTCGGCGCGCGAGATATGGCGCACATTAAATGAACAACCACCTGAAAAATACCTGGATTGGCTTGACCTTTATTTAGACGCCCTGTCCCTGTCCACAAATGCCCTTGCAGGCTTGATCGGTCCGCCGTTGACCACGCGGCGCTTCATGATAACCCTGGACCAGCGCTTGCAAGACCTCGGTACACCTGATATCTACGCAGCCTTGTTTGGCTTGTTAGGCTGTTCGGAAGAGATTGAGATCAAACACAAAGCCTGGATCGACGCTTTTGAGGGCGACCTGGCTTACCTGTCAAACACCACAGACGCGCCGCCTCACCTGGGGGCTTGCCGGCAGGCTTATTATGTGAGTTCCATCAAGTCCCTGGCTCATGGCAAAACCCCGGCTTACATGGTCTGGCCTCTGCTGCGAACCTGGCTGGATATCCATCTTTCTCTTTCTCAAACCTCCCCTGGATTTGATGTCTGGCATGATTTCTTAAAGACGTTGAACTTCAGCGAATCCGTATGTCAGGCCAAAAACAGGGCTCTGGATTCTTTCCTGGATCGCATTGAGATCTTAATCGAATCCTGGACAAACACCTACGGGTTTTAACCGATTAATTTAATTATTTTCCATCCGCTTCCATATCTTTAAAAAATCACGCCATTTTATCCCCAAAACTGTGGATAACTCCCCGAAAACTGTGGATAACTTGTGTGATATGTGGATAACTTGATCAAATTTTCAATAATAAAGCTGCGCTTCTCTGGATAAAAGGTGGATAAAAATCGCCAAATATGGTCAACCCTGCGACATGACTCAAATTACCTCGACTTTTTCAAGTTATTTCCACAACCTTTTGTGGAGAGATTCGTGCTGTGAGTCTTCGCATTATCATTTCAATACAGGGCATAGTTGGCGTTTTCATGCAGCACAATCCGCCGATTGCGGCAAAATAGAAGCCTTCAATAGACCTTATCCACATATCCACAGCCCCTACGACGACTACGAATTAAAGATTCTCTTAATTAAAGATGTGAATAACGATATTAATCACCTGCACAGCTTATGGTCAAACATATTCCTCAAATTGAGCATGATGTTTGATCATGAACTATACTTTTGATCGGATACAAGAAAACCGCGAGGACATCGATTATCATGACACGTGTAACACAAAACCTGCCGCATGGGATCAACATCGCAGAAGAAAGCCCCCGGGATATTGACGGCATATGCCATGTGAATCAAACCGCTTTTCAGAGTCATTATGAAGCAAACGTGGTTGTGCGCTTGAGATTGAATTGTGATGAAATTTGCTCTATGGTCGCTAAATTCGGGGAACAGGTCGTCGGACATATTTTATTCTCACCGGTGCATATCGTCCAGAATCATGGTCGATCGATCAAGGGCATGGGTTTGGGTCCCCTGGCGGTACTGCCCAATTATCAGGGTAAGGGCATTGGAATGAGCTTAAGCCAGGCGGGCATATTGCGTATGAAGCAGATAGGGTATCCCTTTGTGGTCGTTCTTGGTCACCCGGGGTATTACCTGCGTTTTGGATTCACCCCGGCCAGTGCATACAGCATTCGTTGTGCGTTTGAAAATATCCCTGATGAGGCGTTTATGATCTGTGTGTTTAATTCCGAGGTGATGCAGGGGGTGAAGGGTGTCGCCCACTATCGACCGGAATTTGATGAAAAATCATGAATAATTTTTACCGGTAACAATAAAAAACGCAGCGCTAAGCCCTTGACTTAATATACCGCTCGGTATATTATGATAAGCATGGATAATCGCCAACGATTGTTAGATTGTGCCCTGGAGTTGTTCAGCCTGCGCGGCTATGATGCGGTGGGCGTGCGCGAGGTGGTCGAAGCTGCGGGCGTCACCAAGCCGACGTTGTACCATTATTTTGATAGCAAGCGCGGCTTACTGGAGGCATTGTTGCAGCGGGAGGCTGGAAGGCTTTTAGCAGAAATCGTGCCATGTGCAGTTTACCAGGGCGACCTGGTTTTGACCCTTGAAAACATCCTCAGAGCTTACTTTTCCTTTGTACAGACCCACACGGAATGCTATCGAATGCAGTTGGGGATGTATTTTTCAGCTCCAGAGAGCGAGGGCAATCAGGCGATCCGCCCTTATGCTGCAATACAACACCAACTCCTTGAAGAAGTCTTCATCCAGGCGGCTGAAAACCACGGCAATTTGCGAGGGCGGCATGCCCGCTATGCTGCAGCCTATTTAGGGGTGGTCAATGCCGTGATCGGTCTGTATTTGAATGAGGAACTCCAATTGACGGACGAGCTTGTTTACCAGACGGTGCACCAGTTCATGCATGGCATCTTCAGCTAAACAAGCGATTATTTTTTTTGAACAATGTATACCTACCGGTAAATATAGTGAATGAGGTTTTAATCATGAACGAACACGCTTGGTACCAAAACGCAATTTTCTATCATCTCTACCCGCTCGGGTTAGTGGGCGCCCCCGAGAAGCATCACATTGGCGCAGCCGTTGAACTGCGATTGAACCAGCTCTACCCCTGGATTGGACACGCGCAATCGCTTGGCACCAATGCGCTTTTTCTTGGGCCGCTGTTTGAATCATCCACCCACGGATACGACACACGGGATTATTACCAGGTTGATCGAAGGTTAGGCGATAACCCCTCTTTTGCCCGATTTTCAGAAGCCGTTCACCAGCGTGGTATGCGGCTGGTGCTGGATGCTGTATTTCACCATGTCGGGCGTGAGTTCTGGGCTTTTCGTGATGTTTTAGAAAAGGGTGAAAACTCTCCTTACGTGGATTGGTTTGCCAACATCCGTTTTGGCGAAACCAGCCCCTTTGGGGATCCCTTCAGTTATGAGTCCTGGCAGGGACACTATGCCCTGGTAAAGCTGAACCTCGCCAACCCGCATGTGAGGGCGCATCTCTTTGACGCAGTGAGGCTGTGGATGGATGAGTTCAACATCGACGGGCTCAGGCTGGACGCTGCGGATTGTATCGATTTCGAGTTTTTACGCGCCTTGCGAGAGGTTGTTAAAGCCCGCAGGGAAGACTTCTGGTTGATGGGTGAAGTGGTGCATGGCAACTACAGTGAATGGGTCAATCCTGTCACCCTGGATTCGGTTACCAATTATGCCAGTTATAAAGGTCTATTCTCCAGCTTGAAGGATAAGAATTACTTTGAAATCGCGCACACACTGGATAACCAGTTTGGCACACAGGGACGCTATAAAGGATTATATCTGTATAATTTTGTTGATAATCACGATGTGGACCGTGTGACCAGCAAGTTGTTGGACGATCGCCTGTTATATCCACTTTACCTGTTGCTGTATACCATGCCGGGCATCCCTTCAATTTATTATGGCAGTGAGTGGGGCCTGCAGGGTGTAAAAGGAAAGCACACCGATGCGCCGCTGCGTCCGAAACTCGATCTTGACACCCTGAATAACAATCCCAGGCTGCCAGACCTGCCCGGGGTATTGCGCACCCTGGGCGATATTCGCCAGGGTTCAGGGGCAATCAGGCACGGTGATTTCAGACTTGTGTTTGTCGACCATCAGCAATTCGCGTTTACCCGACGAAGTGATGATGAAATGGTCCTGGTCATCCTGAATAGCGATGGGAGGGACGTTCAACTCAATCTTCACATCCCTGGCAACAACGGCCAATTGATTGACCTGTTGAATCCTGGACAAACCTTTACCGCTGTTGAGGGAAACCTGCAGGTATCCATTCCACCAACCTGGGGGAGGATATTGAAAGCTGCCCGTTAACTCAAGTGCGAAGCAGGGCAGGTACGAACAGGCCTGTTCAACGACTCGTGAAGTAATATCTATATAATAGATTATTTTGATTATTTTATAAATCAGCGATCCCGCATGCTGTGTGGAAAACGCCCGCCTTTTTCAAGCACTTCTTCACCGGTTTGTTGGTCAAGATAACGGTGATAGGGTATCACGGAAATTGATAAGTCCCTCTCCTGAACCCAGAGAGCCAGATGGCGCAGTTCGTTGAGAGCCTTTTGAACGGCAAGTCCTTCTTCGACGCCAAAGCGGTAAGTGAAAAACCCGGGGTTAACCTCGAGATAAGCCAAAATTGTGCTCCAGGCAGCAATCAGCGGTTCCAAAGCCTTGCGCTCCTGGACGTCCTTAATCGCATGGATGGGTAACCGCAGGTTGCGCACCAGTATATCAAGGATAACGGGGTAAAACATTAAGCGCGCATACGCCGAGCCGTGTTTGATTTGCATATCTTCGGGCAGGGGAACCGGAGTACCACTCCTGGCGGAATGAATCTGAACCTCTAACGAAAATACTTCATTTAACTTTGTGTGCCTTAACTGCGCATCACTCTGAGGAACCAGCGACCTGATCTGGTCCAGCAACTGGGTCGATGAACGCTCAAGAATCGCTTTAAGGGACGCTTGACCCGGTTCCAGGGTGACCGGGGCGATCGGATCACCGACATTCATCACCAATTTGGGACGTTTGAGCTTAATCGCTTTCTGCAAGCCATCTAAGATGCCGCCAAACCCAATCGGAATGATGGGCGCATGGGCACGGTAGCTGAGCCAGGATGCACCCAGCTGGGCTTGCATCTGACCGGCATCCCAGATGCCTCCTTCTGGAAAGATCCCTAAAATCCCGCCCTGCTCCAGGACGCTGACCGCAGTATTTAATGCCTGCCGATCCAGGTTTCCCCGGTTGACGGGAATCAGGTCATAGGCTTTCACGATGAAGGCGTAATTTCTGTCAAAAGGAATATCGCCAGTTCCGAGAAATTCAACGTTTCCCGGAGTATAAGCAGCCAGCATGACCACTTCCAGAATCGCGGCGTGATTGCCCGCCAAGAGCACAGGGCCTTTTTTGGGCAGTTTTTCTCTGCCATGGATTTCCACATCGGCAAACAGCGTTAAGAGCGCCTTTCCCAGGGAGGTCATCGTTTTCCTGATCAACACCTTTCGGGGATAGCGAATGGTTTGGGCTGATGGTTTATTTTGTTTGTTGTGCATGTTCTGATTCTATCTCGTTTTGACCTTAACAATACGGCTGTGTCGCCTCAGACCGGGTTAAGTCAACCCTTCGCCTGGGCAATGGGGACAATGATAACCGATCAGCGAAAAAATTTGAGTCGCTCTTGGTCCAGTTGCTCAACTGTGGGCAAGACCTCAACGCGGGCAAATCTCACAGTATAATAACTGCGCCAGAAGAGGATCTGATCAAGTTCTTTTAGAAAAATTAGACAGAGAAGTGAAAGACAGTAATGGATTTTTCAAAACTCAGCTATCGTAGTTTTGTTGGGAAACTGGCCAGGTTGCCCTTGCGACTGATACCCAAGAAGGCTGTACTGCCCATCTTGCAGGGACAATTGCGGGGGAAAAAATGGGTGGTGGGCGCTGGTAATCACAGTTACTGGCTGGGCAGCTATGAAATGCACAAGCGGCAGGCTTTTGAGCGAGAGGTCAAACCAGGCATGGTGGTCTTTGATGTCGGCGCCAATGTGGGTTTTTACAGCCTGCTGGCGGCGTATTTGGCGGGAGAGGGGGGCAAGGTCTACGCCTTTGAACCGTCGGAGCGCAATGTGAAATTTATCCGCCAGCACGCAGCGCTGAACAAAATCGAAACGATTGTGGTTATTGAAGCAGCAGTGGCGGAGCAAAACGGCGAAGCCCTGTTTGACCCGGGCACCAGCATTGCCACCGGTCATCTTTCAGCGACGGGGACCGTACGGGTGAAGCAGGTCAGCCTGGATAAACTGTTCGCTGCAGGCGAAATTCAACCGCCAGACGCCATGAAAGTGGATGTGGAGGGGGCAGAATATGCCGTCCTTAAAGGAGCAAAAAGAATAATTCAAGATTTCCGGCCCCTCATATTCTTAGATACCCACGGGCGCGACGCCCATGAATCTGCGCTGGAATTTTTAACAGGCTATGGGTATCAATTCGAAATTCTCGATGGAAAGCCTTTGCCACAAGCCAAAGAATTGATTGCAAGACCTCCAGCAGGATAATTTCAACGAGCTGACAATAAATAATTGGATTTTTGACAGTTTACCGGGTTAAGCCGGGCTGTGCGGGCATCAGAACGTCACCCCGCCCGTCACACGGACCAGTCCGGGTTGACCTGGTGCACCATCAACCGTGATGCGCCCGGGAAAGAAATGATGGATCACCTGTGCATTGGTGAGGAGGTGTGCGGTCACCCTGTTGGTGCGGAAGACCGAATTGCCAGGGCTCAGTAAGAGGGGCAGCAGGAGTTGATCGGCCAGGAAATGATCCACACACCCGTCCTGCTCTAAAAACGCGAGTAATTGGTCAACAGCTTCATTGGCGACCTGCTCGGCGGGCTTGCCCGGCGCACCCAGCGCGCTGTAACACGCACTTCCACCGTCGGCGAAATCCGCCTGCAGCAGGAGGAATGTACCTTTGCCAGGCGAAGGCAGATGCTGCGTTGTTATTTTTGTATCCTGGCATACCGGGTACAGGCGACGTAGCGCCTGGTGTTTTTGCCGTTTGGCAACCGCATCGCTGAGATTTGCAACGCCAGAAACGCCTCGAATGCGTGTCAACGCGCCGCGCGACACGCAGGTAAAGAGGTGCAGTTCGCGAGCAGGTAAGATCTTTACCCGGGCTTCACCGCCGCCGCGCGGATAGAAACCAGCACAACTCAGGACCAGTTCAGCGCGAAAACCCAGTTTGACCATTATTGGCAGCCACTGGGCAGTCAGGTAATGGAAGATGGGACTCCAGGTCACATGGGTTCCGCCGGTGAGGATGAGGGAAGATGTCCCGCCGGCAAAACTTAAGGGCAGGAAAACGGTCTGCAGCAAGAGCGTCAGCGCCCCTGCTGTGGGAATTTCAAAGCGGTAACGTCCAGGGCGCACTTTTTGGGGGATCAGGGTTAATGCGCTGCTGTTGAGGTCCGCACCGGTCACCTCAGCCCCGGTCAGTTTGGCGATTGCCCTGACAGCAGCCAGGTGCTGCGGACGTAACCCGGGCTGGCTGCGGTTAGCCCGAATCTGCTCGATGCGCACCGGCGTCCCGGTCAGGGCTGATAAACTCAGGCTAGTGCGCAGGACCTGCCCGCCGCCTTCTCCGATTGCGCCGTTAATTTCAATCATCTGCTGACTCGCCGGTGTATTTTCCTGAATGAATCTTACCATGGGATGTTTCACGTGAAACATTGGGCTTTAATGCATTCGGCTGAAGGTGAGCGTGAGGGGGCGTTTCAGGGGCGTAACCGGTTCAATTTGAAGTATAGTAGTAGTATTGTTTCACGTGAAACAGGATGGGCTCCCTGTTGGGTCAGCTCGCATCAGACCCGGTGGGAGAGCCCGGAGATGGCATGTCGTACAATATCATCATCATTAATCGCTGGCCTTTGAAGTCACCCGGATTCACACAGGTGTTGCTGGCTGAGCTGCAAACGGTGGATTTTGAGAGCCTGTGCCGGCAATATGGATTGGATCCCGCATTGATCGGCCCGACACTGGCACAACTCTCGGTTGAGGCATCGATCGGCGCACCTGTGCCTTTCTTTTTGTTGCGTTACCACGACAAACGTCATCCGCCGATTGTCATCAGCGAGTGGGAAATCGCCGGTTTAACGCAGCAATGTATTCAGGAAGATAAATCGCCCGCAAATTGGCCCGATTGCGTGTTGGAATTGATCGCGACTTCGCAGGCGGTGTACAGCGTGGCTCTACAAGACGAACAATTAACGGATCTGGGCCTCTTACTGGCATATGAGGTTGCGCGTTGGATCGCACACCAGGGATCAGGGATTGTGTTGGGTCTCGATGGTGCCTGGTACCGCCTCAACGAACACCAGGCATTTATCCCGCTCCAGTTGAAGGATGGGTCAACAGGATATTCTGGATGACCGGGCGAAACGGGAACCCGGGTTAGAGATGACCCCACAGCCAGCCTCACTCGTAAAAAAAAAGCGCCTGTGAAACAGGCGCTTTTGCGTGCATGTTCTGTCTACGTTAGTTGATGTGCATGGGCATAATGATGTGCTTGAAATGGTCATCGCCTTGGGGTCGGATCAAAGCCGGCGTGGTGGCAGCGTTGGTCTCTAACCAGACATTATCCGTCTTGATGACTTCCAGCACTTCACGCAAGTAGCGCACGTTAAAAGCCACCAGCAAGGGAGTGCCGTCCACCGATGCATCCACTAGGATTTCGGAAGACCCGGTTTGTTCAGACTGGGCGGATAGCTCCAATGTTCCGGGGCTGGCTTCACCGGCTTCAGGGATGAGGTTCAGGCGGGCCACATTCGTGCCTTCTCGGGCGATGATTTCAGTCTGTTTGCAGGCTTTAAGCAACCCGCTGGTTGAAAGCAGGGTATGGGTTTTGAAACTGGGCGGGACAATGGCTCGATAATCCGGGAAAGAGCCTTCGATCAGTTGCGAGACCAGTTCCAGGTTCTGCATATGGAAGATCACCTGTCCACGCTCTGCAGGGAAGGTCATGATCAGGGTGTCTTCTGATGCGCTGCTAACAATGCGCGATAGCTCAATCAGGGCTCGAGCGGGGATGATGGCTTCGATAGGGTGCGAAACCGGGTTGGGAATGTCGTCCTCTCGGATTGAAATGCGGAATCCATCCGTTGCTGCCATGGTGATATGGTCCCCATCTAATTTCAGCAACACGCCGGTTAACACCGGGCGTGCTTCTTCCACGGATGCCGCAAAGGCGACCTGGTGAACCATCTCCCTGAAGTTGGTGACATTCAGCGGGACAGCCTGTTCAAGATCAGGTTCTGGAATGGGCGGGAACTCTTCAGCATCAATGCCTTTGATATTGGTTTCCGAAGTGCCGCAGCGGACATTCAGGGTTTGTGTGCTGCGATCCAGGGTCATAACCACCTTTTCATTGGGCAAATTGCTGACCAGGTCTGTAAACGTACGTGAGGGGACGGTGATGGCGCCTTCGCCCTCGATCCGCGCTCCAATCCAACTGGTGATTCCGAGTTCGAGATTGGTCGCAGAAAGGCGCAGTCGCCCTTCATCCGTCTTGATAAGGATGTTCGCGAGGACGGGTAAGGTACTCCTGGGGGAAACCGCTCTCGAGACCATGTTAACACTGTGTGCAAGTTGGGTTTGATTGACGTGAACTTTCATCGGGGGCGCACCTCTCCTGTATCCTAATCAGTTTGGATTGTATCCATAGAAGTATACTTCGAAGACGGTTTTTTTTCCAGTAATTTGATGGCGTGTTTTCCTGTGCCGGGCAGGCTTGTTGACAGTCCCGAGGGCGTGAAGTAAGCTTATTTCTGTCCGGGTGGGACCGGCGCGGCGGAGCCCAGTGAACCCCGTCAGGTCCGAGAGGAAGCAGCGGTAAGCCGGTTACTCCGGGTGCCGCCGGCAAACCTGCCCGGGCATTGAATTTAATGGCTCTTGTACACCGGGTCAATCCATGATATAACCCCTATTATGAGTGAACAAACACCTCCCATATGTGATTATGAAGGATCCGACTACCAGCAATCCTTTTGGGATTTTGGCGGTCGCGCCTATGAAGATGCCGTTGAAGCGCTTGCATTGCGCCGATTGTTGCCGGCTGGAGGGGATTTTATGCTTGAATTAGGCGCTGGTGCAGGACGAAACACCCGGCGCTATCTCCACTATCAACGCGTGGCGCTGGTGGATTATTCGCGCACACAGCTCTTACAGGCACAGGCGCACCTGGGCGAATCGGATCGTTACCTCTTTGTTGCAGCGGATGTATACCGCCTGCCCTTTGTGGATGGACGGTTTGATGGCGCCACGATGATCCGCACCTTGCACCACATGGCTGAGCCTGCCCTGGCGCTTTCCCAGGTCTACCGGGCGATGGCGCCGGGCGGGGTTTTTATCCTTGAATTTGCCAATAAACACAACCTCAAAGCCATCCTGCGCTATATGTTAGGCAGGCAGGCGTGGAGCCCCTTTACGCAGGACCCGATCGAATTTGCTGCGCTTAATTTTGATTTTCACCCCAAAGCAATCTGGCGTGATTTGCGGGCTGCCGGTTTTACCGTTGAAAAAATCCTGACGGTCTCCCATTTTCGGGTCAACGCGCTCAAACGATTAATTCCCCTGCGGATCCTGGTGGGACTGGACGGACTTTTGCAGCCAACGGGGCGCCTGTGGCAGGTGACTCCCAGCGTTTTTGTGCGCGCACATTCAGATGCAGCATGCCAGGGCGCTGCGGGCGAAGTGATTTTCAAATGTCCTTTATGCCACGCCGCTATCCCAGGCATGGGGTACGATCTGATTTGTGATGCATGTGGCGCCTTATGGCCTTATCAGGACGGCATCTACGATTTTCGCATCAAAGCCGATTAACAACAATCAGCCCCCGGTAGCACCGGGTCGGGCTTATCGAGATTGCACGTGCAGCAATGCTGGTTTTGTCTATGGTTAGAATTTTTACGGGTTGTTCTCCCAAATCGCGATGACTTTATCAGCATACGCATAGCCCATATCCATAGGACCGTAGCGGAACAGGGCTTCTCGCAAAGAACCGGTTTTCGTGTACAGGTTCGCCAGCATTTGCGACCCATAAGCTACGTTGAATTCAGGGTCCTGTAATTCGGTAATGGTCGGACGGCTGGCGAAACAGGGCCCATTAATACACATGAACTCGGCAGCCAGCCCGTCGCGCGGCATGACCTGCATTAACCCCACAGCGCCGCTGCTGGAATAGGCCAGGTGGTCACCGCCACTTTCCTGCAGCATGACCGCTGCGATCAACCCGGCAGGCAGCCCGGTAAGATCGGCATTGACTTCGATAAGCTGGCACCATTGCAGGAGTCGGTCAGGGTAGCTGTCTGGCAAAGAACAGGGGATTTCATCGACTTGAGGTGCCGACAAGGGCTGGTCTTCATGAAGCAGCGCACTTTCGTTACCTGCAGACTGAGCCACGGCTGAGGCAGTCAGAGTTGGCGCCAGGAGGGTCTGGGGCGGCATCGGTGCTGTCGCTACAGTTCCGATCCAGATCACGATCATACAGCCGACAATCACGGCTGGGAAAACGATAATACGGCGCATCATAAACCTGCTTTCTACGATAACAGAACATGAGTTCGATCAGTATCTCATAGAATAGCACAAATGTTCTATTTGTCAAGGGTAAATTATGGAATTGTGGAAAATCTTAAGCTGCTCGATAAATTAAACTCAAGAACGTTTTTTGGGCATTAATGGTTTGACCGGAATAGCGAAGTTGTTGGTCCAAACTGACTTTAATCCCGCTTTGGTCCGTACCAGTGGCAAAATACGATTGAATCATTAATACGGTTTGCCACTGGTGTGGACCAGGTAGAAAGTCCTGATATCACCCCCCGGGGGCGGAAGACGGTTCTACGATTATGGATCAGAGGGCTTCAAGGTCAAACGGCACACCAACGACCTGCCCTGCTGAGACAAGGGATTCCACGATCTCACTTAATAGCGGCACGCCGTGCTCCCGATAATTTTTCTCGTTTTCGAATTCTTTTTCCCCGTGAATGTAAATGCGATCCTGTCCAGGAATTTTGGGTGTCGCTTTTAACATGCGGATATAGTCATCCATGTCGGCTTTGAATGCATCTACCGGTCGGAAGTTCTCAATTTTTATCGCTGCAAAGAAGTGACCGACATCCGCAGTGCTTTTTTTCCCAGGATGACCGACGTGATTGCCATAAGCAGCACCGGATAAAACCCCGGAAAGCAGATCCACCAGCAGGGACAGTCCATATCCCTTGTACCCGCGCAATTCAGCCGGACCGCCCAGCGGCAATAATGCCCCGCCCTGTAGAACTTCTTCAGGGGCTTGAGTCAGCTCGCCTTGTGCGTTGATGCCCCAGCCAGCCGGAATGGGCTGTCCCGATTTTTGGTGCACCGTAATGCGCCCAATGCTGACGATGCTGGTCGCCATATCCAGGACATAGGGCATTTCTGCGCCTGCGGGGATGGCTACTGCAATCGGGTTGGTACCCAAGACCGCGGTTCGCCCAAAGGTGGGCGCGACCAGTGGCTGGGAATTGGTCAGGCTGATGCCAATCATATCTTCTGGCAGAGCCATCATGGCGTAATAAGCGGCGATTCCGTAGTGGTTGCTGTTGCGCACGGTTGTGATTGCCAGTCCGGCCTGGTCCGCCAGTTCAATGCAGCGTGACATGGCTCGATATGCCACCACCTGGCCAAGCCCGTTACCGCCGTCTAACGCGAGGGTTGCCGGGCTTTCCTGAATCACCTGAACCGAGGAGGTCGGGTCGATCGCGCCTTTCATCAGACGGTCGCCATAGTAACTGTGCAATCTGATGACGCCATGCGAGTTGATCCCTCGCAGGTCCGCAGAGACGAGCACATCCGCAGCAATGCGAGCATCGATTTCCGGCACATTCAGTGCAATAAAAAACCGGGAAACATAATCTTTCAGGGCTTCGACGGGGTAAATCAAGGTTTCAGACATGTTTTTCTCCTCAGGGTCAAAATCACCGATGATTATAATCCACGTTATCCCACAAAGGGTTATCGATTGTGCAGACGGTTGGCTTCAACGGAAAATCTGACCCTAAAGAGCAGGTTATTTCGATAAAAGCACGTTCTTTCAGTCTGTCCTTCAACGCGAACTCGGGTTATTATTATATTGATGTGAGAAGGAACACCGCAGGGTTACAGGCTTTATTCTGCGTGTTACAATTAGTAGAAAGGAGAAGAAAATGAATAAACCTAAAATCATAGCCCATCGGGGAGCAAGCGGGCATGCACCTGAAAACACGATGGCAGCCTTTCGGTTAGCGATGGAACAACATGCGGACGGCATTGAACTCGACGTGATGCTATCCAAGGATGGTCATGTTGTGGTTATTCATGATGCCACGGTTAACCGCACCACGAATGGTACTGGCAGAGTCAGCGCGCTGACCCTTGCAGAACTGCAAACGCTGGATGCTGGAAATGGCGAACACATCCCGACCCTGGAAGAGGTTTTGGAAACCTTCGGGGATCAATGGGTGATCAATGTCGAATTAAAGAACCACATTGCACCCTTTGACAGGCTGCCGGTCGTGGTCGCCGAGATGGTCAAACGTATGGGATTAACGGATTCGGTGGTCCTCTCTTCCTTCATGCCTCTCAAATTCGCCCGAATCCGCCGGCATTGCCCGAATGTAAAACTGGGATTACTGACCCTGCCCCGACATGCAAAGTCGAAGCTTTGGCGTTTATTTCAATATGACGCCCTTCATCCTTATTTTGAGGACATTGATGCTGACCTGGTGGCAGCAGAAAAGGCGCACAATCGACAGATCAGCACCTACACCGTGGACGATCCCGACGATATTCGCCGACTGGCTGCCTTGGGTGTCGACAGCATTATCACCAACCTGCCACTAGAAGCTCGCGCCGCCTTGGAGACTGCTGAGTGACAAGACTCTGGCGCTCATTTCGCTGTTTGATGGTTTTATTTTATCTCCTGGCTACGCCGGGAGTTATGTTCGCGCATGCACGGGAAACCTCAAAAGCAGAAGCATTACTTCAAACCATGAGCGCAGAGGAAAAAGTCAGCCAGATTTTCCTGGTCACCTTTGAAGGCAATCAGGTTGACGAGGATTCTAAGATATTTCAGTTGCTTTCGAAGTATCAAATTGGCGGCGTGGTTTTGCGCGCGGACAAAAACAATTTCTCAGAAGAAGAGACGACCGCCTCACTGCGAGAATTAACGCGAAGTTTACAGGAAATTGTGTGGGAAGCCTCCTCACAGGTGGTCAATATCGAAGATACGGGGCACACACAGGGCTTCACTTATGTTCCATTATTGATCGGGGTTCAACAGTTGGGCAATGGATACCCGGGCGATCAGATTTTATTCGGCGTGGAGCAACTGCCCTCACACCTGGCAATTGGCGCCAGTTGGGACCTGAGCCTGGCAAACCAGGTTGGTGAAATTCTGGGCAACCAGTTGAGTTCGTTGGGGATCAATTTATATTTGGGTCCCAATTTAGATGTGATTGAAACGGTTAATAACGAGGCAGCCAGCTCGCTGGGGGTCAATGCCTTTGGCGGGAACCCCTTTTGGGTGGGAGAAATGGGAAAAGCCTTCGTCAGCGGTTTGCATACGGGCAGTAATAACCGCATGCTGGTTGTGGCTCAGAATTTTCCGGGTACGGGGAATTCAGATCGATCTCCGGACCGGGAAGTATCGACCGTTCGAAAATCACTGGGCCAGTTGACACAGGTGGAACTGGTGCCGTATTTCTCCGTTACGACGCCATCATTCGGGTCTCCTGGATGCGTGGACGCCATGATGATTTCGCACAACCGCTATCAGGGCTTCCAGGGGAACATCCGGGCGAGCACCCGACCGATCAGTTTTGATTCAAATGCGATTCAACAGGTCTTTTCCTTGCCTGAATTTGCCTCCTGGCGTGAAGCTGGCGGGTTGCTCATCAGCGAAAACCTCGGCAGCGGTGCCATCAGGCGTTTCTTTGATCCAAACGATGTGAATTTTGATGCTCGGCAGGTGGCGCGCAATGCTTTCCTGGCGGGTAATGACGTCCTTTACATAAACAATCTCATTTCCACAGGTGACCCCGACCCATATACAACCCTTATTTCGACGATTGATTCTTTTGTCCAGAAATACCGCGAAGACTCAGCCTTTGCCAGGAGGGTGGACGTTTCGGTGTTACGTATTTTGGAAGCCAAAAGTAAAATTTACCCTAATTTTGCCTTTCCCCGCATGTCGAATGAAGTTGTTGAAGCACACAGCGCAGCCCAGGAGACCACTTTTGATGTCGCGCAGGCAGCAGTGACCTTGCTCAGTCCCAGCGCACAAGAACTGGACACGCTTCTCCCTGACCCGCCGTTGTGGTACGAACGCATGATGATTTTTACCGACGTTCGCACGATTTCCTGCTGTGATGGTTGTCCTTCAACGACGGCGATTGGCACCCATGCGCTGGCTAACGCCCTGGTTAATCTTTATGGACCTCAGGCAGGCGGGCAAATCCTTCAAAACCGGATCAACTCATATTCTTTCACGCAACTGACCGAGTTTTTGGATAACCTTGAAACGGACATGGCAGAGCTGATCGAATCAAATCTTAAATCTGCGGACTGGCTGATTTTCAACACCCTTAATGTATCGGAGAATATTCCATCCTCGGCTGCGTTGCGGCGTATCCTGGCTGAACGCCCCGAGTTATTATCAGAGAAAAAAGTGATCGTTTTTGCCCTGGATTCACCGATCTATCTGGATGCCACTGAGATTTCCAAGGTCACGGCTTATTATGGCCTGTTTAGCAAGGCGCCTGCTTTTTTGGATGTGGCAGCACGAGTCTTGATGCAGGAGTACGCCCCGTCAGGAGCCCTGCCCATATCATTGAATGCAGTCGGTTATGATCTGAGCATCGTCACAGCGCCCAATCCAAACCAGGTGATCCGCCTGGAGCTGGTCATGCCCGTGGAAGCAGAGCAAGCGCCTGCCACCAGCGTTGAAGCGGAAGAGGATGTCGGTGAACCAGGAGTAGAAGGGGATATTATCTTTGATATAACCCCGACGCCCGCGCCGACGCCGCTGCCGAGCTTTAAGGTGGGCGATTTGATCACCATTCGCACCTCACCAATTCTGGACCACAATCAAAACATTGTGCCTGATGGCACCCGGGTACGTTTCGACTTTCGCATCTCAGGTGAGCCTGATATCACCCAGCAGTTCGAATCCACTACCCAGGGTGGTGTGGCGTTTTTTAATTACCGGATTGAATCTGCTGGGGGCATGGATGTTATCGCTTCAAGTGGTTTGGCGACCCGGTCAGAGACATTGCAAATCAACATTTCTCCCGAAGGGGTCATGTCATTTTTTGCGTTTACGCCGACGCCATTGGTTTCCCCAACACCAGAGCCCACGCCAACGGCAACGATCACGCCTACCCTACAGCCCACGCCCACCAGCACCCCCGAACCCCTTCCCGCCAGCTATCCCTCCCTGGGCGATTGGGCTTTTGGTGTTCTGGTGATGGGGATTGGCAGCGCCCTGACATTTATGATCGGCTTGTTGTGGTGGGGTTCATCACGGTGGGGCTTGCGTTCTGCTTTATGTGCGCTGATCGGTGGTCTGGGCGCTTATACCTATCTCAACCTGGGCATCAGTGGCGTTAAGGATTGGATCCAGCAATCCGGGACCCTGTATGTGATTGAGATTGTGGTTGCGGGGCTATTAATCGGATGGATTGCGGCTTTGATCTGGTGGATGGGGACTGAAGGGCGCTATCCAAAGCGAAATCGCCGCTAAACCCTGGCATGATGAGCTTCTTTTATTGTTGCGGTAGGGGGGACTTTGACGTTAAAAATTCCGGATCAAGGTGAGCAATAAACTGATCACCATTAAACTTCCCGCCAGGTAAAGCAGAGCCATTTCCGGTTTTTGTACCAGTTTGGGTTGCAGGCGATCACGACGATAGGTTTTGGACGCGGGGGCATCTTCCACAAACAGGGCTTTGACAAAGGCATCAATATCATTTGGACGATCCTCCGGGTGCAATTGCAGCGCCCAATGAATGGCCCGTTCGGTGCGGACACTGATATTGGAGTTGATCGTCCTGGCGCGCGGCAGGGCGTCCGGGTTCAGAAACCGCTCGCGAACGTTAAGGGGAGGTTCGTTGGTCAGCAAGTGGTAAAGCGTCCCGCCAAAGGCAAAAATATCGCTGCGAGCGTCGGTGTGTCCTGAATCGCCGCCGTATTGTTCCAGGGGTGTATACAGGGCAGTGCCCTGTCCCTGGAGGATGGTGATGGTTACTTCGCCGGGCGCCAACATCTTCACCAGGCCAAAATCCACCAGTTTGAGCAGCCCGTTGGGAGTGAGTTTGAGATTGCTGGGTTTGATGTCGCGGTGCACAATCGGTGGGTCCTGGGTGTGCAGGTATTTGAGCGCATCAGCGATTTGGCTGGCCCAGTCGAGAACGTCTTCTTCGGGTAAAAAGGTCTGTTTTTGGCGGGCTTCAATCATCAACTGGCGCAGGTCTTTGCCCGGAACATAATCCATCACCAGGTAATCGCGCTCGCCAATCGAAAAGAAATCCGAGACCTTCGGCAGGTTGGGGTGATCCAGACGTGCCAAAACCGTTGCTTCGCGCTGAAATTGATCGCGTGCTTCGTTGAGCATCTCCTCGGGAAAAGCCAGGTCGTATTCAACCTCTTTAACGGCACACAGGCGGCCTTCCAGACGCTGATCTTCAGCCAGGTAGATACACCCCATTCCGCCCTGGCCGATGATCTGTTTAATCTGATAGCGGTCGTGTAATACCGTACCAGCCTTGATAGGGACTGGCATCGTCTTAAACCTCAACTGAACACTTCCCAACCCAACGCGTGTGGGTCTTCTCTCCTCATAGTATTGCCGGACTTATTTTCGGCGTTTAGCCGGCTTTCGCCCATCCAGCGGGAAAAAGCGGCGTGCTGGATAAGCGCATTCAATGAATATTTTACCCGGATTGAGTTTGAATTGTAAGCGCTCATATTGATTAAGCCCTGGTTAGAAGCGATGTTTGACCAGACGATCCGACCACCACCCTCCGATATCAAGCCTCAATGGGATCATCATTCAGGGTAAAATTGGGGTATGCAATCCTATGTTGAGGTGTTGATCAACCTCCCCAAGATCTCTGGCACATACCATTATCACTTACCCCCTGATTTGGTGGGTTCAGTTAAGCCCGGGTCACTGGTGATCGTGCCCTTTGGACCACAACGGGTTCAAGGGATTATTGTAAAGCATATTGACGTCCCCGAAGTGGCTGAAACCCGCCCGGTCGAAGACCTGGTGGAAGGTCTGCCGCCGTTAACATCCACACAGCTTGCACTGGCATACTGGCTGGCGGATGAGACCCTGGCGCCCCTTGGGGCTTGTATTGAGCTGATGCTGCCGCCTGGTTTAACTCAGCGCGCGGATACCCTGGTGCGCTTGATCTCAGCAGGAGAAATCGATCTCGCGGCTTTTTCACCGCTTGAAAAGCGGCTGATTCGTTTACTGCAAAAGCGCGGCGACTTGCGCGGCCGGCAAATCGACGCTTTCATCCCCAAGATTGAATGGCGCGGGGTAGCCCGAAGGCTGGTGCGCAAAGGGGTGCTATCGATGCGCGCCATTCTGCCCGAACCGCGCATCCGCCCCAAAACCGTACGGAAGGTCATGTTGACCAGGGACCCCGCTGACATCGACCAGGCGGGGCAGTCCTTCAGTCGATTTGCACAGGTGCACGCCCGTCGAGAGGCTGTGCTACGTTTTCTTGCGTCTGAAGCCAAACTGGTGGAATCCAAACAGGTCTATGCCCAAACCGGGGCGAACAACGCGGACCTTAAAACTCTGGAGCGCATGGGTTGGATCGAATTCGTTGAAGACCAGGTCTGGCGTGACCCATTGGAAGATCTGCCCTTTATTCCTGCTTTGCTGCCGGAACTGACCCATGACCAGGATGCAGCCTGGGAAATCATTCGCTCTGGGCTGGATCAAGCCCGCCAGGGGCGAACGCCGCAGCCCTTCCTTCTGCACGGCGTAACAGGCTCGGGAAAAACCGAAATCTACCTGCGCGCGGTCCGTGAAACCCTGGCAGCGGGCAAAGGCGCCATCATCCTCGTCCCTGAAATTTCCCTTACGCCCCAGACCGTGCAGCGGTTTTCAGCGCGCTTTCCGGGCAAAGTCGGGGTGATTCACTCTCAGCTTTCTGCTGGTGAGCGCTATGACACCTGGCTGCGTGTGCGCATGGGTGAACTGCCGGTAATTATTGGTCCGCGCAGCGCCTTGTTCGTTCCTATGCCAAATATCGGGTTAATTGTGGTTGACGAATGTGATCAGGATTCCTACGACCAGCAGGATCGATCCCCCTATTATCGCGGGGTTCCTACGGCAGTAGCCTGTGCACGGCTGTCGGGTGCGCCGATCATCCTGGGATCAGCAACGCCACAGATCACCCAGTTTTACCAGGCGGTTCACGGTAACTGGAAATATATCGAATTGCCAAAACGGATCCTGGCGCATCGTGAATCCATCGAGCGCCATGTCCGCCGCCTTGGGATCGATCTCACATTGACGGCAGGAGAGGGCCAAACAGCGGATTTGGGTCTGCCGCGAGTGACCATTGTGGACATGCGCACAGAGCTCAAGGACGGAAATCGCACCATTTTTAGCCGGGATTTGCAAGGCGCTATTCAGGATGTGCTTGCTTCACATCAGCAGGCGATTTTATTTCTCAATCGGCGCGGCTCCGCCTCCTATGTGTTCTGCCGCGAATGTGGCTATGTGGTTAGCTGCCCCAGGGATGATAAGCCGTTAACGTACCATCGCTCCTTAGATGGACTGCTGTGCCATACCTGTGGATATCAGCGCCAGGTACCCAAACGCTGCCCAGTCTGCGGCAGCCGACAGATTCGGCAACTGGGCACAGGGACTGAAAAGGTTGAACAGCAGGTGAAAGAATTCTTTCCTGGCGCCCGCACCCTGCGCTGGGATGCTGAAACCACCCAAACGAAGGGCGCCCATGAGCGTATTCTGTCACAGTTTACCCATCAAAAGGCGGATATCCTCATCGGCACACAGATGCTGGCGAAGGGACTGGATTTACCCCTGGTCACCCTGGTTGGGGTCATTTTGGCTGAGGTGGGGCTAAACTTACCCGATTACCGTTCCACTGAACGCACCTTTCAGCTTCTGACCCAGGTCGCCGGGCGCGCCGGGCGCAGCCCTTTGGGTGGGCGGGTGATTATCCAGACCTATCAGCCAGAGCATTACGCCATACAAACCGCGGCAAAACATGATTACGCCGCATTCTATCAGCAGGAAATTGACTACAGGCGCCAGTTACGCTACCCACCGTTTACACGCCTGGTCAGATTGGAATACCGCCACCAGGACCCCCATATCGCAGAAGAAGCCGCCCTGTCGCTGGCGGGGAAACTGCAGGGCTGGATTGCCGAAGGCGGGCAGCCTGTGTCGCTGATCGGACCGGTGCCCTGTTTCTTCACGCGGCTGCATGGACGCTACCGCTGGCAGATCATCCTGCGCGGCCCTGACCCTAAGGAGCTCTTGCGCAACCGGCTGCCTGCGGATTGGATCATTGAGGTCGACCCGCCCAGTTTGTTGTAAAGTCGCAATCGGCAAGAAATCAGGTGACAGCATTGGCGACCTCACGTTATAATAGAATTGATTTTATGAGTCCTTTTCAGGAGCATGCTTGTGCAGCATCTGAAGTATGCATTTCGTTTCATTAATGCTTGTTTTGCACTGACGCTGAAACATCGTCGGCTGCGAAGTCCACTTTTCCACCTATGGATGGGCGGGATGGCACTGATCATCCTGTGGTTGGTTGCGTTGTTGATCGTAGTTGCGTTTTTCGGCACCCGACCGCTTGGATTGGTGTTGATTGGCGTGTTGATCAGCTTGCTTTTATTTTGTTTACTGGCCTGGGGAGAGATCACCGCATTAGAGACTTGCCTGATCTTTGACGATTTGACCTGGATGGATCAGGGATTACCGGGTTCTTCGCAAGGGAAACAGGACTATGCTCGCTGGTACGAGGTCCTCTTATGGGTCTTTCTCCAGCCGGGCTTTTGGATTATTCGTCTGTTTAACCAGGCTTTCCGTCCCCAACACGTAGAAAAATCAGACTGGCTGTCAGCCGCATACCTGATGCTGCCGATAATGACCCTGGAATCCTTCAGATTGAGGGAAGCGATTGACCGCATCAAACAACTGGTCGCGAATCGCTTAATCCGTTTTCGCCATGACCTGGTTGCCGTTCGTCCGCTGTCGACGGTGGTGCAGGGCTTGTTTATCCTGCTGGGCGCAGGAGTTGGCTTATGGGTTGGGTTAAAGATCGCTGATTTTAAAACAGCCCGGCTTCTTAGCCGATTAATTGCGGTTGCAGTTGGAACTTTGATCGCCGGCGTTCTAACCTTATTGGGGACGAGCTTTAGCAGTTTTAATCGAGCCTGTTATTACACCACGCTCTATCAATGGATTTTGAGTGTGGAAAATGCTCGTATGATGGGTGATCCTAGCCACAGCCCACCGCCAGAGATTTTAAGCCAGGTGATGAAAACGAGAAGGCCAAACCCGAAGGAAAAATAATCATGCCGCAAAGAAAGGAATTGTATACCTGGAATGATGTTGATCAATTGATTGATCACCTGGTGCCCCAATTTACGATCACCTTTCAGGCGATGATCCTCATCTCTCGAGGAGGTATTATCCCGGGCGGATTGCTGGCAGAGGCGATGGATGTTCAAAAAATTTATATCGCATCGGTGGATTTCCCCCTCGAACTTGAGGAATTGCGCCGCTCACGTTTACTGGCTTGGCCAAAATTCCTGATGTTTCCAGAAGACGAACTGCTGGTTGGCGAACGCATCCTGATTGTAGATGATGTTTGGGGGTCCGGTCGCACGATCACCTCGGTAAAAAATCGGGTGTCTGCTGCCGGCGGTTTCCCTTACACCTGTGTATTGCATTTCAACCCTTACCGCAACCTGTTTGGCACCAATCGGCCCGATTTCTATGCTGCCACCACGGATGCCTTTATTGTTTATCCCTGGGAAATTGATCGCGATCTAAACAACAGTATGCTGCGTGACCTTTAGCTGGAAGACTGGTCTTTTGGTAAAAAATTGAAATCAGAGCCGTTTAATCAGCCATAATGCTGAAGCCTTGATTGAAAAATTCATATACAAAATCACCGGGTTGCTTTGTTCTGATGTGGAGGTTGTCTGATGGATCGAAAAATTCGCTGGTATGACTATATCACCATCAATATCTATTATTTTGCTTTGACCGCGCGCTCGCAGACGCTGGCGTTGATCGTTCCGCTAATTTTGGTCAAGTTTGTCGATGAATCCGTTAAAGGCGCTGCCCTGGGGAATATTCGCCTGTGGGGGCTGATGACTGCGGTGCTGATCCAGGCGCTGATCGGCATGATTTCTGACCACAGCACGTCTCGCTTCGGGCGGCGGCGGCCGTTTATCTTGATTGGCGCAATAACCGAAGTGCTGGTGTTTGTTCTCATCGGTGTAATTGCCGCCACCATGGAAGGGATGACGGGCTACTGGCTTTTATTTGCTGCTTATATCCTGTCGATGCTGTCTGCCAATACCGGGCACGGCGCTTTGCAGGGCTTGATCCCGGATATCGTTCCCGAGGAAAAGCACGGCATCTTCTCCGGGGTAAAGGCGGTGTTTGAGCTGCCGGCGCCGATGATTTTTGTGTCCTTTGTGATCACCAAACAGGTCGGTAATGGAAATTACTGGCCTGCGCTCATCACCCTCAGCGCTGTGGTGCTGGCATGCGCCGCGCTGACCATGTTTGCGCCGGAAAAACCGGTTAAACAACCGGTTTCAAAAATGAATTGGGAGCCTGTCGTGCGCCTGGCAGCCATGACGGGCGCCTTTACGCTTGTCATCCTCGGCTCGGGCGCATTGGTGAACGCGGTCAACCGGCTGGCCGCGCGATTGGCAGAGACATCAGCGTTGATCGCAACCGCAACAATTGCTGTGCTCGGCATGGTCCTTGCGGTGGTGCTCGGTGTGTGGGGCAGCGTGCGCATCAGCCTGGGCAAGCAGAACTCACAGGTGGATAAATCCTTCACCTGGTGGGTGATTAATCGCCTGTCCTTCCTGGTCGGCACCACGAACCTTTCCGTGTTTGCGGTTTTTTACCTTCAGGAACGCTTTGCCTCCCTTCAGGGCGCTTCGATTGAGGGCATGTTTGGGCAGTTGATGCTGTTTGTCGGGCTGGCGATTTTTGTCTCCAGCATTCCGGCGGGCTGGCTGAGCGATAAGATCGGCAAGAAACCCGTGTGCGCGATTTCCGGCGCGCTGGCTTTGCTGGGCACCATTATCATCATCGTTTCACCCTCCAGTACCATGCTGTACATCGGCGGCGGGTTGATCGGCCTGGCGACGGGACTGTTTTATTCCGCCAGTTGGGCGCTGGGGACGGGATTGGTCCCCAAACAAGAAGCTGGGCGTTACCTCGGCATTCACAACCTGGCCGGGGCGGGTGCCGGCGCCATTGGCGCGTACATTGGCGGTCCCATTGGAGATGGGATTGGCTTCACCGCCCTGATGGGCATCTTCGGGCTGCTGTTCCTGATTTCAACCCTGGCGTTGTTTGGGATTAAGGAAACGGTGAATGGTGAGTAGTGAATAGGAATCAGGAATCAGGAATCAGGAAGCAGGAAGCGGGAGCGGTGAAAAGCGAATCAGGCATAATAACCACCAGTTAACAGTGTTTCACCTTCTAGCCATGAGCTACCAACTACCAGCTACCACCCCCTTTCACCTTTGAGCTTTCAGCTTTCAACTACCCACTACTAACTACCAGCTACCAGCCAGCAACCCCTTTCAGCTATGAACCACCCTACACTATCGCCATTCTCCGGGCGCTGAAGCTCTCTCGCCAGCAGCATCTGTCATTGCGAGGGACGACTGCGTAGCGTGCCCAAGCGCAGCGAAGGGTAAGCAATCTCATCCTGTAATAGGAGACTGCTTCGCAAGCTCGCAGTGACATAATTGAGTTCTCAGTGACATAATTGCGAGGAACGACTGCGCAGCGTGCTCAAGCGCAGCGAAGGGTAAGCAATCTTGCAGCATCTGATATTGCGAATCCTGTCATTGCGAGGAACGAAGCAATCTCATCTCGAAAATATGAGACTGCTTCGCAAGCTCGCAGTGACACAATAGCGAGGAACGACTGCGTAGCGTGCCCAAGCGCAGCGAAGGGTAAGCAATCTCATCCCGAAAATATGAGACTGCTTCACAAGCTCGCAGTGACATAATCGAGTTTTCAGTGACATAATCGTGAGGAACGACTGCGAAGCGTGCTCAAGCGCAGCGAAGGGTAAGCAATCTTGCAGCATCTGATATTGCGAATCCTGTCATTGCGAGGAACGAAGCAATCTCATCTCGAAAATGTGAGACTGCTTCGCAAGCTCGCAGTGACATAATTGCGAGGAACGCAACAATCTCGAAGTAACAAAATTATTTCCCTGCTTCCTGCTCCCTGCCACCATCCCCTTCAGCTATGAGCCACCAGCCACCATCGCCATTCTCGGGGCGCTGAAGTTCTCCCGCCAGGGGCATCAGGTTGGCTGCCCTGCACAGGTGTGGACCGTTGTGTGGATAAACTCAATCAATGGTGGAAAACCTGTGGATAACCCGCTGAATTGTGTTAAAAAGCTGGGGATAAATACTGAGAGCCAGGTCCGCCACGCCTGGCTCTCATTTGGAGGAGAAAAAAAATGTTCTCAAAACCCTTGTGCCTTCAGTATAGCGAAATACAAACCGCGCTGCTTGACGCCTACCCTACAATTCTCCTATAATTACCCCACGCACGTCATCTATAAGCTGACAAAACGCAACAATTGCACCTTGATCGCCTTATATGTTATGATTTGAGAAAGCACAAAGCTTATCAGGAGCAGGGTTTATGACCGAACAGGATTTCACCTTTGAAGAACAGGTTAACGGGCTGATCGAACAGATCAGCGCCTATATTGAGCATTATCACGGGGGTTCAGTTGAATTAGATCGCATCGAAGGCAGGACGGTTTTTGTACGCCTTGGCGGCGCCTGTGAAGATTGTCCCCTGTCTCCAGCCACGCTGCAGGGCTGGGTGGCGGGCACATTGCGCCAGTTTTTCCCCGACATCGTGGTCGAAGAAACGACAAGCTGCTGAGCGCTCACTGAAGGAAAAAACTAAGCCTGCAAAAAAAGGGGAATGATCGCGCAGGTTTCACCGCGCCGATGATCACCTGGAGGCTTTTCCAGGCTGAGCGCCTGGAACCCCGGAGTGAATTTCTTTTTGCACCGTGCGGTAGAGCGTATCACTGCGCAGTTCATCCAGGGTGTAGCAGGTGGCTTGGAGATGATCTGCCAGGGCATGCGCCAATCCCTGGTCGAAAGCTTCGTGCTCCATGTTGATCACCACAGAGCGCAGGTCTTCGTTGGCAATTTGTTCAGCCAGCAGATGGGCTTCTTTTTCCGGCGAGCCGCTGCCCAGCGCGACGTTGCCGGCGCCGTCGGTCAGGATAATCAGCAGAGGGTAAACATCGGGGTGCAGTATTTTCTCGCGTTTTAGCACCTCATAAGCCATTTGTAAGCCGGCGCTCAGGGGCGTTTTCCCGCCCACAGGGATGTCCGCCAGGGCTTGTTGTGCCAGCAAAACCGAGTTGGTTGGCGGCAGTACCAGGGTGGCGCGGTCCTTCTGAAACACGATCAACCCCACCCGGTCACGGCGCTGGTAGGCGTCGGTCAGCAGCGAGAGGATGGCGCCCTTGGTGGCAGCCATGCGCTCCGCCACAGCCATAGACCAGGAGGCATCCACCAGGAATAAAATCAGGTTTGCCGTCCTTCGAACCCGCACCTTGCGTTGATAGTCCTCCCGCCGAACGGAAAAAGCCACCTCATTATTTTTGCCCTCCTCACGCGCTTTTTGAAACGGGGCAGCGGCGCGCAGCGTGGCGTCAAAAGCCAGGTCATCGGCTTTGCCGTTGGCAGGGCGGGCCTGGATATAGCGTCCGCGCTTGCGGTCGGTTTGAGTCTGAGAGCGGCGCCCGCTCTGCTTGCGCATAATTTCATCCAGGGGGGTGTCCAGGCGGCGCGGCGCAAAGGTCTCGCCGGGTTTAACCGATTTCCCACCTTCCCACCAGTGGGCGGTATTGTCGCTGAAGATATCCTGTCGGGCAGGCGCTACGGGCTTGGATCCAACGGGTTCTTCGCTAATTTCGAGATGGGGGGAGAGAGGCTTTTTTTTTGACTGGTTTGGGATTCATCACCCCGGTCTTGCTGATCCACAGGGGCGCCTTCAGAAGCAGAGCCCACCAATTCTTCGATATGCTCCTGTAATTGGGTGATGCCCATCTCTGAATGCCTGAAGGGACCGGCTTTAACGCGGTGCGGAAGCGCCAGCTCGGCAGCCAGGGCAATATCATAGGGGTTGATGGCGTCCCGACCTTCAAATGCGGCATGGGCGCGCGAGGCTTTGAGGATCACCAGGTCCGCCCGGTGTCCGTCAACCTGCATTTTGGCTGTCAGGTCAGCGATGACCAGCAAGTCGCGGCTGGTATAACCCACCTTGTCCAGCATTTGCCTGGCTCTGGCGATTTTCTCTGAAAGCTCCTGTTCCCTGGGGAGCCATTTCTGGCGGAAGGCTTCCGGGTCAGCCTCAAACGCCAGGTTGCGCTCCATGATCTGCACGCGCTGTCGGGGATCGAGGATGCCGCGAATTTCAACGGAGAGGGCAAACCGGTCCAGCAGTTGCGGGCGCAAATCGCCTTCTTCGGGGTTCATCGTGCCCACCAGGATAAAGCGCGCCGGGTGAGCAAAGGAGATGCCTTCGCGTTCGACGATGTTCATCCCCATCGCCGCTGAATCGAGCAAAACGTCCACCACATGGTCGTCCAGCAGGTTGACCTCGTCAATGTACAGCAAGCCGCGATTGGCAGCCGCTAAAACGCCGGGTTCAAAGTGGCGCTCACCCTTTTGGATCGCTTTTTCGATATCCAGGGTACCCACCACCCGGTCTTCCGTGGCTGAGATCGGCAGGTTGATGAAGGGTGTTTGCCGGGTCTCAACGGGCAAACCGTTTTCATCGGCTTCGAAACGCTCCCGGCATTCTGTGCACCAGCTGATCGGTTTTTGGGGGTCACATCCAAACCGGCAGTTCTGCACCACCTGAACCGGGGGCAATAAGGCAGCCAAGGCTCGCGCCGCAGTTGATTTTCCGGTGCCGCGCTCGCCGCGGATCAAAACACCGCCGATGCGAGTGTCGATCGCATTTAATATCAATGCCCGGCTCATGCGTTGCTGACCCACGATTGCTGTAAAGGGATAAATCGTTCGCATTTCTGTACACTTCTGTTCGTTATCAATTTGCTCATACAGTTTACCACTTCTAAGGTTAAATCACCATCATTCAGGCACAATCCACAGCGATCATGGGTCAATGCGGAGCGAATTTTTGGCAAATCTGCGCCTGAAGACGGTTTTGCGCTACAATAAGGGCATGCACTGGCAAATACACGGTCATGATTGGGCGGTAGAGCTGCTCAGAAAGCATGTCTCTGGCAATAAATTGCGGCATGCTTACCTGTTCACCGGGCCTGAGGGCGTGGGACGGCAAACGCTGGCCATCCGTTTTGCCCAAGCCATTAATTGTGACAACCCGCCGGAGCCGGGCGATTATTGCGGTGACTGCCGCGCCTGCCGCCAGCTTGCCTCGCTGACTCACCCTGATTTAAGCCTGCTCCAACCCGAAGAGGGCCATAAGGACATCCTGATTGACCAGGTGCGCACCCTGCAGCGAGCGCTGGCGCTGTCGCCATATTCTGCCGCTTACCGGATTGCCCTGCTGCCCGACTTTCAGCGCGCCACAACACAGGCAGCCAATGCGCTTCTTAAAACCCTTGAAGAACCCCCCGGACGGGTGATTTTACTGCTGACCGCGCTTACGCCGGAGGGCCTTTTACCCACGATTACCTCCCGCTGCGAGGTGATCCGCTTGAGACCGGCAGCGATTGATGAAACTCGAGCCTATTTACAAACCCATCACAGCCTGGATGACGATCAGGCGCGTTTGCTGGCGCATATTTCAGGCGGGCGGATTGGTGCAGCCATCCGATTGACTGAAGACCCATCAACGCTGGTCAATCGCAGGGCACACCTGGAAACTTTGTTGCAATTGCTGGACGCGCCGCGTTATGAACGTTTTAAGCGCATCGGGTCTTTTCTTCAGGCGCTGGACAAACCCCGCCACAAAATCGGCGAGGTTTTATCGATCTGGCTTTCATTTTGGCGCGACGTCTTTTTGCGAGCCTCCAGCGAATCACTGCCCCCGGTCAACCTGGACCTGTTGACCCAGATTGACCAGGTGGCGTTGCAGGTGCCTGCGAAAAAAGCCCGCGAGCTGATCCTTGCCCATGAACAGGCGCTTCAACACCTGGATGCCAACGTCAATCTTCAGCTATTGCTGGAAACCCTGATGCTTCAGTTGCCCAGGCTGACTGTTTCGCATGAAACCGCCTTTGTGGACGATGGGGACGGTGATTAACCTGTTAATTGGGATCCACCCGGAAAATCTCCAGTTCTGAAAACCGGACGGTCATGGCGGAACTGCTGACCGTCCTGGCATACACCCCCAGGTTGCCTTGGCGATGGCTGGCAATTCGCTGCTCAAATTGAAAAGCGTCATTAATGTACAGATGAAACATCCCCCGGGAGACCCACAGCCCCAGCCGGTTGGAAGATGGTGCGCCAGGCTGGATTCCCGGACCCGTTACCCAATTCTGTAAAACCGTTGTCACCCCCTCCTGGATCACCTCCAGGCGTACCTGCCCTGCGCAATCCACCAGCAGACGGTAGAAATCGCCCTCCGATTGCTGCCAGAAAATCACGCCAATCTGGTCTTTGGGTTCACACAGGGATGGTTGAACGGTGATTTCCAGGTAAAAATTCTCTGGCAGGTTGTGCTCACTGCGGCTGGTCAGGCTGGTTTCCGCCCTGGCGATGGCCAGGGTCAGGTTCTGTGTGCCGAAGGCGATATTGCCGGCGGGGCTTTGCCGGGTTTCCCACAGTCTTTCATCAGAAAAATCATCGCTTATCAGAAGATCTGAAATCCCTGTGCGTGTATCTTCAAAGGGGGGCTGTATCGTGGGGCTGGAAAAGGCGGGCAGGGTGGGTGTGGCTGTTCTGGGAAACCAATCAATGGTCGGGGTGGGGGTTTCCGTTTGGGTTGGTGTTTCCGTCTGGGTGGGGGTGAGGGTGGGCTCAGGTGGGACCAGGTTACAAGCGGGCAGGCTGATGAAGCTGATCGCCAGCAACAGGGCACCAGAAATTAAAAAAATAGCCCGAAGAATTGGTTTCTTTGTTTGCATTTGAGATCATCATTATATAACTTAACCAGGTTTTGACCAACCGCAGGGAACTCTGGCTTTAATTCTCACAGGTGTTATAATTTTTATCTGGAAAGATAACATTGATTAAAAAACCCTGGTTTTTACTGTTAATATTCCTGTTTGTGAGCCTGGGATCGGGATTGCTCCTGGCGCCCCGGGGTGCCCAGGCGCGTGATCTGGCGCAAGCCGCTTACCATACCCCCACGCCCAATGCTCAAGGACAGATCTTCTATACCGTCCAGGAAGGCGATAATTGTACGCGCATTTTTTTACTGACCGGCGTCACAATTGACGACCTGGTGATCTTAAATTCACTGACCGCGGCTTGTGAGATCTACCCGGGAATGCAGTTGCTGCTGGCACAGGTTGACCCGGTCACGCCCGCGCCTGTGGAGATACAGCCCCTGCCCGTTCCCGGCTTGCCCACAAGCACGCCCTTTGAGGGCTTTGGCCAGATTTGTGTGGCTCTGTTTGAGGATCTGGATGGCAATCAAAGGCGTTCTATCAACGAGTTTTTCCTGGGCGGGGGTGTGGTCAGCGTCAACAATCGCATTGGCACCTTTTCCCGAACCCTGGAAACCGTCGGCGGCAACCCGGACCTGGTCAACCCGGTGTGTTTTGACGAGGTACCGGAGGGGGAATATAACCTGAGTATGGGCATTCCGGATGGGTATAACCCGACCACCAGCATGAATTACTCGATCGAGGTGATCGCTGGCGATGTCATCGTGGTGGATTTCGGTGCGCAACCCAGTACCCAGATGGCTGAGATAGAAGTCCCGGTGAGCCAGCAGCGCTCGCCCCTGTTGCTGGTAATGGGGCTATTTTTGCTGGCTGGCGGCGCGGGTTTAGCCTACTTCTTCCTGCGCGCAAAAATGAAAGCCTGATCAACCTGAGTGGCGCTGTTCTTTCCACACATCCCCCTGATTGTGATAGCCATTAGCCTCCCAAAAACCCAGGCGGTCTTCCTTCATGAATTCCAGCCCGCGCAGCCATTTGGCACCCTTCCACAGGTAGACATCTTTCAAATCCCTTCGGTCGGGGATAGCGCCGATCACCCCCCGCAGCGGGTAGCCATGTTCCGGTGTCAGGGGCTCCCCTGCGAAATGAGTCGCCAGTAAAAAGTTTTCTCCCAGGAACACGTCCAGCGGCAGGTTGGTTGTATAACCGAAATCGGCATGTTGCATCACAAAGCGGGCACCAGGCGTAAGCCTGATCAATCCCTGCTCTACCAGGGCTTTCGGAGAGATGCCCTCCCACTCTGTATCCAATTTGCTCCAGGTGGTCACGCAATGCAGGTCCAGCCGAATTTTCACCCGTGGAAGCTCTAAAATTTGATCCCAGGTCCACACGATGGGCGCTTCAACAGCGCCCCAGATGCGAAAGTCCCAGGTGGCGGGATTGAAAGTTGGGATGCGCCCATAATGCAGGGCGGGAAACCCGTCGGTAAGTTTTTGCCCCGGCGGCAGGCGTTGTGCTTCGGATGCGCTGCTGGTCATGGTATGGGCGGCAGCTCAGGGGTAGACGAATTGCTCACCGGGGGCGAGCACGCGGGCATGGGCATCGGTTTCGGCGTGAACGCGTTCTGCCCACGCGTGAGGGTCCTGGGCGATTAATCCCCAGGTGCTGTAGTGGATTGGGATCACGTACTCCGGTGTGAGCAGTTTCACCGCCCGGAGCGCGTCATCCGGACCCATGGTGTAATTGTCACCGATGGGAATCACGGCCAGGGTCACCCCTTCCTCGCCGATCAAGCGCATATCACCGAATAAACCGGTGTCTCCGGCCATGTAGATCTTTTCGCCAGCGTGGGTGGTTAGTAAGAACCCGGCCGGGTTCCCGCCATAGCTGCCGTCAGGCAGTGCCGATCCGTGCAGCGCCAGGGTCAGTTTGAGATACCCAAAGGGATGCTGAAACCCGCCGCCGAGGTGCTGAGGATGGACTTTGATGCCCTGTTTCTGCAGCCAGTTGCAAATTTCAAAATTGGCAATCACCGTTGCGCCAGTGCGTGTGGCTATTTCGATGGCATCGCCGAGATGGTCGCCATGACCGTGGGTCACCAGGATGTAGTCTGCAGCGACAGTTGCAGGGTTCATGCTGGTTGCCGGGTTGTCGCTGAGGTAAGGGTCGATCAGCAACTGAAAGCCATCGGTTTCCAGCGCCAGGGCGGCATGCCCGATGTAGGTTAGTTTAAAAGCCATGGTTTACTCCTTTTTTTGTGCAGGGCGCTTCTCGTTAATTATACAGGACATCTCCCCGCTTTAAAAGCCCGATCCTGACTTCATTGTTCTGCAAGCATTGCTGGAGGGTGCGATCCACTGAAATTAATCGGCTGATAAAAAGGCTTAAATCCCAGCACGTTGAAAGAACCCTGTTGACGATTAAGACAGTAAAATATATCCTGTTATTTTTGAACGCGATTAATCTAAGGAGATACGATTGAAACAGAACCCCGGAAAATATTATGGACTGTCCACGTTATTGACCCACTACACCGAAGCGGATCATGTCGAGAACGCACATCTCTCGCCAATCTTTCAAAATTCGGTGTTTGTGTTTAATGATACAGAGTCCGGCGCTGCCATTGCGGCAGGTCAGGCACCTGGCTATTATTATTCGCGCCTTAACAACCCCAATCATCAGCAATTGGCTACAAAGCTGGCAGCGCTGGAAGCCTGGGACCTGATCCAGCACAACCCGGATGCAGACCCCCATACCCTGGCCGGCGGATTGGTGTATGCCTCGGGGATGGCTGCAGCAACAGCGGCAGTTTTAGCTTGCGTACAGGCAGGGGATAGCCTGCTGACCCAGGTATCCTTATACGACGGTACTTATCAGTTGTTTAAGAAAATCCTGCCCAAATACGGAATTGATGTGTTCTGGGTGACCGATAACACCCCCGCTGGTTGGGAAACGGCTTTTAAAACGCACCCGCAGGCAAAACTGGCTTATCTCGAAACGCCGGCTAACCCCAGCTTGCGTCTGACAGACATCGAGGCTGTCGCAGACCTGGCGCATCAGCATGGCGCACGCGTGGCAGTGGACAACACCTTCGCCACACCCTACTGCCAGCGTCCCTTGACCCTGGGTGCTGACCTGGTGGTGCATTCCACCACCAAGTTCCTTTCGGGGCATGGTCAGTTAATTGGCGGCGCGGTACTGACCACCGATCTGGACTTGCTGCGAGGAGAGCTTCTTACGAATTACAAGCTGATGGGACCCACGCCGAGCCCCATGGATACCTGGCTGGCGAATATCGGCTTAAAGACTTTTGATCTGCGCATGGAACGACAATGCAGCAATGCCATGCAGGTGGCGCAAGCGCTGGAAAATCACCCCGAGGTGGAACGGGTTTATTATCCCGGGCTCGCCAGCCACCCGGATTATTCCCTGGTGCAAAAACAGATGATGGAATACGGGGGCATGATCTCCTTCGAGTTAAAGGGCGGACTGGAGGCTGGAAAGCGCATGATGAACCGGGTAAAAATCGCCACACTGGCAGTCAGCCTGGGCAATGTTGATACCCTCATCCAGCACCCGGCCAGCATGACTCACCGCAACACCCCGCGCGAGGAGCGGTTAGCCGCCGGGATCAGCGATGGGCTGGTACGCCTTTCAGTGGGGATTGAGGACCCAGCCGACCTGGTCCGCGATCTGCTGGAGGCGATTTAGGGGAGCGGCTGCAAATTATTCGCTGGGGGTTGATTAAAAAGGCAACCTCTTGAGTTGGGGCTGAGCTTCAGTCTGCATGACTTAAAGGAAAGCCCCAATCAATACTGACCGCGGGTTTATGGGGAAACCTGGAGACGGTTTGTTCTAATACGTATAGATACTGCCCCCGATGAACTCGCGAATGACCGAGTTCTCGGGGACGATGGAATCATCTTCAATGGATTCCAACGACTGCATCAGGCGATGAATTCGGCTGGTGCGTTCGAATGCGTCCCGACGTAAAGGATCATCGGCGTAGGTTTCCGTCCAGTGGGCAAAACCATTAAACAGCTTGGTTTTATACAAGGGGATCTCGTAGGGCATGGCGCTGTTGACGATGTAATCCGCGGTGGCTACATAGGGGATGATATTGCGCAGCTCGCTGGAGCGGACATAATGCCAGTGCAGCAGGGTCTTGTCCGGGTCATACGATCGGTGAGAGGCATCCCGCAGCATGCGGCGCATCAGGCGAATATCCGTCCAGCGCACGTAATGACCGTCCGTGTCTTTGAGCTGCAGTAGCGGTTCTAAATACAGGCGGAACTTCTTCTCCGCCGGGATGTCAGCGGTCATCGCCGGAAAGAGACCGTGCAAACTGTCAATCAGGATAACTTCATCCGGCGCCAGTTTCATAGAGGTCTGTTCCAGGGAGCGGGTGCCGGTCTTGAAATTATAGAAGGGGATTTTTACTTCCTCACCTTCAAACAGTCGAGCCAGGTGCTCATTGATCAACGCCAGGTCCAGCGCTTGCGGCGTTTCGAAATCGTAATCCCCGAATTCGTCTACGGGATGCATGGCCAGATCGTAAAAATAGTTATCCACGTTGAGAGTTACCAGGCGCATGCCCAAGCGCGCCAGGCGTTCCTCCAATTTGATGGTGGTGGTGGTTTTTCCCGAGGAGGAAGGCCCGGCGATGATCACCATCCGCAGTTCATGTTTGCGATCGGCGATCAGATGGGCAGCATGTTCAATGTTCTCATGGTAAAAGGCTTCTGAGGCGCCCACAATTTCGGAAAGCTCTCCCCGGCGGATGCGCTCGTTGAGGCTCTCAACGGTGTGGAGATTGTGTTCTACTGCCCAATCCAGGGTGCGCCACAACTTATGCCAGGGGATATTGCTCGAGGGCTCAACCCGGCGCTCAGCGCGTTGTTCACGCAGCTTGGCCCGCTCTGCCCGGTAGAGGATATAAGCCTTGGCGACCCTGGCATGCCCCTCTTCGATGAGAACTTTTTCAACAATATCCTGGATCTGTTCAACGGTGGGAATTTCACCTTCAGGGGTTTGTTCTTCGAGGAGGCGGCACACCTTGTTGGCCAGCGCTTCGGAGGTATGCTTATCCCGCCCGCCGACGGCGACTGCAGCTCGGTAGATCGCATTGGTGATGCGTTGGGGCGTGAATTCAACAATCGAACCATCTCTTTTGACAACCGAAGTAAATTTTGACATATCCGCTCCCTTGGAAAAGTGTTCTGTAAATTTTCCGGGCGGGGTGAACCCGGTGCTCAACTTATCATTAATTATAACCATGTTCGAAAACAATGCATCAACGCCCGGTGGTTCCACGCTGTTGCGAGTGGATTGTTGACATCCCACGCTGAGCTGTGCTATTCTGGAGCCAGAGCAGCCATTCATCTCTCAGGTTTTTAAAAAAGAGAACTCTGCCTGAGGCTGCTTGACCTGCCTCGCAAATTGTTGGTTGGTGTTAAGCAAGGAAAAGGAGAACATTATGAAAAAACCCAATCGGATCGTTTTAATTTGTGTGCTGGCATTGATCCTGGCTGCCCTGGCATGCCAGTTTCCGGGACGTGTAGAGCTGACAGCAACGCTCAGCACCCAGCCTCCCCTGGAGGAAACGACTGAGCCTCCCCTTGAGGAAACGGCTGTTCCTCCCCTGGAGGAGACGGCTGAACCATCCCCCACAGAAACGATTGTTGAAACCGAAACCCACACTCCCACAACCTCCCCAACGGTTGCCCCTACTGAGACGGAAGTGCCGCCTTTAGCCACGCCGTTCTTCACCAACCCGATCATTTATACGATTGCGATGTTCACGCCCACTCGCGGCTGGGCTGTAACCCGGGATCAGAACCACCTGTTGGTCACAGAAGATGGAGGGCATTCTTGGCTGGAGGTCACCCCCGCTGCTTTGGGCACCCTGCCGCCAGGATCCAGTAGCTTTGGTATCCAGCCTTTCTTCATGAACCAGGATATCGCCTGGCTGATAGCCAATACCGCCGGCAGTGCCAACCTTTTCCACACCCGGGATGGCGGACAGACCTGGATGACCCTATCGCCGCCCTTTGAAAACGCCGTCCTGACGTTTCTTGATCAGAATCTGGGTTATGCGCTGGTGAGCCTGGACGTTGGCGCCGGGTCTCATTACGTGGCGATTTTCCGAACATTGAACAGCGGGGAGACCTGGACGATGGTTTTCACCCACGAGCCGGGCACGACCCAATCGCTACCCCATGGCGGCATGAAGAAGGGCATCGTCTTCCATGGTGTCGATAACGGTTGGATCTGGGGCGTTATTCCAGCAGATGATGAGTTTTACCTGTTTAAGACGGCTGATGGAGGGGCGACCTGGGCTCAAGTAACGGATATCAGTCTTCCATGGGTCACTGGGGGCAATATACTGGATATCAGTGGGCTGTTTTTTGTAAATCCAAACACAGCTTTCATGCTGGTCAGAGCCTATTTACCCGATGGCGACATCCAGCTCTTGATTTACCGCAGCACCGATTACGGTCAGACGTGGGCGTTCCAGAACGCGATGCAGGATAGCCAGGCTATGGACTTTATCAGCCCCGATGAGGGCTGGATTGCGTCAGATACCACGTTGTATCACAGTGTCGATGGCGGAATTACCTGGTCAGCAATGGCTACCAGCGGAATCTCAGCCGGGGAAGTCCTCCTTAAGGTTGATTTTGTCGACAGCTTGCATGGTTGGGTGGTGTCCATACCGGATGAAATGACCTGGGAGCCGTTGAAGTTGTATCGCACCATCGATGGAGGCGCCAGCTGGGAGTTATTGCTACCCTGATCAACAGGGCGATTATTGGCTCACCTCAACAGACTCAGTATTAATTAGCTTCTGGTGGAGGGTTGCTCAAAGGGGGTTGGTTTGCGCAGCTCCGTACCGCAGTTGCTGCAATAGTTTTCCCCGACCCTGGTGCGCATGCCGCATTCGTGGCAGAAGAAGGTCTGTCTTTCGGGGTTGATTTTTATCTCTTCCTGGGAAATACGCGTAGAATTATCGACTTCTTTCTTCCTGAACCTGATATAAAACGAACCAACAATCAGCGCAATGGCCACACTTAACATCAGAACCCATGCGAGCACATAGATCGGCGAGGGGGTTCTGCCCTGTACGGTTTCGTCAATTGGATTGGCGGGCAAAACAGATAGCGCAGGATAAGCCACCGCGCCGCTGCCCTTGTGATATTCAATGTTAAGCGAAAATAGTTCGCCCGCGGCGATTTTCCCAAAATTAGCCATAAATATGGGGCTTTCGTCAAATTCATTGCCAATTTTTCTTAAGGGTGGCTGGCTGATGATGTTGCTTGCATCCAGGGGTTGGCGGACATTAATCAGCAATTGCGCCACCGTGTACATGGAGAGCCATCTGAATTCGTAGGTCCTCTGGTTATGAAATCTGACCAGGTTTGGGTCCTGATACTCGATGTGAAGGCGGCGATGGATTGCGGTGAAGCGCAAATCTTTCCAGCTTCCAAAAGGCGCTTCCCGGAAGCTTAATTCGATCGGTCGGTCTTCCGGCGAGAAGTTAATCACCGTGAGCACTTCCGCATCTGCCGGGATTTCAAAGATGAGCTCCTGGGGAAGGGGAAATGATTCATCCAGGTTGATCTCGTAGATCACCAGAACCGTTGGCTGGATATACTCTGGCAGTAACGAGACGCTGACCGAATTGAGCTGGAGATCCGGTTGGACCAGGGCATAGCCAGCCTGGAACGACAACCCGGTCAGAATTGTCATAATGATGAGGAGACTGAACCTTTGCAGACGTTTCACAGATTGCTGATCCCAATGGTGCCGATGCCTTTTTAAAATGATACCATGTAAACCTTTTCCCGGTGATTTCAGTGAAGCTTTGAAGATGTTTATATATTTCTGAGATTTAGAGGGTAAATTGCGCATCAATCTCTTCGCCCGGGTGAGATTAACTCAATTTTGTGAAGGTATAATGCAAACCCTGGCATTTATTACATGATTAAAGAAAGTGAGACCATGGCAAAAACAACCATTTCATGCCCGCAGTGCAAGCAGCCCATTGTGGCAGAGATTACCCGAATATTTGATGCTGCTGAGGATCCGCAGGCGAAACAAATCCTGCTTTCCGGAGCGTACAACCTGGTGCAATGTCCCCATTGTGGTTACCGCGGACAGGCACCCACGCCGCTGGTTTACCATGACCCTGACAAAGAGCTGCTGTTAACTTTCTTCCCACCCGAGTTGAATGTCCCCGTCAACCAGCAACAACAGATGATCGGTCCCCTGATTAATCAGGTGATGGAAAAGCAGCCGCCGGAAAAACGCAAAGCTTATTTCCTCAATCCCGAGACGATGCTCACCCGCCAGCGTTTGGCTGAGCGCATATTGGAGGAGGATGGGGTCACACCTGAAATGCTCAAAGAGCAGCAAGATCGGTTAAGCTTTCTGCAGCGCTTGGCGGGCGTCACCGTCGAGGCTCGCCCTGAGGTCATCCGCCAGGAAGAAGAACTGGTTGATGAACAATTATTGCTGATTTTACAGCGCCTGATCCAGAGTGCTGCTGCAGCAGGAGAAGAAGAGAGCGCCAAGGTGCTGGTTGAACTTCAACAGCAAATTTTGGAAAACACCGAATTCGGACAGAAAATACTCCACCAGGCCCAGGAACAGCAAGCTGCCATGGATGCCCTGGAACAGGCCAGCAAAGCGGGTTTGACGCGCGAGGCTTTGCTGGATTTGATCATTGACGCAGCCGAAAGTGAAATCCGGTTGGTCACCCTGGTCAGCATGGCGCGCAGCGGTCTGGACTACAGCTTTTTCCAATTGCTGACAGATCGGATGCAGCATGCTTCCGGGGAGCAACAGGCCCAACTGATGGCATTGCGTGACAAACTGCTGGAAATGACCCACGAAATCGACCAGGCCATCAAGGAGCAGGAAGATCTTGCCGGTCAGCTTCTGGATAAAATTCTTGCCGAGGAAAACATTGAAGAAGCCACCCTGCAGGCACTACCCGGCATCAATGAGGTCTTCCTGGAAGTATTGCGCGCGCGCATCCAGGCTGCCCGCAAAGCGGATGACCAGGAGCAGCTTAAGAAACTCCAGCAGGTCGCCGGAGCCATTCAAAAGGTGAGTGCACCGGGTGCCAATATTGAATTGATCGAAGCGCTGATCCAGGCAAAAGATGTTGATGCTATCCGTGCCGTCCTTGAAGAAAATGCCGAAGAAATCACGGATGAATTTTCACAATTCCTGTACAGTCTGCTCAGCCAGACGCAGGCCCAGGAGGGACGCCAGGATATGGTTGAGAAATTGCAGCAGGTTTATCGCCAGGTTTTGCGCTTTACGATGAAAAGGAATTTGGAAAAAGCGGACTGAGTGCGGTCAGGACCGCACCAGCGGGGGATTGTCGAGACGCAATCCATGGCCGCGCACGGTGACAATATACTCCCAACCGGGATCTATTTCCGCCATGCGGTCACGCAACCGGCGCACAAGCGCATCCAGGGCTTGTTCTGTGACCCCTTCAGCAGAGCAACCCCACACCGCTTCGACGAGCTCCGTACGGGGGACGACCTCTCCCGTTTGAGAATATAAAACCTGCAGTAAATTAAATTGTGCTGCCGATAAGGGCGGATCGAGCTCGATTTCCAATACCCACACGCGGCGTGCGCCAGCATCAACCCTGAGACGCCGCTTCTGCATTTCGAGCGGCAGGCTCTCAAGGGGCAGGGTTGCATCTGAGCTGAGGTAGATGAAGTGCTGCGCCAGGGAAATTTGGATTTCATCGCCGTCTTCAAGCGGTTGGGGTTCCTGAAGCAGGACGCCGTTCAGGTAGGTGCCGTTTTTACTGTTAAGGTCTTCTATCACAACGCCATTCTGGGGGTCGGGTGATATCCGGCTGTGATGGCGAGAGACCTGGCGCAAGGGGATGACGATATCACAATCTTTTTCGCGGCCCAGGGTCAGGGGGGCTTTGATTTTCCAACGCCTTCCTTCCAACGGGCCCGTCTGGGCGATCAATAAGGGGTATTCCTGATTATTTTCCATCTTCACCAACCAATGCTTATTGCCAACCTGCTTGACTGTGCCTTCAGATCTGTCGTGATCGATGAGCACAGTGGAATATAATTATATTACACAAGCTGCGTTGATGGTTGGGGTTGTGTCAGGCTGTGCAAGGTGTAATATGGTGGTCTCAAGCATTTGGTTGGGAGAGCAGAGTAAAAAATGGCGCAAACCCCTTCTGTTTGCTGAAAAACAGGCTCATTCAGCCGAATTATCCAATTTCACAGCCATTCCTGGTGAAATCTGGCTGACAGCAGTGAAAATATTTAATTGGTAACACAATTAATTAATTAATGGAGATTTAATATGGGCGACGATCAATTTAGCGTTCGGATAGCAGGTCTGGATGATCTTGGGATGATTCGGCATCATGAACTGCCCCGCGATAAAATCGCACAAAAAATCAGTCAGGGGGAGATCGTCCTCCTGTTGCATCGGGATCAATTGATCGGATCTCTGTGGATGAACTATTTGTGGGACTGTGTCCCGTTTATCGACCTGATCATCATTGACGCTGCTTACCGAAAACTCGGCTTGAGCCATATCTTGTTGGGATTCGTTGAAGAACACTTCAGGAAACAGGGCTATACCATTTTATACAGCTCCTCCCAGTTGGATGAGCCGGCAGCACAGACCTGGCACAGGCATATGGGCTTTGAAGAATGTGGCATGATCAACGGTCTTAACCCGGGCGGAATTGGAGAGGTGTTTTTTAGAAAACCCCTGTGACCTTGTGGAGCAGTATTAACATTCCATAATAAAGGCTGCATACATTTTCCTTTTAGGGCAAAGTTAGGTAGAATCACGATAGACCTTGAAAAATAAACTGATTGCGCACGTTTGTTGTTGTTTGGTTTTTGAAGTTGCGGAGGTCTACAACTTCCCCCTGGATCCGACTTTGCTATCATCACTTGACAATCCAGGCGTGTTGTTAATAAGATAAAAAAATTGCCAAGGAGGTTATCTGTGGCTGGTATTGAAAATTTTTCACCCAAAGCACGCCAGGTGCTCAGCATGGCTCAAAAACATGCCGAGCGTTTGCAAAAACCGCAAATCAGCACGGAGCACCTGTTAATTGCCTTAATTGAACTGGAAGGCAGCGTTGCAAGCCGGGTTTTACGCGAGCTCGGGCTGGAAACAGACCGGGTTTCTGCGCTGGTTGAAAAAGAGCTTGGGATTGGCGATCACACCGGGTCGATCTCTCTTTCAGCGGGGCTGCAGCAAGTCATGCCCTTTGCCATTGAAGAAGCCCGCAAAAAAGGGCAAAAATTCGTTGGAACTGAACATCTTTTGATTGGATTGACCCGCCTGAACGATTGCGAGGCGATGAACATCCTCAGGAAATTCGGCCTCTCCGGCGAACAGATTCGCCGCCAGACGGATCGGGTGCTGCGAGAATCGCAATCCGAAACGCCGCCCGCACTGGCCGGGCACCCGAGGGGGCGCCGGCAGAAGGCGGATAAAAAAGAGGACCCTGAGAAGACTCCCCTGGTCGATCAACTGGCTACCGACCTGACGTCGCTGGCTGAGCAAAATAAGCTCGACCCGGTCATCGGGAGGCAAAAGGAAATTGAGCGCGTCATCCAGATTCTGGCGCGGCGCACAAAAAACAACCCCGCATTGATCGGTGAACCCGGCGTGGGAAAAACTGCCATCGTGGAAGGCCTGGCGCAGCGCATCGTTGTTGGCGATGTGCCGGCACCTTTACTGGACAAGCGCTTGCTGCAGCTGGATGTGGGTTCGCTTGTGGCAGGCACGATGTACCGCGGCCAGTTTGAGGAGCGCCTCAAACGCGTGATTGACGAGCTCAAATCCTCCGAAGCAATCCTGTTCATCGATGAAGTGCACATGCTCGTGGGAGCTGGCTCTGCCGGTTCCTCCGTGGATGCAGCCAATATCCTCAAACCCGCACTTTCACGGGGTGAGTTGCAGGTGATCGGGGCGACCACCTTCAATGAGTATCGTAAAAATATCGAAAGCGATGCTGCCCTCGAACGTCGATTCCAGCCCATTGTTGTCTCAGAGCCGACGGTGGAGGAGACGGTTGAAATCCTGCGTGGCATCCGCTCCGCTTATGAAGAGCATCACCGCTTGCGGATTGATGACGAGGCGCTCGAACAGGCTGCCAGGCTGACCGCCCGGTACGTGACCGATCGTTTTTTGCCCGATAAAGCCATCGATTTAATCGATGAATCCGCTTCGCGGGTGCGCATGTACAAAAGTCCGGCGGCAGTCAACGCTAAGGAAATTGTCACCAACTTGCGCGAACTGCGTAAAGCGATTGAAGACGCTAAAGAAGAAGAAGCTTATGACACGGTTGAAGAGCTGCAGAAACAGCTTGAGGACCTGGAAGCTCAACTGGAGGATTTGCGTACGGTTTGGGATCGCTCCACCAGCCCGCGGGTGACGACCGAAGATATCGCCGAGGTGATTTCGATGTGGACCGGTGTACCCTTGATGCAACTGGAGACCGAGGAATCGGCTCGCTTGCTGAACATGGAATCTGAACTTGCCGGGCACATCATCGGGCAGGATGAAGCCATTGAAACCCTGTCAAAGGCCATTCGCCGTGCTCGGGCGGGCTTGAAGGATCCTGCCCGCCCGGTGGGCTCTTTTGTCTTCATGGGCCCTACGGGTGTGGGTAAAACCGAGCTCACCAAGGCGCTGGCAAAATTCATGTTTGGCAGCGAAGATGCGCTTATCCAGCTGGATATGTCCGAGTTCATGGAGCGCCACAGCGTCAGCCGTTTGGTGGGTGCACCTCCTGGATATGTGGGCTACGAAGACGCCGGACAGCTCACCGAAGCGATCCGCCGACGGCCTTACTCGATTGTCGTGTTTGATGAAATCGAGAAGGCGCATACCGAAGCGCACAATATGCTCCTGCAAATTATGGAAGAGGGGCACCTTTCCGACGCACGCGGTCAAAAAGTAGACTTCCGCAATGCCATCATCATTATGACCACCAATATTGGGGCAGATGTGATCCGGCGCCAGTCGAACCTGGGTTTTGCGCTGAGTGTCGATGAAGAGCAGCAGGAAGCGCAAGCCTATGATGAAATGCATAAAAAGCTGATGGAAGCCCTCAAGCGCACCTTCCGACCCGAGTTCATCAACCGGCTGGATAGCGTGGTCGTCTTCCGGATGCTCAACAAGGCGGATATCCGCGAGATCGTCCAGTTGGAGCTGGATAAGGTCAACCAGCGTCTGGAGGAGAACCACATCCACCTGCGCGCGACGGATGAAGCGCTGGAATTTTTAGCCGGGGAAGGGTATAGCCCTGAGATGGGTGCCCGTCCACTCCGACGGGTGATCCAGCGTAAGATCGAAGATCGCCTCTCGGACGCCTTGCTAGCCAAGGAGTTTGAGGACGGTCAGAACATCCTGATTGACATCCAGGTGACCCAGCAGGATGGAGCTCCGGTGACAGACATTGTCCTGCTGCACGACCCTGAGGGCGAGCAAGAACCCGATTTAGCTGCGGTGGAAATCTAACCCATGGCTAAAACCAGGACGCGTTACGTCTGCCAGGAATGTGGACGGGCTTTTCCGAAAGCCTTTGGACGTTGCCCCCAATGTGGGGCCTGGGATCGGATGGTTGAAGAAATCGTAGAAGAGACAAAGACCGCTGCAGGCCATGCCAGCATACATCGCCTGGGCGGTCTTTCTACGCCCAGGCGTCTCAGCGAGATTGAAAGCGAAACGGAAGATCGCATCCATGTGCCATTGAACGAGTTCGCACGGGTCTTGGGGGGCGGGGTGGTTCCGGGCTCAATCGTCCTGGTGGGCGGAGACCCCGGAATTGGAAAATCGACCCTGTTACTGCAGATGACCATGCAAATGGCATCTCAAAACCGGGTTTTGTACGTCTCGGGCGAAGAATCGGAACGGCAGATCAAAATGCGGGCAGCCCGGCTTTTACAGGATGGGGGTGGGTCGGCAGGCAGTCTACCAGAAGAGCTTTATCTGGTGACAGAGACCAACCTGGACGCGATCCTGGAGCACGTTCAGGTCGTCAACCCGCGCTTGCTGGTGATCGACTCGATTCAGACGGTGTACCGTCCTGAGATGGAATCCAGTGCGGGATCGATTTCCCAGGTACGTGAAAGCGCCTCTCGCCTGCGAGAACTTGCCAAGACTTCTGGTATAGCAGTTTTTCTCATCGGGCACGTCACCAAAGAAGGCGTCATTGCCGGACCGCGCGTGCTGGAACATATTGTCGATACTGTCTTATACCTGGAGGGCGACCGCTTCCAGACTTACCGTTTGCTGCGTTCGGTGAAAAACCGCTTTGGCGCAACCTCGGAAGTGGGCGTGTTTGAAATGCAGGAGCGGGGGATGATTGAAGTTGCCAACCCATCAGAAGCTTTCCTGGCAGAGCGCATGGTCAACGCCCCCGGCTCGGCGATTGCTGTGACCATGGAAGGTACCCGGCCCTTGCTGGTAGAAATCCAGGGACTCACCAGTCACACGCCTTTTGGCAATCCTCGCCGGACGCCCAACGGGATTGATTATAATCGCCTGCTGCTGATCACCGCGGTACTGACGCGGCGCCTTAACCTGGGACTGGCAGAGCAGGATATCTTTGTCAACGTGGTTGGCGGTCTGCGCATTGACGAACCGGCAGCAGACCTGGCGGTGGCAGCGGCGATTGCCTCTTCACTGTGCGATCAACCGATCCGGGCTGACCTGGTGTTGATCGGTGAGCTGGGCCTTTCAGGCGAGCTGCGCATGGTGGGCCAGATGCAAGCCCGGTTAAAAGAAGCGTCCAGCCTGGGCTTTAAAGGGGCGATTGTGCCTCGCCGCTTGCATCAAAAGGAACCCTGGCCCTCAGGCATCGAAGTCCAGGAAGCACGGTCCCTGGCTGAGGCGCTGAAACTGGCTTTAATGCAGTAATTACCGGGCCATTTGCTTTTTAAAATCAACCGTTATAATGGAATACAGTGCCTTCCGGACGGCGCCGATGTCGGAACATGAACAACCATAGACACAGGATAACCTTATGAGCCATTCTCTGCTTAATTTTTCTCCAATCTCCCGCACACGCCGCAATCACGGCCTGGAACATGCCACTTTGCACGTCCTCAGCAGGCGTTTTCCCCGCCTGAGCCTGGCAGGGATCTCTTCGCCGCGCGGCTTCATCATCCTGGGGGATGTCACCTCAGAGGATGTGGCGGAAGCAGCCATTGAGGCATTAAAACGCTTGCGTGCTGGCGAATCGAACCTGGCTTTGCATCCCAATTGTGGCACCAATTTTGCCATCCCCGGTGCCTTTGCCGGGCTGGCGGGATGGCTGGCTACCCTGGGATCTGATAAGTCATTCAAATCGAAGCTGGAACGCCTTCCGCTGGCGCTGGCGCTGGCAACAGTCGCCCTCTCGCTGACCTTTCCACTGGGACCGATCATTCAGAAACGCTTCACCACCTCCGGCGACCCCCAGGGACTGGAGTTGGAGCGTGTTGAGACCTGCATCCGGGCTGGCATCAGGGTGCATCACGTTACCACCCGCGGTTGAGATCAATCATGACCAGGGAAAAGCCGATCGTCTACGTCTTGCGCGGGGATGACCATCAGGCGATCAAAACCCATCTTGCAAACTTTTATGCCAACCTGGGCGACGCCAGCCTGGCAGAGATGAACACCACTCGCCTGGACGGTAAGACCGCTGGTCTCAGTGAATTGCTTTCTGCGGCGATGGCGCTGCCATTCCTGACTGAACGCCGGTTGGTGATCCTTGAGGATGCCCTGCACGCCTATTCGGGACGCGGTAAACAGGAGTTGCGAGAGAAATTTATCGATCTTTTGGAGGGCTTGCCAGCTTCAACTGCGTTGGTATTGATCGTAGCGGACCGTCAAAAATATTCATCTCGTACAGGTACAACCTGGGAAACGCTCAACAACGCTCACTGGTTCATCAAATGGGCGCAAACGGCCGGCGGACGGGCGATGATCATCGATTGCCCCCTGCCTTCCGAGGCAAATATGCCAGCCTGGATCAGCAAAAAAGCGCTTGAATTGGGCGGAGAGTTCACCCGGGAGGCAGCAGGCGTATTACGGGACTTCATCGGTAACAACACACAGGGCGCAGTGCAGGAAATTAATAAATTACTGGCTTATGTCAATTATGAACGCCCGGTGACGGTCAGCGATGTTGAGAATTTATCAATCCGCGATCGTCAGAGCGATATTTTTGCCTTGGTTGATGCGCTCGGGAACCGTCAGGGAGAAAAAGCGGTGGAATTGCTGCATAACCTGCTGGAAGAGATGGATTTCATGCCTCTGTTCGGGATGGTCGTCCGGCAGTTCCGGTTGCTCATCCAGGCTCGGGAAATCCTGGATTTGGGGGGCGGAGAAGGAAATATCACTGAAACACTGGGCGTACATCCTTTTGTGGCAAAAAAAATCCATGCCCAGGCACAGCAGTTTGACCTGCGCTCCCTGGAAGAGATCTATCACCACCTGCTGAAGATTGATCTGGATGAAAAAACCGGCGGTATGCCCGGCGCGATTGCCCTGGACGTGCTGATCGCCCGCCTGGCAGGTTGAGGGTGAAAGGTCAAATCATTTGCCGCCTACCAGCTATCACCGACCCCTTTCAGCTTTGAGCTTTGAACGATCATCCATTCACCATTGACCAGAATAAAAAAGCTGCCCCATTAAAAATGAGGCAGCTCCTTATTCGCTACGGTTAGGGCGATATAGGATAAAATTCCCCTATTTCCTACTCACCACTCACTTTTACAGCCTGATATTTTGCTCCCATTTGCAGGGCGTCTTTGTTGGCCTGCAAAAGCTTCTGATGCCGTGCAGGCAGCTGTTCTGCCAGGGCAGTTTCGATGGCTTCCAGTGGCAGGATATCCAAATTGCCCAGCAGCGCACCCAGCATGACCATGTTGACCGCGCGCTTGCTACCCGCCTCATCGGCAATCTCATTGGCTGGCAGGCTGACCACGTTAATATCCTTGCGCTCGACCTCGCGGTTGACCATGGAGGCATTCACCACCAACACCCCGCCCGGTTTGACCAGCTTCTCATATTTATCCAGTGAAGGCAAGTTCATAGCCAGCACTGCAGACGGGTTTTTAACAAAGGGTGACCCAATCTCCTCGTCAGAGACGACCACCGTGCAGTTGGCGGTCCCACCGCGCATTTCCGGTCCATAGGAGGGAATCCACGTGACATCTTTGCCTTCATCCATCGCGGCATACGCCAGCAACAAACCGGCAAACAGTACGCCTTGCCCGCCAAACCCGGCAATAATGACTTCTTGTTGCATCCCTGTATCCTCCTTATACCTTCAGCTCGGCTACCGCCGGCGAGACCTTATAATCACCCAACGGGTAGTAGGGCAGCATGCGTTCTTCAACCCAATCACGCGCTTCAGCCGGCGATAGACGCCAGTTGGTGGGGCAGGTTGAGAGCAATTCCACCAGTGCGAACCCCAACTTGTGCTTTTGCGTTTCAAAAGCCGTGCGGATCGCCTTTTTCGCCCGGCGCACCTCGCGGACGTTGTGCAGGCTGCGGCGCACGACATAAGCGGCGCCCTCCAGTGTGGCCAGCAGTTCAGCCGTTTGGATGGGGTGACCCTGGCGAGCAGTGTCTCGCCCGGTGGGCGACGAAGTCGTCACCTGCCCGGGAAGGGTGGTGGGCGCCATCTGACCGCCAGTCATACCGTAGTTGGTATTGTTAATGAAGATCACGGTCAGTAATTCGCCGCGCGAAGCTGCACCCACAATTTCGCCCATGCCGATGGAGGCCAGGTCGCCATCGCCCTGGTAGGTGAATACGATCCGCTCAGGCAGCAAGCGTTTGATGCCGGTAGCCATGGCCGGGGCACGTCCATGCGCTGCTTCAACAAAATCAAAACTGAAATAATTGTACGCAAAAACTGAACAACCCACAGAGGCGACGCCGATCGTATTCCCCACCTCGCCCATCTCATCCAGCACTTCTGCCACCAGACGGTGTGCCGTGCCGTGAGTACAGCCGGGGCAATAATGGGTCACACGTGGATCAAATGCTTCGGGGCGTTGATAAACAATTTGGGCTGGAATATCCGTCATAACTGTCATCATTTTCTCCTTATTCAAGAACCTTTTCCATGCGAGCCAACCAGCGATCGCGCGGGTGTCCCTCAGTCGTCAATGGGCTGGCTGCCAGGTGCTCAATCTCGGTCAGCACCTCATCGGGGTAGGGCACCACACCGCCCATACGGCCGAAAAATTCAACGGGCTTACGGCCGCGCACCACCAACCGCACATCTTCCAGCATCTGACCAGCGTTCATTTCAACCACCAAGAAGCCCTGTACCTGTTCCGCCAATTCATCCAAAATCGCGTTGGGGAAGGGCGCCAGGGTGATCGGTCGCACCAGTCCAACTTTGATCCCTTTTTCGCGCGCCGTCCGCACCGCTGAAAGCGAAACCCTTCCAGCAGTGCCAAAGCCAACCACAACAAACTCGGCATCATCCAGGTAATAGCCCTTATAGCGCACTTCTTTAGCTTCAATTTCCTGCCAGCGGGTCATCAAGCGATAATTCAAGCGTTCCTGGTCAGGCGGGTCGAGGTTAATCGAGGTCAGGATACGTTTTTCGCCTCCATCGGTGCCGCGTACAGCCCAATCGGGGATTTCTGTTTTAAGCGGCTGCATGGGCGGGATCTCGGCGGGTTCCATCATCTGTCCCAGGCTACCATCCAGCAAGATGCACACCAGCGAGCGATATTTCTCCGCCAGGTCGAAGGCTAAACCGGTCAGATCCACCGCTTCTTGCACGCTGGCCGGAGCGAGGACGATCACATGATAATCGCCGTGCCCGCCGCCGTGGACGATCTGGTTATAGTCACTCTGGGAAGGGGCGATATTGCCCAAGCCCGGACCGCCGCGCACCACATCCACAAATACAACAGGTACTTCGGTGCCGGCAATATAGGATAAACCCTCCATCATCAGGCTGACGCCCGGGCTCGATGAGGATGTCATCACGCGCTTACCGGTGCAGGCAGCCCCATAGACCATGTTGATGGCGCCCAGTTCACTCTCGGCCTGGACGAAGACGCGTCCCAACTCGGGCATTCGCAAAGAAAGATGTTCCAGCAACTCCGTCTGCGGTGTGATTGGATAGCCAAAATAAGCTTCAAGGCCCGCTCGCAGCGCAGCTTCAGCTACTGCAGTATTCCCCTTAATCAGTTCTTTTGCCATTTTATGCCTCCGTCCTCTGTCGTTCGTAACGGTAAACATTGATTGCAGCATCGGGGCAAGAAACTGCGCAAATACCGCAACCTGTACAGGCATCCGGGTTAACCATATAAGCCGGGTGATATCCCTTGGAAGTCAGGCGGGTCATATCCAGCGCCAGCACATCAAAAGGGCAATCGGTTACGCACAACTCGCACGCCTTACAATACAATTCGTTTACTTCAATATATCCCTTTGCGGGCATTAACAAACCTCCTTTTTCACTATTCTGGTTTTTGTTCAGTTTAATAAGGTCAGGTTATTCTCAGAACCTTCGGCTTAAGTATACACTAATTCAGGGTGGGCATACTCTCCAGAGCTCAATGCTCATCACAAATTCCAGGTGATATTAATCCTTAATTAAATATCATGGGCAAACTGATTCGGTAGAATAGCGCCTCCAAATCCCGGACTAGGATTGGGTTCTGCCCCTGCAAATAATCCACCAGGGCAGCACCTCCGGCATAAAAGCTCACCCGGCTGAAGGGCGGGTTGCGACCGCCGAAATTCTCCTGTAAACCCAGCCCAATTCGCAAACGATTCTCAACCCAGCGCGCAAAGCCCTCCTTCCACTCCTGCCAGACCATGTACTCAAAATCGTGCCGACCCAGGCAGCTATATAATGCCCCACGCACAGCTAAGATATCTCCTGCCTCTCCTCTGGAAAGGGCTTCCAGAAACTCCTGGTAATAGCGAGTAAAAGTTCCCCATTGGTAAGGGAAAGGGTGCTGGATCTCCCACATAAAATCGCCTTTTTCCTGGGCTTGCAGGGCGATCCCCAGCTTGTTTTTCAGGGTTCGCTCGCAGGTTTCAAACTGGTAGCCGTGTACAAATTCGTGCAGGATGGTTACGTAGCCTTCCAGCGTGTCGAACACCTCCGGGGTGACCACGCAGGCAATCCGCCCGCCATAAACTTCCAGGGGGAAAGCCGCCCGTACCCCCTTGGGGATCGGCATCGGAATGGGCTCTTTTTTTATAAACCGGTAGCCCGTTGAATCTTCAACCCGGTCGTAGATGAAAAATTCATCCCCAACCACAATGGCGATGGGGTATAGGCGTGCCAATGCCGGGTTGAACCCTGCCACCTGCCGGTGAATGGTCAGCAGTTCATTGATGCTTTTCAGGTAAGTCTCGATGGGTTGTTCCTTTCCAAACGCGCCTGACAGCAGGGATGGATCCGCTGTGGTTCTAATTGTAATCGGTTCCTTTTATTTTAATCGTGCTGGGCTGAAATCCATGCGCAGATCGGGTCAAAGGGGCGCTTGATGGTAAAATCTAAACAAAACCTGCAACCTACAGGAGAGATACCATGCCTGAAGCCGTAATTATCGATGCCCTGCGCACCCCCATCGGCAACCTGGGCGGCGCCCTTGCCTCCATCCGTCCGGATGATTTGGCTGCGCTGACCATCCAGGCCATTGTCGAACGCAACAACCTCGATCCCTCCCTGATCGAAGAGGTCTATCTGGGCTGCGCCAACCAGGCCGGCGAAGACAACCGCAATGTCGCCCGGATGGCTGCTCTGCTGGCTGGACTGCCCGTGAGCGTGCCCGCGGTAACGGTCAACCGCCTGTGTGCCTCGGGGCTGACCGCGCTCAACATGGCCGCTCGCGCCATCCGTGCCGGGGATGGAGCGGTCTTCATCGTCGGAGGCGTGGAGAGCATGAGCCGCGCGCCCTATGCTCTGCCCAAGCCGGAACAATTGGTTGGCAACCTGACCGCTTACGATACGTCCCTGGGTTGGCGCTTTACCAATCCCCGGCTGGAGTCGACCCATGGCGCCGAGCCGATGGGCGTTACCGCCGAAAACATCGCCGAGATGACCGGCATCACCCGCCAGGCGCAGGATGAGTTTGCCCTGATCAGCCACCAGCGCGCGGTCGCAGCGATCGACACGGGCAAGTTTGCCGAGGAGAGCCTGCCAGTTCCCATCCCGCAGCGCAAGGGTGATCCGATACTTTTCACCACAGATGAGCGCCCCCGCCGCGATACCTCACTGGAATCCCTCAGCCGTCTCAAGCCAGCCTTCAAGAAAGACGGCACGGTGACTGCGGGAAACAGCTCCGGGTTGAACGATGGTGCTGCCGCCCTGCTGGTCATGCGAGAAGACACCGCCGCCAAGCTGGGTTACACGCCGATGGCACGCGTGGTCAGCATGGCTTCTGCCGGCGTTGCGCCGCGCATTATGGGCACCGGTCCCATACCGGCTACGCAAAAAGCCCTGCAGCGAGCGGGATTAACCATCAATGACATTCACCTGGCTGAGGTCAACGAAGCCTTTGCCGTGCAGGTTCTTGCTGTGTTGCAAGGGCTGGGTTTATCCCATGCGATGACTAACGTCAACGGTGGCGCGGTTGCCCTGGGGCACCCGCTGGGCTGCTCGGGCGCGCGCATCATGGTCACATTGCTGCATGAAATGCGCCGCAGGGCAGCCTTTAGCCCCAGGACCTTTTACGGGCTGGCGACGCTGTGTGTGGGCGTGGGGCAGGGAGAAGCCACCATCGTCGAATGGCTCGGCTGAACCCTGGCGAAGGTCTCAGCTTTCCTCAACATCCCCCAGTGCGCGGGCAATCAACTCCTGGATGCGCCCCACCATACTGACCGGATCGGGGTGTAGTCCCTCCACCAGCAGGGCGTTCTCAAAAATCTGCTCAGCCGCAAGGTCAAATTTGGGATCGGCGGGTCGTAGCGCGGACAGCCTGGCGATGATGGGATGTTTCGGGTTCAATTCCAGCACCTTTTTGGGCAGCTCAAAGTCCTTATCCATCATTTGATACACCCGCTGAACGGATTGGTCGGGCGCTCCCTCAGGGTCCACCAGCCGTGCTGGCGACGCCGATAGTCGCGTGGAGACGCGCACCGCACTGACCCGCTCGCCCAAAAGCGACTTGAAGCGCACGATCAAATCTGCCAGGGCTGCCTGGTCGAGCACGGGCTCGGCGTCATCCTCACGGGTCTCCTTTTCGATTTGGGGCGGTTCGGCTGCAGCCACATTGACCAGCGGGTGCTCCTGGAAGGCTTTTAACTGCATGAGCATAAAGGGGTCCACCTGGTCAGCCAGTACCAGCACTTCAATCCCCGCCGAGCGGAAGGCGTCCATGTGTGGACTGTAGCGCACCGCACTGGCGTCTTCGCCCAGGAAATAGTAAATCTCCTTTTGCCCAGGCTTAGCCCGAGCCAGGACATCCTCCAATGAAGACCAGCCGCTCGGGTCCCTGTCAGTATGGAAGCGCAGCAGGGGAAACAGCTTCTCCGGTTCATCCTGTTCGATAGCCACACCTTCTTTAATAAAGCCGCCGTAGGTTTCCCAAAACTTGAGGTACTGATCGGGGTCGGTTCTGCCCAGGTCGGTGAGGGTCTCCAGCACCTTGCCGGTCACCAGCCGCTTGAGACGCGCCATCACATTGCTGGACTGCACCATCTCACGCGAGACGTTCAGGGGCAGGTCTTCAGAATCAACCACGCCCTGCACAAAACCAAGGTAAAGGGGCAAGAGATCGATGCTGAAATCCTGGATGAGCACCTTGCGGGCATACAGTTTGAGACCGGGCTCTTTGCGGGGCGAGAAGACCAGGTTGCGCGGGTCGGCGGGGATGTACAGCAGGGCATACATCTGCACCGGAGCGTCAACGACCATGTGCGCGTGCACCAACGGATCGCTGAAATCGAGGGTGAGTTGCTTGTAAAACTCGCTGTAAGCGTCACTTTCCACCGTGCGCGGTGATTGACGCCACAATGCCGTCTGACGGTTGACAGGCGCGTCTTCGTCATTGATATAGATCGGATACTGGATGAAATCAGAGTGGCGTTTGATCACCTGGCGCAGGCGGGTTTCATCAAGGAACTCCCTGGCATCCTCTTTGAGGGTGATGCGCACCTCGGTGCCGCGTTTGTCACGGTCACCGGGGGCGAGGGTGTAGGTGTCTTCTCCAGCAGCCTGCCAGGCAGCGGATTGGGCGTCCTGTCGATAAGAGCGCGAAACCACCCGGATCGAATCGGCGACCATGAAGGCTGCGTAAAAACCCACACCAAATTGACCGATGATCTCGGTCAGGCTCGCCTGGCTGGTTTGAGCAGCTTCCACAAAGGCTCTGGCGCCGGAATGGGCGATCGTGCCCAGGTTTTCAATCAGCTCATCGTGCGTCATCCCGATGCCGGTATCCTCTACGATTAGAATCCCGGCGTCCTTATCGGCGCGGATGCGAATCTCGGTTGGGAGATCCGGGTCGTGCACATCGCGATCCGTGAGCATGATGAAGTCGAGCCGCGCCAGGGCATCGGAGGCATTCGAGATCAATTCGCGCAGGAAGATCTCCCGTTCGGTGTACAGGGAATGGATGAGGATGTTCAATAATTGCTGGGTTTCGGCTTTGAAGGGGATTGGCTGGTTTTTAGCAGGTTTGGATACTTCTGGCATGGTTAAAAACGCCCTTTCAGTTTATTTGTTCAGTGACACTAAATATAATCGGGGTGAATAAGAAATATATAAGAGCGTGGTGGGTATTAGGGGTTTGACGCCCTTCGATTGCGCTGTCACCGCCCCCGGTCAACCCCGGGTCTCACTTACGCGAACAAATCCTCGCGTTCGAATTTTTCATCCAGTTTGGACATACCATACGAAGCCAACGCTCCCAGGGCAAACAGGAGCGCGCTCAGGGCGATCTCCCAGCCTACTACCCCTTTTGGGATGATGGCGATGGTGGAACCGATCACCACGCCAAGGATCAGGTGGTACATCAGCGCATAGAATTTCTTGAACAGCCAGGCGATCAATTTAGCCAGGGCGAACACAGCGATCAAGCCTCCCAGCGCCAGAGGAATAATCACACCCAGATCAAGTGTCGCTATTCCGGCAGCCATGGGATGATACAGTCCAAAATACATCAGGAAGTTGGAAGGGCTGAGGCCCGGCACAACGATGCCCAACCCGATTAATGCGCCACTCAGCATCCAGTTGAGAAAAGAGGGCGAAAGCTGCACCCAGTTTTCATTCTCCATCCAGACCATTAAGAACACGGTGCCAACCGAAATGCCGGCTAACAGCGCCCAATGCCACCAGGACCGCCCTTGTTTTCCAGAGGTCTTATACAACGAGGGAAAAGTGCCGGCAATGAAACCAATGAACAACCAGGTGAACAACGCTGGATAATGTTTGAAAGCCAGATCAACAGCGGCTGAGAAAGCCACCGTGCCGATTATCCCGCCAATGCCGACAGGAAGAAAAAAGAGGAAATTTTGCAGGAATTTATGCCTGAAATTCCCTAAAAAGCGGATCAGAGGCTCATAGATGCCAAACACAACCGCCAGTACGCCACCGGAAAGCCCCGGGGTGATAAACCCGATCCCCACCATGATGCCTTTGAGCAGGCGGATTACCCAGTCAACCACCGGGTTGGTTTTCTTTGTGAATTCACTGGTCGACATGATTATGGCTCACTTTTCAATGTTGATTTAAAAAAACGCCCATCAATCTTACCCGTTTCCCAATTTAAGGCAAAGGAGCGCCACACAAACAGGAGGCAGGACGGTCAGAATTGAGTTGAACGCAGCGCCTAATAATCGCGCATCAGCATCAGGATACGGGCAAAATGTTTGGCTGCTTTCGCGTACAAGTCCAGGCTGATCGATTCGTTGGGTGCGTGTGCCCGGGAATCGGCGTCGTTGGCGCCGTTAGAGATAATTGGCACCCCCAGGTATTCCTGGAACATGAAATTCGGGCCCGAACCGCCGATCATCGGGTTGATGCGGGTGGGTTTGTCATAAACGTCTTCTGCCGCCCGCACAGCCAGACCCACCGCCGGGTGGTCGGGGTCAGTTTTGGCGCCCGGGTTGCCGCCCAGGTAGACGATTTCGATATCGGAAAATCCATGCGCGTCGAGGTGTTCTCGAAGCTGTGCGAGCACCTGCTGAGGTCGCTGGTCGGGTACCAGGCGAAAATCCACCTTGGCGCTGGCTTCGGCTGGCAGCACGGTCTTGGAGCCTTCGCCCTGGTAGCCGGAATTCAGCCCGCAAATCGTGCAGGTCGGCTGATAGACGGCTTGAATGGCGAGTTCCAGCGGGTCATCCACGCCTTTCAAAAAGCCCTCTAAACCGTAAACTTCGCGGTAATGGGCGCGCATATCCGGTAATTGAGCGAGCAATTCTTTTTCGCGCGGCGTAGGTGGGATCACTGAATCGTAAAATCCCGGCAAAAGGATGTTCTCATACGGGTCTTTGAGGGTGCTCAGTGCCCACACCAGGCGCCAGGCTGCATTCGGGAAGATCGAGCCACCGGTGCCTGAATGTACATCCCGGATCGCTGTGCGCACTCGCAGCTCAACATAGCAGATGCCCCGCAATCCCAGCATCTGGATGGGTGCGTTTTCATGGTCAACACCGCCCACCTCCCACACGCACACATCGCCAGCCAGCAAGTCTTTGTTAGCCTTCACAAAGGGTTCCAGGTTAACGCTGCCAATCTCTTCTTCGCCCTCAACGATGAATTTAACGTTGCAGGGAAGTTCACCTTCACGGTCCAGGATGGCATCAATGGCATGCAGGCGGGCGGTAAAGTTGCCCTTATTATCAGAAACGCCGCGCGCATACAGACGTCCATCACGCAAGGTCGGCTCAAAAGGCGGTGAATCCCATAATTCCAGGGGCTCGGCTGGTTGGACATCATAGTGATTGTAGGAAATCAGGGTGGCATCGCCCTGCCCTTTCCGCTCGCCAAACACCACCGGCGATCCGCCTGTGGGCATAATCGACACGGAAAAGCCGCGCGCTTTCAAGGCACCTGCGACCAGTTCGGCGCACTCCTCAATGCCCAGGTTCTGGGCTGCCACACTGGGTTGGGCCAGAAGGCGCGAAAGCTCGTCAACGCTTTCACCCAAATGTGTTTCAATATATTGATCGATAGCTTGAATGTTTATGGTTCATCTCCTATGTGTCTAAATCAACTTTTATCGCAAAATCCTTCCATCAAAATACCCCCTTCAACATCCCGATCAGCCAGTCGCCCGCATAGGCAAACATCATCATTTTTAAGACCTTGCCAATCAAACAGTAAATCAGGAATTTGGTGACCGGCATCTTCAACATCCCAGATAGCATGCCTGCCATGTCAAATAAGGGGTTGGGAATGAAAGCTAAAATCAAAATGGTGATGTCGCCGTATCGACGCATCCAGTTGACCACCTGGTCGTAGTGGGCGGAGTTTTCCACCAGGGGTTGCCCGCTGAAACCTGCCAAATAACCCGAAAGCTCGCCCAGGGCTGCACCGGTACCTGCCGCAATTGAGACCCAAAATGGGTTAAACACGGCTCCCATGGCAGTGGTGAAGAGCACACCTGGTACGGGGACCAGGATGGTGGCATTGGCCAGAAGCGAAAACAAAAAGATGCCCGGGTATCCAAACGCTTGCAACTCCTGAATTCGTTCACGTTGGATGAAAAGAAACGCCGTCAGCGCGATAACAAACAGCAGGACGACTGCACGGATGATGTTGAGCGTACGCTTGGGAAGACGTTCTACCAGGGGTAAACGTTTGGGAGGCAATTCCTCTTCAGGCGAGGAGAGATGGTCATTTTCCATCGACAGGTAAGTGTCCTTCCAACAGAGACTGCAAACGCGCGATGACCATGTCCAACGCAACCACGTTAAAACCACCCTCCGGGATGATGATGTCGGCGTAGCGTTTTGATGCGTCAACAAATTCAAGATGCATGGGGCGCACTGTGCGCAGATACTGGTCGACCACCGATTGCAGGGTGCGACCCCGTTCCTGGATATCCCTCAACAGACGCCGAATCAGGCGGATATCTGCGTCTGTGTCCACAAAGATCTTCATATCAAACAGGTCCCGCAGTTCCTTTTCAACAAAGATCAGGATGCCTTCCACCAGGATGACGGGCTTTGGCGACACGTGAACCGTCTCCGTTTTGCGGCTGTGGGTGCTGAAATCATAAACTGGCATCTCAATCGCCTGGCCGCGTAATAATTGTTGGATATGCCGCACCATCAGGTCGGTTTCCAGTGAATCGGGATGATCATAATTGACCTTGGCGCGCTCCTCGGGAGTCAGGTGTTTCTGATCTCGATAGTAGGCATCGTGCGCCAGGAAGGCGATACTACCCATACCCATGCGTTTACGGATCAAATCTGCCAGCGTGGTTTTCCCTGACCCGGTACCCCCGCCAATGCCCACAACCATGGTGTTTTTGCTTTTCGATTCAGTCATCATGTTACGATTATAATCGCAATTCAGGTATAATCGGTTTTAGAATTTGTTCATTTGGAGGTTAAATGCGAGCAAAACTGATTGATGGCAAAGCCATCGCTGAAGCCCTGCGCGAAGAAGTTAAACAAAAGGTGGCAGAACGGGTTAAAAAGGGTTTGCCCGCTCCTGGCCTGGCAACGGTGCTTGTGGGAGAGAACCCGGCTTCCCAGGTGTATGTGCGTATGAAGCACAAGGCTTGCCAGGAAGCCAATATCATCTCGACCGGCAATGTGTTGCCTGCCAACGCCAGCCAGGCTGAAGTAGAAGACCTGGTGCACAAGTTGAATGCCGATGCCAACATTCACGGCATCCTGGTGCAGTTACCCCTGCCGGCAGGTCTGGATGAGGAGCGTGTGCTCAACACGATCAGCCTGCAAAAGGATGTGGACGGCTTTCACCCGATTAATATCGGTCGCCTGGCGCAAAAAGGGCGGGAACCGCTCTTTATTCCAGCTACTCCGGCTGGCGTGATGTATTTACTGGAGGATAGCGGCGTTGAGCTTTCGGGCGCCAACGCCGTTGTTTTAGGGCGTTCGAACATCGTTGGCATGCCGGTGGCTTTGCTGCTGGTCAAGGCGAATGCTACCGTGACCATCTGCCACTCGCGCACCAAGGAAATCCCAGCGCTGATTCGCGAAGCTGATGTGCTGGTGGCTGCGGTGGGCATCCCCGAATTTGTGCGCGGTGACTGGGTTAAGCCCGGTGCCGTCGTGATCGACGTGGGCGTCAATCGCATCGAAGACGAGACCCGTAAAAGCGGTTATCGACTGGTGGGCGACGTGGCCTTCGATGAGGTCGCTGAAGTCGCCGGTGCGATCACCCCGGTGCCTGGCGGTGTGGGCCCGATGACCATCGCCATGCTGTTGCACAACACGCTGCGCGCGGCTCGCCTGGCAGACGGCAACGGAATGGCAAACGCCGCGTAGCGCATCATTGAGCGGTTTTCAAGCAATTGGCGCTCGGCGGCGATTGAAGCACACCGATTATTGCTGGTCACTCACAATCTGCCCGTGAACTTTAATATTCCAGCAAGATCGTCACCGGGCCGACGTTGACCAACGCTACATCCATGTGTGCGCCGAAAACGCCGGTTTGAGTGGGAATCCCCCTGGCTGATAGTTGCTCGGCACAAGCCTCCACCAGGGGTTCGGCGATCTCGGGCTTAGCCGCGTCAATAAACGATGGACGCCGCCCTCGGCGGGTATCGGCATACAGCGTAAATTGCGAAACGACGATTGCCTCTCCGTCCACATCCAGAGCGGAAAGGTTCATTTTTCCCTCATCATCTTCAAAGATGCGCAGATGCGCGATTTTTTCGGTCATTTGTTCCACGGTCGCCAGGGTGTCTTCCGGCGCCACTCCCAGCAGGATCACCAAGCCCTTTCCGATCTCAGCGACAACCTGCCCGTCGACGGTGACCCGACCCTGCGACACGCGTTGGATGACGGCTTTCATAGGCTTCTCCTGGTTGACGAATTTACCATTATCATGCCGATTATAGCATCAATGGCATACCACGATGCCCGCTCAGCCATTCTTAATCACTCCTTATTCGCATGGACTATAATCAACACATGCCACATTCACTGAAGAACTTCGAGCTGGTCTGGATCGACCAGCCTCAGCATCTGCGCCACGCCGCTGAAGAACTGGCTTCCCAGCAGATCCTGGCGATTGACACCGAATCCAACAGCCTGTACGCTTACCAGGAGCAGGTCTGCCTGGTGCAAATTTCCACCCGACTAAAAGATTACCTGATTGACGCCCGCGCGCTGCCCGATCTATCCCCCCTGGCAGAAATTTTTAACTCCGACCGTATCCTGAAGGTGTTCCACGCCGCCGAGTATGACCTGATCTGCCTGTTTCGCGACTATGGCTTCAGGTTCAATTTTATATTTGACACCATGCTCGCAGCGCGCATCCTTGGGTTTCAGCATGTCGGTCTGGGAGCACTGCTGGAAAAATATTTCGGTGTCCAGATGAATAAAAAATACCAGCGTGCGGATTGGGGCAAACGCCCCTTGAAACCTGAGATGCTGGAATACGCCCGCCAGGACAGCCATTACCTGATCGCCCTCCAGGAGCAATTACGCGCCGAATTGGTTGCCGCTGACCTGCTTGACCTGGCAGTGGAAGATTTTACACGCCTGACCATCGGAATTGAAGATACGACGGAAACCTGTGCCGACGATTTTTGGAAAATCCACGGGGCGCGTGACCTCAGCCCCGAAAAAGCTGCCGTGCTAAAAGCGCTATACAATTTTCGCGAATCGGTTGCTAAAGCCCAGAATAAACCCTCATTTAAAGTTCTCAGCAATCAGACGCTGATTGAATTAGCCACAGCCTGCCCCAAACACCAGGCTGACTTGCTGGAACGATCCACACTGCACGAAAGACAGGTCAGGCGTTATGGGCCGGGATTGCTGGTCGCTGTGCAGGAAGGTCTGCAGGCACAGCCTGAGCACCCACCCAATCACGTCCGGCCGCGTAACTCTGTGCTCAACCGCATGGAGATTTTGCAGGAATGGCGCAAGGAAACCGGTAAAGCGCTGGGCGTGCCCTCCGATGTCGTCATGCCCCGTGACGTTCTCTGCCGGATCGCCCGCGCAAATCCAAGGGATCTTTCAACGTTGAAGGCGCAGATGTTTGATGTGCCTTACCGGTTTAACCGTTTTGGTCAGGACATGCTCAGCGTTATCACCCGTGAAGGACTTGAGGATTGAGGCTTTCTCTGCATGGCGCTGACCTCACCATCACCGGCTCGAAGCACCTGCTGGAAAAAGTTTAAGTCCATAAGATTTTCACCAACGTCCATCTCATAAGTGACTATTCCCCGTTGAATTTCGAGTATAATGGATGCCTGCCCGTTGGAGAGGTGCCAGAGTGGTTTATTGGGGCGGTCTCGAAAACCGTTGTAGCCTTGCGGCTACCGAGGGTTCGAATCCCTCCCTCTCCGTTATCGGCAATATTCAGGGCGGCGCACGAGGGAAAAGCACGGGTATTAAGCATGGGTTGTCCTCCCCCTTTGAATGTTGGTCAATTGTCAATCGTGGAAGATGATTAAGCGCCATTTTTATTTTGGGTAACCATCATCGTAAAGGCTGTATTTCTATTGAGGCACTGTGCTCAATCATAAACGGTTGGGGTAACCCGATCAGGCAGTAGCGATTCAGAGTTCTTCTATGGGCACGTAGCGCCTATTTTGACCGATGTGGTATATTTAGACGCTGGCACAATGATCATTCGAATCAGAAAGCAACCGGCAAACGCGGAGAAAAGCACCCCTGCAGGACGGGCGTAGAACCGTCACTGCAGGGATCCATTTAAAAAGGAATTTGATAATGACCGAGATTGTGAGAGAAAAACCTGTGAAATTCAACCTGCCCAGGCGCATCAAGGGCCTGGGAGATTTAGCTTACAACCTGTGGTGGGTATGGCAACCGGAGGTGCAACGCTTATTTAAAATGATGGATGCCCTGTTGTGGGAGGATTCTTATCATAACCCGGTGGTCTTCTTGCGCGATATAGAACGCGCCCGCCTGGATGCCATGATCAATGACCGCTATTTTTTGGATCGATACGACCGTGTCATGCGGGATTTTGATCGGTATATGAAAGAGAACGACACCTGGTTTTCGACCACCTATCCGGCTTTACACGAAGAAATGGTTGCTTATTTTTCATTTGAGTTTGGATTGCATGAATCCCTGATGGTCTATGCTGGCGGTCTGGGCATACTTTCCGGCGATCATCTGAAAGAAGCCAGCGACCTGGGCATTCCCCTGGTGGCCGTGGGTTTTTTGTATACATACGGGTACTTTTCTCAGCGGATTAGCGAAGACGGCTGGCAGGAAGCCGAAAACGTCCCGATCGATTTTAATGCCTTGCCCCTGGTTCATTTACTGGATGATGCGGGTAAGCCGATCAAAATCGCAATTGACCTGCCGGGGCGGAAGGTTTACGCGCAAATCTATGAGCTGAATATCGGGCGGGTCAAGCTGTTTTTACTGAATACCAACCTGGGTGACAACAGCCCTGTCGATCGTCAATTGACCGACAAGCTTTACATCAGCGATCTTGAGCTGCGCATCTCCCAGGAGATCCTTCTGGGCATGGGCGGCGTTAGCGCACTGAGGGCATTGGGATATGCGCCAACAGCCTGGCACATGAACGAAGGGCACTCTGCCTTCCTGACCCTGGAACGAGCTCTGGAATACATCCGTAAGGGCATGAACTTTTCTGAAGCGACCGAATTGATTAATAAAACCAATATCTTCACCACCCATACCCCTGTACCCGCTGGCAATGATGAGTTCCCGCTGTGGCTGATGGATAAATATTTCTCTCATGTTTGGCCTGACCTGGGTCTTTCCCGGGATGCGTTTCTTGATCTCGCCAAAATCGAACAACCCTGGGGCGGAGAGGCCTTCAGTATGCCCGTTTTGGCTTTAAAGCTCTCGGATTTTCGCAATGGCGTTTCAGAGTTGCACGGTCAGGTGACCCGCGGTATGTGGAAATTCCTCTGGCCGGATAAAAAAGAGCAGGATGTCCCCATTGGGCACATCACCAACGGCATCCACACGAAAACCTGGTTGGCTCGCCGGATGGGTGTTCTTTTTTCACATTATATGGGTGCAGATTGGGCTGAGCATATCTGTGATATCGATTTTTGGGCAAAGGTTGAAAATATCCCTGACGATGAATTATGGGCGGTTCACAAACACCTGAAGCGCAGGTTGGTGGCATATATTATCGATCGCAGCCGGAGAAAATGGGCCAGTAATAAGGTGCACCCGGTTCAAACCCTGGCCAGCGGCGTTTTGTTGGACCCCTATGCCTTGACCATTGGATTCGCCCGCCGATTTGCCACCTATAAACGGGCTAATCTGATCTTCAGTGATTACGAACGGCTGTTGAAAATCGTGAACAATCCCCGCATGCCAGTGCAATTTGTCTTTGCTGGCAAAGCCCATCCCGCAGACGAGCCCGGGAAGCTGAGAATCCAGGAGGTCTATCGAGCGGTGAAAGATGCCCGTTTTGGCGGACGGCTGGCTTTTCTTGAGGATTATGATATGAATGTCGCTCGCCACCTGGTACAGGGCGTGGATGTGTGGTTGAATACGCCACGCCGACCTCGTGAGGCTTCAGGGACTTCAGGCATGAAAGCTGGCTTGAACGGTGTGTTGAATTTTTCCATCCTGGATGGCTGGTGGCGTGAGGGCTATAACGGGCATAACGGCTGGGCAATCGGTCAGGACAAGACCCTGTTTGAAGACCAGGCCGCCCAGGACGAAGCTGACGCGCTCAGCCTGTATGAAACCCTTGAAAACGAGATCATCCCGCTGTATTACGAACAACGCTCAGCGGATAATCTTCCATCGGAGTGGATTGCCTGGATGAAGGAAAGCATCCGTTCCCTGGGCGGACAATTCAGCATGTGCCGCATGGTCACCGAATATATGACAAAAATGTACGAACCGGCGATTAAAAACGGTATTGATGAACGAAAAGGAGTGTAATGGAAGCAATGATTGATATTTTGCTTTCACCGTCCGCCTGGTTATTTGCCCTGGGCATTTTCCTGGCGCGCATGGTCAATATTGCGATGGATACCCTGCGCATTATGTTCACCATGCGCCAAAAAAGCGGGATAGCATGGGTTTTGGGTTTTATCGAATCGACAATTTACATTTTATTGATCGGTTCGGTGCTGACAAATATCGGGAATCCCCTGAATATCATCGGTTATTCGGCAGGGTTTGCGACGGGGAATGTGCTGGGCATGGCAATTGAAAAACGCCTGGCTCTGGGTTATATGCATTTCAATATCATCAGTCGCCATCACAGCACTGAGATTGCAGATGCACTGCGCAACGCCGGCTTTGGCGTGACAGAAATCCCCGCCAGGGGGCGAGAGAGCAACTTTATGCTGGTCGATTGCCGGGTCAGGCGTAAACAATCCAAAGACGTGGAAAACCTGGTGCTTGAAATCGACCCGGAGGCTTTCATCACTGCCGAAGAAATTGTTCCTCGGGGCAGCGGGATCTGGCGCGCCTGATCGTCAAAGTGCAAAAAGGCTGCTGTCTAACTGACGGCAGCATTTTATTTAAATACAACCGCCATCGAGAGCAGGTTGTTGTATACTATTAAGAGCACTTGAAAAACAGGAGGAACCATGCCCGGAAGGAACAAAGATTTTTACCTGGGAAAGACCTATGACCTGGAAACGAAGGCTCTACAGGAGCAGCAGGTCTTCTATGACCCGGACGACCTGACCACTCACGCTGTCATCACCGGTATGACCGGGTCGGGAAAGACTGGGCTGGGCGTGATCATGCTCGAGGAAGCTGCGTTGCAGGGCATCCCGGCCATTGTGATCGATCCTAAAGGCGATCTGACGAATTTATTATTGCATTTTCCTGACCTTTTACCTGAGGATTTTCAGCCCTGGGTCGACCAGGACGCGGCCCGCCGTGAGGGGATCAGCGTGGAAGAAGCGGCAGAAAAAGCAGCAACCCTGTGGAAAAACGGCCTGGCTTCATCTGGGCTGGGCAAGCCCGACCTGGAAGCCCTGCGCGATGCGGTTGAATATGCCGTTTATACGCCGGGGTCCGATGCTGGTCTGCCGGTCAGTATTCTGGCATCCTTTTCTGCCCCGGATATCCCCTGGGAGGGCAATCGCGAGATCCTGCGCGAGAGAATCTCCAGTACGGTCACTGCGCTCCTGGGTTTGATCGGTATGCGCAATATCGACCCCGTCCAATCCAAGGAGCACATCCTGCTTTCGAATATATTTGAAGAAGCCTGGAAAGCGGGCAAAGACCTTGACCTGGCTACCCTGATCACCCACGTGCAATCACCGCCCTTTGATAAGCTGGGTGTTTTTTCACTGGATCAGTTCTACCCGCAAAAGGATCGCTTCAGCCTGGCAATGCAGTTAAACAACTTCCTGGCGGCGCCCAGCTTTCACACCTGGCTGGAGGGACAGCCGCTGGACATCGGGCAGATTTTGTGGTCGCCTTCGGGTAAACCGCGCCACAGTGTGTTCTACCTGGCGCATTTAGATGACCAGGAGCGCATGTTCTTTGTTACCTTACTGTACACCGCTATTGAAAGTTGGATGCGCACACAAAAAGGTTCCAGTAGCTTGCGAGTGATGGTGTATTTTGATGAGATTCACGGTTACCTGCCGCCTGTTAGCAACCCGCCCAGCAAAACCATCATCCTCAGGCTGCTCAAACAGGCGCGCGCCTTTGGAGTCGGGCTGGTGTTGGCTACCCAAAACCCGGTCGACGTGGATTATAAGGGGCTATCAAACGCCGGCACCTGGATGATCGGACGCTTGCAAACGGACCAGGATAAAGCGCGGCTGCTGGACGGGCTGGAAGGCGCTGCGCCGGGCGTCGATCGACGCTCCTTTGACCGTATGATCTCACTGCTGGGCAAGCGGGTGTTTTTGTTGCACAACGTACATGATTCAAGGCCAAATATATTCCATACCCGTTGGGCGATGAACTATCTGCCAGGGCCGCTGACTCGCACACAAATCCCGGCTGTTAACGCCCTGGTTAAAGCAACAGAACGTGCTGCGGAAAGACCGGCTGCTGGTGTGCTATCGTCCACATCTGAGGAATCTCCGGCTGGTCTGGGCCGCGATGTGGCACCCGTGTTGCCAGGTTCTGTGCCGACTTTTTATTACCCGGACAACCGGGGGATTTCAGATGCTCAGCAGGAAGTCGGCAGCCAGATTAAGGGAGATATCCCGCGGCCACAATACTTCTACCGTCCGGAGTTGGTGGGGCAGGCGCGCGCCGTGTACCTGGCGCGCAAATACAATATCAGTGAAGAGGTGACATTTACCGTCCGGATCGATAAAATGCAGCGCCGAGGATTGGTGCGCTGGGAGAATTACACGGTGCAACCCCTTGATTTGCGAATGCTTGAGGATCGCCCGCTACCCGATGCAACTTTTGATACCCTTGAGAACTTATCGATTGTGGATGCCCGGCTGCTCAAAGACCTGGAAAACGATTTTATAGACTGGATTTATCGCACCCAGACTTTGAAGCTTCGCTTGAATGAGGCTCTGGGGGTAGTGGCTGAGCCGGGGGATTCTGAAGAAACCTTCCGCCGCAAATGCGAAAATGCCATGCAAGAGAAGCTTCAGGCTGAAGTGGACGCCCTGACGAAAAAACATGCAAGCCAGCTAAAAACCCTGGAAGATAAGCTCTCCAGAGAGGAAAGCCGCCTGGATAATTACAAATCGCAGCTCGGTCACCGCAGGTTGGAAGAGGCGGGCAAACTGGCGGAGACTGTTTTAGGACTGGCAAGGGGTCGCAGTCGCAGCGTCAGTTCGTCGCTGACCAAACGGCGTATGACCAGCCAGGCTAAAGCCAATGTGGAAAAAAGCGAGTTGGAAATAAAGAATATCACCCGCGATATCGAGCGCATCAAATCAGAGCAAAAGGATGAGCTGGCCAAAGTCGAGCAAAAATGGGCTGAAACCCTCGAGAAAGTCGTGGTAGAGCCCGTATCCGCTTACAAAAAAGATATCTATGTTGACCGATTTGCGCTTCTTTGGCTGCCATATTACGCCTTTATAAAAGGGGAAGAGCGGGTGATTGTCCCGGCTTTCCGCTGGGGCAGTTAAACATACAGCGACTTTATTAAATTAATATTCTTATATTCAAATGGACTGTCTGAAACAGGTAGTCCATTTTTGGTGTGAATCGACAAGAATTTAAGGGAACAATACGTTAATGGGTCAACAATATCTAATATAATTTTTACACCCTGCCTGTAAGATTAATAACAGTAAGAAAAAACAAAAATAATCAAAAAGGAGATCATGATGATTAAAAGAACAGCAAAAGCCGTATGGCAAGGTGATTTGAAGCAGGGCAGCGGTTCACTGGAATTGGGCAGCGGCGCCTTCCAGGGAAAATATTCCTTCACCTCCCGTTTTGAGGACGGCGTGGGAACCAACCCGGAGGAGTTGATCGGTGCCGCGCACGCGGGCTGCTTCTCGATGGCGCTCAGCTTAGAGCTTTCCAAAGCCGGCTACACCGTGGATGAGATCCAAACCGAAGCGATTGTCTCTCTGGGCAAAGATGGGGATGGTTTTTCAATTCCCGAAATTAAACTGGTGTCGAAAGCTCGGGTCAAAGATATTACCATGGACGAGTTTATCAAGTACGCATCGGGCGCCAAGGAAAACTGCCCGGTTTCAAAAGCACTGGCCGGGGTGAAGATATACCTGGAAGCGCATTTGATTAAATAGCGAATTGTGAATAGGAGACCGGATTTTGTTTAGCAGGTCTTCAGTACCCGTATCCTGTCCCTTAGATGTGGCACTGGTCTGGTGATCGGTGCCACCAGAAGGGTCAGACCATCAGCAATATTCTGGAGGCCTGCATCATTGAATTTGTAAACGACCACCTCGCACACTGCGTCAACCATCATGGGCTTGAAAAATGAGCTGTCCTTGCATGTGATAATCAATACAATTAAACACTTTTTCAATACGCTTGTTGGATATGACCAGTGGCAAATACCTGCCAGATTTTCGGTCTGTGTTGGAAAATCTGAATACCGCAATGAAATATGCAAAATCGAAACAAAACTGACCGGCAAGCCAGGGCGTTGACCCGCCAGCCCGTATTTTGGGCGAAAATCCTGTTGATCGCTCTGCTGCTATCCGGCTGTTTGCCCCGGCCAGTAGGCGAAACCGGGTCCATCCCGATGGATCTGTCTGCGCAGATGACTTATGAAGTGGTGAACTCCTTCCCGCATGACCCGGAGGCGTTTACCCAGGGATTGGTCTACCATGAGGGTTACCTGTACGAAAGCGCCGGGCTGTATGGCGAATCATCCCTGCGCAAAGTCGCGCTGGAAACTGGAGAGGTGCTGCAGCGCGTGGAACTTCCTCCACAGGTCTTTGGGGAAGGACTGACTCTATGGGAAGATCGGTTGTTACAGTTAACCTGGCGCGAGGGGCGCGGGTTCATCCACGCGCTTGAGGGTTTCGCACCCCTGGGCGAATTCACCTATGCAACCGAGGGCTGGGGTCTGACTCATGATGGGGTGCAGCTTATTATGAGTGACGGCAGCCATCGCCTGTATTTTTTAGACCCGGAAAGCTATCACATGATTGGCACAGTCGAGGTTTTCGACCAGGATCAGCCTGTTGAGCGGCTTAATGAACTGGAATTTATCAACGGGGAGGTGTTTGCCAACATCTGGCAGACGGATTGGATCGTCCGCATCGACCCGCAGTCTGGTGTGGTTTTGGGCTGGATCGACATGGCTGGGATCCTGCCTGAGGCGTTAATCACACCGACCACAGACGTGTTGAACGGCATCGCCTACGATCCGCAAGGCAACCGCTTGTTTGTCACCGGCAAAAACTGGCCACTGCTGTTCCAGGTTCGCCTGGTGCCCCTTGATGAGGGTCATTAAATCAAAAATGGCCAGATCGCTGGCCATTTTCTTTGATTCAGGTTCGCCCATTATTTATTTTTTGATTTGCCTTCGATCACCTTCGATTTGCTGGCGCCCTTGACTTCAATCCGGCGGGGTTTAACTTCTTCTTTTTTAGGCAGATGGATCTGCAGGATACCGTTTTCTGTTTCAGCCTGGATCTTTTCCACGTCCACGGTGCCGGGCAGGGAAATCGTGCGAGAGAAGGTACCAAAGCGGCGTTCTCGCAGGTGGTAATGACCCTCTTCGCCTTCTTCACGCTCATCGCGAACTTCGCCCTTGATCGTCAGGTTATTGTCCGTATAAGTGATTTCGATGTTGTCTGCGTCGATGCCAGCCACGTTGGCTTTAACAACGAACTCGTCTGGTTTTTCCACCATGTCCATGGGCATGCACAGGCTCATCGGTTCTCCGTAAGCATATTCACCGGTATCGTAGACATTATCAAGCATACGCTCCAAAGCACGGTTCCAGCTCAGCATTTCTCGAAAGGGATCACGTCGTATTAAATTAGCCATTTTTTCGTCCTCCATTGAACCTATTTTTATTGACTTACATCTACAGTATAGGGAGGATATGTTTGATTTTCGTCAAAAGGGTATTAACAAAATCTAAAAGATTTAACTTAAAGGGCTGGATTGATCGTTTTTTGCTACTGGATGGCCGCCCCTTATGGAGACGAAACCCCGAGTTCACTCAAGCGATGTCTTTTCAACCACCCAGAAGTGCGATAAACCAAAAATCCGCAGGGGCGTTTTTTCCAGCCATTGCAGGACGGCGCGCAGACTCTTTCCAAAACGGGGATGCCGGGCGATGATATTGTCATAGGCACCGAAGATGATTGTGCGCTTGATCACGCGTACGGGCAAACCGGAAAACAGGCGTGTGAGATCACGCCGGGTGTAAACATTGACATGAGGAGCCAGTCGATCGCGCCAGGCACGCGGCAGGTAGTTGATCAGGGGGATATTTCCGAAATGATAAACCCCGCGCCAGTAAAACCCATGGGTCTCGAAAGGGTAGCCGCGATTGGGGCAAAACAACACCAGCCGCCCCCCTGGTTTTAAGCTGCGCAGGATCTCTTTGATGACAGCACGGTCATCCTGGACGTGCTCCAGCACTTCGTGGCTCAATACCAGGTCAAAGCGCTCTGCACTCAAGGGCAGGTCTTCCCCGCGGGCATTGACCAGGTGCTCGGCGTGGATTTTGGCTTGCTGCAGGCGCTCAAACTCAATATCCAGCCCCACGATATTTTCCGTGAATTTCCCCAGGCGAAACAAGTACGTGCCCACTCCACAGCCATTCACCAGCACCGCCTGTTTCTGCCGTCCACCGGCGGCTTCCAGGATTAATGCCAGGCGACGTTCTTGACCGTCCCGCCAAACATAAGAAGGTTCGCCGCGCAGGGCTGCCTTGTCCAGGTTGCGCACAGAGGGTGGAGCTTCTTGAGGGGACATCGATCACTCCATAGCCATCGGGTCGATATCGCGGGTGTGGGGCACCCAGGCCATAATGGTGGTACCATCGCCGGGCACAGTGGTGATATCCAGGTCTCCGCCAACATTGCGGGCGCGGGTTTGCATGTTTGAAATCCCATGTCCCAGCGTTAGCTGAACCGCTTCAGGATCAAAGCCGCGGCCATTATCGTGCACTTCCATCAGCACCCGATCAGATGTGGTCCAAACCGACACTTCCACCTTGCTGGCATTGGCGTGTTTGGCGACATTTGCCAGCGCTTCCTGGCAGATGTGGAACAGGGCAATCGCCTGCGGATCCGGCAAGTTTTCCAACCCTTCAGAGGGACCGCTGAGGGACGTCTCAACCAGAGAATTGACCTGAAATTCCTTCACCAACCGCCGCAATCCGTCCATCAGGTTCTCTTCATAAAGCTGGCGCGGCCGCATGTCCATGATGAAGGCGCGCAGGTCACGGATCGTGCTGTTGAGGTCTTCGATGGATTGGTCAATGCGGGTGCGGACCTGGGCGGGCTCTTCCTCGAGCAGCAGACGGGCATGTTCAAGCGTCAGCCCCACCGCGTAGATGGATTGGATAACACCATCGTGCAGGTCCATCCCAATGCGCTCACGCTCTTCGAGCACAGCCAACCGACGTCCCTGGATATTCAGGCGGACGTTTTCAATTGTGGTCCCCACCCAGGAGGCGATTGATGAGAGCAATTGTCGATCGATATCCTCCAACGGATCATCCCGCGTGAGGGCAATGCTGAGCACGCCCAGCACTTCACTACGGCTGGTAAGTGGAAAACAAGCAATCTGCGCCAGCCCGGCATCCACCAGAGCCTGGTTCCTGAGGAAGGGGTCGTGCCGGTAGGGCAGACCGACAATAGAGGGATTGCCGCTGCGGGCTGTACGCCCGATCAGGCTTTCATTCAAGGTGAAGCGTGCCTGGTTCCAGATGGAATGGACGGCATCACCCAGGTGGATCGCCCTCGAAAGGAAATTTTGACCTTCCTGGTCTAAAAAGATTTCACCGACTTCCACATCGAAATAATTAATCACCCGGTTGAGGGCTGTTTTAAGCAGATCGTCCAGCTCGGTGATCGACGCCAGGGCTGAAGCCAGGTTATTGAGCAGCGCCAAATCCTGGATGCGACGGGTGAGGGTGCGATCCCGTTCGTGCAGTTCATCGTAGGAGCGCGCGTTGGAGATTGCCACTGCGGCATAGGCAGCCAGGGTTTCGATCACGCGCTCATCATCCTGCGTGAAGCCGTCTCCGGTGATTTTATCGACCAGGTAGATTTGCCCCAGGTTGCGCCCGCCCTGGTAGATGGGTACGCCCAGCAGAGAAACAATCCTGGGCGCCTGTTCAGGGAATGCCACCAGTCCAAGGTCGGTTTGAATATCCATCACACGCACCGGGTTGCTGGCGTCAGCAATCGCATTGATCAGGTTCATATTGATCGGCGGATGGGGTTGGGAAAAGACCTGTCCCTCATCGTTCCAGACCGAGATGAATTGCTCGAGATGCCCGCGCTCGGTACGGATGCCAATCGTCGCATAAGCAGCATTGGCTTGCTCACAGGCGATGCGGGCGATGCGGTTCAACAGGGAATCAATCGAGATATCCTGCACCAGTTCCAGGCTCACCTGGTGTAAGGCTGCCAGCCTTTCTTCTAACTGTTCACAGGAGAGATCTGTTTTGAGGACCATAGCGGGCTCATTTTACCCCAAAAGGGGGGCTGTGTTCTGAAGGCAGGCGAGAATCTGATAGCTTTTGGGAGCCCTTTGCCAGTATATTCCATTAAGTGAATTTATTGTTGATCAATTACCACATCGGGTATGATCATTTCTGATACAACGAACCATGGAGGTCGGGCAGATGACCGCAAACACGGCACATGAAGAAAAATTTTACAACCTGACACCTGCAGAACGCCTGGCACGCATAACCGATCAGTACCGGCTTTCAGCAGAGGATGGGGCAGTATTGAGCGGAGAGCAGGGCCTTTCACTTGAATCTGCAAATCACATGATCGAAAATGTGATTGGCACCTTCAGCCTGCCGCTGGGAATAGCCCGCAATTTTCTGATCAACGGTCGCGAGGTTCCCGTGCCAATGGTCGTGGAGGAGCCTTCCATCGTCGCTGGCGCTTCTTTCATGGCGAAATTGGCGCGCGGCACGGGCGGTTTTTTTGCCCACGCAGATGCAGCCGAGATGATTGGGCAAATCCAGGTTTTGGACCTGGACGACCCATCCACTGCCCGACTGGCGCTGCTGGATAACAAAGAAATGCTGCTGGCAGAAGCTGCGCGGGTTGATCCCGTGCTGATTAAACTGGGCGGCGGACCGCGTGACCTGGAGGTGAGGTTGATCCAGGATTCGCCCATCGGGGAATTTGTGGTGGTGCACCTGGTTTACGATGTGGTGGACGCCATGGGCGCTAACGCGGTCAACACAGCCGTGGAACGCCTGGCGCCGATTATTGAGCGCATCACCGGGGGCAGGGTCCTTCTACGCATTCTCAGCAACCTGGCTGATCGACGTTTAGCGCGCGCCCGGGTGACCATCAACACCGCAGACCTGACTTTTGGAGAGTTTAGCGGAGAAACCGTGCGCGATGGAATCGTCCAGGCTTGGGCGTTTGCTGCTGCCGACCCTTACCGTGCTGCAACACATAACAAGGGCATTATGAATGGCATCGACTCGGTGCTGATTGCAACCGGGAACGATTGGCGCGCTGTGGAAGCCGGTGCGCACGCGTTTGCCGCCCGGGGTGGGCGCTATACCAGCCTTTCGACCTGGAGCCAGGATGAGACCGGAAACCTGGAGGGGTCACTTGAGATGCCGATGGCTGTTGGCACGGTGGGCGGCGCCACTCGCGTTCACCCAGCGGCTCAGGCCTGCCTGCGCTTAATGGGAATTAAATCGGCTGCCGACCTGGCTGAGGTGCTGGTTTCGGTCGGCTTGGCACAGAACTTGGCTGCTTTGCGGGCACTGGCGACAGAGGGCATCCAGCGTGGGCACATGACCCTGCATGCACGCCAGGTAGCGGTTGCCGCCGGCGCACAGCCCGAACAGATCGATGCCCTGGTCGAACGCTTGATTGCTGATAAAATCATCCGTATTGATCATGCGATAGCAATTTTGGAAGATTGGAATGGAGGAGACCGTGGACAATAATGAGCATTTGTCAGCGCAGCAGGGAGGAGTGGCTCAAATCCCATCCCGCCCCGTAGGCATTGCCGGTTATGGGGTTTATATTCCGCGGTACCGCTTGCCCGGCACCGAGGTCTCGCGAATTTGGCTTGGCGAGCCCTCACCCGGCCCGGTTAAAGAGAAAGCCGTGGCGGGGCTCGACGAAGATGTGGTCACCATGTCGATTGAGGCCGCGCGCAATGCCCTGGCACGGGCGGCAATCGATCCCGAGGAACTGCGAGCGGTGTGGGTGGGCTCGGAATCTCATCCTTATGCGGTTAAACCCTCTGGCACGATTGTGGCAGAGGCGATTGGTGCACCGGTTCACGTCCAGGCCGGGGATTTTGAGTTCGCTTGCAAGGCTGGAACAGAGGCGATGGTGGCTGCCATGGCCCTGGTTGGTTCGCACATGGCGGATTACGCTCTGGCGATCGGCATGGATACCGCCCAGGCTAAACCCGGTGACGCGCTGGAATACACCGCTGCATCGGGTGGAGCGGCTTATATCATCGGTCCGGCTGAAAACGCCCTGGCATCAATTGACGCTCATTATTCTTTCGTGACCGATACTCCGGATTTCTGGCGGCGGGAACACCAAATCTACCCCGAACATGGTCAGCGGTTTACCGGTGAGCCGGCTTATTTTAATCACATCATCTCAGCTTCGCGAACCTTGCTGGATCAAATGGGTCTCACGGCAGCCGATTTCAAATATGCGGTCTTCCATCAACCCAACACAAAATTTCCCCAACGGGTCAGCAAACAGCTTGGCTTTACGCCGGAGCAGATCAAAGAGGGGCTGCTCTCACCGGTGATTGGAAACACCTACGCCGGGTCGGGTATGGTTGGGCTGACCGCCATACTGGATATTGCTGAGCCGGGCGATCGCATCCTGATGACGACCTACGGTTCGGGCGCCGGGTCGGACGCTTTTGTGATCACTGCCCTGGAAGCGCTATTAGAACGACGGAATGCTGCGCCCAGCACCCAGACTTATATTGCCCGCCGCACACAGATCGATTACGCTACCTATGCCCGCATGCGCGGGAAGATTGCCATGAGATGAGGGTGCCATGGATAAACGCCCATCAGATGTAATTGTGGCTGGCATCAGCCAGACACCGGTCGGTGAGTTTTGGGATCAATCGATCCGCCAGTTGGGAATCGAGGCGATCCTTGATGCCCGCAAGGATGCAGGCGGTTTGGTGCCCGAGGTGTTGTATGTCGGCAATCTGCTGGCAGTCTCTGCCTCTCGTCAGGCAAACCTGGGCACCCTGCTGGCTGAGAACGCTGGTCTGCGCGGGATAGAGGGGGTCACTGTGGAAGCAGCCGACGCTTCAGGCGGGGCAGCCTTGCGGCTGGCTTACCTGGCTGTGCGTTCAGGCGCTGTGAATACAGCCATGGCGCTGGGCGTGGAAAAATTCACCGATGTGATTGGCGGGGCATCGGAAGCCATGCTTGCCCACATGCTGGATGCTGATTACGAAGCGGCTGAAGGGTTGACCCCGGTCGGACTGGCAGCGCTTTTATTTAAGCGTTACCTGCTTGAGTATGAGGTCGATCGCGATGCCCTGGCAGGCTTCCCGGAAACCGCCCATGACAATGCTTCGGTCAATCCAAATGCCATGTTCAAGTATCCGATGCGCCCGGGCGTTTACCAGCAAGCTATTGTTTCCGAGGATTTTACCTTGTATGACGTGGCGCCCTATGCGGATGGGGCAGCGGCAGTCCTGCTCACCCGCGAGGATTGCCTGCCCGTGGGTTGGGACCAACCGCGGGTCAGGCTGATTGGATCCAGCCTGGTTACGGATACGCTTTCTATTCATGACCGCCATCATCCGCTGGAATGGGATGCAGCCCGTTTAAGCGTTGAACGCGCCTGCCGTGCAGCAGGCATCATGCCCCGGGATGTAGATTTTTTTGAAGTCCACGACGCCACCACCCTGCATACCGTTCTTTCTCTCGAGGCAGCGGGGTTTGCTTCGCAGGGACAGGGTTGGATGTTGGGCAAGCCTGAGACGATCGGACTGGGCGGTCAGATCCCGATAACCACTTTTGGTGGCTTAAAGGCACGCGGAAATCCGATCGGTGCAGCCGGGATTTACCAGGCGGTGGAAGCCACGCTGCAATTGCGCGGGCAGGCGGGTACAAACCAGGTGCAGGGTGCCAAACTGGGCTTGATCCAGTGCCTGGGCGGGATGGCTTCTACAGCAGCAGTGCATGTTTTAGCAGCGGATAACGGTTAGTCGGTAGTTGGATGGCAGAAGGAAGACAGGTTTTCGATCGATGGGAGTCTTCCTGTAAGAATTCACCTTCAGACTTTAAATCCCTGATCTTATTTCAATGATACAATCTACAAACGATGATGACCACGATTCAGGAGGACATTCCATGAAGGTTTTGATCACTGGCGGGGCAGGCTACATCGGCAGCACAATTTGTTCGGCGCTGCTGGATCACGGGCATACCCCGGTTATCCTCGATTCCCTGGTCACCGGTCAGCTCGCTTTCACCCGTGGACGCATCTTCTACCATGGCGACATCGCTGACCAGGACCTGGTGCGGCAGGTTTTTAAGGACCATCCAGACATCACTGCAACGATCCACTGTGCCGCCCTGATCGTGGTGCCTGAATCTGTGTCAAAACCCTACGAGTATTACCAGGAAAACGTGGTCAAGTCGATGGATTTCTTTTTCCAGTTAGCGACTCTGGGTTACCCGCGGGTGGTGTTCAGCTCATCAGCAGCAATTTATGATGTAGTGCCCGGTTTCATGGTCACGGAGTCGTCTCCGCTTAATCCCATTAGCCCTTATTCGCGCACCAAGTACATGATGGAGATGATCCTCAAAGATTTTTGCCACGCCTACGGGCTGAAGGGTATTGCCCTGCGTTATTTCAACCCGATTGGTGCAGACCCGCACATGCGCACGGGTCTGCACATCAAAGAGCCCAGTCACATCCTCGGGCGGTTGGTGGCAGTGGCGCGGGGAGAGGCACCGGAGTTCCAAATCACAGGCACGGACTGGCCCACCCGCGATGGCACTGGCATCCGCGATTATATCCACGTGTGGAACCTGGCTCTGGCGCACATCAAGGCGGTTGAACGTTTTGATGCGGTTATTGAGGCGGATGCGAGCCTCGAGAATCCCTATGCGGTGATCAACCTGGGAACCGGTCGGGGCGTTACTGTGCGCGAGATGGTGAAGGCTTTTGAGCATGTTCTCGGCCGCGAAATTCCCAAGGTGGAAATGCCGCCGCGTCCCGGCGATGTGGCCGGCTCCTATGCCAACGCGGATAAAGCCCTGTCACTGCTGGGCTGGTCGGCTGAACAGTCGATCGAAGCAGGGATAGCCGACGCGCTTAAATGGGGTGAAATACGCGACCAGATTTTGGGGTGGTGAAGGGGGCAACATAAAGGTTGCGGCGTTGAGTCATCTCCTAAAAGCGTATTCACGATGATCGTGTTTGGAGCGGAACGCCAGAAGCACAGCGAAAAGGTCTGAAGAAAAGCGAGCGAGATCAGGGTTCATAATTTAATTTCTCATCGAATGCGAGAAAAAATCGTCTATAATATAATCAACCACAAGACAAAGGAACGCATTAGATGAGCATTTTCGATTTAATCTTTGGTCATCCCGCCATTCGAGCACTATCCGATGAGCAGAAAAAAGAAGTCAACCTGCTGCTGGTTGAGCTGGTAAAAATCGGTCGCCTGGACGATTACCTTTCGACCAGCCCGGGCGGACATTTTGATATCCGCTGCCATCACACCGGGGCGCGCAGGATCGGGATGAAATTGAACCAGATCGGCGGTTTGGAGCTGATGCAGGCTGCCAGGGCGCATGTTAAACGTAAACTGAAAATGGTGATGGCAGAGCACCTTGATTATTGCTGGCAGGGTATTGGAGATTGGAAAGCCTGAACATCTAAGAAATTCAGCAACACTTTTGTCTTTAATAAAAGGAATGTACGATGAACGACCACCCCGACTTCCAGGAAGAGCAAACGCCGCGCCCCCCGCATTATGACGAGATAACTGAAGAACAATACGAAAAAGAAGACCAAAAACCTGCCGAAAAGGCTCACCAGGATCCCTTGAGCGCCATTACCTGGGCGCTGATTCTGATCTGGGCTGGCCTGGTCTTCCTGGCTTCGAACCTGGGCTGGCTGGACAGATTCCAGCCGCAATTCAACCTGCCGGGAGAGATCGAATTTTTGGGCTTGCGAACCTGGTCGGTCATCGCCCTGGGCGCCGGCATCATCCTCTTATTTGAGGCGATCATCCGCACGATTGTGCCTGCTTACCGCCGTTCTACCGGCGGAAGTTATTTCCTGGCAGCCATCTTGCTGGCGATCGGGCTGAATGCGATCTTCGGCTGGCAACTCATTTGGCCCCTTGTGTTGATCGGTATGGGTCTGGCTGCCCTGGCTAACGCTTTTTTCCATAGGCGCAAATAAGGTTTAAAACAGGTCCGGATCCAGATTTTTAAGCAGCCGCCAGGTATGCAGCAGGGGAGTATGCCAGCGTTCGCGCCCGGTACAGCGAAAATACGGGATTTGGTAGGCGCGCACCAGGTCGCCGATTTTGTAGCGCGCCAGTATGGGGGTAAAAACGATCAAACTGCCGGTTTCACCCGGTTCCATTTCGTACAGCATTTTCACACCGTGGCGGTCATGGGGATGAACTTGGTCTCGTCTTTGGTTATGCCGTGGGTGATCGCCCAGCCCAGGGCGGTTTCGTGTAGTAAAAGTTCGTTTTCGCCCGCCCTGACGCGTTCGATGCGGGGCTTATAATCGTCATAGGTTGAAACGGGGAATTTCGCCCGGTAATCCGCGCTGCTGCTGACGGTGCTGGCGCCAAATTTTACACTATATGCGGTTTGAGCGTAGATTCTCAGCGGACTTTGCAGCACAACTTCCTGGGCTGCTGGCGGATTTTCCAGTGATGCCTGCCAGGGCTGCCCCGCCAACCCACCCTACTGGTGCCGGATCTCCGCCAAGCCTTTCCAGACTAAAATGCTCACCGTGACCACGAAATATGCGCTTAACAGGGCTGCTTCCGACAGGTAGCCCAGCACCGGCACGATCAAAAATGCCAGCCCGATCTTGCCCAACATGGCGAGAAAGCTGACTCTTAAGGGCAATTCTGCCCTGCCAAAAGCCAGCAGCAGGGAACGGTCCCAGTAGAAGGTATTGGCGATTCCATAACCGACCATCAGCACCATTAACACCGCAAAAGCTGGTGCATACGCTTCTTTGTAGATATAAATGGTGCGTCCAAACAGCATCCAGGGCGAAAAAAGCAGTTGCCGCCCTAACAGCAACAACCCGGCAGCCACAGTCCCCGTCCAGGCGCCTGAGACGGTGGTGACACGGATGAGCAATTGCTTGAGCCGGTTCCATTCGCGGCGGGCAACGTGTCGGGTGATCTCCGGAAAGGTGGTGCTGATGAAAGGTGTGATCGGCATCACCACCAGGTTGATCACGGCCTGTGCAACCTTAAAATAGCCGGCTACCGAGGTATCGAAGAAATAGCTCACCCACAGCACCTCGCTATCGCGCGCCAGGGTGGTGACCATACCGCTGAAGTTGGAATTGACAGCAAAGCTTAACATCTCTTTGCGCTCTGGCAGGTTGCCGCGCAAGGTAGTTCGCCACCAGCCCTTCCCCAGGTGTTTGGGTAGCCAGTACAGGGCAACAAAAACCGGGCCGAGCCCCAGGATCGTCTTACCCGCCAGGTATACCAGCATGACGGCAAACACACCCCCTTTCACGAGGAATACCAGGGCGAACAAGCCGATGGTGACCAGGCTCTGGATAAAATTGATCAGCGCCAGTGATTTGAAGTGACCGGTCACCTGCAGCGCGCCGGTGGCGGTTTCGGTGATCATATTGCTGAGGATCGTGATCCCGTAAATGATGAACAACGGCTGAACGGCGAGGTCCTTGGCGAAGGTCAGTGCGCCCCAGCGAGACAGGATGAGCAATACCAGGTATGCCAGAAGCGAGGTGGAGAGTTCTGCCAGACCGCCCACTTTGATTATCGCTGAGGCGTGTTTGCGCTTGTCCTCAGCCAAAAATCCCCCCATGTAGCGGACCACAAAATCACCCATCCGGAAGGACAGCAGGCGGTTGATATTGGTGACAAAGCTGATCACCACCCCCAATTCACCAAAGCTCGCCACACCCAGAAGATTGGCAGCCAGGACGCTGAGCACAGCGCTGATGGCCTGGCTGGCAAATAAATAGGCTGAATTGCTGACAACCTTTTTGAAGATGGCGTCCTTGCCCCAGAATTTAATTCTGGAAAACAGCTTTTCGTCCTCTTCCCGGGTCTGCTGTGGATCGTTTTCTGTGTTTTGTTCCTTGTGAAGGCTCATGGGGTTTCGACCTGGCTGACCCAATCTCGTTCTGCCATGTACCAGTCCACCAGGCGAGTGACGCCTTCTTCAAGGTTCACCTGCGGCTCCCAACCGAGGAGCGCTTTGGCTGTTGTGACATCGGCCTGGTTGGTGTGCACATCGGCGCGGTGAAAAGCTTCGTATTTGATCCGGGCGCGCTTGCCGAGGAGCTCTTCCAGCATGTGAATCAGGTGATTGATCGTGATCACCTCATGTCCGCCCAGGTTGATCACCGCATAACCGAGGGGTTTCAGCGCCTGGATTGTGCCGCGGGCGATATCGTCCAGGTAGGTGAAGCCGCGCGACTGCTCGCCATCGCCGTTGACGATCACCGGTCGGTCCTCGGCGATCCACTGGCAGAAACGAAACATGACCATATCCGGCCGCCCGGCAGGACCGTAGACGGTGAAATAGCGCAAAACCGTGACGTCAATGCCATACAGGTGGTGATAGGCAAAGGCCATTGCTTCAGCGCCCTTTTTGCTGGCGGCATAGGGCTGCAGGGGGTGATCGGTATCATCCGTTTCCTTAAATGGCGGATCGGATTTTTCAGCGTACAGGCTGGAGGTCGAGGCAAGAATAAACTTCTCGACAGGGTACTGGCGGCATAGCTCCAGAAGGTTGAGGGTGCCGGTCAGGTTGGTATCCACGTACACCCAGGGGTCTGTCAGGCTGGAGCGCACCCCGGCGCGAGCAGCCAGGTTGATCACCCCGTCCACTTTTTCAGGCAGCCAGGGTTTTAGGGACTCGATGATGAACCGATCAGCAATATCCTCCTTCAGAAAGTGAAAATTCGACCGGGTCATCAGCTTTTTTAAGCGGTATTCTTTCAGGCGGACGTCGTAGGCGTCATTCAGATTGTCAACGCCGTACACCTGGTGACCGGAATCAGTCAGCAATTCCGCCACACGGTAAGCAATAAAACCCGCGACTCCCGAAATCAAATAGTTAGCCATTAGAGCCTGACGACCTTGGGGTGATCTTTCCCCTGATTTCCCAGGGCATTGCGGGTGTCAACAATCAACTTTGCCCTGGCGAGGATGGCACCGTAATCGTACTGTGCGTGATTGGTGATGATAGCCACACAATCGGCATGCTCAACCGCTTGCATCAGGTCGGGTACGGAAGAAAGCGACAGCCCTTCCTCCTCAAGATGCGGGATATAGGGATCGTGATAAATCACATCAGCGCCTTTTTCCTGTAAAAGGTGGATTACATCCAGGGCAGGCGACTCGCGCAGGTCATCGACATTCGGTTTATAAGCAGCACCCAGGATCAACACCTGGCTGCCGTTGATGGGCTTTTTATGGAGGTTCAGGGCGTCCTGAATCTTTCCCAGGGTATAGCGGGGCATGCTGGTATTGATCTCAGAGGCAAGCTCGATAAAGCGGGCGGTGTAGTTTAACGAGCGGAGCTTCCACGACAGGTACAGCGGATCAACCGGGATGCAGTGACCACCCAGACCGGGTCCGGGGGTGAATTTCATAAAACCAAAGGGCTTGGTGGCGGCGGCATCGATCACCTCCCACACATCAATTTTGAGGCGGTCGCACATGATCGCCAGTTCATTGACCATGCCGATGTTGATCATGCGGAAGGTGTTTTCAAGCAGTTTGGTCATCTCGGCTACTTCACAGGTTGAAACCGGCACAATGGTCTCGAGGGCCTGGCTGTACCAGGCTGTAGCCACTTCCGTGCAGTCTGGAGAGATGCCGCCGATAACCTTGGGGGTGTTGATGGTTGTCCAATCATCCCGACCGGGGTCAACCCGTTCCGGGGAAAATGCCAGGAAAAAATCTTCGCACACCGAAAGTCCGCTGGTCGACTCAATAGCAGGCAGAATCATCTCGCGGGTTGTGCCCGGGTAGGTGCTGGATTCCAGCACCACTGCCATGCCCTGATGCATGTGGGGAGCCAGGGACCTGGAAGCCGAAACAATAAAGGAAAGGTCCGGGTCGCCAGTTTTGCGCAAGGGCGTGGGAACACAAATTGATACGGCATCGACCTGGCTTAAAATGGCATAATCGTTACTGGCGGAAAGCAAACCCGCATCAACCAGCGCTTTGACGCGTTCGGAGCTTACGTCGAGAATATAGCTCTCCCCCCGGTTGATGGTCTCCACTTTCTCGACGTCCGGGTCCACGCCTACTACGGTGAACCCGGCTTCGGCGAACACCACAGCCAGGGGCAGCCCCACATAACCGATGCCTACCACGCCCACGCGGGCGCTTCGGTCACGGAATTTTTGGATTAAGTTTTCTTTGATCGTTCCCATGGGATGAACCCTTTTTTATAATAGAATTCGAAAGATTATTTTATCACAGACCCTGGCGGCAGCACGTCTTTCTAAAATAAACTCAACTGTTCTGGCTGATCGTTGCCCGCCGGATCATCACCGGGAAGGTCTAGGTTGGCGTCCTGAGACACGGTGCTGGTTTGGCGGGCAGCCTGTGCTTTTTTCATTAGACTGGGTAATTTTGCAAAATCTTCTTTGACCACGTTGCGTAGGGATGGCTGATGCAAGGCGGCTGCCGGGTGATACATGGCCACCACCATGCGTCCACGGGACCAAAAATCGCGGCCATGAATGAGGCTGATCTTTCCCTTGTCGATAAAATAGTTCATCGATACCCGCCCAAGGGTGACGATCACATCCGGGTTGATCGCTGAAATCTGACGTTCAAGGTAGAATTTGCAGGCATTCAGTTCTTCCGGTTCAGGGTCGCGATTGCCAGGCGGGCGGCATTTGACCACGTTGGTAATAAACACTTCTTCGCGTTTGAACCCCGCATCGCCCAGGAGTTCATCTAAAAAATTTCCGGCTGCGCCTACAAAGGGTCGCCCCTGTTCGTTTTCGTAAAAACCGGGTCCCTCGCCAATAAACATGATCCGCGAATGGGGGTTTCCCTCCCCGGGAACTGCATTCTTGCGGGAAAGATGCAACGGGCAGCGGGTGCAAACCCGGGTTTGCTGTGCGATTTCATCTAAAATTTCTTCGGGCGTCAAAACACACCTCCAGCGTATTGAATAACACACTCAATATTATCGGTTATCCACCAGTTCGGCAAGTATTTCAGGCACCAGTGGGTTTAAAGTCATCAAAAGTGCATCTTCGCCGGCATCCTGATAATATCCTTTGCGGACGCCAACCACAGCAAAGCCAAATTTATTGTAAAGATGAAGGGCGTCCTGGTTACAGGCTCTGACCTCCAGCAGTGCGTGGGTTGCGCCCAACCGGGTTGCTTCCAGTAACACTTTTGCCAGCAATCGCCGGGCGATGGAACGCCCGCGGTACTCCGGGTGAACTGCCAGCGTTCCGATATGGGCTTCATCGAGGATCAGCCAGACGATCACATTCGCGACAACCCTTGGTGGATGGGGTTCTTCAATCCATTCTGCGACCCAGCACAAAGTTCCCTGGTTTTGTGCAAGGGCTTTAATAAAATCTTTTTCAGCCCAGGGTGTGAGGAAAGAGGCTTGCTCGATAGCGCTAATCGGACTTAAATCCGCCGCGGTCATTGGGCGTAGACGGATGTACCCCTCATCGGTTTTCGATCTCATATTATCCAGGAATGGCGGACGTTGTGCTCAGATAGGTCGGCGCCAGGCTTGCAGGGTCGTCAGTATCGCCAGCCTGCAGGCGTGCCCATCCCAGGGCTGCCAGGAAACCTGCCCGACGCAAACAACGTTCAGGCGGGAGCAGGCACGCGTTTTTCCAACGGCGCCCAATGATGGCGCGGGCTTCTGCTGATAATTCGCCACAGATCAACGTGGGCGATTCAATGGTTTTAACCAGGTCCCTGGCATCCAGCACCACAGGCTCGCCCTGTGCAACCCACTCACCGCCAACGACATGGTAGGTGCCACAGGCTAATCGCTGGCGCCCGGCATGTAAAACAGCGACCATTGGACGCTCATCGAGGGGCTGTGCTTTGGCAATGACATCCAGTGAAGGGATACCCACAAGCGGGATGTTAACCGCCAACGCCATGCCCTTAATAAATGAGACGCCAATTCGTAAACTGGTGAAGGAGCCTGGTCCCGTCGCCACAGCCAGACCGGTCAGCTCGCTTGGTTTGATGCCGGTGGATTTGATCATGCGCTCAAGCGCCGGCGCAAGCTCAACAGTGTGATGATGTTGAGTTTCCCAGGTGACTTCATACCGTAAAAATGTGCCATCAAACAATGCCAGGCTGATCCATGAAGTTGATGTATCAAGGGCGAATAACACTAGAACACTCCATAAACTTTGCGGCGCAAATTAAAAACCATTGATTCATATCGCGCTCCTCGGGGAGAAAACAGCATGGTGCGGTTTTCGAGGGCTGTCGCTTCAAGTTGAACCCACAGGTGTTCGGCAGGAAGCGCGGCTTGGATCCGTTCAGCCCATTCAATCACAAGGATGCCCTGGGCGAGCATTCGGTCAAGATCCAGGATTTGGGCGTCTTGTGCGCTTTCCAAACGGTATGCATCCAGGTGGAAGAGCCGTTCCTGGTCGGGACGCCGGTATTCGTTTACGATCACATAAGACGGGCTTGTGACCGGATCAAGCGTGCCCCAACCGTCACCGATGCCCTGGACGAGGGTGGTTTTTCCAGAACCCAGCTTGCCTGCCAGGCAGATGACATCACCCAGCCTGAGATATCCGCCCAGGTGGATACCCAACCGCCGGGTCTGCTCGGCGCTGTAGCTAAAAAATTCAAAGCTCAAGTCATCTAAGATAGGCATAAGGATTAAACAGTATCATATCAGATTCGTGTTCAATGAACAACCTCAGTGTTCTTTGCCTGGAGCGCCAGGTTGGTCCTGGTCCTGGGCGGAATCAGCGCTGTAGAGGATTTTTTTAAGCCGGTTTTTGAGCGCCCTCCGCTCAAGCATGACCCGTCGCCCACAGGTGAGACATTCGATGCCAATATCGGCGCCGAGGCGCACCACGCGCCATTCGTACCCGCCGCAGGGATGCGGTTTACGCAGGCGTAAGATATCGCCAAGACCCAGTTCAGTCAGCATGATTGGATTATACCATCCAGACGGGCAGGGTTTTTAAATCTCTCGACGATTTTTGGTACGCAACGCTTAGGGTTGATGTCCAGTTCCTGGTTTGGAAGCGTTCCCAGTCTTATTCAGGAATTTCTGCAGCTTCAGCCAGCAATTCCTGTAATCTGGGGTGGTTTGCATAAAAACCGCGGTATTCAGGTGGCAGCAGCATGGCGATCCGGCACATGATTTCATCGGTGTTTTGGGCTAACCAGGCCTGGCGGTTCTCGCGATCAAAATCGGGCAGGTGGTATGGATAACCTACACGAATTGTCACCGTTGGGCGACGGAACTTCATCCATTCATTGTAGACGCGCTCTGTGCCGACGATGCCAATGGGTAAATTTGGAACTGAAGCTTTGGCAGCCAGCATCGCGGCACCCTGTTTGCCTTCAAGCATGCCCACACCCTCATGACTGCGGGTGCCCTCCGGGGCAATGCCAACCACACGTCCTTTTCGAAGCCAGTTAAGAACCTCGCGCAAAGCTGAAAAGTCGGTTGTTTCCCGATCCATCCAGACGATGTCGCCAATTTTTTCCAGGACCCACCTGAAGAAAGGCTTTTTCTGGTATTTTTTAGCGACAATTGCCACCTTATCCATGCGTTGAGGAACGGCTATCAAAAAGGGCACATCCAGGCGGCTGATGTGATTGGTGGTCATCATCACTCCGCCTTGTGGAGGAATGCGCTCCCCATTGATGATTTGAAAGTGGGTTATTTTGTTGATCAAAAAGATGATCAGTTTGAATAAAGGTTTCTCAGGCATGGTGATTAATTTCCTCTATACGATCGTTAACAGGCATGTCTGCTATAAGTTGCCCTGATTGTGCCTTTCCGGATGAACGCTTTCGGTTGCAGCCAGGGGATGTGGTTTTTCATTTCGCAAATGCTTGTTGATTAAAATCAGACCTATCACTGCCAGCACCAACATCAGGGTTACCGGTAAGTGGGAAAGCAAAGTTTGGGCGAAGGTAGGTTCTGCTTCTAAAATCAGCAAAGGTGCCACCCCTGAAATAAGCGCCAGAACATTCCAGAAGCCATGCAAGACAAATGCGCCCAGGGCGCTTAACCCAAGAGAGAGCCATTTTGAGTCGCGCCATGCCCTTGATAATCCCCAACCCATCATACCCGAAGCAAGCATGTGCAATACGCCCGTCCCAGCCCGACTGATGGCCATGATTAACCAATCTTCCGTGTTAATGACGTTGGTAAAATACAGCACGTTTTCCATCAAAGCAAAACCTGCGCCACACAACAGTCCGCCCACAAAACCCTCCTGCGGGGTGATTTTGCGACCAGCCAGTGGCCATAAACTCAGGGGCTTGATCACCTCTTCAATGATTGGGGCGATACCGCCGAAAATTGCCAATCCCCAGAAAATGACGCTTGGCTGCAGGAGAAGGGGCTTGAGGAAGTCAAGTATGGCGTCTAAATCCTGGTCCAACATCATTAGCTGTTCAACCAGTCCCAATAATTGCTGCTCAAGTTGTGGATTGGCGTTAATACGAAAACCCAGCCCGATGCCCCCGATGCCAGCCAGGATCAGGATGGCCAGCAGTTCCAGGACAACCACCAGGAATGGCAGCATGACGATACTGATCCCAAAAACCCGCCATTTTCTTGCCTGGGATCCGCCGGCAAAACCTCTTTGAGCAGCCTGGTAGATCCATAAGATGGGAATTCCGGCAACCAGAATGTTGATCGGACCCAACAGGATCACAGCCACATTTTCCAATCGGGCGATCAGCCAACCCAATAAAACCACGACAGGCCAGATCAGGATCACCCAGCGAGCAGCTTTTGCTAAAACGGGATGGTTCAGATCCAGCCAAGTCAGCGAGGGTTTTCCTCGCAGTTGATTGATGCTGAGCAGTAAAAGTGGGAGGAGCAACACACCGCCCAAGATCGACGTCCAGAAGAGCAACCCGATGGGCATGCTCTGTGAGAAACTCATCCGTGAATCTAAAACAAACAGCAGCCAGGCAACGCCTGTTGAGAAGGCTTGCACAGCAAACAACAGGATGCCCAGGATGCTGGCCAGCAGGGTCAGTATCACCTGCCAATTTTTACCCGGTGTTAGCTGTTCTGTCATTTAATGTTGGCCCGTGACGGTTATTTTTTAATGATCTCAATGCCATTGATGATGGTGGCATCTTCAAAGCCAACCGCGGTTTGTGGATCTCGGAGGGCGATCAGATCTAATATGGGCATACTGTCCTCGGTTACCTGGCCGAAGATCGTGAAACCACCGTCCAGGGAGGGAGTGGGCGCCAGGGTGATGAAAAATTGGCTGCCGTTCGTGTCGGGACCGGCATTCGCCATGGCAAACAGCCCATTGCGATCAAACGAAAGGTCGTCCTTGGTCTCATTGACGAAGGTGTATCCAGGCCCGATTATTCCAAGGCCAGAGGGGTCGCCCGCCTGAGCAACGAAGCCCGGGAGAACCCGGTGGAAATAGACATCGTCATACCAACCACTTTGCGCCAGGAAGACAAAGGAGTTAACTGCAATCGGGGCGACATCGGCAAAAAGTTCGATGTCAATTTCACCCGCGCTGGTGTTCAACCGGGCCATATAAGAAGCTTCAGGATCGATGACCCAGGCAGGGCACTCCAGGGTACCGCCGAATTCGTACGCCCCGAGCAGACCGAAAAGGTTGGGTTTATTATCGCGATAAATCCGGTCGTTCACGACCACGGTTGGTGTGTAATTCATGCCAATGGCAAACCGCTCTTCGGTGAGCTGTTCAATCCAGGCTCTTTTTTCCGGATTGAGAAGGTCTTTCGTAAACTGGTCCACATCCAGTTCCCAACCCTCGGCGACCTCCTGGACCCAATCGACAAATTCATCTTCCGTCATCTGGTTCCAGTAACCCTGATACAGATACAACAAGTCGTGCATTTCCCAGAATTTCCCCTGGGCGCCTGCTGCCTCGGCAGCTAAGCCCGCGATAAAGGCTTTATCATGGATGGATGGCAGGGGTAAATGCCGGAAGGCTAGCTTAACCGCATTGGGAAAATTTTGACGTAAAAAGTCCGTCAAGTGTGAAAATTGTACACAGGCTGGACATTGAAAATCGGCGTATTCGATGATTGTAATCGGGGCGTCCGGATTCCCCCGCACCCAGTCCTCATCGGATAACGGTGGGAGTTGATCAATGACCGCCTGGTAATAATCGGTTTCAGGGGAGGTTGTGTAATCATATGCTGCGGAACAGGGCATGCGGTCCGTCTGATCTTCCGAATCACGTTCAGGCGTGATCTGCGGTGGCGGATCCTTGATTACAGGGATGGCTTCAGATGTTTGCTGGGGTTCAACAGCTTTAGGAGCACAGGCTGCGATTAGCAAGGCGCCGATTAATAATGTAAACATCGTCTTTTTTAGCATTTCAAACCTTTCTTCGTGGGTGTATTTGCCAGTTAACCCTGGAGACCTGCCAAACAGGGTGAGTCCTTTACCCTCCCCCCAGCCGACTGGTAACCGCTGTTTGCAAGGCTTTCTGGACACTGTCTTTATCTTTCGTTGCGTCGATGATCACCCATCGCGCGGGTTCTGCTTCTGCCAGGGCAAAATAACCCTGCCGGACGCGTTCGTGGAATGCCAGCGTATAAGCATCCAGCCGGTTCCATTCGGTGCTGTTGACGCGCTTACGTTCCATTCCCACTTCAACGGGAACATCCACCAGCAGGGTCAGATCGGGTTTCAGTCCACCGGTGGAAAAATCAAGCAGCATTTGCAGTGTGTCCAGGTCGATTTGATGACCAAATCCCTGGTACGCCAGGGTGGAATCGCCGAAGCGATCACACAAGACAATCTTCCCTGCTGCCAGCGCTGGGCGGATGAGCTCTTCCACGTGCTGGGCGCGGGCTGCCAGGAACAGTAAGATCTCGGTGCGTGGGGTAATAGATACGTTTTTGAGGTTCATCAAGACTTCACGAATCTGGTTGCCGACGGGGGTGCCGCCGGGTTCCCGGGTGAGAACAACCTCGTAACCCGCATCCTGTAAAAACTCTTTTAGCGCAGGCAGTTGAGATGTCTTCCCGCTGCCATCGGGTCCTTCCAAGGTGATAAACATGGTTATTCTCTAAATATCCTCACGTGCCGATTGGGTTCTTTACCATATGAATGCGAGACAAGGTCAGCCTGGCGTGCCATTTCGTGCTGTAAACGGCGAATTGTGGACGAGGCGGGCGCCAGGTCAATCCAGCGCTCGCCGTTCAACACGGCTTCGATGGCAGCCTGGGTTTGATCGACAACAGTGCGATCCTGCCCGGATATCTCCTCGACGCTGGCCAGGTTGAACACATCGACTAAAAATTGCTCTAATTGCTGGCTGGTGTTCGAGCGTAAGACAAAAATGGGCATTTTACGCTGTTCTGCCTCGACAATGGGCTGCTGGCGCTCGCGATAATAACGGCGCAGTGTCAACAGGGCATCTGCTTCTTTCAACTCACGTACGATTCGGGCGGGTACATTCAGCAGTTTTGCTGCCTGGGTCAGCCGATTGCGCGCCACCCCGAATGGGAAAATGTTGATCGGCTTCAACGGTTGTGTCTCCATCTCCGCCAATGCCAGGGGAGGGGTTGCGCCTGCGAGTATCCCAACCTCGCTGCGCTGATTGCCAGTCGAACGGCTGAAGGGCATCGTTTCTCGTTTGCCTGCCCTGCTTACAGCCTGGGCGGCTGTGCTGATCTTTGGAACAACCGGTTTTTGCGTATGGATTCGATTTTGCTCATCACGATAGCGGATTTCCGGCGGAAGCGGGTAGCCCCGTAAAAGTGCGTCCACAGCCGCAGAGACATCGTTTTGTACGGCAACTCGGTTCCGGTCCTGGATCTCGACCAGCATATCAAAGGTTGCTGGTGCGCGGCGTTCAAGAACGGTCTTTTGGGTGCCGCGCCGGCGGGCTTCCTCATCGGAAAGGGTAACGGATTCAATTCCGCCCACCAGATCAGACAGGGTGGGGTTGAGCAGGAGGTTTTCTAGGGTGTTGCCATGGGCGGTGCCGATCAGTTGAACCCCACGTTCTGCAATAGTACGGGCTGCCATGGCTTCCAGTTCTCTGCCGATCTCATCGATGACGATCACCTCGGGGTTGTGATTTTCCACAGCCTCGATCATCACCTCGTGCTGGAGAGAAGGTTTGGCCACCTGCATTCGGCGAGCAGAGCCAATCGCCGGATGGGGGACATCCCCGTCGCCGCCAATTTCGTTGCTGGTGTCCACGATGATCACGCGGGATTTTTCTGCCAGGATACGGGCTGTCTCCCGCAGGATGGTGGTTTTGCCCACTCCCGGTCGTCCGAGGATGAGGATGCTGGCGCCGGATTCAATTAAATCCTGGATGATATCGCTGGTACCATAAACTGCGCGGCCGATCCGACAGGTCAATCCGATGACTTCCTGGCGCCGGTTGCGAATGGCTGAAATTCGGTGCAGGGTGCGCTCGATACCGGCACGGTTATCGGCATCAAACTCGCTGATGGAACGCGTGACGGCTTTGATATCGTCGTAGGTGATCTCTTGCTCGCTGAGAACCACCTCACGGTTTACGAAACGCGCCTTTGGTAGCCTCCCTAAATCCATGACCACTTCGAGTAAATTATCGCTGTCATCCAGCTCACGTAAAACCGCAGAAATTTGCTGTGGCAGGATGTCCAGCAGCAAATCAAGATCATCTGTAATTTTTTCGTGTTTTTGCATATTCAAATTATTTTCTTTTCCGTAAAATTGATGCCGGGGAAGGTTACCTCAACATCACCTTTAATTCTATCCTAAATTGATGAATGTTGGCTCTGTGTGCAACTCGACAGCCCGGGTTTTATTCCCGGGAAGATTCGATCGATGCAATTGGAAGGGTCGGCTCACGATTGCCGTTTTCAAACGCTGGATATGAAAACTCGGTCTTAACCCGTTGGCGGTGTGCCATATAGCGCACCAGCAAGGCCTGTGCAGGGAGCACCCGAACAGCGCGTTCGCACAATGCAGGTTCTAACCAGGGCTGGTAGGAGCGTGAGGTGATAAAGACCGGGCGCCCATGCAGGTCAGGCAATGCCAGCAGCAATTGCTCCAGCAGTTCGGTCATTTCAATCCTGGCTTGCGGGTTGACGACGGGCAATACCCATACCCCAACCGGACCGTAGACCAGGTCTGCATAAGCTTGCAGATCGCCCTTTGACGTGTAATGCACCAGACCGAGCATCTCCTGGCGGGAAAGGAATTCCACGGATTGCACCAAAGGCGGCACCAGGGTGTAGTACAGGTTGCGCATCCCCGTTACATCTGTGCTTGACCAAATCCGCCAGCCTGAAGAGCGCTGATGGCGGGCTTGCCCTGGCGGGGCACATTGATAGACATTTTGCTGGGCTAAAACTGAGAAACCTGCCTGACGAAAGTGTGGAAGGAGGGGCGAATCTGTGAAAACTTCTGCCACGACCTGTTTTGCACCCCAGCCACCGGCTTTTTTCACCAGCGCCTCCAGCAAGGGCACCAGGCAGTGTGAATCCCCCCGGGTTGGCGCGAGCAGGTAGTTAATCTGGGCGCTGCTCATCTTTGAGGACTGGTAAATTTGGGCAATACAGCGCTCCTGGTCACCTTCAGATTGAAAAACGCCGGTAAAACGGTGATCGGCTGGGTGAATTGCAATCAGGAGGTGACTTAGAGAGAGGGGTTTGCCGTGGGTGAGGTGCAGAATGTTGTCCAGGCAGGTGAGTTCTCGGCGATGACGATAAAGATATAACCAGTCACTCCAGAGGATTGCACGCTCGCTCATGTCCTTACGATACTCACAAAAATAAGTTAAAAGGGGGATCGACATTCATTGCCTGATTAACACCGCTTCCCAGCCTTTCTATATGCTGGGAAGCAAGCCTGTCTTTATCGGGCAGGATCATCAATGTCGATGTCCATCTTTAGATTAATTCTGGACGAATTACCAGCCACGGGTGGAAAGCATGTCGGAATCGGAGAGATCTGCCACCTGGCGTCCCACCATGGCTTCACCCAGGTTACGGCTGATTTCAGCCAGAACCCGGGGGTTATCATAATTGGCGGCGGCTTTGACAATGGCTGCAGCCCGCTTTGCCGGGTCACCGGACTTAAAAATGCCCGAACCCACAAAGATGCCATCCACACCCAGTTGCATCATTAAGGCAGCATCGGCAGGTGTTGCAATACCGCCGGCAGCAAAGTTGACGACGGGCAGGTGTCCAAGCTGGCGCACCGCTTTGACCAGTTCATAGGGTGCGCCGATATCTTTCGCGTAGGTCATCAACTCTTCTTCAGGCATATTTTGCAGACGCTTAATCTCGCCCAGTACGCTGCGCGCATGGCGAACCGCTTCGACCACATCGCCGGTGCCGGGTTCACCCTTCGTGCGCAACATGGCTGCACCTTCGCCCAGTCGGCGTAAGGCTTCACCCAGGTTACGGCATCCGCACACAAAAGGGACTTTAAAAACGTGTTTGTTGATGTGATAGGCTTCATCGGCGGGGGTTAACACCTCAGATTCATCGATAAAGTCCACGCCGAGGGATTCCAAAATTTGAGCTTCAACAAAATGTCCGATGCGACATTTAGCCATCACCGGGATAGAAACCGCATCCATGATCTGGATAATTAACTCGGGGTCGCTCATACGGGCAACTCCGCCGTGGGCGCGAATGTCTGCGGGAACGCGCTCCAACGCCATTACTGCGACGGCACCAGCATCTTCAGCGATCTTCGCTTGATCGGGCGTGACCACATCCATGATCACCCCGCCTTTTAGTTTCTGTGCCAGGCTTTTTTTAACCTCAAAAGCCGCAATTTGTTGTTCCATAGAGCCTCCAAAAGATAAATAGTTATAAAAATTCTACCACGCGCAGAGATGTCCGACAACTGAAGCCGTGGTATAAATCGTTCCGAAACACTAAACTTTTGGTGATACAGTTTTTTATGTTTTGTCAATATTTTTGTGTCGTCCAGGATGTAATATTGCGTTGCATGTGCGGAGTATTTTTTCAATTGCTTTACGAAATTGCAATAATTTCAGTTTTCTCGCTTAAGATTTGGGGATATTGCACAGCGGATGTTGCCCCCATTTCGTTATTGTTTTTAGCAGTCCAATTTTCCAACCAGTATTTCAATCTCTTGCAGTGGCGCTATAAGAGCTTTTATCTTTTAGGGGTATCTTGATAGCATTCTTATCGGAAATCTATATTAAGCTCGATTTTTCATCTTCTCGCTATGGAAATAGCGATAAACATGGTATTTACTTTCCCAGCAATTCCTTGTAGATTTCATAATCATTATCTGAAAAACAACAAAACATCACTTTCTCTAATGAGTGATCTGACTGAATGAAATCCTTTACTGTTTGGACGGCTATTTGAGCTGCAGGGCGGTTGGGATAGCCATATACCCCGGTACTTATACAAGGGAAAGCGATCGTTTTTATGTGATGCTCAACCGCCAATGAAAGGCTTTTACGGTAACAGGATGCCAAAAGCTGTGACTCTCCCTGTGCCCCGCCATACCAGACGGGGCCAACCGTGTGAATGACATACCGGGCTGGCAGGTTGTATCCGGCAGTAATTTTTGCGTCTCCAGTCTGGCAGCCATTTAATTTTCGACATTCTTCCAAAAGACGCGGGCCTGCAGCCCGATGGATGGCGCCATCAACACCACCGCCACCCAGCAGCGTTGTGTTAGCAGCATTTACAATGGCATCGACTTTAAGCATTGTAATGTCAGCCTTAATACAATCCAAAATTGTCATTTTTCACCTTCTTTTTGGCAGTTTAATCACATAGATTTCATAATAAAATGAGGCACATTTACAAGCAACGGATAATTAAATAAATCAAAAAAAGGTTTGCTTTTATAAGCTTCTCCACACACTTACCACCGTCCCATGGATATTCGCCTTGCGTACTTCTTCAATGCCAATTCTTTATTGGCATGAATCTTTTGCAATAATGTGATTATTATTTATGATCGATCCTGGCGACTTGCAGTATGGTTTACAAAAAAGACAGCCAATAGGCTGCAATCCCAAAAGCCACAGATACATTAAGCGAGGCTTTCAGTCCGACCATCGGCACCGAAACCACCAGATCGGCGATCGTCAGTAAACCGGGGTCAATGCCTGCTTGCTCATTTCCCACTGCCAGTAAGAATTGCTGAGCACCCAGCGAAGCCAGGTCGACATTAAAGATAGGCTGTGAACTTGCCGTAGTTTCAAGAGCCAGAAGGTAATGCCCCTGGTTTTGCAGGTTTTGAGCAAGGGCAAGTGCATTGAGATGCTGTGACCAGGAAAGTGTAATTTCAGCGCCCAGAGCCGTTTTTTGAATGGCTGAATTGTCTGAAGGGCTAGGCGTATATCCGCATAGGTAGAGGTGCCGAGCGCCCACACCATCCGCTGTACGAAAAATAGCCCCGACATTGTGTGTACTGCGGATATTGTCCAACAAGATACAGATTCTGCGTTTGGGAACCACACTGCTATGTTCTGATCCCTGATGCTGAAAAGGTGCCGAAGCTTTAAGCATTGGCGCACCGCAACGAGGACAAAAATCTCCTTTGTGTACCGTCGGATCAATCGGCATGCGCAAACCACAGTCAGGGTGGGTACATTGTCGAATTTCAAACATGGTCATGTTCCAAAACTGTCTCGTCCTGGCGAACTGTCAATCGAACTGGGTTTATTTTATCGCGAGTCTTGGCTTTCCCCCACCTTGAAGTTGGGAACACTTTTCCCCAGTGAAATATAAGCCAAACGCCTGGGTGAGGGGGGCACCCAGACGTTTGACGCTTGTAAATATATCATGGTCTCCTGTAGATTGCAAGGGTTAAGAGGTTAAATTAACATTAGCGTTTTAATGTTCATTGCCTCCGGTGTCCAGAACTGCGTTCAGACCAATCCCGAGAGACATGGGCGATCAAAACCTGGGTGGGGAAATCATGGGATTGTGTATCGACCAGGTAACCCGGCGACCAGAAGTCGCCGATGTTTTCATCGGTTTGCAGAGCGGGGAAAGCTTCGAAGATCCGTTTTGACGTCCACTGCCTGACAGCAGCCAGCGTTTTCAGGGTCAGGCATTCGGGAAAATCCAGCAGGGTCCATTTAAAATAATCGGGTCGAATAGAAATCAGATCCAGTTCCCAGCCATAAATTTGGCTCAATTCTGGCATCCAAGTTCGCAATTCTTGTGCCAGCTCACCTAAAAGATAGTGCTCCTTCATGCGTGGGACCAGGTAGAAGGAGGTGTCATAAACCGTTTCTGCCAGGGCAGCCAGATCGTCATTTGAGGCAGGTTGAAAATCGGGTTGCTGGTCGCCAGGTGACTGACTGCTGGATTCAGCAACGCCTGGATGACGGGCTGAATACAAGTCATCGATTTCTTCCGCGGATTGGTCCTTGATCCCCGCTTGAAGAATGCTAGCCAGGTCCTCTTCGGCTGGTGATTTGGGTTCCAACGGCTGCCAGGAGCGGCTTGCTGAAAGATCAGCATGAGGAAGCTTCACTTTGTGATCGGAAAGCCCTTGATCTTGTTTTTCTGCTGATTTTTTTGGCTTTGCAGACACCATTTCATCCTTATTGTGCTGGGCGGTATTCCATTCCAAATGCCATCGATTTGATGTCGATTTCTGTTACCTTGCAAGGATTGTTCCAGCCTCTGGTGGGCGTTTCCTTTTATCTCCGTGCTTGTTCCCGCAACCTTGTTTTACCAGCTTCAAGCTACAATATTTGCTGAGTTGAGGACGTTTTTAATACGATTGAACCATTCCAGTGCAATCATTATACTGGAAGGTTGCAATGCTCTGCACGGTCATTAAGCGTCTTTTTGATCAGCTCAATAAGCTAAGATCGTATCCATTAACAACCGTTTTGAGTTTGGAATGATGTTATTGTATCAACAAATTTGCAAACATTTTACTCTTATGGATTAACAAAGTATCATTATTTATTAAGAAAACCACGTCATACGCTAGATCGTTATGCGCGGAAAGATTAAGCGCACATCGGCAAAATGGTACAACTTACGGCAAACCATTTCGATTTCTATTGAATCAAATACCCATAAAGGAGGTGAAAATGACACTTTCGAAAGAACAAAAAATAGATATGTTCTGGTATCTGTTGCTTTCCAGACGATTGGATGAACGTGCCTGGGTACTGCATCGTCAGGGAAAAATCGCTTTTCATATTTCTGGTATTGGACAGGAAGCTGCTCAAATTGGCGCTGTCTATGCCATTAAAAAGGGCAAAGATTGGCTGGTTCCCTATTACCGTGACCTCGCAATGGTCCTTGCGATGGGGATGACCCCGGCTGAGTTTGTAAGGAGTCTGATGGGAAAAACAGACGAACCCACATCCGGGGCCCGGCAGATGCCAAGCCATTTCAGCATGCGCAAGGCAAATATCCTCAGCCACTCTGCACCGGTTGCCACACAGTCACCCCATGCGGCAGGTATCGGGCTGGCAATTAAACTGGATGGTGGAGACGCAGTTGTCCTCACTACGATTGGTGAGGGATCTACATCTCAAGGTGAGTGGTACGAGGCCGTTAACTTTGCGGCGATTCACAACCTCCCGGTGATATTTCTGGTAGAAAACAACCATTATGCCATCTCTGTTCCGCAGGAAAAGCAAATGGCAGTCAGCAGCGCGGCTGATAAAGCCTGTGGTTTAGGGCTGCCAGGGATTGAGGTCGATGGAACGCAAATGTTCGAAGTGTATGATGCTGTGGCAGAGGCGGTTAAAAATGCAAGGGCAGGCAGGGGGCCATCCGTTATTGAGGCGAAAATGTATCGATTAACGCCGCACTCCTCCGATGATGACGATCGGAGCTACCGCACCCGTGAAGAGGTTGAAGCCTTTAAAAAGAAAGATCCGCTGCTGATGATGAAGAATTTGTATATTGAACAGGGCTTGATAACCGAAGAAGAATATGAGGAACTGGAAGAGAAAGCCAAACAGATGGTCGATGCAGCGGTTGAAGAAGCAACCCGGGCTCCCTATCCCCAGGGCAAAGATGCAGCAACCCTGGTTTATGCTGAGGAGGTAAACAATGGCTGAGATTACTCTAATTGAAGCAATTCGCCAGGCAATGGATGAAGAACTGGCGCGTGATGAGCGTGTTTTTATCATTGGCGAAGACGTTGGTGTGCGAGGCGGTGTGTTTCGAGCAACACAGGGGCTATTCGAAAAATATGGTGAATCGCGGGTGATCGATTCTCCTTTGGCTGAATTGTCAATTGTCGGTGTTGGCATTGGTGCAGCTGTGTATGGAAAGCGTCCTATTTGCGAAATCCAGTTTGCCGATTTTATTTACCCCGCCTTCAACCAGATTGTCAGTGAAGCTGCAAAAATGTATTACCGTTCCAATGGGCAATGGTCGGTTCCTATGGTCATCCGCGCACCCTATGGAGGTGGTATTGGCGGTGGATTATATCATTCTCAAAGTGTAGAGGCTCTCTTTACACAGGTACCGGGCTTGAAAGTCGTGATCCCCTCCACCCCCTTCGATGCTAAGGGTCTGCTAAAATCCGCTGTCCGCGATCCAAACCCCGTACTATTCTTTGAACCCAAAAAAGGTTATCGCCTGATCAAAGGAGAAGTGCCGGAGGATGATCGGGAATATACAGTTCCGATAGGGCCAGCCAAAATCACCCGTGAAGGTCAGGACTTGAGCGTTTTCGCTTACGGAATGATGCACCATTACGCTAAGCAAGCAGCAGAAGTGGTTGCCAAAGAGGGGATTGACGTTGAACTTGTTGATCTGCGCACGCTATACCCGGTAGACCGGGAAACGATTCTGAAATCTGTGCAAAAAACCAGTAAAGCCCTGATTGTACATGAGGATAATCTGACCGGCGGATATGGCGCCGAGGTGGCTGCGACCATCGCAGAGTGGGGTTTTATGGATCTGGACGCGCCCGTGCGAAGGCTGGCTGGTCCGGATGTTCCGGCAGTTCCTTTCAGCCATCCCATGCAAGAATGGTTCATGATCAATCCAGAAAAGATCGCTGATGCGATCCGTGAATTGGCTGCTTTTTAAAGCATGCACTCAATAGAGGAGGAAGGATGGCTACAAAAATTGTTATGCCCCAATTGGGCGAATCGATTGTTGAAGGGACAGTCACTGGCTGGCATAAGCAGGTGGGAGATGAAATAAATGAATTTGATCCGTTGCTGGATGTGGAAACCGATAAGGTGACCAGTGAAATTCCCAGCCCAGCAAGCGGCACCGTGTTAAAAATTCTTGTCCATGAAGGGGAGACCGTTGCAGTGGGAACCGTTTTAGCTTGGGTTGGTGAACCTGGCGAGGAAATCTCCGCTGCAGATGAAAAGGTGATTCATCACCACGAACCACATGAGACCCCGGATATTGAATCGATCATTGACGAGCCGGTCCTGCAAAGGCCTGCCGGCAGGAACGAGGAGCTGGGTTATATCTCGCCGGTTGTGGCTCGACTGGCGCGTGAAAAAGGAGTGGATCTTACCAAGGTCAAAGGGACCGGCATGGACGGACGCATCACCAAGAAGGATGTCCAAAACTATCTCAAAGAACATCAGGGGGTAGCAGAAGCTGAAATACCCATCTGGGAGACACCGGCAGATGGGGACCTGTTCCGCCCAACAGAATTGATTTTTGCGAAAAAAGTGGAAGAGCCTGTTCCTACCAGCCGACCGGAAGTCAGTGCAATCCCCGGTGAAACCCTGGCACTGACTCCGATGCGGAGGCGAATTGCCGAGCACATGGTGCAAAGCGTCCATTCAGCGCCACATGTGACCACGGTAATGGAAGCGGATATGAGTCAGGTAGCGCGCCATCGTACCATCATCAATCAGGAGGTAGGCAAAGAGGTAAATGTAACCTACACTGCTTACATTCTTTCTGCTATTGTCACCGGATTGAAAGCTGTTCCTTTGGCAAATTCAACCTGGACAGAAACGGGAATCCGTATCCATAAGCAAATCAACCTTGGCATGGCTGTCGCCCTTCCAGATGGCGGGTTGATCGTTCCTGTGATTAAAAACGCTGATGAACTTTCACTGATCGGGTTGGCGAAAAAGATCAATGACCTGGCAGAACGCGCTCGAAGGGGTCAGCTCAAACCAGACGAGGTCCAAAACGGCACCTTTTCCCTGACCAACCATGGAATTCAGGGCTCTTTATTTGCCACGCCGATCATCAACCAACCGCAAAGTGGCATCCTTGGGGCGGGGTTGATCCAGAAGAGGCCGGTTGTTGTCAATGACGCCATCGCGATTAAGCCCATGATGTATCTGAGCTACTCCTTCGATCATCGCATCCTGGACGGTGCCTCTGCCGACACTTTTCTGGCAAAGGTTGTGGACGCACTGGAAAACTGGCAGTGATTCCATTGATTCGGTCTATACCCTGCGGGGTTCGGTATAATCAATGATCAATCCTGAAAAAGTAGTGATCAACCATGTGAATGGATCGGAACATCAAAGCAGAAAGGAACCCTATTAGATGAAAGAATACGATGTGATTGTAATTGGTGCCGGACCCGGCGGGTATGTCGCAGCCATCCGCAGTGCCCAATTGGGCAAGAAAACTGCGTTGATTGAAAAACGCTTCCTTGGTGGTGTGTGTTTAAATGTCGGCTGTATCCCTTCAAAAGCCTTGCTTAAAAATGCCGAGATTGCGTATACCCTGCGAGAACGCGGCAAGGAATTTGGGTTCAAGCTCGATAACCTTGAGCTGGATTACAGCGTAGCGCATAACCGCAGCCGTAAAACTTCTGAGCGGCTGGTGCGCGGCATCAACTTTTTGATGAAAAAGAATAACATCGATGTACTGATGGGCGCCGCGAAACTGATTACAAAGGACACCGTAGAAGTAACCCCGTCGGAAGGCGAGTCCGAAACCCTAAAAGCTAAGGACATCATTATCGCCACCGGTGCACACCCCTTCAGCATCCCGGGTGTGGAAGTGGACGGCGAAAAGGTCGTTGATTACGAGGTCGCCATCCTGCGAGACACACTGCCAGAATCAGCGGTGATTATCGGCGGCGGCGCTATCGGTGTGGAGTTTGCCACCATCTGGAGCGCCTACGGTGTCCGGGTGACGATCGTCGAGATGCTTGATACGCTCCTGCCGCTTGAAGACCCGGCGGTGGGTAAGGAGATCGAAAAAGCCTATAAAAAGCGCGGCATAAAGGTGATGACCGGCTCTAAAGTGAAGGGTGTCAAAACCAACACGAAGGGCACCTCCGTTACCGTAGAAACCGGCGACGGCGATGAAGTTATCGAAGCAGATCTGACCCTGGTCGCAATCGGGTTCAAGCCCAACAGCCAGGGCTTGGGTTTGGAAGACGTGGGGGTCAGGCTCAGCCCGCGCGGTCACATCGAGGTCGATGAGCGCATGGCCACCAATGTGGAGGGCATCTGGGCAATTGGCGATGTAACCGGCAAACTCCTGCTGGCGCATGTGGCTTCTGCGATGGGAATCGTCGCTGCAGAAAACATCGCCGGTGTTGAGACCGTGACTCTGGATTATGACATGATGCCCCGCGCCACCTATTGTTCCCCACAGACGGCCTCCTTTGGGTACACCGAGGACCAGGCTAAGGAAAAAGGCTACGATGTCGCGGTTGGCGAGTTCCCCTTCCAGGCCAGCGGTAAGGCGCTCGGATTGGGCGATTATACCGGCTTTGTGAAGATCGTCAGCGACAAGAAGTACGGCGAAATCCTCGGCGCACACATGGTCGGCCCGGACGTATCGGAACTGCTGCCCGAACTGACCCTGGCGCAGCGCTTTGAGCTGACCACCCACGAGATTGCCCGCAATGTGCATGCGCACCCCACCCTGAGTGAGGCGATCATGGAGGCGGCAGCGGGCGCCCAGGATGAGGCGATACATATTTGATGTTTATGGATTAAAATATCAATAACAGGCGGACCACAATCCCCACCATAGCGCCCGTGTCATCACAGCACGGGCGTTATGGATTAATGATCCTCTTTGGCACGCGGTTGGTTGTGGGATCACGTGCGGGCGGCGCGATTGTCATCGGATTTTGGTAGCCGCTAATGCAATATCCATTTCCTGGGGATTTCCGATTGCATTTATGCGACGCGTGTTGAGGAAACTGAAGGGCTCTTTCTTGACAGTCATCTCAAGCTGCGCGACCTAAACCACCTGCAATTGGGACCCCAATGGCGTCTTTTCTACCTCAATGCGGGTGGAGAAGGCATCCTTGAGCTCATCCAGGTGGGTGATGACCAGAATCTTCTCAAAATCTTCCTGCACCAGGTTGATGGCTTCCACCAGGAGCTGCCGACCCTGGGCGTCCTGGCTGCCAAAGCCCTCATCGATCACCAGGGTCTGCAAACGCGCGCCTGCCCGACGGGCTAACATCTGGGAAAGAGCCACCCGGATGGCAAAGTTAACCCGAAACGCCTCTCCTCCCGAGTACATTTCATAATCTCGCTGACCAACACCATCGCTGATGACCATGTCCAACGTTTCTTTGAGGTCTTCCCGGCTGGCATCTTTGTATTCGCGCTGGGTGACGAAATTAAAGGACATGCGCCCATGGCTCAAGCGTGAGAGCAGGGTGTTGGTCGCGGTTTCAATCTCGGGCAGGGCTTGCTCGATCAATAACGCGGGGATGCCATCCTTACCAAAGGCACGCTCGAGTTGTTTGAGGTCTGCGATCTGCTGGGACAGCCCTTCCCGCTCTTCCAGCATGGCGGATTTGCGCTGTTTGAGGCTTTCTAAAGCGACCACGTTTTGCGTTGCCCCACCCACATCCTGGCGGAGTTGATTTTCCTGCTCCTGAATATCATACAATGCGGTTTCAGCCTGGCGCAAATCGGGCATAGCAGCTTGTGCGGCTGAATACTGGATGGCTGCCTCGTCATGGGTGGATGTCATTTCCCTCAGGTTTTCTTCCAGATTGACCAATTGGTTCTCTATGCTGGCAATTTCCCGTTCGATCGGAGCCAGGGCAGCTCGGGCTGTTTCCAGGCGGTGGAGTTGTTCCTGCGCGTCCCGACCGGCGTTTTCAGCCTGACGCAATTTTTCGTGTGCTTCCAGGTCGTAACCCAGGGCTTTTAGCTCGGCGTCAATCTCAGCCAGGCGGGTGCGCGCCTCCAGGGCGAAGGCACCGGTTTCAAGCGCTGTGCGAATCTCCGCCAGCCGTGGTGCCCCATTTTTTTCCCAGGCTTGCTGCTGCGCAGTTAAATTTGCAATTTGGAGTTCAAGCTGGTCTGCCTGCCGGGTGGCCTCACGCAGATTGACCTCCACGTTGTTCAGGTCGGCCAGCTTTGCACCGATGCGGCTCAACTTTTCCTCGACGTTTTCTAATAACTTCTTATTGGCACGATAGCGATCCCCCAATCCCAGTCCGTCTTGTTGCAGATTTTCAATCAGGTTCTTCCGGTCGTCAGTGTTGAGGGGACCGCCGCATAGCGGGCATTCCACACCCTCGGCGGCTTGCAATTGCTGAATACGCGCTTGAAGCTCGTTCATCTCCTCCCTCAGGCGAGGGTTTTCGGCTTTGGCTTCAGCCTGTTGCGTTTGCAAATGTGCTGCCTCTGCTTGCAGCAATCCGCGCTCTTCCAGTTTTTGATTCGCAATGGCAATTTTTTCCCTTGAGGTGCTCAACTGCTGGGTCAAGGTTTCCAGTTCATTAAGACTTTCCAACAGGGTGGTGTGCTGCTGTGTCAGACCTGCCAGAGCCTCTCTCAGGCGGGCTTCCTCCGCCTGGACGATGCCCAAGGGCTCCTGCCGCAGGGATTCACGCTGCCTGAACTGGATTGCCACGGCTTCCATAGCTTCCAGGGCATGGTAAGTTGACTGCCAATCCTGGTAAGCCTTTTCGATGGCTGGGGCAGAACTCAACACTTTGGCGTAACTCAATTTCTCCTCGCGGCGTGTAGATAAAGTCTCCAGGACTTGACCCCGGTTGCGGGTGATGATATCGATTTGAATTTGATAGGCAGCCAGCATTCGGGATTGCTCATCCAGGGCAGCGAGCATGCTGCGGATATTTTCCAGGATGGATGCCCGTTCCTGACGTTGCTTGGATACGTCTGCCAGCCGGGCTTTCAGGGTTTTCAAACGTTCAATGCGCTGTGGTTCTTCGTCAAGTTCGCTTTGGATCTCGCTCAGGCGACCTTCCAGGGATTTGACGGTTTTTTCAAAATCACGACGTTTCTGGCTGGCAGCATCCCGGTAGGTTTCCCATATTTCGAGCCCTAATATATTGTTGAGAATTCGTTTTCGATCAGCCGGTCTGGCGCTGGCAAACTGGTCTGCTTTGCCCTGCAAGAAAAAAGAGGCGTTGGTGAAGGTGTCAAAATCCATCCGCAAGGTTGATTCGATTTTTGCATTTGTCTCGCGCAGGGTGTGCTCGGTGAGGGATTTCCAGTATCGGTCTTCTCCCGCATCTGCCTCGATGAAAAAATCCACCGTTGTGGGCTTGCCGCGCGGGTTGATACGCTGCACCCGGTAGCGAGCGCCCTCAAAGTCAAAATCGAATATCACCACAGCAGCCTTCACCGAGGGGTGATTGTTGATGATGGATTCATCGCGTTTTCGCGCCTGTCCAAACAAAGCCCAGGTCATCGCGTCCAGCAGGGCAGACTTGCCTGCCCCATTGGCGCCTGAGATGCATGCCAGGTTGAAACTTGTGAAATCCAGTTCAACCGCTTCTCGGTAAGACAGAAAACCTTCAATGCGTAATTTTACAGGAATCATCTGATAAACCTATTTTCACCCAGAATGGATATTTTGCATGTTGTAGGAACCTTTCAGGCACTGCAATCCCCAGGTTTGAGCTGATTATCGCTCAGACAAACCGGCATGCATTCCTTGATCGTACTGGAAGATTCATTTTCGTATTTTACGATAGCTCGTAGAGAGAGGCAAGTTGTGCCAGTGCGGGGATAAAAAAGATGTCGAAAAACAAGTTGTGTTGAAAAATTGATTTATGAAGGGACACAATTATTTTTAGTAAATTCGATTTTAACAAATATTATATCAATTTGTAGGGGTAGACCTACGGGTCTGCCCAACCCGAAGAGTGCTTTGCCCAGGGCAACTACGGCTCAATACCCTCGTTAAAATTATTTGACAATGGTCACCCCAGTGGATATACTTCTACCAGATATTAACCGATAACCTTCGGGGCAGGGTGCGGGTCTGGTGACCTAATTCCCGATCGGTGGTAATCCCGAAAAAGGGAGAGCCCACGAGCGCCATCCTGGGCGCATGAACCGGTGAGAAGCCGGTGCCGGCGGTGACAGTCCGAATGAGAGAAGGTCGGTGCATCCACCTGGATGATTGTCCACGCCCCGTAATCATGAATCGGGGTTTTTTTAATGAAGAGCGACACAGGAAAAGCATACACTCCCCAATCGAATGGCCTGTTTTCGCGCCTGTTTTACCTGGCAGCATCCCTGCTGATTGGCGTCTTGCTCTGGCATGCTGCGACCCTGGTGTTTGGCTTGCCAGCGTTCATCCTGCCCGGTCCAGGACAGGTTTGGCGGCGTTTTTTACAGTCTCTGACGGAGGGTCAGTTGCAACAGCATGCCCTGACGACCCTGTTCGAGGTTTTAGCCGGGCTGCTCATTGGCGGCCTGGCGGCGACCAGTTTGGGGTACCTGTTAGCCAAATCGGCTCTTTTGGAGAAATTACTCTCTCCCTACCTGGTCGCCAGCCAATCCCTGCCGGTGGTTGCAATTGCGCCGCTGTTAATCATCTGGTTTGGACCGGGGATTTTTTCAAAGATCCTTATTTGCAGCCTGACCGTATTCTTCCCGATTTTGATCAACACCGTCGTCGGCTTGCGAGAAGTGCCTAACGATCTGCGCGACCTGATGCGCACTTTAAAAGCCAGCTCAACCCAAACCCTGTGGAAATTAGAGGTTCCCGCAGCACTGCCGATTTACATGGGCGGTTTGCGCGTTGGCGCCACCCTGTCTGTGATTGGCGCGGTCGTCGGCGAACTGGTCGGCTCGGATCGCGGCCTGGGGTTCCTGATCAACATCGGGCGCGGTCAATATGACACTGCGCTGGTATTTGTGGCAATTTTCACCCTGGTGTTTATAGCCGTGGCTCTTTACGGCCTGGTTTTATTGATAGAAAGGCAATTCTTGTCGTGGCAATCCTGGCGCCAGAATGCCCGATGACCCAAAACACGATTGAAGGAGCGAGCTCTTATGAAAAAAAAACCTGCACTGATTCTGACTGCCCTGCTGTTTATTTTACTGTTCCTAGTGTTTATGTCTTATTACGGGCCCCGAATCAATCAAATGCTGGCTAAAATACGGGCTCAAGCACCCGAGCAATCCGGACCTGTTCCAGTGCGATTAACCCTGGGGTACATTCCGAACATTCAATTTGCGCCAATTTACGTCGCGATTGACAGGGGTTATTTTTTGGATGCAGGTTTTGATGTGCAACTGGAATACGGCAACGAAGCGGATGCGGTCGCCCTGATTGGTGCAGGTGAGCAAACCTTCGCCATTGCCAGCGGTGAGCAGATCCTGCTGGCGCGTGCCCAAGGTCTACCGGTGACCTACGTCGCTGCCTGGTACAACGAATACCCGGTCGGTGTGGTCTCACTGACCGATTACCGCATTCGGGTGCCTGAAAATTTGCGCGGGGTTAAGATTGGCCTGCCCGGTCTATACGGTGCCAGTTATATTGGTTTGATTGCCATGCTGGAGGCTGGCGGAATGACCGAGGACGATGTTAACCTGATATCGATCGGTTTCAACCAGGTAGAGGCGATTGTCAGCGGGCAGGTGGAATCGGCAGTGATTTATCTCGCGAATGAACCCGTGGTGCTGCGGTCTCAGGGATATGCAGTGGACGTGGTGCGCGTGGCGGATTACATGCAACTCGTTTCCAACGGTTTGGTGACCAACGAAGCGACGATCAAGAAGAATCCTGAGATGGTGAAAGCTTTTATCGGCGCGATGCTGCAGGGGATTGCAGATACGGTTGAAAATCCAATTGCTGCCTTCGAGATCAGTAAAAAATACGTTGAAAACCTCGCCGATGCGGATACGGATCTGCAACGGCAGATACTGGGCGAGTCAATTGTCTTATGGCAGACCGAGCGCCTGGGGTACACCGATCCGGTAGGATGGATCAACATGCAGACGGTACTGCTAAAAATGGGTTTATTGACCGAGACCCAGGACCTGGAAAAGGCATTTACGAATGAATTCCTCCCCTGAAGCAGCGCTGAGCGTCCACAACCTGGACGTGATCTTCCGAGATGCCAGCGGTGTGGTGCATGCCCTGCATGATCTGACCTTCAGCCTGCCGCCCAACGGATTTCTTTCGTTGATCGGGCCCTCTGGATGCGGCAAGAGCACCCTGTTAAGGGTTTTAGCCGGGCTGGTGCCGCCCACTGCCGGCGAAGTGCGTTATAGCACCGACCAACCCAAAATTGGCATGGTGTTTCAAAAAGCAAACCTGATGCCCTGGCGAAGGGTGTTGGAAAATATCAGCCTGCCCCTGGAATTAAAGGGGCTGCCCAGGAAAACAATCCTGGATCGAGTTCATGAAGTGATCCATCAGGTGGGGCTGGAAGGCTTTGAACGCGCCTACCCGCGTGACCTCTCGGGTGGGATGGCGCAGCGTGTGGCGATTGGGCGTTCGTTGATCCAGGACCCCGATATTCTATTGCTGGATGAACCCTTTGGTGCTCTGGATGCGCTGACCCGCGAGCGGATGGGGGATGAATTGCAGCATATCTGGCATGCGCACAAAAAAACCGTGGTTTTAGTGACCCATTCAATCCCTGAAGCGGTGTATCTTTCTGACCAGGTCCTGGCGCTCTCCTCACGACCGGGCAGCATCGTCCTCGATATGCCGGTCGACTTGCCCCGGCCGCGTACATCGGAAATACGTTATTCAGAATCCTTCAGTAAGTTGACGCATAAACTGCGCGATACGCTTCAAGAAGCCAACACCATGAGTGCGTGATGTCATTCGGCAGTCTTGATTGATGCGCGCTGAAATCTGAGCAGAATGATGATGCCCAGCCCCATCAGCGAGGCTCCAAACACAACCAGAATCATCGCAAATCCACCAAAACGATCAAACGCCTGGCCCAAGGATAATGGCAGGACCATCATCCCCAGGCTCGAACCCAGGTAGAGCAACCCCGTAACTCGACCGGTCATGTTCACCAGGGTTTTAGCATACGATAAAAGCGTAGGGAACAAGACCGAGGTTGCCAACCCCACCCCGGCTGAGCCAATCCACATCATCACCGGGCGGGTCGGCCAAATCAGAAGAAGTATGACCACCAGGGTCAATAAGGAGAAATTGAACAGGACTATCGTACCGGGTGCAACCTTTTTTGAGATCGGGATGGCGATCAGCCGACCCAGGGACAGGCTGGCCCAAAATAGCGCGGTGATCTGTGATGCCGTCGCGATGTCTGCAATCCCTGATTCAGAGACATAACTAAAAATCCATCCGCTAAAGCCAATTTGAACCCCTACAGCAAAAAAGATAGCCAGTATCAACAAGAGTATGATTCCCACATGATGCACTTTTTCTGGGCTTGCGGTATTAGCCGCTGCCAGGTTTTCAGGTGAAGGGGAGCTGACCAACCCCAGTAATCCCGGTATAAACAGCAACATCAATGCCCAGATAGCCCAGCTCAGATTGCCGCCAGTCCATCCCAGGACGGTCGTAATGATCAGCGGTGTAAAAAATGCGCCGACGCCAAAAATAAAATGCAAGGCATTTAAATAAGACCCCACACCTGATTGAAAAATCCATACCATGTTCAAGTTTGTGCCCACATCGACCGCTCCAACGCCCAGGCCGAAAAAGAACAGCACGATCAACAGGGCAGAGAACCAGGGCATCAACGGGATCAGAAAACCGGTCAGTATCATCACCAACAAAAACAGGGTCATCAGGCGATGGGTTCTAACCCGGTCAAATAACCAGCCTCCGCTCAGCGAGCCGATCAGATATCCCAGGTTCTGTGCAGTAAAGGCGAAACCCATCTGACCCAGGGAAATGCTGACCTGGTCTGCTAAAAAAGGCAGCAGTGGGCCGAGCATGGAAAGGCCGATCCCCACCGAGATGTATACAACAGCGTAAATCAGAAATCGTCTTGCATTAAGTGAGCCAGGGTTTGAAAATAGTGCAAATTTTTTCACTTCAACACCTCGTAGTGCCTCAATTTTGGTAACTCAGTAATGTTATCATCAAAGTCCAACTTCGCAACCCGTTTCCGATGGATTAACTCCGAGCAGCGCATTCCTGAAAACGAGTTACCATATGGAAGTGACCCTTTATAAAAATAACCAAAAACACAATTGTTATCATCCTAAGTTATAATAAATTTACTAGACCAATGGTGGCAAGGCATTAAATTATGATCAAGAAATCTGACAAATTTGATACAAGCGCAGATATTGTTTACTTTAATGGTGATGTTAACGATTTACTGGTCGAAATCCCAAATGAATTTGTTCAACTTGTTGTGACATCGCCTCCTTACAACCTGGGTAAGGAGTATGAAGAAAAGACTGATATTGATATTTACCTCAAACAACAAGAGAAAATAATTACACAATGTGTACGAGTCCTTAAATCAACAGGAAGCATTTGTTGGCAAGTTGGTAATTATGTCGGAAATGGCGAGATTATTCCGCTTGATATTATCTTGTTTCCAATTTTTTCTAATCTGGGTTTACATTTGCGTAATCGTATCGTTTGGCATTATGGGCACGGACTGCATGCAACAAAACGGTTTTCCGGACGATATGAAGTCATCCTTTGGTTTACAAAAACTGATCAATTTGTTTTCAATCTTGATTCAGTACGTGTGCCACAAAAATATCCACAAAAAAAACATTTTAAAGGACCCAAAAAGGGCCAGTTGTCCGGCAACCCCCTAGGAAAGAATCCGTCAGATGTTTGGGATATTCCAAATGTAAAATCTAATCATGTTGAAAAAACGACACATCCGTGCCAATTTCCAATCGAGCTTATTGAACGCCTGGTATTGTCGATGACAAACGAAAATGATTGGGTATTTGATCCTTTTATGGGTGTTGCCTCCACAGCAGTAGCCAGTTTATTACATCGTCGAAAAGTCATTGGTGCAGAAATTGTTGAAGACTATGTGAATATTGGATGGGAAAGAATTCGACTCGCTGAAGAAGGCAATTTGCGGATCAGACCTATGAATCGACCCGTGTATAACCCCGATAGTCCCGACTCTTATGTTCCTCCAAAACAAGTAGCTCTTGATTCAAGCTATTCAAAAACGCAATTACAGCTTTTTGAAAAGGCAAAATTAAAACACAAAAAGGATCTGTGACAATGAAAATCGTTTATGAATACTCCCATTTAGGCGGATCGGAAATATTACAGGTCAGATATCCGGAAATAAACTCTGAAATTGATCAAGTAATTTCTAATGTTTCAGCGTTGAGATTGAAAAAGAGCAAAGAAAAAACCATGGCTGGGAAAATGCTCTTCTCCCCTACAGATATGAACAGTCAGTTTAAGAAACAATTTCATGATAACGGCTTTAGGGAAATTCGAGATTATTACACTATTGAGATTCCAAATCATTGTGTGAGAATATCAAGAGCTTATAAACAAATTGATTTTGTTAAACAAAAAGTTCTCGTTGAAGTTCAATTCGGCAAATATGCTTTTATGTTTTATGATATGGCAAAATTTCAATACTTCTTCAATGAAAACAAAGCAGATGTTGGCGTTGAAATTGTTCCCTGTTATTATTTACAGCGAGAAATGTCGTCAGGCGTTTCCTATGGTGAACAATTGATTTATGATATTGAACGGTTAAAAAGACATTTCCCAGCTGTCCCAGTTAAAGTAATTTTGATCGATGTCGAAAATGAAAAATAGTTCACCCGGGTTACCATTTAAGAAAATGTAAAGCAATTTTGTAATTATTAAAGGAATTCTTATGCCTCGTCCTTTAAAAATTGTAATCCCCATGGCCGGCTATGGCACTCGCCTGCGCCCGCTGACCTGGAGCAAGCCCAAGCCGTTAGTTCCCCTGGCGGGGAAAACCGTCCTGGACTACCTAGTAGACATGTTTCACAGCGTCTCGAACTTTGAACAGGCTGAATTTGTGTTCATCCTCGGGCCGACAATGGGCGAACAGATACAGGAATACACATCCTGGCACTACCCGAACTTAAAGGTCCACTATCCCATCCAACCAGAGATGATCGGTCAGTCCGATGCTTTCTGGCAGGCGCGAGAATTTTTGCACGGGTCGATGTTAATGGCCTTTTCCGACACCCTGATTGAGATCGACTTTTCTTTTCTGAAGGATGAACAGGCAGACGGCATCGCCTGGGTCAAGCCGGTGCCTGATCCGCGGCGCTTTGGCGTGGCAGAAGTTGACGAAAACGGCCGGGTCACCCGGTTGATCGAAAAGCCCCAATCGATGGACAACAACCTGGTGCTGGTCGGGTGTTATTATTTCCGTGAGGCTGAAGAACTGCTTTCAGCGATTAAAGCCCAGAAAGAACAGGACCTTTCTTTGCGGGGAGAATTCTACCTGGCAGATGCGATCAATATCCTGTTGGAGCGTGGGTTTAATATGCGCACAGAAATCGTGGATACCTGGCTGGATGCCGGCACAATCGCTGCCACCATCGAGACCAACCGCTATTTGATGGATCATGGTCGGGAAAATAGCGCAGCGTGGACTGACCTGGAAGACAGCCTGATCATCCCACCGGTTAACCTGCACCCTTCAGCGCAGATTCGCAAGTCGACCATCGGACCGTATGTTTCACTTGGAGAGGGAACGCTGGTTGAGAACAGCCTGATCGAGGATGCCATCATCGGATCTGAGACCGTGATCACCGACTGCAAGCTGGAGACCTCGTTGATCGGGGATCGGGTAACGATCAGCGGTGTGAGTGGCAAGTTCAACTTAGGAGATGACAGCCAGGTGCAGCGATGAAAGTTCAGGTGGAATCTTATGCAGGCAGCAGTCACCCCGAAACACCGCGCACCATAATCTGGGAAGGACAGCGCTATACCGTTCAAAAGGTTCTTGAACGTCGAAGAGAACCGCATGGACTCGGCTTTCTGGTACACTGTATACCGGGTGACCAAATATGCGATCTTTTTTATCTGATAGAAACAGGAGAATGGCAGATACACCCCCACGGGGCTGCCTTTATTGATCAACTATCTCAAGAAACAAGGAAATAAGGAGTTAATATGGCAAAACGATACTTATCCAGGACCGTTAAAGCATTGAAACCATCGGGAATCCGCAAGTTTTTTGATATCGCAGCAACGATGAAAGACGTCATCTCACTGGGGATCGGAGAACCGGATTTCACAACGCCACAACCGATTATCGATGCGGGGATTCACGCGCTACAGAAAGGTGAAACCCATTACACCTCCAACGCCGGCATCTTGCAACTGCGACAGGCGATCGCAGAAAACCTTGAACGGCTATACGGTGTCCGTTACGATCCTGTAAGTGAAATCATTATCACAGTGGGGGTGTCTGAGGCTCTTTACCTGACTTTCAGTGCTTTGCTGGATCCCGGCGATGAGGTGATTATCCCGACACCCTGCTTTGTGTCTTATCAGGCTGAAGTTGAATTAGCCGGAGGGGTTCCGGTTGAAGTCTATACCAATATGGAAGACGACTTCCAACCCGACCCGGCTTTGATTGCCAAGGCGATCACACCAAAAACGAAAGCCATCCTGCTGAGCTACCCCTGCAATCCCTCGGGCGCAGTCGCCAGCCGTGAAAGACTTTTGGCAATTGCAGACCTGGCAAAACAGCATGATTTACTGGTCGTCTCGGATGAGATCTATGACCGCCTGGTTTATGGAGTGGAACATGTCTGTTTCCCAGCACTGCCCGGAATGCAGGATCGGACCGTCCTTTTAGGTGGGTTCTCGAAAAGCTATGCCATGACGGGTTGGCGTGTTGGCTACGCCGCAGGACCCGCCGATGTTATCGGCGGGTTGGTACGCATTCATCAGTATTCGGTCATGTCTGCCCCAACGGTCTCGCAATACGCAGCAATTGAAGCGCTTAGAATTGGCGAACCCTACGTTCAGGAAATGTTGGCGGAATACGACCGCCGTCGAAAAATGATCCACGCTGGCATGAATGAACTCGGGTTGGATACCTTCGAACCGCATGGCGCCTTTTACGTCTTCCCCAATGTGATCAATACCGGGTTGGATGATGAAACCTTTGCTGAACGACTGCTGAAAGAAGAAGGCGTGGCGGTTGTACCAGGCTCTGCCTTTGGAGATGCCGGGGCTGGTTTTGTGCGTTGCTCCTATGCCACCAGTTACGAGAAGATCGAGCAAGCTCTTGAGAAAATTGACCGTTTTGTAAAAAAGCTTTAATCGCACAGCCCTGCGAAATAGGTTGTCTTGCCACTGCTGATCGTTGACGCAGAATATCAAATTAAGCCACTGAATTGACCGCACAGCTCCTGCGGGAAGATTGCGGTCTTTTAATTTTCTGAAAAGAAATTATCGCTCACAATTGAACACTTCGCTTTGATTGACGAAATAATTCAAACTGAATACACTTGAGTTATCATGATCAAGACCAGAAACACCCTATCCGAACGCTGGTGGGACATGTGGGTTGCGATTTTTGCCATGGGGGTGGTATTGATCGTCTCATGGCGCCTGTGGGTTACGGAATGGACCGGCGATCTTTATATCCTGGTGTTCCTGACTTTTTTTGCAGGGTTAACGGGTCTGGCTCTGGGTTACAGCAAGTTTTCTCCCCTGGTGGCAGCCCTGTTTTCCGCAGTTTACGGCACTTTCTGCATGGGGTGGTTGTTCGGAACGACGGTTGACCTTGATATCACCTGGCGCGAGCGCATCGTCAACCACCTGAGCTGGCGATTGCAGTTGTCCATTGAGCAATTTAACGCCAATCAAGCGGTTACGGACCCGATCCTATTTTTGGTGATCATGGCCGTCTTACTGTGGATCATGGCATCGATTGCTACCTTTATCATCGTCCGGCAAGGGTCGGTCTGGCCGGTTCTGATCCCCCTTGGGATTTCGATGCTGGTGGTCAGCCATTATGATCAAGACCTGGCGCGCAATACGCGCTTCTTGATGACCTTTATGTTCTTCACCCTGATCCTGGTTGGGCGGATTAATTTTTTAACCCGCCAAAAACAATGGAACCAGGAAGGCATCAGCACGACCCACGAAACCCACACTGTTCTCACCCGGGCTATGATCATCCTGGCATTGATCCTGGTGATCCTGGCGTGGCTGATTCCAATTACACCGCAACAAAGAACCCGTTATGCCGAATTGTGGCTCTCGTTAATCGAAACCTGGGAAGAGTTCAGAGGACGATTCGGCGATATTCTCGTGCTTGAAACAACGACGGATACGAAAACGATCACTTTTTTCGATGAAACCATGGCGTTGGGCAGCGGCACACCGGTCAGTGAAGCGGTTGTGTTCACCGTTGAAGTCACCCAGCCCCCACCGGCAGCGTATCGTAATTACTGGTACGCCCGCAGCTATGATTATTATGAAGATGGCAAATGGACATCCTCCCCCGGGGTCGTCAACACCATGCGCTATCCCGATGATTTTCAAATTTTGTTTCCTGACTGGGTGGGTGGAGTGCCTGCAGCATACAGCGTGACCTCCCAGGTTGGACAGGTCAATAATTTGTATGTGACGGGATTACCCACGCGGGTTGATCGCCCGGTGGAGGCGCTTACCCGCTGGATCTCGCCAACCGAAGAAGACCTGATTGCATTACTCGCCTCTCCCGAGCTGTATCTGGGTGAAACTTACCAGGTGGAGAGCCTGGTCAGGGTACCCACTGCCAGCCAACTGCGCCATTCTGAGACCGAATATCCAGACTGGCTGGCGCGCTATACCCAGTTGCCCGCTGATTTCTCACCCAGGATCGCCAGCCTGGCTGAAGACATCGTGAACATGGATGACCACCCCTACGATATGGCCGTTGCTATCACCCGCTATCTGCGCATCAATATTGAGTATGCGCGCACGATCCCGCCGGTTCCTGCAGGCGCCGACCCGATGGAATGGTTTTTGTTCGATCACCAGGCCGGGTTTTGTAATTACTATGCGGCTGCCCAGGTGTTAATGCTGCGTTCCCTGGGGATCCCGGCACGTTTTACGGTCGGCTATGCACCGGGTGAATATGATTTATTGACTCAAACTTATACCGTGCGCGAACTGGACAGCCACGCCTGGCCCGAGGTGTATTTTGTGGATTTCGGATGGGTGCCTTTTGAACCCACCGTTTCTCAGCCTGCCCTGGTGCTGCCGAGGGGTTCGGACCCGGGAAGCTCTGATTTTATCCCCCCGGAACGGGGTGAGACGCCCCTCATCGATGACGCTATCGATGAACCTATAGCTGAAATGGATGAATCGCCCCCGACCGACCTGGAAGAATACGAGGTGCTCCCACCACCTGTGGAAGGCAGCACCGTGGCCTGGATTTTGCTGATCGTCTTTCTGCTGGTGATGGTTTTAGCGGTGTTGATCTTGCAACGCCCCGATTTATTTAAAATCACCATCGATCCTTTGCCGGTGCTGTTAGAGCGCCTGTTATTGAAATGTGGAAAGACTGTGCCAGATTGGCTGCGTCGCTGGAGCGATCTGGCTCGCATGTCGCCCGCCCAGAAGGCTTATCGCCGTCTATGCCGCTCGCTTAAAATTCTCGGTCTACCATCAGACCCGTCACTGACGCCCGCAGAGCGCGCACAAATGCTGACCCGGCGCATTCCCCAGGCGTATCAACCTGCACTGGAGATTGTTGAGCAGTATCATTTGGACCAATTCAGCGACCATTTGATGATCCAGGGGCAGAGCACTGCGGCAGGATGGCAGGTGCTCAGAATGGCTCTCAAAACCAGGTTGAGAAATATTTTCACAAAACAATCCATACAGTAAAATCTGTTCTGGAAAATTCTTTGGCTAAATCAGCCTGACCAACTGACGCATCGCCTCCCGGCGCGCGTCGATTAATCCAGGCATCACATCCAGACCGAAAAATACACCGGTGCCCTCTATAACCACGGACGCAGCAACGCTGCCCATCAAAGCCGCTTCCATCGGGTCGTAATGTTCTCGATAACCGACCAGGAATCCGCCAGCAAAGGCGTCCCCGCTGCCCGTTGGGTCGACTGCGTTAGAGGGGTATTGAGGGATAACCCAACGCCGCTCGTTAACGCGATCCAGCAAGTAGTACCCAAGGCTTTCCGTCTGGATGATGATAAATTCAGGCCCTAAATCGGCCAAAACTTCGGACATTGCCCATAAATCCGTCTGGCGACCAAGGAAAAGATTACGTATCTCCGCTTCCGGCGTGATGAAGGCTGTAATTTCTGAAAGCAAGGGGGGCAACTCCTGCCAGAAGGCAGGGTCCATATAGTCCGGGCAGGAGGTCAGGGTGATGGTGCCCGCCTGGTGCTGGTGAAAAATCGAGGGCAGGATGATATGCGAAAGATAATCGATGGGGCAGATATGGATCGCACTGGCTTCTAAATAGTGCAGCGGTATGTCTGAAATCTGGATTGAAAACGGCTGCAATGTCGTGCGACGACTATGTAGAAGCCTGGGGGCTTGGTAGCCCAGCAGATTGCGAGGAAAGGGCAGGCCACGGTCTGAAAAATGCTGGATCGGATTCTGGTAATGGGCAGTGACCGCATCTTCGTGGGCGATGAACCGCCGGAGATCTATATCGCTATCGATGACCCTGATGCCAGATGGGTCAAAGCCCAGGGATGATATATCCGCGATCCAATCCAGGGGAAAATCCTGACCAACGCGCGCCAGCAGACCCGCTTTTTTTCCCCACAGCTTGAGCCCAATGGCAGCATAGGCTAAATTGCCGCCAAATCCATCAATTTGCGGTTCACCGGAAATTGGGATAATCGTATCCCGATTCAGGCGACCCGCGATTACGAAACGCAGGGGGTTATCCGGTAGTTCACTGGTCATTTCAGGTCTTCTGCGAGAATTTCCTTGAGTTTTTCGCGATCAGATTCAATATCCGGCACTTCCGTGGGGAATTGCAGATCCAATCCTTTGTGTGTTTCAACAATCACTGACGCAAGAGCCAGGTTACGGTACCTTGCCCGATGCTCTGCAAGACAATCAATAGCTGGCGCTTATTTTCTGCAAACAACAATTCTTGCAGGTCGATACGTTCTTTTCGAAATGTCTTCAGTTGTGCCTGACCCTCTTTTTTGCTGGTATCGTCGGTGTAGCGACTTTCAATTTTGCTTAAATCAACGCCGGTATTGGAGGGGATGCGACGATGGTCCACGGGTCAGACCTCCTTAAGCCTGATGAATTTTGGTTGATTATAACTTGTCTGAGTTCGAACAGGTGCCAATGCCGAGAACTGATATTTATTCCTGACCTGCAAAAAACCCTGCTAAAGCGTTGATTGGTCCTAGGGAAACCTTATCCTCTGCCAGGTTTAGCACCGTCACCGATGCGGTATCAATACGCAGGCGATGAAAGGCGTTCAGGGGCATCCCCAGGAAATGGGCGACAGCCAGGCGGATGGGATCGCAATGGCTGACACAGATGATCTTATCTGTATCCGCACAGGTTTGGCTGATGGACTGCAGGCTGTGGACGATGCGAGTCTGCGCAGCGACGAAACTCTCTCCACTTGGAAAGCTGAAACCATCCGGGAATTCCTGGACATCTCTCCACAATCGGTTTCGTCTGAGCTGTTTGAGCGATTTTGCCTGCCATGCCCCAAAATCGATTTCAATCAAACCGGGCTCGGTGATCACTGGCAGGTTATGGATACGAGCGATGGGTTCAGCGGTCTGTTGGGTGCGCTCCAGGGGGCTGGAAAACACGGCTTTTATGGGCAAAGCGGATAGTTCTGCAGCTAATTGCCTGGCCTGGGCGTGGCCCTGCTCATTCAGATGAACTCCCGGCAGCCTGCCGGCAAGTTTTTTGCCTACCATTTCGTTCTGACCGTGCCTGACCAGGTAGATTATTGCCATGTTATTCTTCCCCTGCCTCACGGGTCAAATCAGCCAGGGCTTTGGCTTGTGCCTCTCGCCAGCGGCGCAAACGTTCGCCAGCCTGAGCTTCATACCCCTGGTCAGAGGGCTCATAAAACACCCTTCCAACCAGGTTATCGGGCAAATACTGCTGGGGCGTCCAGTGACCCTGATGTTGGTGCGGGTAATCGTAGCCCTGACCATGCCCCAATCCCCTGGCGTCCCGGCTGGGGTCCATCAGGTGGACGGGTACCGATCCGGCGCCGTGCTCTTCAATCTCCTTGAGTGCACTGAAATAAGCCAGCGCAGAATTGGATTTTGGGGCGGTTGCCAGGTAAAGTGTGGCTTCTGTGATCGGAAAAATGCCTTCAGGTAAGCCGATGTACTCATAGGCTTGGGCTGCAGCGTTAGCCACCACCAGACCCATCGGGTCGGCAAGGCCAATGTCCTCCCCGGCCAGGATGATCAATCGCCGCAGGATGAAGCGAGGGTCTTCCCCAGCATAGAGCATTTTGGCCAGCCAGTACAGGGCGGCGTCGGGGTCTGACCCGCGGATGGACTTGATAAATGCTGAAATTGTATCGTAATGGGCGTCATCTCCCTTGTCATACAGTACGGCACGCTTCTGGATCGATTCCTGGGCGACGTCCAGGGTGATGGTAATGAGGTTGTTCTCGTCGGGCGGGGTGGTTTCTACAGCCAGCTCGAGGGCATTTAAAGCATTGCGTGCATCTCCTCCAGACATGCGGATCAGATGCTCGAGGGCGCCGGCTGAAAAGTCAACCCGGCGTTTTCCATACCCACGCTCCGGGTCTTTGAGGGCTCGCAATAATATCTGTTCGATGTCCTCTTCACCCAGGGATTTGATCTCAAAAACCCGCGAACGGGAAACCAGGGCTTTGATCACATCAAAATACGGGTTCTGGGTGGTGGCGCCGATCAGGGTCACCAGGCCGGTTTCCACGTGGGGCAGCAGCGCGTCTTGCTGTGATTTATTCCAGCGGTGGACCTCATCCACAAACAGGATGGTGCGCTGCTGGTAGAGTTTGCGCCGTTCGACTGCCCCGGCGATCACCTGGCGTAAGTCTGCCACGCCAGCCAGGACTGCTGAAAGGCTATCGAAATGCGCTCGGGTGATGTTGGAAATGACCCGCGCTAACGTGGTTTTGCCGGTACCGGGCGGACCGTAGAGAATGATGGACGAAAATAAGCGATCTGCCTGGATTGCTCGGCGCAATAAGCGACCTTCACCGATGATATGGTCCTGACCCAGGATTTCGTCCAGCGTCTGAGGTCGCATGCGGTCTGCCAGGGGAGCTTCGTGCGACAAACGTGTTTGCATGGCATGATCAAATAAGTCCATGGGCTGATTCTACCTTGCAAGGTTTAAAGATGGAACATTTGTGCACAAAATTAATCAATAGCCCTGAACCTGATCCACAAGATTGTAAAGGGGCAAATCTTCCAGGTAGCGCTTCAAGTTTTCAACAAACAAATCCAGGGTTTCCTGGGGTAAGTGATGGCTGAGGCCGGAGACATGCGGCGAAATGATCACATTTTCCAGGTCCCACAGGGGGCTTTCTGCGGGTAAAGGTTCCTGTTCAAACACATCCAGGGCAGCCCCGGCAATCTGCTTTGATTTAATGGCGTGGATCAGGGCAGGTTCATCGATCAATCCGCCCCGCCCCACGTTGATCAGGTATGCGGATGGTTTCATGACTTCAAAAGCGTGTGCATTCAGGATGTGCCGGGTTTTTTGCGTAAGGGGCAGCGCTACGACTACAAAATCGCACTCTGACAAAAAGCTGTGCATGGCTTCGATAGGATAGAGGCGGTCGAAGAATTCGCCTTCCGGATCTCCCATACCCGGCTTGATATACCCATGATCCTCGGGGTGCAAGACGTCTTTTTTCACTGCTAAAATTGTTCCACCAAAGGGCTTTAACAAGCGTGCTACCTGGCGCCCGATACTGCCGTAACCCAGGAGGCCAACTGTGGTATAGCGCAGTTCAATGGGCAATAAATGATCCCATTTTCCTTTTCTGGGTGGCCACTGATGCTGCCGCTGGAATTGCAACAATTGGGGGAGTTTTTGACCCAGAGCCAGGATTGCCATCAGGACGTATTCAGCGATCTGGCTGGTGATAGCCCCGCTCATCGTGGTGGTGCGTATCCCCCGGTTTTGGAAGATCGGGTGGTCAAGCTTCGAATCAACACCGGCGCTGTTGAATTGCACCCATTTCAGGTTAGGAGCCATGCCCAGGTTGGGCAGGACACCGCGGGTATACAGGATGTCGACATCTGCCCAGGTTGATGGCGGAATATCTTCTGGTTTCTCTGCCGCGGTAACGGTCAACTTGATCCGCGGTGATACGGCTGTGATGCGTTGTTCACCGCCTTCGGGTAACGTCAGGGCGGCAAGAACATGGATGGCTTCCATAATGTTTTCCTTCCGGTTTGCTTTTTTTAAATTCTACCCCGGCACAACCGGTCAGATATAGATGCGGTTCGGATCGAGCTTTTCCCTCAGGATGCTCAATTCTTCTTCAGTTGGCGGCGCTGTCACCTGGCAATCCGGGGCTTGTTTTAACGACCAGCCCGTATTCTCGTACACCTGGTCAAAACTCACACCCGGGTGCAAGGCAGCCAGGACCAGCTCGCCGTTATCATCGGGCGAGAGGATGCCCAGATCGGTGACCACAGCCTGGGGACCGCCGCCGCGCACGCCGGTTTTTGCTCGGGCGTCGCCGCCTGAAAGAAACCCGGCCGAAGTGTGAAAATCCACCCTGGCAGGAAAACGTCGCTTTTGATGTGGCGTGATGATATAACAGCGATTGGCCCAGGCAGCGATCTCCATTGAACCGCCCGACCCTGGAAGACGAACTTTAGGATGTTCGTATTCACCGATGACCGTTGCGTTGATATTCCCGAACTGGTCAATCTGGGCGCCGCCCAGGAAGCCGACATCCACATTGCCGCGCTGCAGGTAAAGCGAGAAGATGTCATACATGCTGCAGACCGCGGTTGCGCCGGTCACCAGCGTCGGGTCGCCAATCGAAAGGGGCAGGCGCGCCGGTTGGGCGCCGATCACCCCTGCTTCGTAGATCATCTGCAAGTTGGGTGCATGGGTGCGCATCGCCAGGTTGCAGGCCAGGTTGGGGATCCCAACGCCGACGAAAACCACGTCGTGATCTTTTAACAGCCTGGCGGCATTCACCACCATCAATTCCTGTGGGTTATATCCTGATTGATCCATGATTTCTTCCTCGTGGTTAATATGCGCCGTAGTTCACAGGTTGAGAGAAGCGATCGCCAGGGTTCAGCCTGTGGTGAACATCCAAGCCCAGTTTATCCCAGTACGCCGCCCGGTCGGGCAGGTCAAACACCCATTCATCCAGGTAATCCTGGGCACCCTGCTGGGTTTTGCTAACCTTATCCCAGTCCAGGTAAAATTCGTTATCCCGATCGTAATAACCCTGGGTGTAGGAGGGATGGGCACAGTAAGGGACGTGACAGATGGCGTCGACCACCATCCCGGGGATGATCGTGCGGTTGGGATCGGAGCGGATGACCGCTTGATCGACCACTTCTTCCACCGTCAGGATCACCCGCTGGCTGGCGAATGCAGCCAATTGCTGTTCACCCAAAATACCCCAGATCTGGGCATTGCCCTGCTGATCCGCGCGCTGGGCGTGGACGATGGCTACATCCGGCTTTAACGGGGGCACCACCATCACCGCTGCCCCGCTGTATGGGTCGACGATTTGCTGGTAATTGGGGTTATTCGCTGCTAGGTCGGCTGCGCCGGTGGGGTTCATAGGCATGAAAGGTAAGCCACTGGCGCCCGCCTGTAACCGACTGATCATGCCGAAATGTGAGTATTCCTCCCACTCCAGCTCGCCGGATTCGAGGGCAGCCCGAATGCGGTGCAGGGAGCCCACCCCCGGGTTGCCGATATAAGAGAAGATTAATTTCCGGGCACACCCGGCAGCCACCATTTGGTCGTAGATCAAATCGGGAGTAGCTCGCGCCAGGGTGAGGTCCTTCAAGCCCTGGCGGATGATCTCATGCCCGGCGGCAAAGGGGATCAGGTGGGTGAAACCACTGGCATACACCAGGTCCCCTGGATGTACATGGTCCCTGATGGCGTCATGCAACGACATTAACTTACTCATAAAATCTGTTCTCCCGAAGATGATCCGATTAATCTTCTTAACGCGACTTGTTTCTTATGAGCAAAGAAAACCTGGCTCCGAGCAGGGCGCGCGCGTAAGCGTTTCCACCGCAGAAACCCTGAAAATGTTCCCATTGCCCTGCCGATCAATAATTCTCGTGTGGGTTGATCGGATTACGCCACCGCAAAACTCATTATCGGGGCAAGAAATCCAGCAATCATCATCAGGAGCCAGGCCGCGTAAGTCGAAAACGGATCATCTTATGCTATTAAAAAGCCGGATGGCAGATGGACGCGCCATCCGGTTGATCGGTATTGTTCAGGTTAACTCAGAAGCGGCGTACCTGGTTGCGGATTTGTTCCTGCATATACAGCGGCAGGTAGTATAAGCCGCCTGAGTTTTTGCCGGTGGAGCCGGAACCCTTTCTGCCGCCAAAGGGCTGGTAGCCCGGCCATGCGCCGGTTGTAGCGCCCTGTGGACGGTTGGCATATACCACGCCGGCTTCAATGTGATCATAGAACCAGCCCACTTCGTCTTCAGTCCCATAAAATCCAGCGGTTAAACCGTACTTGGTGCTGTTAGCCAGATTCATCGCCTCTGAAAGGTCTCGTGCTGCGTGCACCATGACGATCGGCAAGAACATCTCATGCTTCCACAGCCGGTGCTCCAGGGGAACCTCGACAGCGATGGTCGGCTGGCAGAAATAACCTCTGGCGTATTCGCCTTCGGTGATCACCTCTCCGCCGGTTAGTATTTTTCCGGCTGCCTTAAGTTCAGCGGTGAAGGATTGATAGTCTTCGTAGGCTGCACGGTTGATGACAGGACCCATATAAGTATCGCGCTCCGCAGGATCGCCGACTTTTAATGTTCGAGCCAGCTCAACCATACGGGCAACAAGCGCGTCATGCACCTCCGCCTCGACAAACACCCGTGAACAGGCGGAACATTTCTGTCCCTGCAATCCAAAAGCCGAGCGGACAATACCAATGGCCGCGTCATCCAGGTTGGCATGCTTTGAGACGATCGCCGGATTCTTGCCACCCAGCTCCAGGATGACAGGACGCACATAATCGCCCTGCGCAAAGCTGTGGAAAATACCCATACCGACATCATAGGAACCGGTGAAGGTAATTCCGCCGATATCCTTGCTTTCCACGATGGTTTTGCCAACGGTTGAACCGGGTCCGGTCACAAAGTTGACTACACCGTCAGGGATGCCAGCCTGGCGTAAACAATCCACAAGGATGGATGGCGACCAGACCGTGTTCGAGGCCGGCTTGATCACCACGGTGTTGCCCGCCACCAGGGCAGCCCCGACGGGACCGCCGGTAAGGGCGGGTGGGTAGTTAAAGGGGCTGATCACAGCCCATACGCCATAGGGTTTGAGCACCGAGGTATTGGAGGAATCAAAACCGACCAGGGGGTCTTTTCCCATCCTTGCCCGGTAGCCGCGGTTGGCTTCCATTTGATCACAGGCATAGCGAATCAGTTCGGCTGTTTCAGCCACGTCGCCCAGGGATTCCATGCGGTTTTTGCCGACTTCCAGGGTGACCGCTACGCCGATCTCAAACAGGCGCTGGTCAATCAAATCTGCGGTCTTGCGGAGCAGGTACACCCGCTCATCCCAATACATTTGGCTCCAGCCAGGGAAGGCCTTTCGGGCAGCGGCGATGGCGTCCTCTGCGTCCTGTATGCTGCCTCTCTGGTAGGTGATGAGGTGCAAATCGGTGTTGATGGGAGAAACTTGTTTGTTTTTCTCAGTTGAGAAGCGTTCTTCACCGGCGATAAACATTGGAATTTCCTGCCCCAGCTTTTGTTTTTGCGCTTCCATCGCTTCTGCAAAGTGAGTATGCAATTCTTCCGGAGGATTGAACATGGTGGAGTACGTGAGTTTAAAGCTTGATTTATCGGTCATAAGGAAACACACCTCCTGATCATCGTGTGAAATATTGAAGTTTACCAACAGTAAGATTTTATCACAGATCAGGAGGTAGGTGATAGCTGAGAGCAGGTCGTGGGTCGTAGGGTCGTTGTTTCTCCGGGCACGATTTAGGAGGAATCACCATTCACGAATTCCTGGCTTCCACTTTCTCCCGCTCAAAGCGCAGGGCACGCAGACCGTTCAGGGTCACCAGCAGCGAGACGCCCATATCAGCTAAAACCGCCAGCCACAGGGGTGTAAAGCCGAAGAGCGCCAATACCGCCACCAGCAGTTTGCTGCCCAGGCTAAAGCTGATGTTTTGTCGGATCAACCGGTTGGCAAAAGCCGACAACCGGATGGAAAAGGGCAGTTTGTGGAGATCATCCGCCATCAACACCACATCAGCAGTTTCCATGGCTTGAGCGCTGCCGCTGCCCCCCATCGCGATCCCCAGATTTGCGGCTGCAAGTGCGGGTGCGTCGTTGATCCCATCGCCCACCATGGCAATCGGTCCGTAATCCTGACGCAGTATTTCAACGATCTGTTGTTTATCGCCGGGCAATAAGCTGGCGCGAACCTCGTCGATGCCGATATCGCCGCCCACCTTGTTGGCGACGACGCGATTGTCACCGGTCAGCAAGATGGTTTTCTTCCCCATGTCTTTGAGCTCTGAAATCACAGCGGCTGATTCCTTGCGCAGGGTATCAGCAACAGCGATGAAGCCGCGCACCTGCTGCCCGTCGCATAAAAGCATGGCGGTTTTCCCCTCGGCTTCCGCCTGCTCAACCCAGGCGTCCACCTGGGGCGGGACATTGTGCTCTTCTGCAAATAAGCGTCGGCTGCCAATCGTCATCAGATGACCATTAATCACACCTTCCAGACCCATTCCACCGCGCGCCACCAGGTTCTCTGCTGCTGGGTAACATTCCGTCAGCCCGCGGTGTTCAGCTTCCCTGGTGATCGCCTGGGCTAATGGGTGGGTGCTGTGGCGCTCCAGGGCATACGCCAGGGCGATCATATTATTGCAGGGTTCGCAATCCGCCTCACCCTGGCAATCCAGGTCTCTGCTGTCCACCACCTGCGGTTCGCCGCGGGTAAGGGTGCCGGTCTTATCAAAGGCGAAGGTGCGCAGTTTGGATAAAGCCTCCAGGAAGACACTGCCTTTGAACAAAACCCCTGCTCGGGCTGCGCGGGTCAGGCCGGCAACCATGGTGACCGGGGTGGAGATCACCAGCGCACAGGGACAACTGATGATCAGTAAAGCCAGGGCGCGGTACAGCCAGCCGCGGCTGCCGTCAGCCGGGTTCAAAAAAGGAGCACCCAGAAACAGGGGCGGGATCATTGCCACCAGCAGAGCCAGTAGAACCATCGCGGGGGTGTAATAATGGGCAAAGCGGTCGATGAATTTCTGACTTTGAGACTGGTGCGACTGCGCCTGTGTGACCAGTTCGATGATGCGGTGCAATGAACTGTCGCCAACCAGTCGGGTGACCTGGATAACCAATTTTCCCGACCCGTTGACCGTGCCGCCGAAGACCTCATCGCCCGGTGCTTTCCAGACCGGGATGCTCTCGCCGGTAATAGCCGCCTGATCAACATCGCTGTTGCCTTCCAACACGGCGCCGTCAATCGGGATGCGCTCTCCCGGGCTGACCAGGATCGTGTCGCCCGGAGACAATCTCTCCACTGGAACGAGCAGCTCCTTGCCATCTGCCAGTTTGAGTGCGTGGGTGGGGGTTAATTCCTTCAGTTGGGCAATGGCGCCGCGGGCGCGTTCGTTGGTAAAACCCTCCAGCGCTTCAGCGATACTGAACAACAGGATCATACTGGCTGCCTCGGCGTATTCGCCGATGGCCACCGCGCCGATGCCGGCGACGGTCATCAAGAAATTGATATTAAAACTACGGTTGACCCATAAATTCACCAGTCCGCTGCGGGCGATCGGCCATCCAGCCAGAATCAAAGCTCCAATCTGCAGCGCGATCGCCGTCCAACGGGGCGCTCCCAGCCAGTTGAGCGCGAGGGATAACAGAATGATTGCGCCAGCGATTAAGGCGAGTTTCGCTTCGATTTGCTGGAGCATGTAACGCCAGAAGCCCCCCAGGGCATTCGCTTCCGCCGCAGGTGGAAGGCTGGCAGACTTGCCGTCATCCACGCCGTAGCCCAATTGGGTGACCAGCTTTCGCAACTGACCTTCATCCACAGCGCCGCGTACCGTCAACGAGCCATCAAAAAAATGCAATTCGACTGCTTCCACTCCGGGCGCAGCAGCCACTGAGGCTTCCAACCCCCGGGCGCAATCTATACAATCTAAACCGGTAATTTTTAATTTTGTTTCTGTCATATTGCTCTTTTGCCTCAATCATGCAGGACATGTTCAAAGGTGCGCAGAAGGATGCCACGGACATGGTCGTCAGACAGGTCGTAGTACACTTCACGCCCCTCTTTGCGATAACGTACAATGTTAAGACTGCGCAATAACCGCAGCTGGTGAGACACCGCGCTTTGTGAAACATCCAAATGCTCGGCGATATCCCCTACACAACGCTCTTCAGCAAATAACAAAGCCAGGATTTTCAGCCGGGTGGGATCTGCCAGGGCTTTAAAGCTTTCTGCCATGGCGTGGAGCGCAGTTTCTGAGAGCGCTTCGTAATTAATTTCAACCGGTGTATTTGTCGTAGCTTGCATCATCATCTCCATAAATATATGAGCACATATTCATGTATTATTTTAATGCATTTTGGGATTTTGTCAAGTTGTTTGACAGAGAGTGCGATGCGAAGGTCCGCCTCTACAAATGACGTTGAATTAAGAACCAACCGATTTTCAACACGCGCTTGACAAATTCAGGTGTATAATTATGGCAGATTTCATGCTGTGTCCAACGGTTAGCCTTAAAACACAGCGTGATGATAGCAAGAAGATCAGTTAGTGCGTTAGCTATTTACAATGACAGAAAATAACGAAACAAGCACGTTAGACAGTGATAGTTCCAGCGGCGATAGACGCCGGGGAGCCAATACGGGTTGCCAGATGCAAACAATTTAGGCTGAGCTCACCTCTTGAATGCAGCAGGAGCCTGATTTGCATCAGGCTCTTGTTATAGCCCGATCACTGGATAGAAAATTCAAAAAAAAGAGGTGCGCGATGATTTACGTCAGCAAATTGATTAACCAGTATATTTGGGATGGCTATGGGGGTGCTATTGGCCGATTGGAAGACATTCTTGTTAATGGAACTGATAAAAACCTCCCGCCGATTGTGGCGCTGGTTGTGAAGAAAAACCATCTTGGAATTGAGATGATTCCCGCCAACCAAATTGCCAGTTTGTGGCCCAGCATGACGCTTAAAGTCGGCGCAGAACACATCAAACCCTATCAGCCGAGTGGGCATGAATTACCGTTATTGGACCGGGTGCTGGATCAACAAATCGTTGATACCGAGGGAAAACGGCTGGTGCGGGTCAACGACCTGCAGCTTGCCAGGGCTGGTGATCTGTTTGTCCTCACCGGCGTGGATGTGAGCAGTATCGGTCTTTTGCGCCGCCTGGGGTTGGAAAAACTTGGGCGACATATTGGGAATGCCCTCAAGCGCCCGGTGAGAACAACTGTTATCCCTTGGGAGTTTGTCGCTTCGATTGACCACGATGATCCTTTGCGCTTGAGCGTCTCGCAAAACAAGCTGGTGAAGCTGCCAGCCGCCGATATCGCCGCCATCGTAGATGAGCTTGACCATCACACCATCACTGCCCTGCTGGAAGGCTTTGATAACCCATCCCTGGCGGATACCCTTGAAGAATCCTCGCCTGAACTGCAGATGACCATCCTGGCTAACATGCCTCCGGAGCGGGCGGCTGACATCCTTGAGGAAATGGACCCGGATGAAGCCGCTGACCTGCTGGCGGATCTGCCCGAACAGACCAGTGAAGCTCTGCTGGAGCTGATGGAACAGGACGATGCCCAGGAGGTGCGCACATTGCTGACCTACCCGGAGGATACTGCCGGCGGAATCATGACCACTGAATTTGCCTATGTGCCCGTAGACCTGACCGTAGGCGCTGCTCTCAATTACCTGCGTTCTTCTGAAGATGCCCGTGATGATGAAGGTATGCATTATGTGCACATTCTTGATCACAATAAACGTTTACAGGGCGTGGTTACCCTGCGCGACCTGGTGATGGCTGAGCCTGACAGCGAGCTGCAGCAATGGGTGATCGCTGAGAGAATCACCGTCGAACCCCTGACACCGCAGAAAGATGTGGCTTACCTGATCGCCAAGTACGATCTGGCTTCCATCCCGGTGATCGATCCAAACACCAACGTCATGCTGGGCATTGTCACCGTTGATGATGCCATCGATATCGTCCTGCCGACGGCATGGAAGAAACGTCTACCCCGTTTGTTCTAAGATAGAAAATTGGAGCGCCCCTATGCTGAAGAAATTTAAAGCGCCCTTATGGCTAAGAAAGCTCGGCATCTTTTTGGCTGTCCTCGGACCGGGCTTGATCACCTCCAGTGCTGATAACGATGCGCCGGGCATTGCCACCTATTCCATGGCTGGTTCGATCTATGGCTATAAATTCCTGTTTGTGATTCTGGTTGTGACTATCGGCGAGGTCGTCATCCAGGAAATTGCTGCCCGGATGGGTGTGGTCACCGGCAAAGGCACGGCAGATCTGATCCGGGAACGATTTGGAGTCAAGATCACAACCTTTTCCATGTTTTCACTGCTGCTGGCTAATCTGGGTACCACTGTTGCGCAAATCGCTGGGGTGGCTGCCTCTGCGGAGCTGTTTGGCATCAGCCGCTATATTGCCGCGCCCCTTGCTGCCATATTGGTGAGCCTGGCTGTGCTGCGCGGTTCTTATAAACACATCGAGAAAATTCTTATAGCCCTGTCGCTGACCGCTCTCAGTTACATCATCACCGTGTTCCTGGTTAAACCGCCCTGGGGAGAGGTGCTGCGCGCCACGTTCATACCCCAATTTACGCTGGAATCGACCTTCATCCTGGCGGTACTGGCTACCATCGGGACGACCATCACCCCCTGGGGCATCTTTTTTATGCAATCCTCTGTAGCAGATAAGGGGCTGGCGATCAAAGATTATCCTTATACGAAAATTGATGCCACCTTCGGCGCGGCCTGGGGTAACGTGGTCTCGGCTTTCATCGTGATTTCAACGGCTGTCACCCTGTATGTAGCCGGCATTCATGTGGATACCGCAGAACAGGCTGCTCTGGCGTTGGCGCCCCTGGCGGGAAATGCAGCCCGGATTTTGTTTTCAGCCGGTTTGTTGGGCGCGTCCCTGCTGGCGCTTTCGGTGCTGCCCCTTTCAACCACTTATGCCTTTTGTGAAGCCTTCGGGTTTGAGCGCGGCCTTAACCGTCCCATCAAAGAGGCGCCTACATTTTATGGCATTTACTTGGGCATCACCGGTCTCAGCGTATTGATTGTCCTCATCCCGGGCATCCCCCTGTTCCCGATTATGTGGCTTTCGCAAACGCTGAACGCATTTATTCTGCCGGTGCTGCTGTACCTGGTGATTAAACTCTCCAGCAACGAGCGGATCATGGGGCAGTGGAAGAACACCCGCCTGCAGAATATCCTGGCTACCGGGTTAATGGTATTTATCAGCCTGGTGACGGTGGCGTTGGTTGTCGCTTCTTTTTGGAATCCGGCATCCTGAGCGGGGCGTCGTCTCAGATCAGGGTGTCTTCTCCGTTCGTGGGGGCTTGAACCTGATCATAATGTAACCGCAAATCCAGGCGGTACTCAACCCATGCCAGAATGATCCCCAGAGCGATTAGCGCGGCGGGGAGTAATAATAGCATCACAACGATCATCCGCCTGGTGAAGATCAGCAGCACCAGTACGGCAATCAGGGTGAGCAGCCCGCTCGCAAGAACAACACGGTATACGACACCAAGTAATCGGGCTTTTTTCACCTGGCGCTCTCTTTGCAGGATGGTCTCTCCTTGTGTACGTTGATTGTCTTCTGTCATATCAACTCAACTTTCCGAATTCCATCGGGCCAATTCGACGGCACTCTTTTTTAAACTCGTGCCGAATGATCCAAAAAAAATCATCATTCAACCGTCGATCCCTTCCTCTCAAACTCCCAACGCATCGATCAACGACCAGCGGCAAACGAACATCGATTGGCTAACCCGGTATGTGCATCAGTGCAAAGGTCCACATATCTGAAAATTCTTCGATCAACTTGGCAGTGGGCTTGCCGGCGCCGTGACCGGCGCGAGTTTCAATGCGGATCAGTATCGGAGCCTCGCCAGCCTGAGCGTTTTGCAGGGCGGCGGCAAATTTAAAGCTATGCCCGGGAAACACCCGATCGTCGTGATCGCCGGTCAGCACCATGGTAGGTGGGTAGATCGCGCCGTTTTTGATATTGTGATAGGGCGAATAAGCCAGCAGGGTGGAAAATTCATCCGGATCATCCGGAGATCCGTAGTCCGAGGTCCAGGCCCAGCCAATGGTGAACTTATGGAAGCGCAGCATATCCAGAACCCCCACATTGGGCAGGCACACGCCAAACAGGTCTGGGCGTTGGGTCAGACACGCGCCGACCAGCAGCCCGCCGTTGCTGCGCCCGCCAATCACCAGGTACGGTGACATGGTGTAGCCCTCATGGATCAGATATTCTCCTGCGGCAATGAAATCATCAAAGACGTTCTGTTTGTTGGCTTTCATGCCGCCTTCATGCCATTCGCGGCCATATTCACCGCCGCCACGCAGATGCGCCTGGGCATAGATGCCGCCCATTTCCATCCACACCAGGTTGGGCACACTGAAACTGACCGGCAATGGGATGTTGAAGCCGCCATATCCGTACAAATAGGTGGGCACTTCACCATCGATTTGCAGGTCTGCCCGGTGGGTGATGAACAGGGGCACCTGTGTGCCGTCTTTGCTGGTAAAGAAAACCTGTTTACTCACGTAATCTTTTGGATCAAAGGCCAGGTCGGGAGACCGGAAGACGGTCTCCTTACGGTTGAGAACATCCAGGTGGAAGACGGTACCGGGTGTGGTAAAACTGGAAAACTTGTAAAAGGTCTCCGGGTCATCACCCCGACCGCTGAACCCCATCACAGTGCCAATACCCGGCAACGTCAGTTCACCATCCGGCGTGCCATCCTGTGTGTAATAACGCACCTGGTGCGCTGCATGATGAAGATAGGTGCACACAAAAAACCCGCCGACAAAATCCGCATATTCAAGTTTATCTTTATCCTCCGGGATGACCTCATTCCATTTGCTCGGGTGCGGGTGGTCAATGTCGATGGCAATCACGCGGTTGAGGGGAGCATCCCGGTCGGTTTTGAAAAAGAAACGAGTTTCGTCGTTCCACACCAGCTCGTAGGCGGCATCGAAATCCGTCAACAAACCCGTGACCTCACCCTGGGGGTCTTCCAGGTCAAGGTAAAATACCCCGTTCTCTTTTGCTGTGCCCTGTGAGACGTAAATCACCAGGTAACGCCCGTCCTCGGTGACCTGGCCATAAAAGCCCCATTTTGGATGATCCGGGCGGGCGTAAATCAGCCGGTCTTCGGATTGAGGTGTGCCCAGGCGGTGGTAGTAAAGTTTGTGATCGTAATTGGCCGATTTGAGCGCATCGCCTTGCGGGGCATCGTAACGGCTGTAGAAGAACCCGGTGCTGCTCTTATCCCAACTGGCGCCGGAGAATTTAACCCATTCGATTCTGTCTTCCAGGTCCTGCCCGTCATCCACGCGGCGGACATGCCAGGTTTGCCAGTCCGAACCGGCATCCGAAAGGCCGTAAGCCAGCAGGCGCCCATCGCGGCTGATGGCTGCTCCGCTCAGGGCGACCGTTCCATCCTCAGAGAGGGTGTTCGGGTCAATTAATTCCTGTGGTTCGGCGTCCAGGTCTTCCATCCAGTAAAAAATGTCCTGGTTGAGCAAACCGGTGTTATAGGTAAAAAAATAGCGACCGCCGCGCTTGAATGGCGGAGAATACCTCTCGTAATCCCATAATTCATGCATGCGCGCCTGGATTTTTTCCTTCAGCGGTGATCTTTCCAGGTAGGCGTTGGTTAAGCTGTTTTGATTCTGGATCCAGGCTCGAATTTCATCGGATTCGAGGTCCTCCATCCAGCGATAGGGGTCCGGGACGCGGTGTCCATGAATTTCTTCGACCAGGTCTTGCGTGCGTGTTTGAGGGTAGGGGATCGGCATGATGGCTCCTTGTGTGGGGTTCAGGCTGGGTAATTGTCAATGTGGTTGAACAGAGCGGCGGTTAATTTGGCATCGTCGATGGCGCGATGCGAGTTGGGCAATGGGATGCCGCAGGCTGCACCGGCAGCCTCGAGCTTGTGAAAGCGATAACTGTTGCCGCGCGGGCTAATCTGACCGTAAAAGGCTGCATACAGTTTCATCACGCAGAAAAACTGCCTGTCATCCAGAGGCCACACCAACCCGTGACGGCTGTGGACCTGTTTTAACAACCGTAGATCAAAATCGGCGTTGTAAGCCCCGATATAGCGCCCCGCCAGTAAGGGTTGCAACTCGTCCCAGGCTTCTTCCCATTCGGGCGACTCAGCAACCATTTCCTCCCTGATCCCGTGGATGGCGATGGCATCTTCAGGGATCGGTATGGAGGGTTTGATCAGGGTTTCATACAGGGTTGCACCGTGTAAATCCACCACGCCCACCTCGATAACGACATCCTGGGGAGAAAAACCGGTCGTTTCGGTATCGATGAAGATGGGTTCATAAGCCAGGATTTGCCGGGCGCGTTGGATGACTTTTGGATTGGCAAGAGGGTACATAAGCGTGCCTTTAACGGTGTAATTGGTGTTGAAAGTTTACCACCTTACAGGCAAGCCTTCAAAGGTCAGGCATGGGTTTAAAGATTTAACGATCCGAGACACGCAAGGCACAAAGATGAAAAGAGTTTCTTTGTTTTCTGAGCGCTCTTTGTGCTGCTTAACAAAAACCAGAATTCGGGGGGGAGATGCACTCTGCATACCAATTTTTTCACTGCGATCCAGAGGCAGTTCTTGGGTATAATTCCGATGTTGTTGAAGCCACTTTGACGATTGGTAAATATGTCTGAAAAAACCCCGACCGGCCGCCAGATTCGCCTGACCTCGCTTTCTTCCTGCGCAGGTTGAGCGTCTAAACTGAGCGCGGAAGCGCTGGCGCAGGTTCTGCAGCCGTTCTCAAACATCTTCAACCCCGGGCATTATCCCAATTTGCTGATCGGGCTCGAATCGCCCGATGATGCCGCTGTGTGGCGCCTGGACGATGGGCGGGTGCTGGTGATCTCAACGGATTTCTTCACACCCGTAGTGGACGATCCCTATGATTACGGCGCCATCGCGGCTGCCAACAGCCTCTCTGATGTGTATGCCATGGGCGCCATGCCTTTTTTGGCGCTGACCGTCGCTGCGCTGCCGCCCGATTTGGATGTGAGCATCTCTCGCGAGATCATACGCGGCCTGGCAGAGAAATCTGCTGAAGCAGGTGTGGTCATCGCCGGCGGACACACGATCAACGATAAAGAACCCAAGATCGGACTGGTCGCGTTAGGTTTCGCCAGTGAGGATGCCATCCTGCGAAAAGACGCCCTGCAAGTCGGCGACCAGTTGGTGCTGACCAAGCCCATCGGCTTTGGCGTGACCACCACTGCTCTCAAACAGGAACAGGCTGCACCAGAGGATATCGCCGAGGTGGTGGGCTGGATGACGCGCCTCAACCGGGACGCGGCCCTTTTGGCACTCCAATTCAAACTGCGTGCGGCTACAGACATCACCGGTTTCAGCTTCTTGGGTCACGCCTGGGAGATGGCGGAAGCAGCCCAGGTTGGATTGAAGATCCGTTACAGTGCCGTGCCCTTTGTCTCCTGTGCCAGAGAGCATGCCCTGGCCTGGCGTTTCCCTGGTGGCGCTTTTGACAACCAGCACTATTACCAGCAGCATGTGTCTTTTGACCCCCAAATCACCGACGCGGAACGGGTCTTGCTGTTTGACCCTCAAACCAGCGGCGGTTTGTTGATGGGCGTCCCCCGGGCGGACGTGGACGCCTTTATGGCGGCAGCCAAAACCAGCAAACAGCCTGCCTGGCTGATCGGTGAGGTCGTCCCGGGTGATCAAATTGTAGTTGTTCCCTGAATGGCTGATGCGCGCTTGTGCTTGTCAACAATTTGAGTAGAATCTTCCGACATATGGCGACGAAAGCAATATTTAAGGTGAAATGCCTTCCTGCTAAGGCTTATCGACGACAACTTCACAACACCTTTTGGGTGGTTGTTCTGCTGATCAGCCTGGTTTTACTTGTTTTCGGCACGCCTGAGCCTGGGCGCGCACAGGCCGGCGCTCCATACGAGGTGCTAGCAGAGATCAACGGCCTGCGCGTTGCCAACGGCCTGGAACCCCTGGTTGAAAACCAGTATTTGAACCTGGCTGCTCAGAACCATGCAGATTGGATCGCTTCTACCTTGCAGGGAGGGCATACTGGCGCAGGCGGCAGCACACCCGCAGATCGGGCGCTGGCGGTCGGCTACGGCGGTGGGGCGACGGTCAGCGTCACCGAGAACTGGGCGCGCGGCCCGGGACTGACTGCCCACGCTTGTGTTTATACGATGTGGGCTCCCTCATCAGCGCACATCAACAACATGCTCACCACCTGGCACAATGAGTTTGGTGCCGGTGTCGCCCTGGACAGCCAGGGGATGACGGTATATGTGGTCAAATTTGGACATGTGATCGGCAGTGCTCCACCACCGAGAACATCGGTGCCCAGCGGACCGACCGGCACCCCCGCGCCTCTGATCCAACCGATTGCCACTGCTCAGGCAAACCCTGACGGCTCGGTGATTCACATCGTGCAGTTCGGGCAGACCCTGTGGGGCATTGCTGAGGCTTACCAGATTAACATGGTCGCGCTATTGGAACAAAACTATCTCACCGAGGATGCAGCCATATTTCCTGGTCAGAAGCTGTTGATTGTGCCTGCTGGTAGCGGAACAGGCACGGAAAGCGTCAAAAACCTGGGGGAAGAGACCACCCCTACGCCCACAAAAGAACCGACTTCCACGCCAACCCTGACGCGCACACCCTTTCCGACCCGCACGGTAATCACCGCCACGCCGATCCCGGAGCCCAACCCGAGCGGTCAATTCTTTATAAATCTCTTCAACGGGGACACGCTGGGAATTGGCATTAGTTTGGTGGTGGTGAGTCTGCTCGGGCTTGCATTGCTATGGTTTACGTCGTCGCGGCTGAAGTAAGATGGGCAAAGCCGATAGGTGGCGGGGGATGGGAAAAAATTAGAGAGAGGAAGTAAGACCATGCAAGAATCCTTTATAGTTACTTTAATGGCCCATATTATGGAAGCGACGATGATCCCAAAAGCACAGGTTGAACGTGCTGTGGGGCCTATCCTGAGCCTGTTTTTACCACAGGTTTTGACAGCAACATTCCAGGAGGACCCTGAACTTTCGGGTGAAATCGTGATGATTTGTCCAGAATTTCCCCTAAAAAAGACACACAATCGCCAATCGACCAATATTGACTGGCTAATGTTCAATAAAAGCCGAAAAATGCTGCTATTTTTTGAATTGAAGACTTCAGATACGTCAGTTAATGACCAGCAGAATGCCATTTATAACGAGCGGGTCCGACAGATACATGCCTCTGGTGGAGAGTTCCTTGTACAGGATGTTGAAGAATTGCGTGACGCCTCCAATGAATCTGGTAAATATCAATACCTGCTTGAAAAGCGGCTTGCACCCTACCATGATCAAATGACCAACTGCCGTGAAGCCCGGTTGATATATCTGGTGCCTAAAAGCGCCCGGCAAAAAATTGAAGGTCATGCAGACCGCGTCTTGTGTTTCAGTGATCTTGCAAAAATCATCCCGGACCCTTTTGCACAAGAATGGGAGGTTGTCCATAAAGAATTATCTCGTTTGGACACAATCTCGCGACGATCGCGCAATTTACTTTACCAGCCAGTGGAACCTCCCCAATCCAGCGAAGACCTTTCTGATGGCACCAATTTTAAAGGCAAGCTCCCTTTCCAAGAAATAATCAATCTCAGTAAAACACTTGGTGATTCAATTGTGATAGGCTTTTCTGGAGGACGTGAAGCGCTTGAAAACAGCCCACTGGCTTACCTGGAACAGCGATTATTTAAATGGGATGATGTCAAACACGGGTTGGGAAAAAAAGATAGGCGGAATTGGATACCGGGGAAGACTTTTACCTGGATCATTGAACGAAAGATTGCCCGCCAGGGGCAATCAACGCCAACAGCAGAGGTTGAGAAAATGCCCCGTTCGGTCAATTGGTCCGGGACATGTAAATTCTATGAAATGGTCCGGCTTTGTAAAGAACATGGCAACGATATTCTGATCGGTTTTACCGGTGGCGATACCGCATTTACCAACACAACCTTGGAGGCGTTACGTGAACGGAGCCATTACAAATGGGATTGGGCAAACCGTCCGGTAAAACGAACCAAGGCAGACTGGTTGCCAGGAGAAACAGTGTTGAATTTATTGAATCAATTTCACCAATTTGACAGGCCATTGTAACACACCACTATTCTGAATTTAGATATGGCCATGTTATCCAGAGCACAGGCAGGGCCTGATTCCAAATAGGGTGAATTTTTTCACCCTGGCAACCTGCAAAACCGAATGAATGATCAGAGCATTAACTTTGGTTAATAATTTTGTAGATCGATCATCTTAAGCTAATGGGCATAAATGAACGCGTTCGGTGGGCGGTGAAGTTCCGCATACCATTATGACCTGAAGGCTTCCGGCAGCGGATTTTCGGCAGCCAGCGCTGCTTTGCGGGCATGTGAAAATTTTTTGATCTGTGCTTCACGTTTGAGCGCAGCAATATGATTCTCCACCTCTTCAACATACACCAGCTCAACCGGGCCATGCATGCGAGTGTAGCGCGCACCCCGTCCGGCATTGTGTTCGACAATCCGGCGCAGGGGATCCGTGGTCCAGCCCGTGTAATAAGCATGATTGGCGCAGCGCACCATATAGCAGTAAAAACGATTTTGAGGGGGTCGTTCTTCAGGCACGCGGCTCACCAGTTGATCAAAAAGCGTGTCAAACCCATCAAAGGTTTGCGAATGACCAGGTAGATCAGGTCGAGGCCGAATATGGGTAGCACGAAGATGATCGCCAGCAGGATCAACGGGCTGTAAGGACGGATGCGATCGTAAAACGTCGCCCAGTGTTTGGGCAGGAAGTAGGTAATCACCTTTTCGCCGTCGAGGGGTGCCAGGGGGATCAGGTTGAACAGGAACAGCGCCAGGTTGATGTACAGGAATTCCAGCAAGAACGCGCCCGCGCCGGGTAGGATCGGTCCGCTGCTCATCGTCAACGGCGCCCAACGCAATGGGATGGCTGCGATCAACGCCAGCAAAAGGTTAGAGACCGGTCCGGCAATCGAGACCAGCATCACCCCCGCACTGGTTTTGCGCCGCAGCTCATAGGGATTGATCGGCACGGGCTTAGCCCAGCCAAAGCCGGCAAACAACAGGGTAATCGTGCCCATCATGTCCAGGTGCGCCAGGGGATTGAGGGTCAGCCTGCCATGAAGGCGGGGGGTGCTATCGCCCAGGGCGTCTGCTGTGGCGGCGTGAGCAAATTCGTGGACCGTGAACGCGATCAGCAGGGTGATGATGCGGGAGATCAGGACCGGAACGGAAAGATTGAATAGCATGGCATAATCTCTTTTATTTTAGCAACCCGGTCATTATACCCTCTGGCATGAGAGGGATGCTGGCTTGGGCGCGCAAGGGGATAAAAAGTATAATTAACAACCTGCTGAAACGCTCTCCGGTAGCAGCAACGCCGGTCGGCGCCCTGGGCTGTGTCCCTGATCATTGAACCCTGGAGGACTCTCGATGAAAAACAAAAACATCCGTTCCGTTCCCGTTGATCCCGATGAGGTTACCCCGCAGGCGCTCTACCTGTCACGCAGAAAATTTATAAAGGGCATGGGCTTAGCTGCCCTGGGTGCCCTTCTGGCTAGTTGTGAGCCACGCATCAGGAGCCTGATCGACAGCCCTGGCAGCCCAACGAACCCGCCTGACACACTCACCAGTTATGACGATATCACGAATTATGTCAATTTTTACGAGTATACGGTCAACAAAAACAGGGTAGCGGAGCTTGCCCAGGGTTTCGTCACCGACCCCTGGTCGCTTGAGGTCGGCGGCATGGTGGAGAACCCGCACAGTTTCAGCATGGAAGAGATGCGGGCTAACTTCATCCAGGAGGAGCGTATCTACCGCATGCGTTGCGTGGAGGGCTGGTCGATGGTCATTCCCTGGCTGGGATTCCCGCTGCATAAACTGCTGGCGGAGGTCAAACCCTTGCCAGGTGCACGCTATGTATCATTTACAACGGTTATGGACCCGGAACACATGCCGGGCCTTAATTCTGAGTTCTTTTTCTTTCCGTATTTGGAAGGACTGCGCCTGGATGAAGCTCAGCACGATCTGACCCTGCTGGCAACCGGGCTGTATGGTGAACCCCTGCCGCCCCAAAACGGCGCACCGATTCGCCTGGTGGTGCCCTGGAAATATGGTTTTAAGAGCATCAAATCCTTGGTGAGCATCACCCTGGTTGCCGATCAGCCGCCCACATTTTGGAATACCTTTGCTCCGCATGAATATGGGTTTTATGCCAACGTCAACCCGGCGGTAGACCATCCTCGCTGGTCGCAGGCAACGGAAGTGCGCATTGGGGAAAACAGCCGGCGGGATACCTTGTTGATGAACGGCTATGCCGGGGAGGTCATGCCGCTGTACAAGGGAATGGACCTGAAAGTGAATTTCTGATCTTCGCCGTCAGGAATACCTGCGCCAACCATTTTTTCACCTTTTGTCATTCCCGGCTATAATTGCTTGTGAAAATGTCAATTTATCAGCGTTTTGCACTCTTTTACCAGCGCGGCCCTTACCTGCGCTTTTCCCAGGAACTGGCGGAGTCCGTGGTGCCGGAATACCTGGATCTGATCAATTTCCACCCGGTTGATCTGCTCGATATCGCCTGTGGTGAGGGCAGCTTTGCCGTCGTGATGGCGGCAGCGGGGTATCGGGTTAGCGGGGTTGATCAATCGGCAGAGATGATCGCCCTGGCGCGAGAACGCGCCCGCTTAGCGAGCATCCAGGTGGATTTTTCAGTCGAGGACATGCGCAATCTGCAGTTCGTTGAAGAATTTGACCTGGTGACCTGTTTTTTTGACAGTTTGAACTATCTGCTGACGGTGAGAGATCTGCAGGCTGCCTTTCATGGCGTATTTGCAGCCCTCAGACCGGGCGGTTACTTCATCTTTGATATGAACACGGTTCACGGGTTGGTTGTGAATTGGATGCGCGAAAAAACCTATGTACAGAATGAAACGGATGATTTTATTGAATACCATCGGCATGAATTTGATTATGAGAATCTGATTGCCACCGTGGAAATCACCATTTTTAGCAGGTCATCCGGTGAGCTGTGGGAACGCATCCAGGAGACCCATCGCGAGCGCGGCTACCCGATAGCCGACCTGCAATTTCTTTTGACTGAAACCGGGTTTAAAATTGAAGCGATTTATGGTTCTTTGAGTAGGCGCACTGAGCTGCAGGTCGATTCTTCCCGGGTATTTTTTGTTGTTCAAAAACCAACCTGATCCCCCAGGGTCCCGGCGCTTGGCAGGACCGTCTGTTCTGCCTTGCCCCGCCTGCCTCCTGGTGTTATGATTTGATGGGTTGGAGGTGTCTTGGAAAACCTGAGCAAAAAAAAGCGGGTTCGGTACATTTTGATCCTGGTGATACTGGCGGCTCTTTCGTGTTATTGCCTGGGCGGGTTGGTTTTGTGGATCAATCAATCCGGGCCGATAATACTCACCCCGACAATCACGTCGACCCCCACCCGAACGGCGACGATTACCCTGACGCCCTATATCACCCTGACACCGTCGATCACGCCAGTCCCCACAGACACAGCGATGCCGACCAACACTGCAACCCCAACGGAGACATTCACGCCGACTCCCACCCATACACCGACTGAGACACCGACTGAGACGCCCACCGAGACGCCCACTGAGGCACCGTCCTTCATACCGACTGAAAAAGAGGATTTGGTGCCTTAGGAATCGGTCCGACATAGAAACGGAGTTTGATGATTGATTTATTAACACACCTTAAAGAAATGTTGTCTGCAGCCGGGCTTTCAGGTTTTGAAAGCCCAATCCGCAAAATTGTGCAGGAAGCCTGGGCTCCGCTCACCGACGAATTGACGGTGAGCAAAATTGGCAGCCTGCACGGTTTGAAAACTGGCAAGGGAGAGCAGCCCAGAAAACGGGTGATGATCTCGGCGCACATGGATGCTATTGGCATGATGGTGACGGGTATCCATGATGGCTTGATGCGCTTTACTGAAATCGGGGGGATTGATCATCGCATTTTGCCGGGTCAATTGGTGACCGTTCACGGGCGGGAGGATCTGCCCGGCGTGGTAGTCCAGCCGCCCGCATACTTGCTTCCCGAAGGAGACAGCGACGGCCCGGTGGAGATGAAATACCTGCTCGTCGATGTGGGGTTACGTCCGGATGAGGTTGCACAAAAAGTCCGGGTTGGCGACATCATCTCCTTTGCCCAGGAACCCCTGGAATTAACCGGCGATGCGCTCGCCGGGCACACCCTGGATAACCGGGTTTCCGTCGCTGCAACCACTTTGTGTCTGGAGGAACTGAAAAGCCGAGAGCATCACTGGGATGTATGGGCGGTAGCCTCCGCCCAGGAAGAGGAAACCCTGGGCGGCGCGTTGACCTCGCCCTTTGATATCCGTCCCGATATCGCCATTGTGATTGACGTCTGCTTTGCCAGGGGCCCGGGTTCCTCCGATTGGCGCAGCCTTCCCTATGGCAAGGGCGTCGGCCTGGGTTATGGACCGAACATCCACCCGGCTTTATTCCAGCTTTTCGAGGATAAAGCCAAGGAATTGGAGATCCCCTATCATCGAGATTTAATGCCCAGAATGTCTGGCACAGATGCGATGGCCATCCAGGTGGTGGAAGAAGGGATCCCCTGCATGGTGCTGGGCATCCCGCTACGGTATATGCACACGCCAGTTGAAACGGTTTCACTTAAGGATATCCGCCGGGCTGGGCGGTTGATGGCAGCCGTCATCGCTGACCTGGCGCCGGATGCCCTTGAGCACATCAAATGGGAAGAGTGATTTATGACCAAGACGAATAATCAACCAACGGGACAGGCGCCAGAAATCGGCGCCAGCCAGATCGAGTTATTGAAAAAATTATGTAATGCCACGGCTGTTTCGGGCGATGAGCATGCCGTTCGCCAGATTGTACTGGAGGAGATCAAGGGGATCGCTGACGAAGTCACCGTGGACGCACTGGGAAACGTCCTGGCGACCAAATTGGGCCGCGGTGAGAATCGGGTGCGGGTGATGCTGGCCGCTCATATGGATGAGATTGGCTTCATGATCGTTAACAAGCAGGACGATGGGCTGTTTGAATTTGAACGCATTGGCGGCATTGATGAACGCCAGCTACCCGGTAAGTCCGTCCTGGTTGGGCGGGAAGGTCTTCCAGGCGTAATCGGCGCCAAACCGATCCACATGACCACCCCCTCTGAACGTAAAAACACAATTGAAACCTCCGCCCTGCGCATCGACCTCGGTCCTGAGATTGGCGACAGGGTTAAACCCGGCGACCGGGCGACCTTTGCCACCCGTTTTGAGGTGGTCGGGCCGAGCATCCGGGCAAAAGCCCTGGACGATCGGCTGGGTGTGGCAACCTTGATTGAACTGCTCAAACACGCGCCGGAGCAGATTGACCTGCTGGCAGCCTTCACCGTCCAGGAGGAAGTTGGTCTGCGCGGCGCCCGGGTGGCGGCTTATGCCTTCAACCCGGATATGGCAATAGCTGTGGATGCCACCCCGGCGTATGACCTGCCACACTGGGATGACGATGACGAAAACGACCGCTATAATACCCGCCTGGATGCGGGTCCGGCTGTCTATGTGCTGGATGCCGCCACAATCCCCGACCGGCGTCTGGTGAACTGGCTGGTTGAAACTGCAGAGCAGGCTGAAATTCCGTGCCAGTTACGGCAACCCGGCGGAGGCGGAACGGATGCGGGTGCCATCCACAAAGTACGCAGCGGCATTCCCAGCGTTTCTGTTTCGGTGCCCATCCGTTATGCCCATACAGCGGTCAGTTTGGCGCGTCTGGACGATTGGGTCCATACCCTGAGGCTCTTGCACACTGCACTGGGCAGGGTTACCCCTGATCTGCTGGCTGTCGAGCGGCGGGGCTGACCCTTTATGCGCATCTAAACGCGATTTTAAACTCTATTTTTATCAGGAGCAAATCTATGAAATCCTTAATTAAACAACTTGTTGAAACACCCGGACCTTCCGGTTTTGAATATGCCATCCGTGATGTGATCCGCGAAGCCGTCGCGGATTATGCCGACGAAATCCGTGTGGATGCCCTGGGCAGCTTAATTGCCAAAAAGGGCACCAAAACGGATGAGGGCATGCGGGTGATGATCTCTGCGCATATCGATGAGATCGGATTGATGGCGACACATATTGATGAGAAGGGCTTTGTGCGCTTCACCAATATCGGCGGCGTATCACCGTTAACATGTGTTGGCGGAAGGGTGCTGTTCATGGATGGCACCCGGGGTGTGATCGGTGTTGACGGGATCGGATATGGCAAAATGCCCAAGCTGAGCGACCTTTTTATCGATGTGGGAGCTACCAGCAAAGAGGATTGCCCAGTGAAGGTGGGCGATGTGTGCGGGTTTGAGCGTCCCTTCATGGACCTGGGCAAGCGCATGGTGGCTAAGTCGATGGACGATCGCATCGCTGCCGCCGTGGCGATTGAGGCGATGAAACGGCTGACCAGCACACCCCACGAGGTGCACTTTGTGTTCAGCACCCAGGAGGAAGTGGGTTTGCGCGGCGCCACTACCGCTGCCTATGGCGTCGACCCGCAAGTGGGCTTTGCCATTGACGTGACCCGCAGCGGCGACACCCCCCGCACCAACCCGAAGATGGCAACAGCCCTGGGCGATGGGGTCGCGATTAAAGTGCGCGATGCCAGCTTTATTGCCGACCCGCGCTTGGTGGATTGGATGGTTAAATCTGCGCAGGAGGCAGGTATTCCTTATCAATTGGAAGTGCTTGAGGCTGGCGGAACCGATGGGCGCGCCATTCAATTGACCCGCAGCGGCGTTCCCACCGGCTGTATCTCGATTGCCTGCCGTTATATCCATTCACCATCAGAGATGGTAGACTCTGATGATGTAGAAAATGCGGTTCGGTTATTGGTTAAACTGCTTAGCGATCCAATCATTTTAGAATAAAAATCGGAATGGATGGTGGACTGGCTTTGAAAAGGATTAAGTTTTTTCTCGGGATTGGGTTGTTGTTGAGTCTGCTGCTTTCGGCTTGCGACAGCCTGCCATTTGACCTCCCCTGGTTAAACGCTGACGAACAGGTTTCCAGCACGCCGACAGAAACGGTTGAGGAAATCACGCCCACACCTGATGTGAGCCATGAGGTCGAAGAACCCCCGGCACCGATCACCAGTCTGACGGTGTGGGTCCCGCCGGATATGGATCCCGAACTGGGTACCGGGGCCAGCCAACGCTTTTCCAACCGTTTGGAAGCCTTCTCTGATGCACACGGAGGAATTGAGATCAACGTGCGGGTCAAGGCGGCGAGTGGCGCGGGTGGACTGCTGGATGCACTCACTGCCAGCAGCATCGCCGCGCCCGGGTCTTTGCCGGATTTGGTCGCCCTCACGCGGACTGATCTGGAAACCGCGGCGCTGAAGGGCCTGGTCTTTCCAATGGATGGAATGACCGAAATACCGGACGACACGGATTGGTACGGTTTTACCCGCGACATGGCTTTGATCCAGGGCAGCACCTTTGGCCTTCCCTTTGCAGCCGATGCGATGACCCTGGTTTACCGCCCCGAAACAATCACAGAGTTTCCACAAACTTGGTCTGCCCTGTTTGAAGAAGACCTTGTGCTGGCTTTCCCAGCAGAGCACGACCAGGCGCTTTTCCCGATGACTATGTACCTGGCTGAGGGAGGTGCGCTGCAGGATTCTCAGCGCAGACCCCAGCTCGAGCTCTCCCCCCTGACGGAAGTTCTGCGGCTATTTGAACAGGGTGTTCAAGCCGAGACCTTTCCGGAGTGGTTGAACCAGTACCAGACAGCTGGTCAGGTTTGGACTGCTTTCAAGGAGGGCCAGGTGGATTTGGCTGTCATCTGGGCTTCTTATTATCTGCAGGAGTTGCCCCCCGATGCGATGATTGCCCCGCTTTTACCGGGCTCGCAGCAGCTTATTTCACTGGGAACAGGGCTCAGCTGGGCGCTGGCTACACCGGAAGAACACCGGCAGCAACTGGCGGTAGAGCTGGCAGAGTTCCTGGTGCAGGCGGATTATCTGGCGGATTGGACCAGGGAGGCTGGATATCTCCCCCCGCGACCGTCTTCGCTGGAAGGGTGGTCAAACCAGAAAATTCGCACAACGCTCAGTCAGATTGAGGTGACAACACTTCTGCGCCCGCCAAACGAGGTTATTCTTACCCTGGGACCTTTCCTCCGGGATGGAAGCCGGCAGGTTTTGCAAGGTCTGGTTGACCCGGCTCAGGCTGCTCAGCAGGTCATTGAAAATTTGGGTGAATAAGCATGTCAGATCATTTTGAGAATGGAAATGGATCGTTTTGGGGACCGCGTTTGATGTGGACCCTGGTAGCGATGATTGTGATCATCATCGGACTCGCTGTGCTGGCGTTACGCAGCCCGATTTCGAAACCGACTGGAGAACGAACCGTGGTGCTGACACCGGAGGCAACCCCAGTGGTGGGAGACCTGGAGAATTCTTCTGATACAGGGGTCCTCATCCTGTCTGCCGAAGATTTCCTGGACCCTGAAGAAATTGGTCACACAGGAGAGATTATCTTCTGGGGCACGATCCTGCTCTTAATCCTGGTCGCAGCGACCTTGCGTGAGACGATCCTGCGCAAGAAAAGATAAAGCGTTTCGAGTATAAATTATTCCTGTGAGGTGATTGATATGGTAGACCGCCTGGAAGAATTCCAGAATTATCGTCAAAAAATGAACACGCGCATTACCGAGATTAACCACTTGGGAATCAAGCGGTTTTTCAACCTGGACACTCGTGCTTATGAAGACGGCGTTTTGAGCAGGAAAGAAAAAGAGTTGTTAGGCTTGGTGGCTTCCATGGTGCTGCGTTGCAATGATTGTATCGATTATCACATTTTGCAGTGTGTGGATACGGGTTGGAGCGACGAAGAACTTTACGAGGCGTTTAATGTCAGCCTGGTGGTGGGTGGAAGCATTGTCATTCCACATTTACGCCACGCTGTGGAGACCCTGGACCTTTACCGGGCGCAAAAGCTTTTAGAGTGATTTGCTGGTCAATGCATCAAGAGAAACAGGCTGTCAACAAAGGCAGCCTTTTTTGTTGCCATGAAATCTGGCATTGAAATTGAAAGGTTGTGTGCCCTGCTGAGATATTTTTACAGGAGAGCAAAACAGGTAGGTAGCTGTAATGGGGGACCACCACCCATCCATCGGTTATAATAATCCCGATAGCTAACGAAGGAGGCAGGATCATGCAGGAACGAATCAACAAATTAATTAAGTTAATGGCCGAATTTACAATGCCCGGAATCGCATTGAACCCCGGCCCCACGCTGAATTACCTGACGGGTTTGAATTTTCACCTGATGGAGCGACCAACCGTGCTCTTGATCACCGCTGGAGGGCAAACTGCCCTGGTCTTGCCCGCTCTGGAAACGGGAAAACTGGCAGACATCCCGATTAAAATCGAGGCGTTCACCTACAGCGATGACCCCGAGACCCGACCGGAGGCCTTTTTCCGCGCGGCTGACTACCTTGGCCTGGGCAGCACAGATCTGGGAGTGGAAGCTACCCGCATGCGTTACCTCGAGATGATGTACCTGGGAGATGTGTTAGGTGAAGCAGGTTTTCTCGATGCTAGCGCCTGCCTGGCAGGTTTGCGCATGACAAAGGATGAAACCGAGATCAAGAAAATGCACCAGGCAGCCATCATCGCCCAGGACGCGTTGTTAGAGACGTTGAAAGGCATCAAAGCAGGGATGACCGAAAAGGAAGTGGCAAACCAGTTGATCATTCAATTGCTGCGTGCCGGGTCGGGTCCTGAACTGTCCTTTTCCCCGATCGTGGCTTTTGGGGAGAATAGCGCTAACCCGCACAGCACTCCCTCCGATAGGAGGTTGAAAGAAGGCGATCTGCTGCTGGTGGATTGGGGCGCCAGTTACGAGGGGTACCTCTCTGACATTACCCGCGCCTTTACCTTTGGCGAGGTGGACCCCGAACTGTTGAAAATTGGCGAGATCGTGTTGCGCGCCAACCAGGCGGGTCGGGCTGCCGGGCGTGCTGGGATTGAAGCGGGTTCCGTTGACCGAGCATCGCGGGCAGTGATTGAGGAGGCGGGGTATGGCGAAGCCTTTACCCACCGCACCGGGCATGGCTTGGGGATGGAAGCGCATGAGGAGCCGTATATTTTTGAAAATAATGCGCTCGTCCTGGAACCTGGAATGACCTTTACCGTGGAACCCGGGATTTACCTGGCGGGCAAGGGTGGGGTGCGCATCGAGGATAACGTGGTGGTCACTGAAACCGGGCTCGAGACCCTGACCGACCTCCCGCGCCAGGTGCTTCCATTGGAAAGTTTCATGGGACTGTGATCTGTTCAGCATGACGCGTGATCTTAAAATCATCTCTGCCTCGATGTTGTTGTGGGGCATCGGCGAGGGCATGTTTTTAATTTTCCAGCCCCTGTACATTCAAGAACTGGGCGCTGATCCAATCTTGATTGGAGCTATCCTGGGGGTGAACGGCCTGGTGATGAGCCTGTCGCAAATCCCTTCCGGGTACCTGGCAGACAAACTCGGGCGTAGACCGCTGATGTGGTTCTCCTGGATTTCGGGATTGGTCGCCACCTGGGTGATGGCTTTTGCCCCTTCGTTAGGCGCCTTTGTGGTCGGTTTGATCCTGTATGGCGTCACCTCTTCGGTGATGGCGCCGCTCAATACCTATATTCAGGGAGCGCGCGGCAATTGGTCGGTTGGGCGAGCAGTCAGTTTTGTCACTGCCGCTTTCAACGTTGGTGGAATTATAGGACCAATCTTCGGTGGAATGGTTGCAGAACACTTTGGTTTACGCTCGGTTTATTTTGCCGCCGGCGCATTGTTTGCCCTATCAACGTTGATCATCTTATTTGTCCAGAAACAACCCGTCGAGAAGCTGACCAGCGTGGAGGGTGAAGTGCACCTGCTGAAGAACAGGCGCTTTTTGACCATGCTGGGGGTGATTGCCCTGGTGCTGATCGCAATGACGCTTCCCCAACCCCTGACGGCAAACTTCCTGCAAAATCAGCGCGGGATGCACTTTGGACGCATCGGGCAGCTGGGTTCATTGGCTTCCCTCGGCAGTGTTTTGATGACACTGGGCTTTGGTCACCTGCCTGCAAGTTTAGCCCTTTTGATCAGCCAGGGAGGATTGATGCTGTTTTCCGCATTAATTTGGGGCGGTGGGCGCTTTTTGTGGTACGGGTTGGGGTTTTTATTTTTGGGTGGTCATCGGCTGGGCCGGGCGATGGCCGTTGCGCTGGTTCAACCCCTGGTTCGCGAAGGCGAGGTTGGCCTGGCTTTTGGGATGGTTGAAACGTTGAATGCCCTGTCGATGATGGCAGCCCCGGTTCTGGCTGGCTTTTTGTATGATTGGAATCCCGTTTCGATTTACCCGGTCAGCCTGCTGGTACTGACGCTGACTTTTTTACTGAGCCTGCGCTATTTTAACGGCAATCGGCATGGTGCATCATCAGATTCAGCACGGGCTGAGAAGGAGATTTGCAATGACACTTGAAATCATCCGCCTGACGTTAGGACCCCTTTCGAACAATGTTTACCTTCTGGGAGACCCTGCCCGGGGCGATGCGGTGGTGATCGACCCCAGTTTTGAGGCGCAGGCTCTGCTTGAGTGCGCAGAATCCCTGGGCTGGACCCTGCGGGGGATCTGGCTGACTCACAGCCATTTTGATCATATTGCCGGTGCTGGCGAGATCGCCGGGGTTTTTTCGCCCCCACTCCCGGTGGGCTTGCATCCCGAAGACCAGGTCTGGTATCAACAGGAAGGCGGTGCGAGACAGTTTGGCATGTCGATCCCGCCGTTGCCGGCGGTGAAACAGCCTCTTACCCACGGCATGCGCCTGGGCTTGGGCGATGATTCGCCGCCGGTGGCTGAGGTGCGCCATGCGCCCGGTCACAGCCCCGGGCATGTTGTCTTTTATGTTGAAAGCCTGGGTGCTTTGTTTTGTGGCGATGTAATTTTTTACCAGGGCATTGGGCGTACCGACCTGCCCGGAGGAAATCTGGAAACACTGCTGGAAAGCATCCGAACACAGGTGTTTTCGCTACCCGATGAAACCCGCTTGCTGCCCGGTCATGGGCCGGAAAGCACGGTCGGCTTCGAACGGGCGAACAACCCCTTTTTGTGAACAGCGGGGTAAGCAGCTGGAGGGGAGGACGAAATTAAAACCAAGCCCCCCGGGGTTTGTGTTGGATTTCTTTCTACCACTCATAAAAACCCCGGGGGACTGACGCAACAAGCCAAAATTAAAACCAAGACCTCCGGGGTTCATGTTGGATTTTTTTCTACCCATTTTAAAAACCCCGGGGGTCTGATGAAACAAGCCAAAATTAAAACCACAAGACCCCCGGGGTTTGTGGTGGAGGGGGACTGACGTAACAAGCCAAAAATAAAACCAAGCCTTCCGGGGTTTGTGTTGGATTTCTTCCTTCCCACTCATAAAAACCCCGGGGGTCTGGCGAAAGAAACATAATTAAAACCAAGCCCCCCGGGGATTTATATTGAATTTCTTCCTAAACACGCATAAAAACCCCGGGGGTCTGGCGAAACAATCCTTACGAAGGTGGAGGATGGTTTGGCAGGCGGATGATGGTAGGAAATTAAAACTAAGACCCCCGGGGTTTATGTTGGATTTTCCCTACCACTCATAAAAACCCCGGGGGTCTGGCAAAACAAGCCAAAAATTAAAACCTTAAGACCCCCGGGGTTTATATTGCAGGGGGTCTGGCGCAGCAAGCCGAAATTAAAACCAAGCCCCCCAGGGTTTAAGTTGGATTTTTTCTTACTGCTCATAAAAACCCCGTGGGTCTGACGCAACAAACCAAAATTAAAACCACAAGACCCCCGGGGTTTATATTGGAGAGGGTCTGACGCAACAAACCAAAATTATAACCACAAGACCCCCGGGGTTTAAGTTGGATTTTTTCTTACTGCTCATAAAAACCCCGGGGGTCTTACTTAACAAACCAAAATAAAAACCACAAGACCCCCGGGGTTTAAGTTGGATTTTTCTCTACCACTCATAAAAACCCCGTGGGTCTGGCGAAGCAAGCCAAAAATAAAACCTTAAGACCCCCGGGGTTTATATTGGAGGGGGTCTGATGCAACAAACCAATATTAAAAACAAGACCCCCGGGGTTTATGTTGGAGGGAGTCTGACGCAACAAACCAATATTAAAACCAAGCCCCCGGGGTTTATGGTGGAGGGGGTCTGGCGCAACAAACAAATTAAACCAAGACCCCCGGGGTTTAAGTTGGTTTTTTCTCTACCGCTCATAAAAACCCCGGGGGTCTGGCGAAAGAAACATAATTAAAACCAAGCCCCCCGGGGATTTATATTGAATTTCTTCCTAAACACGCATAAAACCCCCGGGGGTTTGGCGAAACAAACCCTCCGCAGGTGGAGGGTAGGTTGGCAGGCGGATGATAGGACAAAATTATAATAAAAACCCCCGGGGTTTATATTGGAGGGGGTCTGACGCAACAAACCAAAATTAAAACAAAGCCCCCCGGGGTTTGTGTTGGATTTCTTCCTTCCCACTCATAAAAACCCCGGGGGTCTGACGTAATAAACCAAAATTAAAACCAAGACTCCCGGGGTTTAAATTGGATTTTTCCTTACTGCTCATAAAAACCCCGGGGGTCTGACTTAACAAACCAAAATTAAAACCACAAGACCCCCGGGGATTATGCTGGATTTTTCCTTACTGCTCATAAAAACCCCGGAGGTCTGGCGAAACAAGCATAATTGAAACCAAGCCCCCGGAGTTTGTGTTAGTGGGGGTATGGTGAAACAAACATAATTAAAACCAAGACCCCCGGGGTTTATGTTGGATTTTCCCTACCACTCATAAAAAACCCCGGGGGATTGACGCAACAAACCAAAATTAAAACCAAGACCCCCGGGGTTTATGTTGGATTTTTTCTTATGCTCATAAAAACCCCGGGGGTCTGACTTAACAAACCAAAATTAAAACCACAAGACCCCCGGGGTTTATGTTGGAGAGGGTCTGACGCAACAAACCAAAATTATAACCACAAGACCCCCGGGGTTTAAGTTGGATTTTTTCTTACTGCTCATAAAAACCCCGGGGGTCTGACTTAACAAACCAAAATTAAAACCACAAGACCCCCGGGGTTTATTTTAGAGTGGGGTCTGGTGCAACAAGCAAATTTAACCAAGACCCCCGGGGTTTATGTTGGAGGGGGTCTGACTTAACAAGCCAAAATTAAAACCAAGCCCCCGGGGTTTGTGTTGGAGGGGGTCTGACGCAACAAACCAATATTAAAACCAAGCCCCCCGGGGTTTGTTTTGCAGCGATATCCCATTAAAAATAAAAGCTGTCCCCTGGACAGCTTTTTTGGTTTTCTCAAACTTATTTTGCGTATTCGGTAGCCCGGCTCTCGCGAATCACGGTAACCCGGATTTGCCCGGGGTACTGCATGGTCTCTTCGATTTGCTGGGCGATATTTTTCGCCATGCGGTTGGCTTCAACATCATCAATCTCTTCAGGTTTGACGATGATGCGAACTTCGCGCCCGGCCTGGATGGCAAAACTGCGCTCGACGCCCTTGTAATTGTTGGCGATGGTCTCCAGCGCCCGCAATCGTTTGATATATTGTTCTAAATCCTCGCGCCGAGCGCCGGGTCGAGCGCCAGAGATGGCGTCGGCTGCTTCTGCAATCACGGCTTCGACCGACTCTTGCTCAGCTTCGTGGTGGTGTGAGGCGATGATGTTGACGACCTTGGGGTTGACCCCGTAGCGGGCGGCAAACTCAGCGCCGATCTGGGCGTGGGTGCCCTCGGTGTTGTGGTCCATGGCTTTGCCCAGGTCGTGCAGCAGTGCGCCGGCTTTGGCTACATCGACATTCGCGCCCAGTTCTGCAGCGATCACACTGGCAATTTTGGAGGTCTCAACGGCGTGTGCAAGCTGGTTCTGCCCATAGGAGGTGCGGAACTTGAGGCGCCCCAGCTTCTTCAGGATTTCGACGTGCAGACCGGCGACGCCGGCATCATAGACTGCCTGTTCGCCGGCTTCTAAGATGTCTTCGTCCATGCGCTCAGTTTCTTCTTTGACGATCTTTTCGATATTAGCCGGGTGGATACGCCCGTCAAGCACCAGGCGCTGCAGGGAACGCCGGGCAATCTCGCGCCGAACCGAATCGAAACAGGAGACGGTAACCGTCTCAGGTGTGTCATCCACAATCACGTCAACGCCTGAAATCTGCTCAAAGGTGCGGATATTGCGCCCGTTGCGACCAACAATACGTCCTTTCATCTCCTCATTGGGTAAGTTGACCAGCGAAGTGGTCACTTCAGCGACCTTTTCGGAGGCGACGCGCTGGATGGCATCTGCGATCAACTCGCGGGCACGCGTATTGCCCTTCTCGCGAGCTTCGCTTTCGATCTGGCGGATGATGCGAGCCATATCGGCGCGGGCTTCCTTTTCAGTTTCTTCCAGGAGGATCTCACGAGCTTCATCGCGGGTCATCTCTGAGACTCGCTGCAATTCTTCCATGATATCTTCATAAAGCTTATCGATTTCATTGGCGCGTTTATCAATACTGGATTGACGTTTGTTTAGCCGGAGTTCGCGTTCCTCGTATTTCTCAAGGCGCACATCCAACTCCTCGCGGCGTTTTTGCAGGCGGTCATCCTCTCTGCTGAGTTCAGCCCGGCGGCGGTTGAGCTCATCTTCGGATTTTTGGGTAATCTTCAGCGCATTGGCTTTGGCTTCAATTTCAACCTCACGCGCCTTTTCTTTGGCTTCGCTGATGATATGATCTGCCTTCAGGTTTTGCGCCTTGCGCCTGGCGTCGACCATGGATTGATTGATCAAAAAGCCTGCTACACCCCCCAATGCGATCGCGCCCACCACCAGGCCAATTAATATTAATGTACTTATTGTTGTCATCATTGCTCCATTTATTCCATTTCATCACAGCGCTCCGATTCTGGAAGTGCGACGGCCTCCCAAAGGCGATCTATGGCGTTCCTGACGGTCGTATGGTGGAAACCACGGCGGCTTAAATATCCACCGACTTTCTTGCTGAAATCAGGCTTGGTTTCCTGCCTGCATTGTTGTGCTTTTTTCAAACCAGCCTTAAAAGCCATACGATCTTCGTCACCCGCATAATTCTCGAGCGCTTGGGTAATTGTGTTATCTGCAATGCCCTTGAGCCTTAATTCGTAGGCTAACAGCCGTTTGCTGCGCGGCCGGAAGGCGTTTCGGTTTTCAATCCATTGGCGTGCAAAATCAAGATCGTTTAACCAATTTTTCTCGATCAGTCTTTGAAGCGTGACCTCAACCAGTGCATCGCTGAATCCCTTTTCTTGCAGACGGAGGCGTGTTTCTTCCACCGATCGGGGACGATGGTTGATGAAAGCCAGTGCTTTTTGGAAGGCGATCTCATACGAATCTTCCTCAAGCAACCGATCGATATCTGCACTGGTGAGCTTCTGACCCGGTGATAACCAGGCTGCCACAAAGCGGGAGAGACCAAAGGCGTATTCACCATCGAGGTAGATACTCACCCTCTGCTGGTTGTGCTTTTGCACTTTGATCGATGTAATTTCCCGTTCCATTGCGCCACTCTTAAACCAAAAACAGCCGTAATTTGCCCATGGTGGCTACGGCCGTCTTATCAGTGAGGCTTCCTGGCTGGCTATGGTTGTGTTAAGGATAGGTGTTACTTACGGTTTCGTCTAACCCTTATCTGAATTTCTATGGTCGTCCCTGGGGACTGATGTGTCAATAAAAACCATATCTATCCTTAACGGTATGCTTGACTCAAATCTTGACGAAGGCAAGGGCAGGATACCATTACGCCATTGCTGATCATTTCAAAACCGACGTCATCATCAACAATTTGCCAGGCAGGTTGCCGGCGAAAAACTTCGTGCGGTTCTCTTAGATATCTCGGTCGTAGCCGCCAAATATTCGGGCGGCAGATGAACATTTTTTATTTAATGTCATAAGTCCGAAGACTTATTTCTTTAAAAGTAATTATACAATAAAAACGCGATTAATGAAGACCCTGTGCCCAATATTGGTCGATCAAATTAATCGCATGCGGATTGCAGGGGCTGAATGCCCCTATTCCATAAAAGGGGTTTCCTTCGCGGACCCCAGAAGCTTTTGTTTGGGTTAATGACGCAATTCATGTTAAAATGAAGGCTATGATTGCACAAACATCCACAAAAATTACTGAATCAAAAACAAGCGGAAGTTATGCCCGCCATCGTCGGCAAAAGATCTGGCAAATCATTCTGCCTGTTGGCTTAGGCGCTGTACTGATCCTTGCAGCCCTTGGAATGGTGATTTACACAGCTGTTCGCACGCCTGCAGGTGAATCTGTTTCACAATGGGCAGATGTCTCGATGATCTGGTTGATCATACCAGCCTTGTTTATTGCCCTGGTGATAGCGGCGGTCCTGTTTACGATGGTGTGGTTGCTCACTCGATTGTTGAAAATTTTACCGCAGTACACCTCGGCAGCTCAGTATTATGTCGGTATTGCCGTCGAGAACATCCGCAGCGGGGCAGACAAAATGGCAATGCCCTTCATTGCTGGCAAAGGCTTTGTCGCCATGGCGTCTGAGCTGCTGAACAGGCTTGTTGGCAGGCGCCGCTCTTGAAACGGCAGCCCGGAAAAGGTGAAAACACCTGAATCGCCCATTGATGCAAAGGTTCAGGCATTTCGAAATTAGCATGGAAGGAAATGGATTATGGAAAACAACTGGAAGGCGAAGACGATTGTCACAGGCGTTGTGATTGGCGCTGTGGCAGGCGCCATTTCTGCAATTCTGTTGATCAAGAAGGCGGAGATCGAACAGACAGCCCCCAAATTAACAGCCGGTGAGGGCATTCAGGTTGGGCTGGGATTGCTGGGCTTGCTGCGCATGATTGCCGGGCTGGGTACTGAGTAAAATTTTTTTGCTGGTAGATACTGCTATTGTTTGAAATTTTATTTCTGGGTACCTCTGCCTCGGCGCCTTCAGCACACCGCGGACTATCTTCATTATTAATTCAGCACGAAGAGTTCCGCTTCCTGGTGGATTGCGGTGAGGGGACACAGCGCCAGATTTTAACGGCTGGTGTTGGCTTTAAACGGCTGAATCAGATTCTGTTGACCCATGGACACCTGGATCATATCCTGGGGCTGGGCGGGCTGGTATCCACCTTTTTACGCTGGGATGTCATTGAGGAGATTGAGATCTTCGGCACACGGCACACCCTTGACCGCGTGCACGATCTGATTTTTGGCGTGGTCTTACGGGGTTACCAGGGCAAACCTCCGGTGATTTTACACGAGATCAAGCCGGGAACCTTCTGGGAAGCAGAACGGTTCACGATTACAGCCTTTCCCGTGGAACACCGCGGCTCTCACTCGCTGGGTTACCGCTTTGAAGAGCGCATCCGGCGGCCTTTCCTGGTCGAAGCGGCCGAGAGCCTGGAAATCCCCCCCGGGCCCTGGCGGCGCGACCTAGTCAATGGGCAGACGGTAACTCTGCCCGACGGACGCGTGATTGAACCCGACCAGGTGCTGGGTGAGCCTATCAAGGGCACCAGCCTGGCTGTAGTGGGTGATACGGGCAATGCTGAAAAATTACTCCCCTATGTTCAGGGGGTTGATGCCCTGGTGATTGAAGCGACTTACATTGAAAGCGAAGCCGACCTGGCTGAACAGTTTGATCACCTGACGGCTGCCAGGGCGGCCGGGTTGGCAGCCCGGGCACAGGTTGGGCGCCTGTTCCTGACGCACCTTTCCAGGCGTTATCGGAGACGCGATATTCTCAACGAAGCCCAGGAAATCTTCCCGAATGTCCATGTGGCGCGTGACTTTGACAGTTTTCAAATTCGCAGGGAAGATGATTAAACCTGCTCTTGCCAACCTGCCCGGGTGGTTTACCCGGATTGACGGAGAATTTGATGACAAAAAAAGCCTTCCTTGAACGCATCGCTGCCGGCGAGGTGCTTGTTTCAGATGGGGCTACCGGCACCAATTTACAGCAAAAGGGCTTACCGGTGGGTGCAGCAGCAGAGCTGTGGGTGCTGCAGAACCCGCATGCAATCCGTGCGCTTAACCTTGCTTTCATCCAGAGCGGGTCAGACATCCTGTTGACCTGTACCTTTAGCGCCACGCGGCGCAGGTTGAAGGCAATGGGACTGGAAGCGCACTTCGAAGAGATCAATTGCACAGCGGTTGAAATCTCCCGCAAAGCGGCATCCGCTCACGAAGTCCTGGTGGCGGGATCCATCGGTCCATTGGGTGAGCTGCTGGAACCTCTGGGCGAGATGACGGTTGAGGAGGCAGAGGCAAATTTCAGAGAACAGGCGGAATTGTTGTGCCGAGGGGGCGTGGACCTGATCGTGGTGGAGACACAATTTGATCTTAATGAAGCTCGCGCGGCGCTTCGTGCGGTGCGAACTGTTGACCCGGCGATCCCGCTGGTGTGCTCCTTCAGTTACGACCGGGGAGTTCGCACCATGATGGGCGTTAAGCCAGAGGATATGGCTGCTGAGATCGGCGCGATGGATGTAGATTTGCTGGGCATCAATTGCGGGCGCAGCCTGGAGGATAACCTGGAAGTATTAACCCGGCTGCGGACAGCCACGGAAAAACCGCTGTGGTTCAAACCCAATGCCGGTTTGCCCGAAGTCGACCAGGACGGCAAGGCAATCTATGCCGTGTCGCCGTCGGAGATGTCCGTTCTGGTCCCGAGTTGGGTGACTGCAGGCGCGCAGGTGATTGGCGGTTGCTGTGGCACCAGCCCCGAGCACCTGGCGGCGATTGCCCTTGAAATCCATGCGTTGGACCATTGATTCGGTTTTCTAATGTGTGAATTGATCCTTGCCTCTAATTCCCCTCGCAGAATCGAGCTATTGGGCTTGATCGGCTTGCCATTCACCGTTAACCCGGCTGATATTGATGAAGGGCTGGGCATCGGTGAAACCCCGCAGGCGTATGTGCGTCGCCTGGCGCTTGCTAAAGCCCACAATATTGCGCAGAACCAGCCCGGGCTGGTGATTGCAGCCGACACCATCGTGGTTGATGGTGAAACGCTGTTGGGGAAACCTGCCAACCCGGCGGACGCGCGCAGGATGCTGCAGCAATTGCGCGGCCGTGACCACCAGGTCTTTACTGCCATTGCGATCCTGGCACCGCATCGCTTGCAGAGTTTCTCTGCTGTCTGTGTTACCGACGTCCCCATGCGCGCCTATACCGACGCTGAAATCGATGCTTATGTGTCCACGGGCGACCCGCTGGACAAGGCCGGCGCTTACGGTATTCAAAATGTCGCCTTTCACCCGGTGGAGGGCTTGCAAGGCTGTTTTGCCTCTGTGATGGGCTTGCCGCTGTGTCACCTGGCGGTGGGTTTGGGCACCTTTGGCGTGGATGTGACCCGGGGACTGCCCACGCGCTGCCAGGCATATTTGAATTACCGCTGCCCGGTCTACCGTGCGATCCTGAACAGTCCGTGAGGGTGATACTGTGAAAGTTCGAGCCCGGTTTTTACTCATCTTTGCCTGTTTGGTCCTCGTTGCAACGACCTTAATGGCCGGGTGCCTGGGTATGGGCGGCGATTGGACCGGACAGCCTATCTGGAGCGGGAAGGGCGATGTGACTTCTGCTGCCACCGTCCAGCACGTCCTGGAAGGCTTTTTGACGGACTGGGCGGTTGAGGATTACCCCGCGATGTATGCCCGCCTGACCCGATTGAGCCGCGATGCCATTACGCTGGAAGAGTTTACCCGCATCTATGAAAATTTTGCCCAGACCCTGACGCTGGAAAGCATCCAGACCCAGGTGCTTTCTACACTGGCGGAGGCCAACCATGCTGAGGCAGCCTACCGGGTGGCGTACTACACCCGCCTGTTTGGAATCCTCAGCCGGGACACAGTGGCAACCCTGACCCGCGAACCGGACGGCTGGCGCATACAATGGGAAACCGGCATGCTTCTGCCTGATTTGCGCGGCGGTAATCGGTTGGATTTTGTCTCTCAACTGCCCTCACGCGGGCGGATTTTTGACCGATCTGGTGCACCGCTGGCGGCTTATGAAAACGCGCTCGCCATTGGGGTTGTTCCGGGGGAAATCCTCCCCGAGCAGGCGCCGGATTTGTTTGCAGCCCTGGCGGAAATCAGTATTTACAGCTCTGATTCCCTGGGCAGGCTGGTTGAATCCACACCCGATGACTGGTACCTGCCTGTGGTTTCGCTGTCACAGGCGGCTGCAGTTCCGTACCTGGAGCACCTGCAGTCATTCTACGGGGTGCGGATCAGTGAGTTTCGTTCACGTTTCTACCTGGATGGCGGGGTGGCACCCCATGCCCTGGGGTATATGTTGTATATTCCCGAAGAACTGCTGGACGATTATTTGCGGCGGGGCTACCGTCAGGACGAACGCATTGGCGCTTATGGTTTGGAAGCCGCCTTCGAGGCGGAGCTGGCTGGCGTACACGGTGGCTCTGTGTATGTCAAAAGCACCAGTGGACAGATTGTTTCGCTGCTGGCGACCAGTGAACCTTCTCCCGGGCTGTCCATCACCACCACGCTGGATAAAACCCTGCAAACGCACCTGCAAACCTCCCTGGGCAACCTGCGCGCAGCCGTGGTGGTGATCGAAGTGGATAGCGGTCGGGTGTTGGCGCTGGTCTCCAACCCGCACTTCAACCCCAACGCCTTTGACCTGACTGAGATTGACCACAGCATGCTGGAATCCTATTTCAGCGACCCGGCGCAGCCTCTGTTTAATCGCGCCACCCAGGGGCAGTACCCGTTGGGCTCGATTTTCAAGGTTATCAGCATGTCTGCGGCGCTGGAATCCGGGTTATACCGCCCGGACTCGCGATTTTTCTGCGGTCAATCGATGTGGGTGTGTAACAGCGTCACGCTTTACGACTGGACTATCAATTACGGGCTCGCTAGCGGTGATCTATCCCTGGTGGAGGGGCTGATGCGCTCGTGCAATCCCTGGTTTTACCGTATCGGTGAGAGCCTGTACAACAACGACCAGGACGGATTTCTGTCGGAGATGGCTTACAGCTTCGGCCTGGGGGCGCTGACCGGCATCGAGATCGCCGAGGCGCCAGGCAACATCCCCCCGGTGGCGGGATCCTGCTTGAACAGCGCCCAGATTTCAATCGGGCAGGGTGAGGTGCTGGTCACGCCGCTGCAGGTGGCAGCCTTTTTTGCCGCCCTGGCTAACGGCGGCACCCTGTACCGACCGGCGCTGGTTGAAAGCCTGAGCACGGTGACCGGCGAGAAGACCTACACCTTTACGCCCGATCTACAAGGGGAGTTGCCCATTTCGGAGAAGACCCTGGCAGCGCTGGCTGAAGGATTGCGCATGGTGGTGGAAGAGCAACGCGGTACCGCCTACGGGACCCTGCAGGGTCTGGAAATCCCGGTTTCGGGAAAAACCGGCACAGCGGAAACGCCCAGCGGGACATCGCACGCCTGGTTTGCCGGTTACACCCGGGTCAACGACCCCGATCGCCCCGATATCGCCGTGGTGGTCCTGCTGGAGAACGCCGGTGAGGGCTCTGTGATGGCGGCGCCGGTTTTTCGCCGGGCAGTGACGCTATATTTCTCTGATGGCGAAGATCCCGGCGGCATCATGCCGTGGGAGAGTGAACCCTATGTGCTTTACCAACCTGAACCAGAACCTGCGGATGAATCCACAACCGGGGAGTGACACAGTATAATCAATGATCGTTAAGAACCGGGTACCGGGCAACCCCGGCGCCCATCGGAGTTCGGTATGAGAAGTTTAAAAATTGCGATCATTTTACTTTTACTGGCGGCAATCATCGGCTGTACGCCGGGCGGAGAAGTTTTGGAAGTTGAAGAAACCCCGGAACCAACGCTCACGCTTCCGGCTCCCCAGGTGTTTATCACCCCAGCCCCGGATGTCAACGCTGCCGTTGACGCGTTTATGGAAGCCTGGCGAGTTGACGATTACAGCGGCATGTACCGCCAACTTTCGGAGGGCAGCCGGGCTGCGTTGACGGAGGAAGATTTTATTGCCCGCTATAACCAGACTGCCATCGCACTGACGCTGCTGTTTGACAACGGCATCACTTACCAGGTGCTTTCCCGCACGACGGAACCCAATTCTGCCGTAGCCAGCCTGCAGGTGAATTACAACACCAACCTCTTTGGTACCCTGACCCGCCAGCTGGAAATTCCGTTGGTGCGCGAGGGTGATGGCTGGCGGGTGGAATGGCATGATGGATTGATCATGCCCGAGCTGGCTGGGGGCAACCAGCTGGAGATTGTGCGCCAATCCACCCCGCGCGGCGCGATCTACGCCAGCAACGGAGCGCCGCTGGCTGCCCAGGCGGATGCGGTGGCGATCGGCTTCACCCCTGGAAACCTTAACGACAGCCTGATGAGCCTGTTTTACAACACCATGGCCAGCCTGACCATTTACCAGGTTGATGAGATCCGGGAGATGCTGGAGGCGGCTCATCCCCTTGACTACGTCTCATTAGGCGAAGCGACCCAGGCTGAGATCAACGCTCACCTGAGCGCTCTTTCCAGCCTGACCGGCGTGTATCTGACCAGTTATTCTTCCCGGTTTTACTTTGACGGCGGGCTGGCGCCTCAAACGGTGGGGCATCTTTCGTATATCTCCAGTGAAGATTTGGATCGCTACCTGCGGATGGGATATTCTCCCAACGAGCGCTTTGGCGCCACCGGGCTGGAACTGGCTTTCGAGGACGTGCTTGCGGGAGAGCGTGGCGCCACCCTGTACCTGAAGGATGCCAACGGGCAGATTCTCTCCAAGCTGGGAGAGCGCCCAGCCTCTCCGGGGCAATCGATCACAACCACCATTGAGCCGGGCTTACAGTATCGCCTGCAGCAATCGTTGGGCGATTTTCGCGGCGCCATCGTGGTGATCGAAGTAGACACCGGGCGGGTGCGGGCGATCGTCTCCAATCCACAGTTTGACCCTAACCTGTTTGACATCAACAACCAGAACTTCGTCTATGCCCAGAACCCGTATAACGTGCCGAACGACCCGGTCTTCAATCGAGCTACCAATGGGCAATACCCCCTGGGCTCGGTGTTTAAGATTGTTAGCATGGCAGCTGCACTGGAAACGGGCACTTTTGGCGAATACGACCAGATTTATTGTGACCATTCCATTGTGGCCTGCGGCAATGTGCTGACGGATTGGACGCTGGAAAAAGATGTTCCGCCCAGCGGAACTTTAACGCTGCCCGAGGGTTTAATGCGCTCGTGCAACCCGTGGTTTTACGTCATCGGCGAGGAACTGATGGCGGCGGGGCGCCCCGATGCGCTGATCGACATGGCGCTGGGATTTGGGCTGGGGGTGCCGACGGGCGTGGAGGTAGCCGAACAGCCCGGCAATATCCCCGCCCAGGTGACCACCTGTGAACAGAACGTTCAGCTTGCAATCGGCCAGGGCGAGATGACCGTCACGCCTTTGCAGGTGGCGGCTTTTATCGCCGCGGTGGCTAACGGGGGCACGCTGTATCGCCCATCGTTGATCGACGCCATCGGTCCCGAGGAGGGCACACCGACACTGACTTTTACCCCCGAAGAAACCGGCAGCCTGCCTGTTTCAGATGTGAATCTGACCATTATCCAGACCGCGATGCGTGAAGTGATCACCAATGCCCGCGGTACTGCCCACAGACAGTTGGCTACCATGCGCTACCGACCCTATGGAAAAACCGGCACCGCGCAAAACCCCTTTGGGATTTCGCATGCCTGGTTTGCCGGCTACTCGCAGGTCAACAACCCCGACCGACCCGATATCGCCGTGGTGGTGCTGTTGGAGAACGCCGGCGAGGGCTCGGAGATGGCTGCGCCGGTCTTCCGACGGGCGATTTCGCTGTATTTCTCGGGCAATACCGATATCGGCTGGGTGCTCCCCTGGGAGGCTTACCCCTATGTGGTGGCTTCGCCGACGCCCTACCCCACCAATACGCCTGTTCCGACCAACACGCCTTTTCCAACCGAAACGCCCGTCCCCACCGAGACGCCTATCGGGGGAGATGTTGATGAACCGGAAGAATGACCCCCCTGGCTAAAACCCTGGACGGCCTGGTGATCCGCGCCCAATCTGGTTTCCTGGTGGTGCGCACCGATGCTGGTGATTACACCAGCCGCCTGCGCGGTCGCCTGAAGAAGGGCGAGCAGGAAGGAGACCGGGTGGCTGTGGGCGACCGTGTGACGATCACCCCCCATAAGGACGGGAGCGGCGTGATCGAAAATGTGCACGAGCGCACAGCCGAGCTGGCACGGGTGCGCACGGGGCTGAAGCGCGAGTACCGCCAGATTTTACTGGCTAATCCCGATCAGATTGTAATTGTGTTTGCCTGTGCTCAACCCGAGCCCAGCCTGCGTATGCTGGACCGCTTCCTGGTGATCGCTGAAAAGCAGCAGGTGGAGGCGCTGATCGTGGCGAACAAGGTTGACCTGGTGAGCCGAGCAACTGCCCGGGCGACCTTTGATCTGTACGCCAACCTCGGCTACCCCCTGGTGTTTACCTCTGCCCGGACGGGTGAAGGCTTGGACGAGCTGGGCGGCGCCTTAAAAGGAAAACTGTCCGCCCTCACCGGTCCCTCGGGCGTGGGTAAATCGAGCCTGCTGAACGCCATCCAGCCGAATTTAGGCTTGCAGGTGCGCGAAGTCAGCGATGCGACCTCGAAGGGACGCCACACAACCCGCGTGCGCCAGCTATTTCCGCTGGATTTGGGCGGTTATGTGGCTGATACCCCCGGCATCCGCTCGTTAGCCCTGTGGGATACCGAACCCGAGGAACTGGACGCCTATTTTGTGGAGATGCGGGAGCTGGTGGCTGATTGCCAGTTTTCGGATTGCACCCACACCCATGAACCGGGTTGTGCTGTGCTGGCAGCGGTGGAGGCGGGCCGGGTGGCTCCCCAGCGCTATCAGTCTTACCTGCGCCTGCGCTTTGGCGACGAAACTGATGAATGGATTGAAGACGAAGACCAGGATGACCTCGAAAGGACGTGTTGATGAAAAAAGCCCTCATCCTTACCGTAGCGCTGATCCTGATGCTGGCTGCCTGTAAGCCACAGGTGGTGGAGACGCCCCCGTCGGAGACGGTTGACCTTAGCCTCCCGGTGGAGCCCAGCGCAGCCCCCGAACCCACGCCGACGGAAACGCCGCCTGTGACCCTGACGGTGTGCACCGCCAGCCTGCCAGAGACGCTCTCCCCCTTCGGCGGTCCGTTGACCCCCGCCAGAGAGCGTTTGAATGCGCTGTTGTACCCCCCGGCTTACACCCTGGGCAATGTATGGCTGGAGCCGGTGCCGATTCGGCGCGGGCAGATGCTGGTTGACGCGCGTGGTGAGCTGGTGATGGCTGCCGAGGGGGTGAACGTACGCCCCAGCGGTTGTCGCGAGAATGCCTGTTCCATCACCTGGAACGGGCTGGACCCGCTGGAGATGGACCGCATGGTGGTGGACTTTAGCCTGCACGCAGGGTTGACCTGGAGCGACGGCGCCCCGCTGATCCCAGCCGACGCCGTCCTCAGCTACACCCTGGCGAGTGACCCGTCCTCGCCGGTTTACGGCTGGGCTGAGGCGCGCACCGAGAGTTTCAACGCCCGGGATGCGATCAGCCTGAGCTGGCGCGGCCTGCCGGGATTCACCTCCGCCGAGCTGGAGCGCTTTTTCTGGACTCCGCTGCCATCACATCGATTTGACTCCGTCCCGGACTTCAGCGCCGTCGCTGCGGAAACCTCCAGTTACGGACCCTTTTCCCTGGCTGAGCGTGGCGAACACGAACTGCTGTTGACCCGCAACCCCGGCTATCCTTCACCTGCAGAGACCCTGCCGGGTGTTGATCAGGTCGTACTGCGGGCCCTTGAGGGCGGCGCTGTGGCGGCGTGGGAGGCGCTGCAGACGGGAACCTGCGATGCGCTGGACGCTTCTTTCAACCTGGTCGAGGCGCCCGAAGTATTGGCTGCCATCCAGTCGGAGCCGGGTTACGAGGTGCGGGTTGAAACGGACGGTCCACCAACGCAACTGGTGTTCGGCATCCGCCCGGCGGAATACGACACGATTAACAACCCTGTGTTTGCCGAGCGCAAGGATTTCTTTGCCGACTCGCGCACGCGCCTGGCGCTAACACAGTGCATCGACATCGAAGCCCTAGCCGCACAGACCGGTTCGGCGCCTGTCCTGCAGGCTGGGCTGTCCTATGATCCGGTAGCGGGTGCAACCCTGCTGGAGACTGTCGGTTGGGTGGATCACGATGGTGACCCGCTTACGCCGCGAGTCTCGCAGAACGTGCCGGGTGTCTTCAACTCCACCCCGCTGTCGTTGACGCTGCTGGCGGGTCCCTCGCCCTTCCACCAGGACCTGGCTGCGGGGATCGCCGAAATGTTGGGGATCTGCGGCGTAGGCCTGCAGGTGCACACATTGAGCCTGCCCGAGCTGTACGCACCTGGCCCGGAGGGTCCGCTGTTTGGACGCGCGTTTGACCTGACCTTGCTCGCCTGGCAGCGACCGCCCGGTGGAGATTGTGCGCTGTACGCCAGTTGGGCGATACCGAATACAACCAACGGTTGGATCGGCACGAATATTGCCGGTTTTTCCGATGCTGGATACGATGCATTGTGCAGTGCGGCACTTCTGGCGACGCCGGAGGAGGTCGACACGCGTCGGGAATCTGCGCAAGCCGCGTTTGCCGAACTGCTGCCGGCGGTGATGCTGGTGACGCCGGTGCGTGTGGAAGTGTGGAAGATTGATGCGGGTGGCTGGTAGAAAAGAAGACCGAAAACAAAAAGCGCCCATTTTGGACGCTTTTCTTGTGGACCCAGAGGGATTCGAACCCTCGACCTCCTCAATGCCATTGAGGCGCGCTCCCAGCTACGCTATGGGCCCTCAGGTACCCCGTGCCCCTTTACCGCTGGTTTCCGGGGCACCGCAGTGGACCTGGAGGGATTTGAACCCTCGACCTCCTCAGTGCGATTGAGGCGCGCTCCCAACTGCGCTACAGGCCCATCTTTCAGGGTGAAAAAGATTTTACCCCCCTGTATGGGGACTGTCAAGCTAAGTTTTTCGCCACAAGCGTCCACCGCCGCCTGCCAGGTAGTTGCGCAGTGCCAGGAGCGTTTCATCGTCATTGCGCCAGAAGGAGGAAAGCTGTGACTTGTAGCACAACACAGCCTCCTGCCAGGCGCGCAGGGCGTCTTCACCCAGGTCGTAGGGGATATATTTTAATTCCCCATCCTTTAACAGGGGATTTTCAAAATGGTTGATCACATAGGGGTAATCGGCATAGTATGCATCAACGCCGCCAATCTGCTTACCGACGTTAACGACCAGCCGGTGATCAACGTGACCGCCCAGGCCCATCGGCATTACCAGGGATGCTCTTTGCGGCAATTCAGCAGTTAACGCCGTGCTGATTTCCGCAACCAGGTCTGCCTCGGGTAAGCTATTAAACAGAGTAAAAAAGTCCTTCACGAGCGGTTCGCCGCTTGCCGGGTCACGGCGATAGATGGCATCGAGCCAGTCAAAGTGGCGCAGTTCTGCCCCCAGGACAGCGCAGGCAGCCCGGTCCTCTTCTCTCCGGGCGAGGATCGCATCCACGCCCGAGATGCCCCAGGTTGCGTGCAACTCCTGTGCAAGCTCCGAGTAAAGTACATCCAGCGGCAAGCCCGTCAACAGCGTCCAGATTTCAACCCGATGGCCTTGACGGGTGAGGTCCCAAACCAACCCGCCGCAGGAGAGGGTGACATCATCCAAATGAGGGGAAATAAAAATGGTATGTTGTGTGTTCATCTTTCCATTGTATCAAAAATCCCAAGGGATTCAACTGAGATTTTTGAACTTTGGTATGCCTGTCGTAAAACACTTTTTTCGTTGGACAACCCAAGCCCTACGCAATAATTGGGGTAAAATTCTCTTGATACTGCCAGAAACGACCGTTTTCAAAGAAAGAAACTTATGAAATTTTCAACCTTATGTGTGATTGGAATGGGCTACATCGGTTTGCCCTACGCCAGCGTATTTGCCAGCAAGGGGGTACGCGTGACGGGCATGGACACCAACACCGCCATCATCGAAGGGTTGCAGGCGGGAAAATCGCACATCGTTGAGCCGGGACTACAAGAGCTGGTGGTGAAGGTTTTGGCGAGCGGTCACCTGACAATCTCAACAGAGGTTGTTTCTGCCGATGCCTTTATCATTGCAGTGCCGACACCCTTCGATACTGATAAGCGGGCGGATCTGCGGGCGGTGATCGCCGCCAGCCAGTCCATCGTTCCGCATCTGCGGCGGGGCAACCTGGTGATTCTGGAATCAACCTCTCCGCCGCGCACTACAACAGACGTCGTCACACCGATTTTAGAAAAAAGCGGTCTCAAAGCCGGGGAGGACTTCCTGCTGGCTTATTCGCCGGAGCGAGTGCTACCGGGACGCATCCTGCAGGAACTGGTGGAAAATCCCCGCGTGATTGGCGGGATTGACCGCTCTTCAGCGGAAGCTGGGCGTGATCTCTACCAGATATTCGTGCAGGGTGAGATCATCCTGACCGACGCCACCACAGCCGAGATGGTCAAGCTGATGGAAAACACCTTCCGCGATATCAACATCGCGATCGCCAACGAATTTTCTCGCCTGGCAGACGCCTTCAACGTGGATATCTGGGAGGCAATCAGCATCGCCAACCTGCACCCGCGGGTGCAGATCCTGCGTCCTGGCGTGGGTGTGGGCGGACACTGCATCGATGTGGATCCCTGGTTCCTGGTGGAAGCCGCGCCGGAGCGCGCCCCGTTGATCAGGGCAGCCCGGAGTGTGAACGACGGTCAACCAGCATTTTTAGCCGAAAACATCGCCAGGGTCGTCGGGGGTTTGGAGGGGAAAACCATCGCCTTTTTGGGTCTGGCTTTTAAGCCAAACGTGGACGATGTGCGCGAGAGCCCGGCGGCTGAACTGGTCCGGCTCCTGGTGTCCGCCGGAGCCCGGGTGCTGGCTTACGAACCTTTAAAGCCCGCGGCTAACCTGCAGGGCATTGAACAGGTGGAGCATTTGGAGGATGCCTTATCCGGGGCTCACCTGGTGGTTCTGGGCGTGGCACATGAGGTTTTCAAAGCGCTGGACCCTGCAGAATTGCGGTTAAAAACGAAGGCAGAATGGGTGTATGATGCGGTAAACGCCTGGGACAAGCACGCCTGGGAAGCCGCCGGGTTCAAGTTTCATGGCTTGGCGCGCAGGAATTAATGTTAAAAATGTGTTGGGCACAGTTCGTTACCCAATTAGTTTGACGAAAAATGTTACCAAAGTAAAATTATTAGCTCAAATGATAATGTTAATTTAAATCAGATCAACCCATCATCAAAAATTGATTGCTCAAATTCCCTTTCAAGGTATCTTTTCAACACCTTCTTTTCATCTTCAACAATCCGATTATAATTTCCCTATCACATAAATCAGCCCCAAAGCAAGGAGGTCTCATGCTCGGTGCACTTATTGGTGACCTGGTCGGTTCAGTTTATGAATGGAGAAATATCAAAAGCACTCAATTTGAATTTCTGAAACCCGAATGCTTCTTTACGGATGATTCGGTGCTCACCGTGGCGACAGCCAGCGCGCTGCTCACCGGCACAGGCTACACTGAGGCGTATCAGGATTTCGCCCGGCGCTACCCCGGACGGGGATACGGCGGCTACTTTTCCAATTGGATATACTCCGATAACCCTCAGCCCTACAATAGCTGGGGCAATGGCTCGGCGATGCGGGTCAGCCCGGTGGGGTTTGCCTTCAACACCGTCGATGAGGTCTTGGCAGAGGCAGAGGCAAGCGCCGTGGTGACCCACAACCACCCCGAGGGGATCAAGGGCGCCCAGGCGACCGCACTGGCTGTCCTGCTTGCCCGGCAGAAGACTCCCCTGGAAGAAATTCGGGCAGCGATTACCAACTACTGCGGTTATGACCTGTTGCGCAGGTTGGACGAGATCCGTCCGGGCTATACCTTCGACGTCTCCTGCCAGGGTTCCGTGCCCGAGGCGATCACCGCTTTTCTCGAATCGACGGGATTTGAAGACGCCATCCGCAAGGCGATCTCCATCGGTGGGGATAGCGACACCATCGCCTGCATCACTGGCGGGATCGCCGAGGCTTATTACGGCGTCCCCAATGACATTGCCCAGAAGGCTTATCCTTATTTGCCGCGTGAATTTCTTGACGTGATCGAAGCGTTTTATAAGCGTTATGGGAAGTAGGAATCAGGGATCAGGAAATAGGAATCAGGGATCAGGGATCAGGAAATAGGGGTTAGGGATCAGGAAAAAGTTGCTTTTGATGTGCAGTTGAAATACGGGACAGCTCAAGATGATCGTATTATCGAAATATGGGGAAGAAATGACCTGTAATACTTCCGCAGTACATCATTCCTAATCCCCAATCCCTAAACGCCTCACATTTTCCCACACCTCAGCAAACATCGCTTCAGTCAACCTGCCGGTGAGGGTGTTCTGCTGGCTGGGGTGATAGGATGCCAGCAGCCAGGGCAGACCGTCGCCCAGCCGGTAAAAGGCGTTATGCCCGAAGACCGGTTTGTGGTCCGGGTGCTCCTCGCTGCGATGCATGCGCACGAGGGTATCAAAAGCCACCTTCCCCAGGGCGACGAAGCCCTCCGCATGAGTCAGCAGGTTGATTTCAGCCTGCAGCCAGGGCAGGCAATTTTTAATTTCTTCAGCAGTGGGTTTGTTCTGGGGCGGCACACAGCGGCACACCGCGGTGATAAACACGTCCTGTAACGCCAGTCCGTCGTCTCGCTGGCTGGATTCGGTTTGGTTGGCAAACCCCGCGCGGTGCAAAGCCGCATAAAGAAATTTGCCGCTGGCGTCGCCGGTGAACATGCGCCCGGTGCGGTTGGAGCCATGTGCGCCGGGAGCCAGTCCCACCACAATGATTCTGGCGTCAGAGTCCCCAAAGCCGGGCACCGGTTTGCCCCAGTAGGTCTGGTCCTGGTAGGCTTTGCGCTTGATGCGAGCCACTTCTTCGCGCCAGGCGACCAGGCGCGGACACTTCCGACAGGTGATGATTTCTTGTTCCAGGGCTTGAAGAGATGCAGACATGGGTCTATTGTACTGGAATTATGAAAAATGATCCCACTTCGCGCAGCATTCTCTGTGCCCTCATGGTCTTACGAAGGTTTGGGTTCCACAAAAAGCCGAAAAGCGTGTGACGATTTTCAGGGAATGACACCCGGTGGAATTAAAAAGGATTCCATCATCGCATCCAGGTGCGTCAGGTCCGGGGTGAAAGCGTCAGCGGGCTGGGTGAGCATGCCCGCCTCCACTTCGGCGATGTAAATTTCAAAATATTCTGAAAACGCCGACCAGCCTTCTGCCGGTTCGATTAACCCATCGTCCACAAACCACAGATGGGCAATCGGCATGGTGGCCGAGAGGAAGTAGGCGCCGTCATCCGTCAGCCCGATAAAAGCATAAAAAGCGCTATCATTGCTGATCGGCACGGCAGCCTGACCATACTGGGTGATGAAGCGCACGCCCTTCCCATTCTGAAAATCCAGGTATTTAATCTGAGCGCGCATCATCTGCGCCGCATTGAAAATGGGCACAAAGGGGATGCTACCGGTTGGATGGAGGTCGCCGCTGTTCAGCAAAGCTTGCAGTTCAATGACCATGTTTTGGATATAAGGATTCAGAGCCATATACCCCTGAACGGGATAGATTCGAACGGCAGGACGGTGGTATACGTTGGAAACCGGGTACCCGGTTAAAATTATTTCGATCATATCGGGGTGACTGTCCATAGCGGGTGGATCACCACCCTCCGGCCGAAACTCAGGAATCAGGCTCTGTGAAAAGCCGTTGCTATACACCTTCGGGTAGCAGAATTCAACACCGAAAGCTATTCCGGGAAGCATCTCCTGAGAGCAGGCAAAAAATTCCGGGGTGGGTTCTACCGTGAGGGTTGCTGGCGGCGGTTCCGGCTCCAACGTCTCCGTTGGGGGCAGGGGTGTTGGTTCGGCTGGCTCCAGCGTCTCCGTTGGGGGCAGGGGCGTTGGTTCGACAACTGTGATCGCCACAGTGGGTTCAGGGGGTGGGGTTTCCAGGACTGGTGCCCATGGGATGTTGCAAGCCAGGGTGGCGAGAAAAAGGGCAACTAACACCAAGAAATACAAACGGGGTTTCATCTTTACTCCTACGAGCAGGTCGATAAAATCGGTTGTTATAAAGCCTTTGCTCACTATTGATTAAACAGCGAAACCCGGGATTTGTCAACGCCTATTTAAAAAACCACAAGAGGCGCCTTGTCGGGCGCCTCTTTGAGTGAATTAACAGGTCAAGCTGCTGCAGATTAGTGTTTTAAGGCATTCCAGCCGGCATACCGGGCTGTGCTGCCCAGCTCTGCTTCAATGCGCAGCAGTTCATTGTACTTGGCTACCCGGTCAGAACGAGCAGGGGCGCCGGTTTTAATCTGACCGGTATTCATCGCCACCGCCAGGTCGGCAATTGTGGCGTCTTCCGTCTCACCCGAGCGGTGAGAGACGACCGCAGTCCAGCCGTGGTGCTGGCACAGGGTCATGGCTTCCATGGCTTCCGTCAGCGTGCCGATCTGGTTGATCTTCACCAGCAATGAATTACAGGCTTTTTCAGAAATCGCTCGCTTGACCCGGGATGCATTGGTCACCAGCAAGTCATCGCCCACGATTTGAATACGATCACCGGCTACTTCAGTCATCAGCTTCCAACCCTCCCAGTCGTCCTGGGCAAGCCCGTCTTCAATGGACACGATCGGATATTTTTTGATCCAATCCATCCAGAAGCCAACCATTTCCTGGCTGGACAGTTTGAGGTTTTCCGTGCGCAAGAAGTAAATCCCTTCTTTTTCATCATAAAATTCAGAGGCTGCCGGGTCGAGGGCAATCGCCACCTGTTCGCCTGGTCGATAGCCTGCCTTTTCGATGGCTTCTAAAATGATTTCAACGGCTTCTTCGTTGGTCCTGACTGCCGGGGCATATCCGCCCTCATCGCCGATCAAACCGCTATAACCTTTTTTATTGATGACGTTTCTCAAGGAGTGGTAAATATCCGCACCCCAACGCAAGCCTTCGGCAAAGCTGGGCGCACCGAGGGGCATCACCATGAACTCCTGTGCATCGGTGGTTTCCCAACCGGTATGCAATCCTCCATTGAGGATGTTCATCATCGGCACTGGCAGGGTGTGAGCGTATGTCCCGCCCAGGTAACGATACAGCGGCATGCCCACGGCGCTTGCAGCTGCCTTTGCCACGGCCAGGCTGGTGCCCATGATCGCATTGGCGCCCAGGACGCTCTTGCTGGGCGTCCCATCCAGCGCCAGCATGATCATATCGATCGCCATTTGCTCAACAGCGTCCATCCCGACCAACGCCTCTGCAATGCGGGTATTGACATTATTCACAGCCTGGGTGACGCCCTTGCCCAGATAGCGCTGTGGGTCTCCATCGCGCAGTTCAAGCGCTTCATGCGTGCCGGTCGATACACCGGAGGGCACGATCGCTCGACCCCAACTGCCATCCCCAAGAACAACTTCCACTTCCACAGTGGGATTGCCTCGAGAGTCGAGTACTTCAATTGCTTTGACTGAAATTATCATTGTATCCATTATCGATCTCATATCTTTCTATAAAAAATTTTTGTATTAATCACAAACACAGCCGGAATCGTCTGGTTGGTAACCTTCATCAATTTGTACATCATCCTGCCAGGTGCGCAGATTAAGCAGCGCTTCTTCCAGGGTGACGACCTGATACTGTACCTCATTCTGTGTACCAGGGTCCAAAATCAGGGTCGCTTCATCAGGTGTGAGCACCAACTCCCAATCCCCGGTGATCAAATCGGGCTCTGTGGCGATGGCATAAGTGCCGTCCTTGTAAAAAGTCAGAAACCTGAAAGGCGGCTTAGATGGCTCGCCGTTCTCAGCAAAATCCGTCAACCGCCAGGTCTTCAATAACCATGAGAGCTTATCTTCGCCGACGGGATAGCTGGTCTCACCCTGACTGCTCGTAAGGCTTTGCTCAACCGGGTAAGCCTGAGCTTCTATTTCATCTTCGCCGGGGGGAGGAATACAACCTTCGGCATATTCCCCGGTTTCTAAATCAATCTGGCAGACTTCCTCTGCAGTCGCTTCAGGTTGACAGGCCGACAGTACAAGCCCAAGGATGCACACCAATACAATAAGGGTTAGATTGTTGTTTATTCTGCGAGGCAAAGTTTGTATCTTCATTTCACTGATCGATTTCTGCTTTTTGATTGACTGCTCGAATAAAGGCATCAAATAAGGGGTGAGGGCGGTTTGGCCTTGAGAGAAACTCGGGATGAAATTGCGTCCCCAACATGAAGGGATGATCTTTGATCTCGATAATTTCAACCAGCTTTCCGTCCGGTGAGATCCCCGAACAGATCAAACCAGCCTGTTCTAATGCCGGGCGATATTCATTATTCACCTCAAACCGGTTACGGTGCCGCTCTTCCACGCGATCTTTTTGGTAAGCCTGGTGTGCAATTGTACCCGTTTGCAGTTGACAGGGGTACAGCCCCAGGCGCATGGTACCGCTTTTTTCAGTTAAATAATGGGGATCGGTCATCTGGTCGATCACCGGCGCCGGGGTACTGGGATCAAATTCAGATGAATTGGCAGTTTCCAGTTGCAGCACATCCCGCGCGAAATCGATCACCATCACCTGCATGCCCAGGCTCAAACCCAGGTAGGGCACCTGGTTCACGCGGGCATAGTTGGCCACCCTGATCATACCGTCAATACCGCGGCTGCCGAAACCGCCGGGCACCACGATGCCATCCACCTGGCGTAAAATCTCCAGGCTGTCATCCTTGTCCAGGTCTGAGGATTGCACCCAGACGATTTCCACTACCACGTCGTTAGCGATCGCCGCGTGTTTAAGCGCTTCCCTGACGCTGATATAAGCATCACGCAATTCAACATATTTTCCCACCAGAGCGACCTTGACGACCGGTTTCCGTTGTTTGATCTTTTCGATCAGGTTTTCCCATTCCTGCAAATCGGGTTGTTGTTTGGGTTCCAGGTCAAGCAGTTTTAGCAACAAGTCTGCCACACCGGTTTTTTCAATGCTTAAGGGGATTTCGTAAAGGATGGGGGTGGTCACAATCGGGATCACCGCGCTGGCTTTTACATCGCAGAACAGGGCAATTTTTTCCTGCAGGTCGGTGCCGATGGGTAAGTCTGCCCGGGCAACGATCACATCCGGGATGATGCCAATCGAACGCAGTTCCCGCACGGAGTGCTGGGTGGGCTTGGTTTTAAGTTCGCCCGTGGCACCAATGTGGGGCAGCCATGTCACGTGCATGTAAGCGGTGTTCTCCCGCCCCAGGTCAAGACGTACCTGCCGAATCGCCTCGAAGAAGGGTAAACCCTCAATATCGCCCACGGTACCACCCACCTCAACCAGGACAATGTCAGCCCCAGTTTCCTGACCGACCAGGACGACACGACGTTTAATCTCGTTGGTGATGTGGGGAACCACCTGGATTGTGCCTCCGAGAAAATCACCGCGCCGCTCGCGTTGGATCACCTCGGCGTACACCTGCCCGGAAGTAAAATTACACACTTTGCTCAAGCGGATATCGACAAAACGTTCATAATGACCTAAATCAAGGTCAGTTTCCGAACCGTCATCCAGAACAAACACCTCGCCATGCTGGTAGGGGCTCATCATCCCGGGGTCTACATTGATATAAGGATCCAGTTTTTGGATAGCCACTGAAAAGCCGCGCGCCTTTAAAAGGCGACCAACTGCCGCTGCGGTGACTCCCTTACCGATTGAGCTTAATACACCGCCAGTGATAAAAATGTACTTCGAACTCATCCTGCCTCCAACACCCAATCCAGATCAATGCGTCAACCTCAAAAACACTTCTAAATTAAAAGCTAAGGGGAGAGCCCATCCTTCTCCGGCACCTCCCCGAAAAAACTAATCGTTTTTGCTGTGCCCCACTTTCGCAGATACAGGGTGTGAATTACGCGTCCTTGCCAAATTTTTTCTCCAGAGTCCGTGCGAGAATTTCATCCTGGTCTGACTCTGTGTCCTTCTTTTTGCGTGGTTTTTGTTTTGAGTGAGAAGCTTCGTTGCTTTCAGATTTTTCCAGCGCCTGGCGCAAGGCAATTTCCATGGCCGTCAACTCCGGTTCGGGTTCCGGTTCTTCTTCTGGTTTTTCTTTATCGCTGGCTTGCGGTTCCTCTTCCGGGGGTGCCGGTACTTCAAGAAGAGCTTTAACACTGAGTTTAATCTGCCTCTTGCGCCGATTGACCTCCAGCACCTGGGCGTCAATCTCATCACCTTCGCGAACCACTTCGCCAGGGGTGCGCACATAGCTGTGAGAAAGCTCACTGATATGGATCAGCCCGGGGCGTTCTGCGCCAATTTCCAAAAAGACGCCAAAAGTCTCCAGGCGGATCACGGTGCCTGTAACCGTCATGCCCGGTTTGATCTCGCGCCATTCCAACTTGATAGGTTCTTTCATGGTCAATTCGATGCGGTCTTTGCGGACACGCTTGACCCAAAAATCCTCTTGCTGACCTTCCACCAGTACTTCTTCAATCGAGTTGAGTGGTTTTCCGGGGTCGTCTTTTCTGACAGCCTGGGAAATGTGGATGAATGCAGGGATCTGACTTCCGATATTAACCAGCGCTCCCTGCAGCGTGGTCTTAAGCACCGTCCCCGTATAGCGCTCCTTTGCCTTAACCTCTTTTACTTGTTCCATGGCGCTTCTTCTCCAAAAACACAATACAAATTTACGAAAGAGGATTATACTTTGCAGGGTAGCTTATGTCAAACAAGGACGGGGGAGGATTAGATAAATACTGAAGTTAATCTCAGGTTAGCGGCGCCGACTGAGCAGCCACCATGCCAGGCTGCTGCCCAGAGCAATAGTTCCCAGGGCGATTTGCAGTGCGCGTAAGATTGGGCACCAGGCTGGCTGTGTGGCTAACAGGTCTATGGAATCCCCGCTGCGGTGGATGATTTCTCCGCCCTGTTCCAGGTTAATCCCCAGGATGAGGTGCAGGTCAGCATTTTCCACAATTTCCAGTGTATCCACACCTGCACCCGTTGACGATATCGACTCTGCCTCCAGCATGATTTCAGGCGCTACGTCAAGCATCATTTCTGGTGCTGCTGCCAGGGTCAATTCCCCTGCTGGCATGTCCTGTTCAACAGGTTCCTCCATCCCAACCGGCATGGATTCCGCCATCATAGCTGTGTCGATCATCACCGCAGCGTCGCCTCCTCGTCCTGCGAATTGAGCTTCAGCCCCGCCCATTGCGGGTTGTTGCCAGATGATCAACGGTTTCGGTCTGACTTCATCCGTCATCACCACGGTTTTCGTCATTGGTGCGGAATCCAGTGGGGTGCGAGTCAAAGGCATTCTGGAAAGCAGGGTTTCTGCACCCAACAAAACCACCAGCAGGATCGCTGCCAGAGCTGAGGCTAAACGCAAGGGTTGCAAGATTGGAGATTTTCTCCGTTTCTGCAGGGTCACCATTTCGGGGGTCAGGGTGTAATGACGCGGGGCTTGCAGACGCGGTAAATAGCCCACCGTCAGCTTAATTCTGCGCAATTGTTCCAGGCGTTCCTGCAACTCGGGTTCATGCTGGAGGCGCGCAACAAGGTCCTGGTGATCGCGCGGATGAAGTGCGCCGTCCAGGTAAGCAGAGAGTATTTCCAGTTCGCGTGAGCGCTGTCTTTCAGTCTTCCTCATGTTTCCTCAACCTTATGACGGAAGATTTCAGGCAAAAGTTCCCAATACTCCTGTAAGCAATCCTGCACCCGTGCACGCGCCCTGGCCAGGCGGCTTTTGACCGTGCCAACTTTAGTGCTGGCTATCTCGGCGGCTGTGTCGTAATCCAGCCCTTCCACATCCACCAACACCAATATGACGCGAAATTTTTGATCCAGTTTGTTGATACAATTTTGAATAGCCGCTTGCAGTTCTGCTCGTTCACTGTGCTCTTCCGGAGTGGGGGCTTCGTCTTTAATCCAGTAAGGATCTTCCAGGGTTTCGCCATCGGGTAGATCGGGTTTTAGCGGGACGACAGGCTGACGCTGGCGGCGGCGAAGCTCATCATAACAGGAATTGGTAACAATCCTCAACAACCAGGCTTTGAAAGATCCCCCTCGATATTGATGTAGTTTTAGATAAGCGGAAATAAAGCTTTCCTGGGCGGCATCATCGGCTGCGCCAGACTCACCCAGTATGCGGTAGGCAACGTTATAAGCCATATCCTGGTAGTGCAGCACCAGCGTATTAAAGGCGTTCAGGTCGCCGTCAAGTGCTTCCTGAATCAGTGCGCCTTCGTCCATGTTTGCTCGCAGTTTCTTATGCCGTTTGTTAAAAAATCTCAAGCTGCGCAGGATGATGGTTCCGGATTATCCCTGACCCTCAGCATCCTGGCTGCGCAGGTGCGGAAACAGGATCACTTCCCGGATGCTGCGTCGCCCGGTGAATAGCATTACCAGCCGATCGACCCCGATCCCAAAACCGCCAGCAGGGGGCATGCCATAGCTGAGGGCGTTGACAAAGTCATCATCCATGGGATGCTGTTCTTCATCGTCATCAGCATAGGCACGACCCATTTCAATAAAGCGTTGTTCCTGATCAAGGGGATTGTTCAGCTCGGTGAAGGCATTACACAGCTCCATACCGCCAACGAAACCCTCGAAACGCTCAACCACGCTTGGATTGCCGGGAATACTTTTCGCCAAAGGTGAGATATCCCTGGGGTAGTTGCATAAAAAAGTCGGTTGGATGAAGTTGGGTTCCAGAAAATCTCCGATCAGGGCATCAATCAGTTTGCCGCGCGTCATGCCCGGCTTATGCTTGATCTGTCTGGCCTCCAAAGCCGCCTGCAAGGATTCAGCCGTGGGGTTCAGTTCGATGTCGATGTCGATTGCCTCCAGGATAGCCTGGCGCATGTCAACGCGTCGCCAGGGCGGTGCCAGGTTGATCTCATGCCCATTAAAGTTGACCACGGTCGTTCCCAGAACCTTTTCAGCGGCAAAGGCAACCATCTGTTCGGTAAAATCCATCACCATCAGGTAATCGGCATAAGCCCAGTAAAATTCCAGCTGGGTGAATTCGGGGTTGTGTTTATAGGAGACGCCCTCATTGCGAAAGTCGCGACCGATCTCATACACACGCTCCAAACCGCCCACCAGCAGCCGCTTGAGATAGAGTTCAAAAGAAATCCGCAGATAAAGGTCCTGGTGGAGTTGGTTATGGTGAGTGACGAAGGGTTTCGCGGCGGCACCACCATAAATCGGCTGTAAGATCGGGGTTTCCACTTCGATAAAGCCGTGATCGTCGAGGAATTTCTGTAACGCCCGCACAGTTGCCGATCGGATTTTGAAAATCTCCTGGACATCGGGGTTGACGGCCAGGTCCACGTAACGCTGGCGATAGCGCGTTTCGGGATCGCTGAGAACGGCATGCCGGACGATTTCTCCGTCAACGACCTCATCTTTGGCTGCCGGCAGGGGTCGCAGGGCTTTGGCAAGCATTTTGAAGTCATCCACTTGCAACGAGACCTCGCCGCGTTTGGTGCGAAACAGGGTACCGCTGGCTTGAATGAAATCGCCTAAATCGTAATAGGCGCTCAGTTCAGCCATTTTTTCTTCACCTAAATCGTTCACCCGGAAAAAGAGCTGCAGTTTTCCATCCCGATCCTGGATATGGGCGAAGGTCAGCTTGCCCATCGGACGTAATGAGCGGATACGTCCAGCTACGGTTACCTGGATGGGAGATGCATCAGGTTGTGATTCCACCTGAATGAAAGCCTCAATCGCCTCCTGGCTGGTGTGCGTTTGCTCTGCACGTGTGGGGTAAGGGTCAATCCCGGCGGCTTCCAGGGTGCGCAATTTTTTCAGGCGCACCTGTTCAAGTTCAGAAAATGTGTCTTCCAGCATAATCCCTTCCTCGCTATAAGAAACAAAAACCCCGACCAGTCCAGCCGGGCGGGGTGAAAACGGTCATAGCCAATCAATCATCCGACCGAGAGGATCTCAATTTCAAATTCGCCACGTGGGGCTTCAACCTTGACCCTATCACCCACTTTGTGGTTAAGCAAGGCTTTTCCCAGGGGCGACTCGTTAGAGATGCGCCCCAAGCGCGGGTCTGCTTCGGCTGCGCCGACAATCATGTACTCCTCCGGATCCAAACCTTCTTCCTGAATCGTTACCTTAGATCCAACCTGGACAGTCTCCGATTGTGTTGATTCGTCGATCAGGTAAGCACTCGCGAGCAGAATCTCCAATTCTTTGATGCGTCCTTCAACAAAGGATTGCTCATTTTTAGCGGCTTCAAGTTCAGCATTTTCAATTAACTCGCCGTCCTCTAAAGCTTCGCGCAAACGATCTGCAACTTCAACCCTTTTTTCTGTTTTAAGATATTCCAGCTCCTGTTGCAACTTTTCATAGCCTTCGCGTGTTAAATATGAACTGGCCATTTAATTATCCTTCCATCTAATAATTTTTTTGCAGGGAACCGCCCCTCATTGTTATAATTAAAAAAAATCCGCCGTTTCCACTCAGTTATTGTTAAACTGAAACTAAGAAACAGTGATGATTGTTTGTGGATTGATATAGTATCACATAATTTGAATAAGTGCAAGTTCAACTCCATGAGGGTGTTGAAAAACAAATGGTAGATAATGGTCGGTATGTGAATGAAGATTTAGATTTTTCGCATTTATGAATATGATATCTATTCGAGGGGGCAACCTTTCGTATAGCATTTCCTGCCCCCGGCAAGGGTATTGAACGGTGATTGCCCTGTCTACAGGGCACTTTCGGGTTGGGCGGATACAGTTCAATGACTGCTCCGCAAAGATCCGCCCCTAACAATGCCGCTGAATTAAGAACGACCCCATTTTCATCGCGTTCACGCCATTGAGATGGATATTAATTCAAACGATGATTGGAACGAATTTTCAAAGTTTTAATTAAATGCTCACTGGCGTTCCCAAAAAAAGGATTTAGAAAACTCGCCATAAACTAAGAATGTGTTTGGCGCAAGTTCTGTTGAGTGGCATAAATATTGCAATCGTTAAGGCGACGATATCAGTCCAAAACAACCTGGTCAGCAATGAGCTACCACGGCAAGAAAGCGTACAGGCTAGAAAAGAGGCTTTTCTTATGACGAAATCGATTAAATTTGGCATCATTGTACTGATTTTATTATCGGCTACATTGATTGCGATCACATTGATCAATCCACCTCCAACCCAGGGTTCTAACGACTTTTCAGAAGGCACCGAAAGCCCAACAGATCCTTCTGACCCGGTCTCGACAAACCCTGACCTTATTTCGGCGGTGGAATCTGCCCTGAAAGACGCCAGTGGGCATTGGAAAATATTTAATTACCAGATTGAGCATACCCAAATTCAGGATGATGGTCAGATGGCGATCGTTTGGCTGTCCGCAGAGGATCCAGAGACAGGTGAATTAATGGCTCGCGAGCCAGAACTGACCCTGGCAATAGCCGACGAACACGGCAGCTGGGATGTTTTATTAGAAGATAACCCCAAGTTCATTGAGGCGTTCAGCAAATTTCAATACGCCGAAAAAAGCGTTCAGGGTGACTTGTTACATATTTCGGAGGCGAAAGCCCAGTCCAATAAGGTTTTTGGTGGATATTATTTGCCCTGGGCTGAAGGGCTTGAAAAACGCCTCACCTGGTCGGTTGGTCACTCATCCTGTACCCCGGTCTACTACTGTACCCATGCCTTTGATTTCGCCGATGGCACCATGTTCCCCATCATGGCGGCAAAAGGTGGCACGGTGTTCCGCTGGCGTGATTCATGCCCTAATAACACTCCGTCCTGTACCAACAGCATCACGCTTCAGGATAAGTCCACCACCCCCTGGACGTATCAGATCTACCTGCATATTGCCAACAACAGCATCCCCAATCACCTGAAACAGGTTGGAACGCCTGTCACACAGGGTCAATTTATTGCCAATGTGGACAACACCGGCTACAGCACAGGACACCATGTTCACTTTATGGTGGTCACCGAAGATACACGTTATTTTTCTCAAGGAATGCAATCCGTATGGGGAGTGGCTGAGGATATCACCTTCAGGGATGTGAGCATCAACTGGGATGAAGCAACCCAGGGTGGACGCCCGCGCCTGGCCTATGAAGCCGCTACCTATGGCGGCGTTGGAAAGACTTACTATGTTTCTGGCAATAAGCCTGCTAAAGCACCCACCGGTGGATTAACGGCTCCTTCGGCAGAAACTTATGTTACTAATCGCAATCTGAGTGTTTCTGGGTGGGGGCAGCAGAACGTTGGCGTGGTTAAACTGGAAATCCTGGCAAATTATAATGGTGCCTGGGTCCAAATCGGCAGCGAACAAACACAGAATCCTTTCACAACAACGGTAGATTTGTGCAAAACGTCAATCCCCAACGGTCATTTCCAAGTGGCATTACGAGTTTGGGACAATAAGGGTAACCCCTCCGGCATTTTAACACCCCGCACATTGATCAAAAATATTGAGTGCAGCACCACCGATACCAATCCATCGGTCAGCCTGGTTAAGACAGACGGGTTATTATTTCTGCCGGAAAACGGTCATGTGGTCGCAAATGTAGCCAAAGGCAGCATGGGCAGGGCTATTGCCTCTGTCGAATTCTGGTTCCATGGACGAGATTGGGAAAATGGTACCTGGGTGTACCTGGGTAAGGACATCAGCGAAACCGGTGGTTGGACGATACCGATTAACACAACCGGCATGGCTGACGGCGATGATTACGCCATCCTGGCCCTTGTAACCGATGCCGGCGGTAAAACGGGGGTAGATGTCGTCTTCGATGCGATTGTAGATGGAACCAGCCCCTGGATTTCAATCAACCATCTACAGTCACCGTTCACAAAGAACTCAGCAACAATCACCTGGACGGGTGGTGACCAGCTTTCGGGTTTGAAGCATTATTCACTCTCGGTGAGGGTCAACGGTGGTGCTGAACAAGTGCTGGTAAGCAACCTTCCTCCGACAACAACTTCGTACACCTATGACAAACTGGCGCCAAAACAATTGCTCCTTTTCTCGCTCACGGCTGTTGACAGGGCGGGTAATTCCACCGTCGAAAGAACAGCCCTGTACACTCCGGGTTATGAATTTGAGTATGGTTATCACTTGCCCCTGTTTTTTATGAGTGAATAATCTGCTGGACTTACCCTTCACCATGTGAATTAATGGTTCACCGGGGATGCGCGCCGCTATTAGGGCATCCCCGGTGTTGTTTTTCCCAATTTAAAGGGTCATTCTAAACGAATTTACAGGAATATTAAGGCTGTTGAACGGTTTACTGGCAAGCCTGAACGAACGCCTGGAACAAATTTTGTGAGCCTTCATCATCTGTCAAACACTCCGGATGCCACTGCACACCTACAGCAAAGCTCGCCGAGGGAACTTCCAGTGCCTCCATCAGCCCATCCGGTGCAACACCAGCAGCGACGAGCCCTTCACCCAGCCTGGAAATCCCCTGATGGTGCAGGCTGTTTACTTGAATCTCATCCGTCCCATAAATTTGATTGAGCCTGCTATCAGAGACAAAGGTGACCGAATGCGAGAGCCTGTCACGGGAAAATTTGGGGAACCAGTCATGTTTAAGCGCCCCTGGTAATTGGTCCGCAATATGAGTGTAGAGGCTACCGCCAAGGGCAACGTTTAACACCTGGGTCCCACGGCAAATGGTCAGCAAGGGTTTATCCATCTCAAGCAAGCGCTGAACCAGGAAAAACTCCAGCTCGTCACGCTCAGGAGAGATGCCGTAGACCTCAGGGTGAGGGTCTCCATTGTAACGCTGCGGATCAATATCACCCCCACCGGAAAAGATTACACCATCCAGCACATCGAGAAGCGCCGTCAACCGGCGCTCATCCAACCCCAGCGGGATGACCAGCGGGGTTCCACCTGCGCGCAATACTGCCCTGATATAGGCATCAGCAAGCTGACAAACCGGCACCTCGGAAGAATTGTTAACCAAACCGCTGGTGATGCCGATTAAAGGTTGTCGCAAAAGAGCCATGATTTTCTCCTAAATAAAAACACCCCATCCAGAAGCAGCTCACGTTGCTTCCCGATGAGGCGCGTCATCTCCTGGGAATCCTTGCCAGGGAAAAACCTGGCGGATGAGCCATTAAAAACGTTGTTTCAGACGGGCAGCCTTGCCAGTACGGTCGCGCAGGAAATACAGCCGGGCTCGTCGCACCTTTGAGTGTCGTTCGACCTCGACCTTTTCAATTCGCGGTGAGCGCATCAGAAAGGTGCGCTCAACACCAATTCCGTTGCTGGCGATGCGCCTCACGGTGAAAGTCGCATCGTTGCCCCTGCCGCGCACAAATAAAACAGTCCCTTTAAAAACCTGGATTCGTTCTCGTTCGCCTTCTTTAATTTTCAAATAAACACTAACCGCATCCCCGGGTGAAAGCTGCGGGATGTTGCTGTTTGCGGGTGCTTCAACTGATTTCAGCAGTTCAGTCTTGTCCATTTGTCGTTCCTTGCCTTTCAAAAAATAATGCCTCATCTATAAAGACGCAAGGGGGGATTATACCATTTTCACAAAGAGTCAGCAAGTCCGATTTTTTGGTTTTACCGCTCAGTCTGAGACGTTCGACCCCCATTCATCCTGAGGAACCCATTCAAGCGAGATCAATTAATCGGTTTTGATATTTGCTGGCAAACAAAGCAGGACCGCCGCCGGTATGCCAAAAGAGAACCGTATCTTCGGGCTTGAAAAAGCCCTTACGAACCAGGTCAATCAAACCAGCCCCTGCGCGCCCGGTATAGACGGGGTCTAAAAGCAGGGCTTCATGTTCAGCAAACAGGCGGATGGCTTCAATTTCACGGGCACCCATAATGGCATAGCCATCGCCGATGTACTCGTCGTTTACCAGGACTTCACCGGCTGTGAACGTATACGGTTCGTCCATTGTGCGTGCCGCCTGCGAGGCTAACTCGGCCACACGGGATTGTAAAAGCTCAGCCGGCTCATCCACGCTGATGCCCAAAATCTGACCGTGGAACCCGCTCATCCGGGCGCCGAGCAGCATCCCTGCCTGGGTTCCGCCGGATGAGCTGGGAAATACAATCCAATCCGGGGTGCAACCCTGTTCGGCAAGTTCCAGCATGGCGTTGACATATCCCAGCGCACCGGTTGGGTTTGAACCCCCATAGGGGATCAAATAGGGTTTCTTGCCCGCTTTCCTCAGATTTTGAAAGGTTTCTTCCAGCTTATCCTGAACACGGGGTCTTTCCGTGAAGACGAGCTCAGCTCCCAACAGATAATACAAAAAGTGGTTCCCGTCCGGGGGGCTGGGCGGGTCACCAAACAGCACCAGGGTGCAATTCAAGCCCAGACGTGCCGCTGCGGCAACGGTTTGCCGGCAGTGGTTGGATTGAACCGCACCGGCGGTGACCAGGGTATCGGCGCCTGCAGCTTGCGCCTCGTAAATCAGGTACTCCAGCTTTCGGGTTTTGTTGCCGCCAAACGCCAGCCCGGTCTGGTCATCACGTTTGGTGATTATGTTTGGACCCATCAATTCAGCAGAGAGGTGCGGCAATGCCTCAATCGGGGTGGGTAAGTGGGCCAGTTTAAGACGTTGTTTCATGTGCTCAAGCTCCTTTGCACAGATTTTTTCCCACGTGTCCGCATCACCTGCAAGATCCGGGGAAGGATTTGACAATATCCAGTATAAAGCAACGAATGCACCGGAAAATCCCAGGCGCCCAGGGTGCGTTCGACCCGTCCGCCAAACCCATCTTTGAAGCGATAAACACCCCACAGCGGATCATCTTCGGTAAATTCGTCGGGAGCGCCCCATAAATCATAGCGTTGGCAGCCCGCTGCCCTGGCGCGCAGCATGGCTTCCCATTGCAGAAGATAATTGAACATCTTTTCCCGGTGGGCGTCCAAAGACATCCCGTGCATGTACAAGGCGCGGTTGCCAAATCGGAAAATGACCACCGCGCCGACCGGCTGGTCTTCTACCTCGGCGATCAAGGGTTCTGCCAAACCTGCTTTGAAAAAAGTATCCCAGACAACCTGGTAATATGCCTTAGAACGGATGGTGAAATCGTCCCGAAGGGCGGTGTGTGCATACATCTGGTAGAGCAGGTCGATATCTTCGCTGCCTCCCGGTCGAACTCTCACACCCCGGCGTCCCGCCAGGCGAATATTATAGCGTGTCTTCGATTTCATACGCATTAGAAGTTCATCTTCCGTCCCGGTCAGGTCAACAGTGACGGTATTGCGGAACTGGATCTGCTCTTCTGAAAAAACCCAGCCGCGTGCGATCAACTCATTCTGCACTGCTAACCCCACCTGGTGGTCTTCAGCGCTTATCTCGCCCGGGATGCCAAACCCCAACGGGAGGTCAGGATCAATTTTAAGAAAGATTGAGCGTTTTTTACGGGTAAATTCCTCCAGGTCCTCCAGAACCTGGCGACGCAGGCTTTCCTGATCCCACTTCAGCAGCGGGCCGCGCGGGATATAGCCCACGCTCAGGGGCAAACCAAAACCAGCCAGGGTTAGCTTGCGCAAAAGGAGCAAAGCTGCAGCGCTAACCTCTCCGGACGCGTCCTGCCATATCAGTGGATACGCTTCCCATCCAAAGCGCATTTTAACCTGACCCCATTGCCAGGTTTGAAGGACGTGCGCCCCTTCGAGGTGGGCTATGGCTGTGTTCCATTGCTCTGCACTGTGAATTTCAACCCGTTTCAAGAGAAAACTCCTTAAGTCGCAGACTGAGGCTGGCCCCGCTCCGACCAGAGCTGGTAGAGTTTGTACAACAGGGGCTGGTAAACCTTATCCCAAGCACCGATTGTCCGACAAAGCTGCCCGCCGAAACCGCGTTTAAAGCGGTATACACCCCACAAACCTTCCGATCGATCGAGAAAAGCCTCCTCAAGCTCCTCCTCAGCGTAATCTGGCACGCCCCACAGATCATACACGGTACATCCCTTGCGCTTTGCCCACTGGATCGCCTCCCATTGCAACAGGTAGGACGGCATCCGGTTGCGTTCCTCGTTTGTTGAAGCGCCGTAAAAATACCAGGCTGTGCTGCCATGGGCGAAGACCATCAAACCTGCCAGGGGCTGTCCCCTGAATTCAGCGATCAACAGCACGCAAGCGTCGAGGGGTGCAAAAATGTCATACGCACGCTGGTAATAATCCCGGCTATGAACGCCAAAGGCGTCACGCTCGCCAGTGGTAAGCATCATACGGTGAAAGCTGCCGATATCATCGCTCGGTTGAACAATCACGTCTTTGCGTTGTGCCAGCCGGATATTGTAGCGGGTTTTTGGTTTCATGCTCTTCAGGAGCGCGTCATCATCCTGCTGCAGGTCAATCAAGATCGTGCGCGGGGGTTGAATCGTCTGGTGGGCTTGAACAAACCCGGGCATGCGCTCCTGGGCGAATCCCGGCGGGAGGGGCTCCCAAATATCGGGTTCCACGCGCAGGAAGACCGCCCGCTCTTTCCGGCACAGTGCATCAATTTCTGTCCAAAAGGCTGCCCAGTCCCCATTCCCAACAGGGCCGCGCGGAAGGTACCCGATACTTAACCCCAGCGGAAGTCTTCGGAAAAGAACCAGCGCACCCAGATCTTGATTCTGGACATAGTAAGGTTTCCAACCATAGGCTGATTTCAGCTCTCCCCAGGGCCTGGTTTGTAAAATGTGGGCATCGGCATGGCTTTCAATAAACCGGTCCCATGCCTGCGGTGTCAGGTATTGCATGATCTCCTTTACGGTCTGACAAAGCAAAAAACAGTGGTATCAACTTGATCCTACCCCATTTTTGATCGTGTTATCTTTTACGCAAGCAAATCCAGAGTGGGTTCCATCGATTGGATTGCCGCGCCAGGGATTGCTTCACTCAGGAGGGCCTGGATTGCGTCGGGTTTTCCTTCTCGAGCAAATTGAGCTAATTGTTCAACAATGGCATTTAGCTTCTCTGTAGAGAGCACTTCTTCGCTGTCCACGCGGTTGATATCCGGATGGATGGTGGGCGAATAGGCAAAACCCAGGTCCCACAGGTCTTCGGTGAGCTTTTCACCCGGCCGAATTCCGGTGAATACAATTTCGATATCCCGCCCGGGTTCAAGCCCTGAAAGACGGATCATATCTTCCGCCAGGTCAACGATGCGCACAGGCTGCCCCATGTCGAGGATATAGCTCTCACCACCGGTGCTCATGGTGGAAGCCTGCAATACCAGGTGCACCGCTTCAGGAATGGTCATAAAATAACGTTCCATGTCGGGATGGGTGATGGTAATCGGACCGCCAGCGGCAATTTGTCGCTTGAAGCGCGGCACCACACTGCCCCGGCTGCCCAATACATTTCCAAACCTGACCACCGTAAAGGCGCGCTGATGCAAACGGGCTGCATTTAAAACCAGCATTTCTGCGATACGTTTGGTGGCGCCCATCACGTTGATCGGTCGGATCGCCTTGTCTGTAGAGATCATCACCAGCCGCAGCACGTCATGCGTTAGGGCACAATTGACGACATTTTGTGTGCCAATCACATTATTGGTAACCGCTTCTTCGATGTTGGTTTCCATTAACGGCACATGTTTATGCGCCGCAGCATGAAAGACGATCTCCGGTTTCCAACGATTAAATATGACCTCCAGACGCGGCAGGTCACGCACATCTGCGATTAACGGGATGACTTCCAGGTGGGGGAAACTTTCTTTAAGGTCGCTTAATACGCTGAAAATACTGTTTTCGCCGTGCCCCAATGCTAATAACCGCCGCGGGTAAACCTGAGCAATTTGTCGGCAAAGTTCACTCCCAATGGAGCCGCCTGCGCCAGTGACCATCACCACCCGGTTTGCAAGGACGTCGCCAAGGGCATCGGTTTCGATACGCACCGGCTCACGTCTCAGCAGATCGAAGATATCTACCTCCCGCAGACGACTGACATTCACCACTCCACCCAGCAACTCGTAGATACCGGGCATGGTACGGAAGGCGATGTTGCGCAGCTGGCAGACTTCGGTTACTTTCCGAACCACCTTGCCGGAGGCGCTGGGGATCGCCACAACCACCTCATCAACGTAGTGTTTTTTCAAAACCTGGTCAATATCGTCCAGCGGCGCCAAAACCTGAACGCCGTGAATTTTGCTGTTCTGTTTAGAAGGATCGTCATCCAGAAATCCGATTGGCATCATCGCTAATTGTTGATTCTTCAACATCTCCCTGACAACCATCGCCCCCGCATCACCGGCGCCGACCACCAGGACCCTTTTCCGCCGTTTCGAATGGGGATAAGACCTGTCGTTTGATAAACTGGCTGTTTCCGCCAGGACGCGAAAGAGAAACCGGGAACCACCGATAAACCCCATCGAAAACAACCAATCGATGACCAAAACCGAGCGCGGAAATCCATAAAACGTATTTACCGCGCGTAAACCGATCATAACTGCTGAAAGGATCATCGATGCTGTGGTTACCGCAGAGAAAATGAGCACCAACTCGTGGATGCTGGCATAGCGCCAGACATGACGATAGATGCCAAACAAATAGTACATGAGGGGTTTGATGATGATTGCCATGGCAACCATCCAGAGCATGCTGTATTGATAGGTAGGAAATATCGCGATCAACTCCAGCCGAACCACATAGCTGGCCAGTACCGCAACTAAAGATAAGAAAATATCCCCAAAAAACAGATAACGATTGCGGACGTTCCGACCAAAAATATGCATGAGTGTTTTTCCTGTGGGTTTATTGTCCTTTGAAGCCGAGGACGGTGCCAATCGTTCGCAAAATAATTGAGATATCCATCAACAGACTGCGATGTTCAATGTAATATAGATCATATTCCAGTTTGATGGCGGTCTCTTTAACGGTGCCGGCATAGCCATAATTGATCTGCGCCCAGCCCGTGATCCCGGGTTTAACCAGTAAACGCGCCCGGTAAAAAGGGATTTCTTTCTGGAAGTTTACCACCATTTCAGGGCGCTCTGCACGGGGGCCAACCATGCTCATCTCACCACGCAGCACATTGATAAACTGTGGTAATTCGTCCAGATGCGTTTTTCGCAGGAATCGCCCCACTTTGGTCACACGCTGGTCGTTTTCCTCTGCCATGCGCGCAAAGCCATCCCGTTCAGCATCGCGTTCCATGGTGCGAAACTTAAATATTTTAAAGGGTTGACCGCCTCGTCCAAGGCGTTCCTGTGAAAAGAAGATGGGGAAGCCCGATTCAAGGAGGATCGCCAGGCTGATAAAAGGAAAAAATATGGTCATGATCAAGCTGCCAACCAATCCGCCTGTAAAATCGAGCAGGCTTTTTGAAAGGTGGTAAAACGTACTGGTATGCGTTTTTTCTACAAAGGACCGCACTATCCATTCAGATTCCAATAAAAAAATCGGCACCCGGGATAAAAGCTCCTCGTAAACCTGGGGCATCGGTGACAGATTGATGCCCATTTCCTGGGCGGATAGGATCGCCTGGAACATACTGCCCTTAATCTCTCCGCTGATCGCCAGGATTAAATCCGTCACCTGTTTTTCGTTGATGAGATCCAGCAGTTGATGTGAATTGCCCAAAACGGAGTACTTGCCAATTTCTGCACCAAGTTTTTTGGGGTCATCATCGACCAATCCAACCGTGAAAAATGGCGGCGGCCACAGGTCTGCGATCACGTCGATCAGGGTTTGTCCGGCGTTACCGGCGCCAATAATTAGCACACGCCGCAGGAGATGCGGTGCCGTAAACATGCGGATATAGATCAGCCGCCACACCAGTGTGAACACCGCAGCAAGGAAGATAAAAACGGACACACCACGCCTGGGAAGGGAGTTAGGCGCTGAGGTGAAGTAGAGCAACAAATAGATCAGCGTGAAGATCAGCGTCGCAAGCCCAATGCCCTTAAAGGTCTCGCGGTGATTACTGGCTCGATGAATGTCGTAAAGCTCAACCAGCAATATGATCCACATAAAAGGTAGCAGAAAATACCACAATGGGGGCCTGTCGATGATGAACTCCAGGGAGAATTTCATCCAGGCATCACCGGCAGCCCAGATATACAAGGCAAAGAACAGGGCTAACGCTGCAACCAGGAAATCGCCGATTATCAGGATCGCCACACGCTCGGAAGTTCGCATCTGCCAACGTTTTGGTCGTGAGATGGTGTTCATAAGCGTTATTTTAACCTGTTTTTCTTTGTTGTGGTGAAATCATTCCCCACAGGAAACCTGCCCCCCAGGAAAGGTGCATGCAGGCAATCGCCAGGGGTGCGCCCAGCACATATACGACTGTTTTATGCTTTACACTGAGGTGTAAGCCCGCCAGAAACAAGGTGATTGAATACACTGCCAGGATGCCAGCCAACCCATATCCCGCCCAGCGAGTAAATGGGGATAGAAGGATCAGCACGACCAAACCTGCCACAAACAATGGCGGTAAAGCCTGGCGCCAGCGGATGGTGCTGGGATAACGCTTCAACATGTGCACCTTCCAAAACCCATAGCGCCAGTATTGACGTGCCAACTCTGCCAGGTTTTGTCGTGCATAATATACCGTGCGGATCTGGGGGTCGAACCAGATCTTTCCACCTGCCTGGCGGATGCGCGCATTGAATTCATAATCCTCATTCGAAAGCAAGGTTTCATCGAACAGGCCCACCTGTGTTAGCAATTCGCGGGTAAATGCGCCAAACGGGACCGTATCGACATACCCTGCCTGGTCACTGTAACGATACTTAGCATCACCCACACCAATCGGGTGACCGGCCGCAACGGCAATGCTGCGCGCCATCCAGTGATCACTGCCGGGTTGGATATCCCATACACCACCCACATTCTGTCCGCGCCCCTCAGCAAGCGCGGTTACCGACCTTTCAACATAATACGGGTCCGGTCTGGAATGGGCATCCAGTCGCACAATGATGGCTCCCTTTGAGGCCTTGATGGCGGTGTTCAATGCCGCCGGGATAACCCGGGCATGGTTTTCCACCACGGTCACCGAAAGGTCAGGGTGTTGGTTTTTCCAGGCCTGGATCGCATCGAGGGTGCCATCGTTCGACATGCCGTCTGCAATCACAACCTCCATGGCGTCGCGCGGATAGGTTTGCTCGTACAGGGCGTCCAACAGGATGTGAATGGTCGCCTTCTCATTGTAGCAGGGAACAATGATCGAGGTTTGGATGCTCTTGGTTGAATCAGGCATATTTACAAGGCGTGATTTGCTAATCTCAGGGCGTGTTCAGGCGAGGTTGATTGAAGAACCAGGTTTCATGACATGCTGATCCGTCATGACCAAACGGAATGTTTTGCAGGTTTGAAAATGGTCTTGCACATACCGTGGTTTAGCTTTCGATACGCTCTCAGGGCAGCAGCGCAACGGCTTCAATCTCAACAGCAGCGTTGAGCGGAAGCGCAGCCACCTGAACAGCCGAGCGGGCAGGATAATTGCTGGTGAAGAAAGAGGCATACACTTCGTTCATCAAAGCAAATTCACCCATATCCTGCAAGAAAACCGTCGTTTTGATCACCTGATCCAGACTGCTGCCGGCAGCTTCGATAACAGCTTGCAGATTGATGAGTGCCTGCCTGGTCTGTGCCTGGATACCACCTTCAACAATTTTGCCGGTCGCCACGTCGATGGGTAATTGACCGGCTGTAAACACCAGCGTACCGGTGGTCACACCCACCGAATACGGTCCGATGGCTTTCGGGACTCTATCGGTAGTTACAATGTTCTTTTCGTGATGAGGAGTAGACATAGCAAAGAACCGCCTTTCAGTATTTGGTCTTTATCCGAATTACCCTTGATTATAACATTGCGGGGCTAAACCGTGCCCCGAAAAGTGGAGTTCGCAGCCTTCAGCCGGGGCAATCTATCCGTATTGCTGCTTAAAAACAGCCAGGCTCACTACAAGTTAGCGTCTTTCTTCAGCAAAGTTCAGCAAATTCAGCACATCCGCCAGGCAGGCGGCGAATAGTTCATCCATGATGGCTGGGTCCGCTTTGTAGGCGCCGCCGTAAACCCCATCTTGGTAGATCTCTCGAGTAGCGGCTTTGCCAAGGAGGGCATAACCGACATCCGGAATGGGCTTGATTCCATCTGGCAGCTCGGTGACCGTGGTGAAGTCAAAGGCTTCCATCCAGCTGCCGTGTTCACTATCCAACTGATATTTTTTTGCAATTTCAGCAACGGTGTCCGTGGTCCACCAGGCATACCAGCTCAACAGCAGATCGGGAAGCTGGTTGAGCAGTTCCACCAGGTGTGTTTTGACCGGGGTGTTGCCGCCATGCCCGTTTAAGATTAATATCCGGCGGAAGCCCGCACCATACAGTGAGCGCAAAATGTCCTCTACCACGTCCAGAAATGTGTGCAACCTGAGGCTGATGGTACCGGGATAGGTTAAGAAATAGGGTGAGCACCCAAAGTTGAGCGGAGGCGCTAAAAGCACACCGGACTGGCGCGAGGCTTCCTCTGCCAGCGCCATGGGGATTTTAACATCGGTCATCAGGCTCAGATAGCCGTGCTGTTCGCAAGCGCCCAGCACAAGGATGAGCCGGTCGTCGGTTTTCAGGTACTCCTCAACCTGCATCCAGTTTAGATCTTCGAATTTCATGTGATTCTCCAGGGTTAACTGTGTTCAAAACATCATTATAGCACCCAGCCAGGTTGTGACAGGTGTACAATTTTTGTGTGTGATAAAAACCGTGTAAATCGCCCCAGTGAGATGTCATTGCGAGGAACGAAGCAATCTCAATCTGTAGTAGAGAGACTGCTTGCCTTTTGCTTCGCTCAGGCACACTCCGCAGTCGTAAGGTCATAATTAGATGTCATTGCGAGGAACGAAGCAATCTTAACCTGTAATAGAGAGACTGCTTGCCTTTTGCTTCGCTCAGGCACACTCCGCAGTTGCAAGCTCGCAGTGACAAAGCGGGTAGGCACGCTCCGCAGTCACGGGCTCGCAGTGACAAACGTTCAGGAACAAAGCAACCTCAAGCGTTGATGACAGACCGCGATATCCCATTCACACAACAATATTGACCAGCTTGCCAGGCACATAGATCACCTTTTTGGGTGGCTTACCCTGCAGGTAAACCTGGACTGCGTCGCTTTCCAGGGCTGCTGTCTTTGCATCCGCCTCACTGATTGAAACCGGAACGATCAGCCGGTCGCGCAACTTGCCATTCACCTGGACGACCAGGGTGATTTCGTCTTCCCTGGCAGCTTCTGCATCAACCTCCGGCCAGGGCTGCAGGTGCACCGAATAGTCATGACCGGTGCGCTCCCACAGTTCCTCAGCGATGTGCGGACAGACGGGAGCCAACATTCGCAGGTACAGGCTTTCTGCCTCTTTCCAGGCCTCGGTTCCAAAGGCGCCCGCCCCCTTTGCCAGCATCATTTCATTGTTCAACTCCATCAAACTCGAAACAATGGTATTAAAGTTGAGATTCTCAAAGTCATGGGTGACGGAGGCCAGAGTCTGATGGGCTTTCCGCCGCAGCTTACGTAAATCTTCTTCGCCGGGGCGTTTCCCAACCTCTGACGGTTCCAGCAGGGTGAACCAGACTTTTCGCAGCCAGCGGATGCTGCCCTCAATCCCGCTGCTATTCCAGGGTGCGCCCAGTTCCCAGCGGGCAAAGAACATCAGATAAGCACGCACGGTATCCGCGCCATAGGCAGCCACCAGGTCATCCGGGGCGACCACATTGCCCCGGCTTTTAGACATCTTTTCATGGTCCTCACCCAGCACCATCCCCTGGTTGCGGAGTTGCATCATGGGCTCGGCGCTGCGGGTGATACCCAGGTCGCGGCAGGCTTTGTGGAAAAACCGCGTGTAAATCAGATGCATGGTCGCATGTTCGATCCCACCGGTGTAGGTATCCACCGGCATCCAGTAGTCGTATTCCTCGGGATCAAAGGGATATTGATCATAATGCGGGCTCAGGTAGCGCAGATGGTACCAGCTGGAACACATGAAGGTGTCCATGGTGTCGGTCTCGCGTTCGGCAGCGCCGCCGCATTGCGGGCAGGTGGTGAAGCGCCAGGTGGGATGCAGTTTGAGCGGACTCTCGCCGGTGGGGAGCCACTCTACATCCATCGGCAGTTCAACTGGCAGTTCGGCTTCAGGGACGGGCACGGCGCCGCAGTGCGAACAGTGAATGATGGGAATTGGCGCGCCCCAATAACGCTGGCGCGAGATCAACCAATCCCGCAGCCGATAGCTCACCGCACCATGACCGACGCCCTTTTCCTCAATATAAGCAATTGCCCGCTGAAAGGCGACATCGCCGGGCGTTCCCGTCAGCGGTCCGGAGTTGACCATTTCACCCACGGCAGGGACAGCCATGGTCATCTCATCTGCGACGAGGGGGTGTTCATCCGGGGGCTGGATGACCACGACGACGGGCAAGTTGTACTTGCGGGCAAATTCAAAGTCGCGTTGATCATGGGCGGGCACCGCCATGATCGCGCCGGTGCCATAACCCATCATCACATAATCCGCTGTCCACACCGGGATCCTTTCACCGTTAACCGGGTTGATCGCGTATCCGCCGGTGAACACACCGGTCTTTTCACGGTCAGCCGTTTCGCGCTGGATTTCGCCCATGCGCTCCGCCTGGGCGCGGTATTCCGCCACAGCCTGCGCCTGCTCGGGTGTGGTGAGCTTTTTCACCAGGGGATGTTCCGGCGCCAGCACCATGAAGGTTGCTCCCCACAGGGTGTCCGGTCGGGTGGTGAAAACCTCAATCTCATCGCCATTTTCAGTCTTAAACACGACCGCGGCACCCTCCGAGCGGTTGATCCAGTTGGTCTGCAGGGTCTGAACCTGTTCGGGCCAGTCGATGGTTGAAAAATCCAGCAATTCATCGGCGTAATTGGTGATGCGAAAGAACCACTGCACCAGGTTTTTCTTGATCACCGGTGTGCCGCAGCGCTCGCAGTGGCGGTCATCGCCGTGGACCTGTTCGCGCGCCAGGGTGGTGTTGCAATGCGGGCAGAAATCAACCTGTGCCTCTTTTTGATAAGCCAGGTTATTTTTGTAAAACTGGATAAAGAACCACTGTGTCCAGTGATAATAACTGGGGTCTGAAGAGGTTGCCTCCCGCCGCCAGTCGATCATGGCGCCCATCGACTTAAGCTGTTGGCGCATCACTTCAATGTTTTGTGAGGTCCACTGCTGGGGGTGAATCCCGTGCTGGATTGCGGCATTTTCCGCGGGCAACCCAAAAGCGTCAAAACCCATCGGGAACATCACGTTATAGCCCTGCATGCGCTTGAAGCGGGCGCGGGCATCCGAAGGGCTCATGGCGTACCAGTGCCCGATGTGCAGATCACCTGAAGGATAAGGCCACATGGTCAGCGCATAAAACTTGGGTCGGTGCGGGTCGATATCGGCGTGGTAAAGACCGTCTCGCTCCCAGCGTTCCTGCCATTTAGGCTCAATCTGTGCTGGTTTATACATGGGTATGCTAGTTGGGTCTGGCATGATCTTCTCCTCGATAAAAATCATCATCATTGTTCACGATGTTTGCATTTAAAACAAAAACTCCGTCCGAACAGGGACGAAGCGATTAACTCCGCGGTACCACCCTGCTTCCCGGCGCTCTATCAAGGCCGGGCAGCTTGGGCCGCGCTAACGAGCGGTGATCGTCGCTGACTACTCGGGTTCACCAGCGCCATCTGCCCCGGTAAGGGACCGGCAAGGCGAGTTCAGCCTGGGGCGCTCCGTTACACCTGCCGGGTTCACACCGTTTCCCGGCTCGCTGGCGGATGGCTTACTACTCCTGCCATGATGTTTATGCGTTATGGTGAAACAATTCTAGCACATTCAGGTTTTAGATTCAACCCGAGCGCCAACACAGAGTGCGCATGTTTTTTGCGCACCCTGTTGGCTGTTTTTGTATTTACCGAAGGATTAGCGGAAAGTAGATACTCAATACCGTGCTGTATCCATAGGCACCGCTATCACAGACTGCTACGTACCTTTGATAGCCGATTGTCATCCCTTGATTGCGACCGTCTCCAGAGCGGAGCAGCATCCACAGTACACAATATCCAAAACCCCGATTTCAACTTCCTGTTTCCTTACTCACAACTCACGTCTTGAGACCTTCGGTCAAGGGCATTCGCCGTTGTTATTGCGAACAGAGAGTGTTGAATAAGGAATAGTGAATAGTGAATAGTAAAATCAGGGCTCGGATCATTCCGAGCCCTGATTTTTTCTTTCCAGTTTTGCCAAACTCGTTAAGGCTGATAGTAGGACAATCCTGCCATCCCGGTCAGCAACCCGTCGTAGAAGATGCCACTGAGAACATATCCATCAGCACTGTGCCAGAAATAGGTGCTGACGATTTTTCCATCATCCTCACGCAACCATTGTTCGCGTATAAACCCGGGGGATTGGAGCAGGTTGGCCATCACCTCATAAGGAATGACCTTGTCGCGGTCATAAATTCCCTTCAAAATCTCGTAATTCTCATTATTGACCGTTGGGAGGGCATAATCATCCGGATATTTGCCGCTTGTGACGTTCTTTTTGTAAACTACGCCATCCACGGTGACGCTGATATAAGCCGTCATCCCCGACCAGGGCATATCGTACAGGTAGGTTTGCTTGTGGGATTCCCGCGGCTTCCAAGAATCAGTGCTCTCGCGGCCCGCAATGGTCATTATCCGGTCCAGGTCTGCTTCTTTGGTTTCGCCGATGACAATGCTTGCATAACCCTGGTAAACCGGTCCTGCCATCAAACCGCTGAAATTCTCAGGGATGTCCAGCAACGATGGAATCTGAACTTCAGGTTCTTCCTGAACGGTCGTGCTGGTCGACCCCATCGGGTAGCCAACCAGTTCAACCGCATCAATTTCTGCCCAGCCCAGGCCCAACACGCTTTGATCAACCCAGATGACCACGGTGTCGGTATAAAAAACCTCATCTAATTCGATGGTATGCGTCCACTCATCCGGGCAGGTTGATATCCGTTCCGGTTCTCCATACCATAACGTCCAGGTTTCACCATCGGTATCGATGAACTGGATTTCAACCACCTGTGAGGGGTTATGAGATTGAATGATCACCAATTCCGTTGGGATAACCGGAACGTCATAGTACAGAACAAGATATTCTTCGGTATCTCCTGACAGGGGTGCCCAGGCCAGAGGGTTTTCTTCGCAGTAATCAACGTCGGGAGCACCCGTAGCCTGCAGGGCAGAATAATCATCCGAGGAGTATTCAGAGCTGGCTTCAGCCAGTACAGCCCATTGCCGAATGACTTGCGTTGAGGGAACCAGGATGTCCTCCAGGGTTTCATCGAACCCCTCTATTTCCTCCTCAAATTCGAAGTCTTCTAAATCAAATTCGAAGTCTTCTAAATCGAAATCGAGATCCGTTAAGTCAGCCTCAAAAAAGCTCACCGATTTGAGCACAGCATCATATATCGGCTCGATTTCTTTCCACCGATCTTCAGGTGACAGTACCGTCATGTAGAATGTCTGCTCAGGATAAGGCAAAGCCACAAATAATTTACCCTTCAGTTTTTGCCCATCTTCGATGCCTTTAAACTCGACCAGCAACCCTTCTACGCCACCGACCTTGGTCTTTTTGGGTTTACTGTACTCGGCAGAGACCTCATCATCTTGTTGTGTCATCTCGTCCATTAAACCCTGGAGGCTTAAATTATCGTCATTTGGCAAACCATAAGCCATAATCATGGGTCCAAATCTTTCGTCGGCATCAGTCGGCGACATCATCGTCATGCCCCAAAATTCTTCAAAATCATAACCGGGCACCTGTTGCAGAGAGTAACCTCCTGCTTCGGAACGGTAAGTCTCACCCAGTTTGGGGCTCTTCTTCCCGCCAAGGCTGCAAGCCAGGGTGGCGATCAGCAGCATGGTGATGATTAATATCAGCGGATAGTGCTTTTTGATCATGTTCTTCTCCTTTTTAAAATTTCACGATGACACTCAGTTAGCCAACGTGCTTGAAGGTCTTTGGCTAATTCTACCAAGTTCTGTGTCAACTGTCGCTAAAAATTCATTTGACAAATTATAATTGGTTTTTGATGGGAGGGGAAGAGGCGCGTGATGTTGACGGTTAACAACGATACCCTGATACTGCTCCCCATTGGCTGGGCTTGGATAACCAGAGCTGCCACAGCAAATGTAATGACAAGCCTGGCAGGTATGACAGCGCCATTTCACTCTTCCAAACGGCTTGACACTTGCACTGCTATTCCGTATAATTCTTTACGCCTTCCTCGATAGCTCAATTGGCAGAGCGAGCGGCTGTTAACCGTTAGGTTCCAGGTTCGAGTCCTGGTCGAGGAGTATTTTCTTTTAACGGCTGTTGAGCCATTGGTCCTGTTCTGCCGACGCTATCAATTCGTAGTCAACTTAAGGAATTGCATCGCTTTTTAAAAATTTTGTGCTATAATCGATTTATAGTAGACCAAGAACAACCGAATCCTCAAAACTTGAAATTTTCTACACCCCTGGTAACGCCGGCCGGGGGTGATCGCTTTAAGCGAATTTTGATTCGTGCCGCAAGGACTGAAGGGTTATAATCATAGCGACTCAGTCAATTAATGCACACACCGTTAATCATGAGAGCAGCAATGAAAATATCTGTACGAATACTCTTTTTGTTATTGACCCTTGTTGTGATCGGCTGCGCTGGCTGTCACTCCACAGCCTTGCCAGAGCCAACATCACAGCCGACTCTAAATCCAACGCCCACCCACACGGAACCCCCACCGGATCCTGAACCACAGGCGTGGTGGCGTGATATTGTCTTCTATGAGATCTTTGTGCGCAGCTTTAAAGACAGCGATGGTGACGGTATCGGTGATTTCCAGGGCATTATCCAGCAATTGGATTATCTAAACGACGGAGACCCCAACACCCATGACGATTTAGGCATCCAGGGCATCTGGCTGATGCCGATCAATCCTTCTCCCTCCTACCACGGTTATGACGTGATGGATTATTACAGCGTCAACCCAGACTACGGCACGATGGATGATTTCAAGCAGCTATTGGCCGAGGCAGAAAAACGCGGCATCAAGATCATCATCGACCTGGTGATCAACCACACTTCCACACAGCACCCCTGGTTCCAGGCTGCCCAGGATCCGACCTCGGAGTTCCACGATTGGTATGTCTGGTCGGCTGAACACCCGCAGATTCCCGGCCCATGGTTTCAGAATGCCTGGCACCGAAATTCTGTCAACAACCTGTATTATTATGGCATCTTTTGGGGCGGCATGCCTGACCTCAATTTTGATAATCCTGCCGTCAGCGATGAAATAATGAGCATTACCAAATTCTGGCTGGAAGAAGTCGGCGTGCATGGTTTTCGGGTGGATGCCGCCCGCTATCTGTATGCGGATGGCGTTTCCCAGCAGGATACCAAACAGACCATCCAGTGGTTTGAAGATTGGCGGGCTTTTTACAAAGCGATCAATCCATCGGCGTTCACCGTGGGCGAGGTGTGGACCGATCTGCAGGTCACAGCTCGTTATGGTGATGGGATGGACTCCCTGTTCATGTTTGACCTGGCTGAAGACATCATCAACGGTGTTTACGTCCCCAACCCCAGGCGGATCATCACCTCGTACCAGGACATCCAGAGCTTTTTCCCGGAGGGCGATTTCAGTACCTTTCTTTCCAACCATGACCAGCAGCGGGTTATGTCGTTTTTTGAAGGCAATGCCAATAAAGCCCATGTGGCGGCATTTGTCTATCTGACCGGACCGGGCGTGCCCTTTATCTACTACGGTGAAGAAATCGGGATGGCGGGCAATAAGCCGGATGAGCTGCTGCGAACGCCGATGCAATGGACCGGAGGACCAGGCGCAGGCTTCACCAGCGGAACCCCCTGGGAGCCTGTCAACCAGGATTATGCGCAAGTCAACGTAGCCGCCCAGGACACCGCCCCTGATTCGCTGCTCCACCAGTACCGGACTCTGGTGCACCTGCGCAATCAATACTCGGCGCTACGTACAGGCGCATACCTGCCCTTCACAGCGAGCTGCCAACAGTTGTATCCGATCCTGCGGGTAGAGGACGACCAGGTCTTAATTTTGCTGGCAAACCTCAGCCGCAAGGAACTGGAAGGCTGTACCATCAGCATCACCGAAAGCCCGCTATCCGGGGAGTATGACGTCGAGATGCTGTACGGCGATGGTGTTTTCAGCAGTTTCAATTTTGGGGAGGATGGCAGCCTGACGGAATATTCACTGCCAGAGATCATCCAGCCCTTCCAGCAATTCATTTTGCAGTTAAATGAATCCTGAACAGGGGATACAAGCGGTGAGCAGGCAATGTCTGCATCCTGCCGCCAGAGTGGGCATCGAGGCGCGATCAGGATTTACCTGTTCGGTTCACGCAGGCAGGTAAAGGAGGTCAAAATGGAGGACAACACAAAAATTATAACGCTCCGCATGATGATCATGCTGCTGGTATTTATCGTGGTTGCGCCATTGCTGCCGTTGCTGATCTCCTGGCGGTGGAGCTGGTGGGAAGCGTGGGTGTACGCAGCCATCAGTTTCGTGGGTTTTGTGGTCAGCCGCTACCTGGCTGGACGACGCCATCCCGAATTGCTGGTTGAACGCGGACAATATCTGCAAAATCCCAACCCGGAACCCTGGGACCAATACCTCTCGCCCCTATCCGCATGGGGAGGTGTCCTGATCCTCGTGGCAGCAGGGTTTGATATGCGTTGGGGACCATCGGCGCAGTTTGGATTGGTTATAAAAATCATCGCCATCATCCTGGTGCTGGGTGGCTACGCATTGGGAGCTTACGCATTGATCGTTAACCAGTATTTTTCCGGCTTGGTGCGCATCCAGGTAGAACATGGGCATCATGTGATCAATTCCGGGCCCTATCGTTGGGTGCGTCACCCCGGGTACGTCGGCGCACTGGTTACCTATCTATCAATCCCTTTCCTGCTGGATTCCTGGTGGGCTCTGCTACCGGCTTTTTTATTATCGATCATCATCTTCCTGCGAACCTTCTTAGAAGATCAATTCCTGCAAGAAAAGCTCCCGGGCTACAAGCGCTATACGAAAGAAATCCGCTATCGATTGATCCCCTGGATCTGGTGAGGTGGTTGAATCTGCGATATCCAATATCAAGCGTGAAGCAAGGTGAATAAAGCTGTTTTATTCTGGTTATGGAAGGTCCTCCCCCTTCCGAAGTTTGTGCGTGCTGCAATGGTCTGGATCGGCAATCCGAAATTCCTGGTTTCTGTCGATGCCCTGATCTTCAATGCAGAAAATGCGTGTTTATTATTCAACCACCCCTATCGCCAGGATTACACCTGGGGATTGCCAGGTGGTTATTTAAAAAGAGGTGAACACCCACAAAGCGCCATTCAAAGAGAGGTGTTTGAGGAATCGGGGCTTGAAATCCAGGTCATCAAGTTGCTTGATACGACGATGTCAGAAAAACACCGCAGGATTACACTGATTTATTTAGCTGAAATTGTCGGTGAGGTGAAGTTCACACCATCGGTTGAGGTGTCTGAGTTCGGGTTTTTCCCGGCAGATCACTTGCCGGACTTGTTTCCCAATCAGAAAGCGCTTATTCAAAAATACAGTCGGCAGCCATAAGCCAGCAGAACAAAGGGACTGACCCGAAAATAATGCAGGCTACCCTTTTCCCTGGGGAAAAGAAAATCGAGCCCAAATTTCTTGGGCTCGATTTTCTGTAGATGCCGGACAATCCCTATGAATTTGGATATGCGATACTCACGCGCGAGGCCTCACGGCATTTTGTTATCGAAGGACTGCAAAGCCTTCATGTAATTGGCGCGCTCAAAAACTGCAGGATTTTTAACATGTTTCTGGCTCATGCTGCCGCGCATCCGTTCAACGGAGGGGTGGTCATAGGCGCTCATCCAGGTGGACATCTCTGCCAACATTTCAGTCGCCCGACCGACGCCATTGGCAACAAACTCTGATGCCACCATAGCCACATTGGCGCCAGCCATTACCGCTTTGATCAGGTCAACACCGGTATGAACGCCTGAGGTCAGCGCAAGGTCAGCTTTCACCTGGCCAAAAAGGATTGCCGTCCAGCGCAAGGGCAACAGCAATTCCGCCGATGTTGAAAGGTTCAAGGTCGGGTCCACTTCCATCTCTTCAATATCAATATCAGGTTGAATGAACCGGTTGAACAGCACCAGGCCCTGCGCGCCAGCGTCGGCAAGACGACACGCCAGGTTGGGTAGAGCCGTGTAATAAGGGCTCAATTTCACGGAAACGGGAATTTGCACATGGGTGCACACCGCCTTCACCAGTTCAATCAGGTTATCTTCCAGCTCCACAGATTTCATGTCGCTGTTTGTGGGTAGATAATAGGTGTTTAATTCCAGGGCATCTGCCCCTGCCTGCACCATCTTTTGCGCATATTCCACCCAGCCCGAATTCGATACACCGTTTAAACTGGCGATGATGGGGATATCGACAGCCTCTTTATTTTGTCGGATTTTTTCCAAATATTCATCCGGACTCACATTATAACGATCAAGGTTGGGAAAATAACTCAGCGATTCAGCAAAGCGTTCTGTGCCGTGTTCCATAAAATAATTAAAAGCCAGGCTGTCGTGAGTGATTTGCTCCTCAAACAAGGAATATAAGACCACGGCGCTGATTCCGGCATCTTCCATCTTTTTCACAGTGCTCACCTTTTTTGAAAGCCCGGAAGCCGCTGCCACCAACGGGTTTTTAAGCTCAAGTCCCAGGTAATGTGTTTTTAAATCTGTCATCTTTCCTCCGAAATGTATCAATTGATGATCCAAATATTATCCAAAAATGGTGATGAACCCGGGTTCATCACCATTTATTATACTGGTTTTCGCTGCCAAACTAAAGCTGCCGCTTATTCTTCAGTTTCAGCATCGGGTTTCTTGTAGTGCATATCCGCCATTTGCTGGTAAAGCGTCCAGCGGCTGGCAGCATCCTGCTTGGCGTTGATCATCAACTGTTCTGCGCGCGCCTCATTGCTCTGCAGGAGCATGCGATAGCGGGTCTCATTGTATGCGTAATCCTCAACTGGAATTGTGGGCTCCTTGGCATCAATGATCAATGGGTTTTCGCCCTGTGCGCCTAATTCCGGGTTGTAGCGGTAAATCGGCCACACACCGGACTTGACAGCCAGTTCTTGCTGTTGAAGACCCAGGCGCATATTGATTCCATGGGCAATACAGTGGCTGTAGGCAATGATCAATGACGGTCCTGGATACGCTTCTGCTTCGCGTAAAGCCTGCAGGGTCTGCCTGTCGTTAGCACCCATGGCAATGCGAGCCACATAGGCATACCCATAAGACATCGCCATCATGCCCAGATCCTTTTTGGGAAGATTCTTGCCGTTAGCGGCAAATTTCGCCACAGCAGCCCGAGGAGTCGCCTTAGATGACTGACCGCCCGTGTTGGAATAAACTTCGGTATCCAGCACGAGGATGTTGACATCGCGGCCGGAAGCCAAAACATGATCCAGACCGCCATAGCCGATATCATAAGCCCAGCCATCGCCGCCAATGATCCATACGCTCTTACGCACCAGGTAATCAGCAATCGAGAGCAAGTTGCGGGCTTCAGGCAGGTCTAATTTTTCTAAGATGCTTTTAAGCTGCTCAACGCGCCCTCGCTGTGCTTCCAGTTCTTCTTCAGTTTTCTGGCTGGCGTTGATAATCGCATCAACCAGGTCACGTCCGACCTGGTCGGCCAGTCTCTCCAGCAGCTCATGCCCATATTCAATGAATTTGTCAATCGTCAGGCGCATACCCAGACCAAATTCGGCGTTGTCCTCGAACAGCGAGTTCGACCAGGCCGGTCCACGACCATCCGCATTGACCGCGTAAGGGGTGGTGGGCAGGTTGGCGCCATAAATCGATGAACAGCCGGTGGCGTTAGCCACCACCATGCGATCACCAAACAATTGCGTCACCAGGCGCAGGTAAGGCGTTTCACCACAGCCTGCACAAGCACCTGAGAACTCAAACAGGGGTTCCAAAAGCTGGGAGTTCTTGACGGTGTGTGGCGAGAAGCTCTTGCGATCCGGGTAGGGAATTGAGCTGAAGAAAGCCCAGTTTTCAGCTTCCTGCTCGCGGATCGGTGGTTGGGGCGCCATGTTGATCGCCTTGCGGCTGGGATTCTCTTTATCTTTGGCGGGGCAGTTTTCCACGCACAATCCACACCCGGTGCAGTCTTCAGGCGCGACCTGGACAGTGAAAGCCCACCCATCACGGAACTCCCTGAACTTGGCATTGGTGTGTTTGAAGGTCTCGGGGGTTTCAGCCAGGTAAGAATCCTGGTAAACCTTTGTACGGATGGCAGCATGCGGGCACACAAAAGCGCACTTGCCGCATTGGATACACAGGTCCGGTTCCCAAACCGGGATCTCGAGAGCAACGTTGCGTTTTTCCCATTGGGTCGTCGCTGTGGGGAAAGTGCCATCCACGGGCATCTCACTCACCCGCACGTTGTCTCCATCGCGATCGATGATCTTGCCCAGCACTTCACGCACATATTCTGGCGCTTCTGGCGGTACCGCTGGTTTCATGGGAATAGTGCTGGTGACTTTGTCGGGGATTTCGACCTTGTACATATTCTCCAGGGCGCTGTCCACGGCTAAGAAGTTTTGTTTGATAACGGCTTCACCGCGCTTCCCGTAGGTTTCTTCGATGGATTTCTTAATATGATCAATCGCCTGCTCCCGGGGCAAAATGCCGCTGATCGCGAAGAAGCAGGTCTGCATGATGGTATTGATGCGCTGACCCATATTGGTTTTATTGGCGACATCGTACGCATCGATGATGTAAAATTGCAGGTCTTTCTTAATCAGGGCTTCCTGTACCTTGGCAGGTAGTTGATCCCAAATCTCGTCCGGTCCAAACAGGCTGTTCAGCAAGAAAATGCCTTTCGGTCGGGCGTATTTAAGCATGTCATATTTCTCAAGGAAGCTGAATTGATGACATGCGACGAAGGAAGCTTCATTCTCTGCAATCAGGTACGGGGCTCTGATTGGTTCTGGTCCAAAGCGCAGATGCGATACGGTGACGGCACCCGACTTCTTGGAATCGTATTGGAAATAGCCCTGGGCAAAGTTCTCAGTTTCTTCGCCAATGATTTTGATGGAGTTCTTGTTGGCGCTTACGGTTCCATCAGCGCCAAGGCCAAAGAACATCGCCTGGATCACATCTCGTTTCAGGATTTCGTAAGTTGGGTCCCAATCCAGGTTGGTGTGACCGACATCATCGATGATGCCAACGGTGAAGTGGTTCTTAGGCGTTTCCTTATCCATTTCATCGAAAATGCCTTTGACCATCGCAGGCGTAAATTCCTTGGAAGAAAGCCCATAACGACCGCCAATGACCCTGGGCAGGGTTTTAAAGGGCGCCAGTCCCAAATCAAAACCTTCTTTGACAGCGTTGACCACATCCAGGTAGAGGGGTTCTCCGCCAGCACCCGGTTCCTTGGTTCGGTCGAGCACTGCAATCACCTTGACGGTGCTGGGAAGCGCTTGCATCAGATGCTTGGTAGAGAAAGGCCGATAAAGCCTGACGGCTATCACGCCAACCTTCTCGCCGGCATCGATTAATGCTTTCGCCGTCTCCTGTGCAGTTTCAACGCCAGACGCCATCACAACGATCACTTTCTCAGCATCAGGAGAGCCAACATAGTCAAACAGGTGGTAAGAACGCCCGACTCGTTCAGCAAATTGATCCATCACCTCCTGGACAATATCGGGAGTTTTTGCATAAAAAGGATTGACGGTTTCGCGGCCCTGGAAGAAAACATCGGGGTTTTGGGCCGTACCGCGCAAAACCGGGCGATCGGGCGAAAGGGCGCGCCTCCGGTGCTGTGCCACCAGTTCATCGTCAATCAGCGCCCGCAGGTCATCCTCATCCAGCCGTTCAATTTTGTTGATCTCGTGAGAGCTGCGGAAGCCGTCAAAGAAGTGCAGGAAGGGAACTCGGCTACGCAGGGTGGCTGCCTGGGCGATCAATGCCATGTCCTGCGCTTGCTGCACAGAATCGCTGGCCAGCAATGCAAAACCGGTTGACCGTACTGCGGAAATATCGGAATGGTCGCCAAAGATCGATAACGCCTGGGCAGCAATGGAACGGGCAGACACATTGAACACGGTTGAAGTCAGCTCTCCGGCGATTTTATACATATTGGGGATCATCAAGAGCAAGCCCTGAGAGGCGGTGAAGGTGGTGGTCAGCCCCCCTGCTTGCAGCGCTCCGTGTACGGCACCTGCAGCGCCACCCTCCGATTGCATTTCCGTCACATCCGGGACGGTTCCCCAGATGTTTTTAATGCCCTCGGCAGCCCATTCATCGGCGAATTCGCCCATACCCGATGAAGGCGTAATTGGGTAAATCGCAATGACTTCGTTCAATCGATACGCAACCCATGCCGTGGCTTCATTGGCATCGGTCATTACCATTTGTCGTGTCATAAACAAACCTCCTTTTTGATTGTTTTTAGAATTTTGTCAGTTATTTTTTTAATCATCCGGTTTTACTCAAGGCGTTAAAAACCATAGAGATGTTCCTGGTATTATCCAACCATTAAGTATAACCGGTTTACGTCGCTTGTTGATGTAATTTCTTTCCCCTTTGTTAATGCAACCTGTCACATTCACTAACCCGAAAAGCGGATTCCTGGCTGAACGTTGGCAATGATCTGTCAAAGTGATTGCCCTTATTTCTCATTGGATTTGATATACGGCATCGCCAAAAAAAGTGCAGCCAGGGTTTTTCCATCATGAAATTCGCCTGCAAACGCTTTTTCAAGTGCCGCTTCCGCAGGCATGGTGACCAAATTGATAAATTCATCTTCATCGGGATCCAGGGGCGACGCAAACAAGCCCTTCGCCAGGTAGGCAAACAAATATTCATCGGAATAACCTGCCGCCAGGTAAAAACCTCCCAGGGGGATGATCTGCTCAGCATCCATGCCGATCTCTTCGCGAATTTCTCGCCTGGCACCTTCCAGGGGGTCTTCGCCTGCATCCAGCATACCGGCAGGTAGTTCAAGCAACATCGAATTTGATCCCACCCGGTGCTGGTCGACGAAATAAACCTGTCCTGATGCATCGACGGGAACGATCGTCACCGAATTGCCGTGCTCGACCAAGTCGTAGTCTCGTTCACGACCGCTTGGCAGGCGCATACGCACTTTGGCAAGGTCAAAAATAGGTCCGGAATAAAGTTTTTCTCGATAAAGTTCTTGATGATTCATTGGGCTCCTTTGACTGACGGTGGTTGTTAAAAGCTTTGATGCACTGGCAGAAAAAACCGCTACGTTTTGACAATCCACAAACGCAGCGATTTAAAATCGTGATGAGACAGAAATCACATCTTGAAGATCAGGGGATCTCAAGCGTCTGACCTGCTGTCAGATGATAAGGTTCTTCCAGCCCGTTGACAACAATGATCGCCTCTGGTGAAACCGATCCATACGAACAAGCAATCGAAAAAATCGTCTCACCTGCACTTATGGTATGTGTGGTTGGGTGAGGTTGCAGCGAGCGGTCTCCTTCTCCCCAACTGCCCGTCTGGGGAATCTTCAATACCGTCCCCGGAGCCACGAGGGTGTCGGGGCTCAGGTTGTTCAGGTTGAGAAGGGCAGCCGGATCCAAATCAAATCGCCGCGCAATGCAGAATGGAAATTCACCCTCGCGCAGGGTGTATTCTTCAGGCCGGGTGAGCGTTGGCACCATGATCGTGGGCGCCAGGGTTGCGGTTGGGCTGAAAAAATCTTCGGTGGGTTGTTCTGCCTCTAAAGGATACCCCGGCTCTACTGTTCCGGTGACGGGAGGGACACCGCCTGTAAGTCCGCCGGACGGACTGGTAACGATGACGATGGGCGTGGTCTTGAGGTCATCATCAGAGAGTTCCGGGGCTTTTGAGGCTGGCATTTTACAACCAGACAGCAACAGAGCTGAAAAAACAATACTAATCATTAGAATAAAGATCTTTTTCTTCATTGAAACATCACTTTCGCAGGTCAATCGTGTTTGAAAGGGCAATAATTATTTGAAAAATCTTTTAATACGATAGTAGCATAAACCGTTTTAAGCGTCAAGATGGGTTGATCACTCATCAATCAATAAAATAGACCTCGATCATATTATTCTCCATTATTATAATCCAGGTTGAAAATATCCACTAACCCTCAATTGAACGGGGATAGTCCTCTAAATCCTGCCAACCCTCAGGAAAAGGCGTACCAATTCCGCCAATTCAACATCTTCATTGCCAGCCGGTTTGAAAACATCGAAGAAGAATTCCTGAGAAAAAATAAATGTAATTTTTAATTTTTGTTTAGAAAAATTTTACATTTTTGAGATAACATCAAAAAAAAAGGAGAAGACGATGAACACGATGAAATTAAAAATCTGGCTTATTATTGGCTTGGTCATTGTGTCGACTTTGGCTTGCGCCATCCCTGGAGTGACCACATCCTTCACGCTTAACACGGAGTTGGATGATAAATTCCCGGAAATCCATATTGAACCCCCCACGATAGAGGAAATCATCCCACCAAACACATGGGTGATCCCCGATTCTGTGCTCTTACAAGACAACCTGGTCCAATTGTATGAGTCCGTCAGTCCGGGTGTGGTATCCATCCAGGTATATTCTGATCTGGGGTCTGGGCTCGGATCGGGTTTTGTGATCGACCAGGAGGGGCATATTGTGACGAATTACCATGTGGTCGAAGTCGCGCGGGAGGTTGAGGTCCATTTCCCGAGCGGGCTTAAAGTCTACGGCGAGGTGATCGGCGTTGACCTGGATTCGGACCTGGCGGTAATCAAAGTTGATGTCGACCCGGACGACCTGCACCCTTTGCCCCTGGGTGATTCAGATCAACTGCGAGTTGGTCAGACGGTGGTTGCCATCGGGAATCCATTCGGATTAAGCGGCACAATGACGGTGGGGATCGTCTCCGCTCGGGGTAGAACCCTGGAATCCATTCGGCAAACCGAAGGTGGCGCTTTCTTTACAGCCGGCGATTTGATCCAGACCGATGCCAGCATTAACCCGGGCAATTCAGGCGGACCCCTCTTAAACCTCAACGGTGAGGTGATCGGGATTAACCGCGCCCTGCGAACAAGCGGTAACGGCATCTTCAGCACATCATCCAATACAGGCATTGGTTTTGCGGTCTCATCCAATATCGTAAAACGAGTGGTGCCGACCCTTAAAAAAGGCTTGACCTTTGATTACCCCTATTTGGGGTTGTCCAGCTTAGAATCCTTAACCCTCGCAAATGCTGAGCTCCTGGGTTTGCCGACGGCGAATGGTGCTTATGTTCTCGATGTCGTGCCCGGCGGACCCGCTGATAAGGCTGGTTTGAAGGCTGGCAGCCAGGCCACACAGGTTGCCGGTTTGTACGCCGGTGGAGATTTAATTATCCGCGTGGACAATGTGGACGTTCTTGAATTCAGCGATCTGCTCAGCTATTTGATGCTCAATAAAAATCCGGGTGAAACAATGGACATGGTCATCTTGCGCAATGGTGAGGAGAAGACGATTACCATCACCCTGGGTAAACGCCCATCCAGCGCACCATAATCAATACACAGCAACCGCTGCAGGTAAGCTCTGTGGTGGTTGCTGTGCGAATTCAGGCACTTGAGTGTGTGAGAATTGAAATTCTCATTATTTCACAGTCTCCTTGTTCAAATCCAATTGGTTTCAACTCTCCTAAAGGAAGTTTTGATTATTTTCTGCGGATTTGATAGAATTAATAAGCAGGTTGATCGCGATGATCAACATCCCACACGATAACCAACAATACTGATGGAGGCAATCATGATTTCCGAAAAAGACCTGAAGGAACTTTTGGATTATTCGTCCCAGGACGGTGTTCTGAGCGTTTACCTGAACACCAATCCAACTGAGGTGCAGGCTGAAGCTGCAAAAATCCAACTTCGCAACCTGTTAAGGACGGTCGACCAGCCAGAGGACGTTCAGGCTGTTGAGCAGTATATCAACCTGGAGTACGATTGGTCTGCGAAAGGGGTGGCTATGTTTTCAGACCAACGCGGGGATTTTTTCAAAACTTACCAGTTCAACATCTCTTTGCCTAACAAAATCCTTGTCAGCCACCGACCGATTATTCGCCCCCTGGTTCAGTTAATGGACACTTTTATGGGCTGGGGCGTGGTACTGGTCGATAAACAGGGCGCTCGTCTGTTTTCTTTTAACCTGGGAATTTTGGACGAAAGCACTGGCGTGATGGGCGACCCCGTCAAACAAACCAAACGCGGCGGTGGAGATACTATGTTCGGAAGGGGAAGCAGCTCCGACGCAAGCGACAAGGTGGAAAGCACCATCGAGCGTAATATCAAAACCATTATCGAATCCGCGATCGAGTTTTTTAAACACAATGCTATTCGGCGTATCTTGATTGGTGGTTCGGAAGAAAACATTGCCCGGTTTAAACAGGAATTACCCAAAGCCTGGCAGTCACTCGTTGTGGGAGAATTTCCAATCGGCATGAGCGCCGGTTATCTGGAGGTGTTGGAACAAGCCAGCCAAAAGGTTTTAGATGTCAATGAAAAGGTGAACCAGGCACTGGTCAAGCAGTCCATCACACTGGCTGCCAAGGGCAGCAACGGCGTTATCGGCTTGATCGACACCCTGAACGCCATCCGTGAAGGCAGAGTGAAAACCCTGCTGGTATTGGATGATTTCGCTCAAGCCGGCTATCGCTGTGATGGCTGTGGCTATCTCTCCGTACAGGAGGTGAAAACCTGTCCCTTCTGTAATGGGCATTTTCAGCGCATTGATGACGCAGTTGAAATGGCTGTTCGCGAGGCTATCAGAAATAACGCCGATGTAAAAGTGTTGACGCATGATCCAACCCTGGAGCAGCACGGAAAGATCAGCGCAATTTTGCGTTACTAAAACCAAAATCCAATTAAAAAAATTCTCCGGGAGCCCACATGGCTCCCGGTTTTGTTTCTCTCAAGCGACCCTTATTTTACGTCACACCTGGAATTACAGAGCATCCTGCATGCCACATCTTTTCCCATCGGCTCGGAGTCTATTCCCCATCACGACCTTGCCAAACCCGCCGAGCTTAAAAATCCCGCACTGGACTTAACGGCAATGGCGGATAGATTTGCTGCGGAACGGGTGGCATGGGGTTATAGACCCAATCCACCTTCATCACGCCGCAGCGCTGCAGCCCAACCCAGCGCAGACCCTGATAAACACCGCGCGTCAGCACATCGGTCATATCCAAACACAGCCCGAACAGAGCCATCGGTACGCCAGCGGGGATGGCCTTCAATTCATCGGTGAACGCTCCCAGGCTGAAGATCAGGTGCTGACTGCCCGCCGCCTGGGCTTGAATCACCGGGATGATGATCGGGTAGCCGTCTTCGGCAATATATGCCAGGAATTTCAGGTTATCCAGCTTGTTGAATAACGCCATCGTCCAGGGATTCATCACCGGGGCGCCTTTTTTTCGTAAAAACGGTTTGGCAAGCATGGTTTTTATTGCCGCCCCAATTATGGCACCCATTGCCAGCGGTTGTTTGCCGGTATGGGCAATCAGGTCCACATAATACACCGTGTGAATGCCGAAATATGCATTATAGCGAAACATGGGCGTATTGTTGTAAGCGTCAAAATCAACCCCGCTGGTGGCTGTGTGGGTGAAATTCCCCGTGCCACGCCATAAGTCCTTATTGAGTGTCATCACCAGCCAGCCAATTTTCGGGTTGTTGACGACATTGTCAGAGCTGGTCCCCTCAGTAAATTGCCCCCAGATGAGCGTGCTCTCATCCGAGGCTTTGAGCGAAGATAGCATGGTGATATGCGGCAACCCCTCGGGGGTGATCGTAGCCACCAGACCGATTTTCATGATCGGTTCAAAGGCGTCAATTTCAGCCGGTGAAAGATGGTTTGAGCGGTAAGGTTGGTATGTCATCAAAGGTCCTTTCAGCATATCAGGGTGCGGGTTCAGGTGCTGCTGGCAGCACCGGTCACAAAAACGCGTTCGGGGTCAAAGGCGCTGTCCTTGGCTGCCTTTTCGCAGCAATCCAGGGCCGATTGCGGCATGAGCGGTGTGGCTTCAAAATACCAGGGGATATCCAGGCGGCGGTATTTGTCCCGGCACAGGTTGTTGAACGCGCACAACTCCCAGCGATCCACCAGCTCGTTGAGGTTTTGGTCCAGGTAATGGGCGATCGCAGCCAGGTTTTCTTCGTTTGTGGTGATGTCGGGGATCAAGGGAGTGCGGATCCACAGGCGGGTTTTTAGGTTTTCGCTCCGGATGCGGTTGGTGATGTGGGTAAGATTGGTCAGGATAACCTCGTTCCCCAATCCCGTATACCGGCGATGTGCTTCTGAATCCATCAACTTAAGGTCATACAGAACCAGATCGGTATGCGGCAGGATAGCCTCCAGAGCCCTTGGCGAACAGGCACCGCAGGTGTCGAGGGCGGTGTGAATGCCTTCAGCTTGCAGCCGTGCAAACAGACGGGAAACGAAGCCGGCTTGCAGGGTGGGCTCGCCGCCCGAAGCGGTGACCCCTCCGCCGCTGGCTTCAAAGTAAGCCCGATCTTTTAGCAATTCAACCACCAGATCCTCCAGCGTCACCTGCTCGCCGAGCATTTCCAGCGCAGTTGAGGGACAGTTTTCAGTGCACACGCCACAGCCCTGGCATTTTTCCCGGTCAACCCGGATCATCCCCTGTGGGGACCGGTCGAGAGCGCCGTTAGGGCAAACCTCCAGGCAGATGGAACAGCCAATGCAGCGTGTTTCGATCCAGTGCACCTGGGTATACGTGGCAATCGATTCCGGGTTATGGCACCACAAGCACGAAAGGGGACAGCCCTTGAAGAAGATCGTGGTGCGGATTCCCGGTCCATCCTCGGTAGACAGCCGTTGCAGGTGCAGAATCAGGGCGGTGTTGGGCTCATCGGGGTCCCGCCTGGGGATGAATTGGCTCATATTGTCATCCGAAGTGTGTTGAATTGCGGTCATAGATACCCGGGTTTACATCCGGTGCGATTCACGGGCGATGATCTCGTCCTGCAATTCCTTGCCGATGGTGGTGAAATAGGCATTGTAGCCCGTCACCCGAACCAGCAGGTGTTTGTAATCCTGAGGATTTTTCTGCGCCTCGCGCAGGATATTTGCATCAAGGATGTTGATCTGCAGCGCGGTACCGCCATTTTCTGCATAGCCGCGCAGAAATGCTTTAAATTTTGCCTTGTGTGATTCGTCCCTGAGCAGTGAGGGGCTGAAGGTCATGGTGTGACTGGCGCCGTTGGGCAGCAGGTTGATATATCCCTCCCAATCGCCTCCGCCATTCGAAGACTTTCCGCCCAGCGCCTTGCCTACGGAGTTGGCGTTGGCGGTGGGTCCATGGATGTCCACGCCGTTGACCGGACAGATCGCATTTGAAAGGAATTGACCTTTCTTACGCCCATCGGGGCTGGCTGGCAAAATATCCGCGTCCGCAATCCAGTAATTCCAGCTCAACATGCCCGGTCTGAACTGGCGATCTGTTATGCTGGTGCGATGCTTCCAGGTGAATTTGGTCCAGGTTTCCATCACGCGCAGCGCCATGGCATCCGCCTCGTCATCGTCACGCCCATATTTGGGCGCTTTGTTGATCGCCATAGCCTGCAACACCGCATGTCCTTCCCAGTTATCTCGCAAAGCCTGGATCAGCTCAGCCCAGGTGCACGCCTTCTGATCAAACACCAGGTACTTGATCGCCAGCAGCGAATCCACTGTACTGGCAAAGGTGACCGCCTCGATGGTCACAAAGCGGATCTGCGGACCGCCCTGGTTCACGTCCCTTGCCTGTTCCGCACAGCCACGTACCAGTGTGGAAAGATAGGGCGAAGGCGAATAGGTGGCGCGCAGGGTTTCCGCGCGATCGTACAGGTTGACGATCTTCTGGATGATAAACGCGGTTTGCTGTTCATAGGCCTGCCAGAAATCCTCGAAGGTTTCGAAACGGGACGGATCGCCGGTATCGGGACCCGACCTGACCTGGGGGTCGGTGATCCAGGTCATCGGGTCGGTGTAGGGATGCATGTCATACCCACCCGTCAGCGCCAGTTCAACCGCTTTGAGCAAGTTCAGGTTGCAATCCACCGTGCCCGAGCGGTCATTACCGCACATGGTGTTTTCCAGGCAGCCGACCGGGGCATAATCGTGCACATTGTCTTCGTTGATCAGGTGCTCAATCCCGCCCTGCCTGGCTTGTAAGAGCATCCCCGCCATCGAGCGTTCATCGAAATTCAGCAAAAAAGGCGCTCCCTGGCTCTTTGCCACCATCTCCACGACTTTATCCATCAAAGGCTCAGGCGTTCTGCGATGCAGGCGGACATTGGGCTTGGGCTCCAGAATTGGCGACATCTCATCGATCACTTCCAGGATGGCATAGGTCAGGTCGTTGGTCATGTCCTCGCCGTTGGGTCCCAGCCCGCCGATGGTGAGCAATTGCCCATACCCCGCCGTGATGCCCTGGTTCCCGCCCGTGCGGATCATGAAGTCATAGGCTGTATTGGCATGGATCCAGAAGCATTTCAGAATTTCCTTGCCGAACTCGCGTTCCATGCCCTCATCCAGTGATTTCTGCCACAGCGGGTAAAGGTACTGATCAATCCTGCCAAAGGAGGTGCCCGCGCCGGGGTAATTTTCATCAGCCATCACCAGCATGTGAGTCAGCCAGAGCGCCTGTACTGCCTGCCAGAAGGTCTGTGGTGGTTCCCAGGGAACCATATTCAGGTTTTCTGCCATCTGTTTTAATTCATTTTCCCGCTGGGCATCCGGTTCCAACTCTGCCAGAGCCAGGCATTGATCCCGGTATTTTGCAGACAGGTCACGCGGCAGGGTGGCGGCGGTCAGCATGGCTTTTAATTGTGCGCCTTTCGGTCCTTGCTTATCCTTCTTTGAGAGGGCGTTATAAAAACCCTGCAGTTCGCGGTGAATACCAACAAATCCCTCCTCAATCACCCGTGGATAATCCGGGATAAGATGACCGTTGGTGCAGCCCGTGTTGCCATACCCATGGTTGTGAAAATCAAAGATCGCCTGGCGGAGAGAGTGCTTTCCTTCAATCGTGTCCAGGTAGGCTTTTGCCTGTTTCTCATCCAGGCAGGTGGAGGTTTGAACGTTAAACCGCCCCCCGGCGATCAGATCCCCTGGCAGAATCTCATGAGGAAGATGCTTGACCATCACCTCCTTCAAAAACCAGGCTTTCCGTTCAGCAATGGACCACTTCCAGAAATCAGGATGCAGGTCTATCGGGCGGGCGACCTGCTTGAAGGCGCCGCGAAATGTCGGAAAGAATGTATAGGTTTCCGGGACAATATAGAAGTTGAACTCTTCATACTGAAAATCCCAGGGGGTGCCGGTGGTCCAGGACGTAGCCTCGTTGTTCCAGGGTCGCTGCACGCCTGAAAAATAATAGTCCCTCAGCCACTGAATGCGCGGCGAAAGATTCTCTGGGGTTTTGATCTTATATGCCAGCCCGGTTTGTTGGGTTTCTTGATTCATGGTGACAGCCTCCGGTTGATGTGCGGAATTAATAATATAGTATGATTTTTATGGATAACCAGGTCATTAATGGCGACTCGTATTTAGTTTATCATAAATACGCTCACCGGTCAGTGCTGTCTTAGAAGATTAATCCATAAGCCAATGATGCCGACAAATCGCCTGACCAACATCCTGAACCCACTTTACCACCCCATGAAGGAGGAACGATGCGCCCCATTCTTTATCAGGTCGATGCATTTACCGCTGAACCCTTCAAAGGCAACCCTGCCGGCGTGTGCTTGCTTTCACACAAGGCACACGTTGGATGGATGAAGGGCGTAGCCAGGGAGATGAACCTGTCCGAGACGGCGTTTGTCTCCCCGGGACGGGGCGGCTGGCGACTGCGCTGGTTCACCCCAAAACAGGAAGTGAACCTGTGCGGGCATGCCACGCTGGCAGCCGCCAAGGTGCTGTTTGATCGCGAGCCTGCCCTGCGCAATGAGCCCATCTGCTTCAAAACCCTCAGCGGTGACCTGTTAGCCCGCTGGGTGGATGGCGAAATTGAACTGGATTTTCCAGCCATGACGTATCGGCGTTTTTCATACGAAAGCCATGTCGACCGGGCATTGGGGTTTAGACCCTGTGATGCTGTCTTTTCCGGAAATTATTACCTGTTTGAAGCCGAAGACGAAACCCTCATCCGCAAAATTACGCCAGACATCGCTGCCATCGAAAAATTGCCCATGCCTGAGGTGATCATCACCGCTCGCAGCCAGGACCCGGCTTTTGACTTCGTCTCGCGTTTTTTCGCTCCCCAGCTTGGCATCCCTGAAGACCCCGTCACTGGTTCAGCACACTGCCTGTTAGCGCCCTTTTGGGCTGAAAAATTGAAAAAGAATGCATTTTCGGCTTATCAGGCTTCTCCGCGCGGGGGAATGCTTCATGTGCGCCTGGAAGGAGCGCGGGTTATGATCAGGGGCTCAGCCGTGATCATCTTTGAAGGTGAACTGCGGGTTTAAGCCCACGTTTCGCAAATCAATCGTCCGCTCAGCAAATCTCCCGCGGATTGGCTCTTTTCGGATTTTTATTGGTTAAAGTGCAGCCCTCAACTCCTCCACACTGTCCGCATCGCCCACTCAACTCCAAACGACTCAAAAGATATTAAAAATAGTACAATAATAACCCTTGAAAACCGATTGAGGAAAGATGAAAAGAATTCTACGGGTTACCCTGCTGATGATCCTCCTCAGCTTGATGCTGGGCAATGTGCATCGTGCAGTCGACGCATCCGGCTCCGCTTATTTTGAACAGCCGCTATGCCTGCCCGGCATGCCGGATGACGGGACCTGCCTGATGCTCGGACCTGCCCAGGTCATCGCTGAACTGAAGGCAGCCGGTTTTACCTACCCGCCCAGGGGATTGCCAGCCGCCACACCCCCTTCCGAAATGGGGGTCATGCCTGTGTTTATCGCCCAGATCAATATTCCCGAAGACGAACCTGCCCCAATTTACGCCAGTTTTGAAGACGCCCGAACCGGAACGAACCCGATCCGCTTTATCGAAGCCGGTCGGATGCGTTTTGTCAGCTATATTGAACGCAGAGACGATGTCGATGGAACCCATTATGTTAAGCTGGCTTCAGGCGAATGGACTCGCGCTGCCCCAGCAGCATACCCGAGATTTCAGGGGTTAGAGTTCTATGAAAATCCAAAGAATAATTTTGGCTGGATGATCACAGAAAGCGAAAGCTACGTCGCACCTTCGTTTAATGCCCCAAAAACCGGTGTTGTTTACAGTAAGCACAGCTTGTTCCAGGTCTTTGACACTGTGGAAGCAGAAGGCTATTTGTGGTATCAAATTGCGCCCGGTGAATGGATCAACAGCCATGTTTCAGGCGTAGTGATCTTAAGGCCAGATCCACCTGAAGGCGTCAATACTAATCGCTGGATTGAACTGGATCTGTTTCAGCAGACCGCAATGGTTTACGAAGACGGGCAATTGCTGTTTGCCACCTTGATGACCTCGGGCTGGGAGCCCTTCTATACAAAGCCAGGTCTCTTCACCATTTACGAAAAAAAGGAGCTGGCTGACATGCTTGGCTCCTTTGAAGCGGACCGTTCCGATTACTACTTGTTTCAAGATGTCCCCTGGCAGATGTATTATGACGAAGCTCGCGCCATTCATACCGCATACTGGCGCACAAATTTTGGCTATGTGGGTTCGCATGGCTGCGTCAACCTCTCCCCCGGGGATGCGCACTGGATGTTTCTGTGGGCAAATGAAGGTGATTACGTCTGGGTGCACGATACCAGCGGGCGCACGCCAACCGACCCCTCTTATTACGGCCCTGGGGCGCCTTAGCCCTGGCAGCCAAAACACGCTTTGATCAATAACATCAACAAATCCCTGCGGATTGAAATCTCGCAGGGATTTTTCCTCTAATCCTGTGGGAAAGTATGAAAAATCAGTAAGGCGCCAGTAACCTGAGAATGCCTATCACCATTATCCAGAAAGTGACACGGTCATCATTCACGATTCACTTTTTTCTGCAGGCATGTCACGACTGGCTATGATATCGATGCCTGTTCCCAGCGCATTTTGCAGGACGACCTGGTTGATCTTGACCGGTGCTTGCACTTCAATGTCGCGTAATTTTTTTGCCAGGTTCGGGATGAGAAGCTTGGGAAAACTTGTGCTTGTGTAAACAGGCACCAGCGGATGCAGTCCCCCCTTCACTTTCACCGTGGAAGCCACCATCCGTCGAGGATCCTGCAGTTCACTAATCGCATATTCTTTGCCCCGCTTGCAGCCGCTTTCTAACACTTCCAAAACATGGGAGCCCTCGTGCTTAACCTTGAGCAAGCAGCCCTGGGGGCAGGTTACACAGATAATTTCACTGATCTCAACCATAATTCGTTCCTTTTTCTACCAATAATGATTTACTTTACCGCTTTCTGACGTTAATTGTCAAAGAGGTTGCCTTTTGAACGGCTTCATAGGCTTGGGGTTTGAGCGCCAGGGTTAAAATCTCCCCGGGGCGAGCATAGGGTTCTGCTTTTTTAGCCACCACCTCACCATTTTGGTCTTCCACAGTGACCAAAACGCGCGCTTCAATCGGTACAATGGCGCGCATCTGCAGTCGAACCAACTCCTCAGCCAGGTGCGCTTTGTCCAGCTTGTGGGGTACCACGTAACGGATATTCTCACCCGCTTTAAGCGGAATGTGTTCGCCCGGTTCAACTCGTTCAGATCGGGCAAAGGCTGCCGCGCCCTTCCCCGCCACATAACCCGCCTCGGTGACCCAGTCCACCAGGTCATACACATGCACCACATTCCCGGCGGCAAAAATCCCGGGGACATTGGTCATAAAGCGGTCATCGACAAAGGGTCCGTTGGTCACCGGGTCCAGCAGGACGCCGGCCTGTTTGGAAAGCTCATTTTCCGGGATCAAGCCCACGGAGAGCAACAACGTATCGCAGGGGATGATCTCCTGAGTGCCGGGGATGGGTTGCCAGTCAGCATCCACGCTGACGGCTTCAATCGCTTCCACCCGGTTGTTTCCAATAATGCGATTGACCGTGCGTTGTTTCTCTAAGACAATTCCATAATCCAACAGACATTGCACATAGTTGCGCGTCAAGCCGCTCAGATAAGGCATGATTTCCAGCACCCGTTCAACCCGCGCGCCTTCAATGGTCAGCCGTCGCGCCATGATCATGCCGATATCGCCCGAACCCAGGATGACAAATTTTTCGCCAGGCATATGGCCTTCAACATTCACAAAGCGCTGAGCCGTTCCGGCAGTGTACACACCTGCCGGACGGGAGCCGGGCAGTAAAATTTGAGCCCGAGTGCGCTCACGGCAGCCCATTGCCAGGACGATCGCGCCCGCTTCAATTTCAATGTAACCCAAGCCCCTGTTGATGGCGTAGATCGTCCGTTCGGGGGTGATGTCCAGCACCATCGTGTCCATCAGGGTTTCCACGCCGTGACCCCGGACCTTCTCGATGAAGTGTTGGGCATAGGCAGGGCCGGGCAAATCCTCTTTAAATAATTCCAGTCCAAAGCCGTTGTGAATACACTGCAGTAAAATGCCGCCCAGTTCAACATCGCGCTCGATGATCAGCACATCCTCGGCGCCATTTTCCTTGGCGGCTATAGCAGCAGCCAGCCCGCCCGGTCCGCTGCCGATGATGACAACATCATAATTTCGTTTCATATCAACGCCTCCACGCTCAGATGATCCTGATCAACATCCTTGGTCCGGCGCGAAAGGAAATTCGAAGCGCCACCCTTTTTTGTGATCTCCTCCGGTGTAAGCCCCAACTCTTCGGCGAGGATCGCCACTACACGCGGCATATCAAACCCACCCTGGCAACGACCGGTACCCGTCCAGGTGCGCCGCTTGATGGCATCGTAAGTAGTCGCCGGGATCGGGGCATGGATTTCAGCCCGTATTTCTCCTTCAGTGACCGTTTCACAGCGGCACACGATCCGTCCGTAAGCCGGGTCCCTGGCGATTAAAGCTGCCTGTTCGTTTCGACTCAGGTTGCGAAAAACCGGGCGGGGAACCCGTACCGGGTTCCAATCCGTTTTTTCAACCAGGACTTCGCCGGCGCCCTGCAGCAGCTCGATCACCTTGAGAGCGATCGCCGGTGCAGCAGTGAACCCGGGTGATTCAATCCCGCCCAGGTTAACCAATCCTGAAACATGATCCGGGATTTCAATGATAAAATCCTGGTTGTAATTGATATCCGGGTTGGGTGAGGGCGCATTACCGGTGGCGCGCAATCCGGCAAACTGGGCAATGATGTGTTTACGTTTAATCGCCGGTAGCAGCTTATTGCCGCCCTCCCAAATTTCCTGGATGCCCTCTGTGGTCATCGCCTTGTTTTCTTTAGAGTCCACAAAATTGGCATTGGGACCAACGATTACATTCCCGTGCAGCGTGCCTCCCACTACGATGCCTTTTCCTTTATCCGTGGGCGTTGGAAAGAACACCGTGAGCTGGGTCAACTTGAAATCTGCCTGATCCAGAATGACATATTCACCGCGCCGGGGCTTGATGACAAATTCCGGACGGACGCCAGCCTGATGCATAACCTCATCCGCATATAGCCCGGCTGCGTTGACCGTCCAGCGCGAGAGAAATTCGCCTCGATTGGTGCGCACGCCGATGATGCGCGTCCCTTCAATGATGAAATCTTCAAAGGCAGTTTCCAGCATCAGTTCCACGCCATTCATCACCGCGTTTTCTGCTGCGGCCACGGTGGCAGCAAAGGGATCGCTGATCGCGCCGGTCGGCGCCCACAGGGCTGCCACCACATCCGGGCGGATCAACGGCTCTCGTTGGCGCAACTCCTTGCCGCTGATGATCTCAAGACCCGGTACGCCATTCCGCCGACCACGCTCCAGCAGTTCTTCCAGAACCTGCGCCTCTTCTTCGTTGACGGCAACCACAAAATCTCCGCAGCGCTCGTACTTGATTCCCAGTTCCTGTGATAAACCGGGCCACATCTCCACCGCCATCACGTTGGTCAGCGCTTTATTCGAACCTGTCGGCGGGTCGTATCCCGCGTGCAGAATAGCGGAATTTGCCGAGCTGGTTCCCATGCCAACATCGACCTCTTTTTCAATTAACAAAATATCCAGCTTGTACCTGGATAAGAAACGGGCGACCAAACTGCCAACGATTCCGGCGCCAATGATAATCACATCGTAGGTTTTAGGCAAAACAACCTCCAAACAACAACAGTGAGTCCATCAAATAAAACTTCAACAATTATACTTGGTTTGATTTATAAAATTGAACCGATATCCAGAATGTAAGGACATTTTCCAACGCTGATGGGGTCTTGCCCGGACCAGGATCAACGCAATCAGGGCGCGATGATCACCGGCAGGCTGTCTAAAACCCCTATCACACCTGGCCAGCCAGCAGACTGCCAAATCACCAGGCGCATGTTCTCCTGTTTAACAACCGGCGAATAAGCCAGTGAGACCGAAAATTCGAAATCGATGCCGGGCGTTTCCACAGCCAATTGTTTGCTAAAAATGGCGCGCCCGCGCTCGGTCATTAACTCAAAATAAATCGGGGTTTCATTAATCGGCCTGACAGTTCCTGTAATCAGCAGCGGGGAATCGCTGATGACAGCGCCGGGTTCAGGTTGAGTTACTGTCAGCCAGGGGTCTTCATTAAGGTGTAGCAGGATTTGCTCTTCACCCCCGTTTGCCAAGTTCAACATTGCCGAACGCATCGCTAGGGGACGATGGAAGCGATCCTGGGTTGTGATCGTAAGGATAGCAGAAGTCGTGTCCGTCGGGATTTCGAAAGCCAGAAGGGTTGAGAATTCGAAGGTTGAGTCGCTGAGAGCATCCACCCTGAGCAACTGCCTGGCAAGCAGGTTCTGTTTCCGATCCACCAGGGTCAACCTGACCAAGCCGTCTTCTCCTGCGTGAATCATTGCGGTCACCTCGATCGGCGCCGTCACCAATGAACCTTCACCCGGGCTAAGTATGGTCATCGGTTGTGTCGGTTGTGCATTGGCAGCGTGCACAAAAGCTAAGATCAAACTCAGTGAAAGAAATAAGCGCAGGTAAGATTGCATGGAGGAATTATACAATATTCCACCTTTTCACCAATAGGGGCTGTTGCATTGATTGCTGGAACAGCCCCTGTTATCAAAAATATTCAACCCGCTTTAAAGATCGTAAATTTCCGTGTACTTTTTCCTCAGGTAAGCCATATAGGGTTCAGGGGTGATCTTGCTGCCCGTTGCCTTGAGCATAATCTCCTGGGGTTCAAATTTACTGCCATATTGATGGACATGCTCGCGCATCCACCCCAGGATGGTATCAAATTTACCCCTGGCAATTTCATCCGGAACATCGGGGTTTTCTTCCAAGAGTTTTTCCCATAGCTGTGCTGAAGCCAGGTTGCCGAGTGCGTAGGTGGGGAAATACCCGATCATCCCGCCGCTCCAGTGGATATCCTGCAGCACACCAACCGCATCGTCAGGCGGGGTGATGCCGAGGTATTCCTGCATCTTGCTGTTCCAGATCTCTGGTAGATCAGCGACATTCATTGTTCCTTCCATCAAACCAATTTCAATTTCCAGGCGCAACATGATGTGCATGTTGTAGGTGGCTTCATCGGCTTCAACCCGGATAAATGAAGGTTCGACCCTGTTAATCCCGCGGTAAAAGTCTTCCAAGCTGACCCCTCCCAGGTGCTGCGAAAAGAGCATCTGGAAAGAAGGATAAAAGTGCGACCAGAACGCCTTACTGCGTCCGACGATATTTTCCCACAAGCGCGATTGCGATTCATGAATCGCCAGTGAGCTTGCCCCGCCAAGGGGATGGCGTTTATACTTTTCAGGCACGCCCTGACCGTACATGGCATGTCCGGATTCGTGCATCGTGCTAAATAAAGCTGAGCCACCATCCTGTTTGAGGTAGCGGGTGGTAATGCGCACATCTCCGTAGCCAAATTCGGTGGTAAAGGGATGCGGCGCCACATCCAGGCGACCGCGCTGCCAATCATAACCAAAACAGGTGATCACATGGCGACCAAACAGCTCCTGATGTTCCTCATTGTAATGCTGCTTGATAAAGGAATTGTCAGGCGGTTCTTTTTCAGCAATTTCCTGTAAAAGTTCTACTTGCTGTGGACGTAACGCGTCGAAGATTTCTTTAACCTCAGTTGTTTTCATACCGGGCTCGAAATCATCCAACAGCGGGTCGTAAATATGATCATAGGGCTTAAACAGGTCAGCGTATTGCTTGCGCAGGTCAACAAGGGTTTCCAGGTGCGGTTGGAAGATGGAAAAATCAGATTGTGCTCTTGCTTTGACCCAGGCTTCGTGCCCCATGGTTTGCGCTTTGATGGTTTCCATCAACATCGGCAGCGGCACTTTTACTTGCTTCTCGTAAGCCCTCTTGACTGTTTTAACCGAGCGCGCTGCGTCTGTTTCCGCGTTCAAATCCCCCACTTCTGCCTCCAGATCCGCAATCAACTGACCGAACTCCTCGGTGGCAAATTTCTCGTGCAAAATGCGACCTAATGCGGCAGACTGTAAACCACGCTCTTCAGCGCCCCCGGGTGGCATATAAATTTGTTGATCCCACCCCAACACGGCCATAATGTGCTGCAGGTCTGTAAACTCTGCCACACGTTCCAGAAGGGTTTGCATTTTGGGTGAGTATTCTGGCTTTTCAGACATAAATATCCTATCTCTCGAAGATTAATCAAACGGGGCAGTCAATCGGGCGGCTAAACGATCTTCCAGCGCAACGGCTTTCCTTCCAGCGCAGCCACCACTTCCTCAACGATGTCAAAGCCTGCCCGCAATTGGGCTTCTGCCGTTTGTGCGCCGATATGGGGTGTTGCCACAACCTTGGGATGTGTGGATAAAAGATCGCCTGCTGCGGGCGGTTCTGCTTCAAAGACATCCAGCCCCGCACCAGCCACCTTTCCGCTGTTAAGGGCGTCCAGCAGGGCGCTGCCTTCAACCACGCCCCCGCGTGAAGCGTCGATAATCAAAACGCCATCCTTCATTTTGCTGAATGCTTCGGCATTAAGCAGGTAATGGGTCTGGGGTTTGTGGGGAACGTGAAGGGTGATAATATCTGACTGCGCTAAAAACTCGTCAAAGCTGACCGGTTCGGCGCCAAAACTGCGAATTTCATCCTGTGGTTTTGAAGATCCGTAGGTGATCACCTTCATGTCAAAAGCCAAAGCCCGTTGCAGGACCGCCTTCGCGATGTTCCCAAAACCGATGATTCCCAGGGTTTTTTTGTAAAGTTCCGTCCCAACCAGGTCTTTTTTGAGCCATTGTTCGGCTTTCATCCCGGCATCAGCCTTGGGGATGCTGCGAATCAGGCTCAACATCAAACCCAGGGTGAGCTCTGCCACCGAGACCGTGGTTGAAACCGGGGCATTGACCACTGTGACGCCATGCGCTTCGGCTGCTTTCAAGTCGATATTATCGACACCAACCCCCATCCGACCTGCCACTTTCAGGTTGGTCGCTTTCGTCAGCACTTCGTCGGTTATCTTTGTGCGCCCCCGAACGATAACCGCGTCCATTTCAGGGATCACATCTAATAATTCTTCGGGAGAAATCCCTTTTCTGTCAATCAACTCCACCGATGCGAGCAAATCCGGGTCGCTGATCTCAGAAAGACCATCTGTGAGTAAAATTTTCCAACGCATTATCAATGTTCCTCCTAAGGTTTATTTTTAGAGACGATAATTAATTTTACCATCACTCAAGCGTGAAACGCTTTCCAATTTTTTTAATACCCCTGCCCGTCGATGACACAGGATTTACGGCATCTGTTATCCAGTTACGGAGCGAAATGCTTTGTCAGAACCCTGGCATCGTCACGGCGAACCGTCACCCCCGTCTGATCCAGGTATTCTAAAACAGCGACTGCATACTTGCGGCTGGTGTCAAATTGATCGCGCAACTCAGCCAGGGTGATGCTGCCCTGGTTTTGAATATGGCTGATCACAGCCTGGCGCATCTCTGCGACCACCTGGGGCAGGAATAAAACATCCTCGCCAATCCGAACCAGTTTTCCCAGGGCGAGCATTGAATTTAGCAATTCCTCTCCGACGGCTTCACGGCTGTATTTGTAAGAGGGCGGCGTAAACGGCTGCGCTTCGAAAGCCTTCATCAGCCCCTCGATTTGCGCCTTTTGCTCCGCAGTAAAGTTGATCTGATGCTGGCTCAGCCACAGGTCAGCTCCCGACTCAACCAGGATGCCAGCCGCGGACAGGTGAGCAAGCATGCCGTCGAAGTCCCTGGTGTTCAAAGCCATTTGTGATTTGAGGCGTTCTCGCGGCATGCCGGCGCGTAAGGGATAGTTTTGATGGTATTCCTGCAAACGGGTTATGATATCTTGTTTGACCCGTTCAAAGCTCACCCGCGGCAAAACCATACGACCTTCACTGAAATGGATCAGCACCCCCTGGTCAATCAGTGCATTCAGCGCTTGTTGCGCCTGTTCCTGCTCCAGCCCGCTGTGCTCTACCAGATTTTGAGGAGAACTCAACCCCAATTTCAGTGCTGTTTGCAGCACAATATCTTCCGGGGTTCCCATCAAAAGCTGCGCTAAGTTCTCTAAGCGCTCCGTATTGAAGCGGCGATGTCGGCGGGCAGGGTGAGCATCCAGGATCTGACCGCCGCCAATCGTTGCGGGAGGAGAAGGGCGGCGCAGGATGAAACGATCACCCCTGAGGGCAACAAGGGGTTTTTGAAGCATCAGCTGTAAAAAAGCCTCGCCACCCGGGGGACATTCCTGTGCTCCCAGAACGCGCACTCTGGCGATGACTTCGGCTGCGCCCAGGAAAAGCTTGACCTCCATGTTGTGCTTCAGCGCTGTCTCGGCATCTGGCAAGATTTTACAGTACACATCAATCATCTTTGTGACCTGGTAATCGCCAGGGTGAACAAGCACATCACCGCGAAAGATTGCGTCCACGCTCACACCGCTGACATTGACCGCAGTTCGCCCTCCTGGCAGGGCTTTTTGTTCGGATTGTTTATGGGTTTGTAACCCGCGGATGCGACCTTTAACCCCGCTGGGTAGGATATGAACCTCATCACCTACAGCCAATTGTCCGTCGACCAGCGTGCCGGTCAGGATGGTACCAAAACCCGGCAGGGTGAAGACCCGGTCCACCGGCAACCGCGGGCGACCCAAATCCGGGCGGTGCGGATGCTGTTTGTTGATCTCCTGCAGGGCTTCCACCAACGCATCAAGCCCCTGGCCGGTCTTCGCACTGACGCGGATGATTGGCGCCTGCTCGAGGACGGTTCCAACCAGAATTTCCCGTAAATCGGCTTCGACCAGGTCAAACCAATCGGGGTCATCGATCAGATCCGATTTTGTAAGTGCCACCACGCCGGCTGGAATTTGCAGCAAATCAATAATCGCCAGGTGTTCAGCGGTTTGCGGCATCACACCTTCATCAGCAGCAACCACAAACAACACCGCATCAATTCCCCCAACTCCTGCGAGCATATTTTCAATAAAATCACGATGCCCGGGAACATCCACAATGCCAATTTCGCTGCCGTCAGGCAGCGTGATCCAGGCAAAACCCAGTTCAATGGTCATCTCCCGGTCCTGTTCTTCTTTCAGTCGATCCGGGTTGATCCCCGTCAACCGATTAATGAGTGACGATTTCCCATGGTCAACATGACCAGCGGTGCCAATGACTTGCACGCGAAGACTCCTCTTCAGTACTAACTTTTAAAAATCTTGTTGTATGCCTCAATCGATTCACGGACAGCCATCAACTGGGCTTGCATACGCTTAAGATTCTCCCGACCCACCTGGTCGAGATCGTCTTGCAAGGACTTGATGAGGGTTTCCAGGTTAGTAATCCGGTCGCCAAAACTTTCCAGTTCTCGATTCATTTCTCGATGCTGCTCATCTTGCGCCAGGGTGTAGTTCGACCAGCGTTTCTGGTCATCGGATTTGAAGGTGGTCCACTCCTGGCGGAAGCGATCCTCGTTCAGTCGCTGCACTTCGGTGATTTCATTCACGCGACGATCAAAGCGCTGCGTGACCTCGTCCAGGCTGCTGAGCGTTTTTCTTGCCGAACTGTGAGTTTCAGTGAGTTTGGTAATCTCGCTTTCCACGTCGTGGGCGATGGTTTCTACCTTCTCAAAGCGTTCAGACCACGACCTGAAGGTGCGATCTCGCTCAACCTGAGCGACATTGATTTTTTCAATAAATGCGATCTGCGCCTCCTTGCGCTCTGATTCGGCATCCACCAGTTCCTTGATCCGAATGTCAAGTTTGCGCATCCCATCGCTCACCAGATCCTGCTTCCCGCGGCTTTCGTCCAGGCGTTTGCGCAGCGCTGAAATCTCGCCCTGCAGGTCTGTTACGCGTTTGTTTTCCTGGCGTATGTTTTCCTCCAACATCTTCACCGAGCGTTTGTACTCCTCATCAAACCGGTTAATTTCATTCACCCGGACTTTTAATTCCTCGATCGAGCGCGCCAGGCGTGAGTCTTCTACCTTGCGCTCTTCAATCTGCCCGGGCAATTGCTCGAATTCGGCTATCTTCTTTCGGACATCAATCAGATCTAAATTTAAGTCTTCAATGCGCTGGCTGTGTTTTTCAGCCTGAAGCGATTTTTCTATCGATGAGCTTTTGATCTCATCGATTTGACGGGAGAACTCTGTGCGGAGGTTGGCGATTTCAACGTCAAACTGATCCACACGTGCCATGATGGTGTTAATGCGTGATATTTCACTTTCCAGATCGGATAAACGCATTCTCAAGCTCGAGTTTTCAGTCGTCAGGTTGTCAATTTTGCTTTGCATGGCTGCCAGCGCCGTCTTATCGTTGCGGCGCTCATTATCAAGAAAATCGATCCGCTTTTCAAGTTGTGCTAAGTTTGCTAAATCATTCATGATTTTCACCTATTATCTTTGAGGTAAACGTCAACCCCAGCTTAAGTTTGGAGTTGGTGCGAAATTTGTGCATTAGCATTATACAGGAAAACCAGCTTTTTCGCCCGGTTTTGCCTTCTGTGTAGAAAACAAGATCTATGGTAAAAATTGGAGTTGGGGAAAAGCAGCCAGGATATCGATGATGCCTGAAAAAATCTTGCCTGGAAACAAACCTGAGATGATCAATACAATAACCATCAATAGTATGGGTAAGAAATGCGAGAACTTATCCTGAAGGAACCAGGGTTGTTTAATTTCGATGTCGATCGGTTGATGAAAGCTTAATAACAGGCGAATTGTGAATATAAACAAACCCAAGCCCCCAAAAAAACTCCAAAGCCCGGAAACCATGTTCTCAGCCAGAACCTGCGAGAGTAATGCAATTTTGATCGGAAATGAAGCCAGCAGCGGCATGCCCGCGATGCTAAATTGTGCCAATATCAAACCAGAGGAGAGATAGGGAATCCTGAGAACCTCACCCTGGATGATCTTCAAGTTCAAGCCCCCACCATAACGGGATTCAAACCGCGTCAGGGTATATCCCCATAGCCAGTATCCCAGGGCACGCGGTGGAAGCATCATCAGCATCCAAACAATGCCGCCAGAAGTGGCAGAACTGATCGCCAGCAGGGAGAATCCTGTCTCAACCATCACTGAAAATCCAAAGGCGCGCTTGAGATGCTCCTGAACAGCCGTTGACACCCCTCCATAAACAATCATCAGCACCCCGATAAGCCTGATGACATTGAAAAGGGTTTCAGATGTTCTCAGGAATCCATAGCGATTGAAGAAATTTAACCCAAAAACAAGGACACCAGTGGGCAGAATAAAAAACAAGAAGCTGAACACCGTGGGATGACTGTGCTGGCTGATCATTGGCACCCAGCTATGGAAGGGAAATACAGCCAACCAAATGGCAAAACCGAGGCCCAGGACAATCGCACTTTGAGCGATGAGGGGGCTTTCTGGAGGCAGTGTATCCACACCGGTCAACAACCAGCCGGCTATCAAGATAAAGGGCATGGCAAGGGTCATCAAGCTGAGGAAGCGCAAGACTGCACGGCGATTTTCTTTTGTTGAGGAACTCAACATTGGAACTGAAACCAGCACCATTGTTTCAATCAGCAGGGCGGCATACAGAAAGGGTTCAACACCCAGGGCTGCTGTCAGTGCGGCAATAACCACCAAGCTGATCGGGCGAAACGTCTTTGGCACACCGGGCAGGTTACTGCTCAGCAACCACAAACCCGTTGCAGCATATAAAAGCGCAATCAGCGGGAGCATTGCATAAACCAGGGTGATCCTGCGACCTAAAAACCTGAGGCTTTCTTCAATTACGATCGTCAAAGGACCGAGTGAGAGTTCATGCGGTAAAAAAGCGGCAAGAATAGCCAATCCAAAGGCAATTGCACTGGCAATGATCAGGCTTAATTGCGGTTTACCGGATAAGAGGATGCAAATCGCGGCACCTACCAGCGGGAAAATGACCCAGATGACCGGGGTGCTGAGAGTCATCACAGTTCCTCTTCCTGGATACCATCAACGGTTTCCTCAGCAGAAACCATCAAATACACGCCCGCAAGTGACAAACCCAGATTGACCACAACGAATAACCCTGTTAACAGGGTGGAAAGTTCCAGTGCGGCATGGATCACCTCAAAACCTGATAAAAAGGTGAACAGGCCGATAATCACCGGATAGGGTTCTGAATTTAATCCAAGCTGCATCAGAGCCATTCCCATCATCATCAAACCACCCTGGATGATCACCAGGTCAACGCCCGGGAAAATACGCTCCTGCATCGGTGGCGCCAAAATAAAAACCAACACGATGACCAACAATCCGGTTAACCCCCTGAAAAATAAGCTGGAGGCTTTCTCTGGCTGAGATCCTTCCCGATTTTGACGCAAACAGGTGAAGGCAATTACAGACGACGCCATCCACCCTGTGATCAATTTCACAATTGCCAGGTTGACGGGCCACGAAAGGGCGACCAGGGCAAAGGCACCCAGGTATTGAGCGCCTAAAGCAACGGCGATAACTCGCCAATCCTTGAAAATAATAACGATCAAAACGGCTACCACTATTGTGGCTAATGCCAGCATGGATATCGACTGCATTTCAGTTAACGCCCCCGCCTGTTAACAGGCTGATCAACAATACCAGGAGCAAAACGGTCCAAAGAATGCCTCCCTCACCCTCAAAAATCGATGACATCAACTGTCTGACTCTGCTAAAAAACCCTAAGATTTTCCAGGTTACGCGGTAAACCCATTCAAACCGGAAAACAGGTTCAAGGCGTGGAAAGAACCAATCGGTCACTTTTTTAGCCCTGCTGCTGATGGGGAGCTGAAAATGAGGTGGGCTGACCCCAAAGCGGCGCGAAAGAATTAAAGCTGCCAGGATCATTGCATTGCTGATTAACGCCATCCACCACAAACCGGGAGTGAGGACGCCCGGCCATGCGAATAAGCCCAATACAATGCTCACCTGGATGATCAAAATCAGTCCCAGCGGAAAAACCAGGCGTGCCCAGGATTCAAGCGCACCGATTTCACTGCCAGGTTTTAAAGCGTGTTCCAAGAAACCCAGTATCATCAACCCATGGGCGACCAGCAATAAAAATGTCCACAGAGTGAAACCGTCTCCAAGCAAGCCCGCCCAACCGGATGCGGCAGGGCTGAAAGGCAGCCCCAACATGCCCCATAGACCCAGTAACAGCAAGAAATTGATCCGCTGGATACGCGGGTAATAAAGAAACAGCAGGCTGCCGGATAAAATCAAAGCCATCCCCCAGGGGATGCCGGATTGTGGGGCTCCATTCAATACCGACACCGTTGTAAAGCTTGCCCAGGCAACAATCCAGTACGGTCGACCTGCAATCTCATCCTTTGCTGCAACCCAGCGAGCAGCAGCATACAGGGCAGCAAGCGCCAACAAAGCCATCAACACAGTTTTCAAACGGCTTGAACCCGGCATAAGGATTTCACCTGGCAGGTGCGCTAAAAGCGTCAGACTGGCTGCAACCGGTGCCAGACGGAGGGTATTTCCCGCGCCTCGCCGTAAAACAGGCTCCACAAGGAAGGGCAGGTTAAGGGGAATCACCCCCAGGCGTAATCCCGCTGCCAGCAAGAATACAAAACCAGCGCTGGATGGGACCTGTGCAAAACTGAAATCCCCATTGGCTGCCCATCCCAGCATCGTTCCTAAATACAGCAATAAAATGGATGCGGTGCGCACACCATAAGCAATGATAATCCGCCGGTTGAATTGGGTCGTCTCTTGCAGGAGCAGCAAATTGAATAATTCAACCAAATCCACCACCACCCAGGCCATCATCATGGTCAGGCTGGTCCCGGATTGAATGGCAAACAGTCCCAGGGCGGTAATCGCCAGGCTCACCACCCAGGCACGCGGGCTGCTGTCAAAGCGGGTGCGGGCTGCATCGGTTAACAGCAAGGCTAACAAAATGGTCATCATCGCCAGCACATAAGGCCAGGATTGATAGTCCAGCAGGAGAGAAAAATGCCCGGTCAGGTGATGGGCAGGGTTATTCCAGGAAAGCAAATCCAGGGTTGTAGGTAAGCGTAGCCTCGAAAATAAGATCACCAACCAGGCTGAAACGCCAGAAACAACAGCGATCAGCCAGCTTGTTCCAAACCTCGGTCGAATGAGATCAATAATGAGGATTGCCACAGACCCAAGCAGCAACAATCCGATTGGGAGCAGAATTAACATCGAGTGCAGCCGTAAAACATCATGTCAGGATTTCACCTTCATTGCGATTGAGATAGCGCCCTCCCCCGGGCTTGCCATACCAGTTCTCGCCATCGACGATCTTCTGACCGCGCAGAAAGACCATCACCGGGAAGCCCCTCAGTTGCCAATCTTCATAGAGATTGTAATCTGTTCGGTGATGGGCAACATTGACTCCATAGGTCAATTCTTTATTGGGATCCCAAAGGGCAATATCCGCATCTGCTCCAGGTACCAGAGAACCTTTCTGTGGATAAAGACCGAAGATCTTGGCGGGATTGGTACAATGCATGGCGACAAACTGGTTAGGGGTTATATGACCACGTCCAACACCCTCAGTCCACATGATCGGCATGCGGTCACCCAGACCGGGAAGTCCATTAGGGATTTTGGTAAAGTTATCTCGACCCAATTCCTTGCCCGGTATGGCGACTGGCTGACCCTCATAAACAACTGGCGTTGTTCCATCATAAAAAAAGGGGCAATGGTCCGTGGCAATAACTTGAATGGTCTTTTCTTCGACGCCCTTCCACAATCGCTGATTATCGATTGGCTTGCGCATTGGCGGAGAACAGACCCACTTTGCACCATCTTCACGCCGCAGGTCTTCCTCAGTAAAGAACAGGTATTGTGGACAGGTTTCACCCATCATTTTCAGCCCATGCTCACGGGCATAAACCAGTTGATTGACCTCTCCTGCGGTGTTCATGTGCACCAGGTATAGAGGCGCATCGCCCGCCTGTCCAGCCAGCGCAGCAGCGCGCAGAGAAGCCTCCACCGCGCCCCAGGCTGGCCTGGTTTTGGCATGAAAAATGGGGGCGGTATTGCCTGCAGCCAGGGCTTCATCGACCAGGATGTCGATAACATCACCGTTCTCAGCATGCACCATGGTCAGGATACCAGCGGAACGTGCCAGGCGCATCACCCGGAAGATCTCGCCGTCTGAAAGGCGCAGGCGCTGATTATATGCAGTAAACACCTTCAGGCTGGTGATTCCCAGGTCAGGCAAAGAAAAAATCTCCCTGGCGACGTCCTGGTTGAAACGGGTGATGTTCATATGAAAACCAAAATCCACCGATGCCAGGGGGTCTGCCTTAGCACGCCAGCGGGCGATGTTGTCTGCTAATGTGCCCTCATCCTGGGGCACAAAGTCAATCACGGTGGTTGTTCCACCGAAGGCAGCCGCTTTGCCCCCGGTGTAGTGATCATCGGAGGAAACCGTGTCGAACATCGGCAGGTCAAGGTGGACATGCGGGTCTACACCGCCTGGCAAAACCAGTAGCCCCGACGCGTCAATCAATTCCGCATTAGAATGAGACAAATCCTGACCAATTAGGCTGATCTGTTCGCCTTCAATTAGAATATCTGCTTGATACGTCTCGCTGGCGGTTATCAGCGTACCGTTTTTAATAATTGTTGTCATCAGATTTACTCCAGGTTCTGAACAGTTTCTGTTATAGATATGATTTTAGCAGATAAACCTGAAAATAAGAAAAGGCATGGGTCAAGAAGCGATAAACAGGCTGTAAATATCGTTTATTTGAAAACAAACTTAAATTCTCTATTGACATTCCTGATGCGTGGGGTAAGATACTCTCCGTAGTTAAGTCAGTTTTGGTATACGAAGGAATACTTCGAGAAAGGTAATAACCGTCCAGACTTGCGGAGACTGGATGGTTTTTTTATCAACCCAGACCATGACTTTAAAATGAACTGTTTTAGTAACACACAAAGGAATATTTAGAATGTCAGAAAAAGAAATTGGAACCGTAAAGTGGTTCAGCGACGTAAAAGGTTATGGCTTTATCTCACGAGCAGCAGGCGATGACGTATTCGTTCATTATTCTGCTATCCTGGGAAATGGCTTCAAATCTTTACGTGAAGACCAACAGGTTGAGTTCTCCGTGGAACAGGGTCCTAAAGGTCTGCAAGCTATAGAAGTACAACCCCTGTAGCCCTCAAGGTATAAAAAAAAGAAAAAACACCAGCCAGCATTCCGCTAACTGGCTGGTTTTGTTTTTAATCACCGATCGTTTTTTTAAATTATCCCGAAAACTTTCCCAATAGCGCCAGGATGGCTGGATCCAGTAATGATTCGGGCAGCTCTTGTGCGCGGTATTCATGTGCCCTGAGGGCACGCTCACGTAGCGTATGCCACAAAACTTCGCGTTCATCCTGGGATTTGATCACCAGGTCGTTGATCGTCTGTGCGTTCTGGAACATCTCGCCCGTGGTATAAAAAAAGGTGATTCGTTTCCAATCCCCAGCCGGGATGGGGTGTTCCAGTCGCTGCAAGGGGCCAATCTGTAGTTTGAAGTATTCCTCATCGGCGCGGGGATGGTCGATCTCATCGCGAATCAGGTCGCGGCGCCGGGTCAATTCATGACCGAGGATCTCAGCCACATAAGCGATCTGCCAGCGCCCAGCGCCCCCAAAGGATTGCGTCTGGTAAAAAGCCAGATAATCCACCGAGATGATCTTGGGTGCGCTTTTAAGCGGGATGCGGTACCAGCCAAACAAGCGCGCAATGTCGAAATCGCGCGGCGTTGGCAGTATCGCCACCAAAATTAATGCTGTTTCAGGCAGGATGGTGCTCATGGCGCTCCTTTTGTCTTTCGTCGGTATGCAAATTTTATCATGAAAGATTTACAAGAGGTGAATGGTGATCCCACTCGCTTCGCTCGGGGACGATGATAGTGAATGGTGAATTGTGAGTGGGGAATAGCGACGTGTAAAAAATTGTGTTATAGGAAAATATGGGTGTGCTTTGTCATGGATGGTTAACAACAAAACAGGGTGTGTCGTTTTTCAACACACCCTGTTATCAGTTTAATCGCAATTGTTCAACGATCAGAAGATGTATGAGAAGCGAGCAAACCACTTAACATTATCGTCCCCGAGCGCTGCGCGAAGTGAGACCACCAATTTTATAGCAATCCAACCCTTTCGTTGAATTCTTTAATCTTGGCATCGATTTCGGGGATCTGCGCCTGGAGCTCGGTCCAGTAATCGCGCTGGTACCACATATCCTGGATTTCTTCATAGGTCTTACCCTGCTGCTCGACCCAGGTGTAATACTTCAGGTTGTGAACGCGCTTCTTTCCCATATAGGTCAGCTCTTCCATATAATCCGTGGTAACACCTTTCAGCCAGCGGGCATCATCTATGGCAGCAGCTTTTTCACTGTACTGACCCACTTCTGCATGCAATTCTTCCAGGCGGCTTTCATAAAGCTCCATGCTGTCGGTCAGCATGGTGACGATGATATCGTTTTTCGTCAGTTCCAGGTATTTGGCAACTTTGATTGCGCTGAGCAGGTTGATGGTGCTCGATAAGCCCAACAAATCGAGGTTCTCGACCAGGTCTTCCGATATACCTTCTTTGACCAGGTAGGCTTTGCCTTCAGGCTCGTTAAACAGGCGCGTCAGGTTCATAACCGCATTGTCATCGACGGCAATGATGAAATCGGTGTTGGCGATATTATGGATCCAGGGGACATGCTTGTCGCCAATGCCTTCGACGCGATGGGCGCCAAAGCCGTTCAGCAACAGCGTTGGACACTGCAGAGTCTCTACCGCGGCGATGAAGCTGGACGGATAGAGCTGTTTCATGTAATCGCCGCTGGCGATCGTACCTGCTGAACCGGTGGCTGAAATCAAGCCCCGATACGCATCCCCGGGTCCTGCAATTTCATTAACCAGTTCTTCAATCGCATGACCGGTGATGTCGTAATGCCACAGGTAATTACCAAATTCATCAAACTGGTTGAAGATCATCACATCGGGGTCTGATTTACGCAATTCCCAGGTCTTATCGAAGATTTCTTTCACATTCGATTCAGATCCAGGGGTCCTGATGACCTCTCCAGCGACATTTGCCAGCCACTCAAATCGTTCCTGGCTCATCTCTTCGGGCAAAATGGCGATCGATTCGCATGCCAGCAAGGCTGAATCATAGGCGCCGCCACGGCAATAATTGCCGGTAGAAGGCCAGACGGCTTTTTGATAGGTCGGATCAAACTGTCCGGTCACCAAACGCGGCACCAAACAAGCAAATGCCGCGCCGACTTTGTGAGAGCCAGTCGGCATCCACTTCCCTACCAAACCCACAATGCGAGCTGGTGTACCGGTTAAGCTTTCGGGAAATTCCAAATAATTCAGCCCACCAAATAAACCACCGCTGACTTTCGGCTCATTGTGCCAGGTGATCCGGAACAGGTTTCGTGGGTGAATGTCCCATAAACCAATCCCTTTAAGCTCTTCTTTAATTTTCTCCGGAACCAGGCTTGGATTGCGCATTTGTTCAAAGGTTGGGATGATGATATTCCGCTCGCGGACACGCTGTACGGTTCGCTCAAGTCGGTCGGGATACATGGTTAAATCGATTTTTGTCATTTAGATTCTCCTATAAATTTGTCTGACAATATTGTTAAGAAGCATTATCTCCACAGTAACGGATATTATGATGCTTTCACAAACTTTTATTTTCATTAGCCGGCATTTCAGGTCCCTCTGCCACAATGTACAGGGGCCGGTTTTTTGCCTCATCATAGATGCGCCCGATGTACTCACCAATAATCCCCAGGCTGATCAATTGCACACCGCCCAAAAACAGTACGACGATCAATGTGGTGGCCTGCCCCAACAGGGCTGTACCGGTGATCAGGCGCAGGATCGCGACCACCGGGATCGCGACCACGCTTAACCCGGCGGTAATAAAACCGATATACGTTGCCAGTTGCAGGGGAAAGTAAGAAAAACCAGTGATGGCATTCAAAGCTAGCTTGAACATCTTTTTGAAGGGGTACTTGGTTTCGCCGGCATAACGCGGCTGTCTTTTATAAGTGACGCCCACCTGCCGAAAGCCCACCCAGGCTGACATCCCACGCAGGAAGCGGTGCTTCTCGCGCATTTGTTGCATGACATGCACGACTTTCCGGTCTATCAGGCGGAAGTCCCCGGTATCCAGTGGAATTTTGACATCGGTGATCCGGTAGATCAACCGGTAAAATAAAGCCGCTGTTGTGCGTTTGAACCAGGTTTCACCTTCGCGTTCTTCTCGCACCGCAAAGACAACTTCGTAACCCTCATCCCATTTGGCAATCAAGTCGAGGATCACCTCGGGTGGGTCTTGCAGGTCAGCGTCGATGATGATCACTGCATCGCCCTGGCTGTAATCAATGCCAGCAGTCACCGCAATTTGGTGACCAAAATTACGGGCAAAGATGATCGGGCGCACGCGTGGATTATTCTCTGCCAGTTTTCGTATCAATTCCGTGGAACCGTCTGTTGAGCCATCGTCAACCAGGATTAACTCCCAGGGTTCACCCGTGCGATCCATCACGTCCTTAACCCGGTGATACAGTTCCGGGATATTTTCCAGCTCATTAAAGATGGGGGCAATGACAGTAAATTTTGGTGAGGTCATCCAAGCTCCTTTTTTAACGCATCCAGTGTTGGCTCGATAATTGGCGCTGCAGCGACAACCTGCATGGCAGCATTAACGTCTTTCAGTCCACTGCCGGTGTTGAGCACTAACACAGGATCATCGGGTTCAATTATTTTTTCCTCAACGGCTTTGACCAGGCCAGCATAAGCTGTTGAAGCCGCCGGCTCGGCAAAGATTCCCACACGACCCAATTCGACAATTGCCCCCAGAATATCCTCATCAGGCACGGTCAGGTAGGTGCCGCCGGTTTCTGTTGCCGCGCGCACAGCCCGCAGACCATCACGCGGCAGGTCAACACAGATGCTGTCCGCCAGCGTTTCCGCATGAACGGGCTGGATATCCTCATCGCCGCGCCAAAAAGCATTGGCGACAGCCGCAGACCGGGTGGATTGCACACCGATGATGCGCGGCATTTTTTCTAACCAGCCCAGGGCTTGTAAATCCTTAAAGCCTTTGTGCACGCCAGAGATGATATTTCCATCTCCCACCGGGATGAACACGGTCAGAGGTTTGCTTTCCGCTGGCATGCGGCGGATCACCTGTTCCCAAATCTCAAAACCTGCTGTTTTCTTTCCCTCCGTGGTAAAGGGATTAAAACCGGTATTACGGTTGTACCAACCAAAGGCGTGCGTCGCTTCAATACTTAAATCGAAAGCCTGGTCATAATTTCCATCCACCAGCAATACTTTAGCGCCAAAGATGATCAACTGGGCAATTTTGGCGGGCGGGGCGGTTCTTGGCGCAAAGATGACCGCTTTTGCGCCCACTGCGGCAGCCATACCTGCCAAGGCTGAGCCGGCATTGCCAGTTGAGGCAGCCACGGTAACCTCAGCGCCAATTTCTGCTGCGCGAGCGACCACAATGGCGCTGGCTCGGTCTTTAAATGATGCGGTCGGGTTGGGGCTCTCGTCTTTGATCCACAAACTCTTTAAGCCAAGTTTTTCCGCCAAACGCGTGGTTTGATACACTGGCGTCCATCCTGCACGCCGCAGGGGTGTGCCAATGCCCCCCGGATCTGCCACGGGCAGCAGGCTCAGGTAACGCCATAACGATGCCTCCGGCAAATCCATAAACTTTTGGGCAGTGTACCAGGCATTGATGGCTGCGTAATCAAGGATGACGCTCAGGTTTCCGCCATCGGCAGGGCAGGTGTAGGTCACCTCTTCAGGCCCATATTCAGCGCCGCATACCGAGCAGAGATAATGTGAGAACTTGTGTTTCATAAGCATCAATTTGTTCGTTGCATCGTCAGCATAAAACCCTGTGGGCTGCAATCTAACCAATCGCAGCCCAGCTTATTTGAGGTTAAGGAACGATCCACGTTCCGGTTTTCCCTTCAAGGGCATCACTGATGTGTTTTGGGTCGGTGATCAGGGCTTTCTTGCCGCCTTCATCAAAGAATTTGATGATCGCCTGAATTTTTGGCAGCATACTACCGGCAGCAAAATGGCCCTCTTCGATATATTGTTTGGCTTTTGCAACAGTCATTTGATCCAGGAAAACCTGGTCGGGCGTATTGAAGTAAAGAGCCACTTTTTCAACAGCCGTGCTGATGACGAATAAATCTGCCCGAATGTTTGCAGCCAACAGCGCCGAACCAAAATCTTTGTCAATTACAGCTTCAACACCTGTAACCCGACCCGCTTCGTCCTCCACCACCGGGATCCCGCCGCCGCCGACCGCCACCACAATGATTCCAGCGCGAATCAGGGTCTCGATCACCTTAGCTTCAACGATGCGGGTGGGGATGGGTGAGGGAACCACACGCCGCCAGCCGCGGCCGGCATCTTCCACCACTGTCCAGCCCTCATTTTTGGCGCGTCGCTGTGCCTCTTCTTCATCCATAAAGGAGCCGATGGGCTTGGTGGGATTCTGAAAGGCAGGGTCATTTTTGTCGACAATGGTTTGCGTTACGACGGCTGCGGCATCTTTCTGCATGCCGCGGTCTTTAAACTCATTTTGGAGCGCGTTTTGGAACATATATCCAATTGCGCCCTGGGTATCAGCACCGCAGTAATCCAACGGGACTTCGTGCATTTCATGCCGGGCGAGTTCTGAACGCCGCAGGATAAAACCCACCTGTGGGCCGTTACCGTGCGTGATCACCACGTCCCAGCCTTTTTGAATCATATCCACGATGTGTTTCATCGTATCTTTGGCAGCCTCATACTGGTCCTGAACCGTTTGGTGCGCCTTATCTTTGATCAGCGCATTGCCGCCCACCGCAACGACTGCAATTCCTTGTCTTCCCATACGATTGATTGATCCTGTTCCGTTAATTATTTTAAAAATTACGCCATCGTCAACGCCATGACAGCCTTTTGCGCGTGCAGACGGTTCTCGGCTTCATCAAACACAACCGATTGCGGACCATCCAACACCTCATCCGTCACTTCAATGTTTCGGTCCGCTGGTAAAGGATGCATAAAGATGGCATCTTCTTTGGCTAAAGCCATTTTTCGCGCGTCGGTGATCCAGCTCTCGTATTTGTTGGTCACCCGGGTGATTTCTGCGGGATCAGTGATGTTAACCAGGGGACCCCAGGATTTGGCATAGACAATATCCGCATCTTTGAAACCCTCTTCCATGCTGTCAACAACATCAAAGCCGGTTTTGTACTTGCGAGCTTGTTCGCGCGCCTGATCCATAATTTCGGGCATCAGTTCAAACTCGGGTGGGTGAGCCAGAACCACATCCAGACCAAAGCGGGGCATCTGCAGAATCAGAGATTGCGGGACAGAAATGGGTTTTGAATAGGAGGAGGCATATGCCCACGAAACAACGATCTTCTTTCCGCGCAGATCGCGGCCTTTCTTCTCCCAAATGGTCATCAGGTCTGCTAAACATTGTGGCGGATGGTAAACGTCACATTGCATACTCAGCAAGGGCACGCGTGCTGCATTGGCGACCTCGTTGAGGTAGCGGTTGCCAATGCCCCAATCGCATTGACGGATGGCGATGCCGTCAAAATAACGACCCAGAATTTCGCCAATTTCCGTTGCCGTGTCGCCATGAGAGATCTGAGTGGTCTGCGATTCGATAAAAGCAGCATGACCTCCTAATTGAGCCATACCCGCTTCAAAACTGCAGCGCGTCCGGGTGCTGGTAAAGAAAAACAACAATCCCAGGACTTTGTCGCGCAGGTAGGCGTGCGGTTGACCGAGGGCACGTTTCCGCTTAAGATCGAATGCGACATCTAAAACGGTTTCAACTTCTTCTTTACTGAAGTCAAGGTCGCTGATTAAATCTCGTCCACGTAAATTTGTTTGCATTTAAGGCTCCTTTGTTTAAAAAATAGTGTTTTACAATTTATTTTATTTAGAAAAATCATTGTATTTCGAAACGTCCAATTTTCCTGACGATGTGCAGCTTGAAATAACCCGGGAGAAAATAGCTGTAAGAAAAGTCTACCGGGTGCCCTTCAACATCAAACAGCACACCCGACAACAGCAGCAAGGTATCTCCTCGCTGGATGTCCAGGGCTTTTGCCACTTCCGAATGTGCATGGACTGCACTGATCTCGGTTTTGGATTCCGACAAAGGTGGATTCACAAACCGATTCAGAAGATCAAGCATCGAGCCAGTAAATTGGTCTTCAATCGTTTTCAGAGTGATGACGTGGTCCGGTAAGATATCGATTAAATACGCCACCGGTGCGTGATCGGTGATAATCACACGTTTGACTTGTAAAATGGGCGCCCCCACCCGCAGATGCAATTTTTCAGCCTGCATCTCATCTGCCAGGGCATGCTTGATATCCAGGGCGCCCATCGTGACATTCAGACCAATTTTCTTTCCCAGCGTTTCGATGCTTTCCAGCACTTCAAGACCGGTTTCAATCACCCGGGTTGGTTTCTCAACAAAAGTTCCCAAGCCCTGCCTGCGCCGAAGGAAACCCTGGCTTTCAAAGGTGCGCATTGCCTCTCGCAAAGTCGCCCGAGAAACGCCCAACTCGCTCGCCAACTGGGGTTCTGACGGCAATTTCGTTCCCTTAGGAGAATTTTCAATCATCTCCCTCAGGTCGTTTTGCAAGCGGTGATATGTCGAAAGATCTGAACTCATGTTTTATTCGGTTTCGTCCTAAAATCGTTTTTCCAGATTGTCATTCACAAAACGAAATTATTGCGATCTTTCTTTAATCAAATGGCTGATCAGGGCGTAAAATTCGGTCGCCTTGACCACATCATTCAGATTCACGCTGTCCACATTTGTGTGCGCGGTTTCCTCATCGCCAGGGGCAAAGCCAATCGAGGGGATGCCAGCTTTACCAGCCCAGTAGATGCCATTGGTGGAAAAATTCCATTTGCCGGCGGGGAGATCGGGCAGCCCAATTTTTTGCATGGCTTCGAGTCCCGCCTGCACGAGGTGGTGATCTTCATCCAATACCCAGGCCGGGAAGTATTTATCAACTTCGAAGACAAAGCCGGTGTATGAAGGCTCATCGTAAAACAGCTCTTCAAGGGTGATCAGATCGCGAGATTCTTCGGGAATCAGAGCCTGGATTTGTGCAAAAGCTTCTTCTTTTGTCTCACCAAAGGTTAATCGCCGGTCAATATAGATCACCGCTTCATCGGGGACGGCATTGATGGAAGGGGTCTTAACTTCCATGTCGGACACGGTGATTTTTCCATGCCCAAGGAAATCGTGATCGCCTAATTCTGGTTCCAGGTCACGAATGCCTGCAATGACGGGCAATAACAGGTAGATGGCGTTGATTCCCAGGTGGTTGGAGGCAGCATGTGCTGAACGACCCTTGGCGGTCATCTTTAACTCGATTCTGCCTTTGTGACCGCGATAAACCTGCATTTTGGTGGGCTCGCCAATGATGACATAATCTGGCTTAACCGCAGGATCCACTTCAACAAAAGTGTTGGGCGAAATTCCATCGCACCATTCTTCCATATTACCGAAGTAATACGCAGTCCAGCCTTCCAGCAAGCCCATATCGCGAGCGATAGCCATGCCATAAACCATCCCGGGGGTAGAGCCTTTTTCGTCACAGGCGCCGCGAGCGTACAGAACCCCGTCTTCAACCTTGCCGATGAAGGGATCCCATTCCCATGATTCAGGATCGCCGATCCCAACCGTATCGATGTGCGAGTCAAACACGATAATGCGCTCACCGTCTCCGATGCGACCGATGATGTTGCCCATCTTGTCGAAACGGACTTCATCAAATTTCAGTTTGTTCATTTCTTCGGCAATGCGCTCACCGACGGGGCCGATCTGATTTTCCACGCTTGGAATGGCAACAATGTCGCGAAGGAATTGGATGATCTCTTCCCGTTGCTCCTCAACCTTGCTTTGAATTTCTTTAATGATTGATTCGTTGTTCATTTTCTTTTTAGTTCTCCTTTTGGTTATAAAACTTGTTGATTAAAACACTGAAAGCCAGTATTTGCACGCAATGAAACGAAGCCCTGATTATTTTTCAGTCACCAGCCGTTTTGCCGCCTGGTTATGTTTTTTGACCAGATCGGGCACATCGATCGTCACCAGCTCACCATCTTTGACAATGAACTTTCCGCCAACAATGTTGACATTAACCTTCTGAGGGGCACAGAACAGGGCTGCGGCCACCGGGTCGTGCAGGGCGCCGGCATAATCCAGCCGGTTGAGGTTGATGGCAAACAGGTCTGCACATTTGCCCACTTCCAGCGAACCGATGTCCTCGCGCCCCAGGACGGCAGCACCGCCCCGTGTGGCGATTTCTAACGCCTGGCGGGCGCTCATCAAAGGCGGCGCGTCTTCGCCAGAGCGAGATGCTCCGCCCAATCCGGCGTTTAATCGAGCGAGCAGCATGGCTAATCGAGCTTCACCCAGCAGGTGAGAGCTATCATTGCTGGATGAACCGTCCACTCCCAAGCCCACCTTGACGCCCCTGCCCAGCATGTGCAGGATTGGTGCAATGCCTGAGGCCAGGCGCATATTCGAGCCGGGACAGTGCGCCACTCCGCAACCGGTATCGGCATAGAGCTGGATCTCGGCATCGTTAACGTGCACGCTGTGAGCAAACCACACGTCTTCGCCAATCCAGCCCACCTCCTGCATGTAAGCCACCGGGCGGTGTCCAAACTTTTCGAGGCAAAAATCCTCTTCGTCCTGAGTTTCTGCCAGGTGAGTGTGCAGGTGCACCCCGTATTCCCGCGCCAGCAGGGCAGATTGGCGCATTAACTCGCCGGTCACGCTGAAGGGCGAGCAGGGCGCCAGCACAATCTGCACCATAGACCCCGGCGAAGGATCATGATAGGTTTCGATCAAACGCTGGCTGTCAGCCAGGATGTGTTCTTCGCTATCTACCACGCTATTCGGCGGCAGCCCCCCAGCAGATTCGCCCAGGCTCATCGAGCCGCGAGAGGCATGCAGGCGTAAGCCGACCTCGGCTGCGGCATGGATCTCATCGTCAAGCCTGGAGCCGTTCGGAAACAGGTACAGGTGGTCAGAGGCGGTCGTACAGCCCGATAGCGCCAGCTCAGCCAGTGCCGTTTGGGTAGAAATACGGATATCGTCGGGGGTCATGCGTGCCCAAATCGGGTAAAGGGTCACCAGCCAGTTAAACAGGTTGGCATTCTGGGCTTTGGGCACGACACGCGTCAGGGTTTGGTAGAAATGGTGGTGGGTGTTGACCAACCCCGGAAAAACAATATGCCCGGAAAGGTCAATCTCTTGATCAGCCTTTGCGGGCATGTCGGTTAACGCGCCGATTGCTTGGATAAACCCATCCTTGATGAAAAGGTTAGTGTGTTGCAATTCCTGGCGCTGGTCATCCATGGTGACCAGGATTTCAATATTTTTGATCAATAAAGTCGTCATCAGCATCCTTTCCGATCAAACAGATTGTCAGACAAATGCATAGGTTTGATTGTATCGGAATAAGTCGTTCTTGTCAATTGTCCGACAAACTAAAGGGGCTTAAAATATTCAATTTTCAAGGAATAATCAAGGGATTCACACTAAAAACCGCCTGACACACTCCCATCACCAAGGTAGGAGCGGGTCTAAGCTTCAATCTGCTTCATTTGAGGGAGCGCTCCTGCATTAATGAGCCATGTTTTGAGCTTCCAATCTTTCAATTTCAGCCCTTATCACCGCCAGCGCCTCTTCTGCCGGGACAATCCAGCGCTCCTCCTGCTCCCGTCGTTTGAACTCAAACCCGCCACTCTGCAGCGACCGGGTCGAAACGGTCACTCGCAGGGGGATGCCGATCAGGTCAGCATCCTTGAACTTGACGCCCGCGCGTTCTTCCCGGTCATCATACAGTGGTTCAAGGCCAGCATCCATCAATACCTGGTAGAGCGCTTCGGATTCTTTTTCAGCCGAGCCATCCCTGCTGCTCAGCATCACCAGGTGCAGCGGATAGGGAGTTACACTGAACGGCCAGATCAAACCCTGGTCGTCATGGTGTTCTTCGGCAATACATGCCATCAACCTGCCCAAGCCAATCCCATAAGAGCCCATGATGATCGATCGGGGCAAACCATCCTCATCCAGGAAGGAGGCGCCCAGCGCATCGGTGTACCGACTTCCCAGCTTGAAGATATTGCCCACCTCAACGCCCCGCGCGGCATTCAGCGTGCCCGCACAAAACGGGCAGGGAGCGCCATCTTCTGCCTGTGCAATATCTGCAATGATATCCGCCTGGTAATCCCGCCCAAGGTTGGTATTTCGCAAGTGAAAGCCAGCTTCATTGGCGCCGGCGACCAGGTTCGGTGCCCGGGTCAGCAGGTCGTCCGCCACAACCCAGACCTTTTCCCGATCAATTCCGATCGGTGAGGCATATCCCGGGTTGGCGCCGATGGCGATAATTTCGTCGTCACGGGCAGGTCGGAGATTCTTTATTGTGCCTGAGCCTGCGGCTCCCAGCGCATTAACCAGTTTGGTTTCATTCAAGGTCATATCCCCCCGCAAAACAGCAAACACCATGCGAGGCGGCAGAGAGTCAGCCAGCTCTGCCATTAAAAAGACCGCTTTGGCTGTCTGCGCCGGAGAGATCTGTAAATATTCTGTCAGTTCGGCGATGGTCGCCGCCCCGGGGGTGGCTACTTTTTCCAGCGGCTGCAGCGTCTCGGCGGATGGGTCGGGCTTTCTAAAAGTCGCCACCTGGCGGTTGGCTGCATAATCACACTGGTTGCAAAACAGCAGCGTATCCTCACCGGCAGGCGTCAGGTACATAAATTCATGGGCTTCCAACCCACCCATCATGCCGGTATCCGAACCCACCGCCCTGACTGGCAAGCCACAGCGGTTGAAGATGCGAAAATATGCTGCGTAATGTGCCCGGTACTGCTCATCTAATCCAGTCTGGTCACGGTCCAGGCTGTAGCTATCAAGCATGGTGAATTCACGTACCCGGATCAATCCGGCGCGAGGACGGGGATCATCTCTGAACTTGGTCTGAATATGGTAGATCAACTGTGGCAACTGTCGGTAGGACTGGATTTCACGCCGCGCCAGGTCGGCAACAATCTCTTCGTGGGTCATAGCCAGAACCATATCATGACCGCTGCGATCCTTGAAGCGCGCCATCTCATCTCCGACCTGGTCCCAGCGCCCGGTCTCCTGCCAGACATCTGCCGGGTGCACGACCGGCATTTTCAGTTCCTGTCCGCCAATGGTCGCCATTTCTTCGCGCATGATGTTTTCCATGCGGGCAAGCACCCGCTGTGCCAGTGGCAAATAGGAATAAATGCCTGCCCCCAGTTGACGGATATATCCCGCCCTGAGCAGCAGTTGATGACTGGTAATCTCTGCCTCGGAGGGCACATCGCGCAGAGTCACGCTGAACAGCTTTGACATTCGCATGGGTCAGTCCACCCTTTGTTACGAAAATTCTTCAGCACCCGGTTCAGAAGCATCTCGACTCTCGCCTGGTAGGTCCGAAAGGTCCACCCTTTCCTCCATCGTGACCGTGCCTCGCAGGAAGGCGCCCTCATCGGTTGAGATCGATTGAATGACTACATCGCCATACACCCGACCGGTTGCCCGAATTTCAAGCTTTTCCGCAATAATTTGCCCGCTGACCAACCCCGCGACAATCACCGTCCCTGCTTTGAGCACTTCACAGGTCACCTTGCCGGTCTCTCCAACAATGACCATGCCACGCACGGCAACCTCGCCCTCCAGAGCGCCTTCAATGCGCACACCGCCCTTGCCGCGCAGATCGCCTTTCCAGCTAATACCCGGTCCCAGCACCGAGGTCACCCGATCGACGGGACGGGCAGAAATAATGTCAGGAGAAGTCTTCTTTTTTGCAAACATCAGTGTTAACACCTTTCATTATCAACAAACCAGCTGAATTTTTAGCGACCATCCCGGCACAGATTCAACGCCTGGGCGGCCAGATGGTTCCGGCTGGGACAATTCCGCCATCCGGGACGTCCTGTTTGACCGTTGCCCCGTTCCCAATCCGCGCCCGTTTGCCGATGCTCACATTCAGGTTGATCGTGGCGCGCATGCCAACCAGGGCTGCTTCGCCGACCACAACACCCCCGGCCAGGGTCGCCCCCGGTGAAAGGTTGACATAGGGAGCCAGCTTGCAATCATGGGAAACGATCGCGCCGGTGTTGATGATACACCCGTAACCCACCTGAACCCGAACCCCGACATAAGCCATCGGGTAGACCTGCACGCCATCAGCCAGCATCGCGCTTTTTTCCAGGAAAGCCGTGCGGTGAATCACGCTTGGGCAAAAGAAACTTGCCTCAGCCAGCTTTCGATACACTGACAAACGTGCTGGCAGGTCGCCAATTCCGCCCACGCCGTTCACCGCCAGGCGGATGCCGGCCTGTGCCAGCTCAACCAGTTTTTCACCACCGCCTAAAACCGGCAACCCATCCACAGGTGAACCTTCCGGTAAGCCGTCATCGAGAAAACCAAGTATTTCATAGTCTTCCGAATGGCGCACCAGGGCAGCCAGTGAACAGCCATGCCCACCCGCGCCGTAAATCACCAGGCGCTTCTCACCTTGCGGGAGAGACGTGCCGGACACCGATTTTTCCGATGAAATCAACGCCATGACCGTTTCCCGGGTCACCAGGGTGCCCTGCGGCAGGTCTTCCAAGGATAAACCCTGCGACAGAGCCAATTCCCGCGCCGGTTCGGTGATGCGCAAACCGGTCAGCGCAGGTTCCCGAGCGACTTTCAAGGGTTGGGAGTCCGCCCAGGGCGGCAATGAAGGGTCGCTGGCGTCAGGTGACATGCCGATATACCCCAGCACTTCGCCAGCCTGCAACGTCTCCCCTTCTGAAAATCGCAGGCCGACCAAATATCCGGAAGCTTCGGACTCGATTTCACCGGTAGACTTGGTGGTTTCAATCACCGCCACCACCTGACCCTGTTGAATCGCTGCGCCTTCTTTGACCGGCAATGCGACGATCAGGGCTTCGGATTCGTTGGGATTGATCAGCGGGATTTTTATCGGGATCAGTTTTTGCATGATTTCACACCATTTCTCTTACCCGGGCAATCATATCGTCGACGCCCGGCAGGCAGGCTGCTTCAAGCTCCGGTGCAACGGGGATCACTTCCTCTTTCGCCGCCAGGCGCCGGGCGCATCTGAGGTCTGCCCCCAGGACTTCTGAGGTTCGAGCCAGTACCTCTGCGCCCCAGCCCAATGAGAACGTGCCCTCTTCAACTGTGAGCAGTCGACCTGTACGTGCCACAGAATCAAACAACGGCTGCAGCTCAAAGGGCGCCAACCGAGTCGGCACTAACAATTCGCAGAAGATTTCGTATTCGTATGCCAGCTTGTACAAGGCTTCCAACGCCAGGTGCGCCATATAGCCATAGGCTGCCAGGGTGATCATCGCTGCTGGGGCTGTTTTCATCCTCAGCGTATAGAAGGCACTGCTGCGATCCGTATCGAGCTCATATTCAACCAGGTCAGCCGGTGTGAGCAGCTTCAGCAGATACTGCAGCTTATTCTCAACAAAGAGCACCGGGGAATCTGAAGTGAGGATCGCCTCATACAGCAGTTCTCCCGGAGCCCCGAGGGGACAATCGTCCAGAAGGTGAAAGGGCGCCAGCACGGTCAGCCCGGGAATGCCTAAAAAGAATTTTTCCAGCGTCTGTGAGTGCGTCGGGCCGTAACCGCGACGACCGCCCATCGGCGTGCGGATCACCACCGGGGCTGTTGCCGCCCCATTGTACATGCTGTTGAACTTAGCGATATGATTGATGACCTGGTCGCTGATCAGCGTGACAAAATCCCCGAACATGATTTCAACCACCGGGTGCAGGCCGCGCAACGCCATCCCGCCGGCGATGCCAGTGATGCCCGCCTCTGAGATCGGCGTGGTTATCACCCGGTCCGGAAAGGCGCTGGAAAGACCACGAGTGACCTTGAATGCCCCGCCGTAAGGGTCCAGCAGGTCTTCGCCCAGCAGGATTGCCAGCGGGTCATCGACCAGGGCTTTATGCAAACCCAGATTGAGGGAATCGAGCACAGTGCGGGGGAGTTGTTCGCGCATCAACCCCCTCCTTTAGCGCCCAGGGCGGCTTCAAAAGCCCGTTGAATGTCAGCATCGACTTCATTCACAATCCGGTTGCGCTCTGCCTCTGGCAGGCGAGCCGCCTGGATCGCAATTGGATCGCGAAATTGCCACAGGTTTTCCAACTCCTCGGATGGGCGGGTATCATCGCCCTTGGAATGTGCGCCTAAACGCTCCGTATGAATAATCAACGCCCTCGGTGCAGATTCAACACGGACCTGGTTAATCAACGTCCCGGCCAGTGGGAAAATCTCCAGGATATCACTGCTGTCCAGCTCAGCGGTCGGGATGCCAAAGGTCTCAAAACGCTGACTGACACTGCCGGCAATAGTCAGTTTGGCTGGCGTGGTTTGCGCGATGTGGTTGTGCTCAAGGACGATCAGAATCGGTAGCTGCCAGAGTGAGATCATGTTCAAACACTCATAGACAATACCCTCACCCAGGGTGCCATCTCCCATGAAATCCACCACGATCGCCCCGTTGCCCGCGCGTTTTTCTGCCAGCGCCATGCCGGCTGCCATGGCGACCGTGCCCCCCTGTATGCCGCTGGAATAAAAATTGCGCCAGTGGAGATGTTGAGATCCGCCCACCCCGCCACACACGCCCGAGGGTTTTCCCATTAATTCGGCAAACAGCGTCTGTGGGTCTCCACCATGTGCCAGGAAGTGCCCGTGCGAGCGGTGATTGCTGACCACAACATCGCCTTCCTGCAGGTGAGCCAGCACCCCCACCGCGTTGGCTTCCTGCCCGAGGCTGGTATGCGTTGTGCCCGGGAAAATCCCGGATTTGAAGTGATCCAGCAGGACCGTCTCAAAGCGCCTGATGCGGTAGAGCCTGCGGAAGAGTTCGATGTTAGAGGGCATTGATCGCCCCCTCTCGCAGCGTGAAACGCCAGGGCAGTGAGCGCCAGGGCTCGGGAACCGCATTCAAACCGATTCGAGGCGTTTGCTCGATCCCATCGTCGCTCAGAAACTTCCCGTGTTCGATGATCAGCTCACCGGTCTCGTCGCACAGATCCAGGCGGTTAAAAGCGCCGTCGATGCCCAGCGCCTGGGTTAATTTGGCAGGACCGTCCGTCCAACCCGGTCTCATAGCCTGGTATGGGCGGTTTTTCGCCATAACCGCGACCCCTTCCACCGGCAGGATGGCGCGGATCAACACTGCGGCTGGCGTCCCGGCTCGCTCAGTCACGGCATTGAGCAGCCAGTGCATCCCGTAGGTGAAGTAGACATAGGCATGCCCGGGCTGCTCGTACATCACAGAGGTGCGCGGTGTCTTCCCCGCCGAGGCGTGACAGGCCAAATCATCTTCGCCCTGGTACGCTTCCGTCTCTAAAATCAAGCCTGCCAGGCGCGTTCCGGATTGCGTGCGGACCAGGCGGCAGCCCAGCAGGTCCCGCGCGACGGCCAGCGCCGGGCGGGAATAAAAATCGCGCGGAATAATTGGCATGCTGTTATTTTACTTGATAATTGCTGGGGAAAATTATTTAAGATCGAGTTTGGCAGCGTTTATAGAATATCACCTAAAACTGCCAGTCAACAAACCGGGGAGCAATTGTCGATCATTTTTTATCGGAAGCATCATCTCAAATTCTTTTATACTTTGAAAAATTCCCTTAAATATGTTATGATAGTGAATCAAAGTGCTCAATAACAGCATCCACAAAAATGCTGTTAATGTTCGTTAGCCCCCCAATATTTTATTCGTAGAGGCAGTTGGTTACATTTTAATAAAACTTCCAAGTGAAAGGAGGAATATCGTCGTATTTTCCACACACTCTTTTCCTAAACCGATACTGTGTTCACTCTATTAACAATCAGACACAACAAGAATAACGTAATATGGAGAATATTAAAATGAGTAAATTAAGTAAACCTGTACGACTTCTATTTATTGGACTGTTATTGATTTTAATTGGAAGTATTGTCGCGAATTTATTGCAGACAGATTTTCGAAGAGTCCGCGTGAAAGACTTTTACATTGGGACTGAAAAACAACAAACTGTCCATGCGCTCGCCTTTATCCCAAAGCACTGTACTGCAGAAAAGCCATGCCCAGCGGTTGTAACCAGTCATGGCTGGTTGAACAGCGGCGAGGTTCAAGACGCTGCATCAATTGAACTATCTCGACGTGGTGTGGTTGTTTTAGCTATGGATGCATACAGCCATGGCATGTCAAGCAACCTGACAAGCGATTCTGGCGGCACCTGGGGTGCTATGTCAACCACCGGCATGGGGATGATCTCACTGGTTGAATATCTGACAAGCGGCATCCTTGACTATGTGGATACCTCTCGAATTGGTGTCATGGGGCACTCCATGGGTGGAGGGAATAGCTTCACAACGATCATGCATTATGGGCGTTTGTACAACGCAGCCATTGAAGAAGCAATGCATCCCGATTCTGATGGTGGAGAAGAAATCACTGAAGCTGAGCAAGCCTACGCTGACTCATTTAACAAGATTTGGGCAGCTCTTCCAACGGGTGCGGCACCCAGAATGATTACTGAAGCGAGCAACCCTTACAAGGATATCTACGCCAACTTAGGCGTCCTCTATGGATATTACGAGGAGGGTGGTTTTGGCTCTTCAACTGGCAATGCAGTGTTAATTGGAGAGTCTAAAGAAGCTCTTGACCTGGTGAATTTTCCCTTTGGAGAGCTGCGAGATGCTCCAATAAAATATGTGGAGGAAGGTGTATTCTACGGTAATAAAGCAGACCGGACTTTGCGCGTTCTTTATCAACCCAAGACAACGCACCCTCTTATTCACTTTATGCCAAATGCCACAAGAGACATCATTGAATTCTTTACGTATGTCTTCGATTTAAACACCCAACTGGGCCCAGGAAATCAAACCTTTTTAATAAAGGAACTCTTTAACTTCCTCTCTATGATTGGATTGTTTATGATAATGGTTCCTTTAGCTCAAATTCTAATGTCCTGTCCACTGTTTGCAGAGCTCAAAGGTGAAGAAGGGCCCAAGATTCCTGCACTTACACCGAAAAGTCGAAAGCTGTGGAATATTGGAATTCTTCTAACTGGCGCAATATCGTTTGGAGCAGCGCTTTTGTCCTGGCTGATCTACGACAAAATTTTTGTTGTTGCCACAAAACCAAAGGCTATCTTCAACGCTCCAACAGCAAACAATGTCTTCACCTGGACAGCGATCATGGCAATTTGGTGTATGTTCTGGTTTTGGATTAACTTTAAAAAGGACAAGGCAGCAGGCATTCGTACGGATGAGATGATTGGGTGGAAAATTACGAGTAAAGAGTTTTGGAAAACGCTTTTACTTGCTATCTTTGTTATTGGTGGTGTCTATATCGTCGTTTGGTTCTGTAAATGGTTGTTCAACACCGATTTCCGGATTTGGACTCCTGCTATTAAAACTTTCGCACCCGACAAGCTCATACCCTTCTTCCCCTATCTGATCGCTTTCTTCTTGTTCTATCTATCAAATGCCCTGATCGTTAACGGCGCAATGCGAGTTGAAGGGATGAGTGAGAAAAAGAATCTCTTTATCTGTGCTGTATCGAACATTATCGGTGCAGGGTTAGTCGGTATCCTCCAGTACGGCAAACTCTTTTTCATCGACCACAACGTGCTTTGGGGACCACAAGAGTTTTGCAGCTGGATTGACCCGCTGGTGATCATATTTGCCATTCCTGTCCTGTTCCTTGCCCCGTATATGTTAAGAGCATTCTACAAAATCACCGGGAAGAATTGGCTTGGTCCTATGGTGTTTTCAACCATGGCTGTGATGATACTGGTGATGCATAACTGCATCAATGGATTGTTCTTCTAAATATCTCAAAACAAAAGGGCTCTCTGGAAAGAGAGCCCTTTTGTATTTAACTAAAAAACCCTTTAGAAATCGGGCAATTGCGTTTACAGCCCGTTTTTAGCCTTAATATGATCCTCAAGGGTCAGCCGAATGCCCATTTCCAGGGGCACCAGGGGAATATAATCCAATTTTTCTTTGGCCAGGGTGAGGTCGGCACACATCCGCGAAACGCCACCGCTGATGCGTGTGTTGTACACCTCTTCCGGGTTGCCGCCCGTAACTTTGATCACCACGTTGGCCAGGTCGCGAATACTGGTTTCGCTGCCGCTCCCCACGTTGATCACCATTCCATTGACGCCCTGGGCGCTGGCAGCCGCCACCAGTGCATTGACCACGTCATCCACATAGACGTAATCGCGGGTCTGGTTTGCATCACCATGGAAAACCAGGGTACCGTTTTGCAGTGATTGACGGATGAAATTAGGAATCACCGGAGGATGGGACGCCGGGATGTGCTGTCCCGGACCATAGGCATTAAAGATGCGCAGGCACAGGGTTTGAATTCCTGAAAGGGCGCCAATCGTGCGCACATACCATTCCGATGAGAGCTTTGACACTGCATAAGGCGAACCCGGACGCGGCGCCAGGTCTTCGGTCAGCACGGGCTGTTTCTGTTCCCCATAGACCGCACCGGAAGAAGCCAGCACTACCTTGGGCGTCCCGGCATCGCGAGCCGCTTCCATCAGGTTCACCGTGCCGACAACATTAACCGCTGTATAATCGCGCGGAAACAGGATGGATTCCGGCACCGACACGCGTGCCGCCATGTGATAGACACAGTCAATATCTTGCAAAAGCGTCCACAGTTTCGGGCGGTCGTTAATATCACCGCGGGTGAAGTGCACTTCCGGGTCCAGCGCGTTCGGGTTGCCCGTGGAAAGATCATCCAATACGCGCACATGATGTCCCTGCCGCAACAGTCGGTTGCTGAGTGCCGCGCCTAAAAAACCAGCGCCGCCCGTAATCAGAAAGTTCATTATCGTTTACACCTTGGTTAATGATTTGTCAGACATCATATCACATTCGCCGCCCAGAAAAAAGGGGGCCAGAAAAATGTTTTAACGGAGAGCCCTTTAGCCCGTTGCCAGGCAATGCGCTAAAGTCTATGAGAAATCGGACGCTCTTCCGCGGGCGTTTCGCGCGCCATGATGAACCAGTGTGATCAGTTATGCTTGTTTTTTGTCGTTGCTGTGGACCATGGGCGCTCCATCAGATGTTATCCTTATTCTAACGTCGAATTGAAAAAAAAGTAAAAGCAGATTTAGCGGATTTTCTTCAGCAGGTCAGCAGATCAAATGGGGGGTCGCTAAGAAAACCTTCTTGACCATTGACACTCTCATGGTAGAAATACTATTTTTTAACACTCCCTGATCATTGTGTCAGACTTAAGTTGTATGGAGAAGGCTCATTAATTTGGGTTTGCGCTATAATTTTATTATTCTAACTTTAGTTTAGCGAGTGCAATGCGATGAAACAACTTTTACAAAATATGAAAACTGGACAAGCGGTGGTGGCTGAGGTGCCCGTACCAACTCCCGGTGATGGAATGGCGTTGATTCGGACGGCTAATTCGCTGGTATCTGCAGGCACTGAACGCATGCTGGTGTCCTTTGCCAAACAGGGCTTGCTGGGTAAAGCCCGCTCCCGCCCCGATTTAATTCGTGAGGTGCTCAACAAAGCTCGACGCGAGGGATTGCTCACCACCATCGAAGCGGCGTTGAACAAGCTGGATCAACCCTTTGCCCTGGGTTATTCTTCAGCGGGCACGATCATCAAAACCGGGTCGGGTTTGGCGGGATTTAAGGCCGGCGATCGGGTCGCGTGTGCCGGTGGTGGATATGCGGTGCATGCAGAATACGCGATCATCCCTCAGAACCTGATGGTGCCCATTCCTGAGCCGGTGAGTTTTGAGGAAGCAGCCTTTGCCACCATCGGGGCAATTGCCATGCAGGGTTTTCGCCTGGCCGAGGTTGGGGTTGGCGCCCGGGTTGGGATCATTGGCCTGGGGCTGCTGGGTCTGCTAACCACCGGCATTGCCCGCGCTGCTGGTTGCCAGGTGCTGGGCGTCGAACTTGACCCGGCACGGGCTGAACTGGCGCTCCAGGTGGGCGCTAACAAAGCCGTTAATCGAGAGCAGGCGATTGAGGCAGCCCGATCTTTTTCTCAGGGTGATGGGTTGGACGCCATTTTGATCTGCGCCGACACCTCCGACAATGATCCACTGATTTTGGCTGGTGAGATCGCCCGCGATCGCGCCAAAGTGGTGGTGGTGGGTTCCGTGGGAATGGAAGTCCCCCGCAAGCCCTATTATGAAAAAGAACTGGAGCTGGTTGTGTCCCGGTCCTATGGGCCGGGTCGCTACGATCCGTCATATGAAGAAAAAGCGCATGATTACCCCATCGGTTACGTCCGCTGGACAGAAACGCGCAATATCGCCGCCTTTCTGACCCTTTTGGCGGAGGACAAATTGGATATCTCATCGCTGATCAGCCACCGGGTGGCAATTGAAGAAGGGGCGCGGGCTTATGAGATCATCACCGGGGATCAGCCCTACCTCGGTGTGCTCCTCACTTATGAAGAACAGGACCTGCCCCATGAACGGCGCATTCTTAACACAGCAGCGCCTTCTGTACGGATCAGACCCGATGAAATCCTCGCTTTAGGCGTTTTAGGCGCTGGAAATTATGCCCTTTCCACCTTCTTACCGGTCGTTAAGCGGATCGGTGGGATCGCGCCGGTGGGGATTGTATCGGCATCTGGCGTCAGTGCGCACTACGCCGCACGCCGTTTTGGGTTCGGATTTGCCGCCAGCGAAGCAGAAACCTTGCTTGATGACCCTGTGATCAACATGATTGCCATTCTCACCCGCCATCACCTGCACAGCCAGCAGATTCAGGCTGCCATTCAAGCGGGTAAGCATGTGTATTGTGAAAAACCCCTGGCGGTCAACACGGAAGAGCTGAAGCAAATTGAACAGATGCTGCAAGGGGAAAACCGACCCCTGTTGACGGTCGGATTCAACCGCCGTTTTGCGCCCCTCGCCCAACACCTGAAAGCCTTTGTTGATACGCGCCATGAACCGCTGTACATGCATTACCGCCTGAATGCCAATGTCCTGCCGAAAGGTCACTGGCTGCTCGATCCGGAGGTTGGAGGTGGGCGCATCATCGGTGAAGCCTGTCACTTTATTGACTTCCTGACTTTTCTGGTAGGCGAAAGCCCGGTCGAGGTGTTGACCCAGGGCTTGCCGGATGGGGGCGTCTACAGTGAAGACAATGTGATTATGACCTTCCGCTTCCCGGACCAGAGCCTGGGTCTTGTGTCTTACCTGGCGAATGGTGACAAATCCTTTCCAAAGGAGTACCTGGAAGTGTTCTTTGGCGGTCAGGTGGCAACTCTGCACGATTGGCGCCTGCTGGCAACTGTGGCGAAAGGCCGCCGTAAGATGAAGCGACATCTTTTACGGCAGGATAAGGGACACTCAAATGCCTGGCGGGCTTTCCTGGCTGCCGTGCAGGGACAGGGAGAGCTGCCCATTCCCTATGAGCAACTGCTGGGTGTGACCCGCGCCAGCTTTGCTGCCCTGGAATCCTTGCGCAGTGGGAAGCGTGTGGAGATTTAGTCCAAAAACCATGCTTGGTGGGACGAACGATCCGGACGCTGGGCGTATGGTCATCCGTGATAATTTTTCCGATTATGTTTGCCTGGCCAGTTTTTTATGACAAAGATCAATTATAAACTGATCAAAGCCCTGCGCCAGCTGGGTTTTACCAAGCTGTGGTGCTTTGCGCGTTACCAGGTCGGGTTACGCAGCGGACACTATCGCCGGGCAACGCCCAGCCGCAGAGAGGGCGATGTCGGCATACCGGGCTTAGCGCCTTTAGAGCATTTCCCACAGGTCAGCCAGGAAGAGATCAACAGCACGTTGATAGTAGCGGATGAAATCTGCCGTGGACGGGTGCGCTTGTTTGGTGGGGAACCGGTCCCCTTGATCCTGGAAGCTGGCGCTTCCGGTGAACACTGGACTGTCCTGGAAAGAACGCCGCTTAAGGAGGACATCAAGCTCATTTGGGAACCTGCCCGGTTTGGCTGGGGGATCACCCTGGTCAGGGCGTTTGCCTTTAGCGACGACCCAAATTATGCGCAAGCTTTTTGGGACAAAATGCATGCATTTTTAAATGCACATCCGCCCAATACCGGTCGTCAATGGCAATCTGCCCAGGAAGTTGCCATGCGTTTGATGACCCTCGTCTTTTGTGATCGGGCGCTGACGAAGGCGCCGTCATCAACCCGCGAAAATCGCCAGGCTCTGTGGTCGGCGGTGGCTGAACACGCTTCACGCATTCTTCCGACGCTGGTTTATGCCCGTGCGCAAAACAACAACCACCTTCTGGCTGAAGCTGCCGGGTTATTCACGGCTGGAATTTACCTGCCAGCGCATGCGCAGGCTGGGAAATGGAGGCAACTGGGCTGGGAGTGGTTGAATAGGGGACTGCAACAGCAGATCACAGAATTTGGAAGTTACGTCCAGAACAGCACCAATTATCACCGTTTGATGCTCCAAATTGTCCTGTTTGCGGATCATCTTCGGCGTGCCACCGGGCACATCGACTGGCCGAAGGCGACTTTCGAACGCCTGGCAGCAGCCACACGCTGGCTGTGGGCTCTGACCGATCCGGAGACCGGCTGGGTGCCAAACCTCGGAGCCAATGACGGCGCTTATCTTTTTCCTCTAACTGCTGCGCCCCAGGAAGACTTCAGGCCGGTCGTAGAAGCAGCCGCGAGGGCGTTTTTAGGGAGCGGGATTTACCATCAACCAGAATTGCACGAAATGAGCAACTGGTTTGGCCTTGCCCTACCGGCAGCATCAGAGCAAATTCAACCCCAGGCGATCGATATGGTGCGCATCGCCTCAGGTCAGGGACGGGCTTTCCTCCGGGCGGCACGCTTTACTGACCGTCCCTCCCACGCAGACCAGTTGCATGTAGATTTGTGGTGGCGTGGGGTGAACATCGCCAGGGACCCGGGCACCTTCCATTACAATACGCCGGCGCCCTGGGATAACGCCTTGCAGAGCAGCAAAGTTCACAATACCATCACGATCGATGGACAGGAGCAGATGACCCTGGCCGGGCGTTTCCTGTGGCTGGATTGGGCACAGGCGGATGTTTCAGGGTATGAGGCTGGAGAAGACCATCGATTGAAGTGGGTTTTAGCCGAACATGACGGTTACCGCAGGCTGGGGGCGATTCATCAGCGAAAATTATCCAGGATTGAAGATGGCTGGCTGGTGGTCGATAATATCTTGAAGAGCAGCGATCTTGAACAACAGCCTCACACCGTCAACCTGACCTGGTTGCTGCCCGATTGGGATTGGACATTTGAATCTGGGGAAATACTGCGTGTCAAGGGACCCGAGTTCTCCGTCAGGCTGCAAATCACCGGGGTGGATCAGGTCAACCTGGTCAGAGGGGGGGAGACGCTGGTGGGCACCATCGCAGCTCAGCCTTCCTGGGGATGGTATTCACCCACCTATGCTGAAAAAACGCCCGCATTGTTATTAATTGCTGTCAGATCCGGGTGGCTGCCGATGAGATTAACAAGCACCTGGCAGATGATGGGTTGACCGAACCTTTGCAATTCCTTGTCGCAAATTCGAGTAAAATGTTAATAATATGCACATATTGTTGATCCACCAGGCATTTGCCGCGCTGGATGAAGCCGGCGGAACCCGTCACCATGAGCTGGCCAGGCATCTCGCCCGCAGCGGTCACCGGGTGACCATTATTGCCAGCCCGGTCAGCTACCTGACGGGCGCTGGCACCGGTCGGCGACCTGGCAAAGCGGTTGATGACCTGGGTGTAACCATCATCCGCAGTTGTACCTTGCCCGCGCTGCACCATTCTTTCATCTGGCGCGTCTTCAGCTTTCTCAGCTTTATGCTCTCTTCACTGGTCAACGGTCTCTTTGTTCGGCGGGTAGACCTGGTCTGGGGCACCACCCCGCCAATATTCCAGGCGCTAACCGCGTGGCTGCTGGCACGTTTGAAGGGCGTACCCTTTCTGCTGGAGGTCCGCGACCTGTGGCCTGCCTTCGCTGTGGCTGTTGGGGTGTTGAAAAATAAATGTCTGATCCGCCTCTCAGAAGGCTTGGAGCGTTTTCTTTACCGGTACGCTGACCGGGTCGTGGTCAATTCGCCCGGATTCATCCAACACCTTCAACAGCGCGGCGCCCGGCAGATTACGCTGGTGCCCAATGGCGCCGACCCCGACATGTTTGACCCGGCTGCAGATGGGAGCCAGTTTCGGGTGGAAAATGGTTTGGAGGAGAAATTTGTCGTTTTATACGCCGGCGCCCACGGCATATCGAATGATCTGGATGTGGTATTGGATGCGGCTGAGTTGTTGCGAGACGAACCTTCTATTCGCATTGTCATGCTGGGTTCAGGCAAGGAAAAACCCCGACTGGTCGCTGAAGCTGAGCAGCGTCAATTGGAGAACCTGTTGTTCCTTCCGCCGGTGGCAAAACAGGATATGGCAGCAACCCTGGCTGGCGCAGATGCCTGCCTGGCAATCCTGAAACCCATTGAAATGTTTAAAACCACCTATCCTAACAAGGTCTTCGATTATATGGCAGCGGGTCGTCCGGTGCTTTTGGCGATTGATGGTGAGATTCGCAAAGTGGTTGAGGAAGCCCGGGCTGGCTTGTTTGTTCCGCCTGGTAACCACCATGCTCTGGCGGATGCCATCCAGGCAATGGCAAAGGACCCCGTAGAATGCCGCAAAATGGGGATAAATGGCAGAATACTGATCGAAACACGCTTTTCCCGCGCTGAACTGGCGAATCAATTTGCCCTCATGGTTGATGAGATCAGCCAACAAAACCAGGACTGAAACCACGGTGTATTTTTTTTAAAAACTTCGATCCACTGAAAAGGCATGCTTCAAAATTTGAAGCGGAAATCAAGTAGATTTTTCATACCTCAACAAGCCCCTCTACGTGAAAGGGCGATGATGTTGAGAAAAATAACACGTCGGGCAAGCCATTCATTGTCCTTTCCGGGGGGATAAGCGCACCCATCGACAGCCCTGATCGCCTGCCGGAAGTTGAAGTTTACAGGAATGCAGCAGCGAAGTTAAAGATTGAACCCGTCGTGGCAGTGTTGACTGAAAGACAATAATCAGCTATTGCATTAAATACCCAATTATGGTAAGTTAATGCAATGACATACAAAGAATTACTCGATCGAGTTGGAAATTTACCGGTATTTACCAGTGGGCTTTTGCTGGCTGGCGATGTAAATCCTGTAAATATTCATAAACAACTATCCCGCTGGACGACTGCGAAGAAGATCATCCAATTGCGGCGTGGAGTTTACACCCTTGCAGAACCTTATCGAAAAATAGAGCCCCATCCTTTCACGATTGGTAACCGCCTGGTTTCACCATCTTATGTCAGCTTACAGTCTGCGCTTGAATACTATAATCTCATTCCTGAAGCGGTTCCTCAGGTGACAAGTATCACCAGCAGATATCGAACTCAGAAATTTGACACACCATTGGGTTTGTTTGCTTTTCATCACATCAAATCGCAGTTATTTTTTGGATTTTCACTGGAACAGGTCGATATTGACCAATTTGTTTATTTAGCTCGTCCAGAAAAAGCCCTCCTTGATTTAATTTACCTGACCAAACAGGGACACTCAATGGCTTTTATAGAAGCCCTCAGACTTCAAAATTGTGATCAACTCGATTTGGCGTGGATGGAAAAAACGGCAAGGGATTCAGGTATGAATAAATTGATCCAGGCGGTTAAAAACCTTGTCACCCTTATTTCATAAGAAGGTTCGAGGTGGCTATGAAATCTGATTTAAAGAATTATCTACTTACAGCAAAAAGCAAGCAACAAGCCTTGAATTGGATGAGAGAATATTTACAGGCGCGCGTTTTGGCTATCTTACAGGAACAGGGTGCAATGATTCCGCTGGCATTTCATGGCGGGACGGCGCTTCGGTTTCTTTATCAGCTCCCCAGATATTCTGAAGACCTGGATTTCTCATTGGAAAATCACATGGATGCATATGATTTTCATAGCTATTTATCGTCTATTTCAAACCAACTTTCCCTTGAGGAGTACCCGGTTAACCTGAGGTTCAATGATCAAAAAGTGGTGCAGCATGCCTTTATTGGTTTTCCTGGATTATTATTTGAATTAGGTCTTTCACCTCATGTAGATCAAAACTTCACGATCAAATTAGAGGTGGATACACGACCGCCTCAGGGCGCCGTCTTGAGGACGACATTGTTCCGCTATCGTGAATTGTTTTTGAATCTCCAGCATCATGACAGAGCTTCATTGCTGGCAGGCAAGGTGCATGCTGTTTTGCAACGAAAATATTTAAAAGGACGGGATATTTTTGACCTTATTTGGTATTTGAGCGATCGGTTGTGGCCACCGCCAAATTTTGTTATGCTTAATTTTGCTCTGCAGCAATCCGGTTGGGAAGGACCACAATTATCCGAGTTCAATTGGAAATCCATTTTGTCCGACTTTTTATCCACAGCAGATTTTGACAGTATCCGTAAAGACGTGGCGCCATTTTTAATTCGTTCGGCAGACCAGGACTTGCTGAACCTGAAAACCATTCAGGGCTTGCTGTGATTGGAAAAGGCTTTTGATCGGTTAATTTAAAAATTGCGACCTGCATTCATTTTTGAAGGCTGAGACGGTGCTCAAATGATTGTCCGGCTGATCCAATTTCGGAGGGGTTTATATGAAATACCGATCGCACCGAGCACTGGCTGAAACTGCTTTCCCTTCGCGGTCCTGGTGCGGTAGAATACCTTGATCAATTTAATCAACAAGAAGGCAATGATGACCCTCGATGTTCAAAAAATCCGCTCTGATTTCCCGATTTTGCACACTCGGGTATACGGAAAGCCCCTGGTTTACCTGGACAATGCCGCCACAACCCAAAAGCCTCAAGTGGTGATCGATGCAATCGTGGATTATTACACCCGCTATAACAGCAATATCCATCGTGCGGCACATCACCTCTCGAACCTGGCGACCGAAGCACATGAAGGTGCCCGCCGAACCATGCAACGCCATATCAACGCCGAATTCGAGCACGAAATCATCTTCACACGCGGCACAACGGAAGCCATTAACCTGGTGGCGTATTCTTTTGGAGAAGCGTTCATAAACCCTGGCGATGAAGTGATTTTTACAATGATGGATCATCATTCGAATTTTGTCCCCTGGCAGATGCTGTGCGAGCGCCGTGGAGCAAACTACCACGTGGTCCCCTTTGATGAAAATGGCGACCTCAGGCTGGATATCTACGAAAACCTGCTGAGCAGCAAGACGCGCCTTGTTGCTTTTAACCATGTCTCCAACTCACTTGGCACGGTCAACCCGGCGCAGGAGATCATTCGAATGGCTCATGCCGCTGGGGCGGTTGTATTGGTCGATGCAGCGCAGGCCGTTCAGCATGTTGACCATGATGTCAGAGCGCTGGATGCGGATTTCTATGCCTTTTCTGGGCACAAGATCTACGGACCGACCGGCATTGGCGTACTTTACGGCAAAGAAAAATGGCTGGATGCCATGCCGCCTTACCAGGGTGGGGGCGAGATGATCGAACAGGTGACCGTGGAAAAGACCACCTATAACAAGCTCCCCTTTAAATTCGAAGCCGGAACGCCCAATATCGTTGGTCCGATTGGCTTGGCAGCAGCGCTTGATTACCTGAACGCCCTGGACTTTACCGAGGTCATGGCACACGAAGATGCGGTTTTAGCTTATGCCCGTAAAAAATTGCTCGAGATTGACGGGTTGAAGATCTACGGGAATGGCAAACGACATACCAGCATTGTTTCCTTTAATATTGAAGGGGTGCACCATTATGACCTGGGAACGCTTTTAGATACCCGCGGCGTGGCGGTGCGTACCGGGCATCATTGCACGCAACCGATCATGGCGGCTTTGGGGGTTGAAGGCACTGTGAGGACGTCGCTGGCGCTATATAACACTTTTGAGGATATCGACGTGCTTGTCGAATCCATTCGGCAGGCACTTAAGATTCTAAGGCGGTGAGCCATGCCAACAATACAGGAAATTCAAGCCCAGATTATTGAAGATTTTTCTTTTCTACCCGAATGGGATGAACGTTACGCGTATTTGATCGAATTGGGACAAAAAAGTCCGCCCATGGCCGAGGAAAATCGTACCGAGGACAATCTTGTGCGAGGGTGCCAATCGCTGGTGTGGCTGGCCCGTGAATGCCGCCAGGGCGTCGTATACCTGGAGGCTGACAGCGATTCGCTAATTGTCAAAGGGCTGGCGGCATTACTGCTGCAGGTTTTTTCCGGTCAGCCTGCAGAAGATGTGAGCCAGGCTGATCTGCATTTCTTTGAGACGATCGGACTCAATCAACACCTTTCTTCCCAGCGCACCAACGGTCTGCTGGCAATGGTAAATGAAATCCGGTCCTTTGCTGTACAATGTATGGGGGAGGGCCGTTAATTCCTTCTCAAGTTGATCATAAAAACTTGCATTTGTCTGCCAGAGTTTATCTTGGCAGCCGTTGACCGGGATAAAACCCCAGCTCTGTGATAACCTTGATCCGATTAACAATTTTAGCGACGAAAACTAAACCCTATGAATGAAAAAACAATCCAAATTTTACTGACCAACGACGATAGCATCCACTCACCGGGTTTATGGGCTGCCGCACAAGCCCTGGATTTGCTTGGATTTGTGCATATCGTTGCACCACGGCACCAGCAAACCGGCACCGGGCACAGTATGCCCAATACTTCAACCGGAATTATCGAGACGATGTCGCTGCACGTCAACGGGCGTGATTGGCCTGTGTATGCCGTGGATGGCACACCGGCACAGGCGGTGGTGCACGGCATCTATGAGGTGATCAAATCCAAACCCGATCTGGTGGTTTCAGGGATTAATTATGGGGAAAATATCGGTTCATCCATTACTGTTTCCGGCACTGTTGGCGCAGCCCTTGAAGCGACCTCATTTGGCATCCCCGCCCTGGCGGTTTCGATGCAGACAAAACCGGAGTATCATCTTTCTCTGTCGCAAGACATAGATTTCAGTGCAGCAGCTTATTTCACGCACAAATTCGCCCGGGTAATGTTGAACAGGAAATTTCCCTTCGATGTGGACGTACTTAAAGTGGACGTGCCCGCAGGGGCTTCAGCGGAAACCCCCTGGATGATCACCCGCCAATCACGCATGAAATATTATCACCCAGAAATGACGCAGCGTAATTCTTTTTCTGAACCCGGCCCGGTCAAATACAAACCGAATTATGACCCAAACAATTTAGAGCCAGACGGAGATACTTATGTGCTTTTAGTCGATAAAAAAGTCTCCGTCACGCCAATCAGCATTGATATGACTTCCCGCACAGATTTTCATCAGTTACGCCGGCTGATCGAAGCGATGGATGATTAACGCCGGGCGGGTATTCACCTGCTGATTAACGATTTAAACAGAACTATTAAAATGCTTTCATGTTAATTAAGTGACCATTCTAAGCAATTATTACAGGAGCTGACACCATGGAGAAAAAAGAAAAACTGCCCTTCATTACAAATATTCTTTACGGCATGGGAGATTTCGGTTTCAGCATGAACAACTCAATCATCTCAGCCTTCTTCTCGGTTTTTCTGGTGACGGTGGTGGGTGTGGCACCAGGATTGGTGGCCATTATTTTATTCGTTGGGCGGAGCTGGGACTTTGTCAATGATTTGCTGGTGGGGTACATCTCGGATCGCACCCGGACCCGGTGGGGACGGCGGCGTCCCTTTTTGCTGTTTGGCACCGTTCCTTTTGGGTTATCTTTCTTGCTGTTATGGCTCCACCCGAATTTTGGCCAGACCGGATTGGTGATCTATTATTCGCTGGCTTATATTATTTATGAAGCCCTGGCAACCTTTGTTTATATGCCGTATTTTGCGCTCACACCGGAATTGACCTCCGATTACGATGAGCGCACAAAACTCACCAGTTTCAGGATGATGTTCAATATTACCGGCAGCCTGACGGCATATATCCTGCCTTTACTGATTGTGGGCAACGATTGGACCCAGGCGACTTCGCGCAATGTGATAATCATGGCAGTGGCGGCTGGAGCACTCGCGGCCGCGCCTTATTTTGGCGTTTTTTTTGGCACAAAAGAAAAGAAGGAATACCAGTCCGAAAAATTACCAAAGTTCTGGCCTTCACTTAAGGCTGCCTTCAAAAACAAACCCTTCGTATTTGGTGCCCTGATGTACCTGGCCACCTGGATGGCAATTATTGTAATCGAATCCAACCTGCAGTTTTTCATCCTGCATATCATCCGGCGCCAGTCTCAGAACATCATCATCATGGTCAGCATCTTCGTCACGGCGATTTTTGCGCTACCGTTCTGGAACTGGGTTTCGAAAAACTGGAATAAGCGCAGGGCTTACATTATTGGCGTGGGATTTTGGTCTATGGTGATGATTGTGCTGATTTTCATGAATCCCCAAACGCCCTTCTGGCTCATTCTCATCCTGTGTGTGCTGGCTGGGATTGGCGTCAGCGCCGGGCAAGTACTGCCCTGGGCAATTATCCCGGATGCAATTGAATGGGAGGAATGGCACACCGGGGAACGCAATGAGGGTATTTTTTACAGCCTGGTCACCCTGTTGGGAAAGATCGGCATGGCGATCGCGCAACCACTTTCGCTGCTGGTTTTGCAGATCAGCAATCTGCAGACCGGTCAGGACGCAGTACAACCCCCCAGCGCATTGCTGGGCATCCGCCTGGTCGTCGGTCCCATTCCTGCGATGTGTTTGATCGCTGGCATTTTAATTGCTATTTTTTATCCCCTGGAACGCACACAGCATCGCCAGATCGTGGATGACCTGCGCACGCGGCGTGCGGCTCTAAAAGCGAAGCGCACTTAACAAGAGCTCTGGCTGGGGTTAGCAGCAGAAATTTTCCTCAACGATTTAGACGTCAACGCACAAAGTCCTGTGAAAGGAAACTTCACAGGGCTTTTTACAATAAATCAGTGTTAACCTTCCACAAAAGAGAGTTGATTGTGTTTTGGTTCACATATTTAAAAAAAGCGATGCCAAACCTGAAATACTTGATTGCGCAGCAATAATCATGTAAAATTTTAAAAGAAAATGAATGAAAGTCCCGGGATTCGGGTATATCCTGAGCTTTATATTCGCAGTTAATGTCATTCAGGGAGCACAAAAATGAAGATCATCAAAGTATCAACCAACTCCCGAACCGCTGCGGTCGCCGGGGCAATCGCAGCGATTCTCCGTGAGCAAAAGCTTGCAGAAGTTCAGTCCATTGGCGCCGGCGCTGTTAACCAAGCCATTAAGTCAATTATTATTGCCAAAAGCTATTTAGCTAAAAATGATTTGGGGATTGTGCTGGTGCCAGAATTTGTGGATGTGGATATTGACGGAAAAACTCGAACTGCAATCAAGCTAACCATTATGACACAACCCGTGCTACAGGAACAGAATTCAGCATTGCCTGTGGAATGAACTGTCTGTACGGGTAGAAGGAATTAATCCCCCAGCTTTTAGCGAGGTTAACACGCGCGTTATCGCGCGTACAGGGGGTTAAAGGTCAAAGCGGACTTCGGCTTTGCCAATCAATATTTCTTTGACTTTATTCACAATTAATTCCAGGTGTCGGGGTTTGGCTACATAATCCAGATTGTCGCAGGGAATGGTCAGGATAGGACAGAGTGCAAAATGCTCTATCCAGTTTTCGTACAGGGTATTCAGGTCAGCCAGGTATTCCGGGCTGATGGTTTTTTCATAATCGCGTCCGCGCTTTGATATACGCTCCAACAGGGTAGGAACAGAGGCTCGCAGGTAAAGCACCAGGTCAGGCGGTGGCAAAAACTCCACCAGGACTTGGTACAGCTCTCGATAGGTGGCATAATCCCGGTCGCTGATGGCGTTCTGCCGATGCAGGTTGTGGGCAAAGATTTCAGCATCTTCGTAGACACTGCGGTCCTGGATGACCGAGCCGTTCATTTTCATTAACTGCCGGTGGATATGCAGACGCCGCATAAGGAAATACACCTGTGAGTGAAAAGCCCAGGTTTGCATGTCCGCGTAGAAATCAGTCAGATAAGGGTTTTCCGTTACTGGCTCATAAAAGGGCGTCCAGCCCAGGACTTCACTGAGCAATTTAACCAGGGTTGACTTTCCCACGCCGATATTTCCGGCTACAGCAATGAATTTTTCCATGAGATGCTTATACCTGCCTTCTGAGGTGAAATAAAGAAGAGTTGCCTGGTGTTGATTATAAGCTGAAATGGGAATGATACAGCAAATTGGAAAATATTGACGGTTGATCGCTGATAGCCGATAGCTGATAGCTGATAGCTAATAGGCGATAGCTGATAGCTGATAGCCGATAGCCAATGGCCGATAGCAAATAGCTAATAGCCGATAGCTGATAGCTGATAGCCGATAGGCAATAGCTAATTGCTGGCGGAAAGTCTTTGAGTGTAGCACCCCACGGTGACATGTGAGTCGAGGTGATCCCAATAGCAAAGCATATTGAAAGTATTTGTCTCCCCCATCCTTTGGGATGGGGGCTGGGGACAGGGACAGAAGAAGGGCGAGGCAGACCTCGCCCTTTTTTCAAAGCTTCGTGTATGCCGTGTTTTTCAACACCCCCGTTAATTAGGCAGCAGACTGAGCCTTTTGTATCTGTTTTCGCAAGAACACTTTCGTTATCTCCGCAGCAACCGAGGGGATCAGGACCAGCGGAAGGATCTCAAGCCATTCTGCAATCCCCAGCGGGGCTGTGTTGAAAACCGGCTGAAGGAAAGGTATGTATATCACTACGAAAATCAGCAGCAGCGAAACCAGCACAGCCCAGTTCATGATTTTATTTTTGAATACACCGATCTTGACCAGCGGATAGTATTCAGAGCGTGCGGTATAAGCTCGGAACAACTCGGAGATGCTGAGGGTCACAAAAGCCATGGTTTGGGCAAACTCGGCATGTTCAGGCTCGAAGATATGACCAATCGCAAATGCAATCAGGGTGACTGCGGTGATGGCGATGGTTTGTACCACGATGCCGATCTGCATGTGACGGTTGATGATGGGCTCGCTTGGCGGTCGGGGCGGGAGGTCCATGATGTCGGGGTCACCGGGTTCGGTTCCCAGCGCCAGCGCAGGGGCTCCATCCGTGACAAGGTTCAACCACAGCAGTTGAATCGCGGTCAGGGGGATGGGCCAGCCTAACAAGGTCGCCAGGAAGATGACCATGATCTCGGCCATGTTACAGGAAAGCAAATAGTAGACAAATTTACGGATATTGCTATAAATCACCCGACCCTGTTCCACTGCAGAAACGATGCTGGCGTAGTTATCATCGGTAAGGACCATGTCGGCTGTGCCTTTAGCAACATCGGTGCCGGTGATGCCCATCGCCACGCCAATATCCGCCCGTTTGATCGCTGGCGCATCGTTGACACCGTCACCCGTCATCGCCACCACTTCCTGGTTGGCTCGCAGGGCATCGACAATGCGCATCTTGTGTTCCGGGCTGACGCGTGCATACACATCGGTGATCTGCACGTTTTGAATCATCTCTTCATCGCTGAGCGTATCGAGCGTGCTTCCCGCCATCACCTGATGGCCTGGGCGCAATAGACCGATCTGTTCTGCGATGGCTCGGGCCGTATTGAGATAGTCACCCGTGATCATGATGGTGCGAATCCCGGCGCGATTGGCGGTATCGATGGCGTCTGACACTTCCTCGCGGGCTGGATCGATCATACCGATCAACCCCACAAAGGTCAGATCGCGTTCCAGTTCCTCGCTGTCGATCTCTTCCGGTAATGTGGTGACGGTACGGCAGGCAACGCCTAATACCCGCAATGCATCATTGGTCATGGCATCGTTGGCTGCCAAAACCTCCTGACGGCGCGCTTCGGTCAGGGGTTCAAGACGATCATTACCGACCTCAATATGGGTACACAAGCCAAGCACCACGTCTGGTGCGCCTTTGACATTGATGATGTACGGGTTTTGTTGTCTTTGCCCATTGTTGATGAGTGAAAGGTCATCATTCGCCTGGTCATCAACCGAATGAATGGTCAGCATGCGTTTGCGTACGGAATCAAAAGGGATTTCTTGAGCGCGGGGAAAGGTTTGGTTGAGCAGATCGATAGAAGCGCCCATTTTTAGCGCTGCGACCAGGATCGCGCCTTCGGTTGGATCACCGACCATGCGGAAGATTTCCCGTCCGTCCTGTTCGCCGGCTGGTTCGAGCTGGGCATCGTTATTCAAAGTGCCCAGCCACAGGGTCGATTTAATTGCCGGGTAATCTTTGATGTCGATCGGCTGATCGTCTTTTAGAAAATCACCTTGCGGGGAATATCCCCTTCCTGTGATGGAGATGAAATCACCATCGGCCCAAACACGGGTGACGGTCATTTCGTTTTGAGTCAATGTCCCGGTTTTATCCGAACAAATGACGGTGGCTGATCCCAGGGTCTCAACCGAAGAAAGCTTGCGGATGAGGGCATGGCGCCGAACCATCTCGCGCATTCCCAGCGCCAGGCTGATTGTGACGATTGCGGGCAAGCCTTCAGGCACGGCAGCAATGGCCAGAGAAACCGCAATCATGAACAGCTCGGTATAGGTTTCCAGCGCTTGACTGCTGAAGAAATCTGCCTGGCCCGGTTCAAGGGCAAAGCGGACCACGCCAATCACAAAGATCAGGGCACACACAGCCAAACACGCCCAACCCAAGATTTTCCCGAACTGGTCTAACCGCCGCTGCAAGGGGGTTTGCTCATCCTCGACCTGCTGGAGCATGGTGGCGATCATTCCAAGCTGGGTGTGCATGCCGGTGCTGACGACGACACCCTTGCCACGTCCATAATTCGCCAGGGTTCCCATAAAAGCGGTGTTGGTCCGGTCGCCCAGGGGAACATCCTTCTCGAGCCTGGATTCCGCATTTTTCTGTACGGAGACGGATTCACCGGTCAGTGAAGCCTCATCGATGCGTAGGTTGACCGCTTCAAGCAAGCGTATATCTGCCGGGATATAGTTGCCTGCTTCAAGGAAGACGATATCCCCGGGAACCAGTTGAGAGGCGGGCACGGAACTGCGTTTACCATCCCGAAGCACGGAGGCTTCCGGCGCAGCCAGTTTCTTGAGGGCAGCCAGGGAAGCCTCTGCTCGGCTTTCCTGAATGATCCCCATAATGGCATTCAGGACTACAATCGCCAGAATGGCAATTGCCTCTACGTAATCCCCCAGAAGCGCTGAAACAATGGCTGCACCCAGCAGCAAGTAGATCACAAAACTATTGATTTGTGCCCACAACATCTGCCAGAAGGTGGTCGGGGGCGCTTCTTCCAGCTCGTTCAAGCCGTACTGTTCCTGCCTTGCCGCGACTTCTATACTTGTAAGCCCAACGTCAATTTTCGATTCTAACCGCTGCAACGCGTCTGAGCTGGTCAGAGTATGCCATGAAATCGACACATCATCCGCACTTTCGACATATTTCTCGGTCTGATCACCTGTCATACAATTTTCTCCGATCGATTAATTTACAGCCACTCATTATATTCGCTCCTGTAAAATAAACCCTGATATAATCTCAGGTTCTATTGAAAAATCCTGTAAATGATCACAAAAGAGCAGAAAACGCAAACGTAAAATCGAGGGTGACGAGGCATGGCTCGCCCGTATATCATCCGGACAAAAAAGGATGTTCTCTGCGAACATCCTTTTTTTGACCATCATTCCTCAATGGCTTTAGGCTTCGGGACAAATTTTTGTTCCGGACGGCAAAATGGTATTTTTGGGAATAACCACGATACCGTCTTTGACAGAATAAGCATCTGTATCATAATCGGTGCCGATCGGGAAGGGTTTGATACACACATCCTGACCGATGCGAGCGTTTTTATCAATGATGGCGCCTTCAATATCACAATTCTTCCCGATTCCGACGGGAATCTCGCCCGTGTAATCGAAAAAATCAGCGCCCATCAGGACCGAATCTTTAATACGTGTGCCAGATCTGATCATGCTACGGATGCCGACCACCGAATGATTGATGTTTGCTTCGCTGATGATGCAGCCTTCGTTGATGAGAACATCGTTCAATACGCAGTTAGAAATCCGGGTGGCGGGAAGAAAACGCCCGCGGGTATAAATGGGAAAATATTGATCGTGGATGTCAAAGCGGGGGCGCGGCAAGGTCAGCTCAAGATTAGCCTCGTAGAACGAACGGATTGTTCCAATATCGTGCCAGTAACCGCTGAATTCATAGCCAAAAACGGCTGGCTCATTACTCACACAATAGGGGATGATGTCATAACCAAAGTCGTTAAACTCTTTTTTCCCGGATTGCATGGTTAACAGGTCAACCAGAACATCGAGGTTGAACAGGTAAATGCCCATGGACGCCAGGAAGGGTTGTTCAGGATCATCGCGGGTAACAAAATTATCCAGGATGTGCGGGTCTTTGGGTTTTTCGGTAAAATCGACGATTTCAGAGCTCTGATCAAGCTTCAGCAAACCAAAGCGCGAGGCTTCGGAACGGAAGACGGGCTGTACCGCCACCGTCACCTCGGCGTTTTTCTCCCAGTGAAAATCAGCCATCTTGGAATAATTCATACGGTAAAGGTGGTCACCCGCCAGGATCAACACGTATTTTGCACGCGTTGTGCGGATTTCAAACAATTGTTTTCGAACCGCATCGGCTGTGCCCTGGTACCACTCTTTGTGCTCCATGGTTTGCTCGGCTGCCCAAATTTGTACGAAGCCGGTGTGAAACTTATCAAATTTATAAGTATTGGTGATATGGCGGTGCAAAGAGACGGAATTAAATTGCGTCAGCACTGCGATTTGGTAGATGTTCGAATTAATGCAGTTGCTGATGGGGATATCAATCAACCGATATTTTCCAGCAATCGGCACAGCAGGCTTGGCACGTTCTAAAGTGAGGGGATACAGGCGCTGTCCCTGCCCGCCCCCCAGGATCACCGCCATGATATCAGAATAACTGGGCATCAGGTCTCCTTTCCGTGCAACGTGGATATGACTGGTTTTTCTTTACATTTCTATTGTAGCCGATATTTCGGAAATTACGATCGCTGAAAGTTTATTTCGATTTGTCCTCCACTTTGCCGGTTTTTTGATGATGAACGATCTTAAGAATTTCCTCAGCGGATTGCAGGGTGCCCTCACTGATTGGGCCGAGCATCTGTGCCAGTTCTGCCAGCCGCTCCGGGTCCGCCAGGGGTTGGACTTCAACATGGGTGCGCCCATCCTGAAGCGCCTTGATGACCCGGTAGTGCTGCTCGCCGTAAGCCGCCAGTTGCGGCAGGTGGGTGATGCACATCACCTGGTGCTGGTGAGAAAGGTTCCACAGTTTTTCGCCGACAACCATGCCGACACGACCACCAATCCCCTGGTCAATTTCATCAAATACCAGCGTGGGGATTTTATCGGCGTTCGCCAGCACGTTTTTCAAAGCCAGCATCAAACGAGAGGTCTCGCCGCCCGAGGCAATCTTTACCAGGGGTTTAAACCCCTCCCCGGGGTTGGTTTCAACCAGGAACTCCACCCGGTCGATGCCGTTGGCGTCGAAAGCCACGCGTTGACCGTCCTGCAATGGCAGACCGTTTTCATCTGGGCGTTGGGTAATCTCAATTTGAAAGCGTGCCCGTTCCATCTGCAGATCCTGCAGTTCAACCTCAATCCCTCGACTGAGCTCGCCGGCAGATTCTGACCGCCGCTGGCTGAGGGCTTGCCCGTATCCTGACAGAGCCGTCATCAAGCTGAGCTGGCGTTCTTCCAGTTCTGAGATTCGCTCCCCGGCATGGGTGATCGATTCCAGTTCAGCCCGGGCTTTTTGGGCATAAGCTAAGATCGCATCGATCGTCTCGCCATATTTTCGCTTCAGGTTGTTGATCAGATCGATGCGTTCTTCGACCTGGTCTAACAGGTGGGGGTTAAATTCGATGTTTTCGGCGTAATTACGCACCTCCAACGCCAGGTCTTGCAGGGCGGTCACACTGGAAGACAGGCGCTCATACAACGGCTCTGTGGATGTGTCGATGCGCGCCAGGTTGCGCAGGGCGTCCAGCGCTTCACCGAGCAGGTCGTTTACACCGCCCACTTCGGGCGAGCCTTCTTCCAGCACGATCAGGGCTTGCTGGGCATGTTTTGCCAGGCTTTCAGCATTTGCCAGGCGGGTTCGGTCCTGGCGCAGATTGCTTTCTTCGTCGGTCTGCAACTGGGCAGCGTCGATTTCCTGGATCTGGTAGGTGAGCATGTCCATCCGGCGGGCAGCATCCTGTTCCAGGGTGCGCAGATGCTGTAATTCCGCCCGGACTTCAACCAGTTGGCGGTAGACAGCCTGGTATTGCGCCAGCAACTCGCCGATATCGGCAAAACCATCCAGCAGGTGCAGGTGATTGCGAACGTGCAGCAAGGATAAATGCTCCGATTGTCCGTGAATATCAATCAGGTATTCACCGACTGAGCGCTGCAGGGCTGCTGTCACCGTCCGCCCATTGATGCGGGCTATGTTGCGCCCTTCGCGGCGGATTTCGCGCCCCATCACGATGTAATCCGGGTCGTCGAGCAAGTCCTCTGCCTTCAGCAGGGCGTGGATCGGCTCCCGAACGGCTGAATCCAGGCGGAAGGTGGCCTCGACCTGGGCACGCTCGGCGCCGGTGCGAATGGCGGTAGTTTCAGCGCGACCGCCCAGCACCGCTTCCAGTGCATCCATGATGATCGATTTGCCGGCGCCGGTTTCGCCGGTGAAGATCACCAACCCGGGTAAAAAATCCAGGTGTAGTTTCTGGATAATAGCAAAATTTTCAATCTGTAATTCAGTTAACATTGATGATCCTCACTACCGCTGGCTTCCAGAAAGGCGATAATACGCAGATGGCACCGCCATTACGAGATAAAGGATTTGATAACCCAGCGGTAACAGGCTGAAAAGACTAAACGCGCCTGCACCCCGGCTGAAGAGCAAATTAAACAGGATGAGTACAGGGATGGGCAACCCGCCCAGGATGATTCCCAATCTTATCAGTCGGAACAGTCTTTTGCTGCGCCGTTTTTTTGTGACCAGGCGGACAGCTTCAGCGATACCCACGCCGGCTGCAGGCGCCAGCAAAACCGTAAAAAAACCGATCAATGAGGTCAACCAGCTACCCAACAGGCTCAGCAGCACCGCGATGATAAAACCAAGGACGTAATCCTGGGGGCGGCTGGTATCGAAGATCTTTTGCTGCTGCCTGACGCAATCTGAGCAGCGGTAACCCGTAGGCGTCTGGATGGCTTCAGATGGGGTGATTGGCTTGCCGCAGCGACTGCAACGCAGGATGATTTCTTGTGTTTGATAATGATTATGATCTGGCATTGGATTTACTGCTGAGTAAAGGGTTGTGTTCCATATACACGGTCAGGTTGCGATAAAAGTAGTTCGGGTCCTGAAAGCGAACCATCAAGAGTGACTTTTCATGCGCGGAGACTTCAACGCAATCTCCGCTGCTCAGGTGAACCGGTGGCTGTCCGTCGACGCTGACCACAGCCTCGTGTGCGCTCAGGACGCGCATCGTTACCGATGAGCCTTCCGAGAGGACGACCGCCCGGTCAACCGACAGGTGGGGAGCGACCGGCATCAATAGAATGTTGCGGATCTCGGGTGGCAAAATCGGTCCGCCTGCTGCCAGTGAATAGGCTGTGGAGCCCGTGGGCGTGGCTGCAATCAGGCCATCTGCCACATAGCTGGCAATGTGTTCGCCGTTGAGCAGGGCTTCGACATTGATCGGGCGCACATAGCGACCCCGGGCAACCACCACATCATTGATCACATCAAAGGGATCCTGTTTTTCACCACAGCAAACACAGCAAGCACGAAGCATCATGCGCGCCTCATAGCGAAAGTCACCGGACAACAATCGTGGAAAATAATCGCGCCATTGGTCGCTTTTGAGCTCAACCAGGAAGCCAAAGGTGCCGATATTGATGCCCAGCAAGGGGATGTCCACAGGCGCACACAGGTGCCCGGCACGCAGCATGGTACCGTCGCCGCCTAAAGCGATCACCAGGTCATGTTCTCCCGCTTTGACGGACTTTCGCAAATCTTCGTCAAAAAGCGAGCCCACATCAGCGTTGCCACCCAGGGCTTGAATCGTTAAACCAACCTCCCCGGCAACCTCCAGTGCGCGGGGAATATTGGGATGCGCCAGAACGGCAATGCTTTGCGGAGCTTCAGGGTTGACGGTCATCGTGTTCTAATTATAATCTTTTTTCAAGCAAGGGCTTGAACAGGGCTTATTCCACCCAGATCCACACAAACTCGGTTTTTAAAGGTATCCCGGTTATGATTTCTTCTGGCTTCAACCCGGGAAAGGCAAAATGATACAGTGAGCCGCCGGAAACGAGGAAAAACCCTTTTGAATCGGGCTGCCAGGTCAGGGATTCAACAGGCTGGTCGATCAGCGTTTGCAGCGGGTTACTGCTATGAGATTGAAACAGGCGCGCCCCTGCTTTGGAATTTTCACCATCGCCCCAGGCGATAACCCAGCTCCCATTCGGCGCCAGGCGCGCATTGCCCTCACCTGGCAGGAGAATGCTCTCACCCTGGGGGGTGAAAAACAACACCCCCTGTGTACCTGAAGCCACAAACCTTCCGCCTGTGTCCCACATGAGATGGGTCCAATCGCCTGCAGCCTGTAAGACCTGCACCGGGCTGTCGAGCTCACGCCGATAGATGCCGCCTGACAAGCCCTGGGCAATCGCGTCCGAAAAACTGATGCTGAACGCGATTACGCCAGAGCCGGGATCATAGGCTGCTTGTTGAAAAGCCTTTTCAAAGATAATCGAATCTTTCACCTCTTCTGCACTGACCCGGCGAAGCAACCTGGGACCGCTTGCCGTGTTGGAATAGCTCAAAAATGTGTGTGGGTTGATCCAGCCGATGATCACTTCTTCAAAGCTGTCGATTGGTGGGCGATAGAGGGTGTTTTGGCTGTCATAGCTGGGAAAGCGCAAGCTTGAAACCAATGCCGGGTGCCATGTTTCCAGCCGATAGTCGTATTCAAATTCCTGGGAAATCAACCACTCCCCGCCCGGTGACCACACAGGCAATGCGTTTTGAGAATAAAGACCATTTACACGATCGACGCGGTTGTTGAGTGTATCGATAACATACAGGTCGCTGGATTCTTGATCTAATGCGGCTGAAAAAGCCAGATAACGGCTGTCTGGTGACCACGTCAGCCCATCCGGGCGTGTGACAGTCATCAGGGTTTTTAGCGCCCGATCGCCCTGGTTGTGGACGATTTTGCGCTGAACCGAGATCGATAACAATGGCGTCAACTTGCTAACCTCAAATGAGGGCAGGTTGACCTGATAAAGCCCCAGCTCGTCTGTGCTCTCCGCTGATCCTGCCCGGAGGATTAATTTACTGCCATCGGGAGCCAGCCCCCGGGTGAGATCAGCGGTGATGATCGGCTCGGGCAAGCTGATGCGATGAATTTCGCGGGTGTTGATATCATAAGCATTCAAGCCTTCGCCCTCCGGGTCTGGGAATATCAGCCAGGGACCGTGGGCTTTTTCCTGGGGCGTTGATGTTATGATGACAGTGGGCGAAGCGACTGGCGTATTGCTCGGTGCAGTCGGGGTAAAGACAAAAGGGGCTGTTCCGGCGATTGCCTCTCGAGTCAGGGCGATTTCCGTGTTCCGCACAACGGCAGTGGAGGTTCCTGCCCATGACGCTGGACGCGGTGAAGTCAACTGGCAGGCAATCCCGGTTCCAAGAAAGAGAATCACTCCCCAGATCAGAAATACTTTCGTGTGTCTGCTCTGACGCCCGGGCATTATTCTTCAATGATCTCCAACCGGGACATGGAGGCAACCAGTGCTTTCAAGCCCAGCCCGTCAAAATAGACCTCCACGGTTTCATCGCCAAATTCCAGGCGGCTGCTACGAACGATACCTTCTCCATACACCGGGTGTCGCACGTGCATTTCCGCGTAAAAGCGCTGTTCGTGCTTTTTAGGAGGTTTGGGTGCGGCTGTCTGTGCTCTTGAACCGTAGGGTCGATCCCATTGATATTGTTGGTAATCATCGCTTTCATCCCAGCGATCAACCCGGCTGACACGCCCCCGGGTGAGGTTTGCCGGCAAGTCCATCAAAAACCGGGAAGGCAGCATGGTTTCGTAATTGCCATAAGGGGTGCGCCGTCTTTGGGCGCGGGTGAGGTATAAGCGATCTTTGGCGCGGGTCATCCCCACATACATTAAGCGCCGTTCTTCAGCCAATTCCTCATCCTCATTTAATGATCGACTGTGGGGCAGGATGTGTTCATCCAGCCCGATGATAAAAACTTGCGGAAACTCCAATCCCTTGGCGGAGTGCAGAGTCAGCAAGGTGGGAGCGTCAATGGTTTCCGGGAGGGTGTCCTGATCAGCGACCAGAGCCATCGTTTCTAAAAATACGTCCAGACCGGCTTCTTCATATTCCAACAGCACGGACCGCAGCTCCAGAACATTCGCCCAACGGTCCAGAAATACATCATCCTCAGCTTTGATGTAAGCCTCATAATCCGTATCCAGCAGTATCTGGTCAAACAGTCCTGTGAGTGATGCCTGGTCCAGGCTGCTGCGCCAGCCGACCAGCAGCTTGCTGAAGGGCAACAACCGGGCTGCGAGCGATCCCAATGCCTGTGCAAATTCCGAATCAGGCTGCAGAGATAAGGACAGGAGAACCTCACCGCTGCTGACGCCGTATTCACGGGCAATTTCTTGCAGACGTTGCAGGGTGACCGCGCCAATGCCGCGCGGCGGGAGGTTGATCACCCGGCTTAGGCTGACCTCGTCCTTGGGATTGTAGATCAAGCGCAGAAAGGCAATCATGTCTTTAACTTCACGGCGACCGTAAAAACGCTGTGCACCCACCAGGCGATAGTTCATATTGGCGCGGCGGAAGGCTTCTTCCAGCAGTCGAGATTGGGCATTGGTGCGGTACATGATGGCAAAATCGGTTTCTTTGGCTGTTTTCTGTTCAAACTGGCGAGCGATGATATCCACCACGTAGGCAGCCTCATCATAATCATCGAGCGCTTCGTAGACAATCACCGGTTCACCTTTACCGCGCTCCGTAAAGAGAACCTTTTTTGTCCGGTGAACATTTTTATTGATCACCGTTGTCGCAGAATCCAGGATGGTTTGGGTTGAACGGTAATTGTGTTCCAGTAATATTTCGATATGGTCGGGAAAATCTCTTCTGAAACGTTCCACGTTTTTATAATCCGCGCCGCGCCAGCGGTAGATGGATTGATCTTCGTCGCCAACCAGAAACAGGTTGCGATGATGCGCGCCTAAATGGAACAGAAGGTCATATTGTGCCTGGTTGGTGTCCTGGAATTCATCGACCAGGATGTGTTTAAATCGCCCGGCATATTTTTGACGCACATCGGGTTGATTCCTCATTAAGCTCGCGGTATACAGCAGCATATCATCAAAGTCCATGGCGTTGCTGGTTACAAGGTGAGCCTGGTAGGCTCTGTATAATGACTGGATGATCTCATCTCGATAATTTTCTAACGGGAGCTCTTCCGGTGTCTGGAGGTCGTTTTTCGCGTTGCTGATTTTAGCCAACACCTGGCGGGGATTAAAGTCCTTTTCATTGAGCCTGTGTTCTTTGATGACGCGCTTGATTAATGCCAGTTGATCATCTTCATCAAAGATTACGAAATTGGAATCGACGGGAAGGTACGCGGCCTCACGCCGTAGGATGCGTCCGCATATGGCATGAAAGGTGCCCAGCCAAAGCCCCTCGACCCTCTCTCCCAGTAAATCCTTGATGCGATTGCCCATTTCCCTGGCAGCCTTATTCGTAAAAGTGACCGCCATGATCTGGTAGGCAGGCACCTCTAATGCCGCGATCAGATAAGCCACGCGGTAGGTCAGCACGCGAGTCTTTCCGGATCCGGGACCTGCCAACACAAGAATTGGACCGGGCGGGGAAGCCACAGCCTGTTTTTGTTGTGGGTTGAGCTCTGTGAGGAAATCAGACATGATGAAAAAGATTCTACCTTTGCCCTATCGGTGCGTCAACGCGACCGGTCCGAGCGTACCCCAGCTAAAGGTTGAAGCGGATGGTGATCACATCGCCATCCTGAACAAGATAGCCCTTGCCCTCCAGGCGCAGTTTGCCCGCCTGGCGCGCTTCTGTAAAGCCGCCCAGGTGGATCAATTCATCGAACCCAATCACCTCGGCGCGGATAAAACCTTTTTCCATATCCGAATGAATCTTGCCGGCAGCTTCAAGGGCGGTTGACCCGCGCGTGATCGTCCAGGCATGGGCTTCTTTTTCTTCTTCCACAGTAAAGAAGGAGATTAAGTCCAACAATTCGTAGGATGAACGCACCAGGCGGTTGCGGCTGGGTTCCTGAATGCCATATTCTTTCATGAACAGTGTTGCATCCTCGGGGCTCAACTGGGCGATCTCCATCTCCAGTTTGATGGGCATGCAAATTGGCTGTGTGAAGCCCTTGAATGCATCTAAACTGATGGGAGGCTGACCTTCTGATTGATTGACTACAACCAGTTGTGGTATCCGACTTAGCAGACCATGCCCCGAGAGCTTTTTTTCTTCATCCGGGCTGAAGGTCTCGCCGCGCAGGGGAAGCCCCTGGGACAGGGTTTCGTTGAGCCTGGTGAATAACGCTTGCTCACGTGCGATTTCGGCTTTGTCACGACCATACCCTCCCCGCTGCCGCTCCTCTTCCAGGCGCATTAATTTACGTTCGATCTGAATCAGGTCATGAAGCATGAATTCCGATTCCATGGTCGCCAAATCTCGCAACGGGTCAACTGAACCGGCTGAATGGGGCACAAGGGGGTTTTCGAATTGCCGGATGACATGAATGAATCCATCCATTTGCGACAAAGTATTGAGCAGTGGACCAGAAATGCCACTCCTGGCTGATTCGCCGTCCAACCCGCCAATATCGACATAAGTGACCTTGGCATAAACGATCTTCTTTGGGCGGAACGCTTTAACCAGGGCATTAATACGCTCATCGATAACGTCGACAACGGCGGTATGCAACGATAGTTTGCCTCCGCTGATCCCTGTGGGGGTATCGCCCTGCGTGAGGGCGTTGAATAAGGTGGTTTTTCCGGATTGAGGTAAGCCGATGATGCCTAATTTCATTACTGCTCCAATAATCGCTCCACCTTGCTTGAAAGGAGGATGAAAGTCTACCTTAAAATGATACCCAATTAATCCCTGGCGAGTTGATGAAGGGTGTGCGGTTGTGCAATTGAAACCCCGGATTCAAAGCATCTCGATGGAATTGCTTGACCTGGACCGGTGAATTGGATAAAATACTATCTGCCAGCCGAAGTGGCGGAATAGGCATACGCGCACGACTCAAAATCGTGTGCCTTCGGGCATGTGGGTTCGATTCCCACCTTCGGCATGCTAAGGTTAAAAAAGCTCATCGAGGTGAGCTTTTGCGTTTAAAGCGCCGATTAATCACCGAATTTCTGAATGCTGGCGGTTTGAATTAAGACACCCCGGTAGCGATGAACAACCCATTCATCCTGAACATCCGCCTGCTTGGTGCGATTGAAATTTCTTCCGATGACGGGCATGTGATAGAGGACTTCACGTGCAAGAGAACTGGCAATGCAATGGGAGAAAAAGGGCGCTGTCAGTTCTCTTATTAATTTTGTTTGATGAAGGCAACGGTTACACCTGCCCCGCCCTCCGTGTCTCCGCCGCTTTCATAGCGATCAACGAAGGGGCTGAGTCGCAGGGCTTCCCGCACGGATTCGCGTAGGCGTCCGGTGCCTTTACCATGAATGATCCGTACAAAGGGCAATCCAGCCAGGAAGGCTTTTTCTAAATAGCCTTGAAGGGTGTCCAGCCCTTCATCCACCCGCTGACCGCGCATATCCAGTTCAAACCCGGGGGATTCATGCGTCCTGGGGAGAATGGTTTTCCCAGGTTTTGTCCTGTCTTTTTGGAGTTCAGGCGGATCTTCTTCGGTCTCGCCTTTGCGGATGATATCCGAACGGCGGGCGCGTATTCTGAGCATACCGACCTGGACTTCAATATCAGCCTCGGTAATACCGGTGACCACCCCATCCTGGTCAATCGAACGGAGATGAACTTTTTCACCCAGATGCAGGGGACCTTTGGTTTTGCGCACCGGTTTTTTGGGTGCCTGGCGGACGATCGGTTCTGCCAGCTCTTCTTCCAGGGTTTCAACGACTTCTGCAACCTCGTTAACAACATCCAGCGGTTGGTGCGCCCTGGCAAGTTGACGCCGCAGGGTTTCCAGTTCGTCGCGCACCATCGATAACTGATCCTCGGCTTCCAAACGGGCTTTTTCCAGCAGGGCAATGCGCTCATCTTCGATTTGGTCGAGGCGATCAGCCAGCTCTTTACGGATCGCCTCTGCCTCTTTTTGGGCGATTTCTGCAGCTGAGCGTGCCTGTCGTGCCAGGTCTCGCTGGCGATGGATCTCATCGAGCAAATCTTCTGCCCGCAGGTCGGTAGGGTCGATTTCGGCTCGAGCTGCCGAGATAATTGACTCTGGTAAACCCAAACGTTCGGCAATCGCCAGGGCGTTCGACCGCCCAGGAAGCCCGATGGTGAGGTGATAGGTTGGTTGGAGCGTTTCGAGGTCAAACTCAACGCTGGCATTTAACACCCCCGCAGTGGCGTGGGCGTAGGCTTTGAGCTCCGGGTAATGTGTGGCCACCAGGCAGGTGATGCCCCGCTCTAACAGGTGAGCCAGCACTGCGCGCGCCAGGGCAGATCCCTCCTGCGGATCCGTCCCGGCGCCCAATTCATCCAATAAGACCAGCGACTTAGGCGTCGATTTTTTCAAAATGCCGTTGATATTGGTCACATGACCGGAGAACGTTGAAAGGGATTGCTCGATGGATTGTTCGTCGCCGATATCAGCATAGACATCTTCAAATATCGACAGCGTCGAACCCGATTGAACGGGAATTTGCAGACCCGATTGAGCCATCAATATCAGCAAGCCGACGGTTTTCAGGGTTACCGTCTTTCCGCCTGTGTTGGGTCCGGTGATGACCAGCGCAAAGGTATCAGCATCAAGATCCACATCGATAGGAACCACGGTTTTGGGATCTAACAGGGGGTGGCGAGCTTTGAACAATCGGATCGTGCTGCCGGGGTGGATGGTACCTGTTTCCCTGGTTGGCACCAGGAGGGGTTCGACTGCATCGATATCCAGCGCGAAACGGGCACACATGCACGCCAGGTCGAGTTCAGCCAGGGCTTCAACCATGTGTTTGAGGGCATCGCCATGCTCACCGACGCGCAGGGTCAATTCTGCCAGGATACGCCGGATTTCGTCACGCTCTGCCAGGACCAGCTCGCGATAGCGGTTGTTCCACTCCACCACCGCCAGCGGTTCAATGAACAGAGTCGCTCCCGACGAGGATTGGTCGTGAATCACCGCTTTGATGCGCCCTTTGTACTCTGCCCTGAGTGGCAACACATGTCGCCCGTTGCGCTGGGTGATGATCGGTTCCTGCAGCATGCGGGCTGTGCTGGGCTCTGATAGAAAACGTTGCATGCGCGCCATCATGCGTTCGTAGGTGATCTTAATCTCGCCGCGGATTTGGGAAAGTTTATCTGAGGCGGAATCGAGGATGTCGCCCCGTTCGGATATGGTTTTGTTGATCTGATCCACCAGCCCCAGACCCACGGGCAGGTGCTCTGCCAGGCTGGAAAGCATGGGTGTTTCTTCGACCAGGGTCTCCAGGACGCGCCGCGCCGAACGTGCGACGATCAACGTGTTTTTTATCTCCAGCAAATCCCCGGGTTCAAGCACACCCTCGCGGCGCGCAACCCCAATTTGGGGGCGAATGTCGTGGGCGTTGTGAAAAGGCAGGTCAAGGTTCAGACTGAGGATATGGCGTGCCTCGCGGGTCGCAGATTGCCGGTCACGCACGTCCTGCAGGTCTGATTGGGGTTGCAGACGGCGTGCAAGTTCAGCCGAGGCGCTGAAACTGGCGTAGTCTGCCAATCGGCTGATAATTTTGTTGTATTCAAGGGTCAGATAAGCTTTTTTATCCATGCGAAATTAGTTTATCACGAATTTACTCCCTGGAGGTAAAGATGGGGGTGAGAGCGATCGGGAGAAAAGCCTACCTCGGTTTTGGAAATTTCATGAGAGGAGAATTGAATCATCGAAATTGGAAATTAGTGTACTGCGATGCTTTTCTGGGCGCTTTTTTCGATGGAGTGTGTGTTGAAGAACGATTAAAAAGGAACACATGCCACATAAAACGAGCTGTTAAATTGTGGTATTCCGAGTGAAAACCTTTAGTGCGCTTAATGGTTGTTAAGACCTGCCAAACCAGCAACTAATTTATTGCATTGTTGACGATAGCCTTCAATCAATTGATCATAGAACGGAAAGCTTTGCCAATCTTCAATCCGATGGTGTTCGTTCAGCCAATCGTAAGTCCGTTTCGATCCAGAAAGCCAATCGACGGTGACTTCAAACCCCAGATCGCGTTTAGCAGCACTGTTGTCGAAGATGTTGGTGTACTGAAAATTGAGATAGGTGACGATGGCATTTTCCGGTGTGATGCGGGCGAGGACCTCCGCAGGAATGTGGACGATTTTTGGTTTGGGCGCGCCAATGGCTGCGGCCAGGCGCTCGTGATATTGATTCCAGGTTTGCCATTCCTCGCCGGCCAGGTGATAGACCTTTCCAAAGGCCGTGTCGTTCCCTGCTGCGTTGACAAACGCGCGGGCAACATCATCAACATGACATGAGACCCACAGGGACTCCCCGTCGCCGTGAACGATCACGGGCTTGCCCTGCCGGATTCGATCCAGGAAATAGGTGTCACTGCCAAGAGAATGAATGATGGTTCCGCCTTCGCCATAGGTGCTGGCTGGCCGCAGGATGGTGACCGGGAAGTGGCCGGCATGGTGAGCAGCCATGAACACATCTTCACAGGCGGCTTTTTCACGCCCATAATCCGAGAGGGATTCCCGCGGGTGGGATTCAAGCACGGGAAAAGTCGCCGGTGGCTTGGTGTAGACGTCAACCGTGCTGCAGAAGATCAATTGGCCTGTTTTTCCGGTCAACGCCCGGATGGTGCTTTCAGCCTGTTCTGGTTTATAGCAAACCATATCGATAACACAATCAAAGGGCCCGGCGGCGGCGATTTTTTCTTCAAAAACAGTCCGGTTGTTCCGGTCGCCCCGGATATGTTCATACTTGCCATCCACCCTGGACTCGGTTTGGCCGCGGTTGAACAGGGTCAGGTTGTGCCCGGCTTCGAGCAGTTGGCGGCTGATGGACGTGCTGATCAGACCTGTTCCACCGATGATCAGGATGTTCATAGAGTTTCTCCTCATTAACTGTTAATTTTGGAATTCGCTTTCAGCAAAAAAACAGGGCTTATTGTACCCAATAGTGAAATAACTGTAAACATCACCGGGGAACGAATGTTTTATAGCACCACCGATATTTCCTCTGCGATCTCAATTCTATCCAGGCGTACGTCACAGCGGTACGCGTGGACTTCTACGCCGGCGAGATTGACCTGGCGCAACCGAGCAGCAAATTCGGGGTCGACCGTCTCATAAGGGGCGAAGCGTTGTGCATCGCCGCGCTGAGCGATGAAGACCGCGCTCGCCTGCTCACCTCCTGCCGCCAATTCTGCCAAAGTCTCCAGGTGACGGCGACCGCGCGTTGTGGGCGCATCGGGGAACATGCCCACACCGTTCTCAACAAAGGTTACCGATTTAACCTCCACCCAGCACACCGTTCCAGGTGATGACAGGCGAAAGTCCAGCCGGCTGTGCCCATAGGTGACCTCTTTTTCAACGTTTGTAAAAGGGAAGGCTGCCAACAGACCCGTGCTTACGGCTTCGGCAAAGAGCGTGTTTGCCATCGTTGCCTTGACCGAGCACAGACCGCCCCCCGGCAGTTCGCTCAGCAGGAGGGTGAAGGCGGTCTTGCGTCCAGGATTGTGCGCTTGTTCCATCCATACCCGGCATCCTGGCTGGAGTGCGCCGGTCAACCGGCCGGTAGTGGGTACATAGGCTGTGGTTGTTTTGCCACCATCAAGCTGAACTAGTGCGGAGAACCGATTTTTTCGCTCAATCAGAATGCCCGGCTGAAGTGGTGGATATTTCATCTCGTTATGCTTGAACTATTGGTGGTGTGGCTTGGCGGTTTGATCCATACGCCCTGTGCCCGGCCTTCTGACCACCCGTAAGGTGCTAAATCAAGCGGGACGGTTTCCCATCCACGCTCAATTCGCGAACCGATTTGATCCCACCCCGCCAGTTCAGCCATCCCACCCGGCGTTTCAACGCAGTGGGCGCCGGTTGCAACAGCCATACGCAGGGCTTGCTCGGGAGAGGCGCCCCGCAATATACCCGCCAGGAACCCGGCAATAGCCGCATCGCCGGCACCCGTGCGTGATTTTTCGGTGACTGCAAAAGCAGGCGCCCAAATTTGCCGATCATGCCAGTCCTCGCCAAGATGCTCCAGTCCGCGCCCGCATTTTTTCCAGCGATTTGAGGGCGCTGTGCGCAGGTAAATTCCCCGCGGACCAAGTTTGACCAACAGGGCTTTGACGCCATAACGCAAAATCCTGTCAGCCAGCCCTTCCAAACGTGACGGCTCAATCGCTTCGATTAAAGACAAATCAGGCTTTGCACAGTGCTGGTCAAACAGCTTTCGATCGAGCAAAAAGATCAGTTCTTCCAGGCTGGGAACGAACAGATCGACCAGGGGAAGGGTGTTGTCCAGGATTGCCAGCCAATCCAGGCGTGCGGCGGGACCAGAAGAGAGGTCGGGAAGGCTGAAATCAAGCGCAGTGGTCAGCCCGGCGCGGCGGGCGCGTCCCAAAATTGAGGCCAACTCAGCCCCTTCGCCCCGGTAAATTGAGCGCATCAGCGGCGGGTATCCAAAATGGAACAGGTCGACGCTTTCCAGGATTTCGCGGGGCAGATCGGAGGCATAAAAGGTATCGTTGACGCCCGGGTGTTGGAGGAAAGATCGGTCGACCCCGGGTGGGTCGATGACAATCGTCACGCCGGTGGACTGACCAGGGTCAATCACCAGGTCGGCAGCCAGGTGAGGTGACACTTCACCGAGGGCATCCTGGAGCACCTGACCGAATAAGTCATCCCCGATTTTGCCGACCAGCCGGACGGGGATGCCCAGACGGTGCAATGCCAGTCCGGTATTGGCGACCGCACCGCCTGGGATGGACCTGACACCGCCCGTGCGCATCAAGTGCCCGGGTTGAAACCGGTGTTGAAATTGCCCCTCAGAAACCGCCGAGAGATCGGGGATCACATCCAGACAGAGCAGCCCAGCAATGATGGCACGTTTAGCGTACATACGCGTTCTCCAAGGTGAAATTCTGTTATTAATCTTATCATAGCGTATGCTGGGAGATGGGGTTGGAAATCGGGTGGGAGCAACAAGCCCTTCGTATAGAATTGCGAACTGTTTATCACGTACTCCACAAGAGAGATGAGAGACTTTTGTATGTGATTAAGCACAGGTTTTTAAAAAGTACGCCATACTAACCTCATTGTGATTCTTGCTATTTGGTAATTAATAGGATCAAATATCCGTATCTTACCCTTTTTGAAAAAATATAAGAGACATTTATGTTATTTGAATCTGTACCCTCCACGGAGGCAGAGAGGTCATGACGTCCCTATGAGGTGGTACTTTTTTTGAAAAAATGATTGACAGGCTGCAGCATCTCGTTGATAATTGACCTAGATTGCTATTCTTCAATCAATGGTTGTGTCAATGATAAACGAACCGCTCTACATTCACATTATTCGTGATATTCAGGGGAAAATCGTTTCCGGTCAGTATCCGAGTGACACGTTCATTCCCAGCGAGCTGGAACTGCAGGATATTTACAAAGTCAGTCGTACCACAGTGCGGCGCGCCATTTCAGAATTGATTAACGCAGGCTACCTTACCATCATCAAAGGAGTTGGTACCAAAGTTATGCCAAGCCGATTGATGACAATGCCTGAAGAATTGATGAGCTTTACACAACTCATGCTAAATCAAGGCGTGAAGCCCGGCACGAATATTTTGGAGATTACAAAAGAAAAAGCGACCCCTGATATACAAAAGGCGTTGGAATACCAGGGGGATCTGATCAAAATTTCGCGACTGCGCACAGCGGATAACACACCCATCTCTGTCAATATCTCTTATCTGCCTGCCGAGTTGTTGCAAACCAATGCTTTAGAGGTTATTCATACCCGCGATTCACTTTATGAAGCACTGGAAAAAGACTTCATGATAAAAATCGCCACCACAGAAGATACATACAGCGCAATCAGTGCCAACGCAAGCCAGGCAAAGCAACTTTCCATCCGCAAAGGCGATCCGTTGCTGATGATAGAACGTACAGCCTTTGATAAAAAGAATCGACCGATTGAATACAGCATCATTTATTTACGGGCTGATCGATACCGTCATACCATCACGTTAAGAGCAAAATAAAAGAGGAGAGATTATGAAAATCCTTGGTTTAGGGACAGTGGCAATGGATGTACTCATGGAGGTGGATCAACTGCCTGTTGCCGACAGCTTTGGCGTTATTTCTAAAGTGAGTTATCTGCCAGGAGGTAGCGGTACCAACGTTATCGTACAAACCGCGCGGCTCGGCGCTGAAGCCTCCTACATTGCCAAGCTCGGAGATGACTCCATAGGGAAAGATATATTAACCAGTCTGGAGGATGAAGGTGTTGATATCGCGGGAATGAGAATAAAGCCTGAAGGAATATCTTTGCATACCAATGTAGTGCTGGATAAAGATGGACAAAAATTCATTCTACTTAATTTTGGAGATGCCTTCGGAACGCTGAGCACCGAAGATGTCGATCGGGAATTGATTGAAAGGTGTGACACCTTCTTTACAGATTGTTTTCCTAATGAAGCACCGTTTTTCGCGCTTGAATTTGCAAAATCACTCGGGAAAACAACCGTTTTTAACATGCAGACTGGCTTTGGCACCTATGCTGCCTTTGGCATCCAAAAAGCCGATCTTCTGGAGGCACTCTCTCAGATTGACATATTTGCCCCTTCGCGTGAAGGGCTTAAAGATCTGTTTGGCTCTGAAGATCCTCAGCAAGTGCTACCGGAATTACGCAAATATTTTAGAGGAACCATCATTGTCACTCTGGGCGCAAAAGGGGTCATTGCCATTGACTCAGATGACCGGGTGATAGCAGTTCCAGCAGTGAAAATTGACCCTGTTGATACAACAGGTGCTGGCGATTCATTCATTGGCACTTTTATGGTCGCTCATTTACAATGGAATCAACCATTGGACGAAGCGCTTCGCACGGCGAATGCCAGCGCAGCTTATACGTGCCTGGGTATAGGCGCGCGCAGCAGTCCCAATGCAAAGCAACTCGGAGAATGGATTTTAACACATACCAAAGGAGAATAATTATGAAATTAGAGGATAAAAAAGCAGACTACAAGAAAGGGAAATGGACCACTAAGCAAATTGCGATTATGGCCATTTTCATCGCGCTGAGTGTTGTTGGCGCGTTTATCAAAATTCCAAGCCCGATTGGTTCAATTGGCTTGGATTCAGCCCCAGGCTATTTTTCGGCAGTTGCCTTTGGACCCCTGATTGGTGGCATTGTCATCGCCATCGGTCACCTGATTTCTGGTGCCGTCGTAGGGTTTCCGCTCACCATTCCGATTCATATCGGTATCGCGGTTGGCATGGCTTTAATTGCCTGGGTATTCTACATCCTCGGGCGCAAGGGCATCATTGGTCTTATCGCGGGCGTTATTGTTTGTTCACTGCTGAACAGCTTTGCCCTGGGCGTTTTGCTGCTTCCTATTGGCGGCAAGGCATTGTATGTATCGATGATTGTGCCGCTGCTGGTCGCGTCCGCGGTTAACCTGGTTATTGCGGCCATTGCTTATTACGCGCTGCGTAACAGCACATTGCTCAAGTAAACAGGACGATTATATGGACGCCATTCAGGTTACAGACCTAACCTATCATTACCCGGATGCTCACAAAGCCTCTTTGCAGAACGTTAGCTGCAATATTGGGAAAGGTACGTTTACTGTACTTATGGGTGAGACTGGTGCTGGTAAATCAACTTTGTTAATGAGCCTGAATGGCGTCATTCCAAAAATGATGGAAGGTACCCAGACCGGAGACGTTAAGCTGGAAGGACAGTCTATCCAGCCATATCGGGTGCAGACCATCACAGAATACGTTGGTCTGGTGATGCAGGATGCTGAGTCGCAGATTCTCGGTCGAACCGTTGAAGAAGATGTGATGTTCGGTCCTCGCAATTACCTGGTACCGCGTGAAGAAATCATTCAAAGGGTGAAGGATTCGCTCAAGCGAGTCCGGTTACAGGGCTTTGAGAAGCGAGAGGCAACTTCACTTTCTGGAGGGGAAAAACAGCGCTTAACCGTTGCTTCCATCCTGGCGCTCAATCCTCAAATTCTACTACTAGATGAACCCACCTCCGAACTGGATCCGCTTGGGCGTGAGGAAATCTATGAAACGATAGATGATTTGCGCAAGAATTCAGATATTACCATGCTTGTCGTTGAACATTCCAGTGAAGATATTTGCGAGAAAGCTGAACACTTGCTCATCATGCAAAATGGAAAATTAACCTGGGAAGGCAAGCCGCAGGACTTCTTCAGGGATATGGATTTGGTGACCCAAAATGGCATCAAACCCATCACGGTTTCAGCCATTGGCTGGCAGTTAATGGAAGCTGGATTGATCGCCAGGGAGGAAATCCCCCTGACAGTGGAAGATGCTGCGAGATTGATTCGTGGTTTGATTAAGAATCAACCGGTCCCGCTTCCACCGAAACGCGAACCCAGAAACTCAAACACATTAATCAAGGTTGAAGACCTGACATTTGGCTATGGAAAAGATAATTTGATCATTGATCAAATGAATCTTGAAATCCAACAAGGCGATTTTGTAGCGATCATTGGGCAGAACGGCGCCGGAAAAACGACGTTGGCGAAACAATTAAACGGTTTGCTCACCCCCATTTCAGGGAAAATTATTATTGATGGCAAAGATGTCACCGGCAAAAAGCCGGAAGAGCTGGCATATATCATCGGTTATGTTTTCCAGAATCCTGACCATCAAATCTTTTCGACCACGGTTTACAATGAAGTCCTTTTTGGGCTCAAACTCGCAAAATTACCCCAGGACGAAATCGATCAACGCATTGAAGAAGTTTTGGAATTTACCAACCTTAAAGAATTTAAAAACATCCACCCTTTTTCTATGGGCAAGGGTGAACGGCAGAAACTTGCCGTAGCATCTATTCTGGCGTTGAAACCAAAAATTCTGGTGGTGGATGAACCCACAACGGGACAGGATTGGAAAGGCATCCAGGTGATGATGGAAATGATGAAAACGCTCAACGAGCAAGGCACGACCATCATCATGATCACACACGATATGGATGTTGTCAGTCGCTATGCCAATCATGTCATCCTGATGAACGATGGCGAAATCCTTATGGAAGGAAGTCCGGAAGAAGTGTTGGCGGAAACTGAAATTCTCCGACAGGCAAGTGTGACCACAACGCAAACAGTGAGGCTCTGTAAGGAATTGGGCATACCCGTGTACCTCGACAGAAGCCAGCTGGCTGAGAGCATCATTAACCTTACCAATGGAAAACGCGCATGACAACATCAAGAATTAGTTCACTCGATATTCGTTTGAAGGTTTTGTTCTTCGTAACAATGGTGGTGTTAGCCTTCTTCTTTAATAATCCGGCTTACAATTTCGTGCTTATGGCGTTTTTAATTGTCGTGATGCTTTGGGGACAATTGCCATTGGCTGGGTTTTGGTCGATGTTAAAGCCCATGTTACCGGTTTTTATTATTATTCTGCTTTTTACTTTGTTTACAAAACCCTATGGTCTGCCCGAACGCTATACTGAGCAGATTCTTTTCTATTTGTTACCCAATGAAAAGATGCCTGCTACTTCAGGTGGGTTAATCCTAGGGATTAATTTCCTGCTGCGGATTATGTTGATGATTTCAGTGACGTATATTTTTATCTCATCTACAGCAATCGATGACATTTTGTTGTTGATGAGTGAAATGAAAGCGCCTTACTGGCTTTCAATCCTGATAACGACTGCGATCAGTTTCATCCCAACCATGAACCATAAGAAAGATCTGATTTTCCAGGCACAGAAGTCGCGTGGCGCAACGGTAAACCAAAAAGGCGTCTTTGGGCAACTGTTAAGTTTTGTACCTATCATGGTGCCGTTAATCACCAACTCTATTCTGATGGCAAACAACCTGGCGATTGCGATGACCAATAGAGGCTATGGGGCGACTTCACAGATGACCATGATGAAAGATTTAAGCTTCAGTCGTGTGGATAAGGTGCTATTGGTGCTTATTCTGCTCATTTTCATCGGGGCCGTCATTCTACGTTTTCCTTTTAAATATGGAGTTTTATGAGGCATATCTACGACACGCTTGTCGGCCTGGCTTACGGAGACAGCCTCGGTATGCCTGTCGAAATGTGGCCTCGAAAACGAGTTTTTGAAGCTGTAGGAAAAGTTGACCGTTTATTACCCGGTCAGACAGGAAACCTGATTACAAGCAGCCTTAAAAAAGGTGCAGTCACAGATGACACGCACATCAGCCTGATTCTTTGCCAGCAGTTGATTGAAGAAGGCGATATCATCCCCGAGCATTTTCTCAGCCGTTTGATGAACTGGGTTGAAAACAATCCCGAAAGCGCCGAACTGATCGGCCCCAGCACGATCAAAGCTGTCGAACTTTTTCAGCAGGGTATGGCATTAGAGCAAATCGGTTTGTTTGGCGAGACCAATGGCGGTGCAATGCGCATCGCACCGATTGGCATCTTCTTTGATTTGAGGGAATTTGATACATTCATGGCAAAGGTACATTTGGCATGTTTACCTACCCACAACACAGCGATCGCTATCTCTGGTGCGGCAGCGATTGCAGCGGCAGTTTCATACGGGGTGCATGTGGGAAGTGACCTAAATGAAATGCTCACCTGGGTTAGAAAGGCAGCGACCGCGGGGAGAGACTTCGGACGCGATCTGGGTTACCCGCATATTGATAAACGTTTGGACTTAATTATTTCATTATTTAATCAACACAAAGATGTGGAAGCCAGGCAGGAGCTCTTGCATAAGTCGCTGGGGACTTCCATACAAACCATCGACTCAGTTCCCACCAGCCTGGCAACAGCACTTTTTTACCAGGGACAGTTGCGAGAGTCGTTGCAGTTTACTGCCAATCTTGGCGGCGATACTGATACAATTTCGGCAATGACCGGTGCTATTTGTGGAGCACTGAATGGCGCTCATCAAATACCAGCTGAAGACATCGAATTAATTGAGCGCGTTAACAGCATCGATTTTTCTGGGATTGCCGATAGGATCTGCCAGAAATTAGACAGTATGCCCCGTTTGAGTTGACTGTTTGACTGATCAATTTAATAAACAAACCAATTGAAAAGGAGTGCGTAAATGGTTAAAAAAGCATGGCAATTAGAAAAAGAATTCCGCCAGACTGCCCTGCCGGTAGACCGTCGGGTTGTTCCTGCACAATGGGATCATGTGCAAGAATATCCTTGTGGGGACGGCCTTCTGCGCTGGAACTGGAATATTAAAGTACCTGGTTCCCTCGCAGTTGACCGTTTTTTTGTCGGTATGGTGCAGGACTGGGGAAATCAGGGCTATGACGTCAGTGAAGCGGAAGAACTCCTGCCTTTGGGAATTCAGCTGGAGGCAGAAGACCGCATGGAAGAGTTACGTGTCGTTTCTGCTCGGGTGATGAAGGCACTCTGCGAAGCGCCAAAAATTCCTGGCCACCCATATCATAGTTACGAACATCCTTCTTCCTGGGATGATGTAAGAGAGGCGTTGCCTGCTGCTTCAGGATATCAGCCACTATCAGGCTGGAGAGACGACATTCCAGAACGCATTTACCAGGGTTGGATTGGTCAGATCGCCGGAGGCTCGTTTGGAACAGCCATTGAAGGATATACCGGCGAACTCATCCAGAAAGTTTATGGCGATGTGAGGGGATATCTGATCCCCCCGGAAACCACGAATGATGATGTGGTTTACGAATTATTGTTGCTGGATGTGTACGAAAGAATGGGTAAAGGTATCACCTCGGACGTTTTAGGAGACGAGTGGGTTCAAAAACTTCCGTATGGTGTATCTGCTGAGGGCGTTGCACTTCGCAATTTGAATTTGGGTATCTACCCACCGGATTCGGGCAGCTTTTTAAACCCTTATTGTGATTGGATTGGCGCTCAAATGCGAACAATGGTGTGCGGCATGTTAGCACCAGCCGACCCCATGGAAGCAGCCCGATTGGCTCATATTGATTCTGTCATTTCGCATGCACGCAATGGTGTTTATGGGGGGATGTATGCCGCTGTGATAACATCCTTAGCTTTTGTGATGGACAATCCTCGTGAAATTGTGGTCGAGGGTGCAAGGTATATCCCTGCAAAAAGTGAATATGCTGCCAAATTAGCCTTCTGTTTTGATGTGCTCAGTAATAATTCCGATCCCGAAAAAGCCTGGGCGGTTTTGGACAAGCACTTTGAACAGTACAACTGGATTCATGCATATCCCAACCTGGCTGCTGACCTGTTGGCGCTGTGGTATGGGGACGGTGATTTTACTGAAACGATGGCTCTGCTGGCAAAAGCCGGGTACGATGTGGACTGCAATGCCGGCCTGGTTGGAAATGTTCTGGGTGTCATGCGGGAAGTGCCAGAAGAATGGTCTGACCCGCTGGAAGATTTGCTGGAAACCTATATTAAAGGCAAAGAGAGGCTTTCTATCCGGTCGATCGCCGACATGAATGCGCGCTTAGCAAAAGGCTAATCCAACAACAGAAAGCACAATCATCATTAAAAAATCCCTGCCAGAACCGCAGGGATTTTTATATAAACATATCAGAGCGGATAAACAATACCGAACCATGCCCGGTAAAGATTAATTATCAGCTTCAGGGTGTGATAACAAGTATTTTTTCAGAACAACGCGGTAAGCCGGTCGGTAAGCGGTGCGGTATGCGTCGGAGTGGTGCAGGGCGGGATAGCCCTGTGGCTTCAACGTTGACATCAATTCTTCCAGTCCTGGAACGAATGGCAGGGAGGTATGTAAATATTCTTCCAGCAGTTGAAAATCTGGAATAACCTCCTGACTGGTGCGAATAAAGGCATCTAAAAGTGGTTCAGGGTCACCGCCCTCGGCTTTGAAGGGCGCCAGGTGGACCCGCACCAAATCTCCATCCGGGCTGATCGGGTCGATAAGCGCTTCCGGCCAGGGGTCAGACAGGGTTTCGAGCTCATTTTTCAGCCATTCACGGGCAGCCTCGCGATGGGTGACTGCGTGGGCCGGACCGCAAGCTGCCTGGTGGATGAGTTTATACCCATCCTGGGCTTGCATTAACGGGTAGCGTTTTAAGTGATCTTTGAGGATGGTTGTGAAGTTCATTTGCAATCCTTGTTTACTCTGTGGATCCCGGCAAGGTTTGAGGACGCCAGATCGCCATGCCGATGGCAGCTAAAACCGCCAGCCCACCCCCAAACAAGAAGGGTGCAGAGGGTCCGAAACCTGCCCAGCGACCGACGCCCTGCCACAACACCCCGGCGATTAACGAAGCTGGCAGGTCAAGCATGCCAAGGACAGCGTTATACGTGCCGTATGCCGTGCCGCGCAGCTCGGGAGCGACCAGATCGGCGACCATGGCTTTGGCTGTACCGTAGGTCAACCCATAATATAAACCATAAGCACAATAAAGCGTCCACACATGCCAGGGCTGCCTGGCCAGAGCAAACCCCAGATAAATCAGTCCGTATAACAGCCATCCGCCGATGATCACCAGGCGTCGGTCAATATGGTCCGAAAGGTTGCCGGCAGGGGTGGAAACCAGGGCATAGATCAGGTTGAAAGCTGCCAGCATGAGCAGGATGCCCAGCACGCTCACACCCCGCTCCTGTGCCCGCAGCACCAGAAAAGCATCCGAAGAGTTTCCTAAATCGAAAAGGCCCACAATCAGCATGAAGACCAGAAAAGGCTTGCCCAGACGCTTGAAAGAGATTTTCGTAGCAGCGGATGCATCCTGAACCTTGACATCTTTGGCAATGACCGCCAGGCTGATCACTGCGAACAATGCCGGCACCAGGCTGATCAGCACAACGGTGCGAAAGGTATTTTCTCCCAGCTGTAAGTTGGTCGACTGCGCCAGCCAGACCACCAGGGCAGCGATCAACAAACCGACCATAGCACCGCCGGTGTCTGCAGCCCGATGAAAACCAAAAGCCAGACCGCGCTGCTCGGGTTTGATTGAGTCTGCAACCAATGCGTCACGCGGCGCGGTGCGCACACCTTTTCCGACGCGATCTGCCCAGCGTACGCCAGCCACCATCCCCCAGCTTTTAGCAAAATAAAAGAAGGGTTTTGAAAGCGTTGAAAGCCCGTACCCGATGACTGCCAGCCATTTTCGAGCGCGCAGTTTGTCTGAAAGCCACCCTGAGAACACCTTCAGCACGCTGGCTGTGGCTTCAGCCACGCCTTCAATAATGCCGATGATATTGGTACGCACGCCCAGGACGTTGAAGAGGAACAGCGGAATGATGTTGATCACCATTTCGCTGGAAATATCCATGAAAAAACTGGTCAGGCTGACCGCCCACACGTTGCGGTGAAATTTGCGCATTTTGTTTCTCCGTGTTCTTTAAAAGTCGCTTTGAACTTCACGTTTGAATCTAAGATGCCATTTTATCACTTTTCGGCTGCTATAAGATATATTCGCAGGGTTGTGTGAATATCAGCACAGCGTTTCTGCTTAGAGGGTTTGTTTACAAAGAGCTATTCATGCGGCTTATCAGGGTGATTATTGATGACACTGATTGGGTACAATTTATTTCAGATCAGGTGAATGAACGGGCAGCAACGATAAAAAAACCATTCAAGGAATGCGCCATAACTTGTCCCGATAATTTACCTCAGGCGAGAGCAACGATGACCCCCTAAAAATTTGGACTGAGCTGATAACGGATGAATGATCCTTTAAACCCTAAAAAAGAACCGATTGCACAAGCCGCTTACAACCAGTTTGCAGAAGCTTATGCAGCCCTGGTTGAAACCAAAGCACATAATGCCTATTATGAGCGACCAGCGACGCTTTCGCTATTGCCGGAGGTGCGCGGCTGGCGGGTGTTAGACGCAGGCTGCGGTCCTGGTGTTTATGCGCAGATCCTGCTTGCACAGGGTGCACAGGTGGTTGCTCTGGATGTCAACCCAAAGATGGTGGCGCTGGCTCGCGCCCGCCTTGGCGAGGAGGCGCGGGTTATTCAAGCCAGCCTCGAGGATCCATTGAACTTTTTTGAAGCAGAATCCTTTGACCTGGTGATAGCGCCCCTGGTTATGGACTATGTGCGCGATTGGGGCTTAACTTTCAGCGAGTTTCAACGGATTTTAAAGCCGGGCGGAATACTGGTGTTTTCCATTGAGCACCCGGTGATGAAGTATTTTGATTTCATTGAGAAGAGCAACTACTTCCAGGTTGAGCAAGTCTCCTATACCTGGAAAGGATTTGGACCACCGGTGGAAGTGCCAACCTTCCGACGCTCGCTGACGGAGGTGTTCAACCCGCTAATTGACGCAGGCTTTAACATCGACCGGGTGCTGGAGCCCCTGCCGACGGAGGCATTTAAAGCAGCACAACCGGAGGATTACGAGAAGCTCTTGCGAGAACCCGGTTTTATGTGCATCCGGGCTGTGCGTAGATAAACACAGGATTCCGAAAACACGGTGATGCAAAAAATTTTTGCTGAGAGGCAAGCCTGGATTTTGGTATTCATTAATACCGAACCGGTTACATCCAGTCACGGCGGCGCATCCGCAAGAGAATAATCACCAGAAGAAAAGCCAGCACAATCAAGAACAACGCCACGCTGATCGTGCTGACCCATTGGCTGATTTGCGCTCCGTGGGTAAAAATATTCATCCCAAAAAACTCGTTGAGGAATGAAAACAACATAACCAGCGTAGTAATGATGGTTAGAATTTTTATGGTGTTATTCAACTGGTTATTGACCACGGACAAATAGATGTCCAGAACGCTGTTGACGAATTCCCGCAGAATTTCGATGACTTCGTGCACCCGTATGAGATGATCGTACACATCCCTGAAATACATGCGCTCTTTTTGCTCGACAATCTCAAAATCACCAAGGGAGAGTTTGTTCAATACCACGCTTTGCGGGACAACAATCCGGCGCAAATTGAGGAGGGAACGCTTGATGGAGAACACTTCTTCCAGCAATTCTTTATCTGGTTTTTGAATGAGCACGCCTTCAATTTCTACAACACGCGCATCCAGCCGGTTGACCATTTTCATGTATTCATTTGCCAGTTCATCGATGATCTGGTACAGGATAAATTTACTGTTTTGCTGGTGGCTTTCATTGCGCAGGAGCCTGGTCCACACCACGTCCACAGCAGGATAACTTTCCTGGTGGTAGGTGACGATGAAATTCGAGCCGAGAAACACATCCAATTCGATGGATTTTGTGATATCGTCAAGGGGTTGATTTGCCCTGACAGCCACCAAGGATAGATACAGGTAATCCCCCCAATCATCGATTTTGGGAACGTGGATTTCCTCCAGGGCGTCATCGATCGAGAGTGGGTGGAAATTAAATACCTCCGAAAGCACCTGTCGGCTCTTGTCAGGGGCATCGTGATAAAGATCAACCCAGACAAGCACTTCTGGATCTTCAAGTGCCGACCGGACGGCATCCAGATCGGTCGATTCAGGCATTAGATTCCCATCTTTTTGTATCAGGATGCGCATTGGGCCTCCTTTGTCATCATCAGTGATTATCATTTGAATTACAGTTTGATTTTACCATTCAAGCCAGGTGTTTCCGTTTTGGAAAAGTATCACAATAACAGGCAGGATGGGGTGGAAAACAATTAATTAAACTGCTATACTATGTGCAACACGGTTATCACCATGCAGTTTGTGAATTAGCATGTTTCCGATCACGAAAATTGACGTCAACTCACGAAGGAAGAGGTGCTTATGAATTGGAAGTTATCGTTGTTGATGAGTATGTTGCTTATAAGCCTGTTGTTTTTGAATGGGTGCGCCGTTTCCGGCACGCAGGAGCAGCTCAGCTTTGAAGACCAGGCCAGCACCAGTGTTGCCGAGACGCTGATGGTGATGCAAAGCGTCGAAACCATCGTGGCGATGACGGTATCTGCCGGGGAGATTGAACAACCTACACTGGAAGCAACGGCGGAACCCCCCACACCAACGGCTACCTTCACAGAGATTCCGACCGAGACGATGGTGCCAACGCTGACTTTTACAGCCACATATGCTGTTCCCATGGTATCGGTCAGCGTACCTACGAACTGCCGTCTTGGGCCGGGAGAGGTATATGCCCAGGTCAGCGTGTTATTGGTAGGAACTCAGGTTGAGGTGGTGGCGCGCAGCGCCGACGGCGACTATTGGGTGGTCCGAAACCCTGGTGGTGAGGGCACGTGCTGGTTGTGGGGTTATTACGCCATCGTGCTCGGACACACAGGCAATTTGCCTGTTTGGGACCCACCACCCACGCCCGCGCCGGCTGCCACCTACACAACTGTGCCCTTAACGCCCTCAACCTACAGCACCGGCGCGTTGGAGATTGAACAGACCTATACAGCAGATTTAGATGAGGGCCTTTTGAATGGCGGCTCTGGAAAGGATTTGTGGTACCAGGTAGTTTCTGCCACTGAACGATATCTCACCCCGATTAATGGAGCCGGTTTTGCAGTTTGGGGCGGTTCTGCACCCGGGATGTCCGACTGCATTGGCGCCAGCTTAAGCACAACCAGTATCCCGCTTTCCAGCTCGCTGGTGGGCACCTATGTCTGTTATAGGACGAACGAAGGGCGCCCCGGCGCCTTCCGGGTGAATGAGCTGACGGGAACCACGATTAAAATTGGCTACACAACCTGGAATAAACCATAAGCATGGATTGATGTTCGTTAACCGGGTTTGGGCGTTCACCCGGTTGACATGCGCGTTTGAATAAAACCTTTTGGCACGCAGCAGTGAAAAACCCGCCAGGTCTCACTGGCGGGCGCCTGTATTCACGCGCAATTTTTTTCGTATTCTAATTTGCAGATGCTTGCTGAACTGCATGGGGTGTAATGCGAAAGTCGGCGGTCGATTTTCGATTACACTTCAATCCCAAACCAGTTGCGGATCAGTATCCCAATCACAAAGCTGAAAGCAGCCACACCCAGGCTTAATCCCGCCATCTCGAGGAAATGTTTCCCAAAGGGAAGATCCTTGGCAACGGATAAGTAGAAGTTAAATATGGCGATGATCAACACCGAGGTTGTCAGCGCAATGGCCAGGCTGATGATCTCATTGTTCAGCAGCAAATAGGGCAGGATCAACAACGTCACGGTAATAATGTAGGCAATCCCGGTGGTAATGGCGGCACGGACGGGATCTTTTTTGGTTTCTTCGGAGCGGGTGGAAAGATACTCGGAGGAAGCCATCGAGAGCGATGCGGCAATGCCGGTGATCAACCCCGAAAGGGCGATGATCTTCACGTCACGGAAGGCAAAGGTCAGCCCTGCCAGCGCACCGGTCAGCTCCACCAGAGCGTCGTTCAAGCCCAGCACGACCGAGCCGGCATACAGCAGCGATTCCTCATCCAGCATGCCGAGGAGCTGGTTTTCGTGATCATTTTCCTCTTTGAGGATCCAAAGCGCATCGGGAACTTCTTCAGAGATCTTCTCGTAGTTGACCTGGGCTTTTTCTTCGCCCAGTTCCATCAATTTTAAACCAAAGGTATAGCCAAAAATGTGGCTGATGGTGGTGTACAGCCAAATTTGGAAGCGGCTGGGTTTGACCTCTTTTTTGGTGTGCCCTTTCCAAACTTCATAATGCCGTTTCTCGTCGTCGCCAATTTTCTCGACGATATGGCGATTGTCTTCATTCGGGAGCGTTTTGGCAATTTTGTGATAGACATGGTATTCGGTTATCTCAATACGCTGGGCTTTAAGGATTTCTTTTCGAATTTCAGGTGATAGTTCCATGGTTTCTCCTTCAGCATCAAGTGTACCTTAATCACAGCGTCGGTTAAGATGGAAATAAAGCGGTGACAGCTTTACGCCACCATCCGATCATCGATTGATCACAGGGGGACACAAAAACAGCTAGTCGCAGGACAACGTGCCTCACATCCAATCGCGACGGCGCATCCACAAAAACATCAGAATCGGAAGGAAGACCATCACCGCCATAGCCAGGAAAAAGCTGACGCTGCTGGTCAGGTGGTTGAGTTGACCGCTGGCGGAAAAGAAGTTCATGCCGAAAAAACCGGTCAGAAATGACAGCGGCATAAACAGGGTGGTGATGATGGTCAGCGTTTTCATGATGTTGCTGAGCTGGTTATTGACCACGGATAAATAGGTATCCAGCGCGCCGCTGACCATGTCGCGCAGGCTTTCGATGATCTCGTGCACTCGCACAAGATGGTCATAAAGGTCTCTGAAATACATGCGTTCCTTCTGGCTGACGATTTCAAAATCGCCGCGTGAGAGCTTATTCAGCACCTCTCGCTGCGGTGATACAATCCGCCGCAGGTTGAGCAAAGAACGCTTGATGGAGAAGATATCCTCCAGCATTTTTTTATCCGGTTTAATAATCACCGTGTCTTCAATCTCATCGACTTGCGCATCCAAGTAGTCGATCATTTGCATGTATTCATCCACCAGCGCATCGATGAGCTGGTAAAGGATGAATTTGCTGCCGCGTTGCAGCTGGGCTTCGTTGTGCAGGAGGTTGTTCCACACCAGATCGATTGCCGCTACCGGCTCCTGGTGGCAGGTGACGATGTAATTCGCGCCGACAAACACGTCCAGTTCGATTGATTTATCAATATCATCCAGCGGGCGGTCGGGGCGGATTGCGACCAGGGTGGTATACAGGTACGAGCCCCAGTCGTCGATTTTGGGCACGTGGATTTCTACCAGAGCATCATCGACGGACAGGGGGTGAAAGTCGAAGACCTGCGTCAAGACCTGGCGACTTTCGTCGGGGGCAGCGCCGTCCAGGTCAACCCAGAGAAGGGTTTCCTGGTCCTTGAGCGCAGCGCGCACGTCATCCAGGTCTGCCGATTCAACCATTGTCTTGCCGTCTTTTTCTATCAGGATGCGCATCGTTTTTCCTTTTTGCTAAAAAACAGGGTCGTTATGGTTTAATTTTATCATTTTTATGTGATGCGTTCATCGCCAGGGATGATTAGGGATGCTAAAAGTGCGGGATTTACACTGATTTTGAGAATAAAGGAGGATTTTTTCAACGCGACTTTTTCTTTGCAATGAACTGGACCCCATCGATCGCTTTAAAGTGTTCATCCTGGGTCCATAAAATCGCATTGTGAGCGCGGGCAGTGGCAAGGATGATGCTGTCTGCCATGGCGAGTTTCAATTCCCGTGAGATTAAGGCTGCCTCGATTGCGATGGTGCGATTCACCTCCGCCTCTCGCCCATAGGACATCAACCCTACCGAGAGCAAAGCGGCATCTTCATCCCGTTCAGCCAGCAATCTTTTAAAAACTTCGTAAATGCAAATCGTTGGAACCAATAAGTTCTCTACATCTTGAATGGGTTCGGCGAAAAAATCGGCATTAGCGCCTGCAGTGAAATATTCAATCCAACCTGAGGAATCGACGAGATTCATTAGCGTTCCTCATCGATTTCTTCACGAAAATCCTCGGTGTTGATGCCCTTGAAAATTCCGCGTGCATCTTGAATTGGCGGGACAATGACCAAACGAATGGTGTTTTTGTAGGGGATGAACATCACCTTTTGCCCGGGCTGTAAGTTGAATTGTTCGCGCATCTGGCGCGGGATCATGATCTGATATTTGCTGGAAATAGTGGTTAAAGCATTCATTTTTACAAACCCTTATCGATCGATATATGTAAAGATATTATACCTTCCTTTTCAAATAAGTTAAAAAGGAAACTTTTGTTTCAGATTTTCAAACACCATTGCAATGTGTTCATCGGCAAGGAAAACTGAATACTGCGAAGAATAAGGTGTTTAAGCGGCTTTCAAGGGTGATGACAGGGCGAAAAGTTCTCAACGGGATGGTTTGCCACGGTTAACGTTGGGTCAGCTCGTCGGCAATCAGCTCGGCTTGTTTTAAGACGGTATCGGTGGCAAGTTTTTCCATATCCGGTGGATACCCGTATTGACGCAGGGTGCGTTTAACGATCACCCGTAATTTTGCCCTGACGCTTTCTTTGATGGTCCAATCGATTGAAGCATTCGCTCGTACCCGTTCAGTTAATACCACCGCCAGTTCCCTCAATTTATCTACCTGCATCAATTCTCTGGCGCTTTTGTTATTGGCAACGGCGGTGTAAAAGGCGTATTCAAAATCTGAGAGCCCCATTTCCTGGGGTTCCTTGTCCATGCTTTTTATTTGCTTGCTCAGGGCAATTAATTCATCGATCACTTCAGCGGCGGTAATAATTTTGTTGTGGTAACGCTTGATTGAGCTTTCCAATAATTCCATCAATTTTTTGCTTTGAACCAGGTTTTTCTTTGCACGTGCTTTAATTTCATCATTCAATAATTTCTTTAGCGTTTCCAGGGCGAGGTTCTTATGTTCCATGCCCTGAATTTCCAGCAGAAATTCCTCAGAAAGGATGGAAATATCGGGCTTTTTAATCCCCGCGGCATCAAACACATCAATGACCTGCTCAGAAACAAGGGCTTGATCGATCACCTGGCGAATGGCGGTTTCGATCTCTTCATCGGTTTTGCCGGCGCCGGTAAGGTTAAACTTGACCAACCGGGCTTTAACCGCCTGGAAAAATGCCACCACATCTTTGACTGCCATCGCTTCTGCTTGCGGGACAGCCAGCGCAAAGGCTTTTGACAGGGCGGTCACCTCGTCGAGAAAGCGTTTCTTTCCGTTTTCGATGCCCAGGATGAAGTTTTCTGCTGCCAGGATGATCGACAGTTTTTTAGAGGTATCCGCTGTGAAATACTCCTGGTAATGGAACCCGTTCAAGATCTGCATTACCACTTCGAGCTTTTCCTGCATCAGCAAGAGGGCCTGTTCCTGCAGCAAAAGCGGATCGCCCTTGCCGCCGCCATCGGAATAAAAGGCAAGCGCCTGTTTTAAATCGGCGGCAATGCCTAAATAATCCACAATTAATCCGCCGGGCTTATCCTTATACACCCGGTTGACCCGGGCAATCGCTTGCATCAGCGTGTGACCCTTCATGGGCTTATCCAGGTACATGGTATGCAGTGAAGGCACGTCGAAGCCGGTCAGCCACATGTCGCACACGATGACCAGTTTAAGTTCATCATCCGCCGCCCGCATGCGTTCAGCCAGGACGCGACGCTGGCTTTTGTTGGTGTGATGCCGCGCCATCTGCGGCCCATCGGAGGATGCGGCTGTCATAACCACTTTCATGGTGCCCTTGTTAATCTCGGGATGGTGCCAGTCGGGCCGGATGCGCTCTATGGCGGCATACAGATCCGCCGCAATTCGGCGCGACATGGTCACCACCATGGCTTTGCCCTCAAAGGCTTCCTGTCGTTGTTCAAAATGGGTGACGATGTCTTCAGCCACCTTTTTGATACGGTTTTTGCTGCCCACCAGCGCTTCGAGCTGCGTCCATTTGACCTTGGCTTGCTGGGTCTCAGAAAGATCTTCCCGCTCTAATTCTTCATCCAGGTCTTTAATTAACCGTTTGCCTTCCTCGCTCAACCCAATTTTTGTCAGCCGGCTTTCGTAATAGATTTTTACCGTGGCGCCATCTTCAACGGCTTTGGCAATATCGTAAATATCGATATAGTTGCCAAACACGGCCGGGGTGTTTCTGTCGGTGCGCTCGATGGGCGTGCCGGTAAAGCCAATAAAGGTGGCATTGGGCAGGGCATCGCGGATGTATTTGGCGAATCCGTACACGGTGCGCTTGCCAATCAGATTGCCCTGTGCATCAAGATCGTCAATGGTTTTGGCATGAAAGCCATACTGCGTGCGGTGCGCTTCATCGGCGATCACGATAATGTTCTTGCGGTCGGAGAGTTCTTCGTAATCATTGCCATTATCCGGGTAGAACTTTTGAATGGTGGTGAAGACCACCCCGCCCGAAGCAACCCTGAGCAATGTTTTCAGGTGTGCCCGATCCCTTGCCTGGACCGGATCCTGCCGCAGCAACTGGGTCGAGGCGGCAAAGGTATCAAAGAGCTGGTCGTCCAGGTCGTTGCGGTCGGTGATCACCAGCACGGTGGGGTTGTCGAGGGCTAACACAATTTTGCCGGTAAAAAACACCATGGAAAGCGACTTGCCGCTGCCCTGGGTATGCCACATGACCCCGCCCTTTTGATCGCCCTCGGGCTGATCATCCACCGTGGGCAGGCCGTATTTCGCCGGCGATTCCCTCACCAGCCCGGATTTCGAGCGGTGTCCTGACGCCCGGATGACGGATTCAACCGCCTTATTGACGGCATAATACTGGTGATAGCCGGCGATCTTTTTCACCGTTTCAACCGTGGTGATATTCGTTGCCAGGTCAACCCGGCTGGTTTTTTCAAAGACGGTGAAATGCCGCACCAGGTCCAGCAGGGTGTGCTTGTTCAGCAGCCCCCGGATCAGAATTTCTAACTGGCTCACCAGGGGTGAGGCTTCATCGATGCCGTCGGCGGTTTTCCATGCCATAAAGCGCCCGAACTCCGCCGAAAGGGAACCCATTTTCGACTCCAGCCCGTCGGAGATGACGATGAGCGCGTTATAGTGAAACAACGATGGGATGGCTGCCTTATAGGTTTGAATCTGCTGGAAAGCCGATTTGACGGTGGCGCCTTCCAGCGCCGGGTTTTTCAGCTCGATCACCACCAGGGGCAGCCCGTTGACAAACAGGACGATATCAGGGCGTTTGTTGACGCCGTTTTCCACGACCGTGAACTGGTTAACGGCGCAAAACTCGTTGTTTTCGGGGCGGGCAAAATCAACCAGCCGGGCATAATCGCCGCGCGGGTAGCCGGCCTGCTGGTAGGTGATGTTGACCCCTTCGGTGAGCAGGCGGTGAAAGGTCTCGTTGTTGGTGATCAGCGCCGGTGCGTGCAGCCGTTGAACCTGCCGCAGCGCCTCGGCGCGCGCCTCAGGGGGAATGTGCGGGTTGAGCCGGTCAACTGCCGCTTTGACCTGATCTAAAAGCAGCACGTCCTCATAGCTGGTGCGCAGCGGGGTTTTGCCATCGGGGGCAACCTCAGGCCCGGAAAGGTAAGTATAACCCAGCTCGCCCAGGCGCTGGATGGCGAGGTCTTCAATGGCAGATTCGGAGATTTTGCTCATAATCGCACCCGCACTTCTCCACTCATTAATTTTGGCAAAAGTGTATCTCTCAGTTCTTTAAGAGTTTCAATTTGTGTTTGGTTATGTTTAATCTTTGCAAAGAAGCAGCCAACTGATTCTTGAAAATCTAACATGACTTTATTGGGTGGAACTAATATATTCATATCCCTAATAATTTTTGAATTTATCGATGTTACAATCGAAGACGTACTGCCTAATAATTCATATCGAAAATCCTTAAGAAAAAAATATAAGTATTCTTTGCAAATCGGTGTGTTTTCTTCAAATGTGAAATGGGCAATTGCTTCATTGGATACCATTTCTTCCGTTGTTATGCCAACTCTTCCAACAGTCATTTTAAAGCTTAAAATCACCGTATTCTTGGGAATAATTGGGATATTAAAATTTAAAATAGCTTCCCTTTTAAGATATTCATTTGTGTTAAAGATGAAAACCCCCGAATCTCCCATGTCTTTAATTGAAATCCATTTCACATCGTTTCGGTCAGTAGAAAACCAATGTTTTTCTTTTCGAGGCGGTGTTCTACCAATTGATACTTTTACAATATCGCCAAGTGCTACCTCCTTCCAATCATCCTCGGCTTCTTCGATGAACCACTGACGGAAGAGGGTTTGTGCCAGGGCTTCCAGGGTCTCGTTCTGGCGGTGCAGCAGGTCAATTTTGTCATCGAGGGCGGAGAGAATCCCGGCGATGGCGCGCTGTTCGATATTAGAGCTTGGAAGCCTAATTAATATTGAAAGGAGATTTTTTTTATTCAGCTTAGGCTGAACAGCACCGGTAATATATGGGTTTATATCTACATTGCAAAGCAAATAATAAAGTAGTCTAGTTTGCCATTTCGATGCACATTGCAACACATGGGCATGATTACTTACCCAAAACTTCCCATCAACCAACTGGAGCATTGGTGCTATGCCATTTGAAGTAACAGTGCCATCTTCTGCAACAAGTAAATGAAATCCTTCAAATTTGTAATCATTAATTTCATCAATTGCATTTGCAGCACCATAATAAGGATATAGAGGACCTTCTTTCATTTGTGATCTCTGCATTTTCGATAATGGCTCTCTTAAGTTGTTTTTCAGTACACAAAAGCCAGAATCCACTAAATGTCCTAAAGTTACCGTCTCCGATTCAGTCATCCGATATTATCCTTGACAAATTTTCTACAATCAGCGCGTTCAATCGGCTTTCCTCTTCAAGCTGCGCTTCCCACTCGGCTTTGAGAGCGGTAAATCGTTCTTCAAAATCAAAATCATCCTCTTCCTCGGGCAGCCCCACATAGCGCCCGGGGGTGAGCACATAGCCTTTTTCCTGTACCTCTGCCAGGGTTGCTGATTTGCAAAAGCCGGGCACGTCTGCATAGGCGCCGTCCATATTGCGCCAGTTGTGGTAGGTGCTGGCGATCTTTTGAATGTCATCTTCTGAAAAGCTGCGCGTGCGCCGGTTGAGCATATAGCCCAGCTCGCGGGCATCGATGAACAGGATTTCATCCCGCCGGTTGCGATACCGGCCGTTGGCTTTGTCGCGGCTTAAAAACCACAGCGAGGCCGGGATCTGGGTGTTCAGGAACAGCTTTGCCGGCAGGTTGACGATGCAATCTACCAGGCGGGCTTCAATCAGCGCCCGGCGGATCTCGCCCTCGCCCGAGGTTTGCGAGGTGAGCGCGCCCTTTGCCAGCACAAAGCCAGCCTGCCCGCGCGGGCTGAGGTGGTACACAAAGTGCTGAATCCAGGCAAAGTTGGCGTTGCCCTCGGGCGGTGTGCCGTATTGCCAGCGGCCGTCTTTTCGCAGCAGGTCACCACTCCAGTCGCTGTCGTTGAAGGGCGGGTTTGCCATCACATAATCGGCTTTCAGGTCTTTGTGGGCGTCATTGAGGAACGAGCCCTCGTTATTCCACAAAATCTGCGAAGAATCAATGCCGCGGATGGCGAGGTTCATTTTCGCCAGGCGCCAGGTGGTCAGGTTGCTCTCCTGTCCGTAGATTGAAATCTGGTTCAGTCTGCCCTGGTGGCTAAGGACGAAGGCTTCCGATTGCACAAACATCCCGCCTGACCCGCAGCACGGGTCAAAAACACGGCCTTCAAAGGGTTCCAGCATCTCCACCAGCAGCCGCACCACGGGTCGGGGGGTGTAGAACTGCCCGCCCTTTTTCCCCTCCTGCAGGGCAAATTCGCCCAGGAAGTATTCAAACACATGCCCCAGCAGGTCTGCGCTGCGCTGCTGGGCTTCACCCAGGGCGATATTGCTCATCAGGTCAATCAGGCTGCCCAGGTTGGTGGGGTCCAGGTTGCCCTGGGCGTACACCTTGGGCAAAACGCCTTTCAGCGAGGAGTTCTCTGCTTCGATGGCGTCCATGGCATCGTCGATATCTTTTCCAATTTCGGACTGCCTGGCGCGGGCTTGCAAATAGGACCAGCGGGCGGTGGGGGGCACAAAGAACACGTTTTCCGCGCGGTATTCGTCCCGGTCTTCGGGGTCGGCGCCTTCGTATTCGCCGCTGCCGGTTTTCAACCGGGCGTATAAAGACTCGAAAGCCTCTGAAATGTAGCGCAAGAAAATCAAGCCCAAAACCACATGTTTGTATTCAGCCGCGTCGATGTTTTTCCGCAGTTTATCGGCAGCCTTCCAGAGTTGTTTTTCGATCGGCTCGACAGCGTTGTTGGTGTGATTTGTCATAAAATAATCCCTCTAAAACCTTTTATGAGTAATACAAAAAAATCTCTGTAAAGAGATTATAACGGATAAAGCCCACAAATATAAATTAATTACAAAATCATATTGAAATCAGCATGGGCCCGGTAGGATTCGAACCTACGACCAAGCGGTTATGAGCCGCCTGCTCTGCCGCTGAGCTACGGGCCCGGCGTGAGTGAACATTATACCATATTGGCGATGGATTAATCGCTATTTTTGCATCTTCGCCCAGGTATCCACCAGCGAGATGGTGCGGTTGAAGACCGGCGCGTCGGCGCGTGTATCCACCGAGTCCAGGCAGAAGTAACCCTGGCGCATGAACTGGTAGGACTCACCCACCACCGCAGATGCCAGCCCGGGCTCCAGTTTGGCGTCCCTGACCACCTGCAGCGAATCCGGGTTGATATTGTCCTTAAAATCGCCGCCATCGGGCACGTCATAGGGGTTGGGCAGGGTAAACAGCACGTCATACAGGCGCAGTTCGGCGTCAAGCGCGTGCCGGGCGGAGACCCAGTGCAGCGTGCCGCGCACCTTGCGTCCATCGGGCGACATGCCGCCGCGCGATTCGGGGTCGTAGGTGCAGTGCAATTCGATAACCTCACCGTTCTTATCCTTAACCACGCCGGTGCAGGTGATGTAGTAAGCGTTCATCAGGCGCACTTCGCGTCCCGGCGCCAGGCGATAGAACTTGCCGGGCGGGTCTTCCATGAAATCCGAGCGCTCGATATACAGCTCCCTGCTGAAAGGAACCGCCCGTGAGGGGCTGTTTTCCGGGTCGGCAGGGAAGTAGGGGATCTCAAAATGCTCTTCCTGATCTTCAGGGTAGTTCTCGATGATCACCTTCAGCGGTTCCACCACCGCCATCACCCGTGGCGAGCGGGCGTTCAGGTCATCACGCAGGACGTGCTCCAGCAGTTCCATGTCAATGACACTGTGAGCCTTGGCGACGCCGACGGTCTCCGCAAAGGTGCGGATCGCCTCAGGGGTGTAGCCGCGCCGCCGCATGCCGGAAAGCGTGGGCATGCGCGGGTCATCCCAGCCGCTGACGTAGCCTTCCCGCACCAGTTGCAGCAGCCTGCGCTTGCTCATCACGGTGTAGGTCAGGTTCAGGCGGGCAAACTCAATTTGCTGGCTGTGAAAGATGCCCAGCTCGTCCAGGCACCAGTCATACAGCGGGCGGTGATCTTCAAATTCCAGCGTGCAGATCGAATGGGTGATGCCCTCAATCGAATCCGAGAGGGCGTGGGCGTAATCGTACATCGGGTAGATACACCACTCGTCGCCGGTGCGGTGATGGTGGGCGTGCAGGATGCGGTACAGCACGGGGTCGCGCAGGTTCAGGTTGGGCGAGCGCATGTCGATTTTAGCGCGCAGGGTGCGCGAGCCGTCGGGGAATTCGCCGGCTTTCATGCGCTGGAACAGGTCCAGGTTTTCTTCGATCGAACGCTCGCGGTAGGGGCTGTTCCTGCCGGGTTCGGTGAGGGTGCCGCGGTATTCGCGCAATTCCTCGGCGGTCAGGTCGCACACGTAAGCGCTGCCCTGGCGGATAAGCTGCAGGGCGTATTCATACAGCTGTCCAAAGTAATCTGAGGCAAAGTACAGGCGGTCATCCCAGTCGAAGCCCAGCCAGCGGATATCAGCCTGGATCGATTCCACATATTCCACTTCTTCGGTAATCGGGTTGGTATCGTCAAAGCGCAGGTTGGTCAGACCGCCATAATCCTGGGCGATGCCAAAATTAAGGCAAATCGATTTGGCGTGCCCGATGTGCAGGTAGCCGTTGGGCTCCGGCGGGAAGCGGGTGTGGACGCGGTCAAAGCGGCCGTTTTCCAGGTGTTCGTCGATAATGTCGGTGATAAAGTTTGAACGTTTGGGCGTGTGCTCTGCAGTCATGTTGAACTCCGTGGGATGATTTCTATGATCAACGATCATTTGGTGGCACAGCATGCCGTGCCACCAAACCAAATATTATTAATGGAAGATATTAAGCGGTCGATTTGACAGCCCGCGCCAGTTGTGAGCCAATTTCCCGTGCCCGAACCAGGTCTTCCTGTGTGGGTCCGCCCAGGAAATCCATGCTGTTGAGGACCTGCCAACCCAGTTTTTCAGCGATGCGGGCAAAATCAGCCTGTGCGCCGCCGCTCCAGGCTTTGCTGCCCAGGTAGGCTGCCGTTTTGTTCGCTATGTGCTTGCGATCAGCCATCATCAGCACGTCCATGGCGGTTGGGAACAGCTTGCCCTCGTAGGTTGGGGCAGCCACCAGCACGCCGCGTTGAGTCCACAGGTCGGGGAGGATATAGCTGACGTGGGTTTTGCGCACATCGTGCACGCTGACCGGCACGCCCTGCGCGGCGATCCCCTGGAGGGCAGCGTTGAGGGCGTGTTCGGTGTTGCGGTACATGGTGCCGAACAATATCGTGATACCCACCTCAGCCGGATTAAGATGGTATTCCGACCAGGTGCGGTACAGATCGATGATGCGCGCGGGATCAGCCCGCCAGATCAGCCCGTGGGAGGGGGCAATCATGCGGATTGGCATGTCGACGAATTTTTTCAACGCGCTCAGCACCGATTTGCTGAAGGCAGCCACAATATTGGAAAAATACCGCAGCGCCTCGGTTTCAAAGAAAGCCAGGTCGGCGTAATCATCGTCAAACACGCCCCCGTCCAGCGCGCCATATCCGCCAAAACCATCGCAGGAAAACAGGATGCCTTCTTCCACCAGGTAGGTCATCATGGTTTCCGGCCAGTGCACTAAGGGCGTATAGACAAAGCGCAGGGTGTACTTTCCGAGGGAAAGTTCCTGGTTATTGGAGAGCCGGGTGGTATTTTCTTCCAGCCCATAGAAATCTTTCAGCATGTCAATCGCCTTCGGCATCCCCAAAATTTGTGCGTTTGGGGCAAACTCCAGCATCCGCTTTAATGCGCCGCTGTGATCGGGCTCCATATGGTTGATGACCACATAGTCAACCGAAGCCAGGTCAACGACGGCAGACAGTTGACTCAGGTAATCATCGCTGAGCATTTCTTTAGAAAGGTCGATCAGGGCGGTCTTTTCGTCTTTGACCAGGTAGGCGTTGTAGGAAACTCCAACCTGGCTGATTGGCCATAACCCCTCAAATAAATCGGTGACGCGATCATTCACACCAACCCAGTAGATGCCCGGGCGTATTTCAATGGGTTTCATCGCCGCTCTTTTCAGCCAAGCAGGGCGCGCACAGCAGGGAGCTGGCCTGCGCTGCCCAGGTATGCGTTCTTTTCGGCGATGTATTTCGCATATTCTTCTATGAAGATTTTGCCAGGGTTGCGCAGGTCAAACACTTCGGGGTGATCGCGGAAGACTTCGCGGTGTACGCGCGTCCACACCAGGCGACCGTCGGTGTCGATATTGATCTTGGTCACGCCCAGTTTTGCGGCTTGTTTGAACTGGCTGGCATCGACGCCTTTTGCGCCTTCCAGCTTGCCGCCAGCCGCGTTGATACGGGCGACCTCATCCTGGGGCACAGAACTGGTTCCGTGCAAGACCAGCGGAAAGCCGGGCAGCTCTTTCTGGATATCCGCCAGCACGTCAAAATGCAGCGATTGCGTACCGGAGAACTTGAACGCGCCGTGGCTGGTGCCAATCGCCACAGCCAGGGAATCACAGCCGGTGCGTTCCACGAACTCGCGAGCCTGTTTGGGATCGGTGAGTTTGGCATCTGCCTCTGCCACCTGGACATGCTCTTCCACGCCGCCTAACTGACCCAGTTCAGCTTCAACCACGATGCCCCGGGCATGGGCAGCGTCGACCACGCGCCGGGTGATGGCGATATTGGTCTCAAAATCCTCGTGGCTGGCATCGATCATCACCGAGCTGTAAAAGCCTGACTCGATGCAGTCCATGGCTGTCTCTTCATCGCCATGGTCAAGATGCACAGCAAAGATGGCTTCCGGGAAGACCTCGTCTGCGCTGCGGATCAAACCTTCCAGAAATACTTTGTCGGAGTACGCACGAGCACCCTTGCTGATCTGGATGATAAAGGGCGCCTGCGAGCGCAGGTTGCCGCGGAACAAGCCTATGGTTTGCTCCAGGTTGTTGATATTATAGGCGCCAATGGCATACTTGCCATAAGCAGCTTCAAATAGTTTCTTGGTTGTAACGATCATGTTTTCTCCTTAATCTATGATGTGGTAGCTGCAGACTAAAAATGAACCGCAGACCCGATTGGACAATCACTAAAATTAGATTATACCCAGAAAAACCCATCCCTGCATTTTTGTCGCCTGATCTGCTGAAAAAAATAAGAGGGCCTTAAAAAACCCAATTTGCTACCAATGCGTTACCCAAAATGATAGCAAATTGATTAATGAAAGAAGTTGGAAACGGCTTTAAAAAATTACCGTCACAGGCAAAACCCCCTGCAGCAGCCTTTCAGACGCCAAAGCCTCTTTCATCAAAGGTAAAACCCATCAGCGAACTTCGACCAACGGCGATGACCCTATTTGGCTCCCTCGTCAAACGCGCTTGCATCGCCATACGGTATGCCTGCAGCCAATAAGGCGGCGTAGAGCCGGTCAAGTTGGTCCAGGTCCTGGTCAGGCTCGGGCATAACCGCCAGGATATCATCATAGGTCAGGTATCCCTGTTGCCTGGCGATGTGGAACAAGCGTGCCAGGGGTGAGGCTAATTCGTGGGGTGCAGATGGTTGTTCACTCATATTTCTGATCGGTAAGAGCTAAACTTGATGGAAGCATTATACTTCCTCTTCAAGCAAATGTATGTCGCCAATTTTTTTATGTGGAACAGCAAGGGTCAACTGATTTAAACAACAGGCTACATAAAGCCAGGGATCAGGTTAAGCATTGTAAAAAACTTATAACCTGATCCCTTTAATTTTTCCCTGAAGGTTTTAATCACGGGGATAGTTTTTCGGTGCGGGGGCTTTGATCACCAGCAATTCCAGCAAATCTTCGTGGGTATTCCTGACGTTCATTTTTGTTTGGTAGGGGATTTTTAACAGCGTGCCTGCCGGGTAAAAGTGATCGTCCTGGTCGTTTAAACCGATGGTGAGGGTGCCCTGCAAAACTGTCATATACACATTGGAGTTTGAGTAATGCGGCGGTAGGCCTTCGTCTTTGTTGAACAGCATGTGGATATAATCCACGTTGTCATCCTGGACCACCTTCTCCACGGTTCGTTCTGGTCCCCGCGCTAGAGTAAAAATTTCTTCAATCATTTGAAAAATTAACTTTCCTAAATTTTCCATTCGCAGAGTGCGCAGATTCTCTGCCCGGTATGCACCCTGCGAATGGCTTAAAAATTGATGATTAATTCCCGGCCATCATCGCCGCTACGTCTTCTTCAACAGTGCCGATCGTCATCAGGTTGAAGTTCTTCACCAGCACATCGATCACGTTTGGCGACAGGAACGCAGGCAGTGTGGGACCCAGGCGGATCTTGCGGATGCCCAGGTAGAGCAGCGCCAGCAGCACGATGACCGCTTTCTGCTCATACCAGGCAATGTCGTACGAGATTGGCAGGTCGTTGACATCGTCAACTTCGAAGGCTTCAGCCAGCGCCTGCGCCGTGCGGATCAACGAATAGGAGTCGTTGCACTGCCCGGCATCCAAGATGCGCGGGATGCCGTTGATCTCGCCCAGGTCGAGCTTATTGTAGCGATACTTGGCACACCCGGCGGTCAGGATCACGGTGTTATCTGGCAAGGTTTCAGCAACATCGGTGTAATATTGCCGGGTTTTATGTCGTCCGTCACAGCCCCCCATGACTACAAAACGCTGAATGTCGCCGGCTTTAACCGCGTCGACGATCGCGCCGGCATGAGCCAGGACGGTGTTGCGGGCATAGCCGGTGGTGATGGTGATATCTTCCAGCGGTTGCGGATCCGCACAGGTTTTCGCCAGCTCGATCAGCGCTGAGAAATCTTTTTGTTCGCCAGCCTTGCGGTCCGGGATATGGGTGGCGCCGGGATATCCAGCCTGGCCGGTGGTAAAGAGTCGACCGAGATAGCTGTCTTTGGCTGTGACAATGCAGTTGGTGGTCATCAGGATCGGGCCGTTAAAGGTGTCGAATTCTTCGCGTTGATGAAACCATGAACTGCCATAATTGCCAGCAAAGTGGGGGTACTTCTTAAACGCCGGGTAAGCCTGGGCGGGCAGCATCTCGCCATGGGTGTAGACATTCACACCGCTGCCTTCGGTCTGCTGGAGTAATTCGTCCAGGTCACGCAAATCATGGCCGCTGACCAGGATGCCCGGTCCTGGACGCACACCCAAATAGACCTGTGTGGGTTCGGGGTGACCATAGGTGTTGGTGTTGGCTTGATCCAGCAAGGCCATGGCGCGCAGACCCATTTCCCCGGTTTTGAGAACCAGGTCGGTCAGTTCCTCGACGGTCAGCTTGTCGTTGGTGGTGGCTTCCAGCATCTCTTGAATGAAGTGCAGCAGGTCTGAATCGGTTTCATCAAGCACGTAGGCGTGGTCAATATAGGCTGACATGCCTTTTAACCCGTAGGTGATCAGTTCGCGCAGCGAGCGGATGTCTTCATTCAAAGTCTCATCTGCCATCACGCCAACCTGGGTGGCTTTTTCCAGTAAAACTTCGATCTCGTAGGACTCCGGCTGCCAGCCAGCCCAATCGGGACCGTTGCCCGTGCAGGGATTGCCGTGCAGTTCCTCACAACGCGCCTGAGCTTCTGCACGCAGTGCCTCACGACGCTGAATGGCTTCACGGATGTAGTCAACAAACCGGTCGGGGTCGAAATTGGCATTGGTGATGGTGGCAAACAGAGCCTGGGCAACGAAGAGATTGGTGTCTTCGTGGATTACGCCCATGCCCCGGGCGCGGGTGCCCCAAAAGGCGATGCCTTTAAGCAAATAGATCAATAGATCCTGCAGGTTGGCTACATCGGCGGGCTTTCCGCACACGCCCCGCGAAGTACAGCCTGTATTGCGCATCGTTTCCTGGCACTGGAAACAGAACATTGCATCTTTCATAGTTGGTCGTCTCCTTGTATCAAATGTGTTTACGGCTTAATTCTAACATGGAGGACACAATTGAAAATATGACTTAAATCACATTAGGTGGATGGTGAATGGTGAATGGTGAATAGGAATTTGGAATTCAGGAATCAGGTAATTAGGAATCAGGTAGCAGGGATTAGGAAATAGGGGTCTTTGGTGCGGTTAGACCCCCGGGATTTGAATGCCATGCAGGTGAAGGTTTAATGTAAACCCCGGGGATATTGGTTGTGGTGAGACCCTCGGGATTTGAAAGCCAGGTAGGTAAAGAATAAACAAAAACCCCGGGGGTCTAGTTTGTGGTCAGACCCCTGGGGTTTGAATGCCAGGTAGGTGACGATTCAACATAAAACCCCGGGGGTCTTTGGTTGCGGTGAGATCCCCGTGGTTTGAATGCCAGGCAGGTGAAGATGCAACGCATACCTCCGGAGGTCTTGTTTGTGGTTAGACCCCCAGGGTTTGAATGCCAGGTAGGTGAAGATTCAACGTAAACCCCGGGGGTCTTTAGTTCAGTTAGACCCCCGGGGTTTGAATGCCAGATAGGCGAAGATCCAACGCAAACCCTTGGGGTCTTTGGTTGCGGTGAGACCCCCGGGGGATTAGATAACCAGCCGTTAAAAAACAGGCTTGCAAATTTCCATTGCAAGCCAGATCCTTCAGCGGGGAGGGGGGGATTCGAACCCCCGGTTGAGCTACAAACCCAACAACCACTTAGCAGGCGGCCCCAATCAACCACTCTGGCACCTCCCCAAGCTTCAATTGTTTATTTTACCCTCAAACTTCCAGGCGGAGGGAGAGGGATTCGAACCCACGGTGGGCGTAAACCCACACCTGTTTTCAAGACAGGCGCCTTAAACCACTCGGCCATCCCTCCAGGTTACAAATTCTAACACTAATAGCCGATTTCTACCAGCCGAAACTTAATCATACCTTTCACGACTGAAGATGCAATCACTTACCGGACTGTGTTGCAGTTAAAATCTCATCGGCTCTCACAACATTCTCACAAGCTGCATCAACAGAAACGTATTCAAAGGCAGGCGCAGGTTACTCGCTTTGTAGAGTATGAGTCGGCCAGGGCGTCAGGGTCGGACCTTGCTCTCGCACTGGCGAAGGGCTGGCTTCAATCACAGCCGGTGCCGTTTCAGCAGCAGGAGGCGTCCCTGGCTCCTGGGTGAAAAGTACACGGGTTACAACCGACGTTGGCGACGCCTGCAAATCAAAACGCGCGGTTTGCCAGCGCAGACCAAAATAAACCGCCAGGGCCAGCAAACTTATCAGAACCAGCCCGACCACACAGCCTCGCAGGATTAGACCCTTGCGAGCGCGATTCACCGGTTGATCCCGCTCTCCAGGAACCCTGAGCAGGACAACAGTCGTGTTATCATGCCCGCCGCGCGCATTTGCCAGGTCAATCAGCGCAGCAGGTGTGCGTTCCAACGGAGTCGACTTGACCAGGCGCTGAATCTCATGATCAGAGACGAGATCCGTCAGACCGTCACTGCATAACAGCAGAGTATCTCCCGCTTCGAGCGGCAAGCCCTGGTTCTCGATCGCCTGCGCGTCGCTTTCACCGTCAAAAAACCACAAGCGGAAATCAGGCTGCGGGTCCCTGGCGGAGCCCAAATAACGGCGGATGACATGCGCGTTTGGGTGCTCCTCGCCGTGTGCATCGCTGATGATCCCAGCATCATAGGCTTCTTGCAACCAGGTGTGATCCGTCGTAAGCTGCAAGATGTGCTCCCCGCGCAGCAGGTAAATTCGTGAATCGCCCAGGTTCGAGGTATATAGTCTGTCGGCGATCACCCAGGCACAGACACAGGTCGTGCCCATGCCCCTATGCCCCTGCACTGAAAGAGAAGCCTCAAAGATGGCATGATTGGCGCGTTGGATGGCATTTTCCAGGGTTTCTAGCGGCTGAAGCCCATCACTGGCTGTGATGACCTCGGTAACGGTTGTCACACCCAGTTGTGCGGCGATCTCACCGGCGCGATGTCCACCGATCCCATCGCACAGAACGGCTAACAATGCCGGGACCTTTCCCCCGGCGCCGGTCATAAATGCTGATACGCCGTAACGGTCTTCATTATTTTTGCCAACCAGGCCAGGGTGACTGGCAGCAGCAATATCCAGGTGGGCTTGATTAAGATTGGTCATCATTCCAGTTTGTATTTTTCAATCGTGGCACCGGGTGGTGATTCCATATCCATGATTGTAAACCGAAATCCCGCCGAGCCAATGTGAATCAGGTCGCCAGGATGCAATTCGACCGGCTGATTGCCAATCGGGTTGTAGTTTATCCAGGTTCCGCACCTGGATCCGCAATCCATCAGCCAGAAGGTGCCCTGTTCAACCTGCAAGCGTGCGTGCAATCCATCAATAGTATCCCCGCTAAGGAGCAGGCTGGCGCGCTCCGGGTCGCTGCCGATGACCGTGCGCGCCTGCATAATCTGAATGGCAGCCTGTTTCCAGCCTGAAATTCCGCTCTCCAGGGGCAGCAAGGTGGCGAAGGGACCGCCCTGATCTCCTGTCTCAGGTGATTTCTCAGCAGTAGATATCGACCTGGATGAAAACAGCTTATTAAATAAGCGCTGCACAAACGCCGAGCGGAAAAAATTGAGCACTCCCCAAACAACTAAAATCAAGGCTGCCCCAGCCAATACCACCCAAACAAGGATCAGACCAATGCGTTGAACCGGCTGCGGGGGTTCAGTTTCGGGCAAGCTCAGCTCAACCCGGATCGGGGTCAGGATTGTCTCACCAGAAAGTCCAAGGGTATCTTCCACCCCCACCTGGATGACGTATTCGCCAGTTTTCTCCACAGCGGATAGATCCCAGGTCAGAAGCTCAAACGGCGCTTCAGTGCGCTCATCCACCATCTGCCCATCCACGAACAAACGGCTGAAACTCAAATCACGCGGATAACCATCAGGGAACTCCAGCATGAATTCAATCGCCACACTCCTGGGAAGGAGAGATTCAAGATTCTCATCCCAATTTTGGGGTGCCGAGCGGGTGATCGTCGCCGGCGGGCTGATTAAAATCGGCTTGGGCGCGTGGACATTGAGATAAAATTCGCTGCTCTCGCCGTGTAGAGCGCCGTCCGCGGTTTCAACACGGATGGCATAAGTGCCCTCCTGGCGAATGCCGGACACAAAGGACAGGTCATAATAAACGCCAATATCCTCAAAATAACGTTCCGGGTCGGGAGGGGCGCCGACGCCGGTGAAATGAAAAAACTCACCGCCGGTGGCGTTTGCCAGGTTAATCAACGCCCTGCCCTGGTCATTGTTGAGAAAGAATTCTTCGCCCAGCATCCACACATACACCTGGATTTCAGCCGTGCGGGCTGTTTCAGCCAGGGTCAATAAGGGAGTGATTTCCTCGGGTGTCGGCGGGGGCGTGATATACAGCAGGGCTTTATCCACCCCAAAGGGCACAACCCGTTCTTCAGACAGCCGCAATGCCAATTCAAGGCTGACCAGGTCGGGCGTCATACTACGGAAATTGGGTTGATAATTCTGCAGCGTTTCTACCCATGCCTGGCGGTCATGGCTGTTGCTAATCAGCGGACCTTCCTGCACCACCAGTGAAAGGGTGTCTTCTGAGCTTAAGCGACGCCCCAGGGCCCAGTCAGAAAACGCCAACTGAATGCGGTGATAGGGTGATTCGCCGTTGACATCACGTACATCCAGGCGCCGATCGCCGTTGATCGCCAGGGTGAAGTGCACACCGCCGCGTCGCTTTTCCAAGCTGATGACTTCAACACGCCTTCCATCTTCCAGTACGGTCAGGGCTTCCCTTTGCAACGGCGTCACCGCCGCTCGGGGGAAGAATTTGGGTTTAATTTGTGTAGAAAGAAGGGGAAAGTCGGAGGTATCTGGCGGAAGGACGATCAATGTATCCCCTACCTGTGCTTGCACACGCATCGGTAAAGAAAAACCAACCCGGAACATCAGGTTGGTTACTAAGAATAAAATACAGATTAGAAAGGGTGATCTGTCAGTGAAACGTGAGTTTTTCCGATCAGGGCGTCCTTTAGGGTCACTTCCAACCTGAAAAGGCTGATGTGTTGAGAATGGTGCAAGATCCTGAAACATTTTCGTCTTCATCACTAAATGAAATGGAAGCGGTCGCGCCTGAGTTTAAACTGAAGTTTGCCCATCCAATGGTTGCATGACCGTCAGGTCCTCCGGAAAATTCACCGGTTGAAACTCGCTCTCCCAAATTATCGACACTGCAATCATCCCATAGAAAATTCACATATGACCAGGTATAACTTGCCCCTGAATATTCAGCCCCGCCCAAAGCCCCAACGTTCCAAAATTCAAGGGAGAATGGAATCGTAAATGAGCATACGCGAGTTGATCCATCGTCATAGACATTTGTAAATGTGATTACATAATCACCGGTGCAGGTGACCTTCTGGGGTTCAACACCATGGATCAAATTTTCATCTTCGATCAATCCCATATCGATGAGCGCCTGGTGATAGGCTTTTTCAGCCTGTTCGGGGCTTATTTCCCTGTTAATATACCATGTCCGCGCCAATTGTGCGATTTGTTGACCATAAATCTGGGTGCCCGGTCGATCAATGTCCTCATCAAAGGAGTGGAAGATAATCTCTGTTCTGCCCGTATCCCGCATAATTTTCTCAGTCATCAGAAACAAACGATTCATCAGCGTTTCAAGGTCCTCTTGCCCGGCATACATCGGATTCACGCTATCCCGAATCAGGAGCTGTTGATTTGCAAACAACTCGATCAGCTTTTCCTGTTTATCCTTAATTTCATCAATCTTTTCCTGGTTCGAAAGGCGTTCATCAAATT